>Ga0209070_100051_pt1 | contig 199703 bp, 163 predicted proteins | sample SynthPrep_5_END__FD_187205 | JGI IMG/M metagenome (GOLD analysis project Ga0209070, IMG submission 187205) | Synthetic microbial communities from Ohio, USA - SynthPrep_5_END_DS10_MetaG (SPAdes) (version 2) | ecosystem: Engineered > Bioreactor > Aerobic > Activated sludge | place: USA: Ohio... | reverse complement strand
GAAATCCATCATAAGTGCCCACACAGATGATTGATTGCGAATTGTTAAAGAGCGTGCTTTGAACTCTCAAAGCGGGAGGCGTATGTTACACTTCCCAGTTTTTAAGTCAAGCGTGACGATGATTCTTTACTGCAAAAACACATCGTCACACCAGACTTGTTTACTCATTTCACCGCGTTAAACACCACCGTGAAGCGAGGGCGCCATTTTAGTGATTTAAGAAAGTCTGTCAAGCGTCTTTTTGAAAGATTTTTGCGAACCGTCTTAACTCACCTGAGACACCAAAACTGCAGCACCCCGTGGCATGGCGCGCATTATAGGGCCTTTTAGAATACCTGCAAGCGGTTATTTAGGAAAAATGAGGTTTAACCTACTGTTTGCTTACTAAATGGGCTTTTTGCATATTTTAGATACAAATTGAATGCAAACAAGCTGTTGTTTATAGTTGCGGTTTATTACCTAACCGCTAAGATAAGGCTGCTTTATCTTATTAAAGCATTCCGATAAATAGAACTAAGTGCTTAGGATATTATTATGTTACCCACTTTACGTGCTTCTTTGCCTTATACACTGGCATTAGCAGTGTTGGCTTATCTTGGCTTTGCCTTTCTTCCTGTGCTGGGGTTTGCTCAGGAAATTTTCGTGGTGATAGGTGTATTATTAGCTGGCTTATTGGTGCCGGTGTTAGTAGATGTGAAAGAACGTGCCAGCGCAGCTTCTTCAACTGCGCCTTTGGCTGTAACTGACTACAAAGGTGATACTACTACCTTATATGTAGGTAACCTGCCTTATCGCGCCAACGAAGATGCTGTGAAAGAGCTATTCCAGCGTTTTGGTGTTGTCGTTAACGTGCGCCTGATGAAAGACCGGCAAACTGGTCGTCGTCGTGGTTTTGGTTTCGTTGAGGTTGCGGCTAAAGACGGCGATAAAATGATCCAGAAATTAAATGACTTTAATTTTCAGGAGCGCACATTAAAAGTGCGCGAAGCTAAAGAGCGTCAGGATGCTGACGACGCTGAAGAGTAAACGTTAAAATTTATACCAGGGAAGCGTTGGCTTCCCTTTTTTATTGCTAATTACCCCCTCTGCGAATATTCATGGTTGGCTCAAACTGTTCTGTGTCTTAAAATAGCCGTTTTGGTTAAGCAGAGCGATAGATGAGCGTAGGTCAGGTTTTCCCCGAGCAGTATTCACAGCAACTTGAAGATAAGGTTGCCTCTGTGCAGCAGCAACTGACAGATTTTAATGCCCCGGCAGCAGAAATCTTCCGCTCAGAACCCGATCACTACCGTTTACGGGCGGAGTTCCGGATTTGGCACAACGGTGATGATATTTATCATGCTATGTTTGACTCGCAAACACGCGATAAGGTGCGTATTGACCATTTTCCGGTAGCCTGCCGCACTATTGCTGATTTTATGCCGGTACTGCTGGCAAATATTCAGTTTAACCATGAGCTACGCTATAAATTGTATCAAGTTGATTATTTAGCCACCCTGTCTGGTGAGCTGCTGGTTTCTCTTATTTATAAGCGCCCATTAACCAACAGCTGGCTGGAACAAGCTAAGCAACTGACAGATAAACTGGCCGGACAATATAACGTGAAGTTTATTGGCCGTTCACGTAAGCAGAAACTGATGGTAAGCACTGATTATGTGACTGAGCAGTTTGAGTTAGATGGACAAAAATTGCAGTATCAGCAGGTAGAAGGCAGCTTTACTCAGCCTAATGGTGCAGTAAACCGGCATATGCTGGGCTGGGCGCAAAAGATCGCTCAGCAACTTTCAGGAGATTTACTGGAACTGTATTGCGGCAATGGTAACTTCTCTATTGCTCTGGCACCCTGCTTTAATCAGGTGGTTGCCACTGAGATCTCCCGCACCTCGATCAAATCGGCGCAATATAATGTAGCGTTAAATAAAGTAGATAACTTACAGGTGCTGCAAATGTCCGCTGAGGATGTAGCAGCCGCACTGCAGCAGGGCGCCAAACTAAAGCAACTGGATCTAACAGATATGCAGCTGAATACCGTGCTGGTGGACCCGCCGCGCGCTGGCCTGGACAGTGGCACCGAACAGCTTGTGAGCCGCTTTAATGATATTATTTATATCTCCTGCAACCCGCAAACCCTGGCACAAAACTTACAAACTCTGAATAAAACACACGATATCGTACAACTGGCTGTATTTGATCAGTTCCCTTACACCCACCATATTGAAAGCGGCGTCTGGCTGCGTAAACGTCAGAGCTGATAAAACCTGCTGCACATCAGCTTTTTGCTTTACGACCTGAACCTGCGGCACCATGGGTGAGCCAACGTAGCTGGGTAATAGTGCGGCTGGTTAAATAGCTATACTGCTCTGGTGGCGCATCCAGTGCGTCGGCGCCGGCGTGAAACACCAATATCACCATGGCTTCAGCCTGTGCCCTGGCTAATTCGTCCGGGCAGGTGGTTTCCTTACGCAAATATTCGGCCAGTTCAGCAACAAAGTGCTGGATCTCGCGGGCCACAGCCCCCCTGAACGCCGCAGAGGTACCTGAGCGCTCGCGCAGCAATAAACGAAATACGTTACTGTTGCCGGTAACGAACTCCATAAAAGTTTCAATAGAGGTACGAATAACGCTGCCGTTTTTCTCAATACGCTGCCGCGCCTGCCGCATTAATTGGCGCAGCATTAAACCGGCTTCGTCTACCAATGTCAGGCCTAGTTCATCCATATCAGCAAAGTGACGATAAAATGATGTAGGCGCAATACCCGCCTCACGCGCTACTTCACGTAAGCTTAAGCTGGCAAAGCTTTTGTCGGCGCTCAGTTGAGAAAAAGCGGCATTTATAATAGCGCGACGGGTGCGCTCTTTCTGCTCTGCTCTAGACACAGATATTCCTTTATTCACCGAAAAGCACTATTTTATACCTTGACCCGGGGGTTGTGACCAGTAGAATGAGCGAACAGTTGTAAGCTAAAGTGGAATTTATGAAAAAAGCGCCCCTTATCTGGACTAACGTTCTGCTGTTTTCCATCACAACCCTGATTGCAGCCATCGGTGTACCCTGGTATGCCTTAACTATCGGTTTTGGCTGGTTTGAGATTATTGCCACTATTATATGCTTAGGTTATTGCGGTATGTCTATTACCGCTGGCTATCACCGGCTGTGGGCGCACAAAACTTATGATGCGCATCCGATATTACAATGGGTTTACGCTATTGGCGGCGCTTTTGCCCTGCAAAACAGCGCGTTGCACTGGTCAGCCGACCACCGCGTACATCACCGTCATGTCGATGACAATGATAAAGACCCCTATTCTGCCGGCCGTGGTTTCTGGTATAGCCATATTGGCTGGATGCTACGTGATTATGAAGATGTAGAAAAACCGGACTACAGCAATGTGCGTGATCTGCAGAAAAACCCGATTGTAATGTGGCAACACCGCAATTACTTGTGGCTGACTATAGCAACTAACTTTGGTATCCCATTATTACTGGGTATTATCAGCGGTAATATTCTGGGTATGTTATTACTGGCCGGTGTACTGCGCCTGGTATTAAGCCATCATTTTACCTTTTTTATTAACTCACTGGCGCATGTCTGGGGCTCGCAACCTTATACAGAAAAAAACTCTGCCCGTGACAACGGCATACTCGCTTTTGTTACTTATGGTGAGGGGTATCACAACTTCCATCATATTTTTGAATATGATTATCGTAACGGTATTAAATGGTATCACTTTGACCCAACAAAATGGTTTATTAAAACTGCCTCCTGGGTCAAACTGACTGGCAACCTTCGCGTCGTTCCTGAAGAACGCATCGAGCAAGCTAAGTTACAAATGCAACTAAAACGGGCACAAGACAATGTGCGGCAAAAACCCAATGCAGAACAGCTACTGCAATTGCTGCAACATGAATACGAACTGCTGCTTGCCAGAATGCAGGATTATTACCACATTAAAAAACAGCTGTTACTGCAACGCAAAGATAAACTGGTTGCGCAGTATCAGGCGGTAGATTTCAAACATAAATACCTTGAGTTTAAACACCATTTGCAACAGCAACAGCAGCACTGGCAGCGGCTGGTTAACGCTGTCGCCTGACATAAAAAAAGAGACTTCGGTCTCTTTTTTTATGTCTGATACCTGATATGCTCAAACTTAAGTTAGTTAAATCAGTGAGATTATCAGCGTGAGTGCGAAAAAAGCATCCCCGAAAAAAGCCAGCTTTGATTTTGACGCCATTGTTATAGGAACCGGGCCCGGCGGCGAGGGAGCAGCAATGTATCTGGCCAAAAGCGGGCTTAAAGTAGCCGCTATTGAACGCTATAATTCTGTCGGCGGTGGTTGTACACATTGGGGCACAATCCCGTCAAAAGCATTACGCCACTCGGTTAGCCGCTTAATTGAGTTTAATGAGAACCCTTTGTTCCAGCTGGACGAACAGCATACCAAACTTACTTTCTCGCAAATTTTAAAACATGCCGCCGGCGTGATCCGTAAACAAGTTCGGCTTAGAACCGGTTTTTATGACCGTAATCAGGTAAAAATATATCAGGGTGAAGCCCGCTTTATTGATAATCACAACCTGAGTATCAGCAGTGATGATGGCAGTTGCTTTGAACTCAGTGCTAAAACCATTGTGATTGCCACAGGTTCGCGCCCCTACCGGCCGGCAGATGTCGACTTTAACCACAACAGGATCTACGACTCAGATACTATCTTGTCACTACAACATGATCCCAAGCATATTATTATCTACGGTGCCGGTGTTATCGGCTGTGAATACGCCTCTATTTTCCGTGGCTTAGGTGTAAGAGTAGATCTGGTAAACACCCGCGACCGTTTGCTGTCGTTTATGGATGCCGAGATTTCAGATTCACTGAGTTATCATTTCTGGAACTCCGGCATGACCATTCGCCACGGCGAAGAATTTGATCGTATTGAAGGTAAAGACGATGGTGTAGTACTGCATCTTAAGTCCGGTAAGAAAATGAAAGCTGACTGCTTTTTGTTTGCCAACGGCCGCACCGGCAACACTGATATGTTGAATTTGGCGGCAATAAGCCTTGAGTCAGATAGCCGCGGTCTGGTTAAAGTAAATAAACAATATCAAACCAGCATAGACAATATCTATGCCGTTGGCGATGTCATTGGCTACCCCAGTTTAGCCAGCGCCGCTTACGATCAAGGCCGCTTAGCCGGTGAAGCCATTGTTAAAGGTAACCTGGATGGCCATCTGATAGCCGACATTCCGGCAGGTATTTATACCATCCCGGAAATGAGCTCCGTGGGTAAAACTGAACAGGAACTCACTGCAGCAAAAATTCCATATGAAGTAGGCCGCGCTCAATTTAAACATCTGGCCCGGGCGCAAATTGCCAATACCAGTGTGGGCAGTTTAAAACTGTTATTTCACCGCGATACGCTGGAGATACTTGGTATTCACTGTTTTGGTGAGCGTGCTGCAGAAATTGTGCACATTGGCCAGGCAATTATGCTGCAAAAAAATGGCGGCAATACCCTGGAGTATTTTGTGCACACTACATTTAATTACCCCACTATGGCAGAAGCATACCGGGTAGCGGCACTGAATGGCCTTAACCGGCTTTTTTAGCAGTAAATAATTGATAATTAACTATAAAATAAATTAATCACCGTGGTTATATATATTTTTGTTTTGCCTTATAAATCGTTGTAAACTCAATTGCATAATAATTAAACAGATAGTTTACGGGGAAGTTTTATGCTGCAACTTCGGTATAGTTTGGTATTATTGTGGCTGACCATTTCGTTCCAGGTACATGCTGATTTCCCCACAGCAAAAGCATTATTCGAGCAACAAGAATACACGCAAGCCAAACCCAAGCTGGAGGCTCTGGCAGAGCTGGGCCACCTGGAGGCCCAGTATCTGTTATCGAGAATGTATGCTGAAGGTTTAGGTGTAGATGCAGATATAAAACTAGCCTACGCCTGGACCCTGATTGCCCGTGACGGTAAACACCCGTTAGCAGATCAACAGTACCAGGCACTACGCACCAAACTTCCTTCCCGCTTAGCAGGCAAAGAAGTGTATACCACGTTAAACAACCAATATGGCAAAGACGCTTTGTCGGCTAACCTGTACCCAAATGCCAACCGTTATATAAACACCAGCAGCAGATTAAAAGCGGTACACCAGCCAGAGCCCAAATATCCGCCTTATTTCGAACGCGCAGGCGTCGCTGCATGGGCAGTGGTGCACTATGACGTGACGGAAGATGGCACAGTAGAAAATGCCAATATTGCTGCCAGTTTCCCTATTGATGGTATTAATGAGTACGTGCTGGATGCCATTAAAAGCTGGAGATTTGAACCGCCAAAAGATTTATACGGCGCCCCTGTACGAATGGAACTACAGTCACATACCTTCAGAATAAAAAACTCTGCAGGGACGCAAGCCCGCAAATTTCAGCGCGACAGCCAGGAGTATACCGATGCTATTCTGGCGGCAGCTAAAGCTGAATCTGCTAAATATCAGTACCTGTACGCAGTGCTGGCAGAAAATAATATTATTACCGACCCTTCACCTGTTAACTGGTATCTGCAAGCTGCAATTAATGGTTATCAGCCTGCGCAGTATCGTCTGGCGCAATGCTTAATTACCGGTAATGGCTGTGATAAAGACCCAAGCAAGGCTTTGAATTGGCTGGCTATTTCTGCTGATGGCGGCGATGCCAAAGCGGCTTATTTATTGGCTCAGGCGCTACTGGACAGCAATAACGTTAATTATAATCCACGTAAAGCGGCCGGTTATCTGGAAGGTGCAGCATTACAACAGTACATGCCAGCAGTAACAGAATATGCGTCTTTGCTGGCGATGTCAGATGACCCTACATTGCGGGATCCACAAAAAGCCATCAGGTTGGCAGAACAAGGCCGCGCTGCCGATGCCAGCAACCCAAATCTGTTATCCATTTTAGGTATTGCCTTTATTGAACTTGGCCAGCAAAGCCGTGGCGAGTCGATGCTCAAACAAGCAATAGAAGAAGCAAAGCGGCGTAACTGGACCATTGAAAACTTTGAAGATTTACTCGCCGATTACCAAACTGTCGCAACAAGCACAAACTAACGATATTTTAGCAGTTTAAACTCAGCCCCCGGTTGAACACCGGGGGGTTATCCGGCTTATTCAGTCAGATCAGTATTCATATGATAAGTGCGGCTAAATGCATGCACAGCATCAATAAAAACGCTGACGCGTTCAGGGTCTACATCAGGCGTAATGCCATGGCCCAGATTAAACACATGACCGCTTCCCTGGCCAAAACCATCCAGTATCATTTGTACTTCCTGCCGGATACGCTCAGGTGAACCTAACAAAATTGACGGGTCCATATTACCTTGCAGCGCAACTTTATCGCCAACGCGAGCTTTTGCATCACCAATATTGATAGTCCAATCGAGCCCCAAAGCATCGCAGCCGGTATTGGCGATTGCTTCGAGCCACAAGCCACCATTTTTGGTAAACAGCGTTACAGGCACTTTGCGGCCGTCAGCTTCACGGGTTAAACCGTCCACTATTTGCTGCATATAGCCCAGTGAAAATTCCTGATAATCACGCGGTGTTAATACGCCGCCCCAGGTATCAAAAATCATCACCGACTGGGCACCAGCCGCTATCTGCGCATTCAGATACAACACTACACTTTGCGCCAGCTTATCCAGCAATAAATGCAGTGCTTCCGGCTCGGAAAACATCATTTTCTTGATCGTACCAAAGGTTTTGCTGCTGCCGCCTTCAACCATATAAGTTGCTAATGTCCAGGGGCTACCGGAAAAGCCAATTAACGGCACACTGCCATTCAGCTCGCGGCGGATAGTGCGTACCGCATCCATCACATAACGCAATTCCTGCTCCGGATCCGGAATAGGCAGATTGGCAATATCAACAAAGTCACGTACTGGCCGCTGAAATTTAGGGCCTTCGCCTTCGCCAAAATAGAGCCCTAAGCCCATGGCATCAGGAATGGTAAGAATATCACTGAATAAAATTGCGGCATCCAATGCATAACGACGCAACGGCTGTAACGTAACTTCACACGCCAGCTCCGGGTTTTTGCACAGTGACATAAAGTCACCGGCCTGAGCTCTGGTAGCACGATACTCTGGTAGATAGCGTCCGGCTTGTCGCATCATCCAAACCGGTGTTCTGTCTACCGGTTGTTTGAGTAAAGCTCTGAGGTACCGATCATTTTTTAATTGCATATATTGTCCGCCATTCACAGGATTGGCGCCATTTTAACACTCTGCAGCCGCAGCGACTATGTTTTCGCTGTAAATGCTACGTTCAGGTTTTTTATGCTAGGGCTTGTCATCAACAAATCGATCTGCTATAACATTGCTGCGCTAGTGAAGAATAACAAGCAAGAAGCCCGTTTAAACGGGACCATGCAAACCATTTAGTTAAGCCACTTTATGTGGCTTTTTTATTTGCTGCCATCCATGGCGCAAACCTTCATGGGCCACTGCTGCGCATTGTTAAAAATCTTTCCGGAAGATTTTTTATTTGCCTGCTATTTGCTGCAGCTGGTGAATAATTTGCCCTGATAGCGTTTGTATTGGCGGCACCTCTGGCAACGAAGCTAAATCAAACCAGTGCGCTTCCTCTATTTCCTGTGGCTGACAGACAATATCGCCGCCGGCATAGTCAGCAATAAAACCTGCCATTAAAGAATGCGGAAACGGCCATGGCTGGCTGCCAACATAACGTAAATTGGTGATCTCAACGCCTACCTCCTCCTTCACCTCACGCGCCGCCGCCTGTTCCAATGTTTCTGCGGATTCAACAAAACCAGCCAGAATAGAAAAAAAGCCTTTACGGTGCCGGCTGGAACGCGCCAGCAGGATTTGTTTGTCTTTTATAATGCCCACTAACACACAAGGCGCAATGCGGGGGTAGCAGCGATGGCCACATTTGTTACACAGTGCCGCCAGCTCCCAGCTTACCAGGCTCATGGCACTACCACACTGGCCACAAAAGCGGTGGGTCTGTAAAAATAAAGCTACTTGCACAGCTCTTGCTGCCAGATAGAATATTTGTTCACCTGCGCTTAGCAAGTCTCTTGGCGACACCCAATCATTTTCATCAGCAATATGGTCATGGTTAACCAGCAGATAGGCATCTTGCCCGGCCAGCTCCCCCAGCCTGCATATCTGCTCCGGCTCTGCTGACAATGTTAATGCACTTAGCATGCCTTGCGGGATCTGACGCGCGGCATTGACCCAGATACGGCCACGGTTCACGACAAACCAGAGTCCGTGCTGATTTGGCGTTAAGCTGATACTGTGTTTGATCATAAGTGGTTCTCTGCTGTACCCTGTAGTTCGCGCTATCATAATGCCGTTCACTGGGCTGACCAATAAAAAAACGGTTGATCTTTCGTGCGAAATTCATTTAATTAGAGTTAACTGCAGCAAACGCTGCATTGAAGGAGAAGGCAATGTACACTCGTGTGCAGACCGCGCGACAAAAATGGGGTGGTTCGCTTACCGCCATAGACAACTGGCTGGACGAGCGCCAACAACTTATTGTCAGTTATTGTAAGCTGGCTGCATTGCCGCCTTTTGACAGCAAACGTACCACTTTACCTACGCAAGCAGCAGTGCAGGAGTTTTGCCAGTTGATGGTAGACTATTTATCCGCCGGACATTTCGAAGTGTATGAACGTATAGTGTCAGAATGTGCAGTAAACGGCACTGACAGCCGTAAGCTGGCTGACAGCCTGTATCCAAAGATTGCGATATCGACTGATTTAGCCTTGAATTTTAATGATCTTTACGCCGACCATTTAAGCACCAAGCATAGTGCAGCATTTGACCGCGAGCTGTCTGAGCTGGGGCAAGCACTGGAAGAACGCTTTGCTTACGAAGATGAACTCATCCACACCCTGTATGAAAAGCACACCGACAGTAATGTATCTGCCTGATTAAGCCAGAAGAACTACCGATCTTTAGCTGGTTTAAACTTAAGTAAAGCAACGCCTGAGGGCGTTGTTTTGTTGGTAATTACCCACTGATTTCCTGCCACACTGCAGTACCACCAGCACCACTTCCGCCACAAAATGCCAAAGCCGCAAAATAAACACAATGAAAACCTTAATGAAACTTTTTTTACAAAATAAACACTCTTAGCTAAGATTTTCTCTGAACTTATCATATAGTGAGTTCTGAACCTGTCTGTTGGCTGGCGAAAAAGCAGTGCCAACCATGTTGTCAGCAGTAATTTGTGAAAATAACAATAAGGAATACTGCATGCGCTCCTATTCAACAATATACCTGAGTGTGCTTGGTGCTATCGCCTTTGCACCAACAGCGACTCAAGCTCAAGACACCACAACCGATAAAAGTGTTGAACGCATAGAGATAACAGGTAGCCGGATTAAGCAAACTGAGCTTGAAGGCCGCAGCCCTGTGCAAATTCTGGATCGCGATGCCATTGACCGTTCAGGTCTATCTTCAATTGGCGATATTATTCAAAATATTACCGCATCTGGTTCAGCGCTAAACACTAAATTCAACTCCAGCGGCAACTTCGGCTTTCCGCCGGATGGTGGTGGGGTTGGCGCCGGTGCCACCACAGTAGATTTACGACACTTAGGGGCAAAGCGTGTTCTGGTATTGGTTGACGGTATTCGCTGGGTAAATGAAAGCTCTGCCTCCGGCGTAGGCGGCGTGGTGGACTTAAATACCATCCCTCTGGCTATTGTTGAGCGCATTGAGGTACTGGAAGACGGGGCCTCATCAATTTATGGTTCAGATGCCATAGCAGGCGTGGTTAATATTATTACCCGCCGCTCTGCGGTCGGAGCAACTGTTAGCACCAGCTTTGGCCAATTTAGCAAAGGCGACGGTGATACCAGCACATTTGAACTGAGCTTTGGCGGCGAAAGTGACAAACACAGTTATTTTATGGCAGCCAGCTACAACGAACAAAAGTCTGTTGCGGCTGATACCAGAGCACAGTCCAGCCTTCCAGTACCGGGCACCGGCCTGGCTTTTGGCAGTTCAGCTATTCCAGGCGGCCGCTTTATTATCAATGATCCAAATACCGGCGCCTCATTAGATTTAGTGCCAAACGCCGGCATTACCAGCCCGAATTACGACCCAACCCTCGGCGATAGCTGTGACCGTACCGATGACTTTCACTGCTTTACAACAGCTGATCGTTTTAACTATTCCAGTTATAACCTGTTGCAAACACCGAACAAAAGAGTGTCACTTTACGCACAGCAACGCTATGAATTTACACCTGATACCAACTGGTACCTACGCGCCTTATACAATCAGCGCAGCAGCGTGAATCAGGCAGCCCCAGAGCCTATGTTTATTGGCACCTTCTCGCCCAGCAACTACTGGATGGATAATCTGACCATTGCCGCCGACAATCCATACAACCCATTTGGTTTTGACCTGGTAGCATCAGGTGACGACCCCAACCTGATACTGGCCGGCAAGCGCCCAGTTGAAGGCGGAGCCAGACGCTTTGAGCAGAACGTGGACACCTTCTATATTGGCTCAGGCATCGAAGGCCAGCTTGAATTAGCCGGCAATCTTTATTACTGGGACGTCAACGCAGCATATAGCACTAACCGGGCCAAACAAGATAACTTCGGCAGTTATAATGCAAGACGCATTGCTACCGCACTGGGGCCTTTGGCAAGCTGTCAGGCTGATCCTGCTTGTGTGCCGTTAAATATCTTTGGTGTTGGCAGTATCACGACCGATATGCTCGGCTATATTCAACCTGTTGTCCGCGATACCAGCGAAAACAAACTTAGTTTGTATTCTGCCAATATTACCGGTGATATTGTGGAGTTACCCGCCGGCGCACTTAGCTTTGCATCAGGCTGGGAATACCGCAAATACACCGGTGAATACACGCCGGATGCCCTTACGGTAGCGGGTGAATATAATGGTGTGGTGTCTTCGCCTACCGCTGGCTCACTTAATGTTAACGAACTCTTTGTTGAACTTAACGTACCGTTACTGGCCGATCTGCCGTTGGCAAAACAGTTAGATCTCAGCCTGGCCAGCCGCTACTCTGATTACTCAACTTTTGGTAGTGAAACGACCAGCAAAGTAGGTTTTCGCTGGCTGATGCAAGATGAATTGCTGTTTCGCGGCAGTTGGTCTGAAGGCTTCCGGGCCCCCAATATCGGCGAATTATTTGGCGCGGCCAGTGGCTACGATGCGGTATTATCCGATCCCTGCTCTTCTCCGACGGCAGCAGTCGCAGCAAACTGTGCAGCGCTTGGCGTACCAGCTAACTACCAGCAACCGAATCCGCAAATCAGTGTTGTTACCGGCGGCAATCGCGAACTGGCACCAGAAACGTCTACCAGTTACAACCTTGGTGCGGTATACAGCCCGGAATATGCAAACGCAACATCCTGGTCAGAACGTTTAGACATTGGTATCAGTTGGTATCAACATGAACTTAAAGGTGCCATTCAGGCACTGGATGCACAAACCCAGCTTAATTTGTGTGTACAAACTCTGTCTGACACCTTTTGTGATGGTATCGGCCGCAACCAGCTGGGGGCGATAGATCAGTTTAATAATACTCTGACTAATATTGGCAGCATAGAAACGTCTGGCCTGGATTTCGATATTGGCTGGTTATTGCCCCAAACTGCATTTGGTCAATTTAATGTCAGGTTAAGAGCTACCCTGGTAGAAGATTACACCGTACTTGATGCCAACGGCCAGCGTCAGCCGAAAACTGTCGGTGTTGAAGTTAATGACACGGCTATTCCAGAATGGAGTGGCAACCTGGCCCTTAACTGGCAACATGAGGCCTGGCAAGCCAGCTGGACAATGCGTTACACCAGTGATTTAGAAGAAAGCTGTGGCGATGCAGCCAGTTTCGCGGTTTGCCGTAACAACCCGTCTACCGGCCAGAACCGTCTTGGCAGCACTACATACCATGATGCGCAAGTAAGCTGGAGTACCGATGCAATATTGTCTGGTATGCAATTGAGCTTTGGCGTGAATAACCTGTTCGGCAAAGAGCCTCCTATTTGCTTATCATGCTCACTGAACGGCTACGATCCCTCAACCTATGATATGCCGGGTAGCCGTTATTGGTATCTGCGCGCTTCTTTTAGTATTTAATAGCGTCTCATAGCAAAAAGCCCCGCGATGCGGGGCTTTTTCATAACGGATTAATGCATTAATTTTGTGCATATTGCCGTTCAAGGCTGCCTACTTTGAGTTTTAGGCCCGCCAGTGAGGCTTTTTCTGCAGCAATTTTCTCGTTGTATAACTGCTCTGTACGATCAATTTTTTGTTGCAGCACAACCAGTTCTTCTGCTTTGGGGAAACTACGGCGCAATTTGTAAAGTTCTGATTTGAGCGCTTCAACATCCTGCTGTTTCTGTTGCTCCAGCAAACTTATCTGAAACTCAACAAAACGGCTCTGACGTTTTAGTGCATCCACTTGCTGCTTGTATTCACCGCGGGTGCCAGGCATGGCGGTGCCAAGCGGACGCATATCTACTGTTTCAGCATCACCTGAGCAGGGAAACTGGCTAAACTCTACAACACCGTTTTGCTCACACTTGTAGACAGCGGCTTGTGCTGAAAACGCACCTAACAATAATAACCAAGCGTATTTTATCATTTGCCACCCCGTTAATGAGCAATAAATGTACAAAAACCTTGCCAAATAGGCAAGCTAAGCCAGGTATTTATTTAGACTGCTTAATGCGTTTTCAGATGCTGCCATCTGCATCTGCTTTGCTTTAATTCTGCAGTGCTTTTTTCATAAAATTAGGCCAGGCTGACGCCGCTTTATGCACTTCGGCATTGTAGTAATCGGTATTGAATGGTGCCTGAGCGGCATCGGCTTCACGAAAGTCATTAAACGCCGCACCTTTGCGCGCCAGAGTACATGTCCACCAACCAGACGGATACACCATTTGCGGGAATAACAGCGTTTGCAGTGCGTCAAAGCCTGCATCCAGCATGGCACTGCGCATATCTTTGAGTAACGGCATATGGATCAATGGCGACTCACTTTGTTGCACTAAAATGCCGCCATGGCGCAGTGCTTTGCGGCAGCTGTCATAAAATGCCCGGTTAAACAAACCTTCGCCCGGCCCGATAGGATCCGTTGAATCCACAATAATGACATCTACCGATTCCGGCGCAGCTTCGCGCATGTATTTGATACCGTCATCAAACTTCAGCGTAGCGCGTGGGTCGTTGTTCGAGGCACACAATTCCGGGAAATACTTTTCGGCCATTCGCGTAACCTGCTCATCGATATCAATTTGCGTTACGCTTTCCACGCCGGGATGTTTTAATACTTCACGCAGGGTGCCGCAATCTCCACCACCGATGATCACCACGTTTTTCGGGTTAGCATGGGTAAACAACACCGGATGGCTAAGCATTTCGTGGTAGAGAAAATTGTCGCGGCTGCTGAGCATAATAACGCCGTCAATCACCATCAGATTGCCAAAATGGGTGGTTTCAAACATTTCAATCTTCTGGAACGGCGACTGAACTTCATCCAGTTTCTTCGTGATAGCCAAACCAAAGGCGCTGCCGCTGGGGGCGAAAATTTCAGTGAACCAATTGTTGTCGCCAGACATAGTATTACCCTCAAAACAAAATAGCCGCATATTTTGCCTGCTTGTGCCGCCAAGGACAAATATTTCGATGTTTTTTGCTGCAGCTTTGCCGTATTGGCCTTAAACTATGCACATCTTAATTTTAAAGGAACGACAATGGCCGACTGGGGTACTGAAAAAGCACGCTCTATCTATAACGTAGCGGTATGGAGTGAAGGATATTTTGATGTTAATACTGATGGTGATCTGGTGGCTTATCCGGATCAGGATCACAGTAAAACAGGCATCAGTTTTCCTGAGCTGACGGCACGTTTTAAAGAGGAAGGCTTAACCTTACCTGTGCTGGTGCGTTTTACTGACATTCTGCAACACCGGGTAGATACGCTGATTAAATCTTTTCAGCGCGCCAAGGCAGAAAAAGAGTATCAGGGCCAGTACACTGCGGTTTACCCAATCAAAGTAAACCAGCAGTTCTCAGTAGTAAAACGTCTGATCAGCCACGACAGCGGTAAAGTAGGCCTGGAAGCAGGCAGTAAACCTGAGTTGATGGCTATTTTAGGTGTTACCGATCAGCCACTGCAAATTGTTTGTAACGGTTATAAAGACAGCGAATTTTTGCGCTTAGCCACTATTGGCCAAATGATGGGCCACACCGTTTATGTGGTGGTAGAAAAACTGTCTGAGCTGAAAACCTTGCTGCGCGAAATTGATAATTTAGGCACTGCGCCACGTATTGGTATCCGTATCCGTTTAAATTCGGTGGGCAAAGGCAAGTGGCAAAACACCGGCGGCGAGAAAGGCAAGTTTGGCTTAACCGCAACCCAGGTGCTGCAGGCTATTGATGTACTGCGCGATGCCGGCAAGCTGGATTTGCTGCAACTGGTACATTTTCATATCGGCTCACAAATTGCCAATATTCGCGATATCCACAACGCTATTCGTGAATGTGCCCGTCACTATGCTGAACTGCGCACTCTGGGCGTGCCTATCAGCACTGTCGATGTTGGTGGCGGTCTGGGTGTTGACTACGAAGGCTCTAAATCACGCTCGGCCTGTTCGATGAACTACACCATGTACGAATATGCCCGTAATGTGGTCAATGGTTTAAAAGAAGTGTGTGACGAGTACGACCTGCCACACCCGAATATTATTACCGAATCTGGCCGTGCTATGACGGCACACCACGCTGTGCTGGTAACCGATGCCATTGATATTGAACGTGCGCCGGGGCTGGTGAACCTGCCAGAGCCAAGTGAAGATTCACCAACAGTGATCCTGGGCCTGTGGGAAGCCTACCAAAACGTTACACCACGCACAGCAATTGAAGCTTACCACGATGCGGTGCACTACTTCACCGATGCCCATGCCCAGTATGTACATGGCCTGCTGACATTAAAAGACTGGTCATTACTGGAGCAAATTTACTTTGCTACCATTAACAAAGTAAAAGCTAATCTGGACATGACTGCACGCTCGCACCGCTCTATTCACGACGAGCTGAATGAAAAGCTGGCCGACAAGCTATTCGTTAACTTCTCGCTGTTCCAGTCTATGCCGGATGCCTGGGGTATTGACCAGCTGTTCCCGGTGATGCCGCTGGAGCGGATGAACGAGCCGCTGGACCACCGTGCTATTATTCAGGACATTACCTGTGACTCTGACGGCCAGCTGAAAAGTTACGCTGATGGTAATGGTATCGAACCCAGCCTGCCGCTGCCGTTATATAAAGAAGACGAGCAGTACCTGCTAGGTATGTTTATGGTAGGCGCCTATCAGGAAATTTTAGGCGACTTACATAACCTGTTTGGCGACACAGATTCCGTACACGTTGAACTGACCGATGATGGCAGCTATAAACTGACCAATATCATTAAAGGCGATACAGTAGCCGATGTACTGCGTTATGTGCAGTTTGACGCCATTAAGCTGATTGCTTCCTACAGCAAACAGCTAGCCAAGCTGGATATGAGCGCCAGTAAAAAAGATGAACTGCTGGACGAATTAAAAGCCGGTGTTTATGGTTACACCTATTTTGAAGATTAAGGTAAACTAGCTACTCATCGGATGTGTTAACAGCAGGCGAGCCTGCTGTTATTATTTTTAACCGGCGAAAATCAGGCCGGCCACAAATACCAGGCGTTGTTATAGGTGTCGTTATGCTGCATTTTTTACCCCGCCCGCTAACGGGCACGCTTTCACTGTTGCTTTATATCGTCAATACGTTGTTCTGGTGCATACCCATTATGCTGCTGGCAATATTAAAGCTACCGCCGATTACCCGCTGGCAAAGCTGGATGACTTACCTGCTGGATGCCTGTGCCGTGGCCTGGATCAGCGTTAATAACTTCACCACCCGGCTATTTACCCGTATTCGCTGGCAAATATCAGGCCTGGAAACGTTATCGCTAAAAGACTGGTATCTGGTGCTGGCGAATCACCAATCCTGGGCGGATATTCTGGTGCTGCAAAAAGTGTTTAACCGCAATATTCCGTTTATTAAGTTTTTTCTGAAAAAAGAACTGATATATGTGCCATTTATAGGCATGTGCTGGTGGGCACTGGATTTCCCTTTTATGAAGCGTTACAGCAAAAGTTTTTTGCAAAAAAATCCGCATTTACAGGGCAAAGACATAGAAACCACACGTAAAGCCTGCCATAAATTTCGCTTCAAACCGGCAGCGATTATGAATTTTGTTGAAGGTACCCGCTTCACCCCGGAAAAACATCGTAAACAACAATCCCCCTACCAAAACCTGCTTAAACCCAAAGCCGGTGGTATGGCATTTGTGCTGGGGGCTATGGGCGATCAACTGCATAAAATTCTCGATATCACTATTCATTACCCCAAGGGCATTCCCAGTTTCTGGGACTATATTTCCGGCAAAGTGCGCGATATTACCGTGCAAATCCGGGTAATTCCTATAACGCCCGAGCTGTTAGGCGACTATAACGATAGCCAGTACCGCGAGCGGTTTCAGCAGTGGATAAACCAGTTATGGCAACATAAAGATCTGCAGCTAACCGCGCTGAAACAGGGAGATAAGCAGTAATGCTAAGTTTTTTACCCGGCTGGTTGCTGTTACCTTTCAGCTTTAGCTTATTTGCGTTAAATCTGGCGCTATGGGGTATTTTGGTTACGCCGCTGGGTATCATCAAATTACTACTACCGTTTAAAGCTGTGCACCGTGTTACCGCACTGGCGGGCAAAGGCTGTTATCGCGGCTGGACAGCAATTAACACCGCCTTGATTAACCTGTTTAATCAGGTTGACTGGCAAATAAGCGGTGCCCAAGCGCTGGATAAAACAAGCTGGTATCTGCTTATTTCAAACCATAAGAGCTGGCTCGATATTCCGGTTGTCAGCACAGTAGCCCATAGCCGTATACCCGAGCCAAAGTTTTTTTTAAAAGACGAGCTGAAATGGCTGCCATTTTTAGGCACTGGTTGCTGGGCACTGGATATGCCCTTTATGAAGCGCTACAGCCCGGCGCAACTGGCTAAACGGCCAGAACTCAAAGGTAAAGACATTGCCACTACCCGCGCCTCATGCCAGAAATTTAAAACCGTGCCCACCACCATTATCAATTTTGTTGAAGGCACCCGTTTTACCACCAGAAAACAAGCAGATAAACACAGCCCGTTCCAGCATTTGCTGCCCCCCAAAGCAGGTGGTATTGCCTTCACTTTAGCCAGCATGGGCGAACAGTTTAATGCCATATTAGACTTTACCCTGCTTTACCCCGATAACCCGCAGCATGTGGCTATGGATATGCTGATGGGTAAGTTAAAGCGGGTGGTGGTGCAGGTAGAGATCCTACCTGTAGATCAACAGGTTATCGGCGATTATTTTAACGATGAGCAGTTTCGTGAACGCTTTCAGTTATGGCTTAACCAGCGTTGGCAACATAAAGACCAGCTGATACAACAGTATAATCAGGCTCAGGTGTTAACCACCGCACCCGATCAACTACCCTGCTAGCCTCAGCTTATCTGGTAGCTGTCAGTAGCAGGTTGCGCGGTGTTATCTGATAATCACAAAACTCACTGATACGGGTCTTATAGCCATGTTGCTGTAAATATAAGGCCTTATCCAGCGCCAGCCATAACTCCAGCGGCCGGCGAAACAGGTGTCTTACCAATTCAATACGCTGAACTATTGCTGCACGTTGCTGCGCCCGCGCCAGATAAACCGCTTCATCTATCACGCCCGGTAACTGCAACTGATGCTGTGCCGCCGCCCAGCAGGCAAAAGCACTAAAACTGCCGCTGAACCAGTGCTTGCCAACCGACGCCAGCGGCCGGTAATGGCGCTGTCCGGTAAGCTCTGTGCGTAGTTCATCATAAGCGAGGCGCCACAATACTTCGGTTGCTCTGAGTTTTTCTACCCGCTCACCCGCCGTTACCTGGCCCTGCACTACCAGCTTTAAATCGTCTTTGCTTAACTGCAAATTGTGCTGTAAAGCAAGTTCCGACATCGGCTGATAGTGCGTTGGTGCAATTAAATGGTAGCAGCAAGGCACCAGTTGTAACTGCTGGCAACCTGCCTGCACCGCCTGTTGCAGCATTGTAATGTGTAACTGGCCACAGGCATGCAGCGCCACTATATGCTGCTGTGGCTGTAAAACAGCATCAAGCGGTGCGCTTAACACATCGGCACAAATAAACTGTTGGGGCAGCTGGTATTTTTCTGCCAATACTGCACCATCTTCACATAACTGAGGTTGCCATTCGACGCTGGTTACCGGCACAGTAAAACGATGGGCCAGTATCCGGCCCAGGTGCCCTTTGCCGGCACACCATTCCAGCACCGGCAATTCACTCTGCGGCCACTGTTGGCACAATGCCGTAATTTGCTGCAGTTTACGCCCGCCAATGCCGTTTTCCAGCCAGAATGGTAAGGCTGGCAGTGGCGCAGTAGCGGCGGCTACTGTTACGGCAGGCAAGCTAAATAACGCCGGGAAAAAGGCTGAAAAGTACTGTTGTTGCAACATGCTGCTTTGGTCAATCTGCTTTACCAGGCCATCATCCAAACCAGCCAGCAACTGCAGCAGTTTGTCATCTGACCACGGCACAGTGTCGCAGGCAAACGGTAACAACTGCCAGTACGGCCGGTATTGCTGCAGTACCGCGCTTAGCTGCTGAAATTGCTGCGTTAATGTACTGCTCATAAATATCTGCCCGCCGTTTTGCCACTCTTGCGCTTGTGCTTTATAGTAAAGCAGTCCGCTTACATTAAGGCCGCTATGATAAATCAACGCGTTAGCAGAACCACTAATTTTATCAGTTGGCTGGGCAGCATATTATTGCTGCTGCTATTTAGCTACCTGGCATGGCGCGGTTACCGGCTTAATCCAACTGGCGATGTACTACAACGCTGGGTACTGGCATTTTTAGCCAGCGAACTACTGTTGTTAACTTTGCTTTCAGAATTTAAACGGTTAATCAGGGGCTTATTGCAGGAAGTACAACAATCTGAAAATTTAAAACGCCATGCCCAAATTGAAGCTGGCGAACGGTTAAACAAAATTACCAGCCAGCTACCCGGCATGGTATTTCAGTTTCAGCTAGCGCCCGACGGCAGTAGCTGCTTTCCTTATTGCAGTGAAGGTATAAGAGATATTTATAATTTGACCCCGGAACAGGTGAAACACGATGCCAGTCCCGTATTTAGCCAATTACACCCGGACGATGCTCACCTGGTATATGACAGTATTGCCGATTCTGCTCAGCAGCTTACATTGTGGAAACTGGAGTACAGGGTGCAACGACCTGACAGTGAAGTGATTTGGGTAAGCGGCCGCTCAGTACCTGAACGCCAGGCAGATGGAAGCGTGCTGTGGTACGGTTTTATCAGCGACATTACCGAAAGAAAGAAAATAGAACGCCTTAAAGATGAGTTTGTCTCTACCGTAAGCCATGAACTGCGCACACCTTTGACCGCCATCAGTGGCGCTATCGGTTTATTGCATGGTGAGGTATTTGGCCCACTGCCGCAGCAAGCTGCACAGATGACCCAACTGGCACAGGCCAACGTAAAAAAATTGCAGTTGCTGATTAATGATCTGCTGGATATGGATAAACTGATTGCCGGCAAAATGCTGTTTGATATTCAGCCACAACCATTACTACCCATCATTGAAACATCACTACGTGATAACCAGAGCTATGCCCAGCAGTATCAGGTTTCCTATCAACTCCAGGCTATATCAGCAGATATGTGGGTGAATGTTGATAGTATGCGCCTGCAGCAGGTTATGGCTAACCTGCTCTCAAATGCCGCTAAGTTTTCTCCGCCCCAGGCAGAGGTTAATATTATTGTGCAGCAACAGGGCGACAAGGCGTTGATCCGGGTAATAGACACCGGCTGTGGTATCAGCGAACAGTTTAAACCGCATATATTCAGCAAGTTTTCTCAGGCTGACAGCTCTGATATTAAAAGCAAAGGCGGCACCGGGCTTGGGTTAGCTATCAGCAAACAGCTGATGAGCCATATGCAAGGCGAAATAGGCTTTCAATCAGAACAAGATAACGGCAGTGAATTTTATTTGTTACTGCCACTGGCCAGCACGGCAGAACTTCCGGAGGCAGATGAATGACAGAATTACAGCGTATTATGCACGTAGAGGATGATCCATCTATTCAGCAGGTGGCGAAAATTGCGTTGGAGGCTGTAGGGGGTTTTAGCGTGCATACCTGCGGCAGCGGCAGGCAGGCATTAACCGATTACCCTACAGTGAAACCACAACTGATCTTGCTGGATGTGATGATGCCTGGCATGGATGGCCCTACTACACTGCAACAACTGCAAAGCCAGTACGATTTAAACAAAGTACCGGTGGTATTTATGACAGCCAAGGTGCAAAGCAATGAAATTGCGTCTTACAAAGCACTGGGCGCCGCTGATGTGGTAGCAAAACCGTTTGATCCTATGGCGCTGTCAAACCAGATCAGGCAAATCTGGCTTGATTTTCATCAGTAACAACAGCATTTGCTGGTATCAGTACAGCAGGCTGTATAATTTACGCCGGTACAGCGTGGCCACGCTGTCGCCTTTTGGCAGTGCGGCCAGAATATCCAGATACAGCTTTTTGCTGCTGCCGTAGTTTAAATCCTGTTGCAAAATACTCAGCAGCAGTGCCAACGCCTCTTCACTGCGCTGTACCGCCTGATACTGCACGGCCAGTTTTTCTTTCAGTTCATTTTTATTTGGTGCAGCATCAGGCTCTGCCGCCAGTGCAGTTTCCAGCGCTTTTATTTCCGGAGTGTCGGCAGCTTCTTTAGCCAGTTCCAGCTTGGCAACCACCGATTTATACAAGGCGTCCTGATCAGCCAGTTTAACCTCGCTTAACAGCGCTTCTGCCTGCGGCAGCTGGCCCAGGCTAACAGCAGCATCAGCCAGCCACAGTTTTATTTCAGTGCGCTCAGGTGCCAGGGTTAACGCTTCTTTTAGCAACGGGTAGGCAGCGGCATAGTCTTGTGCTGCCAGCAGTTGTTCGGCCTGCGCCAGTAAATCATCTTCCGGTTTTGGTAAGTAAGCGGCCAGTTTATCGCGGATAACCTGCTCGGTTTCCACCCCGGCAAAGCCGTCAACCGGCCGGCCTTGCTTAATCATCATAACAGTTGGCACCGACTGCACACCAAACTGCATAGCCAGGTCTTGTTCTTTGTCACAATCTACCCTGGCCAGCAGTAACTGCTGTGGATATTGCTGTACTATGCGCTCCAGTATCGGGCTGAGCTGTTTACAGCCCTCGCTGCGAGCCGACCAGAACTGGAACAACACCAGTTTCTGCATAGAGGCGTCCAGTACCTCACGGGCGTTATTAATAGAAACATCAATGATAGGCTGGTGCATAAAACGAAAATCCTGTGCTGGCAAATCAAAATTCAATTGTGTTCTACTATGTGGGCAGAGCCGTGGCTTTGCAAGCCTTGTAAGTGCTGACAATAGCCGCTACAGCGACGGAAAAAAGCATCGACATCCGGCCGTCTATCACGTAAATTAATACAGCGCACAAAAATGACTGCTCAGCAGCAAATAACCATAGCGCCATAGTTTGAGTTTAACAGCTTATCCTGTTTAACCAGTCCACGTAGCACACAGCATTAAAGCGGCCTTTGGCTGCTTTAGGAAAATTCACCCGCGTCTTTGCCTGCAAAGCCGTGGTGTGTTGTATTTGCCACAGCAAACTATGAGATAGCATAATGACCAGCCAAACCCAGCCAGACGATAAGTCAGCCGACTCCACCAGAGCAACAGAAATGTTATCCGGTGCCGCCATGGTAATACGCGCCCTAGCCGATGAGGGTGTCGAATACCTGTACGGTTACCCGGGTGGCGCTGTATTACATATTTACGATGCGCTGTTTCAGCAAAATAAAGTTAAGCATGTCTTAGTACGACATGAGCAAGCCGCTACCCATATGGCCGATGCTTACGCCCGCGCCAGTGGCAAAGCCGGCGTCGTACTGGTAACCTCAGGCCCCGGCGCCACTAATGCAGTAACTGGCATCGCCACCGCTTATATGGATTCTATTCCGATGGTGGTGCTAACCGGCCAGGTGATGAGCCATTTAATTGGCGGTGATGCGTTTCAGGAAACCGACATGCTGGGTATCTCACGGCCGATTTGTAAGCACAATATGTCAGTGCGCCGCCCCGAAGATATTCCCTATTTAATTAAAAAGGCCTTTCATATCGCGCAAACCGGCCGGCCGGGCCCGGTGGTGCTGGATATCCCTAAAGATATGACCATGCCAAACCAGACATTTGCCTATCACTATCCTGCCGAGATTAGCCTGCGCTCATATCAGCCAAAACAGCAGGGCCACAGTGGCCAGATTAAAAAAGCCGTTACGGCACTGCTGGCAGCGAAAAAACCTATTCTATATGCCGGTGGCGGTGTAATTATGGGTGGCGCGTCAAACGAGCTAACCGAACTGGCTAAGTTGCTAAACCTGCCGGTAACCAACACTCTTATGGGCTTAGGTGCTTACCCCGCCGATGATAAACAGTTTGTTGGTATGCTGGGCATGCACGGCAGTTATGAAGCCAACCAGACCATGCACCATGCCGATGTTATTCTGGCTGTGGGTGCCCGCTTTGATGATCGTGTAACGAACAACACCAAAAAATTCTGCCCGGACGCGACCATTATTCATATTGATATCGACCCGGCCAGCATCAGTAAAACCATTAATACACATATTCCTATCGTTGGCTTAGTGCAGCCGGTACTAACCGATATGCTGGCGCTGCTGAAACAAAAAAAGAAAAAGTTAGACAGCGCGGCGCTGGAGCTATGGTGGCAACAAATAGAACAATGGCGCACCGTACATGGTGGCCGCTACGACACCACAGCAGCGCTGTTAAAGCCGCAATATGTGATTGAGCAGGTTAGTAAAATCACTAAAGGCGAAGCCTATGTTTGCAGTGACGTAGGCCAGCACCAGATGTTTGCCGCGCAGTATTACAAGTTTAATAAGCCCAACCGCTGGATCAACTCCGGCGGCCTTGGCACCATGGGCTTTGGCCTGCCGGCCGCGATGGGCGTCAAGCTGAATTATCCCGATGCCGATGTCGTCTGCGTTACCGGTGAAGGCTCTATTCAGATGAATATTCAGGAGCTCTCTACCTGTAAGCAATATGGTTTAGGCGTAAAAATTATTAACCTGAATAACGGCTATTTAGGCATGGTTAAACAGTGGCAGGATATGAATTACGAGTCGCGCTACGCCAGCTCGTACATGGATTCGCTACCCGACTTTGTCAAACTGGCTGAAGCCTATGGCCATGTTGGCATTCGTGTTACCACACCGGAGGAACTGCAACCAGCACTGGAGCGCGCCTTCGCATTAAAAGACCGGCTGGTGTTTCTGGATATTCATATTGACCCGAAAGAGCACGTTTACCCGATGCAGGTGCCGGGTGGCGCCATGAACGATATGTTTTTAAGCAAAACAGAGAGGACTTAACATGCGGCATATTATTTCTGTTCTGCTGGAAAACGAATCCGGCGCTTTAGCCCGTTTAGTTGGCCTGTTTGCCCAACGCGGCTATAACATTGACTCGCTAAATGTAGCCGCCACCGAAGATCCGACTCTGTCGCGCTTAACCCTGGTAACCCATGGCAATGATCAGGTGATAGAGCAAATCAGTAAGCAATTGCACAAACTGATTGAAGTGGTAAAGGTGTCAGATATCAGCGAAGCGGCACATATCGAGCGCGAGTTAATGCTGGTAAAAGTAAAAGCCAGCGGCAACCAGCGTGAAGAAGTAAAACGCTGTGCCGATATTTTCCGCGGCCAGATTATCGACGTAACACCGGCCACCTACACCATTCAGCTGGTTGGTACCAGCGACAAACTGGATGCCTTTATTCAGGCGTTGGGTACTACGCCAATAATGGAAGTAGTGCGCAGCGGCGCTTCGGGCATTGCCCGCGGCGAAAAAACCCTGGCGTTGTAATACAGGCTGGTAAGCCAGGCATCACAGAGATAACTGCAATGCCTGGCAATCTAATGTAAAACCAAGAGTTGACCTGCACTCAGAATTATACGAAATTAACAGTAATTTCACTTATTCAGGGATAGAGCAATGACTTTTAGAGGTATTATTTACTGCCTGCTATTGTGTGTCGCATTTACATGGCCAGTTGCTGCCGAATCAGTACTGCCAATACTTGACACCTTTCCTCGCTGTGATTATCAGCTGGTTCAGCAATTTGATATTACCAAACAGCAGTCAACTGATGCGGAATCAGAGCCACAGGATCAGCAGGCTTTGTTAGCAGAAGTTTTAAGTATAATACGTCGCAAAGCTGCCGCCGCCGGTGCAGAAGCCATTATTTTACAGCATGTTGATGGCGATAAATTCATGATTAATAATTCTGTACGGCGCAGAACGGGGAGTTTTGAGTTAAGGCTAAACGCCCGGGCTGATGCAATAAAGCTGTGTGATGAAGACAGGGCTCTTGCTTTGGAAGCTACCCCTTTTAATGAACGGGGTCGCCGCAATACCATGCTGCAAACTACCCGCGTCAATATACCCCTGCAGTTCACATTAGAGTCAGCCAACACCGCCAATTCACCTCGCCCTGAATTAGAAACCGAGATATCCCTGCAGCGAGGCTTTCACGGCGTGCAACCCGGCATGATGTTGTCGGAATTGACTGCTGTGTGGGGGCCAGCAGATGCAGAGTTTCAACTACAACCTCAAGGTTACCGGGCTCTGGCTTACGGTAAGCAATATTGGCTGACACTGCACCAGGATAAAGTCATTGCCATTGATACCCAGCACCCGCTACTTTCTGCAGATATCACCCACCAATTTAACGACAATGCGAGTTTTACACACTTGCGCTGGCAACTGAATGGCCGGTTCGCAGCACGTACTCCGCTACCCCAGCTTAAAGCACACTATCAGCAGCAGCTAATGCCATTAACCGACAATCAGTTTATTCTGCAGCAGGGTGAGCAACAGCTGCAGCTGGATTTTACGGCCTATCAGAATATTCAATCAGGCCTGCAAGAGGTCACACTGAGTCAGTTGACCCTGCGTTCGGCGCAATTTACTACGGATAAACAGCCTGAACTGACGATTACTTTATCCTCGCAACAATTGCTAAAAATGAAACCTGACAACCCATTTGCACAACAGTTCTGGCAACAGACATTGCAGCCATTACCCTCGCAGAACCAGATACTACTCGGGAATGGCAAAAAAATGACGATCTATAACCCCACTGTGGTAGCTGTATTTCACCAGCAAGAGATAACAGAGGTACAGTTACTGTCTGTCTACAAAACTCAAGCTCCAAAAGAGTTACAACAAACATTAACAGCTTTGGGGATGCCGCGCTCCAAGGCTGCCTTTTTACAACAATTCCCAGATGCTTATGACGCACTGGGAAAGCTGATGTACTACGGAGATAATGTTGAAATCAGTGCGCTGTATTCCGGGAAAGAAGGATACCCGATAGACAGCCTTACCATCAGGTTTATGTAATGTTTTATACACCTCGAGTATAGGAGCATCAGCCTCACAGACTCCGGTACACATTTATTAGACTGCAGTGCTGTCCATATTGTGTTTGCCATATACCCACTGAAATAACGGCGATGCCATCAGCGTGGTGATAATCGCCATGACCACCATAATCGAAAACAACGCCGGCTGGATAACGCCATAACTTAGCGCGATATTAATAATAATCAGCTCCATCAGGCCGCGGGCATTCATTAGTGCGCCTATGGCCATGGCCGTGCGGTTATCTGCACCATTTAGCCGGGCTGCCGCCCAACAGGCCACACCTTTGGCAAATACAGAAACAGCCAGCACCACCAGCGCTACAGATAACACCTGCCATGAACCCAGCACATCCAATTGTGTGTTCAGGCCGGAATAAGTAAAAAACATTGGCAACAACAGCAAAATAGTGAATTTTTCCAGCCGCTTACGCAGTTGTTCTACGATTACGCCGCGCGGCATAGCAATACCCAGTAAGAAGCCACCGAATACCGCATGCAGGCCAACCCAATCCATACTGTAAGCCGACACGGCAAATAACAGCATAATGCCAATAAACTGCACATAACTCATATGGTTATTACGGGCAATATTATCCGCCAGCGGCTGCAGCCAGCGCCGTACCCTGGTGAGCATGATAAAAGCATATAAACCGCCACCCAGCAGCGCTTTAAACAATAACTCTGCGCCACCGCCAAAGCTGGCAAGCACAAAAGCCAGCACCAGCCAGGCGGCGGCATCATCTATGGCACCGGCTGCCAACGCCATAGTGCCCAGTGGTGTACCGGCTAAACCACGCTCATAAATAATGCGCGCCAGCATCGGAAAAGCTGTAATAGCAATGGCAGCGCCCATAAATAAGGCGGCGTTAAAATAAGAAATATCGGCAGCAAACAGCCCGGGTGTGTCAGTAAGCCATAAGCATAACAAGGCGGCGCAGGCAAAAGGTACCAGCATACCGGCTAATGATACGCTGACAGCGCTTTTTGCATGATGTTTGAACAGCCGGGTATTAAATTCCAGCCCTACCAGAAACATATACAAACCCACGCCAAGCTGGGCACCAAAGTACAGCCAGCTGCGGCTGTCAGCGGTAAAAATACTTTGCTGCAACTGTGGCGCCAGCCAGCCAAATAACGACGGCCCAAGCAGCACACCGGCTATCATCTCGCCCACTACTTTGGGTTGGCCAATAAAACGCGCCAGCCGCCCCATAAGCTGTGCAGCCAGTAAAATCAGCAGCAGTTGTAACAAAAACAACAACACTGTACTAAACCCCATTGGCCAATCCTTCAGTTAACCCAGTAAACCACTGTACCAGCCTAAAAACAGTAATGAAAAACCACTCAGATACAATAACCCCGCCCAGCTAAGCAGCCGCAGCGGCCAGCTTAGCACTATGGCACCGTCACCGCGCATCAGGCTGTAGTTAAGCCAGGCAAATACCGGTGTGGTTAAAAATGCCAGTGTCATGGCAAAAGTTAACATAGGGGCCAGAGCAGCTTTAAAAAACAGGATCATTGCCATGCCGCAAGCGGCCTGAGCTATCAGCCAGTAGTTCAGCGCCGCCGGGTGTTTAATCCAGCCCAGCTGGGCAAAAGAGGCATGCAAAGTGCGGGCATAACCGTCCAGTACGGTAATAGTGGTACCAAACATACATAAGAAGGCAATTAGCGCCACCAGCGGCCGCGCCCAATCGCCAATAGTGCTGGCATACATATTCATTAATTGTTGGGCAAAAGCACTGCCTGCCAGCGCAATAGGTTGCTCACTACCGTATTGCACCAAAGCACCCAAAGATAAAAATACCAGTGCCAGCGCGGCAGTAAGCCAATAGCCCAGATTAAAATCAAACAGGCCCTGAGCGCGGGTTATATGGGTATGGCGTTGTTTGGCCTTTAACCACAGCGAGCTGATGGCCGATATTTCTATCGGTGCCGGCATCCAGCCCATCAGCGCTACCAAAAAGCCCAGGCTGGCCAGTGTCCAGGGCGATGGGCCAACATAGTCATGCGGTGCCTGAGCGCCGTTGTGCCAGGCTATTACCGCGGCGATCAGCGTGGTAAATGTCAGCAGTATCATGATCAGCTTCGACACATTATCCAGAGCTTTGTAGTGGCCCAGCAGCAAAATCAGCAAACAGGCCGCCAATATGCACCAGCACAATAAGGTAACCGACAAATTACCCGGTAGCGCATATTGCAACAGGCTGGCGGTTAGCAGCAGTACTCCGGCCGTGTTAACCACGGCAGCAATAATATTCAGCACAATAAAACTGTAAAAATAACCGCGGCCCTTACGCTGATACCCCACCAGCAGGCTTTCTTTACGGGTTAGCGTGTATTCAACACCAAAACGGAAAAACGGATACTTCAGCACATTAACCAGCAAAATCAGCCAGGCCAGCTGCCAGCCAAATAAGGCCCCCGATTGCGTAGACGCCACCAGATGCGAGCCACCAATAGCCGCCGTAGCCATTAAAATACCGGGGCCAAGCGCCTGCATACGGCCGCGCCAGCCATAATTTTCCTGTTGCATAGGTTGTTCTTAATCCAAACTGCAGAGCGCCCCAGCTTAGCCAAAGCCACAGCTAAATACTATCTGGTGTAAGCTTTTTTCCGCAGCCGATTGGCAAGCGCCTGCAGATATTCCATACTGGCGCAACTACAATACAATGCACAAATGCAATACTGAGGCCTTTATGAGCGAAGAACTGCTCGATCAAGCCATGCTGTTTGAAGTAGTAGAAAACCAGCTGGCCGACAATTATCCGAAACAAGTTACTGAAACCCTAATGCGCCTGCGCATGACCGGCCACAGCCGGGAGGAAGCGGTTGAACTGATCGCCTGCGCCTTAGCGCCTGAAATGATTGATGTGATTGAACATCAGCAAAGCTTTAATTTAGAACGTTATGCCGCCCATCTGGCACAATTGCCACAAACACCCTGGTTGGGAGAAGACGAATGACAGAACCCACTATTGCGCATCAGCCACAGCAGCAGCGTTTTGTTATGACCCTCGATGGTGCAGAGGCCGTGCTGGATTACCAGTTAACCGGCAACCTGATTAATTTTCACCATACCTTTGTCCCTCCGGCGTTTCGCGGCAAAGGGCTGGCAGAAAAACTGGTACGCCACGGTCTGGCATGGGCTAAAGCACAACAGTATCAGCTGCAGGCCAGCTGCTCTTATGTGCAGAAGTTTATACGCTAACGGTTGCTCAATTTTGTTAGCTCAATTTTATTACGTTAGCCGGTTACCGGCATTACAAGCCGTCGCAGAGCAGGCAGTCGCGACTTAGTGTTTTACCCCGACATAAGGACATTATCATGCTATCGCGTCTTACCCTCGCCCTGCTGTTAAGCTCGGTTATATTAACCGGCTGCGATAAAGCGCCACCCACCACTGTAGCCGCCGGCAATACGGCCGAACCAAGCGTAAGTGCCGCGATACCGCAGTACAGCGCCGAGCAGTTTTTTGCCACTAAAACTTACCTGGGCAACGACATTAATCATAATGCCAGTGCTCTGCTGGTAGCGTCCGACGAAAGCGGCGTGTTTAACCTGTACCGGGTTAGCATGGACGGCAAAGACTGGCAACCGCTAACACAATCGGCAACCGATCCGGCGTTCCCTGTTAGTTGGTTTCCGGCTGACGATCGCCTGCTGTATACCGCCGATCAGGGCGGCAACGAGCTAAATCATATTTATCTGCGCGAACTTGATGGCACAGTGCGTGACCTTACCCCAGGCGACAAACTAAAAGCCGCTTTTGCCGGCTGGCATGACGATGGCAGTTTTTTTATTACCAGCAATGAGCGCGACGCACGGTTTTTCGATTTATATCACTACAACGGCACCGACTACAGCCGCACCCTGATATACGAAAACAACGACGGTTACAGCATTGATGCGGTCAGTAAAAACGGCCGTTATCTGGCATTAAGCAAAGAGCGTAACAATGCCGATAACAACCTGTTTTTGATAGACTTACAGGCAAAAGAACCCAGCGCCACGTTGCTGACAAAGCATGAAGGTAATGTGTCACATAACGTATATGGCTTTACCCCGGATAGCAGCACCCTGCTGTTTGGCACCGACGGTAACAGCGAGTTTGTTGCCGCATACAGTTATAACCTGGCCAGTGGTGAAACCAGCCCGTACAGCCGCGCCGACTGGGATATAAGCTTTATTTACTTCAGCGATGACAATAAATATCAGGTACAGGGCATTAATGCAGATGCCTCTACCGTCATCAGCATTACTGAGCAACAAAGTGGCCAAAGTTTGCAATTACCACCATTGCCAGCGGGCGATTTACGTGGCGTAACCTTTTCGGCCGACAGCCAGTACCTGAGCTTTTACCTGAATGCCGACAACAGCCCGTCTAATTTATATGTCTGGAAGCTGGGCGACGGCCAGGCTCAGCGCTTAACCCAGGCACTGGACAGCAGCATTGATGAAAGCAATCTGGTGCAAAGCCGTGTCGTGCGGTACAACAGCTTTGATGACTTAACCATACCGGCATTGCTGTATCAACCCAAGCAGGCCAGTGCCACAGCAAAAGTACCGGCACTGATTTGGATCCACGGCGGCCCGGGCGGCCAGTCACGCACCGGCTACAGCCCTGTTGTTCAGCATCTGGTAAACCAGGGTTATGCCGTGTTAGCGGTGAATAACCGTGGCTCGTCCGGTTATGGTAAAACCTTCTTTCATCTGGACGATTTACGCCACGGCGAAGACGATTTACAAGACATCGTCTATGGCAAAAAGTACCTGCAAAGCCTTAACTGGGTGGCCACCGATCGTATCGGCGTGATGGGCGGCAGTTATGGCGGCTACCTGACCATGGCAGCTATGGCCTTTACCGACGAGTTTAAGCTGGGCATTAATATTTTTGGTGTAACCAACTGGGTACGCACGCTGGAGAGCATTCCGCCATGGTGGGAAGCATTTCGTGAATCACTGTACGCTGAGCTGGGTGATCCGGCGGTAGACGGCGAACGCCTGCGCCGTATTTCACCACTGTTCCACGGCGATAAAGTGAAAAAACCAGTACTGGTGGTGCAAGGGGCCAACGACCCGCGGGTACTGCAGGTAGAAAGCGATGAGATGGTCGCGGCCATTCGCGCTAATAACGTACCGGTAGAATATGTGCTGTTTCCGGATGAAGGCCACGGCTTTTTGAAAAAGAGCAACCGCATTACCGCCCAGCAGGCTTATCTGAAGTTTCTGCAGCAATACCTGTAACACCATCACAGGGGCCCGCCCGGGCCCCTGCTGATTTAACTCTGGCAGATAGTTTGCATAAAATTATGCGGAACAGCCAAAGGGCTAGAAGCCCGGAGTAGTAACTGGTTATGCAGCTATTTGTAGAACGACATAAAGCAATACTTAAAGCCAGCATGCAAGGCGTGCTGCAGCATGAACAAAAACTGCAACAATTGGACGACTGGTGGGGAAAAGTAAGCCTGATAGGCAAAATTAACAGTTTGCGCCTTGGCTCTGACATTCTTACCAGTATGGATATCACTAAGCGGCGCTTTAATCAGCTGCAACATACCCTTATTGATAACCTGCTGCAGGAACAAACTAAAAAAGTGCTGCTGCACGACAAAGCCTGCTGCCAGATGGCAATAGATGTGTTAATCCGCAACCTGTTTGAACGCACTGCCGATATTGGCTTTCTGGCAACAGATCAGCAAATTTGCCATTTTATGGCCCAACCCACGGCTGACGAAGAGCTGCGCAGCCGGTTGCACCAGCACCTGCAGCATTATGTCGGCAATTATTCTGTCTATGACGATGTGGTATTACTGGGCCTGGACGGCACCATTATGCTGCGACTAAACCAGCAGTATAAGCAAACCCACTCGGCCGACCCGCTGCTGCAATACAGCCTTGAGCGTGGTCGCAATTACAGCGAAACCTGCCGCTATAGCGATTTACAGCCCGATAAAAGCTTAAGCCTGATCTACTCACAACCGGTATACGGTGATACAGGCCAGCCGCTTGGCGTGTTGTGCCTGTGTTTTAATATCGCAGATGAGCTAAACACCATTTTCAGCAAACTACTGGTAGCAAACCCACACAGTATTTTAGCGCTGGTTAATGCTGACGGCACCGTAGCGTTTAGCTCTAACCCGGCGCAATTGCCCGCCCAAACCAAGGCTGCCGTGGCAAATTATCTGAATTTACAACAACACGAACAACACAGCTATCTGGTCAGTTTTGCTAACAGCCGCGGGTATCAGCAGTATTTTGGCCCCGGCTGGCAGGTACAAATGTGGACACCGCTGCAGCTGCTTGCCACCAGTTTGGTAAACAGCGACAGCTCAGCCAGCACGGCAGATGGCCAGCTGTTCCCGGCGTTGTTGGCCATCAAGCGTGAGTCCATGCACGTAAATGACGAATTGAGTTTAATTGTGCTAAACGGCGAAATTGCCGCAGCGCGCAAAGATGCTATAGAGTTTATCCCGGTGCTTAATGCCATCAGGGGTATAGGCCAGAATATTTATCAGGTGTTTTCGTCGTCTATCGACGAGCTGGGCGCCACCATTATGCACAGCCTGCTGCAGGAGTTAACTACACTGGCAGAACTGGCGGCCGACATTATGGATCGCAACCTGTACGAGCGGGCAAACGATTGCCGCTGGTGGGCACAAAATGCCAGTTTTCGCCAGGCTTTAGCCCAAAACCCTGTAAATGCCGCACAACAGCAACAGTTATCAGCAGAGCTGAGTTACATCAATAGATTATATACCGTGTATCACTCTATTTATCTGTACGACACAGCACAGCAATTAGTCGCCATTTCAACTGCCGGTAGCAGCATTAGTAAAATTGACGATAGCACCGGCGCCGCCGGTTGCCTGCAACTGACACAACCGCAGCAATACAGCGTCAGCGCTTTTATGCCAAGCGCCTTGTACCAGCAGCAGGCTACCTATATTTACAATGCGGCATTGTTTCACCCGACAGAGCCAGAGCAGGTTATCGGCGGTATAGGTCTGGTGTTTGACAGCCTGCCCCAATTCAGGGCAATGCTAAACGATATTCTCCCCAAAAATGAGCAGGGCGACATTAAAGCGCGCTACAGTGCCTGTTATATTGATCACGCAGGTAAGATTATTTCTGCCAGCCATGCTAACTGGCAAATTGGTGCCCGCTTACCGTTGCCAGCAGCGTTATACCAAAGGGCGCAGCAAAGCAGCGTAACAGAGCAGTGTGATATAAATGGCCAGCGTTATCTGTTGGCGATAGCACCGACTAACGGCTACCGCGAGTATAAAACCAGTGATGGCTATAAAAATGTGGTGTTTGCCTGCCTGTTGCTACAGTGCAGCTAAGCCGCTAACACACTCTGCAGATAAAATAATCTACAAACCATTAACCTTGCGCTATAGTACGCCGCAGTATTAGCACCAACAGGAGTCCGGTGTTGCAAACCAGTCAGTTGCTTATTCAGTTAATGTTGTATGTGTTTTTGCCGCTTTGGGGTATTGCCGGGTTTGTTGACTGGTGCTGCCACCGCGCTACCCGCATTGAACATACCTCGGGGTTAAAAGAGTCGCTTATTCACTCGTTAATGGGCGTGCAAATGGCTGTGCCGATTTTGCTTTGCCTGCTATTTAAGGTAAATGTGCTGATAATGCTGATTTGCATTGCCGCCTGGCTGGCGCACGAAGCCGTAGCCCACTACGACGTACATTACGCCGCCCCCAAGCGCCATATCAGCTTGTGGGAAATGCATGCGCATAATTATTTAGCCACCTTGCCGCTGTATATGCTGCTGTTAATTGCCGTGATTAACTACCCGGTGGTGGTGAAACTGCTGACATTTAACTGGCAGGGCGAGTTTTATTTCCAGCGCATGCCTTACGCCCATGGCGGTGATACTTATCTGCCCTATTATCTGAGCTTTATGGCAGTGGTGTGCGTGCTGCCTTATATGGAAGAGAATCTGCGCTGCTTAAGGGTAGCGCTAAAACAGCGCAAGGCGAAGGCATGAGTGTGTATATCACCGCCAGCGGCCACTTTTTACCCGGCCCGGCTATCAGTAATGACGAAATGGAGCCGCTGCTGGGTTTAGTACATGGCAAACCCAGCCGGTTAAAGCGGCGCATTTTGCAGTCTAACGGTATTCATACGCGGCACTATGCTATCGATGCTAACCACAACACCCTGTTCTCTAACGCCGGAATGGCGGCACGGGCAGCAGAGCACTGCTTAACCGGCAGCTTTATCGGCAAACGCCAGATTAAGATGCTAAGCGCCGCCACCAGCCAGGGCGATGTGGTGCTGCCGGGCTTTGGCTCTATGCTGCAGGCCGAACTGGGCTTAAGTGACATAGAGCTCCACAGCAGCCACGGCATTTGCTCCGGCAGTATGATGGCGCTAAAAGCCGCCTTTACTAACCTGAAAGCCGGCGAGCAGGCCAATGCCTTAGTGGTAGCCAGCGAGCTGACCTCGCGCTTATTTAAAGCCAGCCGTTATGAAGCCACCGGCACAGCACTGGATTTTAACGCCGAGTTTCTGCGCTGGATGTTATCCGACGGCGCCGGTGCGCTGTTGCTGGAAACCCGGGCGCGCGGCCAGTGTTTCCGTATTGACTGGATCCGCAGCTTTTCGCATGCCGATGCCTACCCGGTGTGTATGAGCGTAGGTTACCCAACGGATAGCAACCATAGCCAAAGCTGGCAGGACTACGCTACCTATGCCCAGGCCGAAGCCGCCGGTGCCTTGTTAATCCGCCAGGATGTGCGCCTGCTTGAGAATATTGTCAAACTGGGGGTTGATGGTTACCTGCGCTTAATCAGTGAGGGCCGCGTGCAACCGGACAAGGTCGACCATGTGTTGTGCCATTATTCCTCGCATTATTTTCGCGGCAAAATCTTCGATATGCTGCAGCGCGCCGGTGTTGGCATCGCCGAACATAAGTGGTACAGCAACCTGTACAGCCGCGGCAATACCGGCTGTGCCTCCATTTTTATTATGCTGGACGAGTTTCGCCGCACGCAACGTTATCAAACCGGCGATACCATTATCTGTATGGTGCCGGAAAGCGGCCGCTTTAATAATGCCTATATGCAACTGACCGTAGTGGAGGCTTAAATGACAGAGCAAGTACTTAGCCCGCAGGGCCAACAGTGTTTACAGGCGCTGATGCGGGTGTGGTTTGAATTTGAGCGCCAGCTCGGCCGGGTGCCGCTGCTGCAACGGCTGGAGCGCAGCCAGTTTAGTAAAGCCGACTATTGCCAACTGCTGCAACACTTACGCCAGCAGGTAATAGAGGGCTCGCGCTGGATCAGCCGCTGTGCCTCAAGCTTTGAGCGCGATTACAGCGACGTGCGCTCAGTAATTATCAGCCATGCCCGCGAAGAGCACCGCGACTATGAAATGCTGGAGCGCGATTACGTTGCCGCCGGCGGCAGCTTAAGCGACATTCAACAGGCGCCGCGTAATATCGGCACTGAAGCGCTGCACGGTTTTTTAATGTACCGCGCCGGCCAACCTAACCCGGTCGATTTAATTGGCGCTATGTGGATTATTGAAGGCCTTGGCCAGAAAATGGCTAACGACTGGGCAGCGCAAATCGACAAGGCTAGCGGCGGCGATGGCAGCTATACCCGCTTTATGCGCTACCACGGCGCTAATGATGACGACCATATGCAAAAGCTGTATCAGCTGATCGACCGCTTATGCCAAAGCCCGGCGCAGCTAGCTGCCATAGTGCGCACCGCCCGCGTTACCGCCAGGCTGTATTGCCTGCAACTGGAAGAGGTGGAGCATGACTACTGATCGTCATAACAGCAACCGCAAGGGCCCGAGCGCTTATTTAAAAGCCATTGCTAACGATAACTCACTGCCAATCGAACAAGCGGCGCTGGATTTATGGTTAAAAGACTTACAAAACCCGCTTCGTTGGGGCGTAAGGCCGCTGCTGCAGTTTATCTTTGCTATTTTGCTGCATATCACCTGGTTTTTTAAGCGCCTGCCATTGCCGCAATTTAGTTCGCATAACAGCCTGCAAAAGCTGATTTGCTGGTTTTGTACGCATTTTGTCAGCAAAGAGGCCAACTTACTGATTTTGCGCCACTATGCTACCGAATCTAATGTGCTGAATTTCCTTGCTGCCAATAGCCCCAATAGCGGTTTTACCCCGGTACAGCTGTACCCCAAAAGCATTGCCGATATGCAACAGGCCAGCTTTGTTGAGCATGATCAGCAGCTGTTTCGCTTATTTGCTGAGCTGGGCAGCTGGCACCACCCAAAGCAGCCGTTAGCAGCTGGCGAATTTAACTGGCAGCACTGGCACAGCATTGATATGGCAAAGTTTGAATTTACCGAAAAACGTAGACAATGGCTTGATTTTGAAAGCGCCCATGCGCTGTTTATGTGTTTATTTTGCCTGCTGCTTACCCGCGAAGAATACCGCGATGCGATAAACGGCTTTAACCTCGACCAATCCATTGCTATCCGTATTGGTGAGCTGGTTGGCGACAACAGCCTGCGTGAGATGGCCTATAACAAATTTCCGCATTATTTAGTCGGGCCATGGAATTTAGGCCAGCGCTTTTTAATGCATGGTTTTTTTACCGAGCAGCTGTATGCCTATCTGGAGCAACAGCGCAAACAGCAACAGGCCTGAGCGATGAAAAGTGTGGCGCTGGTGACCATTCATGGTATGGGCGAAACCCAGCCGGATTACGCTGACAAACTGTTTGCCCGGTTGCAGCAAAGCGTTTCCACTGCACCTTTGTATTACGGCACCGTGTATTATCAGGACTTACTGCAATACAACGAGCAGCGGGTATGGCAGGCTACAGGTACACGCCTGCGCTGGAGTAAACTGCGCCGCTTTATGTTATTTGGTTTTGCCGACGCCGCGGCGCTGGAACACCGTAAAGAACATCCACACAGTTTGTATCATTACAGCCAGCTGAAAATAGCCCGCGCGCTGTATCTGGCAAAACAGCAGTTAACTGCCGACGGCAAGCTGGTGTTACTGGCACATTCATTAGGTTGCCATGTATTGTCGTGCTACTTGTGGGATGCACAACAAGCCAAAGCCGGGCTAAAACCGGCAGCCGGGATCTGGCGGAACATTAAGCGCTATCAGGCGGCTATCAGCGGCGATAGTCTGCTAACTGAGGAGGATATCGCGTTTTTACGCGGTGATCGGCTGGTGAGACTCATCACCACAGGCTGCAATATTCCAATCTTTGTTGCCGCCCACGCCATGGAGCAAATCATTCCTTTTACTAAGCCCAACAGCGCTTTTATCTGGCATAACTACTACGACAAAGACGATGTGCTGGGCTGGCCACTGGCTGAGTTATCAGACGGCTATGCCGCTCTGGTAACCGATATTGAAGTTAACGCCAGCGGCGGTGGCTTTTTCAGCTGGTTAACCGCCAGCTGGAACCCGTTGTCGCATAATCTGTACTGGCAGGATCAAGCCATTACTAAAGCGCTGAGTGAACAGCTGACAGCCGCACTGCCAGCTGCTAGCGGGCTTACACCTTAACTTTATAGCCGGTGTGAAAAATCCAGCAGATTACCGCAATACAGCTGGCCATAAACAGCAGGATCATCGCCAGGCTCAGGCCAACATTCACATCGGCCACACCGTAAAAACTCCAGCGAAAACCACTGATCAGGTACACCACCGGGTTAAACAACGTAATTTGTTGCCATAGCGGTGGCAGCATACTGATGGAATAAAAGCTGCCACCTAAAAAGGTTAGCGGCGTGATCACCATCAGCGGCACAATTTGCAGTTGTTCAAAGCTGTTAGCCAGCACGCCGATAATAAAACCAAACAGGCTAAAGCTGATGGCGGTAAGCACTAAAAAGGTTAGCATCCATAGCGGGTGCATTATGCTGAAATCGACAAAAAACTGTGCTGTCAGCAAAATAATCAGCCCCAATAAAATAGCCTTACTGGCTGCCGCGCCAACATAACCAAGGATAATTTCCACTGCCGACACCGGTGCCGATAAAATCTCGTAAATGGTGCCGGAGAATTTTGGCATATAAATACCAAAAGAAGCGTTGGACGTACTCTCTGTCAGCACCGTCAGCATAATTAAACCCGGCACAATAAAGGCACCGTAGCTAATGCCGTCAATGGCGACCATCCGCGAGCCAATGGCAGAGCCAAACACAATAAAATACAACGAGGTAGATAACACCGGCGAGGCGATACTTTGCATCAGCGTGCGCCAGGTGCGGGCCAACTCAAACAGGTAAATGGCTTTAATAGCGTAAACATTCATGCGGCCTCTCCCATCAGGCTGATAAAGATATCTTCCAGCGAGCTTTCTCTGGTGTGCAAATCACTAAACTCTATGCCCTGAGTATTCAACTGGCGTAACAAGCTGGTGATCGTGGCTTGCTCCTGCTGCGCATCAAAGGTGTATATCAGCTGGTTGTTATCAGCAGATAACTGCAACTGATAGGCCGACAGTGCAGCCGGGATTTGCGGTAATGGCGTGGTCAGTTGCAACAGCAATTGTTTCTTACCCAGTTTTTGCATCAGGCTGGTTTTGTCATCTACCAGAATCAGCTTGCCGGCACGGATCACGCCAATGCGATCGGCCATATCTTCGGCTTCTTCAATATAATGGGTGGTAAGAATAATAGTCACACCACTGTCGCGCAGCCGGCGGATCATCTGCCACATATCACGGCGCAGCTCTACATCGACCCCAGCGGTAGGTTCATCCAGAAATAAAATTTGCGGCTGGTGCGCCAGCGCTTTGGCAATTAAAACCCGCCGCTTCATGCCGCCGGACAGCGTCATAATTTTGCTGTCTTTTTTATCCCACAACGATAAATCGCGCAGCAGTTGCTGCAGGTAGGCAGGGTCAGCCGCTTTACCAAATAAACCCCGGCTAAAACTAACGGTATCCCATACTGTTTCAAAGATACTAACCGACAACTCCTGCGGCACCAGGCCTATGCGCTGGCGGGCCTTGCGGTACTGCTGCACTATGTCCAGCCCATCTACCAGTACTGTACCCTCGCCTGGGTTAACAATACCGCAGATAATACTGATTAAAGTAGTTTTGCCAGCCCCGTTCGGCCCCAGCAAAGCGAATATTTCACCACGGCGAATATCCAGTTGAATGTTTTGCAACGCCTGAAAACCGGATGGATAGGTTTTGCTTAAGTTGTTTACCTGAATAATAGATTGCACTTTACCCCCTATAAGCTTGAAATTGCCGTTAACAGTTTAGCTTAACCACTGCCAGAAGCTGGCAGCAGTAAAACAGCACCAGAGGCTATTACCTCAAGCTAACTTAAGGTCAAGTTTTTATTTTAAGAAAGGCCGAATTGTGCAGCGGCTACTACTTCTTGCAGGACAAAAAACAGCATTCGCACAAAATGCCGCTTTCCCCTGCCTGAAACACAGAAAAGCGGCTAACCAAAGGCAACAGATATAAAAAAATCCGGCTAAGCTGCCAGATTTTTTACTACTAACAACCGGATGTTGATGAAATATCCAACAAAATCCGGGCGTTTTTACCCGCCCAAACCATGCGAACGGTATGGACGGGACAACAACCGTCTCGCGGGTGATGCAGCCCCTTAACATTCATCACCTAAAGTCGGATGGCATTTTATTGTTACATCTTCATAGCTCTGACTGATGTTGCCGTAGATTTTCAATGTACTGAACATTTCCACAACATTTTCGCCCAACTCCCGCATGATTGCCTCGGGATCAATAATAAACTCAGGGTCATCGGCTTTTTTGTTCTGATCGTAAGCTTCTTTTTCAAGATAGAGCTTATCTAATATGGAGCTTCGAATACTCACCTCAAACTCATATATCACACCGTCAATAACCAAAGGGCAGCCTATATAGCTGCTATACACAGAGATACCTTGACCACCATAACGCGGATTATTGATATTCGGGCCAATATGTTCACTAACCCAAAAATTTTTACATTGCAATCCACGAATATCTATGACCTTACCACCCGGATTAGATTTCTTTTCTTCCGCCAAGCGCTCAGGCGTATATCTATCCAGTGTATCTCTCATATAGCCTTCAAAATCACCTGTCTTTAACGGTGGGATCACTCTTTTCAAAAATAAAGGCAGACTGCTGGTTTTGATAATAAATCTCAACGAATATCCCATATAGGAATTATCTGGCCTACCATTTATGTTTATGAATCCATGCTGCACTGTATCAGGAGCAACATGATACCACGCTCCACTTTCAGGCACCCTCAGTGAAAATAATGCTTTCCCTTCATTCTGTACCACATAAGTTTTATCTGGAGACATCAGCGGATGACCCGATCCGGCACACCCATACAGCATCACAGTAATAAAAATTATTATCCGAGTTTTCATTTTCTGTTCTCTCTGATTAGGGCTTGTCGCCACAATTGATCTTACAGTCATAAGTCGAGTGCGGTGACAGGTCATTGGTTTGAGTGCCATTGGAATCATATTTCGGATATTTATCATCCCCCAGCTTTGGTAGATTTTTTAAGCCGCTGTATAGACTATCGGGTATCGATATCGGTTCGGTACTACCCTGGTTCAGAGAGGGGATATAAGTACCTCGATTCCGACCCAGTAATTCCGCTACCGAATCATTGGGGTTGGCAGCAGAACCTGTAAAGTTAAACCCTAAATTCCCTACAGTTGTCTCCATGGTTCCAGCTTGAACCGGCGCACCGTTGATAAAGAAGGTGGGTTTGGTATTTTCTGTAAAAGTTATCCCAGAAAAATCATTCTTATCCAATGTATTCAATCCGGCATTCATCAACAGAGAACCTTGAGAGTGACCTATAAAATTAGAACCAAATTCCGAATCCGCTCTCGCCGTCACCACATCCTTTACAAACTCACCTGTCTGCCTTGCCACACCGGTCTTGATAAAAGCATTACCAAAGACTTTATCAATCAGTGACTCAAGTAAATCAGGAATGCCGCCATGGGTTGGATTGTAGTGAGAAGTAACTTTGCTGGAGTCGGTCTGCTCCATGGCATTCACCAATGCCTGCGGCAGGTTATTCAGGATACCGTTGGTATGGTTTTGATAAGTGGCCGTATCTGAATTTATTGCCACAAAATCCCGGCTGACCACAATACCTTCCAATTTGGCTTTACCTTCTGCATCAAGAGTATTGAAATAGGGTAACTCACTTGCAGGCATGAAAGCATCTGGATTGGACAGAACGTATTCATCATTCGCAGGGCGCACCTGGATTGCCCCCGCCTGAATATCGTTGTTGCCAAATAATACCGGGATTTGAGCTATCAACCCGCCAGCATTGGCATCACTCGGTAAAATGCCGCCAGTCCACTCACTCAGTTTATTCAAAAATTCTCCGACGGCATTTTCCACTGCATTACCCCCTGTTGGTGCTGGAACGTTCTGAGCAATAGTCTGGATATTATCCCCAAACTCGGAAAACTGTTGACCAATTTCTTCCCGCCCTTCCTCACTAAACAACCTGTGGTCTACCGTCAGGTCAATATTGCCCTGCTGGCGGTTTACTGCGTATATCTCTTTATTGATACTGTCGACATCACGGTTTAAGCCTTCCGGCGAGGCGTCTTCGCCGCCCACGGTAATATTGCCCAGGCCAATGGTGGCTAAGGTTTTATCCAGGCTTTGGCTGCTTTGGTTCTGGTAGCTATAGTTGCTGCTGTTTAAGGCAAGGTTAGTATTACTCTGGCTCGGGTCTGCCGGGTTGGCTTTATCACTTACCCCGACACTGCCACTGACACCAAAGCTTTGGTTACTGCTATAGCTGCGGTTACTCAGGTCGGTAAAGCTTAGGCTACCTGTATTCAGGCTTAAGTTGCCGGTGTCATTACCTTGTGCATCCTGCGCCGCAATTAAGGCACCGGTTAGCTGGGTATGGCCGTTTACATCGATATTAACACTACCACCGGTAATGCTGCTTAGTAGGGTTTCGGTGGTTTGGTAACGGCCGCTTTGGGCATTAACGCCACCGTTTACACCGCTTACACCATCGCTCTGACCCACTGCTGTGGTTTTGACTTCTTTGTTGTTAGCCGCTGCGCCGTTTTCATTAGTAAACACACCGCCTAAGCTGACGCCGCCGCTGATACCAAAACCTTTGTTGCTACCGCTAAAGCGGTCTTGCACCGATTCCAGCGTTAAATCACCACCTATAGCCATATTAACTGCGGTAGTACCCTGCAGGTTGCCGCCGATAATATTGGCATCGCCGGTGGTGACGATGTTCAGGTTATCTGCGCTTAAGCTGGCGTTAGTATGCGTGGTTTGTTTATCCTGCTGCTGGCTGCTGTTTAAGCTGGCATTAACCGTTGGCCCGCCTGCTGCACCCAGTAACGTTTGCGCTATGGTTATGGTACCGCTTTGGGTATCGGTTTCTGAGCGCTGCGTATCCTGGCTGGCCAGCACGTTTAGCTCGCCGGTAAAGATATTCAGGTTTTGGTTGGCGTTAAGTGCACTGCCCTGAATAAGGGTATTGCCGCTTTGACCATCGCCTCCGGTAACAATATTAATATTGTTACCGTTGATAGTAGAGGCCACTGAGCTGGTCGCATCCAGGCTGCTGTCGGTTTTGCTGGCCGCTATATCCAGCTGTAAGCCGGCATTAAAGCCGTAGGTAGCACCGCTTTGTGCTGCCGCTGCGGTTTGTTGTACCAGCAAAGTAGTTTTACTGACTAAGTTAGCACTGGCAGTAGCGATACCGGCCACATACCAGGCTTCATCACCTTTTACATCATCCAGCAGGTTACGCAGCTCTACAATGTCGCTGTAGTTAACGCCCGGTACCTTGTTCTGGTAATCAGCTTCCAGTTGCGCCAGGGTGTTTTCCAGTTGATCTTTTTCTTTCTGGTATTTACGGTAATCCGCTTCGGCCTGTTTTACCTGATCTTTAGCGTCATCTACCGCTTTTGCTGCCTTAGCAACCTCTACCGCCTGATGTTGTACCACCAGGCTGATTTCTGCTTTACCATGCACTTCTTCGCGGGTTTCGCTGTAGCTGTCTGTGGCTTCTTTTACAATAACATCGCCACCGGCCAGCAAGTTGACATTGCCTTCAGCATTAATCGCCGAGCCTTCAATCTTAATATCTGCAACCGAATCCAGCTGAATACCCTCACCGGCATTTAACTCACTGCCTTTGTGGTTAGTGGCATTGCTGGCAAAATCGACCTTATCGTAAGTGGCACTGCCCAGGCTGATTTTTAGCTGGCCATTTTCGGCTTTTAACAGCTCGTCCGGCCGGGTCAGCGCTTTTAACGCATCACCGAAGCTGACGTTTATATTTTGTTCACGCGAATAAGTCTCGGTGGTTTCCCTTGCCGCCAGTACTTTAATATCACCAATATCCGTTTTAACCGATATGCCTTTATCGGCATCCAGCACAGAGCCAATCACGGTGGCACTACCGGCATCAATAATAATGTTGCCGCTGGCATTAATGACTGAACTGTCGGCGGTGATGCTGGCTAAACCACTTAACGCTTCTTTAGAGGAGAACAAGCTGCCGCCACTGAAGAAGCCGCCGGATTGACTGCGTGATTCACGAATACTGCTTTCTTCACCCGAGGCTATCAGCACTTCGTTAAAGGCTTTTAAGCCGATATTGTCACCACTCAGCTCACTGGCCAGTATGGCGATATCGTTACCGGCATTGAGCAGAATATTGCCACCCGCGGTTAGCTCAGAGCCTGCCAGCAGCGCATCTTGTGCCAGCTCTTCACGGCTTTTTGATTTTAAGCCGCCAAAGCTGCTCTTGCTCGTGTGGCTGTAGGCATAGTCCTGATAAGTGCCGGCTGTTACGGTAATGTCATTACCAAAGGCAATAATATTCTGCTCAGCACTCAGGTTACTGCCTACCATAGTGATATTGCCGCCAGGCAGTTCAACTACATTGCCGGCGTCGTCCACCGTGGCATTTAGCAGAATATTACCGGCAGTAATATTGCTGCCCTGCACTTCTTCATGCAGGCTTACTGTTTCGGTAACTTTTTTCTTAAAAGTACTCTTTTTAGTGGTTTTATCGGCATCGTAATGCAATTCCACCACCGCCAGCAAGTTCATCTCATTACCCGCTGCAAGGGCCGCTATGCCTCCGGCATTAAATTGCGCCCCCTCAGACTGCAAATTATTGCCCGCCACCACGCTTAAATTACCACCGGCATCAAAGCTGACCACATCATAAGTGCGGTGCAGCTCTATCTCGTGGCCGCCTTTAAAGTACTTCTCGTGGCCGCTGAGTTTTTCTACTGCGCCCAGCAGTACGTCGTTACCGGCATTAAGGCTGATATCGCCTGCGGCGCTGAATTTGCTGCCTTGCAGGTCAATATTATTACCGGCTGTCATGCTCAGGCTGTCGTTGGAAATAATTTGCGGTGCTTTACCTACCGTGGTGTAGGTGGTGCTGTTGCCGTTGGCAAACTCCACCGTATGCTGGCTAAACTCGGTACGGTTAATAATATCGCCACCGGCATTTAACAGCACATGGCCGCCGCTTAGCAGGTTTTGGTTAATAAGATTGTTACCGGCGCTAATGCTTAATACATTATTGCCGGTTAAGCTGCCAAGGTTAGTAAGATTGTTACCGGCGCTAATACTTAACACATCATTGCCGGTTAAGCTGCCAAGGTTAGTAAAGTCACCGCCAATATCCAGCCATAGCGTATTGCTTTGCAGGTTCATGTTATTGGTAAAATCGCCGCCCAGTTGCAGGCCCAGCAGGTTTTCACTGTCGAAAAAGCCCAGGTTGCCCATATTAAGGCCGCCTTCACTGCGCAGAACCAACCCTTCACCGGCAGCGATGCCGCTGTTGATATTAAAACCGGCATCGGCGGTAATATCGATAGTGCCGCCTGCGCTTAAGGTTACGCCGTCTGCCAGTAAATCGTTCTGGCTGATAGCAGCATACAGTGCCTGCTGGCCTTTATTAATGGCATTGGCGTCAAAGCCTAAATCTTCAGTAAGTACGCGCATTTGCTCGTCGGTAATAAACACATTCTGGCCAACCTGCTGCCCGGCGCTATATCCGGTAGCGCTGTTACCTTGTGTAGCGCTTTGCTGCTGCGCAAGCGTACCTTGCTGGTTATCTACCAGGCCTTTGATAATTAAATCAGGGTTATAGTCGCCATTGCCGGCGATATTACCGTTGCCGACCAGGCCACCACCTTGTTGCTGGCCGGGGCCCGGTGGTGCAGTGCCTTGCGACACCCGTAAGCTGGCAGCCATATCCGGTGACATAAAGCCAATACCCTGCGCGCGCATACCCAGCTGCATAGCATTAGCCTGCTGCCGTGCAGGATCAGTTACCTGTACATTGCGCACGTCGCCCTGTGTGGCTACTAACTGCGCCGACCCCGCGTTTAGATCATTGCCATGCAATATATCACCGGCATTAAGCTGGCGGTTGTCGCCGCTAACGGCCGTTATTTGCTGTGTGGGGTTATGTACGGCGATATTAGCTGCTGTACCGGCATCAGGATTAACCGCCAGTTGCACCGCGTCAGCGCCGCTGACATCTGTATTCAACCCGGCCTGCTGCTTAGATTGCAGCGTTGCACTACCAACTTGCCCTACCTGCTGTTGCTGGCCTTGTAGTTCGGCGTTGTTGACTATTATCTGCCCTGCAGCGTCCAGCGTATTAATCTGGCGGGCGGTAGTGCCAACTACCTGACCAATGCCTACATTATCAGGCTGATTGCCCGGTTGCACGCCGGTATGGTTAACGTTGCTGTCACGCCACTCGGCATCAACAGTACCGCTATTACCGGCAGTTACACCATTGGCAGAGCGGTTGGCACCGCTGGTATTCTGGCTAGTACCATTGTTGCGGTTAACGGCAACGGTGCTGCCATTAATGGCACCGGCATTATTACCACGCGAAGCACTGCCGCTGCTGCCATTGGCATTAGTATTTAGATTGCTGCCGCTGGCGGAGACTGGTGCACCATCATTTAGCTCAACCTCTCCGGACAAATTGCCGCTGATACTTCCGCCAGCCACTACAGTGCCGTAGGTGCTCCCTCCACTGAAAATAGTTTCTGAGTATGTACTTTGTACTGTTTCCGATAATAGTTGAGGCTCTCCGGGCTCTGAACACCACCCCCCACCTTCAGGCCTTGACACCCATTGCAGACAGTGGTTGGTCCAATTCTCCTCTATAACTGTCACTTCAGAAGTGACTTTGTTTTGCCCGCTGTTATTTTTGAAATAACTACCTGACAGAACTATATTGCCTAATGCGGATATACTACTGAAGTTATTGGTAATATTACCGCTTAAGCTCAAGTCCCGCCCGGCAGCGATAACACCAACCTTACCATTTAGTTCCGCTTCATGTGTCTCGCTAATTTTGACACTTCTAGTTACAGTCCAGCTCTCAAACCTCTCTGAAAATCGGTTATTAAACTCATTGAAGTTAGTAGAGTACGACTCCGTTGTGGTGGGGCTACCTTTGGTATAAAAGAAGTCTCCACTATAGGTATTAAGAATAGTGCCGCTAATGCTTAAGTCCTGAGCTGCGGCGATAGTACCGCCGGTATTGGTTACCGTGGCGCCTGAAATAACAGCGTCCTGGTTGGAGTAAATATTGGCGGTATTGCTGACATTACCATCGATGGTTAGCAAGCTACCGGCAAACAGCAGGTAGCTATTGTCGATATTGCCATTAATATCTAAATGGCTACCCGCAGCCAGGGTGCCAGTATTGGTAGTATTCGCGGCATTTAGCGTTAATACCGCATTGCTGCTGACAATACCGTTATTGGTTAACCGGTTAAGGTCGAGCACAGCATTACCACCGGAGCGGATCACGCCAGTGGCATTATTGGTTAGCTCTGTGGCATCTACATTTAACGTACCGCTGGCAACAATGTTGCCGCTGTTTGTGATATTGCCATTGCTGTTTAACTGCAGGTTACGGCTGGCACTTAACAGCTCACCATTTTGCAATACTATACTGTTATTGCTGCTAAGTAGCAGATCGCGGCCATAAATCTGGCCGGCAGACAGGCTGTTTACTGCAATAGCAACAGTGCCGTCAGATTGCACTGTGCCACCAGCGTTATTCAGCGTGACCGCATTTAGCTCGGTGGCAGTAGCGCCGCTTATTACGCCCTGATTAGTTACCGTGCCGGTACTGTCAATATCCACCTTACCGCTACGGCTGGCCAGCGTGCCGCTATTGGTAATGTTAGTACCTGTTAACGTAAACAGGTTGGCAGCAGAAATAACCCCGGCATTATTAAGCGCGCTGCCGCTATTGAGGCTGATACCGCCATTACTGATAATCCGTGAATTTACCGCATCATTGGCTACCGAGCTGGCAGTAATGGCCAGATTGCCGGTGCCGGCCAGCAGGATACTGCCATTGTTATTATCCAGTGCCGCGGTATTAAGTGTCAGGTTAGTGCCATTGGCAGCAATGTGCCCGTTGCGGTTATGTAAAGCACCGCTTTGAATACTGCTTGAACCACTGCCAGTGCCAATAATCTGGCCGTTATTATTGGTAAGGGTGCCACTGCTGGTAAGCTGGTATTGGCTGGCAGATAACACACCATAGCTGTTATCCAGGTTACCCTGCGCCGTTATCACTAACTGGCCGGCGCTTTGCACCAGGCCTGATTGCTGGTTTAAATGGCTGGCGCTGCTCAGCGTCAGAACACCGTTACCACCGTGCTTGATTTGACCATTGCTGTTATTCAGCTCGCCACTGCGGGTACTGATAGTAAAGTTATTATTGGTTGCCTGAATAACACCGTTGTTATTGCTCAGGCTGGCCGCACTGATTTGCGCATTATTAGTGCCCGTCGATGTAATAACACCGCCGTTATTGTTTAGCGCAGCCGAAGTCAGGCTAAGGTTTTGCCCTTGCAAACTGCCGCTGTTAGTCACGCTACCTGCGGTATTAATGGTCAGATTGCCATCACTTAGCAGGCTGCCGCCCTGGTTATGCAGCGCACTGTTTACCTGCATATTGCCTTTGGTATACAGCTGGCTGTTGTTGGTAAAGGTACCACTGCCGTTGATCAGCATACCCTGTTCAGCATAAACGGTACCGGCACCGATAATACTGTTTTGAATGGCAGCCAAACCTGCGCTGGCAATACTGCCACCAGCATTGTTGATGCTGCCGTTATTGCCAAGCAGTAAGTTGCCGGTGCCGGCATGAATAATGCTGCCACTGTTGCTCAGGTTGCCGCCAAAGCTCATATCACTGGCATTGTTATACAGAGTGCCGCTGTTGGTTAGCTGCGCCACATTAAGCTGCAAGCTGTTGGCCGCTGTGGCAGCGTTAATCAGCACACCACTACCCTGGTTTTGCAGCGTATTACCGGTATAACTTGCAGTATTGCTTTCAATGCGGCCGCTATTTTGCAACAGGTTAAAGCCGGATACATTCAGGTTGTTGGCCGACCAGGTACCGCTGTTGCTAACGTTGGCAGCATTTACCAGCGCATTATTGCCGGCATACAGTAAATGGCTGTTATTCAGGCTGGCGGCGTCCAGCTGCAGGTTGTTCGCCGCAGAAATGCTGCCGGCGTTGGTAATGGTATTGCCGGCAGCATTAACCGTTATATTATTGGCTACCAGCACGGCGCCGGCCTGGTTAGCCAGGGCAGAATTAAGCTGCAGCTGTTGCTGTGCCTGCAAAGTACCGCTGTTGCTAACATTGCTGGCGTTTATCACCAGATTAGCATTTGACGCTATGGTGCCGGTATTGACTAAATTACCCGCCTGAGACAAGGTAAAAGTACCTGAGCCCAGATGTAACAGTTTGCCGTTGTCGTTGTTAAGGCCCGCCAGGGTGAAATCCCAGTTGCGGCCATGGCTGGCAAGGGTGCCGTTGCTGTTGTTTAACTGCGCAACGTCAGTTAGCTGCAACGAGTTGTCGCTGGTGTCGGTGGCAAGAATAACACCGTAACTGTTATTCAGCGTGGCAGTACTTAATGCCAGTGTCTGGGCGTTAATAACACCTGCTGTGTTATTAATACTCTGCTGGGCATTTAGCTGGGCCGCTGTGGCCTGTATGGTTCCGGCGCTGTTGTCAATTTGCTGTGCGCTGGCGACAAGGTTGCCTGCGGCTTGCAATAAGCCCTGGTTGTTGGTAAGCCCGGTAGCTACTGTCAGCTGAATATCAGCATTAGCGGCTAAGGTGCCCTGGGTATTATTAATACTGTCTGCGGCAATACTCAGCGTATCTGAGGCAAACAAGGTACCCTGATTATTGCTCAGTGCGCCTGTCAGTTGCATATCGATATTATTGGCAACCAGGTTGCCACTATCGTTATTCAGTGCACCACCGCTAAGGTTTAGTGTGCTGCCGCTTTCTATCCGGCCGGCATTATTGCTAAGTTGGCCGGCACTGATGCTGGCATCAGCCAGCGCTGAGATTTGGCCTGCATCGTTAGTTAAACTGCCGCTACTAATATTCAGCTGACCGGCACTGCCTTGCTGGTAAATCGTGCCGGCGTTATTGTTCAGCAACGCCGTGCTGATATCCACAGCACCGCCCTGCAGCAGGCCTGCATTGTTGCTCAGCTGGGCTGCCGTTATTGCCAGATCAGTTGCAGCAATAGTGCCGTCGTTATTATTAAGCGTGCTATCTACCAGCAGCAGTAAACTGCCATCGCCCTGCTGGTAAATCAGGCCGGAGCTATTATTTAAGCTGGCTGCCGTTATCTGCATATTACCGGCAGTGGTCAGGATGCCGTCAAGGCTGTTGTCTATAGCACCGCTGATAGCCAGCTGATAGTGTTGCCCGGCAGCAGAAATTTTACCGCCCTGATTAATCAGACTGTTACCACTGATATTCAGCTCGCCACCGGCATGGATCACACCGGCAATATTGCTGATATCCGTGCCAGCAAGCTGCAGATCTGTCGCCGCCTGCACCAGGCCCTGGTTGTTATTAACCACACCGGCTAATGCTACTGCGCCCTCACTGAGAATGCGCCCCTGTTGGTTATTCGCCAGTGCACTGATATTTAGCGTACCATTGCCCAGCAAAACCACATCGCCTTGCTGATTATTCAGCACAGTATTCAGTTGCATAGCATTGCCACGGCTTTGGATCAGGCCACGCTGGTTGTTCAGCTCAGCTGCGTTGATTTGCAGCACGCTGTCGGTGGCAAGTGCCGCTATAGTGCCGTCGGTATTGTTAAGCTGGTTAGCATTGATAAACAGGTTATCACCCAGCAAATTTCCGCTGTTGCGCAGTTGCTGCGCCGCCAACTCAACGGTTGAGGCCTGTATTAAACCGCTGTTGGTTAACTGCTGTGCCGTCACAGCTAATACTGTGCCGGCACCTATTTCACCACTATTGTGTAAGGTATCCAGCGTCAGTTGCATCTGCCCGGTGCCGTGCTGCAGTATCAAGCCGTCAGCATCGTTGAGCAGGCTCAGGGCTGTCAGTGTCATATCGCCCTGGCGGGTATACAGCACACCACCACTATTATCTAACACCGTATCCAGATTAACCGTTAAGCCGCTACCGGCCAGTATCTCACCACTATTGTTGTTCAGTGCGCCTGCCTGTACCTGCAGTTGTTGCTCGCTTAACAACTGCCCGGCAGTGTTATTTACCGCGTAAGGCGTTACCAGTGCTAAAACGCCACTGGCAATAATCTGGCCGTCATTATTATTCAGAGCAATACCATCTTGCTGGCCTTGTAAATCCAGGCTAAGTTCGCCCTGGCTTACCAGGGTACCTGCAGTATTATTAACGTAGCCGGCTGCCACTTGCAGGCTGTTTGCAGCTTCTATTACACCGCTTTGGTTATCCAGTACGCTTGCCTGCACAAGCACATTTTGCCCACTTAACAAACCCTGATTGCTCAGTGTGTCCGCACTTAGCTCTAACGTTTGTCCGGCACTGATTTGCCCGCCCTCACTAAGGCTAAGCTGCCCGGCAGCGATATTCACCAGGCCGTGACCGGCAATAACACCATCACCCAACACCACCTCTGCAGAGTGCACTTCCAACTGCGAACCAGCACTGATAATAGTGCCTCCGGCATTTAACAAACTGCCCGCAACCTGCAACTGCGCTTGCCCGCCTTCAGTGCTCAGCTCGCCGTCCCGGTTATCCAGCGTAGTAACATCCAGCAACAGGTTGCCACCGTTACGGATCACGCCGCTGCGGTTGTCCAGCTCACCGCCGCTGATATTTACCGCGCCCTGCGCCTGCAGTATGCCTTGCAGATTTAACACGTTACCGGCGATTGTTAGTGCATTGCCTGCATACACCGTACCCTGCCGGTTGGATAATTGTGCCAGCTGCAATTCGCCGTTACCGGCATGAACCAGCGTGCCGGCATCATTATCCAGTGCATCGCGCAGTATCAGATTTTGGCCATGGCTTTGAATATGGCCGCGGTTGACAATGCCGTTAGCAACGTCAAGCTGCAGAGATTCACCCACAGTACCGGTGGCCAGTAACAGGCCCTCATTTACCAGTTGCGTGCTGCTAAGCCGGGCATTTTCAGCCTGTATAGTGCCACTGTTAGTCAGGCTGTCGGTTACAACAATCAGCGTAGCGGCATCCACCAGACCACTGTTGTCAAGCTGCGCTGCATTGATGTTTAACTGCTGTGCACTATGCAACGTACCGCCGTTATTCGTTATAACACTGCTGTTAAGCTGCAGGCTCTGCCCGGCTAACTGGCTGATAATACCGTCATCGTTATTGAGGGTGCCTGCAGTGATACTAGCATTACCGCCAGTGATGATCAGCTCGCCCTGGCTGTTATCCAGTGCCTGATCTACCTGCAGTAACAGGCTGTCGTTGGCAACTATCAGGCCGGCATTATTACTCAGCTCCCCTGCTTGTATTTGCAGTTGATCACTAAACAACCGGCCATTGTTATTGTTAAATGCTGCAACAATGATGTCTGCCTGTCCGGCTTGAATAAGCCCCTGATTGTTGTTGACACTGTCAGCAGTCAACAACAGTGAGCCTTCCGATATGATTTGGCCAGATTGGTTATTCAGGCTGTCCAACACGTCAAGATGCAGCACTCCAATACCAGATTGCGCCACAGTGCCGGAATTGGTTACCTGGTCGCTGGTAAGGGTTAAGTTGCCTTCACTAAAAATAGTCCCGCTATTGGTCAGTGTTTTGCCGTTCAGCACCAGCTGTTGCTGTGCCGCAATCAACCCGGCGTTATTTGTATTGTTTACCCCCAGTTGCAGATTAGCCGCCTCAATAGCACCACTATTGACCAGCATATCTGCCTGAATATGCATATCCTGCGCACTTAGCCGGCCGGCTGACTCAAGCTGCTGCGTTTCAAGCCATAATGCATCGTTACTGGCGATAACGCCGTCTGCACCATTAGCTATGCTTTGCGCTGTCACCAGCAAACGGCCACTACCGGCATGAACCACATTACCAGCGGTATTGAGTAAACTATTGGTGGTGATTACCGCTTCGCCGCCTGCGCTGTACACTAAACCTGCGCGGTTATCTAACTGCTCAGTTACCGTAACACTCAGGCTACTGCCTTGCTGAGCTAACGACAGTATCTGCCCGCTACGGTTATCCAGTTGATTGCTGCTTAAACTAATAGCCTGTGCCTGTAACTCACCACTACGGTTCGCCATAGTTTCAGTTTGTATCGCCAGATTACCTGCGCTGTATATCGTGCCGTGATCATTGGTTAATACTTGCTGGCTGTCGATATTCAGCAACCCAGAGCCTAAGTTCAGCAATTGCCCGTCAGTGTTATCCAGTTGCTGCACAGTCACATGCATATCTGCTGCAGCTAATAACAGCCCTTGTTGGTTATTTAACGCCGCAGCCTGCAAATTCAAACTATCAGAGGTCTGTATAGCACCATCACTGTTATCCAGCTGTGCTGCGTTAAGCAGCAAAGCCTGCTGCGCTATCAGCGAACCGCTGCTGTTATTAATATTACCGCCGTGAATATTCAGCCGGCCCGCAGAATAAATCTCGCCACTGCTATTATTCAGCTCCGCCAGAAACTCCAGTTGCAGCACGCCAGTACCCAGATGGTAAATTTGCCCTTGCTGGTTATTAAGCTGCAAATTAGTCAGGTTAAGATTTTCACCGTGGCTTTCGATGCGGCCCTGATTGTTCAGCACATCCGTCAGCAGCACCAGAGAATCGCCCTGCGGGCCCGCAGCCAACAAGGTGCCGGCGTTGGTCAGTGATTGGGTTGTTAACTGAAGTTGCTGCCCTTCTATTCTGGCTTGGGTATCATTGAGCAACGTAGTCGCATTAATATTTAACTCTCTGGCACTGATTACGCCAGCCGCGGTATTTTGTAACTCTGTGGTGTGTATATTCAGTTGCCCGCCGGCAGCCACGGTGCCCTGGGCGTTATTAAGCAGCCCGGTGTGTAATTGCAGGTTATCACCAGCCAGTAACTGGCCGCTGTGATTATCGGTACTACCCTGCACCTGAGCATTAAACGAATTAACACCTTGTATTACACCTGAGCGGTTATTTAGCTCTGTCGCACTTAGCTGCAGCGTCTGCTGGCTGTTGATAACACCGTCAAGATTGGTTAACTGCCCGGTGTTGATATTCAGCTCTGCGGCTGCCAGCAGTTGCCCGCCGGTGTTATCCAGCGTATTGCCGGTTATATTAAGTGTCTGTGCTGAGATAACGCCACGCAGGTTAGCCAGCAACGGGCTGTATAAATTCAGCTCATTCTGCACCAGAATCATGCCGTCGGTATTCGTTAGCTGCTCTGTGCTTAGTAGCAGCTTGTCTGCCAAAATCTGGCCGGCACTGTTGTTTACCCCTACTGCGCTAATACTGACATCGCCCAGTGCAGCGATATAACCCGCCTGATTATTCACATCAACTGCAGTTAACAGCAACTGGCCGTTAGTTTGAATTTGACCCTGCTGGTTTTGCAGTGCAGCGGCACTTAACTGCAGGCTGCCATTGCTGCCGGCCAGTACAATATTGCCCGCGGTATTGTCCAGTTGCTGGCTGGTTATTGCAGCAAAGTCAGCGGCACTTTGAATAATACCTTGTGCGCTGTTGTCGATAGCCTGGCTAAAGTTTAATGTCAGGTTGTTACCAGCTGCTGAGAACGCGCCAATGTTACCGGCCCGGTTGTTCAGGTAAGCGCCAGTTAATGTTACCTGTTGTGCGCCAATCACACCCTGCTGATTATTCAGCCTTGCAGCAGCCACGTTGATATCTCTGGCGCTGATCTCACCCTGCTCATTATTAAGCAAGGGAGTATTCACCAGCAGGCTGCCACCGCTATGGATCAAGCCCTGTTGATTACGCAACTGCCCGGTGGCAGTAATGGTTAAACCATCAGCGCCGGATAACAGCAATGAGCCCTGATCATTAATAAGCTGTTGAGTACTAAGGCTTAGCTGCTGGCCTTTAGCCAATATAAAGCCCTGGCTGTTATCCAGTGTATCGGTAATGTTTAACTGCAAACTCTGGCCAGACTCGCCCAGTGCAGCAATACTGCCCTGCTGGTTATTCAGCTGCTGTGCCGTTACGTCCAGCGCCGTAGCCTGTATATTGCCGGCCTGGCTATTAATATTGGTTGCGCTAAGCTGAAGCTGCTCTGCGCTGAGGGTACCTTGCTGATTCTCTATCTGTGCAGCAGTTAGCTGCATACTGCCGTTGCTCAGTATCTCGCCGCTGCGGTTGCTTAACTGCCCGGCAGCCTTAACTGAAAGCTCACCCTGCCCCAGATGATAAATTTGCCCGCCATCGTTATTAATAGTTGCGCCGGACAGCACGGCGTTGCTACTAAATTGCAGCAAGCCCGCCTGATTATTTAGTGTATTGTTTATGTTAAGTGCAGCCGCCTGTTCACCGGCAAACAGCATATTACCGCTGTTATTTAATGTATCTGCCGTTACGTCAGCCCCGGCCAGCAGCTGCAAGGTGCCGCTGTTGATGATATTTGTTGCGCTAATGCCGGCATTACCGGTACTTAACCAGTTGGTATTATTACGTATTTCACCTGATGCAATCACGTTTGTGACACCGTCAGCCGCCAGTAAACCACTGGCTAGCAGCAGGTTTTCACCGCTGAAGTTAAAACGGCCGTCGGTGCCAGACTGATATACCATGCCATCGAGCAAGCTAAACTGCCGGGCATTGATATTAAGTTGCTGCGCCTGAATATGGCCGGAACTCTGTGCAGAGTTGGCATTTAATGTCAGGCTGGCGCTATTAATAACGCCCTGGTTATTAAGCGATTGTGTGGAGATATTTGCAGCGCCGCCCTGTAACAGCGCACCTGCGCCGTTCTGTAGCCGGGCTGCTGCCAGCGTTTGCTGGCCCTGGCTGATAATGCGGCCCTGGTTAACCAGATCGCCACTGATATTAAGTTGCTGCGTAGCTGTTTGCTGCCACTCGCCCTGTAAATTAACGCCGGCAATCAGATCGCCACTTTGCTGCATGCCGGAAGCGACCACCTGCATAGTGTCTGCAGCAGCTATGACACCGCTGTTATGCAGTGTACCTGCCAGTTCAATATTTACATTCTGGCCATAGGTAGTGCCGCTGGTAATAATATCGGCCTGCTGTGAGCGCAGTGCCAGGTTACCACCGGCAACAGTATCTTTTAGCTGCAGTTTGCCATCAGCGCTAAGTTCTAAACTATCAACACTGTTAATCAGGCCGTCACTGCGCACTCCCAGGCCTTTTTCGGTGCCAATCAGGCTGATGCTGTTGGCATACATGGCGCCCAGCGCTGAAGCATCTAACGCAAACTGATACGCAGAGCTACCAGCGGCCTGTTCTGCATTTGCCTGCACCTGGCCGGTGCGAAAATCGTGGTAATTGTTGCCGGTACGAATATTCAGCTCGTCAGCGTATAGCGCGGCATTTAGCTGCATGGCACGGGTAAGGATGTCAAACTTGCTGACATTCGACGCATTAAGGCCTGCGCCGTCGATACGCACATCACCACCAGAGACATTAATGCCGATCAGTTCACCGTTTAACAGATCGGGGATACCGGTAGCCAGCACAACACGTGGCGTATTAATAAAACCACAACCGTTACAGGTAATACCATTGGGGTTTGCCAGCACAAACTCTGCTGCATCTCCCAAAACCTCGGTATAGCCCAGTAAAGTGGAACGGCTACCGCCGGTTACTTCGGCCAGAATAAGGCCGGCGGTACCGCCGGTAAGACGACGGTTACCGTCAGTCCAGCCGCCCAGTACAGAAATCAGTGGATCTTTGCTGTTATTAAGGATCAGGCCTTGTGCAGGTACATTAAAATTATTAAACCGGTTATGCGACACGCCGCGCTGGCTGGGGGCGGCAATATCAACAACTGTTGTCCCATTAGCCGATGTTTTAATGCCGGCTTGTTGTCCATTTGCCAGGCTGACACCTGTGCTTGTCGGCGCTGTTGCCTGCGCCGCGGTTTGTGCAGCTCTCACCTGTGCAGCGGCCAGTTGTTGCCGCATACGAACCATCTCGCGCTGCTCTGTCGCCTGCTTTACAAGATGCTCGTTAGCTGTGCGCTCCATACCATGCGCAGCAAAAATAACCGGATTACCCGCCATCACCAGGATCAGGGTTCTGGCAACTATGACACGCCATTTCATGGTTAACATGCTCGCTTCCTTACTTAAAAACTTTTTATTTAAAAACGTCTTGTTTAAAAACTGAGCCGGACAGAAAAATCAATTTCCTGTTGTTTTTGCTGCAAAAAATCAGGCACTCGCAGTGCTCTGGCATAAGAAATATTTACGCTGAGATTACGGTCGTACAATTTAATGCCGACGACAGAACCCGCCACCCACTCAGAACCTCTGTCTGGATACTCTGGTAAATTTGATGAGCCAATATCAACACCAGCGTAATACTGCACCTGGTCCAGCCAGGGCCACGAGGTTTCTGAGGGCAGGCTAAAGTCGTTGCGGATATAACCGCCTTTGTAACCAAACAAGCTGCTTTGCGATAAGCCCCGCACCGAGTAACGGCCACCTACTGTCAGGCCTTCTGATGCCAGGATCACTTTAGGGGAATAAAGAAAATCTGCCGCCACAGCATAGAGCACCGGCATAGAGCCCAGGTGAAACTGAGTGTTATAACCAAGATTCAGCTGATACTTAGTAAACTGAAAGTCATCCTCTGCTGCCACCAGTTGCTGTTTTGCATCAAACCAGGGCACACTTTTATGAATATGGGCATTAACACTGAAGGTGCCCTGAGGTAAAAAGTGCCGGTAACTGCCAGCCAGATCCCAGATATAAAGCGTGCGGGACGACGTTTCTAAAAATACATCTTCAATGTAATTTTTGCTGTCTTTGCGGATAAAACTGGCTGAGAGATCCAGTTTGCCGGTTTGGCCACGGTATAGTGTGCGGTTAAGCTGAACACTGCTGTTCAGTGACGAGCCATGAATAGAAAAATTAACAACATTGCCAATAACTGTTTGTTCATACTCATAAAAACTATTTTGTAATGACCACTGCCAGTACGCCACCGGCATTGACCAGGACACGGCATAACTGCGGGATAACGCATGCGGCAACTCATGCTTACCAATATTGGTTGATGCAGAGAAGAAGGTCGTATCGTTTAGCCCCAACAGGTTATCAAGCACCAGATTGCCATCCAGCTGATACTCACCAGTGCTGTCGACACCGCTATTATTAATGCCCAGCGAACCGCGCCAGGCTTTGGATAACTGGTTAGTTATTACCACCTGGGTACCGCCTTGTTCAACGCCGGGGTTAAGCGCTACCGTGGCGTTGTTTTGGCCAAGTGTATTTAAATTTTCTACGCCCTGTTCAATATCGCGGATATTAAGCACCGTTGCCGCATATGCCGGGAAAGCCCACTTCAGCTGGGTAGGGCTGATACTGCCGTCGGCAGAGCTGATGCCCTCAATCACACCTTCCATAACAACAATATCTAAACTGCCGTCAGACAAATCCTGCGGGGCAATATAGGCACGGCTGGTTACATAGCCCTGTTCGAGATACAAATTAGATATTACGCCAAGCAGCGCATTGATATGCTCAAGCCCAAGGCATTGATTCAGATAAGGTAAAGTTGCTTTTTCGATTAAAGCGGCAGAAATAATCTCAGCGCCCTGCAGGTGAATAGCAGAGATATCAAAACAATTGCCGGCAGTTTCTATATCAGAGAAGTTTGTTGTGGCCTGTTTAGGCTGCTGCAGGCGAACGTCAGGCCGTTCACGCAAAGGCGCTATCTGATGCTCAAGACGATCCAGCCCCTGCTTTAGCATCTTCTCGTGATCAGATAATGAATGTTCCTGCGCGTGCAAAGCACTTGCAGTACACCACAACGCAACCAGCAAAGACGTAAGCAGTATCTCAGATACGCCCAATTGTATATTCCGCAGCAACATCACTGTTAAATCTTCCCTGCAATAATCTGCCTGAGCGTTAAACGCGCACAGATACTGAAAAATAAATTTCCGGTTGCATAAAAGACAAACTACACAGAAAGCGCAAATGAGTACTGCTGCACATGGGCAGCGTTGCAGTACATCAGAGGGATGCGACTAAGCTAATGTAACCTCTGCCATCATTAGTATTTAACAATACTGTTAGACCAGCGGCTTTGCGTCCTGCCCTTTCGGTACAGTTTGCCTTTTAATTGTCTTAGCCTGGGAAGAAACACTTATTCTAAGTGTGAACTCAAGCTGAACGGTTGCAAGATATACAAATAATTACAATTTGACAAGTTGTTTTTGGCTATTTTTGCAACAACCTTTACAAATCAAAGTACTATCTTACCGGCAAATACACCGTTACCACTAAGCCGCCGTAAGCGTGGTTGTGCAGCGTTATATCGCCATGGTGCATATCGACTATTTTCTTAATAATAGCCAGCCCCAGGCCCGAGCCACCGCTGCCACGGGCAACATCGCCCTGGGTGAAGGGTTCAAACATGGCTTTCATCTGGCTTTCCGGTATGCCGGGGCCATGATCACGAATTTGCAGGTAAATACGTTTGCGGTTGCGCTCATAACCGGTGGTTATTTCAATATCGCCATCGCTGTAACGCAGGGCGTTTTCCAGCAGGTTATTGAGCAGGCGTTTTATGGCAATCCGCCTTAACATCACGTCGGGTAAATTATCTGCCAGCACGGTGGCAATGTGGCGTTGCTGCAAATGCTCGGCCTGCACCAGTTCACGTACCAGGGTATTAAGGTTTTCTTTCTGCCCGGGTTCTTCTTTGTGGTGGCGCAGGTAGTCAATAAACTGGTCGATAATGGCGTTCATATCTTCAATATCGTTAATAATGCCCTCCCGAATCCAGTTATCCGGCTCTTGCATCATCTCCGACGCCAACCGGATACGGGTTAGCGGGGTGCGTAAATCGTGCGATACCCCGGCCATCAGCAAGGCTCTGTCCTGCTCAAGCTGGCGAATACCGCGCGCCATATAATTGAAGGCTTTGGTTACGGCAATAATTTCGGTAGAGCCTTTATGCTCTGGCAAAGGTGGCGGGAATTCGCCGCCGCCTACCTGTAATGCAGCCTGCTGCAGGCTTTTTAGTGGCCGGTTTAACTGGCGGGCAAACAACCAGCCACCACCGACACTGAGCACGCCTATCATCAGCAGATAAAACGTCAGTGGTGAGAAGTCGGTTTCATCCAGCCCGGTAAGCGGTACTTTTACCCAGTAATGCGGTGCCTGTGGTGGCCGCACCCAAAAAGCATAGGTTTCGCCCTGCGCTACCCGCACTTCTGCGGCACCGCCCAGTTCACGCGACATCAGATCAGAGAAATAACCGTAGTAACTGGCCTCTGCCAGGCCCTGCTGCAATGCCTGCTGCTCGGTATACACTTCAATGCCGGTGGCTTCGCGAAAACGTTCTGTCAACTCATTGGATAAAACTGATTGCTGATGCCCGACATCAATAAAAACCACTTTAATTTGTTTGGCAATCAGGTGGTTAATTTGCTGCGTAGTGGGTTTTATCACATAAAACGCCACCGAAAGATAAGACACCAACTGATTAATCAGCAGCAACAGGCCAATGAGGAAAACGGTCTGGCCAAAGGCACTGCGCGGGAAGCAGCGCATCTAACTGACGCTGCCATCCGGTACAAACACATACCCCAGGCCCCACACCGTTTGAATATAGCGCGGGTTAGCGGCGTCATCTTCCAACATGCGGCGCAGGCGCGATACCTGCACATCGATACTGCGCTCCATAGCGGAATAGTCGCGGCCCCGCGCCTGGTTCATCAGTTTGTCACGCGATAACGGTTCACGCGGGTGGCTTACCAGCACTTTAAGTACCGCATATTCGCCACTGGTGAGCGGTAATAGTTGATCGCCTTTGCGCATTTCGCGCGTGGCCAGATTAAATTTAAACGGGCCAAACTCCACCATGCCCTCGGCCTGGCTGGGGGCTCCCGGCAGCTCTTTGCTTTTGCGCCGCATTACTGCACGGATACGCGCCAGCAGCTCGCGCGGGTTAAACGGCTTGGGCAGGTAATCGTCGGCACCCATTTCCAGGCCGATAATGCGGTCTACCTCATCGCCTTTTGCCGTTAGCATAATAATTGGAATTTCATTTTCCTGCTGGCGCAGGCGGCGGCAAATAGACAAACCATCTTCACCCGGCAGCATGAGATCCAGCACCACTAAATGAAAGTTTTCCCGCTCCATCAGGCGTTGCATCTGCTCATAATTTGCTACGCTGCGTACTATATAACCCTGCTCAACCAGATAACGTTCCAGCAAGGCACGTAAACGCATATCATCGTCAACTACCAGAATTTTCGGTGTTTCTGAACTGGCCATAGTGAAGCCTCCACAATATTTGCTTCACTATAAACGAAAAAACCGTCACGGCGAAAAACCTTGGTGCTTCTTTATGTTACAAAGTTTGTCTGTATAACGCTCTGTGGCTGGCTATAGCTGAGTAACAGCAAAAACTGCTACCATTGTGGCCGGCTTTCACCGAACGACACCAACACCATGCGCACCGATTTAATTACCCGTGAAGGTTTTGAAGCCTTACAACAAGAGCTGAACTATTTATGGCGGGAAAAACGCCCTGAAGTAACTGCCAAAGTGGCCTGGGCTGCCAGCCTGGGTGATCGCAGTGAAAACGCCGATTACCAGTACAATAAAAAGCTGCTGCGTGAAACGGATCGCCGTATCCGCTTTTTACGCAAACGGCTGGAAGTGCTGCGGGTAGTCGATTACTCACCACAGCAAGACGGCAAGGTATTTTTTGGCGCCTGGGTTGAAATTGAAAATGAACAGGGCGAACAGCTGAATTTTCGTATTGTCGGGCCGGATGAAATATACGGCCGCAAAGATTACATTTCTATTGATTCACCCATGGCGCGGGCACTGCTGAAAAAAACTGTAGACGATGAAGCCTTGGTACCTACCCCTACAGGTAATAAACTGTGGTTTATTACCCAAATACGCTACAGCTGATGGCGGCAAAACAGCACCGGATTGGATTTTTTGCCGCACAAAGTGGACAATCGGCATATATTGCCGTGTTTTTAGTTTGATGTTTTTCACCTTAATGGTGCTTTTTAATCAGGAATTCTTTGTTTATGTCTATGATTGTTAAACAAATTGCAGCAGAAATTGCCGCCCGCCCAGAGCAAGTTTCCGCGACTATCGCGCTATTGGAAGAAGGCGCCACAGTGCCTTTTATTGCCCGTTACCGTAAAGAAGTGACCGGTGGTTTGGACGATACGCAATTGCGGCATCTGGAACAGCGTTTAACTTACCTGCGCGAGCTGGAAGAGCGCCGTCAGGTGATCTTAAAAACCATAGACGAACAAGGCAAATTAACCGCTGAGTTAAAACAAGACATACTGGCTGCCGACAACAAAACCCGGCTGGAAGATTTATATCTGCCGTATAAAGCCAAACGCCGCACCAAAGGCCAGATTGCGATTGAAGCCGGCATTGCCCCGCTGGCCGACGCCCTGATGGCTAACCCAAGCCTGAACCCGGAAACAGAAGCCGCAGCCTATATTAACGCCGATGCCGGTTTTGCCGATGTAAAAGCCGTGCTTGATGGTGCTAAGTATATTCTGATGGAGCGCTTTGCTGAAGATGCTAACCTGCTGGCCCGCTTGCGCCAGCACCTGGCACAACATGCAGTATTAAAAAGCACCCTGGTTGCCGGTAAAGAGCAGGAAGGGGCTAAATTCCGCGATTACTTTGCACATACTGAAAGCTGGAAAACCACACCGTCGCACCGCGCGCTGGCCATGTTCCGCGGCCGTAACGAAGGTGTGCTGCAACTGCAGTTAGTGCCCGATGCCAATGAAGAAACTGCCCACAGCCTGTGCGAACAAATGGTGGCCAGCCACTTTAGTATTAAAGACGAAGGCCGTGCTGCAGATGCGTTTTTACGCACAGCAGTACAGTGGACCTGGAAAGTAAAACTGCACCTGCATTTAGAAAATGACCTGCTGAGCGAACTGCGCGAAAAAGCCGAAGAAGAAGCCATTAAAGTATTTGCCCGCAACCTGAAAGACCTGCTAATGGCAGCGCCGGCCGGTATGCGCAACACACTGGCGCTGGACCCCGGCCTGCGTACCGGCGTTAAAGTAACCGCCATTGACGAAACCGGTAAATTGCTCAGCCAAACCACTATATTTCCGCATGCGCCACAAAATATGTGGGATAAATCGGTGCGCACTCTGGTAGCACTGTGTCAGCAACATAAAATAGAACTGATTGCCATAGGTAACGGCACTGCATCGCGCGAAACCGACAAACTGGCCGCCGAGGTATTAAAAGCGCTGCCGGCACAAAAACTGCAAAAAATCATGGTGTCAGAAGCCGGCGCGTCAATCTATTCCGCCTCTGAGCTGGCCGCGCTGGAGTTTCCGGATCTGGATGTATCTCTGCGTGGCGCAGTATCAATCGGCCGTCGTCTGCAAGACCCATTGGCAGAACTGGTAAAAATTGAACCCAAAGCCATTGGTGTTGGCCAGTATCAGCACGATGTAAACCAAAGCCTGCTGACTAAATCACTCGACGGCGTAGTAGAGGACTGCGTAAACGCGGTCGGCGTTGATTTAAACACCGCTTCGGTTCCCCTGCTGGCCCGTGTGGCGGGGTTAAATAAAACCCTGGCACAAAATATTGTGTTCTACCGCGACAGCAACGGCCGCTTTAACGAGCGTAAAGAGCTGCTAAAAGTGCCACGGTTGGGGCCAAAAGCTTATGAACAGGCTGCAGGCTTTTTACGGATTAACAACGGCAAAAACCCGCTGGATGCGTCATCGGTGCACCCGGAAGCCTATCCGCTGGTAGAGAAAATTATCAGTGCCCATCAAAAATCGGTTGATCAGATCATCGGTAACAGTAGCTTCTTAAAAAGCATTGATGCCAAAGCCTTTGCCGACGAGCATTTTGGTGTGCCAACCATTAGCGATATTTTAAAAGAGCTGGATAAACCCGGCCGCGACCCGCGCCCGGAATTTAAAACTGCCAGCTTTAAAGACGGTGTTGAAACATTAAAAGATCTGCTGCCCGGTATGCTGCTGGAAGGCGTAGTGACTAACGTGACTAACTTTGGCGCCTTTGTTGATATTGGTGTGCACCAGGATGGCTTGGTGCATATCTCGTCACTGACCGATAAATTTGTCAGTGATCCGCATCAGGTAGTCAAAGCCGGTGACGTGGTAAAAGTAAAAGTGCTGGAAGTAGATATTGAACGCAAACGCATTGCGCTTACCATGCGGATGGACGAACAACCGGCGCCGAAAAATGCAGACAGAGGAGCTGATAAAACCGCACCCCGCCAGCAAAGTAACAGACCCGCAGCACCACGCCAGGCCAAGCCGGTCGACAACAATGCTGCTATGGGTAATGCCTTTGCAGAGGCCTTTGCCAAGCTGAAGAAATAACCTTGCTGCTAAGCAGCTCTGCTTAAAAGGCAGAGCTGCTATTTAATGCAACAACGGATGGCTAAGCTTATGAATATCTGCCCGCGGATGCATAGAGAGTTCAAACAGTAAGCGCTGATGTTCTGCATCAAAGCTCATGATACTCAGCAAATGCAGTAAATCTGGCGGTAACAGAATAAGGTCCTTGAGCTGGCCGTTACCGGTATCGTAGTAACTTACCAGTAACTGGTCCGGCTTTTGCTGCAAAAAATAAATGCCTTGCTCCGCTACAGTCCAGGCCGTTCTGGAGCTGAACACACTGCCGGGAAGCAATTGCACCTCATTACCATCGGGCAATAACTGCCACAAGCCCCGGTTGCGTCCTTTACTAAAATAAAACCGGTCAGCAGCCGGCATTTGCCCGCCAATACCGCCCTTCACTGTCAGTTGGTTAATATCGCCACTACTGATATTAATACTGAACAAGTTACTGCCATGCGAGAAAATTACTGCACTGTCGTCATACCACCAGCTAATTTGGCCATGCCAGCGGGCGCCGGTTTTAAGCTGAGTTAACTGGCCGGTTTTTACTTCAAGCAGCATCAATTTATCTTCTTCTTCTGCCGGAAAACGGCCTACAAACGCAATGTAACGGCCGTTATTAGACCATTGCGGGTATTTAACCATGCCGTGCAGGCGCGTCAGTTGCTGGCGGTTTTCCATATAAGCATCGGCCCGCCATATTTCCATATAGCCAGATTCATTGCTGACATACGCCAGCGCATGCTGAGCCTTACTGTAGTGCGGCGCTTCATAGCGGGCTTCGGCGGCGGTAAGCGGAAACACAGCGCCGGTCACACCTTTATTCAGCGGCAGGTATCCCAACTGCGGTACATTACTGCTGCTATGGTAATACACATCACCATTGGCAGTAATGCGGGTTGGCCAGGCAAAGTCATCCAAATCAAGTGATACGGTAGTTTTATCGGCCACATTCAGCACAAACCCCTGCCGTTTGCCATGCCGTAAGGCAGCATACAACACCCGTTCGCCATCGGGATGCCACACCATCCCCATGATATCTTCCTCACCTGAGGTCAGCTTATGCTCTTCACCGGAAGCCAGATTATGCAGATAAATTTCTTCGGACAGCCGGTGAGCGCGACGGGTTATTGCCAGATAACGGCCATCAGGTGAAAACGTCAGATCTCTGACCCGGTACTGACAATTTTGCTGGCATGGCACAGGTTGCGGCTCTGCCTCGGGGTTTTGTAAATCCAGCTGATACAGGCTGGCGCCTTCAGGTGTTACACTGCCGTTAAAGGCCAGGTAACGCCCGTCTGCAGAAATATCCATATACACAGTGCTGTGCCGGTTGCAGGCAGTAAGCTTTTCGCTGCGTAAGGTGATGATATCCAGTTGCATAATGTAGCATTCACCATACACTGCCGTTTTGCTGGAATAGTAAATATGCCTGCCATCTTTTGCCCACAACGGGCGGCTCTCATCATCTATGCTAAAGGTTAACTGCCGTGGCGGCTTACCATTGTCCTGTAAGTCCAGCAGGTATAAATCACTGGAGGCTTCAAACTTACGCCAGCTAAATACCAGATAACGTTCATCCGGCGACAACGCCGGAAACATGGCACGGCCACTGCCTTTCGTCAACGGGGAAACCTCAGGCTCAGCTGCATTGGGCGGGTTAAAAGGGTAATAAAAAGCGGCGCTAATCAGTGCCAGTATAACCAGACCAACGGCTATAAACAGGCTGTAGCTGCGCCGTACAACAGACCTATTGTTAGCGGCTGGTGGCGCGGGCTCTGCTGTTTTGGCCACGCCACTGCACGGCTGATAAACAGGCGCAACCGCTAAGCGATAACCTTTTTTTCTGACAGTGCTGATAAGCTCTGCATCGGCAAGTTGCTCAAACACATTGCGCAGCTGCCATATTGCGTTAGTCAGGGCTTTTTCACCCACATAGGCATTGCCAGCCCAGACATTGTCAATTAGCTGCTGGCGGCTAACCAGCGCGGGATATTGCTGCGCCAGAAAAGCGAGTACTTCCATCGGCTTTTGTTGTACTGATGTTTGTTGCCCTGCCGGGGCCTGAATGCTAAGTTCAGCCGGATTAACATACAGTTCAGCCAGATAAAAAGATTGCTGCGTTGTCATGCCTTCCCGATCTAGGTTTTCCTGCTTAGGTCTACCCGTCAAATCTTACCACAGACGGGTAGAAAAACAGCTGTAATTGTTAACAAACCAGCAGGGCTTATTCTGCCAGCGTTTTCGCCTGCAGTAACTGCATTGCCGGCGTGGCGTTAAGATGCCTGGCCAGCCATTGCTGCTGCTCCCACAATACATGCAAAACCGATTCTCTGGCCTGATAATGGTGCCCCTCATAGGGCAGTAAAACCAGCCGGGCAGCCTTGCCAAGCCCCTGCATCGCATCAAACAGTCGCTCCGACTGCAGGGGAAAGGTGCCTGAATTAGCATCCGCTTCTCCGTGGATCAGCAGCAATGGCGCTGCAATTCGATCGGCGTGCAAAAACGGTGACATCGCCGTGTATAGCGCGGTGTTTTGCCACAAACTGCGCTTTTCTGACTGAAAGCCAAATGGGGTAAGGCTACGGTTGTAAGCACCGCTACGGGCAATACCGGCGGCAAAAAGATCGGTGTGCGCCAGCAGGTTGGCAACCATAAAAGCACCATATGAATGCCCACCCACGGCAATATTACCCCGCTCGGCTATTCCCAGCTTTACCAGTGTGTCAACGGCGGCCTCGGCATTTGCGGTAAGTTGGGGCAGAAAATCATCATTTGGCAAAGCCGTACTTTTGCTGATAACAGGCATACTTACCTGATCAAATACTGCATAGCCCAGGGCAACATAAGGTTGGGCACTGTTGGGTCTGAAACTGACAAAACGCTGGTCTGGCACGGTGCGTTGTTCGGCCAGTTCTGCCGACGCATATTCCCGCGGATAAGCCCACATTAACACCGGCAAAGGCCCCATTGAAACATCATAACCGGCTGGCAGATATAACCTGCCGCTAAGCTTAACGCCGTCAGAGCGCTGGTATTCCAACCATTGCTGCGTTATTTGCTGATAAGCCGGCGCCGGGTGATGCCGGGCAACCAGCTTTGATGTGGTACCATCTGCTGCCAGCTTAAATAACTCGGGCGGCTGCGCCGGAGTTTGCCGGGTAAATAAGATGTCACCGTGCGGCAATATTTGCAGCATAGTGTCTTCGGTGTCACTGGCAGAGCACCAGATAAGCTGCCGCTCAGCAGACTGTGGCTGTACCGTATACAACTCGGCCTGCAAGGTGTTGTTGCGCCCTGTGGTAAAAAAGGCACCGCTGTCTGTTTGCTGAATTACCTGCTGCTGATAGCGGTTATTAGTCAGTACCGGCTCTCCCGGCAGGGCTTGATGATCTTTGATATTACGCTGATACCAAAGCTGTGCATCACTGCCAAAACCAGCGGGAAAAACCCAGCCGCGTTCCTGTTCTGTATCGGCATCACTTTCATATAACACCACCAGTGCATTATCTGACCATAACAGACGCTTAAAACGCCAGGCGGTATCATGCAGCTTATGCGGTTGTGCTGAAAAAGGGGAAGGCCACTGCCAGATGGCGTCTTTACTGGCTTTATCATCACTTTTTTCTACCCAGTATAAGGTTGCAGGCTGTGCGGGCTTCCAGGCTATGATACGCCGCCCATCACGGGTTTTACCGCTTTCATGCAGCGCCAGCCCGCCAGCCTCTGCTATTTTTTCACCACGCAGGTTATATATCGCGGCCTGGCGCGGAAAGTTGCTATAACGCACGCGGTAGGAATAGGGCCTGACAATACTCTGGGTCAGAATAAACCGGTTATCCGGCGACAACGAGAAGCTGTGTAGCGGCAGCTCAGCAATAACAGAGCTTTTCAGGCGGGTTGAAATCCGTACCAGTTTTGTCTGAATTAACTGCTCAAAGTAAGCCGCATCGCTTTCTGACTGCAGCAGCAACTGCAAAGTACGCAGTGCCGTTTTTTTACCGCTGGTTTCCTGGGTTCTGGGCTGCGCAACTGCCGCAGGCTCAGCTGGCGTGCTACCGGAGGGTGCCACTGCCGCAATCAGGCCTGAGCTATCAGCCAGCCACTGATATTGAATACCCAGCACCGCATTCAGCCGCTGGCGTAGCCGTTTACGTTTACCGTTTTTAAGCTCGAGTAGCTCAATAAACACGCCATTCTGCTCTGCCACTACCACACTTAGCCAATTGTCGTCTGGTGATAAGCGGGGGCTAAACAAGCGCTGATGTGCTTGTGCAACGATTTGATAGCGCTTTTGCTGTTGCAGATGCTGCACATTGATTTGCTGATAGCCCCGGCCTAAACCGGCACTAAGCTGGGCCAGATTAATTTGCAGCCCTGCCAACCCAACCGAATGTTGCTGTAAAACCTCCAGCGCCGGATTAGCCGCTGTTTCAGTTTGAATTAACCAGTTGCCACTGGCCGATACTTGCCAGTCTGCACTGCTGCCCGCATCCGCTAACTGCACCAACCGGCTATCCGGTTGCTGATATGTCAGCGCCTGCAGCGGCAATACCAGGCAAGCTAATATACTTAACCATATACGAACCATCACACCACCTGAAAAATAACAAAGCCCCGTTACCGGGGCTAAAACGAAGGGTTTGCGATCAGAAACGGTGTTCCAGTGCCGCATAGAAGGTACGGCCAATCACGTTATAGCCCATGTTACTGCGGTAATACGGGTGATCATTACGATTTGGGTGGCCTTCGGCATAAACTGGCGGCATGTTGTCGGTCAGGTTATTAATGCCTAATGTAAGCTTGGTATCCTGGCTAAAGCGGTAGCTAGTGTTCAGGTTAAGCGTTTTGTTCGCATCCAGTTTACTCCAGACCCGCTCCTGATAGCTGTTGCCAGCGCCGTCAGGCAGTGTCCAGGTGCTCCAACCCTCTGCGGTGCCAAGATAGTACCAGCTCAGGTTTACACTCAGATCCTGCAGGCTCCAGTTCAACGACACCGTGCTCTTCCATGCTGGCAGGTAGTCATCTTGTGTTTCTTCAACCCGCTCGCCCCCATCAAATGCCTGATACTCTTTTTTCAAGGTATAGGACAAATTGGTTTTTAAACGGATTTTACCAAAACTGTTCAGATCCAGGTTATAAGCCAGTTCGCCGTCTATACCCTGAGAAGACTCGTAAGAACTGTTAATAATACCGCGGCGTACGCATAGTACATCGCGGTACTCCTGCCCTGGTAATTGCTGTGTAATATAGCCGATAGACGTCAGATCATTACAGGATGACGCTTGTCCGGTCATATCGTATGCAGGATTTTGCAAAATCCGATCAACGGTTTCAGTGTATACGGCACCATCCAGCGAAATACGCCAGAAATCTACTGTAGTACTGATGTTTTCGGTTAGCTGCCCTACCACACCAATATTCCAGAACTTACCTTTTTCTTCTGACAGATTCAGGTTGCCAGCGCTGATAGATTCATAGTTGTCATCCACGCCAACCGGATGGTTAGGATCTACCTTGATGGTGGTGCTGGAAAACGAACGGCTAACCCCGGCATACATACGATGTAAATCCGGAGCCCGGAAGCTGCGACCTGCGTTAGCTCTTAGCAACCAGTCTTCATGCGGCTGATAAGTCAGCCCCACCTGCGGTGTCAGGGCGCCGCCAACATCTGATTTGTCATCATACTTATCAAAACGCACTGCAATGCTGGCGTCCATTTTGCCTAAACCTGATGAGCGGTCCAGCACCGGAATAGCCAACTCACCGGCAGCCGCATAGCGCTTGCGTTCTCCACGGCCATGAGTACCGCCCTGGCCTAACAAATTGCCACTAAGCGTATGTTCGTCTTTGTTGTCATAATACCAGTCCCGGGCCCATTCTGTTGATACTGCAAACTGTATAGGGCCATTGGCGGTGTCCAGCAGATCACCGGTCAGTACTGCCTGTACCTGGTTCATACCAGAGCCGGCATCTGTCAGTGTTTCAGCGTACAAATACTCAGCTTGTTCTGGTGTCATCTTATCCAGCGGATACCATTTATCCGGGGAAGCAGAATCTGCCGGATTAAAGCTGATAATATCCAGCAGCCGGTCTGCCCGCATCTGGTTGCGGCCATAGCGGTCAAACTTACTCTTACCGTATGCCCAGCTTACTTCCAGATCATAGTCACCAATCTGACCGTTAATGCCGGCCGACAGGTTCATGTTCTTTTCTTTGCCGGTGTAGTCGCGGATCTGGCCATAGTCATCCAGACGCCGGTAAACCCGGAACTCACGGGTACGCTCAAAATCTGTTGCACTGTAGCTGTAGTTACCCGGGTTATTCCGATCCATATAAAAGGTCGGGCTGACACTTTTCTGCCCATTACCACGGATGGTTTCTTTATCGCTGCCTTGCAGCAACAGGTTGTATTGCCAGTTATTACTTAAGTCACCAGACTGGTTCAGTACCAGATTATATTCTTTCTTGCCTGGGTGCAGGCCATCATCCGTTGTTGCATCGTAACGACACTTATAACGGCTTTCCTCGTCATTCCAGATACCCCGGTCGCCAAACAGCTCGGCACACTGCTGCTGGTTAGCCATAATGTAGCTGGCCGCAGAACCTGACACACCAACGTTATGAAACACTTTGTCGTAGTCACGTAAATAGGCAGAAGTAGAACTGTGGGTGTCTGTACCGTCAGGTCCGCCTTTTTGCGTGAACTCACGTTGCCCGGCACGCAGAATTTCATCATCACTGTATTCCAGCACCAGCATGGTTTGGCCCAGACGGGTTTCAAAGCCAGAAGTTAACGATACCTTAGTGCGATCACGCCCGCCGTGCTGCGGATTTTCATGGCGCAGGTTAACTGTAGTACGGTCATACTTTTTCTTCAGGATAATATTCACCACACCGCCTACGGCGTCAGAACCATAAATAGCTGAAGCGCCACCGGTAAGAATTTCTACCCGCTCTACCGCACTGGTGGGAAAGGTAGACGTATCAACAAAGTTTGACGTGCCGCCTGTTGCAGCCGGGTATTGTGGTACGCGCTTACCATTCACCAGTACCAATGTCCGGTTAGCCCCCATACCACGCAGGTTGATGGTTGAAGCGCCCTGAGTCCAGCTACTTTCATTACCTTCAATGGTTCGGCCCGCGTTGGCTACTGACGCCTGCAGCACCTCTTCCACATTGCTAAAACCACTAAGCTCCATATCTTCAGCTGTAATAACAGTAACAGGTGCAACGCCCTCCATATCAGTACGCTTGATGCGGGAGCCCGTTACTTCAATACGCTCTACGGCGTTTGTTGTAGCCTCTTGTGCATAGCTGGCGGCGGTAAAAGCAACACTGCCAAACAACCCTGTCAGCATTGCTGTTTTAATGGCCAGAGCCACTGGTGTGTTTTTATTCATTATGTTATTCCCAAGTTCTTGTCACTGAATTTTTGTGTGTAGCATTCCTGACGCGCTATCAGGCAGGTAAACCAGCAATAACGGAAAAACCACCGGCTTACTCTGAGCAGGTTTATCTCCCTGGCGTATGTCAATGCAATGACAGCCAACTCCTTTCTTCAACAGTTCTAACTCTATTTAATATCTATCATTTATTAATCAATAAGATAGGAAAGCCGCTGCAAAATAAACAGCGGCCAAATGCCAGGAGTAAACGGGTTATTTAATTAGTCTGAATGTCTTTTTCCAACAACGTACGCATGGGCAATTGCTCACCAGACACTGTACCACGCTGTAAAACACCGGCTTGCCATAGCAATATTTCACCACCTTTACCCTGTTTAATATTGCTGTCTACCGAGATAACTTTGCCACCAAAATGCGAGAACACACCATCCATTGAGGTATGCCCTACCACGATTTTACCTACATTCAGCGTAGATAGCAGTTGTGCCAGTACTGACTCTGAAATGGCGTTTTCTTCACGAAAATAACCGCGGTACCATAAGGGCCCCAAAGAGCCATATAAGAAGTTCAGCACCGGCACCTCTTTTAGCTTGTCACGGGCAATACCTAACGATTGCCTGAACTGCTCATTGACTTCCGCCATCGACATGCCCAGCGAAAGATAGTCCGGATGCAGGCCACCATGCACAAACAGCATATCGTTAACCTGTGCCAGTACAGGCCGGCTGCGTAGCCATTGGCCCAATACTGAGTTTTCATTGTAAAGCCCGCTATAATCGGTACCCAGGTGCCGGGCAACCTGTTGATATTTTTTATTGATGTAGCGTAAATCATTGTACAGCACCATAGTTTCATGATTACCCAACAATAAATGTACCCTGCCGCCTGCTGCCTCGGCTTGTTGCTCCAGCTGATACAGCCACCACAAAATTTCGGTTACCTTATCGCCACGGTCCATCACATCACCCACAACCACCAGATGGCCATTACCGAACGCCCAGTCCAGGCTGCTATTAACTACAGCATTAGCAGTAAGTAGCTGTGTCATAACGTCATACTGACCGTGAACATCACTGATCACTGCCACTTTCTCAGCACTGTAACGAAACAAAGGCTCCAGCGTGTAATGCTGGCGCACGTTTATGTCCCTGGGGTAGGCGCAGACAGGTTTGATAACGTCGTTTACCTGTTGTGTTTTTTCAATCAGTTGTTCGTTACAAAGCCATTTCAGCTCAAGTTGTTGATCACTTTTACTGAAAAAGGCATAGGGCCCATCGTCCAAAGCAGTATTTGAACTCAGCGCCGCCGGTTCATTGCGAACGGAAGTTGGTATTCCTGCAGGGTTTATGCTGTTGCCATACAGATACCAGCAATATGCCAGAATGGGGACAATGATAATAAAACTGAAAATCCATCGAGCCATAGTCTTTTCCTGTGTTGTACTCAGATAAATAGATTACTGCAGGCAGCAGACATCGTCCGGCAGTGTGGCAGGCAGCATGAAGTAAGAAGGCAAGCGGAACAATCAACAGCCCGTGCTGGCAGCACTATTTTCAGCCGTTTTATTATCTATTGTTAATCTATTTAATATTATTCAGTAGGTTATAAGTTTTGGCTTGGCTGTTTGCTAAAAGGACGGAAGGTTAAACCTGTTGCAGCGATTGCTTAATTTGCGGCTCTGTTGCCGTTTGATAAAAACCGGCAATAACATTACGCCGCAGTTGCATTTGCGCTGAACTGGCCAGCGTATCGCGCTGCGGGTATACCACGGCGCTGCCGCCGTTGTTATCTGACACACTGTAGCTGATATCGGTTTGCGCGACCTGCTCGGCAAAGCCGTTACTGGCTGCGGTTTGTTCTGTCTCGTTCTCGTTGCTTTGCCCTGCAGCTGAATTCTGCTTAACCAGTTCGGCCTGTGCCTGAATTTGCCGTTGAGCCGCTTCTGCCGCAATGCGTCGGTCTGCCGCCGAAGGCTCTGCCGGGGCTAAAGCGGCAGCGCGTACCTGCTGCATTTTCTGTACTGTCGCTTGCGGGTCGCCGGGTATCGGCGAAATGTCTATCTGCACTTCACCGCCGACAGCATATTGCTTGCCATCAGGGCCCAGTTCATAAGAGTAGCTTGGCGCACCAGCGTAACGGCCGCCAACTGCCGCATGGGCCTGCTCATGCGTTTTTACTTCCTGATCCCGGGCTTTAAGCTCCTGGATCTCTTGTTGTTCCTGCTGTTCGGCCTGTTGCTTTGGTGCTTGCTCACCTTTCCCGTCTTGCTGCTGATTATCCGCATTTTCGCCCCGGCCATCTATCGCCTGCTGGGTTTCTGTTTCTTTGCCGCTGGCATCGTACAGGTTAACCTGCGCCCCGCCGTTACCACCTGGCCGGGCTTTTTCATCGGTAGCAACCGGTTTTTCTGCACCGGATTTGGCGGTTTCTTTTACCGGTTCAAATAAATCCCGCCGCACAGCATCACGCCGCGCCATCTCCGTTGGCGGATTGGCGGTGTTAATACTGACATTAGGATAATTTGATACCAGCATTTTGCTCAGACCCGGATATCGATCACAGTACCCAATACCTCATCAGCGGTTTGAATACTTTTTACATTGGCCTGAGCGTTACGCTCCTCCTGACCTAACTGCACTAAACTGCTGGTTAGCGAGCCGGGTTGTTCAGCGGTTTGCAACTGGCGCGGCGGCTCTGCGGCCGCAGCCTGTGTAACGGCCTGCTCGGTTTCATTTAGCCGGTTAGCACGGGTTTGGCGGTTAATATCAATTGTCGCATCCGTGACACCTGCACTGGCACGCTGAAACCCCTGCACACCAGAATACAACGCGGATTGAATGTCCATGGTACAACTCCTGCAACATTAGCTATAGTGGCTAATTATTAACCAAAACCAGCTAAAAAGAAAGCCAGCCCAGAGTATCGCGGTTTAGCTGCAACACCGCGTTCAGTTAAGCCACAGCCTAAGCCATTGTATAAACTCGTCCTGATGCGAGATAAAAGGCGCATGCGATGCATGGGCTGCCACCACAAACTGGCCGTGCGGCTGCAATTGCTGCAGTAAATCGGTGACTTTTACTGGCACGAGTGAATCTAAGCGGCCAAAAAAGCCTGCTACAGGCTGGGTTAATGCAGCAAACTGCTGTCGCAGGTCAAGTTTAAGTAATTGCAGTGCACCTTCCACCGCGGCGATATCTGCCATCGGGTAAGCCATTATTGCCTGTTTCAGCACTTTGATATCTGCGCGGGCACTGCTGCTGCCCATAGCCTGAATGGCTAAAAAGCGCTCGATGGTAAGTGGCAGATTTTCACTTAACGCACGGGCAAACTGCTGCATAATGGCTTCTGCCATGCCAGGCCAGTTTTGCTGAGCCATAAAACAGGGCGATGCAGCAATTAAACCCAGCTGCTTTACTTTGTGCGGATAACGGTGTGCCAGCGCTATTGCCAGCAGGCCGCCTAACGACCAGCCGCAAACATAACTTTGCGCCGGGATCTGCGCTGCCAGCATCTCCACCACAGCATCAAGCTGATAAGGCTGCGGATAGTCGCGGCAGAAACCAAAGCCAGGTAAGTCCGGTGTGAGCAACTGTATTTTACCGTCCAGTTGGCTTTCCAGTTGCTGCGCTACACCGTGCCAGACGCCCTGGTTTACCCCCCAGCCATGTAACAATACCAATACCGGTTTGTCTGAAGTCATTTTCTCTGCCATAGTTACAAAATTGTAAATTGAAATGGAATTTGATTTGCTAAACCAACTTTTGTCTCAGTTTGGCCGCCTGTGGCACTTGCTGCTACCCTCGCCCTGCCTGTGGTGCAGTTTACCGGTGCATAGCTCCGGCTGCCAGCTTTGCACTTCTTGTCAGCAGGCGTTACCGCAATTGCCGTATCAGCTTTGTCACTTTAATTTGTTGTGGCTGCCGCAGGTAGCCAGAGGCCTGAAAAAACCACGGTTTGACGCCCTGCTGAGTGTGGGTTACTACCGCCAGCCTTATCAACACTGGTTGCAGCGCTGGAAGTTTCAGCAGGATTATGGCGCCGCAGAACTGTTGCAACAGCAATTTGCGGCGTTACTGACACAATACAAAGCACAGTGCCATCAACTACCCGAAGCTATTGTTTATGTACCTATGCACCCGGCCAGGCAGCGCAAGCGGGGTTTTAATCAGGCAGAGCTATTGGCACAAACAGCAGCAGCAACCCTGGGCATACCGCTGCTGCCATTATTACAGCGCCCTGACAAACAAAAAGCTCAGGTTGGCCTCAGCCGCAAACAGCGCCAGGCTAACCTGCGCCATGCCTTTACCCTGCACCCTGAGCTTACTGTGCCTGCACAGCTGGCGTTGGTGGATGATGTTGTTACCACCGGCGCTACCGCCAATGAACTATGCCGCTTGTTACGCCGCCATGGCGCTAAGCAGATCAGCCTTTGGACCATAGCGGTAACGCTGGCAGACTAGGGCTTGTTGACGTTTCGAGATTAAATTTTGTTCGCTCTGGCGGCGTTCTGAACGCGAAACAAGGAGCGAAGTTTAGTTATTCTAAATAAGCGACGAGTGACAAAGTGCAGAGCGCCGCCAGACGAACCCGAAGGGCAGCGCCTGGCCGGTCTTTCTGCTGCGTTAGTACTCGTTTATGTAGAATAACTACACTGCACTCGCACTGCCTGGCATAAAAACCGGCCAGACTGCTGCAAAAATAACCCTGAAACGTCAACAAGCCCTAATTTGTTGCCGTGCTGAAACTACTACCTAAGTACAACGCATTCACCAATAATCGGCTGGAGCCATAAAAATAACCCCGAAATACAGGGTTGTCTGACATAGCTATAACCCGGCCTTTACCTACGTTATGTGCCAGTAAAACTGCACTCTGGCTGATCCGTGGCACATATTCTGGCGCAGTGTAACCAGCCAACTGTGGTGTGGCGCTGTAAAGTGCGACATTTACAAAAGGGAAGGCTGATGGCTGCAGCAGGAAGGTACTGTTTTTAAATACCGGCAAGGTGGCACGGGTAAAACCAAATGTCAGCGGGTGGCTTAAATCCAGCTCGGCCTGATAAATAGCCCCGGCAATACGTTGTTTGCCTGCAAGCAACTCTTTGTCTTTGTAGCTCAGGTCATTGTTTGGAATAAGGCTGCTCATTTCCGCGCCCTGCCACACATCAGCTTTAAGCAAACCGGTTTGTGCCAACCAGGCTGCGCCGCGCTTATGGCCCCACAGTACACCGCCGTTATCCAGCCAGCGCTTTAGCTGGTTTACTTCGGCGTCTTGCCAGCCGCTATAATTACCGTCCGGCAATACTATATGGCTGTAACGTGTTAAATCCAGCTGCTTTAATTGCTGTGGCTCAGCCATTGATGGCGACACGCCAGCCAGCCGTTCCAGGTTGTACCAGACTTCGCCGGCTTCAGTCGAATTAATACCCGGCCCGGCCATGAGCAATACCTTGGGTAAATTAACTACCGCAAAATTATTGCTACCCAAGTCACTGCCCTGCGGCGTTAAGCCAGAATTAATGGCATACACTGGCAGCGAGAAGCGCTGCTGTACACGTTGCAAACGGTTAAACCAGTCGGTTTGCTGTTGCAAGCCTGCCGCAATCACCATGGTGCCGGCTGGCAGACTAACTTCGCCATTGCCACTGAGTGCAGTAAAGTTTGCCATGGCAGAGCGCACTACCAGCTTTTCTGTTAGCAGGGCATGTAACAGCAAAGGCGCCTGTTGATCCTGCCAGCTAAACGCATAAGCATAGGCACCCATGGGCAGCGCCGCAGGCTCTGCCGGGCGGGTTTGCCAGGTTTCGGTCAGGTTCGATTGTGCCGGCTCACGGTTTACCGTATCAAAGCTGATGTTATAAGCGTGCGGTAAGGTCCAGGCTGATACATCATAAAAGGTGTTATCAGGAAAGTTCTTCTCTGTGCTGAACATCGCTTTAATCAGCCGGTATTGGGGTTGTTGCAGTGGCACATAGTAGCTGCTGAGCGCAGGGTATTTCTCATTTTCGTCCTGCCAGTCGCGGCTTAACTGATACACCTCAACATGATGGCGCTGCAATATATCCAGCAAGGCCGCCAACCGTGTCTGATCCGCACTTTCGCTCAGCATATAGCCTTTAACTTTACTGTTTTTCGCTTGCTGCTGCGCAGATTTATAAAACTCCTGCTGATAAGACAACAGCTCGCGGCGGTTATCTACCGCACCACGGATAGTCGATAAAGAGGTAGTCAGCTGGTTTTGAATAGTGGCACTGAAACTCAGCGGACCATTAATACTGTCCTGCAAATGGCCACGGCTACTGGCTTGCTCAAATAAAATGCCAACGCTGCCCTGAATATCAGGATAGGTAGAGCCTTTGCCAACATAAAAATCATCAAAACTTTCTTCGGTGTAATACAGCTGTCCCGCCTGATCTAAAGCAGCAGCATGATATTTTGCCAGCGCACTGGTCAGCTCAAAGTTACGCTTAGGTGTTAGCGGATAATTTCGGCTGGGAATGCCCGGCTGAAAGAAGTAACTGCTGTTGGTGCCCATTTCATGGTAGTCACCCACCACGTTGGGTAGCCATTGCTGGTACTGGGCTATGCGGGCACGGCTTTCCGGGTGCTGCAATAATAACCAGTCACGGTTTAAATCAAACCAGTAATGGTTGGGCCGGCCATTTGGCCAAGGCTCGTTATGCTCGCGATGCTGTGGATCTGCTACCGGCGCCGCACCTTTGTGCATATTGGCCCATAGCGCAAAGCGGTCATGGCCATCCGGGTTTAACGTTGGTTGCAGCAGAATAACGGCATTATTCAGCCAGTTGCGCACCTCATCATTGTCGGCAGCAGCCAGATACTGCGCCAGTAAAACAGCTGCATTTGCACCACTGGGTTCATTGCCATGCACGCTGTAGCCCAACCAGATAATCACCGGAGCATCGTTGTCAGGGGCTTCGCCACGGCGCGCGGCGGCAATATGTCGCTGGCGGATTTGCTCCAGCCGCTGCAAATTCTGTTCAGATGATATGATCATCTGCAGCAAAGGCCGCTGCTCATGAGTGTAGCCAATCACTTCCAGCTGAGCCCGGCCAGACGCGGCAGCCAATTGTTCAAAGTAACGCTGGATCTGGTCATGGCGCGCATGCCATTCGCCAACCTGAAACCCCAGCACCTGTTGTGGTGTTGGCAGGCTTGAATCTGTCACCGCTGGCACATATGTAGTAACTGCGGCACTGCAAAAACTGAGCAGAAAAGCGCTCAGGGTAATGTAATGTTTCATAAATGATATCCTTTTGGCTGCGGCTAAGTTAGCCAGATCAGGCGGCAAAACTCAAGCGGGGCTGGCTTCAAAGAAACAGGAGGAGTATCATAGACATTAACCTAGTAATTTAGTCAGGTACTATTATGATCACGATTTCAGAACAGGCACAGCTGCATTTTGCCAAGCTGCTGTCAAAGCAACCGGCAGGCACAAATATCAGGGTGTTTGTAGTTAACCCGGGCACCGCCCAAGCGGAGTGTGGCGTATCTTACTGCCCGCCAGACGCAGTAGAAGACACCGACTTAACCCTGAATTTTAACGGTTTCGATGCAGTAGTAGACGCTGAAAGCCAGCCTTTTTTAGTGGACGCCGACATTGATTTTGTTACCGATCAGATGGGTTCGCAGCTGACATTAAAAGCGCCAAACGCCAAAGTACGCAAGGTGAGTGACGACGCTTCGTTAATGGAACGGGTGCAGTACGTTATTGACAGCGAAATTAACCCGCAACTGGCTAACCACGGTGGCAGAGTCAGCGTAATGGAGCTGACTAAAGACGGCGTAGCCATTTTGCAGTTCGGTGGCGGTTGTAATGGCTGTTCACAAGTTGATTTAACACTGAAAGAAGGTATTGAGAAAGAGCTGCTAAACCGCTTTAGCGGTGAGCTGAACGGCGTGCGTGACATCACCGAGCATCAGCGTGGCGAACACTCTTACTACTGATCCAAGCCGCTTACCTGACTAAAGCTGCGTTTAACGCCCGCTTGTGCTATAAAACGGCTTCGTTTTATTGCCATGCGGGTGCCTTGCCGATGAAAAACCTTCTTTGTTTTGTTGCATTACTGTTTAGCCTGACATTGCCGGCACAGGCCGCTGTAATGCTGATTTACCATCATGTTGCCAGCGATACTCCGCGTGTAAGCAGTGTTACCGCCGATGAATTGCGCGGCCATTTACAGCACTTTAAAGACAATAACTTTCAGGTTATCGGCCTGGATGTGCTTATCAGCCAGCTGCGAAAAGGCGAGCCGGTTGCACCTAATAGTGTGGTAATTACCTTTGACGATAGCTACGAAAACAACTTCACCACGGCGCACCCTATCCTGCAGGAATTTGGCTATCCGTACACTATTTTTATCAGCCCCGGCAGCATAGACAAAGGCGACGGCCCTTTGCTGAACTGGCAGCAGGTAAAGCAAATGTCGGACGACGGTGTACTGGTGGCAAACCATGCTATGCGGCATGAGCATATGGCCAGGCCCGAAGCCGGTGAAAGCCAGTCGCAGTGGCGTGAACGGATGAAGCAAAGCATTCTGGCAGCAGAAGATAAAATTGAGCAGGTAACCGGCCAGCGCCATCAATGGCTGGCATATCCTTATGGCGAATACAGCCGTGAACTGGAGCAGTTAGTTACCGAGCTGGGTTTCATCGGTATTGGCCAGCAATCCGGCGCTATTGGCAACCATACCGTATTAACCCGTATTCCGCGCTATCCGGCAGCCGGCCAGTATGCTGATTTAAAAGATTTAGCGCAAAAGCTGCGCACACTGGCGTTTAATATTACCGACTATCATGGCGTTAACCCGGTTATCAGCGCAAACCCACCGCAGCTTAAATTGTCACTGCAAACAGACGACTTTAACCGCAACCAACTACAATGTTTTGCCGGTAGCGAAGTTCTGCAACCGCAGTGGCTGGACGATAGTACTTTTACTGTTACCGCCAGCAAGGCGTTGAACCGCGGCCGCAGCCGCTATAACTGCACCGCGCCATCTCTGAGCAATAAAGGCTATTTTTACTGGTATTCCCAGCCGTGGCTTAATTAGCTTTAAGCTTGTTAAGCACTAACGGAAAATCTGCCAATAGCTGCTCGGCGTTTATAACCGGCAGCTCTCCCACCTGCATTGGTGGTTTAAACATAGCTACCAGTTGCCCCTGCGGGTTTATCAGCGCCACAGATGCACTGTGATCAACCAGATAATCGGCCTGTGTCGTGCTGCTGAGTGCATACATCAGCCCAAGCTGGCGTACAAAAGGAAACAGCTGATCATGGCCTGCTGTCATGCCCAGTACATTGGCTTGCTCAAAATAACTGACGTAATTATTTAGTTGTTCGGTGGTGTCCCGGTTCGGGTCGACCGAAATAAACCATACTTTAAGCGGTTGCTTTACCATTGCTGCTAAATCGGGCTGTACACCGGCCAGTTTAGCCAGGGTTAACGGGCAAATATCCGGGCAGTAGGTGTAACCGACAAAGGCCAGAGTCCACTGACCATACAAACGCTCGCGGTTTACTGTTTCACCATGCTGGTCGGTCAGCGTAAAGTCTGCCAGGGCTCTTGGCTGCGGGTAAACCAGCGCCAGCTCGGGCTCAGCGCTGGCCTGCGAAAACTGATACAACAACACACCGGCGACCATTGCAGCTACAGCAAGTGCGACATAAAACAAGTTACGAAACATAGATTGGCGATACCTTAAAGTAGTGGTCCACTAACAACAGCAGAAATAATACCATCAGATGGACAATAGAAAACTTAAAGGTTGCCATGGCAGTACCGGCATCGGCATTAAATTTCAGTTTCCAGGCGTACTGCATAAAACGCAGGTTAAGCACTGCACTGCCTACCAGATAAATAGCGCCGCTCATACCGACCAGATAAGGCATTAAGCAAACAATAAACAACAACACCGTATAAAGGCAGATCACGCTTTTGGTAAATTCAATGCCATGCGTTACCGGCAACATTGGCATATTCACTTTGGCATAATCATCACGGCGGTGAATGGCCAGCGCCCAGAAGTGCGGCGGTGTCCAGGCAAAAATAATCATTACCAGCAACAGCGCATGGCTGTGGATCTCGCCGGTTATGGCTGTCCAGCCCAGCAACGGCGGCATAGCACCGGCCAAACCACCGATAACGATATTTTGCGGCGTAGCGCGCTTTAAAAACATGGTGTACACCACCGCATAGCCAAACAGGCTGGCCAGCGTTAACCAGGCAGTGAGGGCATTGACTGCCAGATATAGCAGCACAAAACCAAGCAGTGCCAGGCTAAACGCAAAAGCAGTAGCTTCAGTGGCACTGACACGGCCTTTAGCCACAGGCCGGCTGTATGTGCGGGCCATCTGCGCATCAATGCGTTTGTCTACCACATGGTTTATCGCTGCAGCAGCTGCCGATAATAAGCCGATACCCAGTGTCGCCGCCAGCAAAGTGATTAAATCCGGTAAGCCAGGCACTGCCAGCATCATACCAACCCAGGCTGTCAGTACCAGTAAGGCCACCACTTTAGGCTTGGTCAGTTCCAGGTAGTCGCGTGCCCGGTTGATGCCCGCGCGTGAACGTGTAATGGCTGTCATAAGCTCTCCTTGCCGGTAGTGTTAGTTGCACGCAATTGCATGCAAATTATTACCAGCAACATTAATAAATTAGCGGCCACGAAGTTATGCGCCACCGCATTAGCCAGCGGTAAATGCAACGCAACGTTAAGCACACCCAGGCTAAACTGCAGCAGCAATAACCCGGCAGCTGCTAAAGTAAGCCGCTTTAATAAGGTGCTGGTAACACGGCGCCACAGTTGCAGCAGAAAAACCGACAGCACTACCAGCGTCACGACAGCCCCAAGGCGATGAAATACATGCACCGTCTGGCGGGCTTCAGCCGACATCACACCGTACTCGTAGTCGTCATGCCCCAGGTGTAGATCAAAGGCTTCACTGATATTCATGCGCTGCAGCCAGCCTGCCTCGCATACCGGTAATTCTATACAGGCCAGCGCCGCATAATTCGCTGCAGTCCAGCCGCCCAGTGCTATCTGCACTGTCAGCACGCCAACCGCAAGTACGGCAAAAGGTTTCAGTGATACCAGCTGCGGCTCGTACACCCGGTAGTCGGGGTGCAGTTTTAACCAGTACGCGGCCAGCAGGCTTAGCAGCGTAAAACCGCCCAGTAAATGCCCCATTACCACCAGCGGTAGTAAGTTCAGCGTTACGGTCCACATGCCGAGCGCCGCCTGAAACACCACCAGCGCCAGCAAAGCCGTGGGTATTAACTTGCTACTTTGTTTGCGCAATAAAGCGACAAAAAATATTGCCGCAATTAACAGCCCCAGGCTGCCGGCAAAATACCGATGCACCATTTCGTTCCAGGCTTTATGCGGCTCGAGTGGCCGCTGTGGAAATGCCTCCATCGCTGCCGCAATATGATGCTCCTGCTTGGGTACCTTTAAAAAACCATAGCAACCGGGCCAGTCCGGGCAGCCAAGCCCGGCATCTGTCAGCCTGGTGTAAGCACCCAGTAAAATAACGCCCATGGTAAGAAAAACGGCGATGGTCGCCAGCCATTGTTGTGTTTTCATGCGCTGATCCGCTCTCATACGCTAGTCCGATCATAGTTAAGCAGTTTAAGTAAGTCTTGCCGGATAGCACTGGCAGTGCTTGCCAGTTCAGTTTGTGCCAGCGGTACCGGATAGCTCAGCAACACCAGCCCTTGCTGATCAATAAGTAAAATGCGGTTCTGTAACGCCTCTGGCACAGGCTGAACAGCGCTATGGCGGGTAAAAGCCGTGTAAGTTTCCGGTGGGATCTGCTCGCTGATCAGCACAGGTTGCACTTGCACCTGCTTGCGCCCCAGCCCGACATAAAGTTGCTGGATGGTAAATAACGCCTGCTGACACTGGTTGTCGCACTCGGCTTTGGGGGCAACAGCCAGCCGCCAGTGTGCTTTGGCATTTGTTGCGGTTAACAGAAACACTTCAGTTTGCTGCCACTCGCCTTTACTGGAAACGCCACTATTAAACCAGCCAAACTCCAGCACCAGTTTGGCAGCCAGCAATGGCAAAGCGCAACACAAGACAAATAACAGCAGAAATTTTTTCTTATTCATGTTTTGCTTTCCCCTGATGACTGGCGGCTAATGCTACGCCCACTACGGCAACTGCCAGTAAAAACCACTGCAGCGCATAGCCACGGTGCTTCTCTGGTGATAATACAACCGGCTGATAGTGTGGTGTAAAAGCACTGGCCTGCTGTTGGTATAACAAAGCCGGATAAAGCTCCAGGCCGCTCTGCTGCGCCAGTGCAGCATAATCTATTTGCTGGATCCGCATCGGCCACTGGCCGTGATCTTCAGCATTCTGGCCAAGCAATATCAGGCCATCTACCTTCGTACGCAGTAAACCGTCCAGCGCAAACTCACTGGCAACATCAAGCTGCGGCAGTATGTCGCGGCTGTCAGCCCCGGCTAGCCAGCCCAGATTTACCAACAATGGCCTGGCCATACCCGCCGCCCGCACCGGCACTATTACGTCGTAACCCACTCTGCCGTTAACAATCTGGTTGTCCAACAACCAGACATAAGGCGCCAGCCAACTGCCTTGCCCTTTTAACGGCACGCCATCAATGTCGGTAGCCGCCAGTTGGCTTAATTGCGCCGGCGTGACGGCACCCTCTGCCTGCAATTGTGCCAACCGTGCCAGCTGTTCGGTTTTTTCAGCGGCACGGCTTAGCTGCCACCAGGACAAGTTGATTAAAATGGCAAAAGCAGTCAAAGTGAGAATGACCCACAGCGTATTAAGTGCGAAAACCTGGTTAGCCAGTTTAACGCGCATAACACCTACCCCGGAGAGCGTTACTTATGTTGCTTAAAATTATTATCATAGCGCTACTACTTTTTATTATTGCTAACCTGGTGCGTGCAGGGCTGGTGATGCTGCGACAACCTGAGCCAGAGGTAAAAATGTCGCGCTATCTCGGTCGCCGCGTGATGTTTTCTGCCCTGGTGCTGATACTGATCTTTATCGCGCAGGCGCTGGGGTTCTTAGACCAGAACCCCAGGCCTTACTAGCATCAGATCACATAGACAAACACGTAAAGGCACAGCCATACCACATCAACAAAGTGCCAGTACCAGGCCGCAGCCTGAAAGGCGAAGTGTTTTTCTGGCGTAAAATGGCCTTTAAGCACCCGGAAAAACACAAATAACAGAATAATGGCCCCCAGTGTCACGTGCATGCCGTGAAAGCCGGTTAGTAAAAAGAACGTATTACCGTAAAACCCTGATGCAAGTGTTAACCCCAGATCACGGTAGGCATGAATATACTCATACACCTGTAGGCCGAGGAAAATCATGCCCAGTAATAAGGTTACCAGGAGCATTATTTTAAGCTGGCCGCGTTTATTCTGCTCCAAGCCGGTATGGGCGAAATGCAGCGTAACAGAGGAGATAACCAGAATAGCAGTGTTGATAAGCGGCAAGCCGGTAGCTGGCATAGCCTGGGTTTCAATGCCACCCGGTGTTTTTACCAGCGGCCACATAGCTTCAAAGCCAGGCCACAAAATTTCAAACGTCATGGCGTTATTACTGCCACCGCTAAGCCAATCCAGCGCTATTACCCGGCCGTAGAACAAGGCGCCGAAGAACGCCATAAAAAACATCACTTCAGAGACGATAAACCAGCTCATGCCCTGGCGGAATGAGCGGTCCATCTGCGCACTGTATAAACCACTCATCGATTCATCAATAACGTTTTTAAACCAGCCAAACAGCATAAAAATCAGTACGACAAAACCGGCTGCCAGCATATAGCCGCCAAAACCCGGTTGTTGCCTGGTCACTTCGTTAACATAGTTACCTGCGCCAAAGGCAATTAAAAACAGCGCCACAGCCCCAACTATCGGCCATGGACTCTGGGCGGGAACATAATATTTTTCGTATGTTTTACTCATGTTATTCCCCAAGTTGTGACGACGCAGCAGTGTCACCGGTCCAGGCGCTGGTTACGTCATAAAGCGTATACGACAGCGTAATGGTGGAAAACTGACTGGGCAGTGCCGGGTCGACATAAAACTGTAACGGCATCAGCATGTTTTTACCGCCCGCTAACTGCTGCTGGGTAAAGCAAAAACACTCTATTTTGTGAAAGTACAACGCGGCCTGACCAGGAGACACTGAGGGTACCGCCTGGCCAACAATCATCCGCCCCGTTGGGTTTTCAGCCAGATAATTCATAAGATGAATTTCGCCGGGGTGCACTGTCATACGGCGCACCTCAGGCTTAAACACCCAGGGCATTTCTTTGTTTGGCCGGGCAATAAACTCAATCACCACTTCACGGCTGGTATCAATCAGTGCCGCATCGGCACTGGCAGCCGTCGCGGCGGTTTTACCATTTAAACCGGTCAGATCACAGAACACGTCATATAACGGCACCAGCGCAAAACCAAAACCAAACATCGCCAAAGCGGTTACAGCCAGCTTAAAGGTTAACGGTTTATGTTTTAGTGCCATAACGCGCTCCTACTTAATGACCGGTGGCGTTTCAAAGGTGTGATACGGCGCAGGTGATGGTACTTCCCATTCCAGACCTTCAGCCCCTTCCCATACCTGCGCGGTGGCTTTTTCACCGCCACGGGCACATTTCACCAGCACCGCCACAAAAATCAGCTGCGAGGCGCCAAACAGAAAACCACCAATACTGATAAAAGCGTTAAAGTCAGCAAACTGCAGCGCGTAATCCGGAATACGCCGCGGCATACCGGCCAGGCCAACAAAGTGCATCGGGAAAAACAGCATGTTTACCGAGATCAGAGAGCACCAGAAATGCCATTGCCCCAGCTTTTCGTCATACATATGCCCGGTCCACTTGGGTAACCAGTAGTAAGCAGCAGCAATAATCGAGAACACTGCACCGGTTACCAGCACGTAGTGGAAATGCGCTACCACAAAGTAGGTATCGTGATACTGAAAGTCTGCCGGAGTAATCGCCAGCATCAGGCCAGAGAAACCACCGATGGTAAACAGCACGATAAACGCCAGCGCGAACATCATTGGCACTTCAAACGTCATAGCGCCACGCCACATGGTGGCCACCCAGTTAAATACTTTTACCCCGGTGGGCACGGCTATCAGCATGGTGCAGTACATAAAGAACAGCGCCCCGGCTACCGGCATACCAGTGGTGAACATATGGTGCGCCCACACCAGAAACGACAACAACGCAATACTGGAGGTGGCGTACACCATAGAGGCATAACCAAACAGCGGCTTGCGGGCAAAGGTGGGCACTATGCTCGACACTATGCCAAAGGCCGGTAAAATCATGATGTACACTTCAGGGTGGCCGAAAAACCAGAAAATATGCTGAAACAGCACCGGGTCGCCGCCACCGGCAGCATCAAAGAAACTGGTACCAAAGTATTTATCGGTCAGTACCATAGTCACCACACCCGCTAACACCGGCATGACCATAATCAGCAGGAAGGCGGTAATCAGCCAGGTCCAGACAAACAAAGGCATTTTCATCCAGGTCATACCCGGCGCACGCAGGTTAAAGATGGTCACGATAACGTTAATGGCACCCATGATGGACGATATACCCATAATGTGTACTGAAAACACAAATAATGCCGTGCTGTCACCGCTATAGGTGGTTGATAACGGTGCGTAGAAAGTCCAGCCGAAACTGGGGCCGCCGCCCGGCATAAACAGTGACATTAACAGAATTAAAAATGCAAACGGCAGGATCCAGAAGCTCCAGTTATTCATCCGCGGTAACGCCATATCCGGTGCACCAATCATCATTGGTATCATCCAGTTTGCCAGCCCGGTAAAGGCCGGCATTACCGCACCAAATACCATGATCAGGCCGTGCACTGTCGTCATCTGGTTAAAAAAGTTAGGCTCAACAAACTGCATACCGGGCTGAAATAACTCAGCGCGGATCACCATTGCCATAGCGCCGCCGATAAAAAACATAATCAGCGCAAATACCAGGTACATGGTGCCGATATCTTTGTGGTTGGTGGTATATAACCAGCGCTTTATGCCGCTGGGTTTATGGTCATGATGTTCGTGCTCATGATCTGTCACTACTGCACTCATCGGTTATTCCCCTTTACCTTGCATGACGGCATGCACATCAGCAGCCTGCACCAGTTCACCGGTATTGTTACCCCAGGCATTACGCTCATAGGTAATTACGGCAGCAATTTCTTTTAAACTCAACTGCCTGGCATAAGCCTGCATCGAGGTTCCGGCTTTACCATTCAGCACGATATTGATATGACCCGGCATATCATTCAGTGCCATGCTACTACCTTTAAGCGCCGGGAAAATACCAGGCAAACCCTCACCGCTAGGCTGATGGCAAGCTGCACAATAGGCGGTATAAGTACGGGCACCTACGCTCATCAACTCTTCCATACTCATATTCATTGCCAGCAGTTCTTGCTCTTCAGCTTTTGCTTTTGCAATGCGCTCGGCTTCACCATTAACCCACTGCTCATAATCAGCCGGGCTCTTGGCAATTACCACTATTGGCATAAAGCCATGGTCTTTGCCGCATAGCTCAGCGCACTGGCCACGATAAATACCGGGCTCATCTACCCGGGTCCAGGCTTCGTTAATAAAGCCGGGGTTGGCATCTTTTTTTACCGCGAAGGCGGGTACCCACCAGGAGTGGATAACATCATCAGAGGTCATCAGAAAACGCACTTTTTTGCCGGTGGGGATCACCAGCGGCCGGTCAACTTCCAGCAGATAGTTCTCTCCTTTGGCAAACCTGTTGGTAATCTGCTCTTTGGGCGTGGCCAGTAAAGAGTAAAATTCAACATCGTTCTCAAGGTATTTGTAATGCCATTTCCACTGCGAACCGGTTACCAGCACAGTGACATCAGCCTCTGTGGTATCTTCCATAGCAATAAGAGTTTTAGTAGCCGGAATGGCCATAAGGATCAGAATTAATACCGGTATAGCGGTCCAGAGTATTTCTACTTTGGTACTTTCATGGAATTGGGCTGGCTGCACTCCCCGCGCTTTTCGATGGCGAACGATAGACCAGAACATGATCCCGAACACCACTGCACCAATTGCACAACAAATCCAGAAAATGGTCATATGCAAGTCATAAACCTGCTGACTGATTTCTGTTACGCCTCTGGTCATATTCAGGGGCATATCTGTTGCATCAACGGTTGCAGCTAAAAGCAGGGTTGGCAGCGACCAACGAAGACTACGCGTTTTCGTCACTGGACTTCTCCTCTGTCATTTTGCAAAGCAAACTGCAGAAACTAAGTACACAGTACTACACGGTTCTTACCCACCCACACCGAACCCATGTATGAAGTTTCATCAGTTTATTATTGTTATTATTACCTGTGGTTTCGGGGCTAGCGCTGAAACCAAAAACTGACCCTGTTGTTATTTTTTAATCAGTTTAAGCCTAAGAATTATCCAAATCCGTCTCAGTGTAAACCCCTAAATAACAAAAGCGCCGGCAAACCTTAGTGGTCATACCAGCGCCCGTTAACAAATAACCTATTGAGGTTAGTACAAATTATAACCAACTGCCATTACGAATAACGCCTACAGCCAAGCCTTCAATGGCAAAATGCTGAGCGCGTAAGTCTACTTTGATCACGTCAAAGTTTTTATTTTCCGGTTGCAGTAATACGGTGTTGCCGTCGCGCTGAAACCGTTTAACGGTAACATCTTCATCAACACGGGCCACAATAACCTGACCAGGCTGCGCCTGACTGGTTTTATGCACGGCCAGCAAATCACCGTCGAGGATACCAATATCCTGCATACTCATACCCTGTACCCGTAGCAAAAAATCAGCATGAGGTTTAAACAGGTTGGCATCTACCTGATAATAATCCTGCACATGCTCTGTTGCCAGGATCGGCTGGCCTGCGGCCACTTTACCAATTAATGGCAAACCCAGTTGCTCAGGCTCGTCGGTGTCTACCAGACGAATACCGCGGGACGTACCAGGCATCATTTCAATGACGCCTTTTTTTGCCAGCGCTTTTAAATGTTCTTCAGCCGCATTTGCCGATTTAAAGCCTAACTGCTGGGCGATCTCTGCCCGGGTTGGTGGCATACCGCTATCTTGCTGATAAGTTTTTATCAATTGCAGAATTTCTGCCTGTCTTGGTGTCAGAGGTCTCATAGTGCTGGTTACCTGTACAGTGAATACTGTCAGTATATACAGCCATAGTGCAAATGCAAGTATGGCCTGCAGCAGGCAATTTTCCCGCTAACGCTTCCATGCTATGCTAAGCGCCTTTTTTCCAGGGGGTCAGGTATGTTTCGGCCAGTTAAGTTATTTGCTGCCTTGTTAAAATGGCCGATGTGGCCATTACTGAAGTACAAAGTTGTTCCGGAGCAACCGGTTGCCGAGCTGGCACTGGATACCAGCCGCCCGCTGTTTTATATCTGCACCACTGAATCTGCCGCAGATCTGGCAGCAATAAGGCGTATTTGTGCCAAGTTGGCGCTGCCGGATCCAAATGACAATGTCAGCCTGAACGGCAGCATGCACCCGCGCACGTTGTTTCTGGAAAAGCCGCATACTCTGCTATTTAAACGTGGCAAAACCACGGCTCTGGCTCAGGGCCAGGCATTACTGCAGGCCCATCTGGCTGATCCGGCGCTAAACGCACAATTGGTACCAGTATCACTATTGTGGGGCCGGGCACCGGGTAAAGAAAATAGTATTAAAGGCCTGATAGGTGAAGCGCATGCACCCAACTGGCTGGCAAAATTATTAATTGTGCTGCTATCCGGCCGCCACAGCCTGGTGCGGTTTAGCCGCCCGGTATCGCTACAACAAATGGCAGCACAATTTGGCAGCGACGAGCAAACCGCACACAAGCTGCTGCGTATGTCGCGGTTTCATTTTTATCGTCAGCGCCTGGCTGCGAACGGACCTAAGCTGGTTAACCGCCCACAGTTATTTAATGCTTTGCTGGCAGCACCCGCGCTGAAAAAAGCGATTGATGATGAAGCCAAAGCCAAGCGCATACCGGTAAAAGCCGCCCGGCACGAAGCGCGTAAACTCCTGCTGGAAATTGCCGCCGACTACCGGGCATCAACGCTGCGCGTAAGTGACAGAGTGCTGCGCTGGTTATGGCATAAACTCTACACCGGCATTAAGGTAAATAACGCTGATATGCTGCGTGACCTGGCACAAAAAGGCCATGAAATTGTTTATATCCCCTGCCATCGCAGCCATATGGATTACCTGCTGCTAAGTTATGTTATTTATCAGCAAGGCTTGGCACCACCGCATATTGCTGCCGGTATTAACCTGAACTTCTGGCCTGCCGGCACCATATTCCGCCGGGGTGGCGCATTTTTTATCCGTCGTAGTTTCAGCGGTAATAAACTGTATTCTGCGGTATTTCGTGAATACTTATGCCAGTTGTTCAGCAAAGGCTATTCAATAAAATATTACACCGAAGGCGGGCGTAGCCGCACCGGCCGCTTACTGCAACCGAAAACCGGCATGCTGGCGATGACGTTGCAGTCTATGCTGCGCGGTATAGAGCGGCCGGTGACGCTGGTACCGGTTTATCTTGGCTACGAGCATGTGATGGAAGTAAACACTTACCTGAGCGAGTTAAAAGGCTCCGGCAAGCAGAAGGAATCGGCCTGGGGTGTGATAAAAGCCATCCGTAACCTGCGTGATTACGGCTATGGTTATGTCAACTTTGGCGAACCTGTAACACTGAATAACTATCTGAACCAGCATGTACCTGACTGGAAGCAGGATATAGATGCGCTGGAAGTACAAAAACCGCAATGGCTAAACCCGGTAGTTGCGCAACTGGCCGACAACATGATGCAGCGAATTAATCAGGCTGCAGCGCTGAACAGCATCAATCTGATAGCCCTGTGTTTATTGGCAACAGACAAGCACACACTAACGCGCACTGAACTGGAACAGCAAATAGATTTCTATCTGGCGCTGCAGCACGGCGCACCTTACCATACGCAAATGACGCTGCCGCAAGAGTCTGCCGGGCAGTTGATCGAGCATGCGCTTAGCCTGCAAAAAGTGCAGCAACACAGTGACAGTTTTGGCCAGTTAATCAGCCTGACAGACAACAATGCGATACTACTCAGTTATTATCGTAACAACGTGCTGCATTTATTTATGCTGCCAGCCATTATTGCCAGCAGCATTCTGCATCAGCGGGATATCAGCCAGCAGCAGCTGAATGCCGTGGTACAGCAGTTGTATCCATTGCTGCAACAGGAGCTGTTTCTTAATATCAGCCCGGTTGAGGCTTACTGCAGTAGCATATTGCAGCATCTGGTTGCTGGCGGGCTGGCTGAGCAAGACGGCGACAGGTACCGGGCACCGACACAGCACAGTAATGGTTACTTTATGCTCAGCTTGCTGGCCAACAATGCCGAGCACACGTTACAGCGCTATGCCATGGTGTTGCAGCTGATCGAAAATCAGGGGCCGCAAAGCCGCGCTGATCTGGAAAAGCACAGCCATGAACTGGCACAGCGCCTGTTAAGCCTGCATGGTATTACTGCGCCGGAATACTACGATAAACAGCTATTTAGTACATTACTCAATGCACTTAAAGACAACGGCTACACTCAAACCGATGAGCAAAGCCGTGTCAGCGCTACGGCGCAGTTGCATCAGTTAAAAGACACAATCAGCCGTTTACTGCGCAATGAAGTACTGCAAAGCATCCACAGCATTGTATCCACCAGAGCGCCTTAGCGGCTGGTGGGGTAAGCGCGGATAACCCCTTCTTGTATGGTAGAAGCAACCAGCACACCGTCGCGGTTAAAAAACTGGCCACGAACCAGCCCACGGCCACCCGACGCGCTGGGGCTGTCTACGGCATAAAGCAACCAGTCGTCGAAGCGGAAATCCTGATGAAACCACATGGCATGATCAATAGTGGCTACCTGCATATTAGGCGCCATAAACGACTTACCATGTGGCTGCAATGCCGTAGGCAAAAAGTTAAAATCAGATGCATAGGCCAGCAAATATTTATGTACGCGTAAATCATCCGGCATAGCGCCATTGGCTTTAAACCAGACATAGCGTTTAGCGGCACTTATTTGTGGTTTAAATGGGTTTTGAAAATCCACCGGCCGCATTTCGATGGGCTTTTCACAAATAAACTTGCTGCGCAGGCTATCAGGAATAAGCTCAGCGTGTTGTTGATAAAACTCCAGATCGGATACCAGCTCCTCAGGGCCCGGCACCGTTGGCATGGGGTCCTGATGCTCAAAACCGCTCTCTTCTGCCTGAAATGACGCCGTTAAATAAAATATCGGTTTACCAAACTGAATGGCACTTACCCGGCGGGTACTAAAACTTTTACCGTCACGAATATTTTCAACTTCATATACTATCGGCTTGCTGGCGTCACCAGGGCGTAAAAAATAAGAATGAAACGAATGTACTTTGCGCTCTTCGGCCATGGTTTCTTTTGCTGCAGATAATGCCTGCCCCATCACCTGGCCACCAAATACCGCCTTAAAACCCAAATCCTGGCTTTGGCCGCGATACAGGCCCTGCTCTATGGTTTCCAGTTTCAGTAATGCCAGCAAATTCTGTAATACCTGACTCATAGCCCCACCTTCTGTTCCGTTGCGGTAAAATATAATGATATTCTGCCGCAAACTACGGAGATCAGCAAAGATGGCTTATTGGTTATTTAAAACAGAACCGTCCGAATGCAGTATTGATGATTTTGCCAATGCCCCCGACACAGCGATAGTATGGGAGGGCGTGCGCAATTATCAGGCGCGTAATATGCTGCGTGACGGTGTGAGGCTAGACGATAAGGTGTTTATCTACCACTCCAGTTGCAAACTGATCGGAGTAGCTGGTATTGCCAGAGTTGTGCGCCCGGCTTACCCTGATCCCAGCCAGTTTAATTCGGCAAGTGTTTATTTTGACAGTAAATCTTCACCAGATAACCCACGCTGGATAGCCGTTGATCTGGTATTTGAACGCAAACTGCCGGCGATAATTTCGCTGGACAAACTAAAAAGCTCGGCTAAGCTCAGTGGGCTGCCTGTTGTACAAAAAGGCAGCAGGCTTTCTGTTATGCCGGTTAACGAAGCGCAATGGCAAACCATAATGCAGCTTGTCTGATCCGCATACCTGATGTAACCTGAAACCTGTTATCCCTGGTAGTTGGAGCCTGACATGACACACGAACGGCGCCAGATGGATAAGGATATACATTATTTCTGGGAAGATCTTAATCTGGCACAAAAGTTTTCTGTCGCTGAGTTACAGCGATTTGGTTACGATTTATTGTTCGTTCGCCATATGGCCGAAGGTAACCTTGCGGTGCTGACAGCAGATGGCAAAATAGCCGCTATTGATATTGAAGGGCAGATAGACACCGAGCCCAGCGTTATTCTACGACACTGAATACGAACTCAGGCGCTGTTAAGCTGCGCCTGAGTTTCTTCTGCCAGCGCCACGGCAACGGTACATAACTGCAAATACGATATCAGGCTGTTGTTCTGCCATAATGCCGTAAGGCGGCTATGCTTTATCATCATCAGTTCCAGTTGACCAAACTCCAGCGTTTTATGCTGACGTAAATACAATTTAATGGTTTGTTGTGCCGGTACCGCCTTGCTACAGAATTCGCGGGTAACCAGCGGTAATAACTGACATATCAATTGTATCGCCGCCATTTCCTGCTTACTTAACCGCGGCTCAAGCACCAGCTTGCTTAGCCGCTGTTCAAGCAGTATTTTTTGCTGCTCGGCCAGTTGAAACACCGCTTGCTGCATACGCAATAATTCATGCTCACGTTGTTGCAACTTAGCTTGCAGGCTTTTGTTTGTTTTACCAATCAGTTCCATCTGCCACAGTATGTACAGCAACACTAAAACTAACACGCCTATCAACAACATCCACACCATGCGGCTTTACTTCCTGTTTATCCCGGTTGCTGCCAGATTGTATAGTTAACTTTTTTGCTGCCGGGCAATGTAAGCACGCACCTGCTGTTCCAGCACTGCCAGCGGCACGCTACCATTACTGAGCACCACGTCATGAAACTCGCGCACATTAAAGCGCTCGCCCAATGCCTGCTCGGCTTCAGCGCGCAACTGCTTAATGGTAATTTCACCCAACTTATAAGACAGCGCCTGTGCCGGCCAGCTGATATAGCGATCGATTTCGGTTGTTACGTTGTGCATTGATAAAGCAGTGTTCTGCGCCAGAAAATCTATCGCCTGCTGACGGCTCCAGCCCATGGTATGCATACCGGTATCGACCACCAGCCGTGCAGCACGCCACATTTCATAGGTCAGGCGGCCAAAATTGCTGTAGGGTTCCTGATAAAAGCCCATTTCCAGCCCCAGATACTCAGCGTACAACCCCCAGCCTTCGCCAAAAGCTGAGGTATAAAAGCTGCGACGATAATCTGGCAATTCGGCATGTTCACGCGCCAGTGCAATCTGTAAATGGTGGCCTGGCACGGCTTCGTGCAGAGTCAGTGCTTCCATTTCGTATAGTGGCCTGCGGTCCAGCGCGTAAGTATTAACCCAGTAGAAACCAGCCTGATCCTCACGTGTCGGCCCTGAATAGCGGCCCGTCGTGTATTTCGGAGCAATTTCTGCCGGTACCGGCACTACACCATAAGGTGTGCGCGGCAGAGTTTTAAATAATTTTGGCAGTTCAGCATCAGCTTTTTTCGCCAGATAAGCGGCATAGCGCATCAACTCATCAGGAGTTTTGGCATAAAACTGCGGATCGGTACGCAAATACTGAATAAACTCAGCAAAACTGCCGGTAAAGCCAAGTTGATCAATTACCTGCTGCATTTGTGCCCGGATGCGCTTTACCTCATCCAGGCCGGTTTGATGTACCTGCTGTGGTGTCAGCTTTAATGTAGTGTAATGCTCCAGCCGGTTTTGGTAAAACGCTGCGCCATCTGGTAAAGCGCTGGCAGCAATAGTGTCTCTGGCGCCGGGCAGATACTCATTAACCATAAAATCATAAAACGCCTGATAGGCCGGGTTTACTGCCTGCGTAATCTGCTCCACGGCCTGAGCGGTAAGCTGCTGCCATTCAGTTTCGCTGATAAAGGCCGGCTTACGGCTAAACGGTTGATAGAACACGCTTTGCGTCGGGTCCTGTACAACATAGGAAATAATGCTTTGTTCAAAGCCTTTCAGCACAGCCTTAGGTTGGGTTACGCCTTTGGCCAGGCCTTGCTTCATCCAGTCAGTTTGCTGCTGCATATAACGGGGAATGGCAGCGAGCTTTTGCAAATAGTGCTGATAATCGGCTGCCGTTTTAAAGCTGCCACGCTGCACCATAAAGCCAAGGTTGGTATGAAAGCCGGATTCTGATGTTAGCGGCATTAAATGTGCGCCAAAGCGGTATTCATCAATTTGATCGGCCAGACGATAGGCTAAAATGGCATGGTTAATCTGGTTTTGTTCAGACAACGCTTTAACATTAACCTGTTGCAACCTGGCCTGCCAGCCCAGACGCTGCTGATGCCGCTGTTCCAGTGCCTGTGGCGACATATCGGTCAGCTCGCCCGGCGCTGTTTCATTTAGTTGCTGTTGTGCCTGCCACAGTTGTTGTGCCAGTTCGGTAAACTGCTTGTCACTATTGTGCGTCGTTGTTGCACATGCCGACAATAAAACTGTACACATTACAGTTAAAAACAGTGATTTAATATTTACAGTGGTTTTCATTTTGGTTATTCCCACAAAAAAGACGCTTCGATTGTATCTGCTTTACTCACAGATTACAGGCAACTAAACCAGACAAAGCTGCTTTTTACCGTTTTTACTACCAAAGTATGGTTGGCGGAGTGTCGATAATCCGGCCAATCTGATGTTAAATTCAACAGCTGTGTTTTTTTGTCAGACAGAGCTGTTGCCTGTCGCATAGAATCGCGTACTATGGGCTTAGCGATGTATTCGTTAACAATTCAGGCGTGATACAGGAGCCTGCAAGCGGAGTTATACGTGGTCTTATGAAGTATCAGGATTCACTGGAACAAGCCAGCGAGAAAGCCGCGCAGGTAAAAGTATTTTTACAGCGTGCCGGCCTTGCAGCTCATCCGGTAAATTATGCTGTGTGCTACGATTATATCAGCGGTCATCACGCTGGGCTGTGCACTGCAATTGAACATAAGCTGAGTGCGAAAACTCCGTTTGATGACTTTATTATGGCGGATTTATATAGCCGCTATCTCACCCCGGCCAACCCCCAACAAGAACAACTGCTGCAGGATGCCTCGGGCATTGTCAGCCGCCTTACCGGTTATACCGATCTTGCTGCCGAGCAAGTTGCCGATTACCTGCAACAGCTGGATTTCAGCTTACTGCAATTGCAGCAACAACAGCAAAATGGCGAAAATATTCTTTCAACGGTCGAACAACTGCGCCAGCAAACGCAGGAGTTCCGCTCCGGCCAGTATCAGTTGCAACAGCAATTGGAACAAGCCAACCAGCAAAGCCATCAGTTACGGCATGAACTGGAGCAACTTAAGTTACAACGGCAGTTGGATCCGCTAACCGGCTTATATAACCGCTCGGCGATGCAGCATCAGCTGGAGCTATGGTTTACTGAGCAACCTGGCCGGCGCGTTGCCGCCATTGCCATAGATTTGGACCATTTCAGCCGCTTTAACCAGGATTATGGTAGTGCTATTGGTGACGTTATTTTGTCGAAAGTAGCTCGTAAAATCAGCAGTTATGTGCAAAGCAGTGGTTTACCGGTGCGCGCGGGCGGAGAAGAGTTTCTGATCTTGCTGCCGGATGTCGATTTACGCAGCGCCAGTGAAATTGCCGAACAGGTGCGCCGCGGTGTAGAAAAACTGCGTTTTGTCTCAGCCCGCAGTAAGAAAGCCTTACCCAAAGTGACTATTTCATTGGGTGTATCTTTGTATCAGCACAGTGAAAACTGGTATCAGTTTTTAGCACGCACTACCGACGTATTAACACTGGCCAAACAGCGCGGCCGTAATCAGGTTGCCAGCGAAACTATGCTGGCGCTGCCCGCTTAGGTTATAAAAGCCAACAGATAAGTTGGCTGGCGCAGCTTTATCTTTTACACTAGCCACATTTCTTCGCCAACAGGCCTGCAGCATGACAGATCAGAACCCTAACACCACGCACTTTGGCTTTAAAACCGTTGCCGCCGAGCAGAAGGTGTCAATGGTAGCGAATGTGTTTCACTCCGTCGCCGCCAAATACGATGTGATGAACGACTTAATGTCGCTTGGTATTCACCGGCTGTGGAAACGGTTCACTATCGACTGCAGCGGTGTGCGTCCGGGCCAACAGGTGCTTGATCTGGCCGGCGGTACCGGTGATATTACGGCGTTGTTTTCTAAACGGGTCGGACCAACAGGTAAGGTTGTGCTGGCAGATATTAATGCCTCTATGCTTAATGTTGGCCGCGATAAATTGCGCGATCTGGGTTTGGTCAACAATATTGACTATGTGCAGGCCAATGCCGAAGCCCTGCCCTTTGCCGATAACAGTTTTGACATTATCAGTATTGGTTTTGGTTTACGAAACGTAACGGATAAAGACGCAGCACTGCGTTCTATGTTCCGGGTATTAAAGCCAGGTGGCCGTTTACTGGTGCTGGAGTTCTCTAAACCAGAACAGCAATGGCTAAGCAAGGTGTATGATCTGTACTCGTTTAAACTACTGCCCACTATTGGCCAGCTGGTTGCCAACGACAAAGAAAGCTATCAGTATCTGGCTGAGTCTATCCGTATGCATCCGGATCAGGAAACGCTGAAAAACATGATGCAGGACGCCGGCTTTGCCGAAGTCAGCTACCACAACCTGACCGGCGGCATAGTAGCATTGCACCGGGGCTATAAATTCTGATGTTACCGTTACTGCCCCAGCTACTGTGCGCCGTGGCAGAAAAAACCATGGCCAGGTTAATTGCTATGGATCCTCTGGCTGCAGGCAGGCTTAGCCGTTTATATGGTAAGCAGTTGTCGTTCCGGCTGCGGGAGTGGCCGGTTACGCTGGTACTTAGTGCCAGCGCTCAGGGCATTTTATTTAATCAGCATGACGAAGCCGTAGATTGTGCAATAGAAACTGATTTAGCCAGCCTGCGTTTGCTACGTGACCCCAGCCAGCTAACCCGGCTGATAAAAGCCGATGCACTGCAGATAGGCGGCGATATTCAGGTTGCGCAGCAGTACAGCCATTTTTTCCAGCAACTTGATCCGGACTGGCAGCAATCACTGTCTGCTTATGTCGGGGATGCCAGCGCACATAAAATTGCGCTGAGCTTACGCCATATACACCAGTATCTGAGTGATAAAACCACAGCTTTGCATCAGCTTAGTACTGAACTGGCACAAGATGAACTGCAATTAACCCCCACTGCTATTGAGATGACGCGGTTTAGTAGCGCAGTCAGTGAATTGGCAGCCAAAGTTGATGTTATGCAGCAACAACTGCTAGCTTTTCAGGAGTTATAGTGCGTATCAGCCGTTTTTATCAAATCCAGAAAACCTTGTTGCAGTTCGGCCTGGATGAATTGATCCCCGCACAATGGCAACCCTGGTATGCGCGAATGTTGCGCCGCAGTTTGTTCTGGCTGCGTAACCGCCACCCGGACCAGCCTGTTGGCGTGCGGTTGCGGCTGGCGTTGCAAAGCCTGGGCCCGGTTTGGGTTAAATTCGGCCAGATGTTGTCAACCCGGCGTGACTTGTTTCCGCCACAGCTAGCCGACGAGCTTGCCAAGCTACAGGATAAAGTACCGCCGTTTGACGGTGCCCAGGCGCAGCAGCTGATTGAACAAGCGCTGGAACTGGATGATATTGCCCAGCTGTTTGCTGACTTTAACCAGACTCCGCTGGCATCAGCCTCTATTGCTCAGGTGCATACCGCCCAACTACTGCAGGCCGATGGCAGCCTAGCAGATGTCGTGATTAAAGTTATCCGGCCGGACATTAAGCAACAGATCCTGGCAGATTTAGCCCTGATGGATACTCTGGCTGATGCGGCAGCACGCTTTTTGCCTGATGGTAAGCGTTTACGACCACGCGAAGTGGTATCGGAATACCGTAAAACTATTCTGGATGAACTGGACCTGCAGCGTGAAGCCGCCAACGCCATTCAGTTACGGCGCAACTTCGAGGGTTCAGACTCGCTATATATTCCCTTTGTCTACAGCGATTACAGTCGTGCCAATGTTATGGTGATGGAGCGTATTTACGGCATACCGGTAGCAGATATTGCGGCACTTAAGGCACAAGGCACTGATATGGAACTGCTGGCCAAACGTGGCGTGGAAGTATTTTTTACTCAGGTGTTCCGCGACAGCTTCTTTCATGCTGACATGCACCCGGGCAATATTTTTGTCTCCCGCGAAACCCCGGAAAACCCAAAATACATTGGTATTGACTGCGGCATTGTTGGCACCTTAAATGCTGAAGATAAGCGTTATCTGGCAGAAAATTTTGTCGCCTTTTTTAACCGCGACTATAAGAAAGTGGCCCAGCTACATGTGGATTCCGGCTGGGTACCAGCCCATACCAAAGTAGAAGAGTTTGAAAGCGCCATTCGCACCGTATGCGAACCTATTTTTCAAAAGCCGCTGGCCGAAATCTCTTTTGGTCATGTACTGCTGAACCTGTTCAGCACTGCCCGGCGTTTTGATATGCAAGTTCAGCCGCAGCTGGTGTTATTGCAGAAAACACTGTTGTATATTGAAGGCCTGGGCCGCCAGCTGTATCCGCAACTGGATTTATGGAAAACAGCAAAACCATTTTTGGAAAACTGGGTCAAACAGCAGGTTGGTTTACCGGCTATATGGCGTCAGGTTAAAGAAAACCTGCCATTTTGGGCAGAAAAATTGCCACAGATGCCGAATCTGCTGCATCAGTACCTTGAGCACGGCCCCAGACAACAAAGACAACTGTTACAACAGCTGCAGCAACTGGCCGGCCAACAGCAAAAAGCCAGGCAACAAATAGTTGCGGCTACGTTTGCAGCAGCGGCACTGATCAGTGCTAGTATAGTGTTCAGTATCGGCAACCACACTCTGGCAGTATTATTGCTGGCAGTAAGTGCAGGCTTTGGCGTTAAAGCGTTTGTGCGATAACAGATTTGTCATAACAACGACATATACTGCGCCCGACACAGACAGTGTCCGGCATTAATCAGAGGAAACAGCATGTTCGGCAATATTAGTATTTGGCAGTTACTTATCGTCTTAGCCATCATAGTTTTACTGTTCGGCACCAAAAAGCTGCGCGGTATAGGCACAGATTTAGGCTCGGCAATAAAGGGGTTTCGCAGTTCAATTAAAGACTCGCCATCTGACGATGAAGCAGCAGAACAGCCAGCACAGCTGAATGAAAAAAGTAAAGCGGGTAGCAGCACTGATAAAAATGCGGCTACTCAGGCCAGCGACACTAAAGATAAAGTATAAATGGGTTTCTGGGAGCTGGTTATTATTGGCGTTGTCGCCTTGCTGGTATTGGGGCCAGAGCGGCTGCCCGGTGCTATTCGCTCGGTGCATAAAACCGTGCGCAGTATTAAGCAGTTTGGCCAGCAGATGCAGGCAGAGCTAAATGATGATTTGCGAACCCATGAACTGCATCAGAAATTGAAAGATGCTGAAGCCAAAGGCCTGCTTAACCTGACAGAGCAGGAAAAAGCTGCGCTGGCAGAGTTGAAACAAGCGGCGGCTGATGTAAACACGCCCATTTCTTCGATAACCAGCAGTAAAGATAATAAACATGAGCTTTAACGCCAATCCCGACAGCTTACTCGGACATTTAATCGAACTACGCAATCGCCTGCTGCGCTGCGTTGTGGCGGTAATAATTGTCTTCGCCTGCCTGGCCGCTTTTGCGCAAGAAATATATCACATACTGGCACAGCCGCTGATGGCGGTATTGCCGGAAAACAGCAGCATGATTGCAACCGATGTCGCTGCACCCTTTTTTGCACCGTTTAAATTAACCTTTATTGTTGCTATATGCGTTGCCATTCCCTATATCCTGCTGCAAGTGTGGCAGTTTATAGCACCCGCGCTGTATAGCCGCGAAAAACGGCTGATGGCGCCACTGGTGATAAGCAGCACTTTACTGTTTTATAGCGGTATAGCTTTTGCGTACTTTATTGTCTTTCCAATTATTTTTGGTTTTTTTACCAGTGTTGCACCTGAAGGTGTCACAGTAGCTACCGATATCAGCAATTACCTTGATTTTGTGCTGAAGCTATTTTTTGCTTTTGGCCTGTCGTTTGAAATTCCGGTAGCCATTTTGCTGATGGTCTGGACCGGCGTTACCACCCGTACAGAGCTGGCAGAAAAACGCCCCTATATTGTCGTTGGCGCTTTTATTTTAGGCATGCTGCTAACCCCGCCTGATGTGCTGTCACAAACCTTACTGGCGGTACCTATGTGGTTATTATTTGAACTTGGCCTTGCACTGAGCCGCTTTTATCAACCAGCCATTACCGAAAAAACAGAAGAAAAACAGGAAGATTCATGATGAAATTAATGTTAGCCGCTTTAATTGCCGTTGCCAGCCTGCCGGTTGCTGCCGCCATACCTTTAGATCAGGCACTTGAGCTTTGTCGTGCAGAGCAAAATGCTTTACGCCGTTTAAGCTGTTATGACGCCATTTCGGCAGTCACAGCAAGTACTGCGGTACCAAGTCATACTGCTACATCGGCAACAGCAACTGCTGTAGCGCCAACTCCAGTTGTACCCGCGGCTAACCCCACAGTCCCAAAAAGGCCTGAAGCAGACTTTGGTATTGAGCACCGTAAAGTAGACGAAGACGCGCCGGATCAAATTTACCTGCTCGTTAAAGAGGTACGTTATAGCCCACGCAAAGAGCTGATTGTCGAGTTTGATAATGGCCAGATTTGGCGCCAGAACGGCACCGATTATTATAAAATCGCTGCCGGCGAGCAACATTATATAAAACGCGGTGTGCTTAGTTCCTTTTTTCTTGGCAACGACAGCAATAACCGTACTATCCGTGTCCGGCGCGAACAGTAATGTGGTGTGATATCGGTGTTAATCTGTTCAGCAGCCAGTTTGATAGCGACAGGCCAGCTGTAATTGAGCGGGCAGCACAGGCTGACGTAGCTCAACTGTTGTTGATTGGCAGCGATATTGACGAGAGCAGGCAAAATAGTGCTTTTTGCCTGCAACACAGCGGTTGTTTTAGTACCGCTGGTGTCCACCCGCATCAGGCAGCTAATGTTAAACCTGACTGGCTGATACAGCTGCAAGCTTTAAGCAGACAAGCTGAAGTGGTCGCTATTGGCGAATGCGGCCTCGATTTTAACCGTGACTTCTCCCCCAGAGATCAGCAACAACAGGTTTTTGCAGAACAATTACAACTGGCAGGCCAGTGTGGTAAACCGGTTTACCTGCATGAACGGGATGCCTTTACTACTCAGCTTGCCATGCTAAAAGAGCAACAGACCAGCCATGGCGTAGTGCATTGTTTTACCGGCGATGTAACGCAGTTAAAGGCTTATCTGGAACTGGGGCTTTATATTGGTATTACCGGCTGGGTGTGTGATGAACGCCGTGGTGCAGCCTTGCAGCAGGCACTGAACTATATTCCAGCTGACAAACTGTTGCTGGAAACCGATGCCCCTTATCTGCTGCCCCGCACTATGCAACCTAAACCTAAAAGCCGCCGTAATGAACCGGCTTACCTGCCGATTATTGCCCAAATGGTAGCCCGGCTGACTAGCCGTAGTATGGACGAACTGGCAGCGCTGACATGGCAAAACAGCCGCCGTTTATTTGGTTTTCAACATAGTCTGAGCACTGCTTATGCCTGAACTGCTGCCGTACTTTTTTATAGGCATGATAACCGGCATTGGTATCACAGGGGTGCTTGGCGCTATTAAACTCATGCGTTGGCAACGGACCGCCGCAGAGCTGGAGAGCCAGCTACGCAGCCACAGTTTTGAACTGCAAATTGCACTGGAAGAACTGGCAGAAAAAAACCAGTTACTGCAGCAACAAACCGAAACTGATGCCCTTTCCGGTGTATTTAACCGCGCCTATTTTAACCGGCAGATGAATGCTGAATTAAAACGCAGCCGCCGTGAACAGCGCCCGCTTGCGTTGGTATTGCTGGATATTGATTATTTTAAACAAGTTAATGACAACCATGGCCATCTGGCCGGTGATCAGGTGATAAAAACCGTCGCCCGCTTAATTCAGCAATTAGTAAAACGGCCGGGCGATAAGCTATGCCGCTACGGCGGTGAAGAGTTTGCCCTGATACTGCCCAACACCGATCTGGATGGCGCAGCAGATTTAGCGGAGCAGATCCGCCAACAGCTGGATAGCAGCACCCAGCAACCGGCTGTTACGCTAAGTGCGGGTTGTTACAGCGCAATTCCAGGTACACATAGCGATTGTGACGAATATATAAATTTCGCCGATAAAGCCTTATACAGCGCTAAAGCCAACGGTAGAAATCAGGTACAGAGTTATCCGCCCGGGCAACGTAGAATTAGCCCCGAGCGCACAGGAGAGCTACATGAATACTAACCGTTTCTTCCCCGCCAGCCGTTTACGCCGCATGCGTGAACATGATTTCAGCCGTCGCTTAATGGCGGAAAGCCAGCTGACGGTGAATGACTTAATTTACCCGATGTTTATTATCGAAGGTGATAATAAACGCGAAGCCATTGCCTCTATGCCCGGTATTGAGCGCCTTAGCCTCGACCTGTTGCTGGCTGAAGCAAAAGAGCTGGTAGAACTGGGTATTCCGGCCATTGCGCTATTTCCGGTTACCTCAGCAGATAAAAAGTCGCTGCAGGCCGAAGAAGCCTGGAACCCGGAAGCCTTAGCACAACGCGCGGTGCGGTTGCTAAAACAACAGGTGCCTGAGCTTGGCATTATTACTGATGTTGCGCTGGATCCCTTTACCACCCATGGCCAGGACGGCATTATTGATGATAATGGTTATGTAATAAATGACATAACAACTACCGCTCTGATTAAGCAGGCACTGTCGCATGCCCAAGCCGGAGCTGACGTGGTTGCCCCCTCTGATATGATGGACGGCCGCATCGGCGCCATTCGCGAAGCACTGGAAGAGGCAGGCTTTGTTAACACCCGCATTATGGCCTATTCAGCTAAGTATGCCTCAAGCTATTACGGCCCGTTTCGCGATGCGGTAGGTTCCGCCGGTAATTTAAAAGGCGGCAATAAAAAAACCTACCAGATGGATCCGGCAAACAGCAACGAAGCGTTACATGAAGTGGCGCAGGATCTGGAAGAAGGCGCCGATATGGTGATGGTGAAACCCGGCATGCCCTATTTAGATATAGTCCGGCGGGTAAAAGATGAATTTGGCGTACCAACCTTTGCCTATCAGGTCAGCGGCGAATATGCCATGCATATGGCCGCCATTCAGAATGGTTGGCTGGCAGAGCAACCGGTTATTATGGAATCGCTACTGGCGTTTAAACGTGCCGGTGCCGATGGCATTTTGACCTATTTCGCTAAGAAAGCAGCCATTTGGCTAAAACAGGCTTAATCAGCCGTTGTACCACAGTGCCGGGGTAGCCGTAGCTGCGCCAGCAAGGGTAAGTGATCTGATGCGACCTTCGCCAGCTGTGTGCCAGGTATCTCAATGCTGGTGACTGTCAGCGCCTTACTGACAAAAATATGATCTATCCGCAGCGCCGCGAACCGGCTGGGAAAGGTGCCAGCAGGCCGGTGCGGCTTCAGCGCTGTTTGAGCATCGTGCAACTGCACTTTAATACGCTGGCATACCTCCGAGTTTGGTTGCGCATTTAAGTCACCGCATAATATCACCGGCCCGCGACAATCAGGGTGGCCCAGCCAGTCCTTGCCCAATAAACAGTCAATCTGCGCCAGTCGTTCGCGGGGCTGCAGCCCCAGATGGGTATTAATAATCTGTACCTCCTGACCATTAAACTCTACAGCGGCCCAGATCGCGCCTCGCGGCTCCAACTTCGGCTTGTCAGCAAGTCCCGGTAATGGCCCGGCCTTAATTAACCTCAGCGGCAAATGAGTTAAAATGGCATCGCCGTATTGCTCTTCTTCCAGATGCATCGCCGGGTGAAAATGAAACTCCATCTCCAGTTTGCGCGCTATCAGCTGGGCCTGATCCAACCCCAAACTGCGGCCCCGCCCGACATCCAGCTCCTGCAGCGCGACGATATCGGGGTTAGCCAGTGCTATGACGCGGGCGATGCGCTCGACATCAACCTTGCCATCCAGCCCGATGCAGCTATGCACGTTGTACGTCATCACGCGTAAGCCTTCAGCAGTGTCAGCTCGTGTTTTGTCACGTGTCACCGGCTGACGGCTTGTGCGGCCCAAATAGTGCAGCGCTGCCTGATATAAATCGTGCGGCCGCATATAGCGGCTGCCTGCCGGTGGCAGCGCAACATCAGCAGGCAGCAGCGCAAAACCTGTGGTCTCCTCCGGCGTGGCACCGGCGTGCGCGCCATTCTCATCAGCAAAGGTCAATGGTGTCAGCCCTTCACGCCAGCCCATCACCACCAGATCACCGGCATCGGCATGATGGCACAACCGCAGCAAATCATCGCTCAGGCTGTCCAGAAACGGATGTTCGCTGCCGAACAACTTAGCAGCGTCCTCTGGTAAATAATAATCCCCATCGCTGGTCGTGGCCCGCAAACACTGCTCGCTTTCAACCGTCAGCACTATCGGTACCTGATAACGTGTCGCCAGTTCAGTAGCAATAAAATGCAGCTCAGGTTCTGATAACGGCTGCGGTGCATAGATATGGCCAACAGGTCCTAAAGCCGCGACTTTGATGCCATCGTCGGCTTCACTGTCTTCACTGCGCTCGACCGCAAACACACGCTGCACCCGCTTACCACCCAGTAATCTGACACGCTGGGTCTGAATGCCGCCTTTTGCTGCAGACCGCGCTAATGGTGACTCCGATGAGAGCCTGTCAAAACACTGCTCAACCGCATGTTGCAACGGATAGCCGTGCAATTGGCTATACTGGACGACTTTTGCCTGCCCATGATCAGAGTGGATCCAGACTTCATAGTTACGCCACTCAGAACGGTGCGCTGCCCGCCATAACCTGGCGATACTGTCGTCAATGCCTTTTAACGTCCAATGCGCAAAGCGGGAAGAAGGCCCGCGCCGGTGTGACTGCTCGTCGTAACCGAGAAAGTTAATATGCACTATGGGCATGCCGCGACTGAGATCAATCTTGCCGCCGATAACACACAGTTCACGCAACACTATAGAGATCGCAACCCGTGTCGGTACAAACTTCAGTTCGGTCAGAAAATCATGTCCTTTTACCTGCCCACGGAAAAAGTCGCGCAGTGCCAGGCCAACTTCCAGACAAAATAAGCCAATAATGCGCAGTACACTGTAAAAGTTACTAATAAACAACACCAGTAATACCAGCGGATTGGCACTACGCAGGGCAGAGCCCCAGCCCAGGGAAGAGGCACAAAAGTGTGATTCAGCAGCACCGCCGGTAAACATGTCAGCATAGACACTGCCATCTTTTAATAGCGCCGCTTTGGTCTGCCCGGCCAAGCGCTGTTCTACCTGTGCCGCAGTATCAGGTTGTAGCATACGCACTATCTTACCGGTACGGTGGTCACAAAAAGAGAAGGCTGGCACTGCCCCGGGGATACCATAAAATAACTCAGCCTGTACCGCCGGCGTCGTTGCTGGTAAGCCAGAGTACTGAGCATGCAGGCTGTAGTGTTCCCGCTGTAGTAAACGGCGTAAAAACGGCATCTCGCCGCGGTCCAGCGCCCGCTCTAATTCAATTTTGGACAGGCCGTCTATTTGCAGCATAATCAGCCCCGGCCGCACGGCCGACCCTTTTGAAACCGGTAATTGTAATAGCCTCGCCAGCCAGCGGCTGCGGCTTACTGCCCGTCTTAACCAGCGCAGCCATACTGAAACCCGAATGATCATACTCCTCCGCTTTACACCATTATCCCGGTAAAAAGTGATTAACTGCCCGCTACTCCTCACTGGTAGCAAATAACGTGCTGCCAACCGCAGCCGTGCCGGCTTCAGCCATGCTGCGCAGAATATCCCATTCTGCTTTTACCCAGGCCAGCGCATCTTCCCAGTCCCGCTCTGTCCTTGGCGTACCCGGCTGATGCTCAGCCAAAGCGCGAAAGCACTGTAACGCTTTTGCCGCTGAGCGCGACATAGCATGCTCTTCTGCCGTTGCTTTTGCGCCCTGCTTTAATGTTTCACGCTGCTGTGCTGTCGCCGCCGTTATTTGCTTCAGCGCGCTGGCAAAGGCTGTAGTCGTGTGCTCCTGTATTAACAAGCCATTACGCTCGTGCTGTACCACTTCACGCACACCGCTGGCGTCCAGCGCCACCACAGGCAGCCCTGCGGCCATCGCTTCTGTCAGCACTATGCCCTGTGTTTCGCTACATGAAGCAAAGGCAAAAACATCCATCGCGTGCAGTGCATCTATCAGGGCTTGCTGCTGTAAAACACCGGTCATATGTAAGCGGTCGGCGACACCAGCCTGAGCAAAGATGTGCTCAATTTTCTGCTCAGACGGGCCGGCGCCTATCACCAAAAAGTGCACTTCGGGCTTTTCTACGGCGACATTTGCCACTGCATGGGCCAGAAAGGCTAAGTTTTTCTCCGATGCCAGCCTGCCTAAATGTCCAATCACAGTGGCATCTGCGGCAATAGCATGCTGCTTGCGTACAGCGGCACCGTCACCGCTGGCAAAACGCTGTGGATACACGCCGGTGGGTACCACTTCTATCGGCGTGTTGACGCCGCGCTGCTGCAACATCTCAGCAATGCTCTGGCTGGGGGCAATAACCTGATCGCATAAATTGGCATAGCGGGTTGCCAGCTCAATGGCAAAGCGTTGCATAGTGGCAGAATCACCGGGTATATAGTGGGTATACTGCTCATACAGGGTGTGATGCGTAAATACCAGCGGCAGCTTGCGATACCTGGCCGTGCGCAATGCTGTCATACCTAACAGGAACGGATGCTGAGAATGAATAATATCCGGCGCAAACGCATCCAGTATTTCACTGAGCTGATCATGGATCGGCAGAGCCACAGAGAAATCACTGGCATTGAAATTCTGGATTGCAGCAATACGTACTACATCTGTTTCATCTTGGGGCATATCGGCAAACTCCGGTGCTACCACCAGCACTTTGTGCCCTAGCTGGCGATACTCTGCCACAAAGGCTTCAACTGAACGCGCCACCCCACCCACATGCGGGGTAAAAGTATTGGTGAATATCGCAATATTCATTTGTTATGCCTCCTGTTTACTTAGCGTCACAGAGCCGGCTACAGCCTGCACCGTTTCTGTCTGGTACCCGGGTAAGGCTATCTCCATTGCCGGTACACTACCGTTATGCCAGTCAGCCTGCCATTTCACTAAAACGCCACTTTCAGTACTCACCGTAATCTCCACACTGATACTGCCAAAACTGGTGGGCGCCGGGCCAAAATAAATTGGCGTTTGCGGGCCCAGCCAGCGCTGGGGCACACCACCACATAACACCAGGCGCTGACCTTCCTCACGAACAAAGCAGTTACGTATCATCAGCAACCACTCGGCAGCCGCCCAGACGTGATGGCCATCGCCCATACAACCGCCGCCGGTAGCCGGATGAATGGCCTCAGGCCATTGCCCGGTAGGTGACGCCAGTGCAGCCACCGCATCCATTAACGTCAAATAGCGTGGGTCCTTCGCCCGTAATAACACCTGCGCCACATGCAGGGTTAAATAAGCATTTAGCCCTGAGTGGATCATATCCTGATAAAAGGCCTCTTTAACAAAACAGCGCTGCAGCAAGAACTCAACAGTATCGAGCAGGCGGGGATCGTCAGGCGCCCACAATTGCACCGGATAACCCGCCGCCAGTGAACCAATGGCTCCGGCATCCAGACGGCGGTAAGGGGATGCCGGCATACCGGGCCGCTTTAAACGCAGCGCGCACTGCGCCAGGCTTTTATCTATTGCTGCACTAAAGTTGGTAGCCGCCTCGGCAAACTCGTGTTGCTGCTGCAGTTCTGTGTCGCCAAATAAAGCAGACGCGGCCTGTAAACCGGCTACCCCCCAAAAATCATCCCAGTAGTAATAATCGTTTGGTCCAAGATGTTCAGCGCTAAACCCCGGCGGTAACAGGCCAGCGTGAGGCGTATCGGGTTTATCGGACAAACGTTTACGGATTATCCAGCGCGCGCCGCTTTGCACCGGACCATGCCAGTCGGCAGGCATTTTCCGGCCGGTCATATCAAAATAGCGTTTGAGGATCCACAACACTTCCCCGTTAGCATCCCATTCGCCTTCTTGTGAGCGAAAATAACCCAGTAACGTCTGGCGTGGCGGAAATTGATTCAGTGCCCGCTCGGCCCGCTCAGTCAGGCCGGCACACAGTAAGGCGTGAATAATAAAAGCTGCATCCCGAAACCAGAACCTTTTGTAGGTATAAGGGCCCGGATACACATCTTCCGGCGAGTGCAAAATTAACGACGTCACAGCAGCATCATACAAAAACTGATAGTGGGCATCCGGGCAGGTCAGCTTGCAGGTTTTCTGCTGCTCCTGCCGCCAGGCATCTGTTTGCAGTTGTTCGTTGCGCTCTGCTGTCAGCGGCACCGAGACTTCCAGCTCCTGCCACTCGTCAGCTGGCAGCGCAAACAACGCCGCAGCAGTCACCATACCAACGTCACAGACTCCATCGGTCTGTTCCTGCGCATCGTTCAGATGAATATAAACATCACCCTGACGATAGGTAGAGACATGATGCCGCTCAGCCTTACGGCTGAACTCTACCCGCATATTATCATCAACCTGCCAGGCAGTCCGCGCTGAATTTAGTTTTACACGGTGAATAAAGCTAATGCCTTCCGGGTTTTGTGGCCGCAGCGCCAACACCAGATAGCCCTGCTGATCAGACTTTGCCCGCAACCGCAGTTTACATACCGCAATACCATCCTCAAGCTCGACAGATGCCTGAGCCACCAGCGCCATACCATGCAGCACAGTTTCTGTACGGATACTGATATCACCGGCCATGCGCAGTTGCTGCTGACACTGCACTGCTCTGGACGGCAACAAATACTCGCCCTGCTGTGGCATAATCCAGGCGTCCAACGACCAGCCATCCAGAAATGGTGTAAGCAGGCCTCTGGGATCGACAATCGGCAATTCAGGGCAATCCGGCAACCCTATCGCCGTCCAGTTACGGTGGGTCAGGTTAATATGGGTAATGGAAAATGCCCGCGGGATAAACGACGCATCATAAGGGTCAAATTGCCGCTCAATCCAGTACGGCCACACCCAGTCCAGATTGTGCTGGATCACCCGGCTGTTAATCAGGCCGCGGGCATGAAACACTACACCGGCACGCAGCAGCTCAATCGGTTCACCCACTTCTGACGGTTGGGCAAAGTTATGCAGCCGCGCCAGCAAAGCAATAGGGTCAATAAAGCCATGTTTGTGCGCAACATAACGCACCACATAACGCCACGGCAGCCATTTTAGCCAGGTCATCAGTCAGGCTCCTTCTGCGGATCTTGTTCGGTATACTGCGCCAGCGCCCGGCTGGCCAGACGGTTAAGATAAATAATCACAGCCACAGCAGCCAGCAAACCACCGGCATACAGGCCCCACTCCCATACTGAGCGCTCACGTGAGGTAAAATCAAAACTGGAGATATCGGCAATCAATGAACCCAGATACACGTTGTGCACAGTAAACGGAATAAAGCCCAGCAACGAGCCACCGATATACCCCCGCAACGAGAACTGGGTTAAACCAAAAAAATAATTAGAGATTTTGCCGGGGAAAAACGGGATCAGGCGGGTTAAAAGCACGATCTTCCAGCCATTTGGCGTTAGTTCGTTGTTTACCAGCCGTAACTTCGCCCGCGCCATAACAAATTCTCTGGCACGCTGGCCAAAACAGTAGCGCGCAATCAAAAACGCTAACACAGCACCAACAGTGGTGCCCAGCAATACATAAACTGAGCCTGCCGCCACACCAAAAACAAAACCGGCTCCCACAGTAAACAGCGCTCCCGGCAGCAGTAATACCACTACAGCGGCCATAATTAGCATAAACAGCACCGGCGCCCAGGCGCCCTGCTGCTTAAACCACTGCAGCAGATGCAACACCTCTTCATGCACACCAAAATGCACCAGTAATACCAGCACGATGGCGACAAACAATATGCTGCCGCCAACACCGACCAGTGCCGACATTTTGCTGCGGGGCTTTGCATCGCTCTTCGCCGTTTTACCGTTTTGTGCAGTGTTTGATGTCACAATAAAGTATTCCCCTGAGGTTATACTGCTTCGTTAATTATTTACACATCGTTAACCTGTATAGTATTAACAGGTATAGCTTGCCAAGCTGTACACCCGATGAACCCCAGTACTGTCATCTGCCCGTCGCCGGATCCAGAGCCAGCAACAGCGCACGCAGGGCGCGGAAATTTTCCGGCTCAGTAGCGTCATGCGCTGCCAGCGGTGAAATATGCAGCTGAACCTGCGACAGCCGGTTGGATAACTGCCAGGCCGCATCACACGGGCAAATGGTATCGTAGCGGCCCTGCACAATATCAACCGGAATGGCCTGCAAGCGTGCGCTGTTATGCAAAATGTAGTCCGGCGGCAAAAAGGCCTGCTGTTTAAAATAGTAGCTTTCAAGTAAGGCCATCGGTAGGGCGCTGTCTGTTTCGCTAAAATGCGCTATTTGCGCTTCGTCTGGCGTCAGAAAAGAATTTACTGCTTCCCACCTGGCCCAGCTGACAGCGGCTTGCTGTTGCTGGCTGGGGTTGGATAACTGTTCAAAATAAGCTGCGACAGGGTCGCTGGCATAATCTACCTGCTGAACAAAGCGCTGATACTCTTCCGGATACAACTGATTTGCGCCATGCAAGTAGAACCAGTCCAACTCTTGCTGCCGGCATAAAAAGATGCCCCACAACACCATTCTTACCACATGCTGCGGATAACGGATGGCATACAGTAAGCTCAGGGTACTGCCCCAACTGCCACCAACCAGTATCAGTTGTTCCACTGTCAGGGTACGGCGCAGCAATTCTATGTCTGCAATTAAATGCTCAGTTGTATTAGCAGTCAGCCGTTGATCAAATTTACTCTTGCCGCAGCCCCGTTGATCATAGTAAATCACCGGGCGCTGCAACCCGGAAAACAGCTGTTTATCATCGGCTCTGACACCGGCGCCGGGGCCGCCGTGCACAAACAACAACGGCACTTCTGCCGTAGGGTCTCCGTGCAGCTCATAGTACAACTGATGTTCTTCACCCACGTTAAGATAAGGCATTCGGGCTCCGTGCAATATCAGTTACTTTTTCACCCATTTCCCGGCCTCATTCTTTTCATAACTCTGCTTTACCGCTGCCCAGGCTACTTTATGGGCTACCTCTTCCCGGCCGTCGTCACCACGGCGCTTATCCGGATCGGCATATTCGTCCCAGGCATTGTTAAACGCTGCCTGATAAATATCCTGTGCATGTGCAGGTAAAGTGTCCTTTACGCTATCGGGCAATTCGCTGCGCTTGTTATAAGGCATAGCATGTCTCCTGTTGGCGGCATAATTGGCTGTTTCTGTTAAAAGGCAAAGCTCATGCCATTTTTGCTGCGACCAGTGTTGGCGCTGAATTTGCAAGCCACCAGCAGTAGTTGTTGTTACATACCCGATACTGAAGGAGGTTATTATGAAACTGCGGATATTGCCCTTGCCGTTACTTGCTGCAGGCCTGTTACTGGGCTGCAACCCGGATCCAAACCCACCCTCGGCGCCAAGTGGTGTTAGCACACCGGCACCAGTGCCAGCCAATGCTGGCAAGCAAGCCGGCAACAGCGTTAAAGTACGGATGAATAAAGTCACTGCAGACGGAGTGGGTGACAATACCGGAACCATTACCATCACTGAAACAGCTGACGGCTTGGTGTTTAAGCCAGAATTAAAGGGATTGCAGGCGGGGGAACATGGTTTTCATGTCCACCAGAACCCCAGTTGTGAGCCCGCAATAAAAGATGGCGAACGGCAGGCAGCTGCCAGTGCTGGCGGCCATCTGGACCCGGCGGATACTAACCAGCATGCCGGCCCGGACGGACAAGGCCATCTTGGCGACTTACCGATGATTCGTGTTGATAGCAACGGCAACCAGCAGGAAGTGACTGCCGGACGGATGAAACTGAAGGATGTGAAAAACAGAACTCTGGTGGTGCATCAGCAAGCTGATGACTACACGACCTCGCCTTCTGGTAGCAGCGGCAGCCCGATCGCATGCGGTATCATACCGTAAAAATGAGCAGTCCAGATGTGTCAGCGCTTGTTTAGCGGCCCGTCGCCATAACTTTTGGCAGCGGGCTGCTGCGCAAAAATTACACGCTTTGCGGTAATATTTACCCGGCCAGCAGCGCTTACTTTATAATGAGTTCCCAGCCAGTTTGTTGCTGGTACTGCATTTCCTGCTCCAGTTCAGCCCGCATCAGCGGATGCTGATCCAGCCAACCTTCCGGCATTTTCAGCGTTAATTGCTCGCCTTTGCTGCTGATATTTACCTGCGGCAATACTTCGTGCCGCCGCCGCATAGATAAAATCACTGCCAGGCGTAAAATACGTGTTAAACGTACCGTCAGTAGTACTGATGTCATAGTTTGACGGGCAATAATTTCGCGGCTGATATCTGCCCGGTGGTTATGCACCAGCGCCATCACCAGTTGCTGCTGGGCGCGGGTAAAGCCGGGCAAATCGGAATGATTAATAATATAAGCACCATGATGATGGTGATTTTTATATTCGATCAGTAAGCCCAGTTCATGCAGTAAAGCACCACTTCTGAGCATGCTGTGGCCTTCAAACTTCTGCAGATCCCAGCGGCTTTGTAACTGATTGGCCAGCTCGCAGGCCATTTCTGCTACCCGCTCGGCATGGCGCTGGTCGATAAAATAGCGCACCATCAAACTGGCAACAGTACGGTTGCGTACATCAGTATGTTGCAGTTGCGGTAACATGCTGTACAACACGCCCTCACGCAACGCACCGCCAGACAATGTCATACCACTGATATGCAGCTTACGGAACAACGCAATTAAAATAGCCAGCCCGGACGGGAATACCTGCTTACGCTCTTGTGCCAGGCCAACAATGGTCAATTGCTCCATCCGGCCACACGCCAGCGCCTGCTGCATAATATCTTCCAGCCGGCTTAAGGTAATTACTTCATCTTTGCCCTGAGCAACCAGTATTTCCTGCATCGCCTGCACAGTGCCGGATGCACCTACTGCCAGTTGCCAGCCGGTTTGCCGGTACTGCTCGGCAATAGATGCCGCCTCTTGCTCTGCTGCAGCTATGGCCTGGCTAAAATTATCTTCACTGAGCTCGTCGTCACTGAAATAGCGTTCCAGATAAGTGACACAACCCATATTCAGGCTGGACAACAGTTGCGGCGTGAAACCGGCGCCAATCACCACTTCAGTACTGGCGCCACCAATGTCGATCACCAGCCGGTTGCTGTCACTGTTTGAAGTGTGGGCTACACCAAGATAAATAATGCGGGCTTCGTCTTCACCGCTGATCACCGTCACTTTCTGGCCTAAAATTGCCTCGGCTTCTTTGAGGAAGGTTTTAACATTTTTTGCCAGCCGCAATGTAGCAGTGCCAACAATACGGATATTTTGCGGCGGGATATCCTGCAAACGTTCAGCAAACAAGGCTAAACATTCCCAACCGCGTTTCATCGCTTTGCGGCTAAGTACCAGGTTTTCATTTAAACCGGCGGCCAGGCGTACTTTGCGTTTTACCCGGCCTATAACCTGCACCGAGCCACCAACAACCTTAACCATCAGCATATGGAAGCTGTTTGAGCCAAGATCAATCACCGCATAGATATCCTGATGCGGTGATTGGTCGGCAGACAGCGCCGGATTAACGAGGACGGTTGCGAGGAGCTCTTGCGCCATTACTGCTACGTCCGCCCGGGCCACTACGACTGCCGGTTCTGGCCTGACCGGCGCGGCGGCGAACCCGCGGCTTCGGCGTTTTAATATCATCCAGCAGGGCGCTGGCATCGTACTGGCTTACCGGCACAGCATGACGAATATAGTCTTCAATCGCTGTCAGGTTAAGCGCATAACGCTCGCAGGCAAAGCTAATGGCTTTACCGCTTTCACCGGCCCGGCCGGTACGGCCAATGCGGTGTACATAGTCTTCACAGTCGTCCGGTAAGTCGTAGTTAAATACATGACTTACTTTAGGAATATGCAACCCACGCGCAGCAACGTCTGTGGCGACCAGAATATCCAGCTTACCACTGGTGAAATCCTCTAAAATGCGCAGGCGTTTTTTCTGAATCACATCACCGGTAAGTAAACCAACACGGTGGCCATCAGCCTCCAGCCAGGCGTGTACTTCTTCACACCAGTGTTTGGTGTTAGCAAATACAATGGCTTTATCCGGCCACTCTTCTTCCATCAGCGTTAACAGCAATGGCAGTTTATGTTCGTCTGACGGATAAAAAAGCTCTTCGCTGATACGGCTACCGGTCATTTCTTCCGGCGCAATATGGATATGCACCGGTTGGTTCATTTTTTCAAACGCCAGTTCCTGTACCTTATAAGACAAGGTAGCTGAGAACAACAAGCTCAAACGCTCTGTCGCCGGCGGCATACGGTTAAACATAAAGCGGATGTCTTTAATAAAGCCCAAATCGAACATGCGATCAGCTTCGTCCAGCACCACTACCTGAATTTGGGATAAGTCGTACAAGCCCTGCTTTAAATAATCTATTAAGCGGCCTGTGGTACCAATTAAAATATCTACGCCATTTTCCAACAGCTGGCGTTGAGTATCGTACCCTTCGCCCCCATAAATTAAGCCAAGACGTAAACCGGCTTTATCAGCCAGTATTTTTGCGTCCTGATGGATCTGTACCGCCAGTTCACGCGTAGGAGCCATAATAATGGCACGCGGCTGACCAGAACCTTTGGGCTCATGGGTAAGTAAATGGTGGAAAGTAGCGGTTAAGAACGCCAGTGTTTTACCCGTACCCGTTTGGGCCTGGCCGGCAATATCTTTCCCGGCTAGCGCTAGTGGTAAACATTGGGCCTGAATGGGCGTACAATAGCCGTAACCTTGCGCGGTTAACGCGTCAAGAACCTGTGGCGCCAATGCGAAATCGGCGAATTTATGCGAAGTTAAGTGTGTTTTATTCATACGGCGCTAAGCATAACCGTTACGCTTGCAATAAGGAACAGCCACGTTTAAATTGATAACACTTTTTTGCAGCCGGGCTGCATCGTACTAGCGGAGACATTAATGAGCGAAAATATTTTACAGGTTTCTGATGACAGTTTTGAAACCGACGTGCTAAAAGCCGATGCACCGGTTTTAGTCGATTTCTGGGCGGAATGGTGTGGTCCATGTAAAATGATCGCTCCTATTCTGGAAGACGTGGCAAAAGAATATGCCGGTAAAGTAACAGTGGCTAAAGTGAATATTGACCACAACCCGAACACGCCACCAAAATTCGGTATTCGTGGTATTCCTACCCTGCTGTTATTTAAAAATGGTCAGGTTGCTGCCACTAAGGTTGGTGCCCTGTCGAAAACTCAGTTAAAAGAGTTTCTTGACGGTAACATCTGAATAAATTGAAAAAAGGCGTATTTTTATACGCCTTTTTCTGTTTCAACGCTGGACGCACCAATAGCCAACTGCTATTGTGTAGCCAATTAAACGTTCTAAACCACGCTTGTCTGTCGAAAAAACCACTTCCAAACCTTATTTTTATCGAACCGATAAGCATTACCCTGTTTATATATCAACAAGAAACCCAATCAATATGCATTTAACAGAACTGAAACTGAAGCCAATTAGCGAGCTGGTTGAATTGGCTGAGTCTATGGGCCAGGAAAATATGGCCCGCCTGCGCAAACAGGACATTATTTTCGCCATTTTAAAATCCCACGCCAAGAACGGCGAAGAAATTTTCGGTGATGGTTGTCTGGAAATCCTGCAGGACGGTTTTGGTTTTCTGCGCTCCAGCGATAGCTCTTACTTAGCTGGCCCAGACGACATTTACGTTTCACCCAGCCAGATCCGCCGCTTTAACCTGCGCACCGGTGACAGCATTTCCGGTTTAATCCGCCCACCGAAAGAAGGCGAGCGCTACTTTGCACTGTTAAAGGTAAACGAAGTTAACTTCGGCCGCCCGGAGCAAGCACGCAACAAGATTTTATTTGAAAACTTAACCCCACTGCATGCTAACTCACGTTTACGCATGGAGCGTGGCAACGGCAGCCGCGAAGATATTACCGCCCGGGTACTGGATTTAGCTTCCCCTATCGGTAAAGGCCAGCGCGGCTTAATTGTGGCGCCGCCAAAAGCCGGTAAAACCATTTTGCTGCAAAATATTGCTCAGTCTATTGCCGCTAACCATCCGGATTGCGTGTTAATGGTATTGCTGATCGACGAGCGGCCGGAAGAAGTAACCGAGATGCAACGGCTGGTGAAAGGCGAAGTGATCGCCTCAACCTTCGATGAACCAGCCAGCCGCCACGTGCAGGTTGCTGAAATGGTGATTGAAAAAGCCAAACGTCTGGTTGAGCACAAAAAAGACGTTATTATCCTGCTTGACTCTATTACCCGTTTAGCCCGCGCCTACAACACCGTTATTCCAAGCTCAGGCAAGGTATTAACCGGTGGTGTCGACGCCAACGCTCTACACAAACCGAAACGTTTCTTTGGTGCGGCACGTAATGTTGAAGAAGGCGGCAGCTTAACCATTATCGCTACTGCGCTGGTAGATACCGGTTCGAAGATGGACGAAGTGATTTACGAAGAGTTTAAAGGTACAGGTAATATGGAACTGCACCTGTCGCGTAAAATTGCTGAGCGTCGGGTATTCCCGGCCATTGAATTTAACCGCTCCGGCACCCGCCGGGAAGAACTGCTGGCTTCATCTGAAGAGCTGCAGAAGATGTGGATCCTGCGCAAAATTCTGCACCCGATGGATGAAACCGAGTGTATGGAGTTTTTGATAGACCGTCTGTTGATGACCAAAACCAACGACGAGTTCTTCGATGCCATGAAACGGCAAAAAAGTTAACTGACAAAACCGGCCTTCGTGCCGGTTTTTTCTTGCCTGTGGTTTAACGGCAAGACGTTGTACTGCTTTATTTTTCACAGAAGGAAATAGCATATGACACGCCCGCGCATAGTGGTTATTGGCGGAGGGGCCGGCGGCCTTGAGCTGGCAACCCGCTTAGGCAATAAACTTGGCCGTAAAGACAAAGCGCATATCACCCTGATTGACCGCAACCAAACCCATATCTGGAAACCGCTGCTGCATGAAGTTGCCACCGGCACACTGGACGTGGAAATTGATCAGCTTAGTTACCGGGCACATGCCGCAACCCACGGTTTTGATTTTCAGCTCGGTAGCTTTTACGGCCTGAACCGGCAGCAAAAAACTGTTACTTTAGCGCCGGTATATGCCGATGATGGCGAAGAGGTACTGGCGGCGCGTGAGCTGGCCTATGACTATCTGGTACTGGCCATTGGTAGTGTATCTAACCACTTTAATACGCCGGGTGTGGCTGAGCATTGTATTTTTTTAGACAGCCCGTCCCAGGCGCAGCGTTTTCAGCGCCATTTGCTGGGTGCCTATTTAAAGCTGAATTCACCCGGCCACCCCAAAGATAAATTAAATATCGCTATAGTGGGCGCCGGTGCTACCGGGGTTGAACTGGCCGCCGAGTTATATCATGCCGCAGCAGAACTGAATTTATATGGCTTTGCCGATTTACGTAAAGGCCGGCTGAATATCAGTGTAATAGAAGCCGGGCCGCGTATTCTGCCCGCGCTACCAGAACGAATCGCCGCTGCAGCCTTAAAAGAGCTGCAAAAGCTGGGTGTGCATGTGCGCACCAGTACAAAAGTGACCGCTGCCGATGCTAACGGGCTGCAATTGGGCGATGAACATCTGGATGCTGAATTGATGGTGTGGGCTGCCGGGATTAAAGCACCGGATTTTCTGCATCAGCTCGACGGGCTGGAAAATAACCGCATCAATCAGCTAGTGGTAAACAGCAAGCTGCAAACCACACTGGATAACCGCATTTACGCCATTGGCGATTGTGCCGGTTACCCCCTGCCAGACAATAAATGGGTACCGCCAAGGGCGCAATCGGCACACCAGATGGCCAGCCTGGTTGCCACTAATATTCTGGCTGAGTTAAATGCTAAACCCCTGCGCGACTTTAGCTATAAAGATCACGGCTCGCTCATTTCACTCAGCCGTTTTGGTACTGTCGGCAGTTTAATGGGTAACTTAGTTGGTGGCGCCATGATGATAGAAGGCCGTATTGCCCGGCTGGCTTATATCTCGTTGTACCGTATGCATCAGGTTGCGCTGCACGGCTGGATAAAAATGCTGGTGATCAGTTTAGTGGCCCGTATCAACCGCATTGTGCGGCCGCGGCTTAAGCTGCATTAACGTCTGCTGCAGGTGCTGCAGATCGGTGCTCAACCGGCGTTGGGCACTGCTATCCAGCCAGTGCTGCATCGCCTGCAAATACTCAGTACTTTGCCACAATACTGGCAATACCTGATCTATCGCCTCGATTGCAGCCTGCCCTACACTATCCTGGCTACAGGTAATATAAGACACACTGGCAACATTAGCGCCCACTATCGCCCGGTGCTCTAATACAGCGGTTTCAGGCAGCAACTGGTTGTAATACTGCATCCGCTCCGGATACTCCACCACATAGTCCACCCGGTTACCCGCCAGCAAGCCTGCAGCATTGATCTCACTGGTAAAGGCGTGGCTGCTCAGATTACTGTCGGGGTGCAGCAGCAGCGGCGCAATGACGTCGGGATATAACCGGTTGGGTTGAAACGCGCCCCGGATGGTTTTATCCAACGCCAGCATGCGAATATCAACACCATCGGGCTGCATGGCTGGATGTGTCGTCAGTTTACCGGCAATATAACCCACTGCTACAGCAGGCCCTACTGCCATAGGTACAGAGAAAACCCGGTTTTGTGCACGTTCTTCTGAATATAAAGTCCCTAGCGCACAGCTACCGGTTTCTGACTGCTGAAAAATCTGCTCCAACCGTGCCAGGCTAACCAAACGGGTTTGATGGCTAAACTGCGGCAATGACGCCATAATCTGTTGTTGTAGTAAATCAAAGGTACCCTGGCCCTGAAACGGGCCGCTGACAATCTGATGTGGCGGCCAGTCGGTTTGCAGCCAGGTAAGCTGTGGCTTAGCGTATGCACTGCTGGCCAGCAGCAAAAGCAGACAACGTAATAGCATGGATGCACCCCGTTATTGACTGGTTTAACTGTAGTCAATAACGGGGCACAACGTCAATCAGCCACTCACGCAACCATTCTCTCAACCAATAGTATGGTGCACCAGCGGATACGGCGCTGTCGTGCTTGCTACACTCAGTGCAGCCAGATACTCCGTTGCCGCGCCTACTGCTGCATCTTTACTGGCAGCATGTACTTTGGCAATCACATCGCCCTGCTGTACCTTGCTACCCGTTGGCAGAATATGGCTAAAGCCTACTGCCGGGTCAATTTGCTGGCTGGGGTGCGAACGGCCACCGCCCAAACGTACTACCGCCATACCTAAGCCCACAGTATTGTTGTAATTCAGGTAACCGCTTTGGGGGGCGATAATATCCTGCACCACCGGCGCGACGGCCAAATAGTGCTGTGGTTTTTCAATTAAATCAGCCGGGCCGCCTAAAGCTGCTACCATTTTGGCAAAAATTTCAGCTGCTTTACCCGAGCTTAAGCTATGTTCCAGTGCGGCAATAGCACCGGCCTTGTCTGGATACAAACCACCCAACATCAGCATATTAGCGCCCAGCTCCAGCGTCACCTGATGCAAGCGTGGCTCACGGTATTTGCCGGTTAAATAATCCAGCGTTTCGATCACTTCCAGCGCATTGCCGGCTGTAGTGCCTAAAATCTGGTTCATATCGGTTAGCAGTGCCCGCGTTGGCACGCCAGCACCATTGGCCACATTAACAATACTGCTGGCCAGTGCCGAGGCATCATCGACGGTACGCATAATGGCGCCGTTGCCAATTTTTACGTCCATTACCAGTGCATCTAAACCTTCAGATAACTTTTTCGATAAAATAGACGCGGTGATCAGCGGAATAGACTCCACCGTAGCCGTAACATCACGGATAGCATATAAACGCCGGTCGGCCGGTGCCAGCTGGCTGCTCTGGCCCACGATAACGCACCCCAGTTGCGGCAGTAACTGCTGAATTATTTCCAGCGGTTGGGTGCAACTGTAACCGGGAATAGTTTCCAGCTTATCTACGGTGCCACCGGTATGGCCCAAACCGCGGCCGGCAATACTGGGCATAAAGGCACCACAAGCCGCTACCATAGGTGCCAGCATCAGGGTAACTTTATCGCCGACACCACCGGTGCTGTGTTTATCCACAACCGGGCCGTTTAACTTGCCCTGCCAGTTCAATACTGTACCGGAATCGCGCATCGCCAGCGTTAACGCTACAATTTCGTCGGTTTGCATGCCATTTAAGTAAATGGCCATTGCCAATGCGGCCACCTGGCCTTCACTGAAGCTGTCGTCAGTTAAACCACGGACAAACTGCTGAATTTCGGCCTGGCTTAAAGTGCCGCCGTTACGTTTGGTTTTAATAATTTCCTGCGGGATCATGTATTAAGCTCCAACTTTAGTGCTGTTGGCCAGATAGGTGGGTGTAAAAGCCGCCGGCAGTAATTCGCCTAAGCTCCAGTTTTGCTGCTGGTGCAAATGGTTGCAGCTGGCGATAGGTGCATTGGGGCTAAAGAATTCGGCAATAACCTGGCGGCAGATACCGCACGGCGGCGTTAACATCTGTTGAGGTGTGTATACCATCAACGCAGTAAATTTGCGCTCACCTGCTACTACAGCTGCACCTATAGCGTTGCGCTCGGCGCACACTGTGCCACCGTATGAGGCGTTTTCAACGTTGCAGCCGGTATAAATTTTGCCACTTTCGGCCAGCACTGCCACACCAACGGGGAATTTGCTGTAAGGCGCATAAGCTTGCGCGGCGGCTTGTTGTGCTGCCTGTTGCAGGGCAGCCCAGTTAATTTCGCTCACTGGTTAAACTCATATTAGTTATGGCCGTATAGTGTTACTGCGAATACCGCTGTGGTCAAGCCCTGCCTAAACGGCGCTGAAACAGCCATAAACAGCCAAATAGCCAGATACTGGCCAGTGGGATCAGCCAAAATGCCTGTGCAATACCGGCCTGCTGCGCCCAAACACCGGTTAACAAACCGGCAAACTGGAAACCAATTGAGCTACCGATACTGGCAATGCCGGATAACACCGGGCCATTGTCACTGTCCAGATCCATAGCCGTAGATAACATCAACGGAAACAAACCACCTACACCAAGCCCCAGCAGAAAGTTGCCCAGCGCCAGCAATTCGCTGCCCGCGCTTAACTTAACCACAAAAGCGCCAACAACAGTAAAAGCGCCTAACAGCAACATCAGCTGGGCACTGCTTAACCAGCGCAACAGCAGCGCAAAGCCCAGCCGGCTTAATACCATACCGCCGGTAAACCAGGCCAACAGCAAGCGGGCATTTTCAGCCTGATAGCCCAAACCATCTACCGCGTAGCTGACAAACCAGTTGCCCTGGCCCCATTCTGCTGCGCCGTACCCTACCATCACCAGTAACAGCAGTAAAAAAATAGGCTGGCGCAGCACGGTAATATAAGACAGGCTTTTACCGCCACTGGGGCTGCGCCCGGCCAACACCGGCTGCATTCTGGCGACCTGCCAGCTATACAAGCCAACCAGCAGTAAACACAGCGCAATAATGCGGATTGGCCAGCGCCAGTCATCCAGCACCCAGTACAGCATCACCACCCACAGCGGTGCCGTTAAGGTGCCAAGGCTGAACATAAAATCCATCAGCCCCATCATGGCGGCACGTTTATTGGCAAACAGCCGGGCAATAAGAGTATGGCCTATGGTAAACATCACTGAATAAGTCAGCCCCACCAATACAATCAGCGGCAGTAGCAACTGCCAGTTGCCCACCACCGATAACAGGCTTAACAAAATCGATTCAGTAATGGCTAAAAATGCAAATAAGCGCAGAAAATGAAACTTCTGTACGTATTTACCGCCAATGATGGCGCCGACAATAGTGCCTACCGACATTAAGCTGAAAAACACGCCGCTGATCGCCGGTGCCATATTTAACGCTTTTGCCATGTCGGGCAGTAACATACCCCAGAGAATAATAAGGTTACCCAATAAGAAAAAACCGCTGAAGATCACCGCGGTGGGGTGTAAGCGCGACATAGCCGCTCCTTGTAATGCCGGTAAAGGAAAATACTGCAGGACTGTAAAAGCTTAGCTCAGCACAAAAGCATCAGCATCAAGATGGGCCGGAAATAGTTGCCGGTACTGTTTAAGCTGTGCATAGTCTAACGTAGCACGCAGCACACTGGCTTGTGCCGGGGCATGATCTGCGACAGCCTGCCCCAGATAATCGACAATCAGACTGTCGCCGCTATATTCCACGTTATTGCCGTCGGTACCAACACGGTTACAGCCCAGTACAAAGGCCTGGTTCTCTATTGCCCGTGCCTGCAACAACGTGCGCCAGGCATGACGCCGTGCCGCCGGCCAGTTAGCAACATACAGTGCTATATCGTAATCATGGCAATTACGGCTAAACACCGGAAAGCGCAGGTCATAGCATACCTGTAATAAAAAACGCCAGCCACGCCAGCTCACTACTACACGCTGATCACCCGCTATATAAGCCTGGTGCTCACCTGCCATGCGAAACAGATGCTTTTTGTCATAGGCCGTTACCTGGCCTTCTGGCGTAACAAAATAGCAGCGGTTAACACAGCCATTATCTGTGCGGGTTGCCACCGAGCCAACCAGCGCCGCGCCAATCTGCTGTGCCTGTTGTTGCAGCCAACCCAGGGTGTCGCCTTCAGGTTCAGCAATATGCTGGCTTTGCATCGAAAACCCCGTAGTAAACATTTCTGGCAATAAAATGATATCCGCCCCTTGAATACGGCTTATTTGCTCTGCCAGCTGTTGCCGGTTTGCCACCGGGTTTTGCCATACCAGTTCGGTTTGCACCAGTGCAACATTAATCGCAGTTGTTATATCCGGCATAACACCTCCGCAGCAGCTTCTAGCGTACTGCTTTGTTTAGCAAAGCAAAAACGGATGATTCGGCGCTGTGGCGGCTGGTTGTAAAACACCGATAGCGGGATTGCCGCCACTTTGTGCTCAATTGTCAGCCAGCGGCAAAACGCCACATCGTCCAGCTCACTAATAGCACTATAATCTGCCAGCTGAAAATAGGTGCCCTGACAAGGCAACAACTGTAGCCGGCTGCTTTGTAACAGGCTGACAAACTGATCACGCTTATGCTGATAAAACGCTGCCAAACCGCTGACCTGCTGCGACTGATGCTGCAACATACCTGTGATAGCATACTGTGCCGGAGTAAAACTGGAGAAGGTGACATACTGATGTATTTTGCGAAACTCAGCCGTTAATGCGCCCGGCGCCACGCAGTAGCCCAGTTTCCAGCCGGTAACATGAAAGGTCTTACCAAAAGACGATATGATAAAACTGCGCTGCGCCAGTTCAGCAAAATTGTTGGCGCTAAGCTGCACCGCAGCATCAAATACCATATGTTCATATACTTCATCGCTGATGCAGTACAAATTATGCTGCAGCACCAGCTGCTGCAACTGCTGCCAGTCACCAAGGTTAAACACCATACCGGTTGGGTTATGCGGGCTATTAACAATAATCAGTTTGGTGCGGGCAGTGATGGCATCCGCCACCTGCTGCCAGTTAATGCGGTAATCCGGCGCATTAAGCGCAATATGTACTGCTGTACCACCATTTAACTGAATAGCCGGCGCATAACTGTCGTATGCCGGGTCAAACACAATCACTTCATCGCCCGGAGCCACTACAGCGCTAATGGCAACAAACAAGGCTTCGGTCGCGCCGCTTGTTACTGTTACCTGCTGTTCGGCACACACTGAGCGGCCATAACAGCGCTGCACCAAAGCAGCAATTTGCTCACGCAACGGCACTATACCCGGCATTGGCGCATACTGATTAAACCCCTGCTGGCTGTAATCACTCAAATACTGCAGCAATAAACTGTCGGGGGCGAAATCGGGAAAACCCTGAGATAAATTAATGGCTTGGTGCTGAGCAGCCAGTTGCGACATCTGGCTGAAGATAGTAGTGCCAACGGTTGGCAGTTTGCTTTTGAATGTCATGCTGGCAAGAAAAAGTTGCGAAAACCGGCTTGAATGCTATCATTTAGCCCGTTTTATGTATAGACATCTAAACGTTCAAACGTATAACAACCAGGCCTGATAATAATGAATGACTCTGCCCAGCTGCATCAGATTAACCCCAATGCCATCGCTTTATGCGCGTTAGGGCGATGGATCGCCAGCCGGCACTGGGTGCCTGCTACCGGCGGCAACTTCTCTATCCGCAGCACCGGGCACAGCGCCTTGATTACAGCTTCTGGCAAAGACAAAGGTGAGTTAAGCCCGCAAGATTTACTCCCCGTTAGCTGGCAAAATGGGCAACTAACCTGCCCCGGCATACCGTCTGCCGAAACCGCTCTGCATGCCCAGCTTTATCAGCTGGACAGCCGGATTAAAGCCGTACTACATACGCACTCTGTGCATGCTACGGTATTTTCGCGGCTGATAAACCAGGACAGCTATGACTTTCAGGGTTACGAAATGCAAAAAGCCATTAGTGGCAACAACAGCCATGCAACGCCCTGCCCGCTGGCGCTGTTTGACAATACCCAGGATATCCCGGCCCTGGCACAACAACTCGCGCAGCGCTGGCAGCAGCAACCGCTGAATTTTGCTTTATTGGTGCGCGGCCATGGCCTTTATGTCTGGGGTTACAGTCTGGAACAGGCAAAAAGGCATTTAGAAGGCTGGGAGTTTCTTATAAACTGCGAGCTGGAACGATTAAAGCTAGCAAGGTAAACCGTGAAGTATTCCGCCATTATTACTGATATTGAAGGCACCACCAGCCAGATAAGTTTTGTTACAGATATACTCTTCCCCTATGCCACCCGTGAGCTGCCCGCTTTTATCCGGGCTAATACTGCGCAGCCCGACGTTGCAGCGGCGCTGGCCGCCTGCCGCGAGCTGATGCAGCAGCCAGCCGCCAGCACAGAGCAGATTATTACTCAATTACTGGCATGGATAGCTGAAGATAAAAAAGTTACGCCGTTAAAAGCGTTACAGGGTATGGTGTGGCAGCATGGCTACCAAAGTGGTGCTTTTACCGGCCACCTGTATGCCGATGCAGCCAAGCAGCTGCACCATTGGCATAGCCTTGGCATCAAACTTTATGTTTACAGCTCTGGTTCTGTGCAGGCGCAGCAGTTATTGTTTCAGTACAGCGATTATGGCGATTTAGCGGCGCTGTTTAACGGCTATTTTGACACCCGTATTGGCGCCAAACGCGATATTTCATCTTATGCCGCTATTTTGCAGCAGTTGCAGCTACCGCCGAAACAGGTACTGTTTTTGTCTGATGTAATAGCCGAACTTGATGCTGCCAGAGCGCTGGGTATTGCCACAGTGCAATTGATCCGTGAAGGCCAGCCGGCAGCTGATCACCCCATTGCCGATAGTTTTGACCAGATCCAGGAGCAGATAGCATGAGCCGGTTAACTGTTTATGCCAGCGATAACGCTATAACCCCGTTGCTTGACACCAGCGACAATGAACAGATCAGCACTGAACTGGCCAAAGCGGGTATCCGTTTTGAGCAATGGCAAGCCGGTGCGCCGGTAACCGCACTCAGCAGCAACAACGACATACTGCAGGCATATGCAGCAGATATTCAGCGCTTAAAGCTCGAGCGTGGTTATATTACGGTGGATGTTATTTCGCTTAGCGCTAATCACCCTGACAAAACCGCATTACGGCAAAAGTTTCTGGCAGAGCATACTCACAGTGAAGATGAAGTGCGCTTTTTTGTCCGTGGTCAGGGCCTGTTCTGCCTGCATATTGCCGGCAAGGTGTATCAGGTATTATGCCAACAGAACGATTTGATCAGTGTACCGGCCGGCACCACGCACTGGTTTGATATGGGCAGTGAACCAGAATTTACCGCCATCCGGTTGTTTAATAATGCCGACGGCTGGGTAGCAAACTTTACCGGTAGTAGTATCGCCCGCCATTTTCCCTTACTGGCATAGCCCTGCGCCAGCATACTGATTTAAATAACAATTTATCTACATATTTTATTGCCAACAGCTATATTTTAATGCAGCCGCTGCGCTAAACTGGCGCAGTCAGCCATCATTGCAAATCACTAAGCCATGATTTTACGTGTGATCAGCATTGGTGCAGTTTATGCAGCGCATTAAGCATAAATTCAGTGTTGTTAATGATAATGCAACCTTCGTCGACTATAACCAGCGACTAACAAACGAGATTGAGTGCTACATAATGCCCATGCATACACCCATGCGCGGCCTGCGTTGTTTTTGTGTCGCGGCAGACTGTTTAAGCTTTAAAGAAACGGCAAAACGGCTGTACCTGACACCTTCTGCAGTAAGCCACCAGATTAAACAGCTGGAAGACAACCTCAACCTGCAATTATTTGAACGCCAGACCCGTGCTATAGTGCTGACAGAAACCGGCAAACGTTTTTACCAGTCTATTCAACCACTTATGCAGCAGCTGGCGGCTACTATAGGCGAATTCAGCCAGGTACAGCGTATGCTGGAAGTCAGCATTTCGATGCCGGAGTTTTTTGCCAGTGAATTATTTGTGCCGCGGCTTATTGGCTGGTCCGAGCAATACCCCAACATTAACCTGAAGCTGGAAACAGTAAAATCACGCCGCGACAGCCAGAAATATACCGATCTGTCGATTATCCTGTCGGGTAAAAAACCAGAAGAAAACACTGCCTACGACTTATTCCCTATAAGCTATGTGCCAGCTTGTAATGCCCAGCAATACCAGCAATGGCATAGCAAAGGCTATCGCATTCTGGAAAAGGTACCACTGCTGCTGCATCAGGCCCGGCCTTATGCCTGGCACCGCTGGGCAGAACACGTGGGTTACCATAATTTCAGGCCAAAACAAATTATCCAGTTGGACAGCATGTTCAGCGTAGCGCGGGCAGCACAGCAAGGCCTTGGTGTAGCACTGATCCCGCTGCCCATCAGTAATGGTTGGTTTACCAATGGCAGCCTGCAGCGTTTGTTCGAGCAGGAACTACTTAGCCGCGATCGCTATTACCTGGTGCGGCACGACAACGAGCCCCACCGCGAGGAAATTCAATTGTTGATCGACTGGATCCTGCAAAGCTTTCATTTAGATAAGTAAACCTCTTCCCTCTTTCGTTGTATGACAAACATTAGTGCGTTACAGGTGAATTTATTTCACCTGTCGCATTTTTTTTTATCGTTTGTCAAGTTTAGTGCTTTTGCTCAAACTTACACCTGCAGACCGATAGCGGCTGCCTGGATGGGAAATTGGGAGCAACACACTATGAAAGCGAGATCAGTTAAATTAGGCAGTTCTTTGGCGTTGATGCTGATGGCCTCGGGTTCATTTCTCGCATCAGCCAACACCAATGGCTATAAAATGGTACTTATTGAAGATACTCCTGGCGTAGCCGCCTTACAGGCCGGTCAGTTTGACCAGGGTATCAGTGAAACCTTAAACAGCAGTGCTGAAGTGGATAAGTTCTCACGTCAGATGAGCCTGTGCGTTGGCTTTACCAAAAGCGGCAAACTGGAGCAGGCATCAGATGCATGTGACAGCGCAGTATCTGCAGCACAGCAGTTCCACCATGTCAGCAACAGCGAGAAGCGCGAAATGCGTGCTTACGCTCTGACTAACCGTGGCGTACTGCGCCTGTTACAAAACAATAACCTGTCAGCACTGGCCGACTTTAAACGCGCAGCTGAATTAAATCGCAGCGACGTAAGTCAGCACAACCTGCAACGGTTAGAGTTAGCACTGAACAAAGCCAACAGCGGCTTAGACATCGCGATGGTGTCAGCAGAGTAAGTAACTTCTGCGATGTAATAGTAACAAAGGTTATTGCAGAGTAAGCGCCTGCATTAACCTCAAAGGAAACAACCGGCAGTAAACAGAGTAAGCGCCTGTTCACTGCGGCAACGATTACACTCCCCCGTGTATGCAGAGTTACTACTCCCCGGTGTAACTCTGCTTTTTTTGTGCCCGATAAAACATCATGGCAACGACTGCAACACTCGCCTTGGCTCGTCACAGCAACTCACTCGCGCTTGCGCGCTCCCTCAGACACTCTGTGCCGCCCAATTCGAGGTTCCAGCCGTTTGCTATCGCAACAGCACGTTAAGCAAACTGCTTTAACACCCCGGCGGCGATATCAGCCTGTGAGTAAACGCCGGTATCCAGCACCCAGCCGGTAACCAAGTGTGCCGGTGTTACGTCAAACGACGGGTTAAATACCACTGCATCCTCCGGTGCCCAAATCGCTGTGCCGAAAGCCCCGCTAACCCCCCGTACTTCATCGCCGTGGCGCTGCTCAATCGGTATGGCGCTGCCATCACTGCAGGCTAAGTCTACCGTGGTATGCGGCGCCACCACATAAAATGGCACTTTATGATAATGTGCCAGCACCGCCAACGAATAAGTGCCTACTTTATTGGCGAAATCACCGTTGGCAGCGATGCGGTCGGAGCCGACAAAAATACGATCAACCTGACCGCGGGCCATCAGCATAGCAGCCATATTGTCACAAATAAGCTGATACGGAATGCCCAGTTGTTGGCATTCCCACGCCGTTAAACGCCCGCCCTGCAGCAATGGCCGGGTTTCATCTACCCACAGGCGGATATTTTTACCCTGCTGATGTGCCAGATTAATTACGCCAAGGGCTGTACCTACCCCGGCAGTAGCCAGGCCGCCGGTATTGCAGTGCGTTAACAATTGCTCGCCCTGTTGCACCAATGCTGCGCCATGGCGTGCTATATCCAGGCATAGCTGTACATCTTCAGCAAACAGTTGCCCGGCACAATGAATGGCAGCGGTTTTAAAATCCGGTTGTTGCAGCGCAGCTATCATGCTGTCGAGGTTATTCATCAAATTTACTGCCGTGGGCCGGGCGGCGCGCAGCACTTCAGCATCAAGCAACAATTGCTGACGACTATCGCCCACACTGGCACGATACGCCAGTAACAAACTTGCACCTATGCCAATAGCCGGAGCACCACGCAACTGTAGCGCTTTAATCATGGCTACCATGTCGTTAACTGTATGGCACAGCAGCCATTTTTGTTGTTGTGGCAATAAGGTCTGATCCAGCACATACAATTCACCCTGTACAGTTTTCAGGCTCAGTGCAGTTAAGTTTTTCATAGCTTATTCCTGTTTGGCGTTGCAGACGCCTATAAGGTTTGCGATTATGCAGCCCTGCTATTTTCAACACAAGTTATGAGAGCCGGAATGACTGACTACCGAACCTTTACCACTGACGATGCAATGCGCTTTGCCGATGAGCACAGCGGTCTGTTTGGCGATCACAGTAAATTAAGCTGCGAAGAATTTGGTGACGGCAATCTGAACCTGGTGTTTCGGGTTGAAAACGACAAAGGCACCAGCCTTATTGTAAAGCAGGCGCTGCCTTATGCCCGCTGTGTAGGCGAAAGCTGGCCGCTGACTATAGAGCGCGCCCGCATTGAAGCCGAAGTGTTGTTAAAACACCGCAAATTGTGCCCGGACCATACAGTAGAAGTGCTGCACTACGATGCCGCTCTTGCCGCCATCCTGATGGAAGATTTAAAAGACTACCGCATTTTACGCACCGAGCTGGTGGCCGGTAAGCAGTTCCCCCACCTGGCAGCACAGTTGGCAACTTATCTGGCTAACACCTTGTATTACACCAGCGACTTTGCCCTCACCGGGCCGAATAAAAAACAGCAGGTTGGCCAATTTTTAAATCCGGAAATGTGCCTGATTACTGAGGATTTATTCTTTACCGACCCCTACTGCAACCACGAGCGTAATAATATTCACAGTGAAATACGGAATGACGCCCTGCAACTGTGGCACGACGAAGCCCTGCAAGCCGAAGTAGCGCAGCTAAAAGCCGGCTTTTTATCTCAGCCACAGGCACTACTGCATGGCGATCTGCATACCGGCAGCATCTTTATTAATGACGATAACTGTAAACTGATCGACGCTGAATTTGGCTTTTATGGCCCTATCGGCTTTGATGTCGGCAGCCTGATCGGTAATTTGCTGCTGAATTATCTTGGCCATTTTGGCCTGACACCAGATACCGCGGCACGCCAGCAACATCAGGATTATCTGCTATCACAAGTGCAAACCCTGTGGCAGGAGTTTGAAAAGCAGTTTAAACATTTGATGAGCAATGAGTGCCGTGAACCGACACTGCAAAACAGCCCATACCAGCAACGCTTTATACAACGGGTGTTTAGCGATACTCTGGGTTATGCCGGTTGTGAGCTAATCCGCCGCACAGTTGGCCTGGCGCATGTTGCCGATTTAGACAGTATCAGCGACGGCACCTTACGCGGGCAGAGTGAGCACAAAGCCCTGAAACTGGGGCATGAGCTGATTATACAGCGTAACGAGCTGGCAGGTATTGACCAGGTACTCACGCTGGTACGATATCTGCAAAATTAACCCTGACGGAGCCTGCCAGATGAATTCTCTTATATTGCATAGTGTTAAAAACATCTGGCAGCAGGCGCCACACAACGCCTTTACTGATCTTATCGCCTTTAATGGGGCGCTGTGGTGTGTATTTCGTGAAGGCAGCGATCATATATCACCCGATGGTGCCTTTCGCATTTTGCAAAGTAGCAACGGTGATCAGTGGCACAGTGTTGCCTTGATCAGTATGCCCCACGCCGATTTGCGCGACGCCAAATTCAGCCTCACCCCGGCTGGCACTTTGTTGCTATTGGGTGCCGGTGTCTTACACGATAAGACCCTGTATAGCCATCAGTCATATATCTGGCAATCTGACGATGGTATTTGTTGGTCTGAGGCGCAGCCGGTAGGTGAACAAAATATCTGGCTGTGGCGCATGACATGGCAGCAAAAGCTGTATGCAGTGGGCTACAAGGTAGGCCAGCCACGTTTGGTCCGGCTGTACAACAGTACAGATTATAAAAGTTTTACTACTGTTACTGATATTTATAGCGGCAGCTATGCCAACGAAAGTGCGCTGTTATTTGAGCCGGATGGCACAGCACTATGCCTGCTGCGCCGTGATCCGGAGCATGGCCTGTTTGGTGTTAGCCAACCACCCTATACTAACTGGCACTGGCAGGATACTGGCGGTCGTATTGGTGGCCCGCAGTGTTTACAACTAGCAGATGGCCGCCTGCTGGCCTGTGTACGTTTGTATGACGATAAAGTGCGCACCAGCCTGTGCTGGGTAGACCGCCACAGCGGTAAACTAACAGAAGCCCTGCCGCTACCCTCCGGCGGCGATTGCAGTTATGCCGGTATGGTGTTGCAGGGCAATACACTGTATATCAGTTATTATTCGTCACATGAAACAACCACAGCCATTTATCTGGCTGTGGTGTCTGTGTTGGCAGCTAATTAATACTTAATGCTGCAACCATAAGGCTTGGTAACGGCAGGGTCGGGCTTTCCACCGGCCAGAACAGCTTTGGCGGCGTTGGCAAAAAGTGGTGTGGCTTTGCTGATATCGTCCACTTTGGCAGACGGAATACTGTCTATCCCGCCCATATATTGCAGTACACCGGCTTTATCTATGACGTACATATGCGGCGTGGTTTTAGCATCATAGGCTTTACCCACTACGCCGCTTTCATCAAATACTACGGCAGTAGGTGCTGCATCGCGGCTGGCGGTAAGCTCATCTGCTTTAGCCGGGCTAACATGCCCCTGCTTGCCCGGTGCCGATGAAATAACGGTAAGCCATACTACATCCTGCCCGGTCAGATCACTCTGCAGTGCCTGCATATTGCCACTGTAATGTTTTACTACAAACGGGCAATCATGGTTAGTCCATTCCAGTACCACATTTTTACCGGCAAAATCTTTTAAGCTATGGCTATTACCTTTGGTATCCATCACAGTAAAGTCAGGGGCCGGTGCACCTACTTGTGGTGCTGCACTTAAACCCAACGACAATAATGCTGCCGAAGCAGCCAGTACCAGATGACGTAATTTCATAATGTTTACTCCTTTATTATCCGGGCCTGTCAGGCCGTTAAGGTTGACTACTCAGTCGCGCTAACGTCTGCGACAAAGTGTCAGGGGTTAAAATCTGTGGCAGCACTTGTGGTGGCAGCCCCGGCCAGTACAACACATACAATGGCACACCATCACGCTGATACAAACGTAAATACTCGGTTATGGCGCCGTCACGCAGTGTCCAGTCGCCTTTTAAGTAAGTCACATCGTACAATGCCAGCGCGGCTTTGCTGCTGTCAGTATTTAGCGCCACCCTCTCGTTTACCAGGCAGGTAATACACCAGTCGGCGGTCATATTAACCAACACCGGTTTACCCTGTTCCCGCAATTGCTTAAGAGTGGCAGCAGACCAAGGCTGCCAGTGTTGTGCATCACCGCTTTGTGCCTGTGGCGCTGCCGGCTGTGGCGCCAGTACAGGTAACGCCAGTGCAAGCAACACCAGCATCAGCGCCACACCGGCACCCATGCGGCCAGCCTGCGCCAGTTGCTTGCGGCCCCACAGCCAGCATGCTGCAGCAATGCACACTAAACCAACTAACAACAATGCCTGAGCATCCACCCCGGCCTGGCGACCATATACCCACAACAACCATACTGCGCTGAAATACAACGGATACGCCAGCACCTGCTTTAATGTGTCCATCCAGGCGCCGGGTTTGGGTAGTATGCGGGCAAAACCCGGTATAAACGCCAGCAACAAAAACGGCAGTGCCATGCCCAGGCCCAGCGCCGCAAATACCAACAGCGCTACCGGTGCGCTCTGGGTTACCGCATAACCCAGCGCAGAGCCCATAAAAGGTGCAGTGCAAGGGCTGGCCACTATTACTGCCAACACGCCGGTAAAAAACGAGCCTTTGCCACCTTTAGCCGTAGTAAGTGCTCCGCCGGTGTTCATCAGCCCCAGGCCAAACTGCACAACGCCGGATAAACTTAACCCCAGCGCGAACAACAAATACACCAGCAATGCCACCATATAGGGGCTTTGTAACTGAAAGCCCCAGCCTATGGCAGCCCCGGCGGCGCGCAGCATAATAAGCAGCAGTGCCAAGGCAACAAAACTGAGTATTACACCAGCACTGTAGAATAAGGCATCACGCTTTTGCTGTGACTGTTGTGCGCTGTTGGCAGCAATACTCAGCGCTTTTAGCGACAATACCGGAAATACGCACGGCATTAAGTTCAGGATCAGGCCGCCGGCTGCAGCCATCAGTAAGATTAACCACAGCGCCGTACTGCTTTGCTGGCCCTGAGTAACCAGAATTTCCGCTGCAGTTTTCCCGTTGCCTGCCAGTTGTTCGCTTTTGCTCAGTTGCACACGGTAGGCGCTGTCTGCACTTACCAGTACCAGTTCAATCTTATCGCCCACACCGGAAAAGTAGGTATTTAATGGTTGTTGCAGCAGTAACTGCGACCCTTGCTGGCTGATTTGCTGCTTTGCTGCATGATCAACCAGCTCTGTTGCTGCCACAAAAAACGCCGTTATGTCTGTCGGTTGCGGCCAGTCAATTACGGCAGAAAAAGCCCCGCCTGAGATATCAAACTGGCCACTGATATTAAGCGGCTGCGGCAGTTGCTGCTCTGCCTGACTAAATAAAGCACAGTACTCTTGCGCTAATATAGCGTTGCTGCCCACCGGTAATGTCAGGCTAAATTGTGCCTCGGCCGGAATACAGACCTCCTCACATACCAGCCAGTCAGCCTGCAACTGAATATCAATAGTGTCAGCGGCGTAATCAGCCGCAATGCTAAGATCAGACAGCAAAACCGTGCTGCCCTCAAAACCGTAATTTACCAACGGCGGTATAGCGATGGCGTGTGGTGTCGGCCATTGAATATCGCCAGCCGTTACACCATCGGGTAGTTGCCAGCTTAGGCTGGTAGCCAGGCCGGAGTCACCAGGATTTTGCCAGTAGGTATGCCAATGCTCGTCCGGCACAAAATGCAGTGCCAGCCGCATAGTTTGCCCCGGTGTTACCTGCTGATATTCACTAACCAGTTCAGCTTTCAGCTGTTTTGCCGTTTGCCAGCCAGTGGTAGCTGCATGCGCGCTTATCAGCACACTGCTGCAAAACAGCAGAAAAATTACCCTGCTTATTGTTGTTACGTATATAGCTCTCACGTATATAGCTCTCTCATATATACCGCTCTCAAATAGTGCATCTGTGTATCGATACGAGCCTACACCGGTTTTGATCAAACCGCTGACAAAATAACCGCCAAACTACGCTAAGTTGAGTATTTTTTGCGACAAAATGCTATATTAAGCCGGTATAAACGTAACAACTGCTGTGGTCACTCCAGCAAAGTGTTCGTTACAACAAGCATACAAAACAATCGTAATCCTCAATAAAAGGTTCACCTTAATGAAGCTATTTACTAAGTCGGTGTTATCAGCGGCCATTCAGGCCGGCCTGTTTAGTGCAGCTGTTGGTTTTTCTCCTGTGTTAATGGCACAGGAAAGTGACAAAGACCAAGGCGGCAAACAACAGGAACTGGAAACCATTACTGTTACCGCGCAAAAGCGCAGCCAGAGTATTCAGGAAGTGCCAATCTCTATCGCCACCCTGTCCGGCGAAAAGTTTGACACCATTTTCTCTTCCGGTGATGACATTACAGCTTTGGCCATTAAGGTGCCTGGCCTGTATGCCGAAACCTCTAACGGTCGTGCGGCACCACGTTTTTATATCCGTGGTTTGGGTAATACTGATTTTGACTTAGCTGCATCACAACCGGTGTCCATTATTATGGATGACGTGGTGATGGAAAACGTGATTTTAAAAAGCTTCCCGCTGTTTGATGTGCAACAGGTAGAAGTGATCCGCGGCCCGCAAGGCACACTATTCGGCCGTAACACTACAGCCGGTATTATCAAATTTGACAGCGTAAAACCAAGCCAGGACTTTGATGCCTATGTTAAAACCACTGCTGGCACCCTCGGCCAATTTAACCTTGAAGGTGCGGCAGGTGGCGGTTTAACCGACGAATTATCCGCCCGTATTTCATTATTATCACAGCATCGCAGCAACTGGGTAAGCAACAGCTACACCGGCGAAAGCGACGTTATGGGTGGTTACAATGAACGCGCCGGCCGCTTACAGTTTTTGTATGAAACAGCCGACTTCGATGCGCTGTTAAATGTACATTCCCGCAATTACGACGGCACATCGAGCCTGTTTCGCAAAAATATTCTGACTCCGGGCAGCGACAAGCTAAACGAAAATTATGATCGCGATACGGTGGCTTATGACGCTGATGGCTATAATCGCCAGAGCTACGATGCCTGGGGCGCCTCACTGAAGTTTGACTTCCGCTTTGATGGCATGACACTTACCAGCATTTCAGCATTAGAGCGCGCAGATGGAGGTGGTATTGGCGATATTGACGGTGGTAATCCCGGCCAGGCCGGTCCTGCTAACCCGGACAATGCGGTCACTGAAGATCAGTTAAAAGATTTAAAACAGTACACGCAGGAAATCCGCCTGGCCAGCGATACCTCTGGCCCGCTAAGCTGGCAAGCCGGTGGTTTTTACTTCGACTCAACCTTTGGTGTAAACAGTATTGACGGTTTCTTTGGTGCCACTGAAGTGTTCCACGGCAATACCAGTTGGGCACTGTTTGGCCAAACCACTTATAAATTCACCGACAAACTGGATGTTACTGCCGGTATTCGTTATACCGACGATGTAAAAACTTTTTCGGTAGGCCAGCAAAATGTTAACGGCTTTGCTCTGGTTATCGGCGCTGCACAAATTCAGCAGTATGATCCAATCAAGGTATCTGACGACCAAATCAGCTGGGAATTAAGCGCCAACTACCGCTTAACCGATAAAACCAGCTTATTTGCCCGTGTGGCTGAAGGCTTCCGTGCCCAGTCTATTCAGGGCCGTGATGTGGCATTTGAAGCACCGCCGTCAGTCGCTGATTCAGAAACCATTACGTCATTTGAAGTAGGTGCTAAGTCAGACTTGCTGGACAACACCTTGCGCCTGAACGGTGCGGTGTTCTACTACACCATTGACGATATTCAGTTATCTGCCATTGGTGGTGAAACACAAGGCAACCAGCTGATTAACGCCGACAAAGGCGTAGGCTATGGTTTTGAGGTGGACTTTGATTACCGCATGCTGGCCAACCTAAGCCTGGGCGGTGGTTTTAGCTACAATAAAACCGAACTGAAAGACGACAACTTAACAGTAGCACCGTGCGGCTCTGGCCTGTGTACTGTGCTGGACCCGCTTAATGCGCAGGATTTAGCGCTAATCAACGGCAACCCGTTCCCGCAGGCGCCGAAAACCATTCTGACGTTAAATGCGCGTTATGATTTCCCGGTACAGGGTGGTGAGATTTATGTTTACGGCGATTATCAGTTACAGGGCAAAACCAACCTGTTTCTGTATGAGTCAGCTGAGTTTAAATCAAACAATAACTACGAAGCCGGTTTGCGCATAGCCTATGTTAATTACGACAGTAATTACGAAGTAGGCGTGTTTGGCCGCAATATTACCGATCAGGACAACCTGAAAGGTGCTATCGACTTTAGCAACCTGACCGGTTTTGTTAACGAGCCACGCACCTTTGGTGTTGATTTTAAAATCAGCTTTTATTAATTGCTGAGTTAGTACGAATCGACTTGCTCTAAGTCAACCGTTGAAGGCAAGGATGCCTGAGTCGAGCCCCCATGGAAGGGTTTACGGCGCGTTGACGTGGGCAAGCCGGTTCGTACTATTCTTTCTGGCTTGCTTCTGCTTTTAGTCACTTCTTTCCGGCGAATAAATCTGCACTTTCATCGATTCTGATTGCACACTTACTTTGCCCCACTTAGTCTGTTGCCATAGTATTTTTCTGGAGCAGCACATGCCGGATTTTCGCAGCGATACCGTAACCCAACCCCATCTTGCCATGAAAGAGCGCATGTTCAACGCAGCTTTAGGCGATGACGTATTTAACGACGACCCCACCACGCTGGAATTACAACGCTACGCTGCCGAAATGCTTGGCTTTGAAGCCGCACTGTTCGCGCCCAGCGGTACCCAAACTAACCTTATTGCCATGATGAGCCATTGCCAGCGTGGTGATGAAGCCATTGTTGGCCAGCAGTGGCATACCTACAAATGGGAAGGCGGTGGTATGGCGGTATTGGGCTCTATTCAGCCGCAACCGCTGGAATTGCAAAGCGACGGTACCTTGTTGCTAAGCGATATTGCCGGTGCAATAAAACCCGACGATCCGCACTTTGCCCGCACCCGCCTAATTGTGATTGAAAACACGGTTGGCGGTAAAGTGCTACCGCTTAGCTATATGCGCGATGTGGCAGCACTGGCAAAAGATAAAGGCCTGGCCTGCCATATAGATGGTGCTCGGCTGATGAATGCCGCTGTGGTGCTGGCACCACAACATAATACAACGCCACAGCAAATGGCACGCGAGCTGTGCGCGGGTTTTGATTCAGTATCGCTGTGTTTATCTAAAGGTTTAGGCTGCCCGGTAGGGTCATTATTGCTGGGCTCAGCTGATTTTATCGCCCGGGCAAAACGGGTGCGTAAAATGCTCGGCGGTGGTATGCGCCAAACCGGCATTTTAGCCGCTGCCGGCTTGTATGCGCTGGAAAACAACATCACCCGCCTGGCCGATGATCACGCCAACTGCCGCCGTTTAGCCGATGGTTTAGCCGTATTGGCGGCACAGCTACCGGCACTGCAGGGCCAACTTAGCGTATTGCCGGTACAGAGCAATATTTTATTTACCGATATCAGCCTTGAGCTGGCAGAGCGCTTACTGCCCTATCTGGCAGAATGCGGTATCAGGCTTACCAGCAGCAATTACCAAAGCAGCAACGGCGCTATTAAGCGCGTGCGCTGGGTATGCCATTTACAAATAAGCAGTGATGATATTGAGCAAACACTGCAGCATGTTACCGCCTTTGCCCGACTAAATTAACCGCCAGGCTGAAAGCAACTGCACCTTTTGCCTGTCTGTTACGTAATTAGCAAAACGTAACCACAGGCAGAGGTATTTATGGCCCAATCCACATTATTAAAACTCTTTGCAGCATTAATGCTGCTTGGCAGTACCGCACAGGCACAGGACAACACTATGCCGGCTACACGCCATACCGACACTATAGTAGTGGGTGCCGGCTGTTTCTGGGGGGTAGAAAAACGTTTTGAAGCTATGGACGGCGTAATAGATGCCGTATCCGGCTATGCCGATGGTAATGGCGTACAACCCACATACCGCGCCATTACGCAAAAACGCAACCAGCATAACCCGAACAACCATGCCGAAGTGGTGCAAATTACCTTTAACCCGGCCGTAGTCAGCCTGACTACCTTGCTGCAGCGCTACTTTGAAATGCATGACCCAACCCAGCTAAACCGCCAGGGTAATGATATTGGCACCCAATACCGCTCAATTATCCTGACTAACAGCCAGAAACAGGCTGACAGCGCCCGGCAGGTGCAGGCCGCGTATCAGTTATTGCTAAGCCAGGCCGGTTACGGTGCTATTACCACGCAAATAAAGCCGCTACGTGAGTTTTTCCCGGCCGAGCAGTATCATCAGGACTATATCGCGAAAAACCCTAACGGCTACTGCCCCGATCATTCCACCGGCGTGCGTTTTGCCGGCGACAATAAAAGCCAAACTGCAGCGGTGGATAACAGCGCTTTACTCAGCGGTAAGCATATACTGGTGATAGATTCTGAAAACTACTGCCCGTACTGTGAGAAATTTAAAGCCGAGGTAGCAAACCGTTATCAGGGTGATATTCCGCTACATTTTCGCTACGCCAGTGCCGTTAATGGCTTAACGCTAAAAACCCCAACCTGGGCTACACCCACCATTATTCTGCTGCAAGACGGCAAAGAAGTATTTGGCCGCCAGGGCTACGTAAACCCGGACGAATTTTACCTGCTGTTAGGCAAATTTAAACTCGGCGACACCGAGGCTTTTGATGTCGCGTTTGATAAAGGCACCGACGGCCGCTTTTGCCAGCAGTATGAAATTTTTAAAAACACCCCGGACGGCGTTTTTACCGACAAACTAAGCGGGGCGCCTCTGTTTGACACCCGCGACCGTTTTGACTCCGGCACCGGCTGGTTATCCTTTACCAAAGCCGTTAACGGCGCAGTAATTGAAAAACCGGACAACAGCTATGGCATGCGCCGCACTGAAATACGCGCCAAAGTGTCTGGTATTCATTTGGGCCATGTGTTTAACGACGGCCCCAATGGCAGGTCGCGTTACTGCATTAATGCCACCGTGCTGGACTTTGTGCCGCGCGCACAAGGTTAACCTAAGTGCTACCGGCGCGGCTTGGTTTGGTTGCCGGTAGCAGGTTTTGCTCGTCTGATTGGCTTAACTCGGCCTCTAATTGCTGCTCGATGCTGTCGTCGGTACTTACATCAACTGCCGGATCGATAGGCGTCTCTGGCCCGGTGGAAAATGTTCCGGGCTGCATAGTTTTTTTGCCGTGCTCTGAGCTCACATCTGCCATATGGATACGATAAATCGGCTCTGGCATTTCAATACCAGCGTTATCAAAAGCAGCTTTAACCAGCCGGATAGCTTCGCTACGGGCTTTTAAAAAGTCGGTTTCACGTTGATCGACCCAGGCAAACACACGCACGGTAACGGCACTATCACCTAACTCCTGCACCAGTACACGTGGCCTGGGATCCGTTAAAATACCTGGCATAGCCTGCAAAGTGACAATAGCCAGCTGGCGTACCACAAGTAAATCGAGATCGACAGACACTCCAACGTTAAATTCAAACCGGCGCAGAGGGTTACGGGAAAAATTGGTCATTGGCGAAGTAATAATCAGGCTGTTAGGAATGCGTAAGTGATTACCATCCAATGTCATCAGCACGGTATCACGCGATGTTAACCGCATTACTTTACCGGTCATATTGTTTACCTGAATAGCATCACCAATAGCAAAAGGATTGCGGGTGCTTAGCAATACACCGGCCAGATAGTTTTCTACAATATTGCGAAAGGCAAAACCCAGCGCAATACCAATAACCCCCGCCACCCCCAGCATAGCGCTAACCAGCGCGGTAGCATCCAGTAACTCAAGGGCGATCAGAATGCCAATACCAGTAATAATTAGGCGGACAAAGCGCATACCCAGATTGGTCGCCAGCTCACTTAGCCCCAACCGACGCAATAAAGCCCCATGGTTAGACAACCAGCTGCCCACCAGCCAAAATACTAATACCGCCAACACTGCCAGCAATAACAAAGGCAGCATTTGCACCGTAGTACTAAGCATTTCGCGGAATTTCTCAGCGGCAGGCTCCAGTCGAGAACGCACGGCCAGTTGCTCCTGCAGCTGGTTTTGCACATGCACCACGCCTTCCAGCCGGCTGGCAATCGCTGCCACTTCACTTTTCAGTTGGGTGTTAGCAACTTCGCCGCTCAACGTCAGCACTCCGGCCTGTACACTGATCTCAATATGCTCCATACCGGCTATCGAGGTAGTAATAGCACGCAGGCGCTCAGCTATAGCCTGATCCTGAGTGGCATTTACCACCTTAATGGGTGGTGCTTCGCTATTATCCTGTGGCATAGCAACGCCATAACCTGGCAGCCAAAACAACATAATTGCTACTAGCAGTGCTTTCATCCATTCTCCGGTTTTGCTTTAGGCAACAGTACTGTAACTATAGCAGCCGGCCAATTACACCTGAGCGCGCTCTGCTAACACCAACACTGACGGGGCCGGTTTATGCCGCAGCGCCAGCAGCAAACCGGTCAGGATAATCAACAGCACACCACCAAGTTGCAATGTGCTTAAGCTTTCGTTAAACAGCCACCAACCGGCCAGAATAACGGTAACCGGCTCCAGATAGGCCAGGGTGGCATAAACGCGGGTGGGTAAATGCTGTAGCGCCACTATGGCGCAGTAAATAGCAATAAAACCGGGGAAAATACCGGCCAGTGCTATCCAGATAACATCAGCTGGCGCAGGTACGCTTATGCCGGTTAAAAACGGCAGTACGCAGCAGGCTCCGATCATCAGCTGGTAAAACGTGCGCTGCAATTGTGAGTGCGCAGGCTGGGCACGGCGGTTCAACAGTAAAAAGCCGCTATAAGTAAACAGCGACAGCAAGCCAAAGATAAGGCCGGGGAGCTGTGCGGCGTCTAACACCAGATCAAACTTAAATTGCTGTAACATGGCAAAGCCAAGGAACGACAGTACAATCAGGCTGGTATCGGGTAAATCGAGCTTTTCCTGCAGTAACCAATGCGCAATAAACGCCGATAGCGGCGGTGCCAGATACACCAGCATAATGGCATTGGCCAGACTGATATATTCAATAGCCGTTAAAAAACTCAGCATAAACCCAGCCAGCAGTACGCCGTTTACTGCCATGCGCCAGTCGGGCGTGCCTTTAAGTACAGCAAGCCGGCCGGTTAAGCCGACAAACAGCAACAAACACATACCGCCAACTGCTAAGCGGTAAAACGTTAGCTCAGCCGCTGCCAGGCCGCTAAAGCGGGCAATAATGCCACTGCTGGCCATCGCCACGGCCGAAGCCAGTGCTAGTAACGCATAAGTGAGCATAATAACCGATTGTCCTGTATCATCGGGATTCGGTTCACTCACACCGACACGCCGTAAATACGTCCCTGTAGGCTCGATTCCGGCATCCATGCCGTCAACGGTCGGCTTAGAGTAAACCCAATCCCTCGCCTTAATTCCGGCTCACATTATGCTGGTTCTGCATTTAATAAACGAGATGGCCTAACCGGAATTTCGCATACCTGCGGCTATACCGGCGATAGTAACCATTAACGCCCGGCTCATCATCGGGTTTACCCGCTCGGGCTGGTGGCGCACACGATACAGCAGCTCGGCTTGCAGAATATGCAGCGGGTCTACATAAGTATTGCGCAGCACTATTGATTCCCTAATCCAGCTTTCTTTTGCCATTAAGGTATCGCTATGAATAAGCTTCAGCAGCAACTGCCGATCAGCGGCCAGTTGGCTGCGCAGGCTTTGGCCTAAATGCTTCAGTTCGTCTGGCACCAGCACTTTGTCATAATAAGCCGCTATTTCGCTGTCGGCTTTTAAAAACACCATTTCCAGCATCGACATACGGGTAGCGAAAAATGGCCATTGCTGCTGCATTTCATCCAGCAACGCCGCTTTGTCCTGCTTCGCAGCATTAGCCAAGGCCCCACCCGCGCCCAGCCAGGCTGGTAACATTAAGCGGTTTTGCGACCAGGCGAAAATCCACGGTATTGCCCGCAGGCTTTCTACCCCGCCGCTGGGGTTACGTTTGGCCGGCCGGCTACCCAGCGGTAACTGGCCCAGTTCCTGCTCGGGCGTGGCAGCGCGGAAATACGGCACAAAGTCTTTATTGTGCCGCACCACACCGCGGTATACCTCGCAGGAATCATCTGCCAGTTGTTGCATTAAATCGCGCCAGCTTTGTTTTGGCACCGGTGGCGGCAATAGCATGCCTTCAAGCACAGCGCTGGCATACAATGCCAGGCTGCGCTCGGCTAATTGCGGCAAGCCGAATTTAAAGCGGATCATCTCGCCCTGCTCAGTTACCCGTAAACCACCCGCTAACGAACCCGGCGGTTGCGACAAAATAGCGGCATGCGCCGGGCCGCCGCCACGGCCGATAGTACCGCCGCGGCCATGAAACAGCGTAAGTTGTACCTTGGCTTGCTGGCAAATAGCGACTAAAGCTTCCTGGGCACTGTACTGCGCCCAGGCGGCGGCAAATACCCCGGCATCTTTGGCAGAGTCAGAGTAGCCAATCATCACTTCCTGTTTGCCATTAATGTAACCACGGTACCAGTCGATGCTAAGCAATTTGCGCATACAATCCGGTGCATTTTGTAAATCGCTTAAGGTTTCAAACAACGGTGCTACCGGCATCGGGAAACTAATACCGGCTTCTTTTAACAACAGTTGTACGGCCAGTACATCAGACGGTTTACCGGCCATGGAAATAACATAGGTACTTAGCGCTTCGCTGCCATGGCGGGCAACAATATCGCAGGTATCCAGTACTTCCTGCACATCAGCAGACGGCTGCCAGCTTTTCGGAAACAACGGCCGACGGTTGGCCAGCTCGGCCAGTAAAAATGCCTGGCGGGCGCCTTCGTCCCAGGCGGCATAATCGCCCAGGCCCAGATGCTGGGTTAACTCGCCAAACACTTGTGCATGGCGGCCGGCGTCCTGGCGGATATCCAGTTTTAATAAGGTCAGGCCAAAGGCATAAGCCCGGCGCAGCGTATCCAGCAATTTGCCATTGGCAATAACGGCCATACCGCAATCTAACAACGATTGATAACACAGCAGCAGCGGCTCCAACAATTGCTGGTTATGCCAGATCAAGTCGTTCGGCCGTTGCAGACGGTCATGCTTTAACGCTTCGGTTAACCAGTCGCGGCTGTGTAATAAGCCGGTGCGCAATTTATTCAGCACCAACCGGTAAGGTTCACTGGCATCACCCGCCACTTCACGCAGCGCCGCATTGGCCTGATACATCGACAGCTCACTGCTGAGTAAATCCAGATCTTTGGCGAATAAGTCTGCCGCTTTCCAGCGGCTGAGTAACAACACCTGACGGGTAACCTTAGCGGTAACAAAAGGGTTACCGTCACGGTCACCGCCCATCCAGGAAGAGAACCTCACCGGCGCGGCGTCCAGTGCCAGCCCTTTGCCGGTAGCGTCAATCAGCTTGGTATCCAGCTCGCGCAGAAAATCCGGCACCGCCTGCCACAATGAGCTTTCAATAACAGCAAAGCCCGATTTAGCTTCATCAACCGGCGTAGGCCGTTGCTCACGAATTTCATTGGTATGCCAGGCCTGAGCAATCAGTTCACTTAAACGCAGCTCTACTTTATGCTGCGCCGCAGCGGTTAACTCCTGCTCCAGTTCGGTTAAACAGGCGGCTATTTCTGTCAGTTTATGAATCAGAGTGCGGCGCGATACTTCTGTTGGATGCGCGGTTAATACCAGCTCAATTGATAAATTGGCTACTGCCTGCTCAACTTTGCTGCTGTCCAGTTGCTTCTGTTGCAATAAACTGAATAACTCCTGCAGCGGCTCGGGTTTTTCAATACTGGTATGGCCAATACGGCTGATGGTGTGGTGCTGTTCTGCCAGGTTAGCTAAATTCAGAAACTGGGCAAAGGCGCGTGCTACCGGCAATAATTCGTCGTCAGTTAAACTGCGCAGTACCTGCTTCAGCTTGTCGGCCTGTGATTCATCACCCTGGCGTGCCGCCTTGGATAATAACCGGATCTGCTCAACCCGCTCCAGCAGTGCATCGCCCAACTGGCTACGAATAGTGTCGCCCAGCTTTGTTCCCAGCAAGCCAACATTGGCTTTTAGTGCTGCGTAGTGATCCATTGTCGTTGCCTCTGTTACCACGTATTGCACCACCCTAGCGCGTTATGTACTGGTACTCAACTATGATTGATTACAAAGTGGGCAACGCAATTGGTAAAACCAAATAACCAAAACAAATTCGCTTTTTTGTATTAGCCGGGAATAAAACCCCAGGCTGTCGCGTTATCGCTATGTCACTGACGACATAACGAGGATCTCACCATGAAAATACTACTGACTCCAAGCCTGATTGCTATTGCCTGTTTCTCTGCCTTAACGGCCGCCGCTGAGGTGGGTGTTAAGGCGCAAAGTAACCCAGCAAACCAGCTGCAAGTTAATCTCAGCAACAGTTCTGCCACGGTAAGCAGCAACCAACAAGCTAACGCTAATGCCAATACCGACATGGCGGCAATGCAAACTGAAGCGGGTACAAGCGCTGAAGGCAGCGCAGCACTTACCGGCACCGCAGCGGCTCAATTAAGCGGTGTGGCTGCGACCTCGCAGACTGTGCTGACTAACAGCGTCGGCCAGCTAACCGGGCCGGGCCCGCAGCTGCAGCCAGCCGTTGCCAGTGACGCTGTTGTAACCGCAGCGGCCAGTGCCAGCCAGCAGTTAAATACCGATTTGGCTGCCACTACCAGCCAACAGCTGCAGCAACAGCTTATCGGCAATACCAGCCAGCTGATACAACAAAGCACCAATGCGGCTGTGGCGCAAACGGTTAGCCAGACAGTATCAGCAGAGGTAAGCAATACAGTGCGTAACACCATTAAGTTGTCTACCGGCTTATAACCCCCCAACAATGCGCCGGTTAATGCCGGCGCAACATCGTGTTGCAGGAGATAATTATGGCCCTTATAAACCGCCTTATCGCGGCACCGGCTACGCTGTGCCTGCTGTGTTGCCTGCCAGTGCAGGCTAATGACACACTCAGCGTTCATGCCAGTGTCCGCGCCGGACTGGAGCAACAGTCTAATGTGAATATTAGGGAGCTTGAGCAAGCCAGTGGCCAATCTGATGTTGCCACCCTGCTCGAAGCCGACATCAAGGTGCAATGGCAAACCACACCGGCGCTGCGGCTGGACGGCGGCTACAGTGTGCAGGATAAAAACTACCATCAGGCTGATGCCTTCGACAGCCGCTTGCAGTTGGCCCATCTGGATGCCAGCTACCAGCTGGGCGCGACCACGGTTGGCGCTAACCTGTACTATGCCAGCGCCGATTTAGCGCAGGCACGCTTTCTGACACTGCAACAAGCCAGCCTGTATAGCATGCACAGTATCGGTGACAGCAGCTTTGTGCGCCCGGCCATCACGCTCAGCGATAAAACATTCGCCCGCTTTAGCGAGCGCAATGCCAGCACCGCCAGCGCCAGCCTGGATGCGTTCTGGTTTTTCGCCAGCGCTCAGCGCTTTATCACCCTGGGGTTGCTATATGACGACGAGGATAGCCGCGATCCGGCATTTAGTTATCAGGCGCCGGGGATAAGAGTCCGGTTTTCTGCCAGCTACCCACTGTGGCAGCTCGAGCATAAGCTGCAACTGGGTGCTAAATGGTCACAGCGCAGCTATAGCGCGGTTCAGCCAGACGATAATAGCGCTGCCGCAAGCCGTCGTCGCGATAACCAGAGCCAGTTCGAAGCCAGTTGGCAGCTTAACCTGAGCGCCAAGCTGGCGGTATTAACCAAGCTTGAACATGGCGATTTTAGCTCGACGCTACAAAGTGCAGATTACCGCGAAACCCGCAGCTCATTAGCACTACAGCTGAGCTTTTAATGGCGCGGCCAGTAAGCCGTAGCCAAACTGCTTATCCTTACCCGGCCCGCCTAAATCGCGGGCCTGTTGTATGAGTTGCTGTTTAATGTCTGCCAATGAGCTGCCTGGTGTCAACGCCAGCAAACAGGCTACCGCCGCGCTCACTACCGGCGCAGCCAGTGAGGTGCCACTTTGCACCGCCCAATCGCCCGCAGTGCTGAGTGCCGGCACTTTTACGCCCAGCGCGGCAAAGTCGATATAATCGCCCTGATTGGCCCAGCGGTATAACTGCGCCAGGCTGTCAACAGCGGTAACCGCCAGCACCTGTGGGTAAGCGGCCGGATATAGCGCCGCGGCTGCCGGCCCGCCATTGCCGGCAGCGGCAACCAAAATAACCTGCTGCTTTGCTAATTGTGCCACCGTTGCCGCCAGCACCGGGTTATCCGGCCCGGTCAGGCTCATATTAATAACCTTAACCTGCTGCTGTACCAGGTAGTTTAGGGCCTGTAATACATGGGCCAGCGTCGCCGATTGCTGATAGTTATTGCTGGGATAAAACGCACTGGCACTGTACAGCGTCAGCTTAGGTAACAACGCGGGACTATTTTGTTGCTGTGCCGCCAGCACGCCGGCGACCGCTGTGCCATGACCATAACTCTGATCGATGTCAGCGGGTAAAAAACTTTGTTGCACTATACTCAGCCGGCCTGCTTGTTGCGTCAGGGCCGGGTGCTGCAGCGCTATCGCGGTATCCACCATGCCCAGGGTCACCGGCGCTGTGCACATTGCCGTGGGCACAGCTGCCTCAGCGGCTGAAGTTTCAATGGCCGCCTGGGGCTGATACAGATGATTACGCCCTGCCATAGCGGCTAACTCAGCATCAAACTGTTGCCGTAGCTGCGCCGACGAATCCAGCTGTGGCGGTATTTTAAGCGTGATCAGTAGCAAGCCAATACCATCAAGTGCTGTGCGCGCTTGCACATAACCGGGCAATTGTGGCCAGCGTGCACTTAGCTGCTGCCACTCCTGGGCTGACAGCAACAGCAACCACTCGCGCTCTACCGCGCGAAAGCCGTGCTCTACTTCTACCTCGCGCCAGCGCAGCTGGCCGCTGTTGTTAAGCACATCCAGCGTTTTGGGCAAGGTGGTTAGCGGATCGGGTAAAGCCGCTTTTTCTGCCAATTGCTGTAGCAATTGTTGATGTTGCGCCTGTTGCAACGCTTGCCGCTGCAATAGCTCGGCCTGGCGCTGCACGCGCTCTGCAACGGGTGCGACCGCCTGGGGTAGCGGTTCAACCGGCAATACCTGGCTGTAACCGGGTAAGGCCGATAGCAGCAATAAGGCCACGAAACGGGGGTGTTTGCGCATGATAATCCCTGCAACTTTAGTCAGTAGTTACAACAGTAACGGCTGGCAGAAAAAAAAATTCCGTATAGGCTGGAATAACTTTTACTGCTGAACCGTTATCAGGGTAAACAGGAGTATAACCTAATCATGAAAGCAGAACTAAAACAGCTGTTACCGGCGCTAAGGCGCTTTGCCTACTCACTGACCGGCAGCATGGCTGACGCCGATGACTTGCTGCAAAACACCGTATTACGGCTACTAAATACGCCGCCAGCCGAGGGCGTACCATTGCCACAATGGGCGTTTAAAATCTGCCGTAACTTGTGGATCGACGACTACCGTGCGCAAAAGGTGCGCCAGCAGGCGACGCGACAAGTAGATTTACAGCAGGAAAATTTTAGCGACGGCGAGCAGGATATGCTAAACGACATTCAGCTGGCAGAGGTTAACGCCGCCATGAACACCCTGCCCGATGAGCAGCGCGAGGTATTATCGCTGGTGGCGGTACAGGGTTTAAGTTATCAGGAAGCCGCCACTGTGTTGGCGATCCCGGCCGGTACTATTATGAGCCGGCTGGCCCGCGCCCGCGTGGCCATGGTTGGCGCACTAAAACTTAACGGAGGCCTGGCATGATGCTGTCAGATGAGATGTTATCGGCGTTTTTAGACGCACAGTTAAGCCCGGCAGAGATGGATGCCGTGCGCCAGCAACTGCTGGACGATGAGCAACTAACCGAGCGCCTGGCCGATTTGGCAATGGTGGACAGCCTGGTACAACAGCATTACACACAAATTGACCAGCGCCCGATGCCAGAGGCCATTTTACAGTTGCTACACCAGGATGTACCAAAGCTGGCGGAAACACCCGGCAATGCCAAGGTGATCCCGTTTCCGCTATGGCGCCGGGCCCAGCAACAATTACAGCGCCATGCTGCCGCTGTGGCCTGCATCGCCTTATTCGCCGGTTATGGTGCATCACAACTTAGCGGGCCGGCCCAGCCTGCACTTGCGGGTTTAACTAAAGATGTGGTGCAGTTACTCGACAGTGCCGCCAGCGGCCAGGGCTACCAGTTGGCCCAGCAGCAGCTAACGCCGCGGCTGAGCTTTATTAACCAGCAAGGCGATTTTTGCCGCCAGTACAGCCTGCAAAGCCAAGCAGAGCTAAGCGAAAACATCGCCTGCCGCCGCAACGGCCAGTGGCGACAGCATGCCAGCGTAAATCTTGAGCTGTCAGGCGTTGTTAATGAGGGGCAATACCAGACTGCCAGTGGCGGCAGTATAGTAGACAACATCCTGGACAACATGATGGCAGGCCCGGCGCTTACCGCCACCGCCGAACAACAGTACCTGAACAAAACTAATCGCTAACCCAAGCAGGAGGTGTGACATGACAAAGATAAATTTTATGCAAACCTGCGCTCTGCTGGGCGTTTTATTACTGACAGCCTGTAGCAGCCAGCCTGATTACCGGGCTGCCAATGGCAGAGGCTACGGCTACAGTGAGCAGAAAATAAGCGATAACTATTACCGCGTTATATTTAAGTCTGCCGGTGCTGACAGCGGTAAAGCCAAAGCCTACGCGCTGCGCCGGGCGGCAGAACTTACCGCAGCGCAAGGCTATGACTGGTTTGCCGTTGTAGATAAAGAAACGCTGCTAGAGCGTGAGCAAAATAACGCAAGTCATGCTGGCGCGGGTTACCAACACACCACCGTGCAAGACTGTTCACTGCTTACCTGCCGCAGCCGAACCGTAACACGGCCAGAGTATGAGGTCGGCATAAGCAGTGGTGGCCGCGATCAAGTAGAGGCGGTACTGGAGATCCGTATGGGTAAAGGCGTGATGCCCGACAGCGGCAGGGTGTACCCGGCTGGTAGTGGGCAGTAACAAGCAGTACTGCTCCGCTGCGCCAAGCATCGGCCTAAACGATGCGGTACAACGAAGACAAAAAAAACCCGCCATTACGGCGGGTTTCGTATTGCACCAACAAAACTTAGAACTTGTAAGTTACGCCACCGTAGATCTGACGACCGATAGTGTCGAATACTTCCGGCACTGTGCCACCGTCGCTGCCGTTAGCAACACGTGATGGCTCTTCGTCAGTCAGGTTTTTCACACCCAGTGATACACTGAAACCGTCAGTAATAAAGTAACTGGCTGCAATATTGTGGTACAGCACGGCGTCAATACGTGAACCGTCAGCTAAGTACTCTGTTTTACCGATATAACGGTTAAAGTACGTTACGCTCCAGTCACCCTGGCCTGCTTGAATGCTGAAATTGTTACGCAGTTCAGCATAGCCACCGAAATTACCGTCGATAGTGTTGGTGTATTCCAGGCCATCTTGCTTAAACTTCAGTAACCAGGTGGTGTCGTTATTGATGTTCCAGGTCAAGCCTAAACCTTCAAAGCGATAGGCAATGTTTAAGTCAATACCGCTGGTATCCTGATCACCGACGTTAGTTAACGGGTTGGTGAAGTTAGATAAATCGCCCTGTGGTGTAATACTGAAGGTTTCACAGGCAGTAACATCACCGGCAAAACAGTTATTTAAACCGGCTTGTGCATCTAAACGCGTAATAGCGTTTGATACTTTGAAGCGCCAGTAGTCTACTGTCATTGACAGGCCTTCAATTTGCGCAGGTGATAACACCACACCGGCAGTGAAAGATTCTGACTCTTCCGGCTCAATGTTGGCATCTGAAGTGTAATTCACCAGAATTTGCGGGTCTTGCTCATTGCCCCATGGATCATCCAGGTAATCATAAGAACCAGTGTTACCACCAAACAACTCACTTACGTTAGGTGCGCGGAAACCGGTAGCGGCCACACCACGGAACATAACCTCGTCAGACAGCTCGTAAGTTAAACCCACTTTCCAGGTGCTGGCTTTACCGAAGGTAGAGTAATCATCAAAACGCAACGCAAATTCACCGGTCAGTTTCTCACTGAATGGTACGCTAACTTCCTGATAGAACGACACTACATCGTAGCTGCCATTGGTAGGATCTTGCTGGGCTGCGGTACCTTCACCGGCAACAATTACCGGATCCGGGTTGTAGTAGCCGCTGTCACGACGGTACTCAGCACCGATAGCAAAACCTACAGCGCCAGCGCTTAAATCAAACAGATCGCCACTTAATACACCGGCAACGATATGTTGTTTATTACCACCGTTGGCCTGCTCCAGGTAGCCAATTTCATTAACAATTGCCGGTGTTAATGGCGCACCGCTAAACCAGGCAGCCTGATTCGCATATACAGAATCAGCCATATTTACGGCGTTAATTGAATTGGCTACAGAAGTATCCGCTTTGTTTTTACCAAAGGTGTAAGACACATCCCAGTTCATACCGGTATGTACATCCAATGTACCGGCTAAACCGGTAGATAAACGCAGCGTGTCGGTGTCTTGCTCATATACGCGTGGGCCAACGTCGTTAGTGCGGCGGCGGTAATTAATACGGCCGGTATCATCTGCTGCCAGGCCACCGGCAGTCATCGCAGGTGTCAGCGTAATACAGTTAACCAGATCAGCACCCGGCGCACCGCAGACATCCAACATAATATCGCCTGGCTGAGGAGCCAGTTGCTGATCAGATTTACGTTTGGTGTAAAGCGCATCGGCAGTAAATACCAGGTCATTACCCAGCTCTTGTGTCGCATTAGCAAACAAGCTGTAACGTTTGCTTGGTGTTTGGTACCAGCTGTCTTTAGTGAAATCGTAACCGGCGCCGCGGGCTACCCACTCCCCTTGTGCGTTCTGCACCTTGCCACCCAGAGTACCGGTTGGAATAAACGAGCTGTCACCCGGCTCTGTCCAGTCTCGGTCTGCCTGAATAACGCCTTTACGGTCTGAATATGCCGCACCAATGGTGTAGTTACCACGGTCAGTGCTAAAACCATACAGTGCACTTAGCTCACCGGTTTCACCGTCGCCTTTGTCTGTGCTGCTACCGTTTAAATCAACCTGAAAGCCTTCAAAATCTTTTTTGGTAATAATGTTTACCACACCAGCAATGGCGTCAGAGCCATATACTGCAGAAGCGCCATCTTTTAAAATTTCTACCCGGGCAATCATCGCTACCGGAATAGAGTTTAAGTCTACTGCGCTGTCGGCACCTGAACCTGAGTTAACCATCCGGCGGCCATTCAGCAATACCAGAGTACGTTGTGAGCCCATACCGCGTAAGTCAACCTGAGCAACACCGTCAGCACCGTTGTTAGTAGTTGAACCTACTGCAGCGCCAGCCATAGAAGTTTGTGCTTGTAGCAGCTGATCAACCGATGTAAAGCCTTCCATGCGGATAGCGGCGGCGTCAATTACCGTAATAGGTGATGCAGTTTCCATGTCCTGACGCTGAATGCGCGAACCGGTTACTTCAATACGTTCAACCCTGGCAGTTTCTTCCTGCGCTACTGCAACAGAACTGAAGCCTACTGCAGATACCGGCGCAGCCAGCAAAGCAAAGCGCACTGCTTTGCCAATAATAGATTTTTGCATGTTATTCCCCCTGGAAGCCTTCAATGAGACTGCCGTTGTTATAAGTGGTGGTTTTTCCGGCGCTGACGCTACTGTGCTTTTGTTGCCAATACCAGCACAAATACGCCGCGGGCATGCATTAAGGGTTAAGCGGAGGATAAGCAGTTTTTGGCGGTATAAGCTGTATTTATTTGTACCGACCAATAATAAAAAAGGCTTCCGCAGGGAAGCCTTAGCTTTGAACGTTAAAACCGTAGCTGATTAGAAGCTGTAGTTAACACCTACGGTTAACCGGCGGCCTAACGAGTCGTAGTAACCATTGCTGTTGTTAAAGGCAAATGGCGACGTTGGCGGTACGCGGTCAAACATATTCAACACACCCAGCCTTAGTTGTAAATCGTCAGTCACGTTGTAACGACTGGTTAGGTCGAACTGCGTGTATGAAGCAATGTCGTTGTAATTGTTTTGGCTCGGTGTCCACTCTCTGTCATTAACTGTGCTGCTACGGTGAGTTACTGTTAATACTGCAGAGAAATCTTCGTAGTTGTAGCTAGTGGTAAAACGATGACGCCAACGGGGACGGCCTTGCTCACCGGTAGACACCACTAAATCTTCTGCCACACCGGTGGAATTGAATTCACGCTTTTCCAGATAGGTGCTGATTAAACGGAAATCCACTTTACCAAGGGATGAATCAAAGCCATAAGCAGCTTCAATATCAACACCAGAGGTTCTGCTGCTGGCAGAGTTGATTGGCGATTCAAAGTAGTTGTCTATTTCAAATGTATCAGTATTACGTTCTATCAGATCGCAATACAGATTATTAATGCCATCTGCCTGGTGGCAGTAACGCACTACGTCCGGCCCGGTAAAGCTTTGGATCATGTCATTAATATCAAACTTCCAGTAATCGACAGTGATACTTAAGCCATCGATATAGGACGGTGTGTAAACAAAGCCAACAGTAATATCGTTTGCTGTTTCGTTAAATAAGTTTTCATTACCGCGAATGTAACCAGAGTTATTCGATTGCTTCCAGGTATCTGACGGCTCCCAGTCTGTTGGAATGCCCAGCGCTGCACAGTTAGCAACAATATTGGCTTTGTAAGTGGCATTGGCGGTAGCAATCTCGCTGGCCGCACATGGATCTCTGAACGCGCGGAAGGTTTGACCTGGTGGCGCATACAGTTCGTTGATGTTTGGTGCCCGTACTGATTTTGATTTACCTACACGAACACGCAAGTCATCATTTACTGCCCAGTTTAAACCTAGTTTCCAAGCGTTGTCTGAACCAGATGTGGAGTAGTCCATGTAACGAATGGCCGCATCTAAAGTCAGTTGGTCAATCAGATACACGCCTTCAACTAAGGGTACCGAGAACTCAGCAGAGATTTCAGCAACGTTAAAATCGCCATCCAACGGCTCTGAGCGGTTACCAAACAACTCACCGGCACGCATTGCCGGATCAGGTAAGGTTGAAGCGCGCTCGTCACGATATTCAACGGTAAATGCGGCAGACAAATAACCCGCTGGCAGCTCAATAATATCGCCGTTTACTGAGGCGCCAACAACGGTTTGGCCAATGGAAGAACGGCGCGATGCATCGGTAGAAATGGCGGCATAAGCTTCTTCACTGTATAAACCTTCGCCAAAGATATTCAACGGTGTACAACCGGCTTTCGCGCCTACTACATCACCCTTTTTGTAATTAACGGTTTCACCATCAACTTCACGGCTAAAATCAAAAGCGGCACGATCAGCACATACAATATTACCGTTCAGGTTTACTGCATCTATCGCATCGTAAAAACGCTGCTCATATAACTCGCCATACCAGGTAGAGTCGGCTTGTACGCGAGCAGTAGTAAGGTAGGCATCGTAGCTCCATGAATCGTTAATAATGCCTTCAAAACCTACAGCTACACGTGCCAGAGTGCGGTCCTGGTCGTATACCCGGTTACCGAAATCTGCCGCCAGATAATTAAAACTGGCGCGCTTTGTTGCAGTAGAGTTAATTAGGTCGCGGGCATCTTGCGGTAAAAACGCATTTTCTCCTGAGACTGAAAACGCCAGGAATGCCGGTGAACTTTCACCGTAAGCCCGGGTGCGGGAGAAGTTAACATCAACCGTCATATTATGATCTTGGTTAAACTCATAATTGGCAACGGTAGCAAAATTTAACCGCTTTAACGGCGTTCTCAGGTAAGTGTGCGCAATGCTATCGTAGCCGTCACCATCACGACCTAAATAGTTGTTTTGGTTGGTCGTACCCGGGATGCCTGCCGGTGGCAACTCACCTTCAGCAAACGGCTTCAGATTACCGTCTTTATCAAAGGTATAGCGCTGGCCTGCAACTGTGAAGTTACCTGTCTTACTCCAGTTACGGATTGAGGTAGTACCCGTGCGCCAAACAACGCGACCCGGTAATACTTCGTCACCGGTGTAACCGACTAACGCCGGGTTAGCAATGGTAATTGGGCCGTTTAACATAAAGTCGCGCTGATCACCGCGTAACTGGTGCTGCCGACTAATGTTTACGTTAGTAATAAAGCTGGCTTTGCCCACGTCAGAGCCAAAAGTGAAGGACGCGAACTCTTCTTCGCCGCCACTTTGTTCAGTTCTCACAGTAGAAATATCGACTTCAACACCGTCAAAGCTTTTTTTGGTAATAATGTTTACTACACCCGCAATAGCGTCAGAACCATAAATAGCTGATGCACCGCCGGTTGTGATTTCCATACGCTCAATCATCGAGGTAGGAATGTTGTTTAGGTCTACTGCACTGGAGCCCGGAGCACCGGCAATAAAGCGACGGCCATTAACCAATACCAGGGTACGGTTGCTGCCCAGTCCACGTAAATCTGTGTTGTTTAAGCCACTGGCGAAAATAGTATTGTTGGTAGTTTCCGGCGCTAAACCTACTGACGTGCCAGGTAACTTGTGCAGTAAGTCCGCAACGTTAGTTACACCTGATTCCACTATAGTTTGCCCGGTAATAACGGTTACCGGCGTTGGCGCCAGCTCACCAATCCGCTTAATGCGCGAACCGGTTACTCCGATACGTTCAACATTTTGGGCGGCTTCCAACTCAGCAGCAGCTATCCCCGGAGTTGCGCATAATAGCAATGGCGAAGTCATTAGGGTAACGCGCACAGCGTGTGTCAGGTTATTCGTTCTCATTTTATCCCTCTGGATGCCTGTAAAACAGCATTTGCGTAATTTATTGTTATTAATACGGAACTTTTTCAGTTCCTTGCTGACGCTAGCGACAACATGTACCTCAATCAACAACAATGACGTCAGAGCGAGACTTTAAGTGACAAAAGGGACCATTTTCGAAGCGAGAAAACGTTTTGTATAAAAATGTTAACTTCTTTGCGATGAAACACCGGTTTTGCACTGCCAATACAGTGCAACCGGCGGCATTGTTTTGCTACACTGCGCGCCCTTTAAGCCCCATGGGACAGGGAACTGACGCTCATTAACCTGGTCAGAACTGTTCCACGCCGTTAATTTTCCCGAGTCGGATATGAAACTAAGCTGTTTAATAGTGGACGACGAACCTTTAGCCAGGGCTGGCATAAGACACCTTTTAAGTCAGCAGCAGCAATTTGAAATAGCTGCTGAAGCAGACAACGGCACCGACGCACTGCGCCTGGCAGAATTGCATCAGCCGGATATTATTTTTCTGGATATACAAATGCCGGGGCTCGATGGCCTTAATGTGTTTAAACAGCTGGCGAATAAGCCCGCCGTTATTTTTTGCAGCGCCTATGCCGAGCACGCTGTTACTGCCTTTGATTTAAGCGCCGTGGATTATCTGCTTAAACCCTTTAGTGCCGAGCGGTTTCAGCAGGCGTTGTTTAAAGCCTGTGGCAAAATTATTGATAGGCTAAGCCGCAGTAATGAACAAGCCGGACAAGACAGCGGCTATATAGAGCGTATAACTATCCGCGATCCGGGCCGGTTGCGTATAGTTGAAGTTAACGATATCAGCTGGATTGAAAGTGCCGGTAACTATGTCGACATTCATGTGTATTCACAGCAAAAAAGCTATCTGCTGCGCGATACCATGGCCGCAATAGAAAGTAAGCTCGACCCGGCCATCTTCGCCCGTATTCACCGCTCGTCTATAGTGCGTAAAAGCGACATCATCGAATTACGCCCCGGCGATAAAGGCGATGCCGAAGTCGTGTTAAAGTGTGGTACTTTGCTTACCATGTCACGCCGCCACCGGGCAGCACTGGCAGAGCTGTTCGGCCAGATAGCCTGACGCTTAGTTGCTGGGCAAAGGGCAAAACCTTGGTATACTGCCGGCAATACAGATTAAGGTAAGCACCATGACAACTGAGCAATACCCAACCACACCTGCTAAGCAGAAAAAATCTGGCTTTCTTAGTAATTTACTGATTAACGTTGTGATCCCTGCGGTAATTTTAAGCCGCTTTAGCGGTGAAGATGCACTGGGGCCGGTATGGGCAGTGGTGGTTGCGCTGGCATTTCCACTGCTGTTTGGTATGTGGGAGTTAAAGCAATCCGGCAAGGTTAACTTTTTTTCGGTATTGGGTATTGTCAGCGTATTACTTACCGGCGGTATTAGTTTACTACAGCTCGACCCTTCTTATATTGCGATAAAAGAAGCACTGATCCCCGGTTTAATTGGCATTATTGTGCTGGTAAGCCAATACACGCCCTATCCTTTTGTAAAAAAGCTGCTGATCAACCCCGAGCTGCTGGATACCGACAAGCTGCATCAGGCCTTAGCGGCGCAGAATAACAGCGCAGAGTTTGACCGGCGCATGGCGCGGGCCGGCTATATTGTTGCGGCGTCTTTTTTTATGTCATCGGCACTGAATTATGTGCTGGCCAAAGCCATAGTGGTAAGCCAACCCGGCACCACCGCTTATGCCGAAGAGCTGGGCCGGATGACCTGGCTTAGCTACCCGGTAATAGTGGTGCCCAGCATGATTATGCTACTGGGCTCTATCTGGTATATTTTCCGGCAAATCGGTAAATTAACCGGCCAGTCACTGGAAGATTTTATTCTGCAGTAGGCGCTTTTAACTGCGAGCGCAATGCTATCAGTTCCTGTTGTAACTGCTGCATCTGTAACAGCAGTTGCTGCTGGGTCGCTTTATCGGCATCGTGTTCGGCCTGATGTTCTTCCTCGTGCATGCTTTGTACAGCGTTAACAATGACCGCTATAAACAAATTAAGCATGGTAAAGGTGGCAATAAGAATAAAGGGCACAAAAAACAGCCAGGCATAAGGGAATTGCTCCATCACCGGCCGGGCGATACCCATAGACCAGCTTTCCAGTGTCATCACCTGAAACAGCGTATAAAGTGACGCGCCTAAACTGCCAAACCAGTCAGGAAAGACCTCACCAAACAACTTGGTTACCATAACTGCCGCTACGTAGTACACCAGGCCCAGCACCATAGCAATTGACAGCATGCCATTAAGTGATTGCACCAAAGCGCCGACAATTTTGCGCATTGATGGCACAAAAGTTAACACCCTCAGTACCCGCAGCACACGCAGCGCCCGCAATACCGAAAATGGCCCGCTGGCAGGCAACAACGCAATAGCCACCACGATAAAATCAAACAAGCTCCAGGCGTCTTTAAAAAAGGCCAGCCGGTGTACATATAGCCGTAGCGTAATTTCCAGCACAAAGATGCTCAGAATGGCTTTATCCAGCAGGTAAATTGCCGGCCCCGCCACAGCCATCACGCCCGGCATAGTTTCCAGCCCCAGGGTGGCAGCGTTAATTAAGATCAACGCCAACAGCAGCCGCTGCACGGTATTGTTTTCAATAAAATGCTTACACCGCTGGCGTACCGACGGCGCTGTTGTTACTACTTCACTGCTCATGCTGCACCTCAAATTTAATCGCTGCGCCATTGTATGTCAGCCAAGAGGCAGATCAATTACCCAAAGGCCTGCATCAGCAGAAAAACTTGTCTGATAAATTTATTACATGCCAAAAATTACTTTTAATTTACCTTTTATGATCAAGACGTTGGTTTTATCACCGCGAAAAAATTCTGATATCCGCCACAGCTTCCAGATATGGCATAGCCAGTATTAGCCCCCTGTTGCAGGCTTAACCCGCACTGGCAATAACAGCGGTGCTACAAAAAAATAAATCAACAGAGGATAAGGCAAATGCAATATGGCAAATCAATACGCTTGTCGGTACTCACTACAGCACTGGCATTTAGCGCTTTGGCACAGGCAAATAACCTGGCAATCACCGGCCCCGGCGCTGGTGCAGATGGTTCCAGCAAAGCCAGCGGTGTCAGTTATGGCGATGTAAAAGACGCCAACCTGCAAAGTTACTGGCAGCCGTCCAGCAACAGCGGGCAACGGGTGTCGGTTAAATGGAGCAGCGCTATCAGCGCTAACCAGGTGATACTGCGTGAGCAAGGTAGCAATGTAACCAGCTGGCGGCTGGTAAATAATGACAACGGCGCAGTACTGGCTACCGGTACCAGCATAGGCAGCAACAGAACAGTTAACTTCAGCACAGTAAGCACGAAAAAACTCAACCTGGAAATACTGACCGCCAGCGGTGCGCCGCGTATTGCTGAGTTTGAAGTTTATCTAAACAGCGGAGGCGGCAACCCGCCAGATCCAACCGACCCTACCGATCCTGAACCCGGCCCGGTAACCTCTTGCGCGGCAGCACCACAAGGTTATGCCTCGCTTAACGGCGGCACTACCGGCGGCAGCGGCAGCAATGCAGTAACGGTAACAGTAAGCACCGGCGCCCAGTTGGTATCGGCACTGCAAAACCGCGATCTAAACCGGCCACTGACTATCCGTGTTAACGGCACTATCACACCGGGTAATTCTGGCGGTGTCAGTAAGTTTGATATTAAAGATATGGATAATGTTAGCATTATCGGTGTGGGCAACAATGCCTTGTTTGACGGTATCGGCATTAAAATCTGGCGCGCCAATAACATTATTATCCGCAACCTTAAACTGCGCTACGTTAACACCGGCGATAAAGATGCTATTACCCTTGAAGGCCCGGCGCGCAATATCTGGATTGATCACAACGAAATCTATAACAGCCTGGATGTGGGTAAAGATTTTTACGACGAGCTGATCAGCGGTAAAAAAGACGTTGATAACGTAACTATCTCTTACAACTACCTGCACGACAGCTGGAAAACCTCGCTGTGGGGCAGCAGTGATTCCGACAACTACAACCGCCGTATTACCTTTCACCATAACCACTGGCATAAGGTAAATTCACGCCTGCCGCTGTTCCGCTTTGGCCAGGGCCATATTTACAATAATTACTACAACGACATTCAGGACACCGGTATTAACAGCCGGATGGGTGCAGTAATTCGTATTGAAAACAATGTGTTTGAAAACGCGAAAAACCCGATAGTGTCGTTTTATTCCAGCGGCTACGGCTACTGGGACACCCGCGGTAATAGCTTTAGCAATATTACCTGGCAGGAATACCCAAGCGACGGCATTATCGCCGGGCCAAATGTACAACCCACAGCTGTGCTAAACCTGCCGTACAGCTTTAACCTGTTACCCACCAACCAGGTAAAAGCCCACGTACTGGCCAACGCCGGCGTTAATAAATGTAGTTTCTAACCAAAGCAGCAGGCGGCAGTGCCGCCTGCTTACCTCCCCACGACAATACGGTAACTAACAAAAATCTATTGATTCACCTGGTGTTATTGGCTAATTTAATTTTTCTTTCAAAGAATAGAAGAGAATTTACACGCTTTGAAACCGTGAAGTCTCCAAACTATAAAGCCCTTATAACTCAATTAGGAATATATAAATGTCAGGGAAAAATATGCCCACTAAGTACACCTTGGAAATATATGAGCCCAACGACGATAGTTGCGTGGCGGCTGTATATAGCAGTGACACACCATTTATGTCTGTCGTTAAAGGCGAATATATAAATACCTCATTGTTCAACATGTCTGCTCCACAAGGTATTCTTGAAGTCGTTAGTGTTGAACATATTTTTTGGGTTATCGAAGGCAGCCATCAAACACAAAAGACCTGTATTCGTACAAAGCCTGCAGGAAACCCTTTCTAGTCCAACGTCAGTATGGTTATAGCAAGAGAAGAAGCATCACTACGTCATGGCCGCAACGTTAACGACCAGATCAATATTGGAGTAAAAAATTGGCAAGGAATACCGTATATGTCGTTGGTGCCGGAGCAAGTTTCGAAGCAGATCTCCCAGTAGGGAAAACGCTAAAAGATGAAATAGCCCGAATATTAAAAATGGAATTTGACTATGGCTCTTTCAAAGATGGAAATTACGATCTGTACCAGACGCTGAGACACTATGCCAATAATGATAGTACCGCTGTTAGTGAGTACTTACAGGTGTGCAGGCATATAAGAAATAATATGCCTCTTGCCATCTCTATAGACAATTTCATTGACTCAGAACGGGGTAATGAAAAGCTAGCTCTTTGCGGAAAGATAGCAATTGTTGATGCGATACTGAAATCTGAAAAAAAGAGCAGACTATATTTTGAACGGCATAAAGGTTTGCATGCCATTAGATTCTCTGAATTAGAAAACACTTGGTATCTGCCTTTTTTTAGAACACTTACAGAAAATTGTAGAGTTGGGGATCTGGCAAAAAGATTTTCCAGCATTACTTTGGTCATATTTAATTACGACCGCTGTCTAGAGCACTTTCTCCATAATGCACTGATGACCTACTATCGCCTGCCAGAAGCTGACGCGGCTGAATTAATCAGTAGTTTAACCATCATCCACCCATATGGAACCGTTGGCTCATTGCAATGGCAGGATCACGCTAGCTCTACTCACATGGAATATGGTGGCGTTATTCAAACTTCCCAGTTAATTGCCTATGCAGAAAGAATTAGAACGTTTACTGAAGGGGCGCATTCAGAGCCAATTGAAAAGCTAAAATCAAAAATGAAGCATACAGAACGACTTGTATTTCTTGGGTTCGCCTTCCATAGATTAAATATGGAGCTTTTATCATTAACAAATTTTGATCGATATGAAAATCCATCACCAATTGCTTGCTACGCTACAGCCTTTGAAACATCAAAGAGTGATAGAGAATCCATTAGTAGTTCTATAACCCACCTTTATCAAGGCGAGCTAAGTATAAATATTGAAAATATGACATGTTCTCAACTGTTCAGAGACTACTCCAGAAGTTTAGGTTACGCGTAGAGAAAAAATTTAACACACATGAACCTTCCCAGAGTCAACAGATAAAACCTCTCTTCTAGCCGCATTAGCGGCTAGTCTGTTATGTATCAGCAGATACTGTTTCAACTGCCATTTTGGCCACAAACACATATCGGGGCTCTCATATCTCACGCTCAATAAGAGCCAGCAGATTTCAGTATCCGCATTGACAGTCAGCTGACCGGTTTCGCATCACGATGCCACCAAGATAGGCTACCTCAAAGAATTCCATGCGCATCTGGAAGCCTGCAAAAGTTATGCTATTGTTAATCACGCTGACTTTCAAAATTGTATCTCCATCAAATACAGTATGGATCTGGCTGCAATGCTAACCCACGAACTCGTAGATCAGCATCTCGCGGGGAGTCGTTATGTCTGGGTTGCACAAAAGCATCCAACATAACCTATTAACCTCCAAAGGAGATATCGATGTCAACCAACACAGATGCATCCCTATACGAGATCTACGACTCACTCAGCCCTTACGAGGTTGCAGTTCTCGCCTTAACCTCACCGGAAGCTATCGCTCATGTTGCAGATCCAAACCCGTTAGTCGTAATTACCACGAAAGAGACATACTTATGGGCTGGCGCTGTAGCTCACGCGTTGGTTCTAAACCCGAATCTCGAACTCGGAAAAATACGCACTGTACTTCAACAAGCAGTGCTCTCCTATTACACTGATGAGAATCGGTTCAAAGATGTTGCCGCGCCAAGGTATGGAAGGCATAACTACGATAGTCCGGCTCAAGTAGTTGACCGCTTCCTGCAGTTGCTGAATGTAGCTGATCGCACATCGGTGTATCAGCGGACCGAGGCCGCCGTTCGAAGCTTAGTGTGGCGTGGCTACATCGAAGATCCCTTCAAAAAGAACATCGCAGGTGCCGCCGTAGCCACCTTGCTTTTACTACCCATTGGATATACGAGCACTGGACCAGATAACGTTCAAATTGATGCTCTGACTTGGCAGTATGTTGAAAGGTCAGAGAACAACGTTCATAGCCGACAGCTACGAGTGAAAATCAAAGAAGCCTCAGAAGCTGTACTCCACGGACTAGTACCAGCAGCCATTAGCGCCATCGAAAAGCTGAGCAGAACCTCCGATGGTCAAGGAATGGGAGTTAGGGATGTTCAGATCAAGCTGGCGCAACTCGGGTACTACAGGGGAGAAATAGATGATAAAGTTGGGCCGCGAACTATTGAGGCCATCCGGCAGTTCCAAAGAGACAACTACCTTGAAGTTACGGGCTACCTTGATCCCGCGACTCTTCAACGCCTCAAGTCAGCGTAGAACTCTATCTCCTCGCTCAAGCTGCCCCGCTGCGGCAGGCAGCTTAGCTCAAAAATTATGCGATGAAAGGAAAAATTGGTACATAAATTATTATCAGTTATCATTTTGACTTTTACTGCTTTGGGTAATAGTTACGCTGCTCAGTATTGGGGAGCAATGATTACAAATGCTGTACAGCAAAATACTAAAGTGAAAAAAAGCGCCGAATACAAGTTTATGGTGCAATCGTTCTCACTTCAGCCGAGAGTTTAACCAAAGGTTGCTAGAGTTTAGGTCCCAAAAAACTGATGATTCGGCAATGGTTGCTACACACCTTCAATCATATCCAAATGAATTTCATCTTTTACAAAGCAATATCCACTCAGTGACTGTGTATATTGGTGCAAAAAGTGGAATGTTTGTGGTTAAAGACAGAAAAAGTGTATTTATCAGAGACCAAATAATGCATAACACATACGAGTCTGTGCCGGCGTCAATAGCTACAACGGCTTTTCTAGCAGGTTTGCAGTGCAAGCGCTCCCTTACCCCGCCCGTGCAAACCGCCCAAAAGCCGCGTCCAAATCTGCCAGTAAATCTTCTACATCTTCCAGGCCGATATGCAGGCGAATTAACGGGCCGCTGTAAGGCCAGGTGGTGGCGCTGCGCAGGTTTTGCACTTTCATCGTGGCGGTAATTAAGCTTTCAAAACCGCCCCAGGAAAAGCCCATTTTAAAATGCGCCATACCTTCAACAAAAGCTTCTACCTGTTGCTGACTACCCTGCTTTAACACAAACGAAAACAAGCCGTTGCTGCCGCTAAAATCACGCTGAAAAATACTGTGGCCGGGGTGTGTTGGCAGTGCCGGGTGCAGCACGGTTTCGACCTCCGGCCTTTGCGCCAGCCAGTTGGCTACTTTAAACGCGCTTTGCTCGTGCTGTTTTAACCGTACCGACAAAGTGCGCAAACCGCGCAGTGCGGTGTAGGCATCGTCGGCGGAGGCGCAGTAGCCCATTAAATAGCTGTGTTCACGCAATTGCGGCCAGTGTTTTTCATTGGCACTGGCGGTACCCAGCATGACATCAGAATGGCCAACAATATATTTGGTGGCTGATTGCACCGACACATCTACCCCTAGCTCAAACGGCCGGCATAAAATGGGCGACGCCCAGGTGTTGTCTAAAATAGTCACGATATTATGCTGGCGCGCCACGGTGGTAATGGCCGGAATATCCTGCATTTCAAAGGTTAACGAGCCTGGCGATTCGAGAAAAATCACTTTGGTATTGGGTTTAATTAAACGACTAATAGCCGCGCCTATTTGCGGATCGTAATAGCTTATGTCAATTCCCAGCCCGGCCAGCAGCTTGTCACATAAGCTGCGTGTTGGCTCGTAGGCGCTGTCAACCATTAACAGGTGATCACCGCTTTGTAAAAACGCTAGCAGTGCGCCGCTAATGGCAGCAGCACCACATGGATACAACGCACAACCGGCGCCGCCTTCCAGCTCGCAGATGGCTTCTTGCAAGGCAAAATGGGTGTCGGTACCGCGGCGGCCATAAAACGGTACCCGGTTACCGCGGTTTTGCGTGGCGTATTTTAACTGGGCAAAGGTATCAAATACTATGGTAGAGGCCCGCACCACTGGCGGGTTTACTACACTGCCGGTATAGCTTTTGCGGCGGCCTGCATGAATAAGCCGGGTATCTTTTTTCATTTTTCTGCCCTTGTTAGTAAACCATTTCAATTTAAGTCGGGTATAAAGACTTCTGGATGTCTGCGATATAGCTGCTATATTGCCATAAGGTTAAACGCTTGTCGTCTGCTGCAGTAATAGTTGAAGCGCGTAGCCAACTCTGGAATTCACCAAGCCTTGTTTGACAAAGGTTACAACGACATCTAGGGTTTTGAAAATAACTAGGAGAAAAACAGATGCGCAACTTTACCCTTACACCATTAACACTGGCTATTGCTGCAGTTTTGATTACCCCGGGGTTATCTGCGCAGCAAGCAGGCTCTGCCACAGCAGCAGAAGACGAAAAAATAGAGCAAATTGTGGTAACAGGTACCCGTGTAGCAGGCCGCTCGGTATCCGATACTGCCGTACCTATCGATATTGTCAGCGCGGTTACACTGGAGCGCTCTGGTACAACAGAGCTGAACCAGGCGCTATCGGTGGCGTTACCGTCATTTAACTTCCCCCGCCCCGGCCTTGCCGATGGCACTGACACGATTCGCCCGGCAACTTTACGCGGCCTGGGCCCGGATCAGTCACTGGTGCTGGTTAACTCCAAGCGGCGCCACTCGGCCTCTTTGGTTAACGTTAACGGCACTGTGGGCCGGGGTTCGTCGGCAGTGGATCTGAATACTATCCCAATGGGCGCGGTAAGTGCTATTGAAGTACTACGCGATGGCGCCTCAGCCCAGTATGGCTCGGATGCTATTGCCGGGGTGTTAAACGTGCGCCTGCGTGAAGCCAGTGAGGGCAGCAATTTTACCGCATCTTACGGTTACCGCGAAAGTAACTACACCACGCCCACTACCCCACCACCGGCTGGTGCCAACTGGAGTGCCCCGGATCGGATAGAGCGTGGTGTCAGCGATGGCGAAACGATGAATTTGTCAGGCTGGAAAGGCTTTAACCTGGCCGATCAGGGCTTTGTTACGGTAGCGGTTGAATATAAAGATGCTGATCGCACCGAGCGCGGCGGCTACGATCATCGCCAGCAATATCCGCTTATAAACGGTGCGTTTGACCCGCGTGAAGCAACAATAGAACGTTTTAACGCCTGGTACGGCGAGCCTGAAGTGCAGCAGTTTACCCTGTTTGTAAATGCCGGCCTGAATGTAGGCCCCGGCAAACTGTACAGCTGGCTGAGTTACCAGGACAGAGCGGCAAAATCCGGCGGTTTCTTTCGCCGGGCAATAGATGACCGCAACGTGATTGAAGTACACCCGGATGGCTTTTTGCCCATCATTGCCCCCGATGTCACCGACACCAGCTCAGCAGTGGGCTATGAGTGGGATATGGGCGACTGGAGCTTTGACGCTTCGGTTGTGTACGGTTTTAACGAAATGGAATTTACCATTGAAAACACCGTTAATCGCTCTATTGGCCCGGCTAGCAAAACCGAGTTTGACGCCGGCGGCTTTAATTATGACCAGGTTGTAGGTAACTTTTCTGCCGTAACGTCATTCGACGTACCGGCCTTTGCCTCACCGGTTAACCTGGCTGCAGGGGTTGAACTGCGCCGTGAAAGCTACACTATTTTTGCCGGCGAGCCAGGCTCTTACATCAACGGTGGTGTATTACTGCCCAACGGCAACCCTACCCAGTCGGGTGCTCAGGTGTTTCCCGGTTTCAGACCGGCTAATCAGGTAAATGAAAGCCGCCATTCTGTGGGTGTTTTTGTTGATCTGGAAGCTAACCTGACTGATAACGTACTGGGTTCTGTTGCCGTACGGGCCGAAGATTACTCCGACTTTGGCAGCAACCTTACCGGTAAATTGGCGCTGCGCTACGATATTACCGACAGCTTTGCACTACGCGGCTCATTGCAAAATGGCTTTCGGGCACCGTCGCTGCAACAGCAATATTTTACCAGTACCTCAACCAACTTTATCAACGGTGTACCCTTTGATATCACGACCTTTCCGGTTAATGACCCGGTTGCAGTAGCGTTAGGCGCCCAGGCGCTCGACGCAGAAAAATCGGTTAACCTGTCGTTAGGCACCGTGTTCCGTATTGGTGATGTGTCAGTCACTATTGATGGTTACCAGATTGATATTGACGATCGTATCGTGCTGTCAGAAAACCTTACCGCCGCTAATGTGCGTGATTATCTTACTGAGCAGGGTTTTATTGGCATAGGTGGCGGCCGCTTCTTTATTAACGGCGTAGACACTGAAACCAAAGGTATTGATCTGGTTGTAAACTGGGCTTTACCTACCGATGCGCTGGGCGATTTTGATTTAACCTTTGTGGCTAACTACAACGAAACCAAAGTTACCCGTACGCCACAAACCGACGAGCTGGCCGCACTGGACCCGGCACCTGAGCTATTTGGCCGCGTAAACGTACTGACCTTTGAAAAAGGCAACCCGAAAGACAAACTGGGTGCTATTGTAAACTGGAGCCATGATCGGGTTGGCGCTACCTTGCGGGCCACCCGTTATGGCGAGGTGTTAACACCGGGCACCACAGCTGCAACAGACTTTACGCTGGGCGCCAGAACACTGGTAGATATTGAAGGCAGGCTTGATGTAACTGACAGCTGGCGGCTGGCGGTAGGTATGGATAATATCTTTGATCAATACCCTGAGGCCTTTCCGGTGTCGCTAAACAGCACCGGAAATACACCTTACTCTAACTACTCACCCTATGGCCGCTCGGGTCGGTTAATTTATGCCAAAGTAAGCTACAACTTCTGATAACACCGATTGTGACAACACCAAGGCGCCTTTTTTGATAAAACGAAGGCGCCTTTTTAAAGCAGGTTGTCAATCTCATCGCTTTCAAGCAGCACTTCCAGCTGGGGTTTGGCAAAATAATAACCCTGCAGATAACGAATACCCACCGAGGTCAGATAATCCAGTTCAGCTTTACTTTCAATACCTTCGGCCAATACTTTAGTGCCCTGCAATTCACATTGCGCTATGGTTTGCTCAACAATAAATTGCTTGGCCGGGTTTTGCTCTATATTGCGGATCAGCTGCATATCCAGCTTCAGAATATGCGGTTTCAGTTCAATCAGCCAGTCAAGCGTGGCGTAGCCAGAGCCATAATCATCAATGGCGGTTTGAAAGCCGCGCTTGGCATAACTGCGAAGAATACGATTTAAATGTGCTTTATCCGGAATTTGCTCACCTTCGGTTACTTCAAAAATCAGCCGGCGCAAGTCAAAACCGTATACATCGGCGGCCTCAATGGTAGCCTTAATACAGGTGTCTGGGTTGTATACCGCGTTAGGCAAAAAATTGATATGCAAAAAGCTGTTACAGCCTAAGCGAGCCGCTGTTTCTATGGCTTTTACCCGGCAAGCCTGATCAAAGTAGTATTTATTGCTGTCATTAATATGCTGAAATACCCAGCCCGCACCCTCGCCCTGCGGCCCGCGCACCAGTGCCTCATGGCCAAATACGGCTTTGGTTTGCCAGTCGATAATCGGCTGAAACGCCATGCGGATCTGAAAACCCAGCGCCGCGCCACTTAAACAATCACTGCAAGTTTGCTGCTTAATACTGTCGGGAAACTGCATAAACTGTTGATTAACGTTAGCCATCTGATGACCTGACTTTAACGCTGTTAACGCTATCTTGCCAGTGATATTGTCCCGATCTGCACTTTTGCCAATACCCGCTTTAAACATCATAGCCGCATAGCAGGCTAAAACTGGCATGAGCAGCACAGAGCTGTATAATGTCATCATTCTGATCTAAGTGGCATTTGTGGCGTAACTATGCCCTTTTGCTGTTAAAAGGCCGCTATGAAATATAAAGATTTACGGGATTTTATTGCACAGCTGGAACAACGTGGCGAACTGGTACGGGTAACAGCAGAAGTAGATCCGGTATTGGAAATGACTGAAATTGCCGATCGTACCCTGCGTGCCGGCGGCCCGGCCATTTTATTTGAAAATCCCAAAGGCAGCCGTATTCCGGTACTGGCTAACCTGTTTGGTACCACGCAGCGGGTGGCATTGGGTATGGGCCAGGAAGATGTTTCCGCCCTGCGCGAAGTAGGCAAATTACTGGCGTTTTTAAAAGAACCCGAACCACCAAAAGGCTTAAAAGACGCCTTTAGCAAGCTGCCTATTTTTAAGCAGGTGCTGAATATGTCGCCCAAACAGGTTAAGAAAGCGCCCTGTCAGGACGTTGTACTCACTGGCGACGACGTTGATTTAACGCAATTACCTATTATGACCTGCTGGCCCGGCGATGCCGCGCCGTTAATTACCTGGGGTTTAACCGTTACTAAGGGGCCGCATAAAGAGCGGCAAAACCTTGGTATTTACCGCCAGCAATTACTGGGTAAAAACAAACTGATTATGCGCTGGCTGTCACACCGTGGCGGTGCACTGGACTTTTACGAGTTTCAAAAAGCCAACCCTGGCCAGCGTTTTCCGGTAGCCGTGGCACTGGGCGCTGATCCTGCCACCATTTTAGGCGCGGTAACACCGGTGCCGGATACCTTATCAGAGTACGGCTTTGCCGGCTTGCTGCGCGGCGACAATACCGAAGTAGTAAAATGTGTCAGCAACGATTTGCAGGTACCGGCCAGCGCTGAATTTGTGCTCGAAGGTTACATAGAGCCGGGCGAAATGGCGCCAGAAGGCCCGTACGGCGACCACACCGGTTACTACAATGAAGTGGATAACTTTCCCGTATTTACCGTTACCCATATTACCCAGCGCAAAAATCCTATTTATCACAGCACCTATACCGGCCGGCCGCCAGATGAACCCGCCATTCTGGGCGTGGCGCTAAACGAAGTCTTTGTGCCGATACTGCAAAAGCAGTTTCCGGAAATTACCGACTTTTATCTGCCACCCGAAGGCTGCTCGTACCGCCTGGCCGTCGTGACCATGAAAAAACAATACCCCGGCCACGCCAAGCGCGTGATGATGGGGGTATGGTCGTTTCTGCGCCAGTTTATGTATACCAAATTTGTCATTGTCTGCGATGACGACATTAACGCCCGCGACTGGCAGGATGTGATCTGGGCCATTACCACCCGGATGGACCCGGCACGCGATATCACGCTGGTAGAAAACACGCCGATCGACTACCTGGATTTTGCCTCGCCGGTATCCGGCTTAGGCTCAAAAATGGGTATGGATGCCACCAATAAATGGCCGGGTGAAACCACGCGCGAATGGGGCGAGCCGATAGTAATGGACCCGGCAGTAAAACAGCGCATAGATGATATCTGGCCCACACTGGGTATTACATTGCCGGTAAAGGACACCCAGCTGTGAGTTATCTGGTTACCATCATCCCGGCGCAGCTGAGCTTTGCTGTGCAACAAGATGAAACCATCCTGGCGGCAGCACTGCGTAGTGGGATAGATTTTCCACACCGCTGCCGCCAGGGTGTGTGCACCAGCTGTGTCTGTAAGCTAAAAAGTGGTGAGGTACACTACAAAGAACCGCAACCGCTAACTGAACTGGACAAACAACAGCAGTTTACCTACTGTTGTTTAGCCTACCCTAATACTGATCTGGTTTTACACCACCCTTTTATCCGTGGCTAAGCCGTAAGGCCATTGCGAAGAGCACTATGACAACAATTTCCTGTAATGTAGATTTAATTGAAGCCCTCACCCCAACCGTAAACCGGGTGTTGTTAACGCCGGCACAACCGGTCAGTTTTGCCAGTGGCCAGTATTTGCAGCTGTGCTTAAGCGACAGCGATAAAAGGCCTTTTTCCATCGCCAGTATACCGGGCCAGCGCCAACTGGAACTGCATATTGGTGGTGCAGTGGCCGATCCTTACGCCAGCCAGGCACTTGCGCATCTGATGCAACAACATCAGCTGCAACAACCGGTGCAGGCTGAAGTTGGTTTAGGCAATGCCCAGTTTCGCGCCGACAGCGAACGGCCACTGATTCTGCTGGCCGGTGGTACCGGGTTCTCTTATATCTACAGCATTGCGCAAACGATAGCCGCAGCAAACATTGACCGGCCGGTATTTATGTACTGGGGCGTACGCGAACACAGCGCCTTATACCATGCCGATATCATGCAGGCCTGGGCAGCACAAAACAGCAAGTACCGCTTTATTCCGGTAGTACAAAACCCGGATGACAGCTGGCAGGGCCGCAGCGGTATGGTCCATGAAGCCGTGTTAAATGATTTTGTCTCACTGGAAGCTTACGATATCTACGTAGCCGGGCCTTTTGCTATGGCGGGTGTAGTACGCAGCGCCTTTATTGAACAAGGCGCCCAGCGCGAGCATATGTTTGCCGATGCCTTTGCTTATATCTGATAGAAAAAACGCCCTGAATGGGCGTTTTTCTGCTTAATTCAAACGAAAACTACATAAACTGCTTTTTCAGCTCTGTTGCAGGCTCATAGTTCTTCGCTATTGCCTGTTCCAATAACTGCATGCCTTGCTCACGCTGGCCCTCTAAGATGAGTCTGGTGCCGGTCCATGCCATAACTTCTGCATCATCTTTGCTAAGTAAATAGCCTTCCCACTGTTTGTCATAAGCAGCCATAATCCGCTGAGCATCGATATTGCCGTTCTTCGCCGCTTGCTCCCACCAGAACATACCAGACATTGAACGGGACAATCTTAAATATGGCGTGACACTTATACTTCTAGAACCTACAACATCTGAATTGCGCAAAATTCGGTATACATCAGTTTCAACTTTACCTTTGAGCTTTAAACCAACCAAACTGGTTAATTCGCTTTTGGCATCAAACGTAGCATCAATCTGCTCGGTAATAGTACCGTCTTGTGCAACACGCACTACTGCACTGCCCCAAAAACCATCGAAGGCAGGCTTTAATGTCGCAAGACTTTCAAATGACGAAAAATCGGCTTGTGCCACTAATGGCAGTTCAGGGTCATACCAAAAGCTATTACCACTTTGTATCTCAACAAGAGACAGTAAAGTACCTAAAGCCAACTGGTGTCGTGGTGCCCCTAATACTGCATAATCCCAAAGTCTATTGCCCAAAGCTATTTTCTCTACTGCCGAAACTTTCACACCTCTACCCAACGAATAATCAAGTCTGACCTCCATTAAATGCTGTTGTCCGCTGGGTTCATAGCGCCATTTTTTAACTGCTTTTACCGCCGACTTTTCAAAGGTATTTTCCGGAAAAGTATCCAGGGTATCAATTGCCGTAACTAAGCCAGCTTCATCTACCAGAAACCGCATTTTTACATAACCAAACAGGCCATTTTTTGCTGCACTTATTGGATACTCTGGAGGCACTCGCTTAATCGGTTGCGGCAGGCTGACATCGCGGGGTTTATCTAAATCTGTTGCTGCAATCACTAAGTTGCGTTTTAGCTGCTCAAACTGCTGCGTTGCCTGCTCTAACTGCTGCTCTGACGCCTTAGTAGATAAGTTTAGCAGCAATGTTGCTGCCTGCTCATGCTTTAACTCTGCCGCCAGCATAAAATACGCCAGTGCTTTGTTAAGATCTTTTTCCTGCCCTTCGCCCTGGTATGCCATCACCCCCAAATTAAAAATTGCCTGTTCATTGGCCAGCGGTAACAGCTCAGCAAACTGCAACTGTGCTTCGGTGTAGTTTTTTTCCTCATAGGCTTTTAACGCACTGAGCATATCAGCTTGCACAGCAGTACCTAACATCAATAACAAACTTAACATGTAACGCATAACTCAATCCTTGTGTCCAATCAGCTTCATCTAAACTACATAAATACCGTTTAATTGTAAAATTTTTGTGCAAAACGAAGTTCTAATACACTTGCAAACTGGTACGGCCAGTTAATCTATGCAACAATCAAAGCTCTCTGATCCCTACGGTTTATTTGATATGATACATAAAACGCTGATTAAAGTACGTGGTTACCATTTAGATATTTACCAGCATGTAAACAATGCGCGTTATCTGGAGTTTTTAGAAGAAGCCCGCTGGGGTTATCTGGAAGACAGCGGCGATATTGATTGGTTTGCCAAACACGGCCTGGCCTGGGTAATTGTAAATATTAATATTAACTACCGCGTGGCGGCCACTATGGGCGATCAGCTGGAAGTATTTACCCGTTTTAGCAAGGTTGGCGGCAAAAGCGCTGTAGTAACACAAGAAGTGCGTATTGCCGGTAAAGATGCTATTGCCGCTGATGCGCAGGTCACTTTTGTTTGCCTGGATCAGAAAACCGGCAAAGCAGTGGCGATTGACGGCGAACTGAAAGCCCGTTTAGAACACCATATCGCAGAGCAATAATCAGCGCTTCAGGTGTTTTTCCAGCGCCTGTTTTAACAGTTCGCTGGTTGTTGCTTCATCGCCGCAAGGTACGGTTTTTAAAGCCATCAGGCCGTCAAAGCCGTCTTTAGCCGGGTCGGCGATGCGGCAGCCGTCTTTGGTGCGGATAATTTGTCTACCATCATTCATTTGCGCCACCACTTGCTGCGCCGGATCGGCGCTTAACTCTTGATGCCGCCTTTCTACTGTCATTTTCGGTTGTTGCTGCGCCTGCAAGAACTGCTGGTAACTGGCCGTTGCGGCATCTTCTATCGCCCGGGCAGACGGTGTTGCAGCACCGCTTAAGGCGCGCTGAGCCAGCCCGGTAGCACTGCTTTGCTCTGGCTGTGCTGAAAAAGGTGCCGAAAAGGATGTAGCAACCGCTGCCGGCTGTTTTTCTTGCACTGCTTCAACCGGAGTGGATGAGCTATCTGCGCTGGCTAGCGCAGTAACTTCCGACTCTGGTTCTACGGATAGCTCAGTAGGTAACGCAGCAGGCGCCGGCACTGGTGCGCGGGTATTACTTTCGGCTTGCGCTGCAACAGCCTGTATTGGTGGTGGCTGATATAAATACGACACTACCGGCGCAGCAGGTTTTGGCGGCGGCACCTGAGTAAATTCAAGCCGTAACAAATAGGCCAGCAGTAACGCATGCAGCAGCAAAGCCAACAGCGCAGCGCCGGCATAGTCGGCAGCCCAGCGTTTTACAGCAGAAATAACACCTGACAAAAATTAGCAGTCCGTGCAGCGGTGGTTAAGTTAACATCAGACCCGGAGGGCACAAATTAATTCCACGGCCAAAGCGTTAATTTACGTTAAGCAAAAAAGGCCTAAGTTGCTGCCATTGTTGTAGTTTTGCATTAAAATCCAGCGCCGCATGGGCCGGGCTGGTAGAGGGAAGCGTAATCAGCTTAATACCAGCAGGTACAATCTGTAGCGGTAGAACATGGCGTTTAAAACTTTGCCAGGCTTTGCCACCGTTAAAGCCAATAGCGGCTAAATTGGGCTGGTTAGCAAAAAAACCGGCAAAGTCATTTACTTGCTCATCACGAATAGCGCTGTCGAGGCTACCTGCGCGCTGACACCTGGCAATCACATCCCATAAAGCAATGCCGCTGGCGTTAAGTGCGCGCACTTTTTCAGGGTAGGGCAAGTTCGCAGAAAATCCGGCCAGCTCTGCCATTATCGGCCAGAACAGGTTGCGCGGATGAGCATAGTATTGCTGCTGCGCCAGCGAGGCGGCACCGGGCATACTACCCAGCAGCAACACCCTGGCCTGCGGCGGGCTAAGCGCCGCCAGTCCGGTCAGGTTGTTATCAGTCATTGCTGTCAACCAAGTTTGGGCTCGTATTGCCGGGCTTTTTGCAGCGCCAGTTCGGCTTGCTCCAGCTCACCTTCCTGCTGTGCCAGATAAGCCAGTAGCGCATATAAATAGCCATTGCTGCCATGATCATGCAACCAGCTTTGGGTTTGTTTACGCAATTTCAGCACCGACTTACCCAGCGGTATTTGCCGGATGTAAGGCAACAACTGCGGCAGCTCCGCCAGTTGTAAATGGCTTAACAGCAGCTTTTCAGCCGCATCATTCTGGCCACTTTGCGCCAGTGCCCAGGCCCGGCCAATGTTCGCGGCGGTAGATTTGCGCTCTTTTGCCGGTAAGTTTCGCCAATACTCTGCGCTTTCATCAAAGCGCTGTTGCTGGCTTAGCTGGCTTATTGCCGCCGGATAAATATTAAAGCGCTGCTGCTGCCATTTATCTTTGTCAAACCATTGCTGATTAATCGCCGCCGGTATCATCTGCAATAATTGCTGCCATTGTCCGGCTTGCTGCAGTGCATATAAATACAGCTGGCCCAGGCCTTTGTCTTCGGTATCTGCTGTTACCTTTTCAGCCAGTAACACGCATGCCTGCGCGGCCTGGCCTTGCTGTAACAGTAAATCTGCCTGGATAAAAGCGGTACTGCTGCTGTCTTCGGCCATGGTTTCAATATGGCTATTGGCCAAAGCGACATTACCGGCATAAAACGCAGCGTAAGCAGCCATCAGGCGTTTTTCGCTGTGCATAAAGTCATCGGCGCAGGCTTTGGTTAAATGCTGGCTGGCAAGTTGCCACTGCTGTTTGGCATAAGCCTGCAGCCCCAGCTCAAAGGCCTGCTGCGCTTTGCGCTGGCGGCGCCAGCGGAAAAAGTTAAACGACAGATGCTGCAAGCGTAATAATTTGCGCAGCAGCATAGTCACTAACCACAACACTACAGCGGCCAACAACAGCGCGACAATTAAACCCAGCGCGGTCATTTCAAATACCCGCCCGGCCAGAATAACTTTGATATAGCCGGGGTTGTTTACCAGTGAAGGCCCAAGCAACATTGCGGTTGCAAGCACCAGAATGAGCAATAGCCAGCGGATCATAAGCCGCTCTCCGTCAGTTGCTGCTGATATTGCTGCAGTTGTGCCAGGCTGGTTAACGGCGATGCCTGCGGCACAGCAACGTCAACCGCCGCCAGCTTAGCCAGTTGCTGGCTTAACTGCATAACAGTTTCATCTTCGCTGCTAAAATAACGCTGCAGCTGATCACTAGCTTGCTGCAATGCTGCAGCATATACCTGTGGCTGTTTTTGCATTGCCGCCAGTTCAGCCAGCAGCAGTTGCTGATTTAAACTTATACGCAGCATCAGCTGTTGTTCGACGGTTAAACTAAAGTAATCTTCCGGCACGGCAGAGCGTACCTGAATTAATTTGCTCCAGCTTTGCTGCCAGTAGTAGCTCAGCGTCTGGCGCCAGTTTTGGATGTCGGTGTCTGGTTTAAGCTCAGGTTGGGCGACTTTGTCCTGCTGCTTTAAAGGCAACGCCATAGTTGCTTTACGCATTTGCTGCAGCTGAATATGTACTTTAGTTAAATCCGGCAGGGTAATGTGGCTTAACTGCTCGTTGTCTGCCGCTATGGCCTGGCGTACAGGTAACAGCGATGGGTCGTCCAGATTAGCCAGCTTTTCATCGGCACTGGCCAATAATGCACGGGCGGTAGCGAAATCCAGCTCTAACCAGACTTTTTGTGACGCCAGTTGCAGCAGATATTCTACCTCTGCCAGCAACCAGTGCCTTGGTGGTGCACTGTCGCGTTCTTGCACTAACTGCCGTAGCGCCTGAATTTGTGCCTGGCTTTGCGCTGCCAGTTGTTGCTGTTGTTGCGCCAGGTTTTGTTCAAGCTGCGCCAAACGCTGCTGTTGTTCTGTTTGTAACTGCTGTTGCAATTGCGTGCTGCTGTCTTGTTGTTGCTGGCTTTGATCAGTTAAGCGTTGCTGATTTTGCTGCAAGGTATGCGTTTGCTGCTGCAAATTTTGCCATTGTGGCCATGCCCAGTAGTAACCGCCTGCGGCTAAACCGCCCCCCAGCGCCAGTACCAGCAATAAACTTAAACCACCCGTAAAGCTGCCCTTGCTGCGCACTGTAGGTTCGGTTTCTATTTGTTGCTTTAACTGCTGCAATGGCGCGTCCATTTCTGTTGCGCGCTCTGCTGTTGCACGCTCTAAGGTGTCACTCATTGATATTCCCTCTTAAGCTGGCTTATTGCAGCCAGTAAAGCACTGTCATTGGCATTATCGGCAAGCGTAATACGCTCAGCAGCGATACCAAGCGCTAAAGCACTGTCTTGCATGCGTGGACTAACCAGCACCCAGTCACACTGTTGCAACCAGTGGTGATGTCCGGCGCTGATCACACTGAATAACTGCTGTAAAATCTCATTGCTGGTAGCCACAATACATCGAATGCCAGCCAGCTGCCACTGCTGGCACAGTAAAGCGCCGTCCAGCGGCAGCGGCACGCGCTTATAGCTTTGCACATAACGTACTGTCGCACCGCGGGCTACCAGACCCTGTTTAATCAGTTCGCGACCGGCATTACCGCGCACTACCACTATTTGTTTACCTGCTACCTGTTGCAGCTGCGGTAATTGCAGCAAACCTTCACTGCGCTGATCTTCAGGTACTGTTACTTCACGCGCCAGCCAGCGCTGTAAAACCGATGCCGTAGTTTGGCCTACGGCAAATAACGGTGCTTTAAGTAAAGCAGCATCTGTTTGATTTTGCAGACAACTTACTGCACTGACACTAACAAAGATCAGCATATCAGCGTGTTGCAAAAACTGTTGGTCCTGCGGTTTCAGCGCCATCTGCGCGGTGGTGATCAGCGGCTGATACAAATAGGCAATGCCGCTTTCGTCCAGCGTGGCCAGCAGGTTATCTGCCTTACCGGCCGGCCGGGTAATTAAAAACGGTATGGCATCTGCTGCTGTGCGCTCTGTCATGGCGCAGCCTGATATACCGCCTGTAAAATGCGGTCTGCGCCTTGCGACAGCAGGTATTCTGCCAGTTCGGCTCCCAGTTGCTCACCCTGTGCTACCGGGCCACGCAACTGATGGCGGATAATTTCGCTGCCATCCACCGCGCCAACCAGGCCACGCAGCCACAGACTATCGCCTTCTATTACGGCAAAAGCACCAATAGGTACCTGACATCCGCCCTGCAGTTTACGGTTCATGGCCCGTTCGGCCAGCACACAACTGCGGGTTGGCGCGTGTTCCAGCGGTGCCAGCAGTTGCTGCACGGCAATATCATCACTGCGACATTCAATACCTACTGCACCCTGGCCATTGGCTGGCAGGCTGGTTTCTACCGGCATTAAACTGGCTATCCGCTGCTCAAAGCCCAGCCGGATCAAACCCGCTGCGGCCAGAATAATAGCGGCAAACTCGCCGTTATCCAGCTTTGCCAGGCGGGTATTCACATTACCGCGCAGGTCGCGCACGGTTAAATCGGGCCGCAAGGCTTTTATCTGACACTGCCGGCGCAGGCTGGAAGTACCCACCACTGCGCCCTGCGGCAGCTGAGCTAGGCTTTTAAACTGATTAGAAACAAAAGCATCCTGCGGGTTTTCCCGCGGGCAGATGGTATGCAGCATCAAACCGGGCGGGAAATCCACCGGCACATCTTTCATACTGTGCACGGCAATATCGGCGCGCCCTTCCAGCATGGCTTGCTCCAGCTCTTTAACAAACAAGCCTTTGCCGCCAATTTTGGCCAGCGGGGTATCAAGAATTTTGTCGCCCTGTGTCGACATTGGCACCAGCTCTACTGTCAGCTGCGGATGATGGCGCAACAGCTCAGCTTTAACGTACTCGGCCTGCCACAGCGCCAGCGCACTTTTGCGCGTTGCGATACGAATGTTGTTCATATTAACCTGCTATCGGGTTCAGTAAACGCCGCTGAATAAAACTGCTGATATCGGCCACTTCCTGCGCACATACGCTGTGCGGCATCCGGTATTCGTGCCAGCTAACGTTAAAACCGGCGTTTTTCAGCGTATGGAATGCCTGCTGCCCTGCTGCCATTGGCACTACCGGGTCCTGGCTGCCATGCGCAATTAAAACCGGAGTGGCTTTATTAATATTGCCGGCTTCTTGTTTTAACTTTTCTGGCGCGCACATATAGGTAGACAACGCCATTACGCCTGCCAGTTTATACGGCAAGCGCGGTAATAAATGCAGCGCTATAACGCCGCCCTGGCTAAAACCGGCCAGAATAATGCGCTCGCTGCTGATACCATCACTAATCAGTTTATCCAGCAATTGCTGCACTGCAGCGGCAGATTCGCGCACGCCGTCTTCGTCAGCGCGGTTGGCTAAATCCATGGTTTTAATATCGTACCAGGCACGCATCCGCATACCGCCATTAACGGTAACCGGGCGCTCTGGCGCATGCGGAAATAAAAACCGCACGCCGGCATCTGCCGGTAAACGCAGTTCGGGCACTATAGGCGAAAAACCGTGGCCGGAATCGCCCAGGCCATGCAGCCATACTACTGCAGAGCGGGTGTCGCCCTGCGCTTTAACATCAACAAAAGGAAGTAACGCCATTACACCATTCCAAAACGTCAGCGCGCTTAAGGCGCCAGATCAAGAGGCTTACCCGCCTGCTTAGCAGCGGCTTCGTTCAGCAGTTGCCAGAACTCGGCACCGGTGCGGTTATCAATCCACTTATCGCCATGCCATTCAAAGTGATGGCCGTTAAATTTAGTTGCCACCCACAGTTGGTGCAGCGGCGGCTGCTTATTGATAATAATTTTGCTGTGGTCGGCAAAGCTGATACTAAGCAAGCCGCCATGCGATTCATAATCCAGATCTGCATCGGCATCTTCTACCGCCTGCTCTACTGCCAACAGCGTATTGTCGGCCAATTCATCATATTCTAGGTCATTCATCTGCTTCACCTGTTTGCTTTTATCGCTAAGGATGCGATTATAGAGCGCAACCACCATAAAAAAATAACATCATGCACGCTTTTACAACCAAAGGTCCGCTGTTAACTGTTGCTGCCGTCATTATGCTGTGCAGCATGCTGAGTGCTTGTGGTCAAAAAGGCCCGCTTACCTTACCACAACCGGCACCTGAAGTGGCAGAACCGCAGCAAAACAACGCTAATCCAACCCAACAAACGGATGAACAACGTGGACCATTTTAATTACCAGCAAAACCGCCTGTTTGCGGAACACCAACCTTTAAGCAGTATTGCCGCCGAATTTGGCACGCCCTGCTATGTTTATTCACGCGCTACCATTGCCCAGCATTATCAGGCTTTTGCCAGTGCAGCATCAAAGCATCCGCACAGCCTGGTGTGCTATGCCGTTAAGGCCAATAGCAACCTGGCTATTTTAAACCTGCTGGCCAAACTGGGCAGCGGTTTTGACATTGTATCCGGCGGAGAGTTGCGCCGGGTAATTGCCGCCGGTGGTGATGCGAAAAAAGTGGTGTTCTCCGGTGTGGCTAAAACAGAAGACGAAATGCGTTTTGCGCTGGAGCTGGGTATTAAGTGCTTTAATGTAGAATCTGTTGCTGAACTGGACCGCCTGCAACTGGTGGCCAGCCGCATTGATAAAAAAGCGGCTATTTCTATCCGGGTTAACCCGGATATTGACGCCAAAACCCATCCTTATATTTCTACCGGTTTAAAAGCCAATAAATTTGGTATTGATATACTGCTGGCCCGCGATATTTACCGTAAAGCTGCCGGTTACAGCCACCTTGAAGTAGTAGGTGTAGATTGCCACATTGGCTCGCAGTTAACTGAAACCCAACCGTTTTTAGACGCACTGGAAAAACTGCTGACGTTAATTGATGATTTGGCCACTGATGGCATAGCGTTAAAACATATCGATATTGGCGGTGGCCTTGGCGTGACTTACGACAGAGAAACCCCACCCTCGCCGGCCGATTACCTTGGCAAAGTGGTAGAGCGGCTAAAAAGCTACCCGCAGCTTGAGCTGATTATGGAGCCAGGCCGCGCCATTATGGCCAATGCCGGTGTGCTGCTTACCAAAGTAGAATTTTTAAAGCCGGGGCAGGAGAAAAACTTCGCCATTGTTGATGCCGCTATGAACGACTTAATCCGCCCGGCGCTTTACAGTGCCTGGCAGGCGATAGTGCCGCTGGAAATTAACAGCGCGGCGCAGCCAGCACTGTACGATATTGTCGGCCCGGTGTGCGAAACCGGTGATTTTCTTGGTAAAGACCGCGAACTGGCGATAGCCCAGGGCGATTTACTGGCGGTGCGTTCAGCCGGTGCCTACGGCTTTACCATGAGCTCTAATTACAACAGCCGCCCACGTGCCGCCGAGGTACTGGTTGACGGCGAAAAAGTGCATTTAATCCGTGCCCGCGAACAGTGGCAGGATTTATGGCGTGGCGAACAAGTTATTACCGATTAATTAAGGGCGCTATGTTGCTACATTTCACCAAAATGCACGGCCTGGGTAACGACTTTATGATGGTCGATGCCGTAAGCCAGAATGTGTTTCTGACCAAAGAGCAGATTAAAGCTCTGGCGAACCGCAATACCGGCATTGGCTTTGATCAGCTGCTAATGGTAGAGCCGCCCTATGATCCTGAGCTGGATTTCCACTACCGGATTTTCAACGCCGACGGCTCTGAAGTAGAGCAATGTGGCAATGGTGCGCGCTGCTTTGCTAAGTTTGTCCGCGCCCGCGGTTTAACCAATAAGCATAAAATTGGCGTTAGCACCAAATCCGGCAAAATAATGCTGTATGTTGAGGCCGATGGCCAGGTTACGGTAAATATGGGCGTGCCACAGCTAGACCCGGTACGGGTGCCGTTTAAAGCGCAAAAGCAGGAAATAACCTACATACTGCGCGCAGAAGAACACACTATTCTTTGTGGCGTAGTATCAATGGGCAACCCGCATGCCGTGGTAGAAGTAGATGATGTCGGCACTGCCTTGGTGCACCAGCAGGGCCCATTGTTTGAACACCACGAACGCTTCCCCGAGCGCGCCAATATTGGTTTTATGCAAATAGTCGCCCCAGGCCATATTAAACTGCGGGTATGGGAGCGCGGTGCTGGCGAAACCCTGGCTTGTGGTACAGGCGCGTGCGCTGCGGTAGTGGTAGGCCAGCTACAAAAAAAATTACAGCAGCAGGTACGGGTAGACTTACCCGGCGGCAGCCTGCAGATTCGCTGGAATGGCCCGGGCCAACCGGTAAAAATGACCGGCCCGGCAGAACATGTTTATGACGGACAAATACAGCTATGAACGATAGCCTTACCAAGGACAAAGACCTGCTGGCCGCCCATGTGGTGTACGACTACCTGCAGGATCACCCGGAATTTTTTCAGCAATACCCACAGCTACTGGCCAGTTTACGCCTGCCACATCAGCAGCGCGGTAGTGTGTCGCTGGTAGAGCGCCAGTTGGAGCTGCAGCGCGAGAAAATTCAGGCGCTGGAAGACGACATTACCCGGTTAATGTCAGTAGCACGGCAAAATGAACAAATATTTCTGGCGTTTAACCAACTACAGGCACAATTGCATCAGGCCACCAACCTGCAGGATGCCGAAACCAGCCTGCAACAATTTACCGCCGCCATGCCTTATGTGCAGGAATGCCGCTTGCTACGTTTTAGTGACGAGCAAAGCCGTAACCCGTTTCAGTTGTTGCTGTCACGCCGGCTTAACCAGCACGGTATCTATTTAGGCCGGTTAAACAAAGAAGAACAACAGGGTTTATTTGCGCCCCATATCCACTCGGTAGCACTGATCCTGGTCAGCAGCCAGCAACAACCATTGGCCTTACTGGCCTTTGGCAGCGAGCAGGACGACCACTTTCAGCCCTCGATGGACAAACTGTTTATCAGCCATCTGGCTGCCATTTTAGCCCAGCTGTTACCGGGTTATGACGCAGCCTGACACCCCGTTATCGCCGCAGTGGCAACAGCCACTGCAGGCTTTTTTACAGTATTTGCAGTTTGAGCGTGGCTATAGCAGCAAAACGCTGGACAGCTATCAGCGCCAGTTACAGCAACTGGCGCTTAGTATCGCTGATGCAGACACTCACTGGTTGAACCTGACAGAAGATCAGTTAAAACAGCATATTGTTGGCCTGCGCCGCAGCGGTGCCAAACCCCGCACCATAGCATTAAAAGTAGCAGCGCTACGCAGTTTTTACCGCTATCTGCAGGCGCAGGATAAACGCAGCGATAACCCGGCGCAGTATTTATCAGTACCCAAGGCCGCACGCAGCCTGCCGAAAAACCTTAATGTTGATCAGCTAAACCACCTGCTGAGTTTTGACAGCAACGACGATATTCTTGCCTGTCGTGATAAAGCCATGCTGGAATTGTTCTACTCGTCCGGTTTACGGCTGGAAGAGCTGGTAAATGTCGATATCAGCGATATTGACTGGCAACAGCAACTGCTGCGCGTTACAGGTAAAGGCAGTAAGCAGCGGATTGTACCGGTGGGTAAAATTGCGCTGGCCGCTTTACAAGACTGGTTAAAACAACGGCCGGCGTTTAGCGCTAAGCTGCCGCAAGAGGATGCCAATGCACTTTTTGTCAGCAAACAGCATAAACGCATCAGCACCCGCCATGTGCGCGAACGGGTGCAGTTATGGGCCAAGCAACAGGGCTTAAACCAGCATGTACACCCACATATGCTGCGCCACTCGTTCGCCAGCCATATGCTCGAATCCAGCCAGGATTTACGTGCCGTGCAGGAACTCTTGGGCCACGCCAACCTGAGCACCACTCAGGTATATACCCATCTGGATTTCGCCCACTTGGCCAAGGTATACGATAACGCCCATCCGCGGGCGAAGAAGAAATCAGGTTAGTCTACAGAAACTCTTATCCCTTTCCTGATTCCATAGTTAGCAGACCTAGCCACACCTGTATTTTTAAGTTGTACATATTTTAACGTCTTAATCTTTGATAGCAGCTTTATGTCTTTTAGTAACGGAGAATCATGAATTGAAATCAATGCGAGTTTAGACAACTTAAGCAGTGGCTCTACACTTTCCAACCCACTACAAGAAAGAACTTCAAGACTATCCAAACTATTCAGAGCGTTAAAGTCTTTAATATCATTACCTTCTAGGGATAAATGTCTAATATTTTTAAGGCCCTTGATTGGAGAAATATCAGACAGTCTATTATAGCTAATAAACATATACCTAATGTCATGTAGATTTGAAACAAAGCTAATATCATTTAGCTTACAACCAGATGCTGAAAAAAATTTCAAACTAGTATTATGAGATATAAAATCAATGTCATTTATTAAGCACATGTCTAACACTAAGGATTCAAGGCCAAATTTAGACCTAACAAGCTTCTTTGCACTTACAACGCCGCAATTTAATGCTACTAAGCCTAACAGACGCTGATCTCTTGAGAAAACATCAAGCAATCTATCTAAAGAACTTTCAACAATCCCTTCCACACATAAATTTTTGCAATCAGCTGTTGGTTCGATATTTCTGAGCACTTCATCCGATATCCTTTCGATTGATACCAGTCTCGACAGAAGAGAGACATCTGAAACAATCGTTGCTATTCTTACCGATTTTTTAAACAAACACTCTTGCTCAAAAAGTGCTAAACCTGTTAGCTCACCAATAGCATGCTGAATAAGCATTTCACTTATCACTACATGAGGATTTTCCAGCAAACCTAACAACAATTCTATTTCGGGAATTCTATTGGCGATTTTCAAATTAAGCTCAAGCAACCTCAACTTTGTTGCTGTATGCTGTGACTTGTATATGTCTTGCGGGAAACATTCGGTCCAGATTCTTTTTGACAAACCTTGATTAGAGGAAATTATCTCAAACAAAAAAATGAAAGTTTGATGCCAACTTGTAGCTGACGCCCAATTTTTCAACGGCTTCTCATAAAATCTTTCATCTAGATACTCAGACTGTTCAGAAAAGAAATAATCTGGATTTTCAATTTGTTGCCGTATGTAAATAGCTGAAAAGTATTCCTGAAATGATAGGTGGAGAAACGCAAACTTACCCTCGCCTCTTGGTAATAACAACCCGCTTCTTCTTGCTATCCAGTCTAAATATGCTTCGGCATAATTTTCATCAACGAGATAATCTCCTGTCTTTTTCATCTCAGAGATAAGCCAATTCAGTATTTCAGATTTATCTGCTAAAAGCTCACTGCTAGAATCTTTGTCGTTAGATTCATTTATTCTTCTGAGCTGCATTTCAAAACCAATTCTAGCTAGCCATTTCTTCTTATCTTGCCATATGAAAGGATCTTTCAGTTTCCTTGCGGTATCTATCGACTCTAAATAGGCTTGAGCTATTAATTCATATAATAAAGCTCTACCATTGGGCAATTGCAGCCTAACTTTGAAAATCAATGCCATCATCGTTAACAAATGTGGTGTTCTCGCGAGTTGCAAAGTGCTTTCGTTAGATCTTATTGATACAAAGAACTCATCTCTTAGGAATACTGCACCATCCTCGTTGCCAGCGGTATTTTCTCTATACCAGTTTAATGAAAACTGGCTTATCTGTCGGTCTGTAAATGGCGCTATATAGACCTCTAAGGGCCTCAATGGGATTATCGTTGAAATAAGACTATCCACAGCAGTAAGTGCAAGCTGAGATAACTTTTTTACTTTTTTATCGTCAGATTTTTTACTATCTATTTCTTTTCCTGAAGAAATAGAGAAGTTGATAGGCGCAAGTTCATAGCCTACTTTCCTGGAAGTAAAAATGGAATAGCAGGAATTTAATCGAAGAAAATAATCCAAGAATACTCTACGTAAGTCTTCTCTAATTTCTAATGAAACTTCATCGAGTCCATCAACTAATAGAAGGACCTTTCCTGCTTCGAAGTATTGAAGTAAAAGCTCTCTATTTGCTTGCAAATTTTTTGCTATTGGTCGCTCAAGGAAAGCATCTATAAGACTTTCGAAAGTCGTGACTTTCTCTAATTTCAGCTCTCTTAGAACAATTGGCACGGGAATCAAATCTGACAGTTCTTTGGGTAAACGGTCAACAAAGCCTGATGCTAGCTGCCATGCGAACCAGTTTATTAACGTACTTTTGCCTGAGCCTGGATCACCAAGAATAACCAAATGACGTTTTTCCAGTAAAAGCTTTACCGGATTATGTAGTTGGTCTGGTTTAGGTTGTTTATCTGTTGGTAAATTTTCCAAACTTAGGCTTTGTGCGACGTACAGTTCATCAATTGGTACATCAGGATTCGTTTGTAACGTTGGCATACCAAGAAAACGGATATAGCCGTGCCACGCCAGCACGTCTTTTAAGTACTTTCTAATTACAGGGTTTTGGCTTGGTGAAACTAACTCAGTCATCATGTTCTACTTAATAAGTTGCAGCACGGGATTAATATCTTGTTCTGTTAAGTCCGCCATACTCATAAAAGGTGCTATCCAAAACATATCCGTCGCATATGGGTCTGGGTAAGTGCTGGTGCTTCGGACTTGAGGCACCTCAGTTGAGCCATGATCAAATGGTGTCACTTTATGTGGCAGTCTTAAAGTAGCCAAGTAATCCGGCCAATCATTCGTATCTTTTCCTCCCCAACTTTCTGTTGCCCAAGAATTGAGCTGACTGTAGAAAGAGGGTGTAAACTGCCAACGTTGAAATAACTCACCATGAAATTGGTATACATAAGCCAATATCAACAGTGACTTTGCTTTAATTTCCCGCAACGGATCAGTACCCCATGCGATCAAACCAGCCCAATTGTTCACAGTGTTAGCTAGCGCCTTAATTCTGCGGGGATTTGGTGGTAAGAACGGAACATCAAAACCTGCAGCTGCATTTACCAGCTCAACCTTCAAATGAGGATTTTCTACTAAATCTGTCAAAAAACGTACTGCATCAGCAGGTGGCTGTAATCTCTCGATATGACTGCATATCTTTTCTAAGTATGCTTCTCCACGGATACACATTGCCGCCTTTTTATGTTCATTTGAGTACTGTGACAACTCTTGTGGTAAATTTGCCGCGATGGCTTCAACGACAATCTGCTGGTTCATCCCTACTATAAAAACGCAGTTTTTTAACCCTAAGTAAACTTTTAAGCCTTCGAGAAGACGATATGCAGAGCTTGGACTGCAACGGTCCAAATCGTCGATAATGATAACCAATCTTTTAGTCTTACCACTCAAAAATTCGCTTAAGACTGCAGTAGTAGCTTTCTCAAGAAACTCTTGGATACTATCTACCCCGAGCTTTTGCTCAAGGTGCTCTTTCTCCCATTTTTCACCTGTTTCTTGAATCGACTTTGGATTTAACGCCGTATTTTCAATAGATAAAAGCTTAGTGATATCGGAAAAGCTATTCAAAACAGATTGAACAGTCACAGAGGTTAGTTTGTCAGCTTTGTCTTTCAACTTCGCCCAACTTGTAAATTGCTTTCTTATTTCTTGCAGTAATGCGACTACTGGCGCCGGCTCATGTTGATAGCGCCAAGCATCAAACCACACAGTAACAACTTTGTTTTTGTACTTATCGCCCTTTAACTGGTGATTCAACTGACTAGCATCAACTCCCTCAGTTGTACCATCCAAGTGAAACCGTAATTGCCTTAAGTAACTTGTTTTGCCAGAGCCCCAATCACCATGAATACCAAACACCTGTGGTGTATGGCAGGTCATGATCTGCTCAGCTTTATTCCTGATAGAAGCAATACGATTTAACTTGTCGTTTAGGGTTGGATGGTCACTGTGAATTCTTACAGGCATCGAAAATTCGTTCCATGATAGGAGCTGTACTAGTATTGCGTTACTTTAGCCTTACAGCTGACCGCAGGGCAATGTTTTAGCTTACTTTTGCTGAAATTGATTCAGTTTGAACAGAATGCTCAACGCCCGGCTGAACCGGGCGTTTTTCTTTGGTACTTAGTCTTAGCTAAAACGCTTGGCCAGTAAGTTATCTACTGAGGCTTTACCGGCGCCGCTAAACAACAGCGATACGCTGGCAGCCAGTAAGGCTAAACCGAATTCGTAGCCGTTGTTGCTCATAAACATACCGTTTGGCAGGTGCACAGCAACTATCGCGACTACCATGGCAATGCTTAGCGCCAGGGCAGCCGGGCGGGTTAACAGGCCCAGTACCAGCGCGATACCACCGAAAAACTCTGCCGCACCGGCTAAAAACGCCATAACGATACCCGGTGATAAACCTATGCTGTCCATCCAGCCGCCGGTGCCTGCCAGGCCGTAGCCGCCAAACCAGCCAAACAGTTTTTGTGCGCCGTGCGCAGCGAAAATAATACCCACCGGCACCCGTAATGCTAAAGCGGCTATGCCGGCGTTTGAGCTTAAAATTTTGTTTACGATTGAAGTAGCCATAATGTCACCTGTCAAATTGTTTAAAGTTAAGTTTACTGCCTCTCGACAGCACACTTTGCGTCGATGTAGTCACTATAGCCAAATAATTTTTGCGGCAAAAGCACAATGTTTTGACTACACTATTCAAAATATTTGAATTTAGCCTTAAATGAGCCTGCTATGCATAACGTACTGAGTTTAGACGCTTTACGCGCACTGGATGCCATAGAGCGCAAGGGCAGCTTTGCCGCCGCCGCTGAAGCGCTGTACAAGGTGCCGTCGGCACTGAGTTACACCATTGCCAAGCTGGAATCTGATTTAGGCGTAGCCTTGTTTGATCGCAGTAAACAACGGGCACAGTTAACCCCGGCCGGGCAGTTGCTGCTGGAGCAAGGCCGTACCTTATTGCATGCCGCTAACCAGCTGCAAAATGCGGTAAAGCAGCTGGATACCGGCTGGGAAACCCAGCTGATGATTGCCAAAGACAGCATTATTCCTAATGCACCGCTGCTGGATGTAATTGGTCAGTTTCTGCAACTGGGTAAAATTACCCAGGTATTGGTAAAAGAAGAGGTGATGGCCGGCGGCTGGGAAGCGTTGCAAACTGGCCGCGCAGATATCGCGGTTGGCGTATCCGGCGATTTGCCTAAAGGCCAGTTTAATTTACTACCGCTGGGCGAAGCAGAATTTGTGTTTGCGGTTGCGCCGCATCATCAGTTGGCGGCGCTGGATCGCATTGTCGGTATTGAAGATGTGCAGCAGTTCGCCGCCATTATTGTGGCCGACTCGGCCCTGGACGCGCCCAAGCGCTCGTCCGGCTTGTTCGACACACGCCAGCGCGTGATTGTCAGTAATATGCAGGCCAAAATAGACGCACAAAAGCAAGGCCTGGGTATTGGCTTTGTACCGCGCCATCTGATCAGTGATGAGCTGGCGCGCGGTGAGCTGATAGCCAAAGCCTGCAGTATACCCAGAGATAAAGTTCCGGTGTATCTGGCGTGGCAAAAGCATAGCCAGGGCCAGGCTCTGAATTGGTTTAGTCAGCATTTAACTGCTGTGAACTGGCAGCAGGTATTTCAGCCAGCAACATGGTAACGAATATGCAATTATTTAAAGCACTAAGCCCGGTTAGCGTATTGTCGTTTGATTTAGACGATACTTTGTATGATAACAAACCGGTTATCGAGGCAGCCGAACAGGCTATGCTGAGCGCTTTGGCACAACAAGCTCCGGCCAGTAAAGCCACTGACAGTGCGTTTTGGTGGCAACAACGGTTAAAGCTGGCCAGTATTGAACCTGAGATCCGTCATGATATTGGTCGCTGGCGTCTGCTTGGTATTGAAGCCGGTCTGCTTGAGTTGGGCTTGCCCCGCCCTGAGGCGCGCCGCGTTGCCGAGCATGGTTATGCGGCTTTTCTTGATGCCCGTACCAGGATCACCGTGTCACCCGGAGTAACGCAGCTACTCAGTGCGCTGGCAAAACAGTATCGTTTAATCGCCATTACCAATGGTAATGCCTGTATTAATAAAATGGGTATCGGCGAATTATTTGCATTCAGTTTGCAGGCTGGCCCTGATGGCCGGATGAAACCCTATGCCGACTTATTTATAACCGCCGCCGCGCGCTTACAGGTAAAACCTGCGCAAATACTGCATATTGGCGACAGCCACCGCGCCGATGTTATAGGCGCGCTAAACGCCGGTTGTCAGGCGGCATGGCTGGATCATTATCAAAGCGCTGTAACGGTTTTGCCGCATATCCGGCTGACTGATGTGCAGCAGTTGAAGCATTTATTACCCAACTAGGGTGTGAAAGCCTACTTTCTCTGCTCCAAAAATGAAGGCTTTGTGCGCTGCCAGCAGGTATCGCCATTTTTATGTAACACGGCCTTATCAACGACTAAACGACCTTTAAAGTAACTAATGTCTGGATCTACGGCTTTAATAAAAGTACCCCATAATTCAACCCACTCACCATTACACATCGAAATAGACAAACTTCCCTCTTCGTCTTCAGAGTTATCTAGAATATTAATACTCATTGGGCGTAACAAATATTCTGCGTGTCGCTCGTCGAAAAAAAGATTATTTTCACTGTACCCAATAAAGATACCATCTACGACAATATTTTTCTCATAATGCTCTTCCGGCGCCGCAATTAGCCTAATAACGGAAGTTTGCAACTGATAGGTTTTTGGCTCTGAAGCAGCATATAACGCAGGAAAGAGTGCGCCAACGAGCACCAAAGCAGCTAATAAGATATGAATCTTATTCATATAAAACTACTTTTTCTGTTCCAAAAACGAGGGTTTGGTACGCTTCCAACAGATGTCGCCGTCTTTATGCAGCATGGCAGAGTCGATCACAAGACGCCCCTGAGCATAGCTGACACCTGGTTCCTGTGCTGGAATAAAAGTTCCCGAAAGCTGCACCCACTCGCCACTGCATGATGAAAAAGACAAGCTACCTTCTTCGGTATCTGAATCATCCAACACATTTACCGAATATGAAGTGATGAGCAGATCAGCATGATCTTTGGAGAAGTACAGTGCATTCTGATGAAAACCAACAAAATAACCGTCAACAACAACTGTCTTGTTAAAATATTGCTCAGGCGCACTTAGCAGGCTAATAACGTTAGTTAGCGCCTGATACGATTTTTGCTCAGCAACTACTGACTGACTGCATCCGGCGATACTAATTGTCAAAAATGTAAGTACGTAAACCAACTGATAATTTTTCATCTTAACTACCTAAAAACCCATTAATATACTCGGCTAAAAGTCAGGCCGTCTGTAATATGTAAAGACCGCATTGAATTCGCACCAGTCCCCATAACAAATACTGGCCGTTTTGTTTCTCGTGCCAATTTTTTATAAGTAGCTCTAAATTGTTCGGAGTTAAAACTCTCCAATCTGACATTGGGCGGCACTCCAATCAAAACGGCAACTGCGCTATCATCTTCGCGGATCTTAACAAAATTACAAACCATCCCATTATTGCCATTACATTCGTGTCCACGTAATACATTAAAACCAACACGACTGTACTCGTATTCTCCCTTGCTACTGCGTCTGATAACCAGACCCAACGGCTTGTTAGCTCGCATAGGATCATATCCAGAACCTCCGGCAGCGGTACGAATTTCACTTCCTACCTGCCCTCTGGCAATATCCAGTACACGCATAAATTTTTCATCTGCGCACAGCGCCTTACACTCTTCAATCCCTGCCATTTTCTAAACTCCCTCAGTTTTAGAAGCTCAGTATAAAAACCCCACAGCAGAACATCAACCAAATAAAAACACATATTTAACATATAACTCTATTCGCTGACTTGCATAACTGGTTATTTATACACAACCCTCCCGCTTTACTGGGCGCAGTGCTGCTCTAATGGCCACCACTGGGCTTAACAAGACTTTCTGAAGGATGTAGCTTCCCTGCCTGACAGGCGCAGCGCGATATATTGGCTGGACGATGGCAATATCTCCGGCAGCTGTCGATTTACCGCAACGCCAGTCGACTACCGTTAAATTTGTTTATATTACTCAAAGCTATTGGCCTTGCCAAAACGCCAGACTCCCCTTGCCTTCTCCCCGGCAGGTTTAAACAAGGAATACAGTGAATGTCTGATTACTCTACCCATGCGCCGCAGTCGCGCATTTCCACCGGTGAATTTACCTTACTGGTGGCGCTTATGATGTCTATTGTTGCCATCTCTATTGATGCCTTACTGCCTGCGTTAGATGCTATTCGTGCTGACATTGTAATGGGCCATCCGAATCAGGCGCAGTTGGTGGTCAGTGCCTTGTTTTTTGGTATGGCGATAGGCCAGCTGATTTGCGGCCCATTGTCAGATGCTACCGGCCGCAAGAAAGTGCTTAACGGCGGTATAGCACTGTTTTTAGTGGGTACTGTGATTTGTTATTTCGCTAATGATATCAACTCCTTGCTATTCGGTCGTTTTGTTCAGGGTTTAGGAGTTTCCGGCCCTTATGTTTCGGCTATTTCTATAGTACGAGATAAATATTCCGGTAATGATATGGCGCGTATTATGTCGCTGGTGATGATGATTTTTGTCATGGTGCCGGCTTTAGCACCAAGCCTGGGGCAGGCAGTGTTATGGGTTGGCTCATGGCGTGATATTTTTCTGCTTTATGTCGGCTATGCGCTGTTAATAGTGGTGTGGATTTTTTGCCGCTTAGAAGAAACCTTGCCCAAACCGCATCGTATCCCGATGAGCAAAAAGGGCTTTGCCGAAGGCTTTAAAGAAGTTATCAGTAATGTACCCACTGTATGCTACATGATTTGTATGGGGTTGTTTTTCGGTAGTTTTATTGGCTATCTGAATTCAGCGCAACAAATTTTTCAGGACTTATTTAAAACGGGTGAACTGTTCACTTTGTACTTTGGTTTGCTGGCTATTGTGTTTGGCGCAGCTTCATTGGTGAATTCGCGTCTGGTGCAAAAATGGGGTATGCAGCATTTATCCAACAGCGCTGTGCTGGGCATTATTGTCAGCTCAGCACTGTTTTTAGTGCTGCATTTAGCTATTGAAGTACAGCTGTGGATGTTTTTAATCTACGCTGCGGTGCTGTTTTTTTGTTTTGGTCTGGTGTTTGGCAATATCAACGCGATGGCGATGGAACCAATGGGTCATGTGGCAGGCATAGCTGCCGCTATTATCGGTTCTACGTCATCCATTATGTCGATGTGCATAGGCACAGTGATAGGCCAGATGTATAACGGTACTCTTATTCCTGTAACTGCAGGTTTTTTTATTTTTGGCTGCATCAGTATGACGATTTTAACCTTTGCCAATACCTATAAAGAAAAACATCAACAGCAAGACCAAAATGCAGCGTCATCATTTGACTAACTGGTTATATATCCACTAACTACGCTTGGCCTCCACAGCTGGGCTGCTATAATGGCCGCCATTGTGCTTAGCGAGACTTTCTGATGGATGTATCTTACCTGCTGGACGGGCTGAACGATAAACAACGCGATGCGGTGGCAGCACCACCGCAACATATGCTGGTACTGGCCGGGGCCGGTAGTGGCAAAACCCGCGTGCTGGTGCATCGCTTAGCCTGGTTAATGCAGGTAGAACGGGTGGCGCCTTACAGTTTGCTGGCGGTAACCTTTACCAATAAAGCCTCGCAGGAAATGCGCAGCCGGATTGAAAGCACCATAGGCGTCAGTTTAAACAACCTGTGGATGGGCACCTTTCACGGTTTGTCGCACCGTATGCTGCGCGCGCACTATCAGGAAGCCGGTTTACCGCAGGGATTTCAGATCATCGACAGCGACGATCAGTACCGGCTGGTAAAGCGGGTATTAAAAGCACTGAACCTGGATGAAAAGCACTGGCCGCCCAAACAAATTCAGTGGTTTATTAATGCCCGTAAAGACGATGGCCTGCGCCCTGGCATGATAGATGCCGCCGGCGATTTCAGCCTGCAGCAGATGGTAAAAATTTATGCCGCTTATCAGGATATGTGCGACCGTGCCGGTTTGGTCGACTTTGCCGAAATACTGCTGCGCAGTTTTGAACTGTTAAAACAAAACAGCGAAGTACGCGGCCATTATCAGCAACGCTTTCGCCATATCCTGGTAGACGAATTTCAGGATACCAACGCCATTCAATACCAGTGGCTACGTCTGTTAGCCGGTAGCAGCGCCAAGGTAATGATAGTCGGTGATGATGACCAATCTATTTACGGCTGGCGTGGAGCCAGAGTTGAGAATATCCAAACCTTCTTAAAAGACTTCCCCGATGTAGACACCGTGCGGCTGGAGCAAAACTATCGCTCTACCGAAACCATTTTAAAAGCCGCGAATGCCGTTATTGCCAATAACACTGATCGGCTTGGCAAGGATTTATGGACCGACGGCGCTCAGGGCGAAGTGATCTCCCTGTACACCGCCTTTAACGAGCTGGACGAGGCGCGCTTTATTGTTGGCCGCATCCGCGACTGGCACAAACAGGGCGATCGTTTAAGCGAAGCGGCCATTTTATACCGTAATAACGCCCAGTCACGGGTACTGGAAGAAGCATTAATTCAGGAAGGCCTGCACTACCGTATTTACGGCGGCCTGCGCTTTTATGAGCGCCAGGAAATTAAAGATGCGCTGGCCTACCTGCGCCTGTTGCACAACCGCCAGGATGACGCTGCGCTGGAACGTGTTATTAATACGCCGGTGCGCGGCATAGGCGATACCACGTTAAATAAGGTGCGTGAATACGCCCGTGCCCAACAGCAAACGCTGTGGCAAAGCCTGCAGCAAATGCTGGCACAAAAGCAGCTTACCGGCCGTGCGGCCTCTGCCATTGATAACTTTATGCAGCTGATTGAGCAATTAGATACTCAGGTAGCAGAGTTACCACTGCATGAGCAAGCCGAACATGCCATTAAGCAGTCCGGTTTATATGCTATGTATCAGGCAGAAAAAGGCGAGAAAGCCGAAACACGGATAGAAAACTTAAACGAGCTGATCACCGCCTGCCAGAATTTTGATGAGCGCCGCGCCGAGGATATGACGCCGCTGGCAGCGTTTTTATCGCAAGCCGCGCTGGAAGCCGGTGAGTACCAGGCCGAGGAACATTCTGATGCGGTGCAGTTAATGACGCTACACAGTGCCAAAGGCCTGGAGTTTCCGCTGGTGTTTATCTGCGGCCTGGAAGAAGGTATGTTCCCCAGCCAGCAAAGTGGCGACGACCCGACCCGGTTAGAAGAAGAGCGCCGCTTGTGCTATGTCGGTATGACGCGGGCAATGAAAAAGCTTTATTTAACCCACGCCGAAAGCCGCCGTCTCTATGGCCAGGAGCAATATCATAAGCCGTCACGCTTTATCCGTGAGATACCGGCCGAGTATTTAGAAGAAATCCGCCTGACCACTCAGGTGAGCCGGCCCACCCAATTTAACCGTTTTGGCAGCGCCGCTTCGCATGTCGCCTTTGAAAATACCGGCTTTAAACTAGGCCAGCGGGTGCTGCATGATAAATTCGGCGAAGGTACCGTGCTGAATTATGAAGGCACCGGCAGCCAATCACGCATTCAGGTTAATTTCGACGATTTGGGCAGCAAATGGCTGGTAACAGCTTATGCCCGGTTGCAGGCGGTGGGCTAAATGCCTACAACTGCGTTGCTGGCTCAGCTACAACAGTGGCAGCAACAGGCCGAGCAGAGGCATATCCGTTTGCCGGTTGTATGGCAGGGCGAATCAGCAGCCTTGCTCAGCAATACTCAGCAGCTGCTGGCTAAACTGCAATACAGCACACTGTATTGGATTGGTGATAACGCCCCGGTCAATGCTATTGGACTGGGTGCAAAGCACAACTATCAGCTGCTGGGCAGCGAATGCGATGTGCTAGTGATCAATGCGTTTAGCGGTTTTAACGCTGACTTGGTAGCGGCAGCATCCGGCTGTGTTAAAGCTGGCGGCATCTGGCTACTGTTATGTCCGCCATTCGCCCGCTGGCAACAACAACCTAACCCGGCACATAAAAACCTGCTGCCGTACCCGGTCGAAGCAAGCACACATCAGGGCGGTTTTTTATCCTTCTGGCTTACTCAGTTACAACAACAAAATGCGTTCTTTATCAATGCGCAGCATATTACAAAGCCGCTGAGCTGGCCTGCACCAGCACAGCCTTATCAGGCCGCAGTACCTTGCGTTACCGCAGAGCAACAAGCGGCTGTTGAAGCTATCTTGCATGTGGTTAGTGGCCATCGCCGCCGGCCACTGGTGCTGGCAGCTGACCGTGGCCGCGGCAAATCAGCAGCGCTGGGTATTGCTGCAGCACAATTGGCAGCACAGGGCAAACAACTGCTTATTACCGCCCCCTCGCCGCAAGCGGCAGCTACAGCCTTAACGCATTTTTCGCAGCTTGCTCCGGCAGCACAGCACAGTAACCTGCAATTTATCCCGTTTGATGAACTGCTGCGCAGCACTATCACTGCCGACTTATTATTAGTCGATGAAGCCGCCGCCATACCCACGCCGGTATTACAACAACTACTGCAGCGTTTTAGCCGCATTGTATTTGCCACCACTGAGCACGGTTACGAAGGCACTGGCCGGGGCTTTCAGCTACGTTTTCAGCAGTATCTTAATCAGCAATGCCCGGGCTGGCGCAAACTGCAAATACAGCAGCCAATCCGCTATCAACAGGCCGATCCACTGGAGCAATTAATCTTTAATTGTTTTTTGCTGCGCCAAAGCAGCAATGAACTGACATATTCGGCGAAAGATAAAATCAGCACACTGACTTATCAGGCGAAAGATTGGCTGGATAATAGCAATAAGCTGCAACAGGTATTTAGCCTGTTAAGCCTGGCGCATTACCAGACTCAGATTAAAGATCTGGCTGCCCTGCTGGATAACCCCAGGCTACAGGTCGTTACGCTGGAGCAAAATAGCCAGGTGCTGGCCTGTGTGCTGATTAGTCACGAGGGCGATATTCCGCCAGAGCTGGCGAATCAGATATATCTTGGCGAGCGCCGTGTACAAGGCCATTTGTTGGCACAAAGCCTGGCATTTCACCTTGCTCAACCTGAACTTGCCAGCTTAAGCTTATGGCGCATCATGCGTATTGCCGTACAGCCTGTGTTGCAAAAACAAGGCCTGGGAACACAACTATTGGGGCTTGTTAGCGAACAGGCCAAACAGCAAAACATCCGCTATCTTGGTACCAGCTTTGGTCTGAGCACAGAGCTGTTGCAGTTCTGGCAACGCAATGGCTATCAGGCCATACGGCTTGGGGTCAGCTCAGATAAAGCCAGTGCAGAATATTCCATACTGATGCTAAAACCTGTTACCGCAGATAGCGATGCAGGTAGCGAGATAGTACAACAGCTTAACCGGCAGTTTGGCCATAACCTGTTTCTGACATTATCAGGCCAGTACCCGCTGCTAAATGCCAATCTTGCACTGCAGTTGGCTAAGCCGTTGCCAGTGCCCGCAGCACTGACAGAAGCTGAATTACAGCAATTAGCGCTTTTTTGTCGCAATCAACGGCCTTACGAGCTGATCGAGCCTATTCTGCAACGCTGGTTTTGCAAACATTACCATGCCTTACCGCCAGAGTTAGCTGCACCACTTTGCAGCCTCTACTGGCAACATAGCAGTTGGCCTAATTTGCTTACGCAATATGGATTTAGCAACAAAAACGCCGCATTAGCGCTTTTTCGCCAACATATCGCAAAACTGATATCTACGGCAATATAACCACGGCGGCTAATCAACGCTGCCATTACTTCCTTTTTTCGGTTAATCAGGCTAAGGTGCAACCATTCTGTAATGGGTACTTATTCTATATGATCGCTATTATTCCGCTGCTGAGCGTTTTATCCATGCCGGTTACTACGGCAAGCTTTTCTGGTTCAGAACGCAGAACGCTACAATCCGCTCTCAGCAGCGCGCTTTATTCAGAAGAGATTAACCGCTTCTATCAGCAGTGCCGACAAGCCGATGCGAAGCTGGCGGGCGTAATATCAGAGCCCGATAAAGAGCGCTCAAAACTGCAGCAACTGCTGCAACAAAAAGTGCATACTGTTGATATTCAACAACTACTTAATATAGATCCAAAGCAGACAGCAGATCTTAAGCAAAATATAGTAAAGCTGAATAACTGCGTGGATGCTGTAGCATTTCAAACGCTGCTGGATAGTTATGACTTAGCCTTGTTTTCACTTGAAATAGCCACACCACTGAGTAAGCCTCTTAGTGATAAAAGCTCGGTTAGCGCATCGCAAGTCAAGCAAGCGCAACAACAAACATTAGCCTTGATAGAAAGTAGCCATGCCATCGCCTGGGCCAATATTGCAGACAGACAGCAACTAAGCGCGGTGCAGCAAGCCAACTACTTGCACCCAGACTACCAAGGCCGCTATATCTTTAAAGTGCAGCACGGTTGGCGCGGTAATATTACCAACTATCTGGGCATGCATATTTTTGTCAGCGAAGCTGATATTGATAAAACGGCCAGACAATGGCTGATCTTTCTGGACAAAAATGGCCACTTTATTAATGCATTAGAGGCAGAACAAGCGTCTGATCACCTAAAAGCCCTGCAAAATGCCGATTGGCGCTATGACGTGCACGGTAACCTGCATCGCAATAACTAATATTTCCTGCAAAACCAGCCCGCTTAATGCGGGCTTTTTATTGGCAGTGTTGGCGTGGCGCATAAACGCAAAAAGCCCCACGCTTACGCGTGAGGCTTATTTACTTATTGGGAGCCTGGCGGTGAACTACTCTCGCATAGCGAATGCTACACTACCATCGTCGCAGCTGCGTTTCACTTCTGAGTTCGGAATGGGATCAGGTGGTTCCACAGCGCTATTGCCACCAGGCAAAA
>Ga0209070_100050_pt1 | contig 201904 bp, 176 predicted proteins | sample SynthPrep_5_END__FD_187205 | JGI IMG/M metagenome (GOLD analysis project Ga0209070, IMG submission 187205) | Synthetic microbial communities from Ohio, USA - SynthPrep_5_END_DS10_MetaG (SPAdes) (version 2) | ecosystem: Engineered > Bioreactor > Aerobic > Activated sludge | place: USA: Ohio... | reverse complement strand
CAGCTTTGGTAGCTTGTGTTTCTCAGTATCCAACCACTGTGCGGTAGCTAGTTTGCCTTGCATGCGTAGTTGTAATCTTAAGGCATGCTCTAACGCATCTTCTGCCCCCAGTGTTGCAGCGTGGCGCCACCAATGCAGCGCGCTATCTAATTCATCGGCAGCTAAGCGCTGCCGGGCCAGTTGCTTCGCGGCATTGGCATCCGTTTTAGCGGCGGCAATTAACTGTTGTTCAGAGGAAGGATCGGCGGGCTGACAACCCAGCAATAAACCGAAAAGAAAAAAGCCAGCAAGCCGGCCTTTTTTGAATAGTGCAGTTACGCTAGTTGTTCTCAGCCGTTTCATCGGTAAGTTCTTCGCCACGCAGCTTAGCCATTTCCATACGCGCATAGCGATGTTCTACAAACTCATAAACGTTGGTAGCCAGCGTTTTATGGTAGTAAATAAGCGCTTGCGGCAAATTGCCCTGGGCTTGATGCCATTTGGCTAAATAGAAATAGGCTTCGCATAAACGCTCGGCTAGTTGCTTTGGCCCAGTTAATTCCACCAGTATCGATTGCAACAGCGCCTGCTCGGTGATTTCGCCCGCATAAAACCGTACCAGATTAGTGCCCCAATCAGCCGGATCTAACGCGCTTAATTGCGTTGTTAAAGCAGATTTGGCCTCTAATGGTGCGAGTTCAGCAAAACCAATATAACGCCAAAGTACCCGATAAGGATCCGCTGGCTTTGCTTGATAAAACTGCTGAAAATCAGCCTGAGCTAAGTCAAAGCGCCCAGCATAGTAAAAGGCAATAGCCCGGTTTAAATAGGCATAATCGTAATCAGGCGCCAGTTCCAGCGTAGAATCAAACGCTTCATAGGCCTGATCAAAATTCCCCACCAGCGTGTAATGAATACCCAAAAAATTATACGCATCTGGCATATCTGGTTTTAACCGTAATGCCCGCATAAAATCCAGCCGCGCCAGCGAGCGTAAGCCTACGCTGTCGTACATTACACCACGGTCATAGAACAACTGGGCACTTTGCTCTTCAGTAAGCTCTGCGCGTTGCAAAATCTCACTTAAGCGGGCAATTGCCAGTTCATTCCGATAAGGCACTTGCAAAGGCTCTGGTGTTAACCAGGCCTCTTGCAGCGTAGCAGCAGGTCGCTGAGCGCAACCTGCTAGCATGACCAGCCCTGTTGCCAGGGCTAGTTTGAGCAACATCTTAGTCACTTTAGGCTTCTGTAGCCGCTTCAGCAGCAGGTTTAGCTACGGCTTCTTTGATACTCAGACGCACGCGGCCTTGTTTATCCACTTCCAGTACCTTAACCGCAACTTTTTGACCAACTTGCAGATGCTCACTCACATTTTGCACGCGCTCATCAGAGATTTGTGAAATGTGTACTAAACCATCTTTGCCTGGCAATACGTTAACGAAAGCACCGAAATCAACGATACGTACTACTTCACCTTCGTAAATAGTGCCTACTTCAATCTCTGCGGTAATAGCATTGATCTTGTCGATAGCAATTTGCGCGGCTTTCGCGGTAGTGGCAGCAATTTTGATACTACCGTCATCTTCCAGCTCAATAGTGGTGCCAGATTCTTCGGTGATTTGACGAATTACCGCACCACCTTTACCGATAACTTCACGGATTTTCTCCGGGTTAATCTTCATGGTGTAGATACGTGGCGCGTATTCAGACATCTCTTCGCGATGACCGCTGATCGCCTGATCCATTACGTTCAGAATATGCAAACGAGCCGCTTTAGCTTGTTTTAAAGCAATTTGCATAATTTCTTTGGTAATACCGTCGATCTTAATGTCCATTTGCAGCGCAGTGATACCTTCGGTAGTACCGGCTACTTTAAAGTCCATATCGCCTAAGTGATCTTCATCACCTAAGATGTCCGACAATACGACAAAGTCGTCGCCTTCTTTAACCAGACCCATAGCGATACCCGCTACAGAGGCTTTGATAGGTACACCCGCGTCCATCAGTGCTAAAGAAGAACCACAGACTGATGCCATAGAGCTTGAACCGTTCGATTCAGTGATCTCAGACACGATACGAACTGTGTATGGGAAATCATTAAAATCAGGCATTACCGCTAACACACCGCGTTTGGCTAAACGGCCATGGCCGATTTCGCGACGCTTCGGTGAACCCACCATGCCGGTTTCGCCCACACAGTATGGCGGGAAGTTGTAGTGCAGCATAAAGGTGTCGGTTTTGGCACTTAACAAATCATCGATGTTTTGTGCATCACGCGCCGTACCTAGAGTAGCTGTTACCAGCGCCTGCGTTTCACCGCGGGTAAACAGTGCTGAACCGTGAGTACGTGGCAGTACGCCAGTCATCACGCTTAAGCCACGGATCATTTCCGGGTCACGGCCATCAATACGCGGCTCACCTTTAGTGATGCGGCCACGTACTACTTTCGATTCCAGCTCGTGGAAAATCTCGCCTACTTCGTTTTTGTTTAGCTCTTCGCCTTCAGCCAGCTCAGCAGTCAGTTTTTCTACTAACGCGGCTTTAATCTCGCCGATACGCTCATAGCGTTTGGCTTTTTCAGTGATCTGGTAAGCTTCACCTAACTGAGCACGGGCTAAGCTGTCAATTTTAGCAATAAGCGGTTCATTCTTAGCAGGTGCCTGCCAGTTCCACTTTGGCTTAGCGCCTTCAGCTGCAAATTCATTGATGGCATTGATCGCCGTTTGCATTTGCTCATGGCCATACATTACCGCACCCAGCATCACGTCTTCTGACAGGATACCGGCTTCAGATTCCACCATTAATACCGCACCAGCCGTACCGGCAACCACTAAGTCCAGCTTAGAGGTTTTCAGTTCGTCTTCTGATGGGTTCAGCACATATTGGTTATTGATATAACCAACACGGGCAGCACCAATAGGGCCAGCGAATGGAATACCTGATAAGGCTAAAGCAGCAGAAGTACCAATTAAGGCCACGATATCGGGTTGAATTTCAGGTTGTACTGATACCACTGTAGCAATAACCTGAACTTCGTTGTTAAAGCCCTCTGGGAACAAAGGGCGAATAGGTCTATCGATTAAACGTGAGGTCAGGGTTTCGCCTTCGCTTGGCCGACCTTCACGCTTAAAGAAACCGCCCGGGATCCGGCCAGCTGCATACATTTTTTCCTGGTAATTTACCGTTAATGGAAAGAAGTCTTGACCAGGTTTGGCTTCTTTTTTACCAACAACAGTTACTAATACGGAGGTATCTCCCAGGCTTGCCAATACTGCGGCATCTGCCTGACGGGCGATTACGCCGGTTTCTAAAGTGAAAGTGTGTTGGCCGAACTGGAATGATTTTACGATGGGAGTCACGTGGTATGTTCCTTTGCTTTAATCGCCGAATTGCGATGTCTTACTCTGTTTTATTTACTTGCACAGTATACTCTGTAACCTGTAGCAAAAGATAGTTCCGTTACTTTGCGATAAAAAAATTTAACACTAGGGCGTGTTGACGTTTGCTGGTTAGATTTTGTTCCTCTGGCGGCGTTTTGATCGCGAAACGAGGAGTGCAGTTTAGTTATTCTAAATAAACGACGAGAGACAAAGAGCAAAGCGCCGCCAGATGAACCCTTCGGGCAGCGTGTGGCTGGCATTTCTACTGCGTTATCGCTTGTTCATGTAGAATAACTACACATCACAAGCTCTGCCTTGTATAAATACCAGCCACCCAGCTGCAAAAACAACCAGAAAACGTCAACACGCCCTAAATTTTGGCCATAAAAAAAGAGGCTCGAAAGCCTCTTTTTTTAGCGTACTGTCTTAGCGACGTAAGCCTAAACGCTCAATCAGGGTCGCATAACGGCTCTGATCTTTGCCTTTTAAATAGTCTAACAGTTTACGGCGCTGGCTAACCATGCGCAGCAGACCACGACGAGAGTGGAAATCGTGCTTGTGTTCTGCAAAGTGGCCTTGCAGGTGGTTAATAGAAGCAGTTAACAGAGCAACTTGTACTTCTGGTGAACCGGTGTCGCCTTGTTTAACAGCGAAATCAGCAACAATTTTTGCTTTATCAGCAGCGTTTAAAGCCATGATATATCTCCAAATGTGAGTGAACTAGTATACGCTCACCGCCGATCACTCATCCAGCGGCAGCAAAACAGCGGTGCATTTTACCTGCGCCAAGGCGCTTTTACAAGCAGATTAACCGCGCAGCAAGCACAACTAACACAGCAGTTCTAGATTGACTAAACGGCGGCTAAATAGCTCACCGCTAATTACCTCGCCGATCCCCAATAGCTGACCACTATCACTATACAGTTTTAGGCTTGCCGTATCTGGTAACGCTACCGTACAGGATTGGCCATGCATAATAGCTTTTTGTTGCTGGGCATCTAAGGTTAAGGCGGTTACTCCCACCAAACCAGCGTCCATTGGCAATAGCAACGCATCAAGTGCGGGCCAGTTGGCGTCCGTATTTAAAGACTCTAGCAACGTCGGCGTGACCATCTGAGCCGCAGTGAAAGGTCCCACCTGAGTTCGATGCAACTTTGCAACGTGGGCGCCACACCCTAAAGCTTCACCTAGATCGTCGATTAAGGTGCGAATATAGGTACCTTTGGAGCAGTGTACGATAAAATCGGCACTGTCTTGTTGGCGAGCCAGCAATTCAAAGCAGAAGATACTAATAGGCCGGGCTTCACGCGGCACTTCAATGCCTTGCCGGGCATATCTGTATAACGGTTGCCCCTGATATTTCAGCGCCGAGAACATGGTAGGTACTTGCAAAATATCACCGCGCAGCGCTTGCATAGCCTGCTCCAGCTCGCTATCGCTAAAGGTGACCGGTTTCTCGCTAATCACCTCGCCTTCGGCGTCACTGGTGCTGGTACGCACGCCAAACTTTGCGGTTACCTGATAAGTTTTATCGGTATCGAGCAAAAACTGGCTAAACTTGGTGGCTTCGCCAAAGCAAATTGGCAATAGCCCAGATGCCATAGGGTCTAGTGCACCAGTATGCCCGGCTTTCGCCGCCTGATACAACCAACGCACCCGCTGTAAAATACCGTTGCTGCTAACCTCTAACGGTTTATCTAACAGTAAAATTCCGTGCACCTGCCGCGCGTTCTTGCGAGCGCGCATTATTTCTTTGCTCCGCCTTCTGTGTCCAGATCGTCTGCTGCACCCAGTTCACTTTCTGCTGCCGAAATGCCCTCAGCATTCAGAGCAGCGGCAGCATCCTCAGCAATTTCTTGATCAGTTGCTTGACCGGCTTCCTGGCGGCGACGCTCGTCATCACGGCGCACGATTTCAACTAAACTCGCCATACGGATCCCTTCGTTCAAGGATTCGTCAAAAGCAAAGCGAATATGTGGCACGATACGGGTCTGAATACGTTTACCTATCAGGCTACGTACATAACCTGCTGCATCATTTAATATCTTTAAGTTATCTTCAACTTTATCGTTATCCATGCCTAAAAAGGTCACGAATACTTTGGCGTGAGATAAATCACGCGACACTTCAACATCGGATACGGTAATCATCGTGTGCAGGCGCGGATCTTTAATTTCGCGCTGCAAAATAACCGCCATTTCTTTTTTCACTTGTTGTGAAAGCCGGTCAACCCGGGAAAATTCTTTAGCCATACCTTGTATTTCCTAGTATTTTTTTGGCGTCTAAACACAACAGGGGCAACATGTGCCCCTGAAATATTATTGTGCTACATCAATAACTATAGCGTACGCTCAACCTGAATGGTTTCGAATACTTCGATCTGATCGCCTTCGCGCACATCGTTGTAGTTCTTCACGCCGATACCACACTCAAAGCCGTTGCGTACTTCGCTAACGTCATCTTTAAAGCGACGCAGTGATTCCAGCTCACCTTCGTAAATAACCACGTTATCACGCAGTACGCGGATCGGGGCGTTACGTTTGATAATACCTTCGGTGACCATACAGCCCGCGATAGCACCAAACTTCGGCGAACGGAATACATCACGAACCTGCGCCAGACCGATGATTTGTTGCTTAAACTCAGGCGCTAACATACCGGTCATGGCAGCACGAACTTCGTCTAACAGTTCATAAATGATGCTGTAGTAGCGCAGATCCAGACCTTCGTCTTCTACCAGTTTACGGGCCGTGCCATCAGCACGTACGTTAAAGCCGATCACGATGGCTGAAGACGCCGCGGCTAAGGTCACGTCAGTTTCGGTAATACCACCGACACCAGAACCTACAATCTTCACTTTAACTTCGTCAGTTGATAGCTTCATCAACGATTCGATAATGGCTTCTACCGAACCTTGTACGTCCGCTTTCAGTACGATATTCAGCTCAGATACGTCACCTTCGGCCATGTTAGCAAACATGTTTTCCAGCTTCGACTTCTGCTGACGCGCCAGCTTAACATCGCGGAATTTGCCCTGACGGTACAGTGCAACTTCACGGGCTTTACGCTCATCTTTTACTACGGTTACTTCATCACCAGCTTGCGGTACACCCGACAAACCTAAGATCTCAACCGGAATAGACGGGCCAGCCGACTTCACTTCTTTACCGTTTTCGTCACGCATTGCCCGCACACGGCCATACTCAAAACCGCACAGTACAATGTCGCCCTGCTTTAATGTACCTTCCTGCACCAGGATTGAGGCAACCGGTCCACGGCCTTTATCTAAGCGTGATTCAATAACCACACCGCGACCAAGACCTTGATGTACCGCTTTTAATTCCAACAGTTCAGCTTGGTTTAGAATCGCTTCTAATAAGTCGTCGATACCTTGACCCGTTTTAGCCGATACTGGCACAAACTGGGTATCACCGCCCCAATCTTCCGAAATAACGTCGTACTGTGATAATTCATTACGTACACGATCCGGATCGGCAGACGGCTTATCAATCTTGTTAACCGCAACCACTAATGGCACGTTACCGGCTTTCGCATGTTGAATTGCTTCTTTGGTTTGCGGCATAACACCATCGTCAGCAGCAACAACCAGAATAACGATATCGGTGGCTTTCGCACCACGAGCACGCATTGAGGTAAAGGCTGCGTGACCTGGTGTATCCAGGAACGTTACCATACCACGCTCAGTTTCTACGTGATAAGCACCGATATGCTGGGTAATACCACCCGCTTCACCATCGGCAACCTTTGCTTTACGGATATAATCCAGCAATGAAGTTTTACCGTGGTCAACGTGGCCCATTACCGTGACAACCGGAGCACGCGGCTCCAACTCGCCCTGACCTTGACGGTCAGACATTACAGCTTCTTCCAGCTCGTTTTCTTTGGTTAGGGTAAATTTATGCCCCATCTCTTCACAAACGATCGCCGCGGTTTCCTGGTCAATGACCTGGTTAATGGTTGCCATAGCACCCATTTTCATCATGGCCTTGATTACTTCAGAGGCTTTAACCGCCATCTTAGCTGCTAACTCAGCAACGGTGATGGTTTCACCAATTTTAACTTCCCGCTCTACCGGCTGCGCAGGCTTATTAAAGCCATGCTGCATACTTGTAGGGGTTTTCTTTTTCTTGTGACGGTTTGCACGATTAAAGGCTTCTTTATCGTTCACATCGTCTTTGGTTTTTTTGCCTTTAGCAACCGGGGCTTTCTTGCCTACACCACGGCGGCCAGCGCGTTCTTCTTTCGCATCAACTTCGTCTTCAGCCTGCTTCGCAAACTCGTTGCTGGTCAGGTGGTAATCATCAGTGTCGGCAGGCTTAGCTTTTTCTTCCTGCGCCCAACGCTCACCATTTTCTTCGGCCAGACGACGTGCTTCTTCAGCTTGCTTACGCGCTTCTTCTTCCAGCTTACGCAACGCTTCAGCCTCTTGCTGTTGACGAATACGATCCGCCTCTTTGCGAGCTTCTTCTTTTGCTGCCCGACGCGCCGCTTCTTCCGGATCGTCTTTCGCTAATTGAGCATTTTTTTGCTCTTCGCGCTTTTTGGCTTCAACGGCTTTACGGTCAGCTTCTTCTTTTGCTTTCTGCTGCGCCGCTTCGCGTGCCTGACGCTCAGCTTCTAAGCGCGTGGCTTCAGCTTGTGCTTTGGCTTTTTCTTCAGCAAGGCGGGCTTCTTCCTGCGCTTTTAACGCAGCTTCATCTAGCATCGGCTTCTTGATAAAGGTTTTTTGCTTGCGTACTTCAACCTGAATTTCGCGGTTACGCCCAGCACCACCGGCCACACTTAGAGTAGTTTTCTCTTTACGCACCAGCGTTAACTTAGCAGGCTCATTCGCCTTACCACCGTGCTGCTTACTTAAATGTTCCAGCAGCGTTTTTTTCTCTTCTTCGGTTACCGATTGGCCCTGAGCCTTGGTAATACCTGCATCAGCAAATTGTTGCACTAACCGGTCAACAGTTGTACCGACATCACTGGCCAATTTCTCTATGGTGACTTCTGCCATTTGTGTTGTTACCTCCGTTGACTACTTAGTTACTTTCATTAAACCAAACAATATTACGTGCAGCCATAATCAACTCTGCAGCTTTATCTTCGGTCATTTGGGCAATTTCTAACAAATCATCTACACCTAATTCGGCCAAATCATCCAGGGTAGTTACCCCTTTGCTGGCAATCACGTAAGCAGTGTGCGTGTCTAATCCTTCCAACGCCAACAATTGTTCTGTAGGCTTGGCGTCTTCCAATGATTCTTCACTGGCTAACGCCCGGGTGGTTAACACATCTTTGGCACGACTGCGCAATACATCTACAGTAGCTTCGTCTAACCCATCAATCGAAAGTAGTTCGCTTATTGGCACATAAGCAATTTCTTCCAGAGTAGAGAAACCTTCATCAACCAGTACATCAGCAAAGTCTTCATCAATTTCCAGCGCGTCCATAAATATCTGACGTACTTTCTCAGTTTCTTCCTGATGCTTTTTCTTCATGTTTGATACAGACATCACGTTCAATTCCCAGCCCGTTAATTGGCTAGCTAAACGCACGTTCTGACCATTACGGCCAATGGCCATGGCTAAATTTGAATCTTCAACCGCGATATCCATTGAATGGGTATCTTCATCAACGATAATTGACGCCACTTCAGCTGGCGCCATCGCGTTAATAACAAACTGCGCATCGTTGTCATCGTACAACACGATATCAACCCGCTCGCCACCTAACTCATTAGAAACCGCTTGTACGCGAGAACCACGCATACCTACGCAAGCCCCCACAGGATCGATACGACGGTCATTGCTTTTCACGGCAATTTTGGCACGAGAACCCGGGTCACGGGCCGCGCCACGCAATTCAATCATTTCCTCGCCAATTTCTGGCACTTCAATGCGGAACAGTTCCAGCAGCATTTCTGGTTTAGCACGGCTTAAAAACAGCTGAGCACCACGCGCTTCTGGTTTTACATCAAATAATAACGCACGTAACCGGTCGCCTGGACGATAGGTTTCACGCGGTAACATTTCTTCGCGCGGCAACATAGCTTCCGCGTTATTACCTAAATCTACGATAATGCTTTCGCGGTTAACTTTCTTAACCACACCGGTTACCAGTTCGCCCACCTGATCGATGTAGGCTTCAACAACTTGCGAACGCTCAGCTTCACGTACTTTTTGTACAATAACTTGCTTGGCCATTTGCGTAGTAATGCGGTCGAATTCGATTGAGTCGATTTGCTCTTCAACATAATCGCCCAGCTTAATCGACGGCTCATCATACTGCGCAGCCGATAAGGTCATTTCGCGATAGGGATGTTCCATAACAGCGTCATCGGCTATCACTTCCCAACGACGGAATGTCTCGTACGAACCCGTCTTACGATCAATCGTTACCCGAACTTCGATGTCGCCTTCATTTTTCTTTTTTGTGGCTGCTGCTAATGCGAACTCCAGTGCCTGGAAAATCTTTTCCCGTGGTACGGACTTTTCATTTGATACTGCATCAACAACTAATAATATTTCTTTTGCCATTGTACATGCCTCGCTCTGACGCTACCTGGTTACCTTAGAAAACCGGTACCACGTTTGCTTTATCAATATTATCGAAAAGCAAACTACAGGGTTTGCCATCCACTTCCATTACCAACATATCGCCATCAAACGACGTTAGTAATCCTTTAAATTTGCGCCGGCCTTCTTGTGGAACGGTAAGTTTCACTTCAATTTTCTGGCCAACATATTGGGTAAATTGTGCTTCGGTAAATAACGGGCGATCCATTCCGGGCGACGACACTTCTAAGGTGTATTCATTAGGAATAGGATCTTCAACATCCAGCAAAGCACTGGCTTCACGACTAATCAGTGCGCAATCATCTACAGTGATGCCGTCTGCTTTGTCGATAAAGATTCTTAGTGTGGTATGACGGCCAGCACGGACCAATTCTATACCCCACAATTGATAACCGGCTGCTTCTACAGTCGGCGCCAGCAGCTCTGTTAGTTGCTGTTCTTGTTTAGCCAAAAAAGACCTCCGAAACACAAATAAAAAATGGGCGAAGCGCCCATTACTGCATAAAACACGGACTCCAGATGCGAAAACGCCCCGAACAAGCGGGGCGAAATACATCCAGTCATTAAGCATATCGCCAATGCATAATGGTTGTTGATTTGGTTGCGGGAGCGGGAATTTAGACCTTCGCCCCGTGGTTATAGAGAGGAGCCCTAGGGGCTATTCGCTATAACATCGTACATTCCAAATTTGGTTGCGGGAGCCGGATTTGAACCGACGACCTTCGGGTTATGAGCCCGACGAGCTACCAGGCTGCTCCATCCCGCGTCCGTAACTGGCGCACATTATATAGTGCCTATTCTGATTGCGCAAGCCGCAGCTTGCTTTATTTGGTGCCGAGAGCGGGACTTGAACCCGCACGTCCGAAGACACTACCCCCTCAAGATAGCGTGTCTACCAATTTCACCACCTCGGCGTGTAAAGCTTAGTTTCCTACCGGGATGTCGTTAGCATCATCTTTTTTGGCAGGGGTCTGTTCGGCAGCAGCCGGAACAGTTTGGAAGAACTCAGAGCCATCATCTGGCCGGCTTTGCTTGGCAGTAAGGTTACCTAATACAATACTTAACACAAAAAACAATACTGCTAAAACAGTGGTGCTTTTAGTTAAAAAGTTACCTGTACCGCTAGAACCAAATACCGTACCCGATGCGCCAGCACCAAAGGCTGCGCCCATGCTTGCACCTTTACCGTGCTGAATCAGTACTAAACCAATCAGCGCCAGGGATACTAATAAATAACAAACAACAAAAATCTCGTACATGCTTATTCCTTTGCGCTGAGGCAAATTTGAGCAAATTCTTCAGGCTTTAAGCTGGCACCGCCAACTAAAGCACCGTCTATGTCTGGCTGTGCAAATAATGCAGCACAATTTTCTGCATTAACACTGCCGCCATATAAAATTCTTACTTGCTGAGCCGCGTCTTTATCATAGCTTGCCAGCGTGTTACGGATAAAGGCATGCGTTTGCTGTGCCTGTTCCGGTGTCGCCGACTCACCCGTGCCTATGGCCCAAATGGGTTCATAAGCAATTACCGATTTCAGCAGTAATTCGGGGTGCGAAGCATACACCGCCGCTAACTGTTTCGCAATAACCTGCTGCGTTTTTTCTTGTTGCCGCTCTGCTAAACTTTCACCAATACAAAGCACTGGTGTAAGGCCTGCGGCAATAGCCGTAGCCACCTTGGCAGCAATAAGCTCGTCGGTCTCAAACTGATACTGCCTACGTTCAGAGTGACCAACCAAAGTAAAGCTCGCTCCCGCTTCCTGCAACAAGGCTGCACTTAACTGGCCCGTGTAGGCACCAGCCGTTTCTGCACTAATATCCTGACCACCCAAAGCAATATTGGCTAACTTTGGAAAGCGGTTTAACAAGGTCGCTGGTGGACAGATCAGAATTTCCACCTTAGGTGGCAAACTGCTGACTGTATTGTTGAGTGCTGCACAAACAGACTCAACCAACGCCAAAGCGCCGTTCATCTTCCAGTTGGCGGCGATCAGGTAATTACGTGTCATTAGGCTATATCCTTTGCTAAAACGTGGTGATAGTAACCAAGCTTGTTCGTTAGAACAAGCTTTTCACAGCCAAGCATTGCTGGTTGCACATTTTTTGGCTAAAAAAGTCCGTTTTAACTGGCTTAAACGAGTTTTATTGCCAGCTAGCTGGCAATCTTTACCGCTGCGGCAATTTTTTCAGCATAAGCGCGCACTTGAGTATCGTCTTCGCCTTCAACCATCACCCGGATCAGCGGCTCAGTACCCGATTTACGGATTAGCACCCGGCCAGTACCTGCTAAGGCTTGCTCTACTTCACTAATACTTTGCTTAACGTTAAGTTTTTCCAATGGCGCAGTGCCTTTAGCAAATTTAACATTAACCAATACTTGCGGTAGTTTACGCATATCTACGCATAACTCCGCCAAGCTCTTGCCGCTGGATAACATCGCATTAAGCACTTGCAATGACGCAATAATGCCATCGCCGGTACAGGTGTAATCCAAGTTCAAAACGTGGCCCGAATTTTCACCACCAATGCGCCAGTTATTTTCGCGCAGCAATTCCATCACATAGCGGTCGCCTACCGCACTGCGAGCGAAGGGGATATCTAACTTGGCAAGTGCTAGCTCTAATCCCATATTGCTCATCAGGGTGCCAACCACACCACCTTGTAAGGTGCCTGCATCTTTGGCCGCCCGCGCAATAATATAAACAATTTCATCGCCATCCAGCACCCGACCATGTTGATCGACCATCATTACGCGATCACCATCACCATCGTAAGCGATACCTAAATCGGCGCCCTGCTCCAGTACGGTCGCTTTTAACAAATCAGTATGGGTGGCACCGCATTGATCGTTAATATTTAAGCCATCGGGAGCACAACCTATCGTAATCACCTCTGCCCCTAACTCCTTAAATACGGCAGGGGCAATATGATAGGTCGCACCATGGGCGCAATCGATCACAATCTTCAAACCATTTAACGATAAGTGATTGCTTAGGTGACTTTTACAAAATTCAATATAACGGCCAGCTGCATCATTAATACGCACTGCTTTACCCAGCTTTTCTGATGATTCACACACCATCGGCTGTTCCAGCTCATGCTCAATCGCCAGTTCGACATCGTCGGGTAGCTTAGTGCCATCTGCCGAAAAGAATTTAATACCGTTATCATAGTAAGGATTATGTGAAGCGCTAATCACTATGCCCGCTTCGGCGCGGAAAGTACGGGTTAAATAGGCAACAGCTGGCGTTGGCATAGGGCCCAGCAAACGCACATCAATACCTGCGGCAATTAAGCCTGCTTCTAAGGCGGTTTCCAGTAAATAACCCGAAATACGGGTATCTTTGCCTATTAATACTTTACGGGTGCCACGCTGCGATAACACCCGCCCCGCAGCCCAGCCGAGTTTCATGGCAAACTCAGGCGTAATAGGAAAATCACCAACACGACCACGCACACCATCAGTACCAAAATATTTTCTGCTCATTCCTTAAACTCCAAAACGGGCTGCTGCGGCTATCCGCACTGCCTGAACACTTTCTTTAACATCATGAACCCGGATAATCTGAGCGCCAGCATAAGCTGCCAACGTGGCGCAGGCAAGACTGCCAGACAGCCGTTCTGTTACCGGTACATCTAATAGTTGGCCAATCATTGATTTACGCGACATTCCCGCCAATACCGGATAGCCGCTGGCCACTAGCTGCGGCAAAGCCGCTAATAACTGATAATTGTGCGCCAGGCTCTTACCAAAGCCAAAGCCCGGATCCAAAATAATTTGCGAGGCCGCGATCCCGGCCCGCTGACACTGCTCGGCCCGGTTTAACAAATACTGATATACCTCTTGCACCACATCCTGATACTGCGGGGCATGCTGCATAGTGCGGGGCGCGCCCTGCATATGCATAATACAGACTGGTACCCCAAGTGATGCCGCCGTAGTCAGCGCATTGGGCTCTTGCAAAGCTCTTACGTCATTAATGATATCGGCGCCAGCCTGAACAGCCGCTGACATCACTGCAGCTTTGCTGGTATCAATAGAAATAACACAGTCAAAACGCTGGCGAATGGCGCTGATTAACGGCACTACGCGCTGTAATTCGTCTGTAACACTGACCTCCGCCGCGCCAGGACGGGTAGACTCGCCGCCGATATCCAGCATGGTGGCGCCATCTTGTAACATTTGCTCGGCACTGTATAACGCTTGATCAAGCGCCTGATGCTTACCGCCATCAGAAAAAGAGTCTGGGGTAACATTTAAAATGCCCATCACCTGAGGGCGGCCTAAATCTAACACACGCTGCCGTGGTAACTGTAACTGCATAGTTTTTCCTTTGGCTAGAATGTAAAAACCCCGGGCTGGCCGGGGTTTGAATTATATCAGCTAGGTTAACAACTGCCAGAAGGCTTAAAGTGCATTACCTTCAGAAGGCTTGTCTGTAGCTGTTGGTGCTGGCTTTTCAGCTTTTGCATCATCGCCGCCATCACCTTTAGAACCTTTATCGCGCGGCTCCCAGTTTTCTGGCTGGCTAACCGGCTTACGCTCCATTAGCTCTTTAATTTGGCGCGAATCAATAGTTTCGTAAAGCATCAGAGCATCTTTCATGGCATGCAGAATATCCATATTCTCATCCAGTAATTGCTTAGCTCTGTCGTAGTTACGATCAATAATAGCTTTAATTTCACTATCAATAATAGACGCCGTTTCATCCGACATATGCTTGGCTTTAGCCATGCTACGCCCTAAGAACACTTCGCCATCTTCCTCCGCATACAACAACGGCCCCAGCTTTTCTGAGAAACCCCATTGCGTCACCATATTACGAGCAATAGAAGTGGCGTATTTAATATCCTGCGATGCGCCAGTAGACACGGCATCGATACCGTAAATTTTTTCTTCAGCTAAACGACCACCGTATGCAACCGAGATTTTACTCTCTAACTTGCGACGGCTGATACTAATAGCATCTTGCTCAGGTAAGAAGAATGTAACACCCAAGGCACGGCCACGTGGAATAATAGTGACTTTGTGCACCGGATCATGCTCTGGCACCAGGCAACCAATAATGGCATGGCCAGCTTCATGGTAAGCCGTCATTTCTTTCTCTGCGTCGGTCATCACCATAGAACGGCGTTCAGCACCCATCATAATTTTATCTTTGGCGCGCTCAAACTCTTCCATACTTACTACCCGGCGATTACCACGAGCAGCAAACAATGCGGCTTCGTTTACCAGGTTAGCTAGATCTGCACCGGAGAAGCCTGGGGTACCGCGGGCAATCACACTGGCTTTTACATCGTCAGCCATCGGTACTTTACGCATATGTACTTTTAAAATCTGCTCACGACCACGTACGTCAGGTAAACCTACCACTACCTGACGGTCAAAACGACCTGGGCGTAATAAAGCGGCGTCCAACACATCCGGGCGGTTAGTCGCAGCAATAATAATAATACCTTCGTTACCGTCAAAGCCGTCCATCTCAACCAGCATCTGGTTTAAGGTTTGCTCACGCTCATCATGACCACCGCCTAAACCGGCACCACGTTGACGGCCTACCGCATCGATTTCATCGATGAAGATGATACAAGGCGCGGCTTTTTTCGCTTGTTCGAACATATCACGAACCCGCGACGCACCCACACCAACAAACATTTCAACAAAGTCAGAACCGGAAATAGTAAAGAAAGGTACTTTGGCTTCACCTGCAATGGCTTTTGCCAGCAAGGTCTTACCGGTACCTGGTGGGCCAACCATCAAAATACCTTTGGGGATCTTACCGCCCAACTTTTGGAAGCGAGCAGGCTCTTTTAAGTAATCCACCAACTCCGACACTTCTTCTTTGGCTTCGTCACAACCGGCCACGTCAGCAAAGGTGGTTTTGATTTGATCTTCACCCATTAAACGCGCTTTACTCTTTCCAAAAGACATAGCGCCTTTACCGCCACCGCCTTGCATCTGGCGCATAAAGAAAATCCACACGCCAATCAGCAGCAGCATAGGGAACCAGGAAATAAAGATGGTGGCTAACCAACTGGTTTCTTCCGGTTTAGCACCGAGTACACGTACATCGGCGCTGATTAAATCATCCATTAACTTAGGATCATTAACCGGCAACACAGTTTCAAAACGCTCACCGCTACGCTTAACACCGTTAATCACGCCAGAACGTTCAATTTTAACTTCGCGGATCAGCCCCTGGTTTACTTCTTTTACAAACTGGGTGTAGCTGGTCTGGCGATCCGTGTTTTCACTGGGGCCAAAGCTGTTAAATACCGACATCAGTACAACAGCGATAACTAACCAGACAATCAAATTTTTTGCCATGTCGCTCAAGGTGATAACCTCATCTTTACTCTAGAAATCATTAATAACGGCCTACTTTACTAAAGTTTGAAGCCGGTAGCCACGATATATGTCTCGCGCGAACGGGCGCGTGACGAATCAGGCTTGCGAATTTTAACCGTATTAAAAGCGGCTCTTACTTCTTTCAGGTACTGCTCAAAGCCATCGCCCTGAAACACTTTGACCACGAAACTGCCATTTTGCTTCAAAACTTTATGACACATCTCCAAAGCCAATTCCACTAAATACATAGAACGAGCCTGATCCGTTGTATCATTGCCACTCATATTCGGTGCCATATCGGATAGTACCACATCTACGTTCTTGCCGCCGATCCGGCTCAGTAAAGCCTCTAAAACAGCCTCTTCCCGAAAATCGCCCTGCAAAAACGCTACCCCTGCTAACGGATCCATCGGCAAAATATCACAGGCCACCACAGTACCCTGCTGGCCAACAACCCCCGCCACATACTGCGACCAGCTACCCGGCGCTGAACCGAGGTCGACGACATTCATACCTGATTTTAGCAGCTTATCTTGCTGTTGAATCTCTTCCAGTTTAAAAGAGGCCCGGGATCGCAGCCCCAGCTTCTGGGCTTTTTGCACAAACTGGTCATCAAAATGCTCTTTTAACCAGCGGGTTGAGCTGGCAGAGCGTTTTTTCTTGGTCATGTTACTACTCTTAAATAGTCTTATGCCTTAGATGGCGCTACAATAGGCATAATTCAAGCTTTTCTTCGGATATTCTAACCTTATGAGTTTAACCAATAAACAAAAACAATTCTTAAAAACCAAAGCCCATGATTTAAAACCCGTTATTTTACTGGGTGCCAACGGTCTGACCGAAGGCGTAGTAGCCGAAATAGACGGCGCGTTAAATCACCACGAACTGATTAAAATCAAGGTGCCAGGTGAAGATCGCGAGCAAAAAGTGCTGATTATGGACGCTATAGTACGCGAAACTAAAGCCGAAAAGGTGCAGGTTATCGGTAAAATTTTGGTATTATTTCGCCAATCTCAGGAAAAAAAGATTCAGTTACCGCGCGGCTAAACCTGCGTTAAGCGTGGCAAAATCTTTACAGCTGGCGACGCATGGCCGCCAGCTATCTTTAAAAATATTAAAGATAGTCACAGGACACTTTTCCCGTGCAACTACGCCCATATCAACAACAGGCGATTGACGCCACTATCCAGCATTTCCAACAAAGCGCCGCTTCCGCAGTATTAGTGCTACCCACCGGGGCAGGTAAAAGCCTGATCATAGCCGAATTAGCCCGCCAGGCCCGTGGCCGGGTACTTATTTTAACCCATGTTAAAGAGCTGGTAGCGCAAAACGCCGATAAAGTAGCCGCCTTTACCCAACAAGCCAGTATTTATGCCGCCGGTTTACAACAAAAAGATAGTAGCGGCAAAACCGTGGTAGCCAGTGTGCAATCGGCAGCGCGTAATCTGCCAGCGTTTAACGACGCCTTTTCATTGCTGATTATCGATGAATGCCACCGGGTAAGTAACGACGACAGCAGCCAATACCAGCAATTATTTCAGCATTTACAACAACAAAACCCAGCTTTAAAAATACTGGGGCTTACCGCTACGCCGTATCGGCTGGGCAGTGGCTGGATTTACCGCCAGCATTATCATGGCCGGGTAGGCAATACCGCTAACCCGGTATTTGCACACTGTATTTTTGAGTTACCGCTACGCCCACTGATTAAGCAAGGCTACCTTACCCCACCCAAGCTATACGATGGCTTAACAGCACAGTACGACTTTAGCCAACTTACCCCAGAACCTAACGGTGATTATGCCGAGGCAGAAGTAAATTCTTTGCTCGGTAAGATGGGCCGTGCCACCCGCTTAATAGTGCAACAGCTGATCAGTTTAGGGCGGCAACGCAAAGGCGTTATTATTTTTGCCGCTACCGTAAAACATGCCGAAGAAGTGATGCAGCTACTTGCGTCAGAATCAGCAGCCCTGCTAACCGCTGTAACGCCCGACCAAGAACGCGACCAACTGATTAGCACCTTTAAAGCCGGTGAACTGAAGTTTTTAGTGAACGTGGCCGTACTAACCACCGGCTTTGATGCACCACATGTCGACTTAATTGCTATTTTACGCCCTACTGCTTCGGTAAGCTTATTTCAACAAATGGTGGGCCGTGGTTTGCGCTTAGCGCCGGGTAAAACCGAATGTTTAATTATTGATTACGCCGCCAATGGTTACGATTTATATTTTCCAGAGGTTGGCCAACCCAAGCCCAACAGTAAAGCGGTGCCGGTACAAGTATCCTGCCCGGCGTGCGGCTTTGCTAATATTTTTTGGGGCTTAACCGACAGCGATGGCGATATCGTTGAGCACTACGGGCGCCGTTGTCAGGGGTTACAAGAAAGCCATACTGATAATAAGTTTAAGAACAGCCGCGAAAAAAACCAGCAGCAATGCGACTTTCGCTTTCGTAGCCGTAATTGCCCGGATTGCGGTGCAGAAAATGATATTGCGGCACGTAGCTGTCACGCCTGCCAATCGGTATTGGTTGATCCCGACAAACGGCTGCGCGAAGTGTTAAACCAGCAACACCATCATTTATTCCGCTGCCAGAGCATGCAACTGAGCGACGATAACGGCGACTTAAAAGTTACCTACTACGATAGCGACGGCAACCCGTTTTATCGCTGGTTTAAACTGCAAAACAGCCAGCAGCGCCGGGCCTTATATGCAGCCTTTATTAAACCCCACAGTAAGGCACCGGGTTTGCCCATTCCCCACTTTAACAATGCGACTGAGCTAGCAGCCTTGTTAGCACTGTTTCGTCCACCGCAATTGATTTTATTAAAAAAACAAAAACAGGGCTGGCAGCATCTGGAAAGCTTTTTTGACTATCAGGGCCGTTATCAACATTTTGGTAAAGCTTAAACACATCAGCCCTACCGATATCGATGGGCTGATGTCGCTTTTGTTTAAGCAATACTAGGCAACCGGCGCTGCAACCGCTGAAACAAGGCACTGAGCAACACCAAACTTAAGCCCAGCCCGATAAAGGAAGCAGCTCGCAGTAAACCGCTTAGCTCGTTTAAATCAAACACAAATACTTTAATAACCACCAGACTTAATAGCACAAAACCCGCTTTGCGTAACACCTGCCACTGCCGCAATTCGGCGGCGACAATAAGCAAGGCCGCAACCAGTAAAAACACTAATGAATAACTGTAGTGCTCTGCATTGCTGGTAGGCAGGGTTAAACCAATTTGCGTCCCTTGCCAGAACTGTCGCACACTACCCAGTAAATACAAGCCAGCAAAACAAGCTGCCGCATAATACCCCACCGGCCGGTAAGCATTCGGCTGGCTAAAACGGGCCAGTGCTGCGCAGCAAAGTGCAGGCAGCGCCCAAAGTAACAACAACCAGTTAAATAGCGGCCATTGCCCAATAGTCTGGTTAGCAAAAAACGGATTATGGTGTACGGTAAGCATCATCTGCGCTAACGCAGCTAACAGCAGCAGGCTAAAAGCGGCTACCCGATAAAGCCGTTGTAAACTCCCCGCCAGATAACTGCGCCATTGATAAACGCAGGCAAGTATCAACCAATTGGCACTATGTAGGGTTAGCGTATAAAAATTAAGCTGGCCAAAATTCAGGGTTCTGTCGTTTAACCAATACTGGCTTTGCACAGTAATAAACACCGCCAGTAACTGCAAACAGGCACCCTCTAACCACTTTTGCAAGTCCGTGCCACGCCACAGCCAGGTAGCACCAATAAAACAGCCCAGCACCAGCGGATACACCAGCAAAGACCAATGCCCGCCGAAGACAGTAATACCCTCATAGCTGCCGAATAACGGCGCAGTGGTAAGCCGCAATAACACCAGCGCTACCAGCGCTTTGATAAACCAATGCGGTAGCGGAAAGCGCTGCTTGATAGTTAACAACGTAATCGTGACTAACTGCAACGCAAAGGCGACCGTTAACGCCGCTGCCGATAAATACAATGTAAAACACCAGCTAAGTGCCAAATTGGCACCGGCTGAATGAATAAAGGCTTGTGCGGGTAAGATAGATCGCTTAGCCAGTAACGCCTGCATAATCACCAATAGTGCAGCGTAAAACATCCAGGCTTTTTGCAGCATGGTTTGCTGTACTAACGGCAACAGTTGATAGGTAAGAGCCAGCAACAGCAAGGGCGCGATCGCCAAAAATGCGGCCCAATGCAGGCGCTGCGGCAGTTTTAGTAGCACCAAAATGGCCGGTAACGTTAGCGCCAACCAAAAAAGCTGCCACTGCAACGGGGCACCACTAAACAAGCTTATAGTGCTAACAGCGGCAGCTGAATTAATAGCCGCCCACGCCAGTACCATTAACGCTCCAGCCCATAACCAAAGCTCTGAGCGGCCATCGGTTAACGCAGCAACATATAACAACGCCAGTAACACTAAACTGGCATAAAAATGTACCGGGCTGGCCCCTTGTAGCTGCAACAGCAATGCTAAACACAGTAGCACCAGTCCCAAGCCATGTTCGCGCAGTGGCGGCCACCATAAACGCATTGCGACAGCATTTGTTTGCCAGTTTAAGCGATAATTTAAACGGGGCAGCCAAACTAAGGCAGCAAAGCTAAGTAATAACGCCGCCCAAAGCAATACCGAATGACGGTTGGCGGTTTCGGCAATCAGCATAAACAACCAAGCGCAATGTGCCGCCATAGGCAAAAACCATAACCAATAGCGCTTAACACGACGCTCAACCAACACTGATGAGGTAGTAATAACAGCTAAATACAGCAGTAACGACAGCAGATCATTACTGCCGGTGTTCACCAATAAAGGCACTGCGTAGGCACCAACAATGCCTATAACAGCTAAAATTGGCCCTTGACGCAATGAAAACCAAGACGCCGCCAATGCCACTACCGCTAACAGACCAAAGGTCGCCGGCGCGCTAATAAGCTGATACAACTGCTGCGCCATTAACAGCGCCGCGTACAAGGTAATAAAACCAGCACTGGCCAGTGCCGCTGGAATATAGTTTTCCAATACCTGACTTAGTGCTTTTTTCTGATGTAACCACTCGCTAGCGACCAACAGCATCAGCCCAAGAAAAACGCCACTTGCAACTCTTAACGCCGGCGAAAACCAGCCGGCATCTAGCGAGTGTTTAACCAAAAATATTCCCCCCAAAGCCAGCGCCAATGCGCCTAACCACACCATGCCCCGATCAATAAGTTGCCGCTCCAACCAACTGAGCCAGTTGGTTGAACTTGCAGGTTCGGCCCTAGGAGTACTCTTAACGCTGTTGCTATGTTTAACCGCTATCTTGGCGTGTTGTGTTGCAGCTAATACACTAAATTCTGCCGGCGTAAGCATGCCCTGTTCAGGTTCTGTTGCTGGGTTTTCTGTTACTGCTTCGCCTTGGTGAAATAAATTGGGCATTGGCGCAGTTTCAGTGCTCTGAGAAGTTGATGAGGTAGGTAAACCCGCAGGCACTGTCTTTACTTTTAGCTGCGCCTGTAATTCTGTTAACTGTTGTTGTAACAGTGCTAATTGTGTTTGCACACGACTAAACCGTACCAACGCAACAAAGCCACATAGGGCGCCGACCAGCACACTGAGTAGCAGTAATACAGCTAAAAACTCAATCATAACACTATGCCTGTAACGGGATCTCACAGCAGCATAAAACAGATTTACATAAATGCAAATTAAACTTATTGCTGTGTAACCGCAGGACAACATTCAGGCAAAACAGCCGCTGAAATAAATTAAGGCTTAGCCGTTGCTGCCTTTTTCAGCTAAAATGACATTAATATGAAGTAATGGATTAGCCATATGCACGCAGGGATAGCGTTCAGTAACACCGCAGCCGCTTTTGCGGCTGGCCAATATTTAGCGCGCACTGCAGCCTCACAGGCTGGCATTAGTAGCATTGACGTACTTTTGCTATTTTGTAGCGCCAGTACTGACTACCAACGTTTACTTGATGGCGCGCGCGCTGTTTGCGGCCCCGACACGCAGATTTTGGGTGGCTCTAGCGCCGGAGTGATCACCAATGATGAAATTTGTCAGCAGGGCTATCCTGCAGCCGCGTTAGCCCTTAGCGCAGACAACAACGTTACTTTCAGTAGCGCTTGCTCAAGCTTGCTTGCACGCGACCCACAATTAGCCGGGCAACAACTGGGTAAAGAACTAGCCCAGCTTAACAACGCCGCCTTATTACTACTATTCTACGACTCCGTGCGCTACGCCGGTAGCTCACAAGCCCCTGCGGTACTTATTCCCTCGCCACCGCTATTACAGGGCTTGTATCAAACATTAAAACCACAAGTTCCCATTGTTGGTGCCGGTTTACTGGCCGATTTACAATTTGGGCCGACAATGCAGTTTTATCAGCAGCAGGCCCGCAGCCAACTCGCCACAGCATTGCTGCTAGGTGGCAATATCAAACCTTATATCAGCGCCATGCACGGCTGTGCCCCTATGAGTAATCAGCGCTTTATCATTACCGGCATTTTTCAGCAGTTTTTGTACACGCTTAACCATAAACCTGTAACTCAAGTGTTGGATGAAATTAGTGGTAGCCGCAATTGGCGCCAGCAACACCCAGTAACGCGGCTGGCACTTGGCGCTAGCTATCATACGCAGCAACAACACCATTACAGCACGCCCTATGTTACCCGGCTGATTAATGGCATATTACCCAATGATGAAGGTATTATTTTATTTGAACCAGACTTACACGAAGGTATGGAAATTCAAATAATGCAGCGCGATACCACCAGTATCCTGCATGCCACCAACAGCCAAACCGAGCAATTACTTAAACAAATTGCACAAGACCAACAAACGCCGGTCGTTGCGCTATATTTTGACTGCGCCGGCCGCATCAGCGACAACCAGCAAGAAGCTAAACTCATTCAACAACACCTAAACCGCGCAAAAATTCCACTATTAGGCATTTATACCGGCGTAGAAATTGCCCCGGTAGGCGACAAAAGCCGCAGCCTGGACTGGAGTGGTGTATTAGTGATCCTAACTAAACCCAAGCAAAATGAGCACGATAGTGTCTAACACGCTGGAAAACGGCTATTTATCACGCTTAAATTCCATAATAGCTTTTCGAATGCCTTCAACATCAACCAATCCCGAGCAAGCAAAAGAAGCATCGAAATTACGCCTTGCTTCGTTCTCACGCACCTCCTCATCGTCAACAGCCGACTCAGAAACATTCACAACATGGCGATGCTGTACGTTACAAATTTGCCCTAACGCATTGCGCAGACGAGTAAAAATATTATGTTTTGGCATAAATGTCATTATTTCTAATAAGTTAGTAGTTAAATTGCAAGATCATGAACGACAAAAAAGTGGCTAATACAATTATTTTAGCTTTTTTACAACGCTTGTTTGGGCCCGTAGGAAAGGATTACGGCGAAAACAAGTGGATCAGATTTCAATTGTTGAAGTGGGTCAGTTTTGTGTTGTTGGTAACAACTACCGGCATTGTTGGCTTTCTGAGCTGCCTGTGCGGCAGTGAACGCGTCCATGGGTAGCTCGTAAATCACTACATATTTCTAAGCTGCCTGTGCGGCAGTGAACCCAGAACTGCACCGGCGGGCTGGGATGTGTTTTTTCTAAGCTGCCTGTGCGGCAGTGAACACCAGCACTGGCAAGCTGTCTGCCAAAGCCAATTTCTAAGCTGCCTGTGCGGCAGTGAACAGGCAATGGCAGACAATCCATCAGAGTTTTCATTTCTAAGCTGCCTGTGCGGCAGTGAACATCATTACAACCCTAGATAACAACCCTGCGGTTTTCTAAGCTGCCTGTGCGGCAGTGAACTGGTTGCGGGTAAAGCCACGTATTTGCTTAACTTTCTAAGCTGCCTGTGCGGCAGTGAACTCGCGTTATTCCCTGCGGCGTCTCCGCCGCCCTTTCTAAGCTGCCTGTGCGGCAGTGAACACGACAAAATAACGGTCTTACCCGCACCGGTTTTTCTAAGCTGCCTGTGCGGCAGTGAACCTGCCTCCGATCCCTGCCAACACTGAATTAAATTTCTAAGCTGCCTGTGCGGCAGTGAACTATGGTTTCGGGCTTAATAAATTTACCGCCATTTTCTAAGCTGCCTGTGCGGCAGTGAACCTGCTAATCATTGAACGCGGCTTTATTGTGTGTTTCTAAGCTGCCTGTGCGGCAGTGAACATGTCACTTTTACAGCAGCTGGCGGGACTATTTTTCTAAGCTGCCTGTGCGGCAGTGAACAAGGCGCAAAAAGTCGCGGCTTACATTCGGGATTTCTAAGCTGCCTGTGCGGCAGTGAACGCTAATCGGGGCGCCCCCTTTCCCCGTTAACGTTTCTAAGCTGCCTGTGCGGCAGTGAACCACACATATTATTCATTAGTGTACCACCCAGATTTCTAAGCTGCCTGTGCGGCAGTGAACGTCCACAAAAAGCGCCTTAAGGCTCTCGGTCTTTTCTAAGCTGCCTGTGCGGCAGTGAACTAATGTCGCCAAAGCCAAAAAAGCCGCTGATGTTTCTAAGCTGCCTGTGCGGCAGTGAACAATGGACAAGCTCTTATGGTGGCTTTTCAAATTTTCTAAGCTGCCTGTGCGGCAGTGAACGGTTGCATGACAAGGGCATTAAATGCGCCCTTTTTCTAAGCTGCCTGTGCGGCAGTGAACTGTTTATGGCGCTTACGGTTGTTTTGCTCGATTTTCTAAGCTGCCTGTGCGGCAGTGAACGTGAGCGTTCAGCGAATCCAACGGAGGCAGTTTTTCTAAGCTGCCTGTGCGGCAGTGAACTTCGTTAGTAAATGTGATGATTGCTCCTTTAATTTCTAAGCTGCCTGTGCGGCAGTGAACTATTTTTACGTGCTTACCGTTTAGCTCAGCAATTTCTAAGCTGCCTGTGCGGCAGTGAACCGTTAGCAGCATAATGTCGTGACCGTAATGACTTTCTAAGCTGCCTGTGCGGCAGTGAACTTCATCCGGTGAAACTTCGTTTACTTCTGCGTTTTCTAAGCTGCCTGTGCGGCAGTGAACCTAACCCGCAGACGACATATTCGGATGTTGAATTTCTAAGCTGCCTGTGCGGCAGTGAACCAGTAGATATAGCGTGGGACGCAGACTTATCTTTTCTAAGCTGCCTGTGCGGCAGTGAACGGGCGTACAGGGACGGCGAGTTATTCTCGTCATTTCTAAGCTGCCTGTGCGGCAGTGAACAAACATCACAGCAACGGAGCTAGCACCGTAATTTTCTAAGCTGCCTGTGCGGCAGTGAACAACTTGGCGCTTGTCGCTGCAGTTGTCGTGCTTTTCTAAGCTGCCTGTGCGGCAGTGAACAAGAGAAGTCTTTTTTATCAGTTTTATTTGGCTTTCTAAGCTGCCTGTGCGGCAGTGAACTTACGGCCAAGTTCAGGTTAATTTATTTGCAGTTTCTAAGCTGCCTGTGCGGCAGTGAACAAAGCCGTTGGCTGCTAACGCTTTAGCGTTTATTTCTAAGCTGCCTGTGCGGCAGTGAACATAGATCCGTTTCTTGAGTTTGACGGCAATGATTTCTAAGCTGCCTGTGCGGCAGTGAACACCTCGTCATAATGCCAATCAATCCAGTCAAATTTCTAAGCTGCCTGTGCGGCAGTGAACCAGGCTTTTATAAGTTTTCGTCTTTCCTTGTTTTTCTAAGCTGCCTGTGCGGCAGTGAACTGGTTGCGGGTAAAGCCACGTATTTGCTTAACTTTCTAAGCTGCCTGTGCGGCAGTGAACCTGATAATGGCAAGACTGTGCGTGTTTTCTTATTTCTAAGCTGCCTGTGCGGCAGTGAACGGATGATCCGCGCCGCCGGCGGCCTGCCAAAATTTCTAAGCTGCCTGTGCGGCAGTGAACATGGTGATATGCGCCTGATAGATTACCTCACGTTTCTAAGCTGCCTGTGCGGCAGTGAACAGAACTTTCACAGGCGTTATCCGAACCGACAATTTCTAAGCTGCCTGTGCGGCAGTGAACTCACCCCGCGACTGGGATAATCTGGGAACTATTTTCTAAGCTGCCTGTGCGGCAGTGAACGTCCACAAAAAGCGCCTTAAGGCTCTCGGTCTTTTCTAAGCTGCCTGTGCGGCAGTGAACGCACTCGCTAAGGGGTGCGTTAGTGGCTATCATTTCTAAGCTGCCTGTGCGGCAGTGAACAAAAATGGCGACCTGGGCAATTGATAAACTCTTTTTTCTAAGCTGCCTGTGCGGCAGTGAACACTGCAATCGAAACGGCAACTTTTAACTCTATTTTCTAAGCTGCCTGTGCGGCAGTGAACTACAAATGGCGTTTGACGGGCTCAATACTGCATTTCTAAGCTGCCTGTGCGGCAGTGAACCGTGGCTTAGAATGGTAACAGTGATATTGCAATTTCTAAGCTGCCTGTGCGGCAGTGAACTTACCCGGTCGCCTTGCGGGCGTATTTTGGATTTTCTAAGCTGCCTGTGCGGCAGTGAACGATTGATGAGTGCCAGTACGGTCATGGTGCCATTTCTAAGCTGCCTGTGCGGCAGTGAACGTAACATGGGATCCGGCATGATTTGGCCGAATTTTCTAAGCTGCCTGTGCGGCAGTGAACAATGTTCCTGGTATGAATCTGCTTATCCTGATTTTCTAAGCTGCCTGTGCGGCAGTGAACAAAAAATTCTGTACTTTACTGTTAGCCGCAACTTTCTAAGCTGCCTGTGCGGCAGTGAACTAAAAGGGTGAGAACCTTTGCTTTTATCATTATTTCTAAGCTGCCTGTGCGGCAGTGAACGGTTTTACCGCAGATTTTGCAGGGCTTGTTATTTTCTAAGCTGCCTGTGCGGCAGTGAACTCTTGCAGTAGCTTGGCAACCCTGACTGGCTTTTTCTAAGCTGCCTGTGCGGCAGTGAACCCCTTTTCAATACCGAGATCAAACCAATCAAATTTCTAAGCTGCCTGTGCGGCAGTGAACCCGATAGTTGCACTATCAGGATTGGCGCTGGTTTTCTAAGCTGCCTGTGCGGCAGTGAACGAATTGCCAGTTTGGTTGCTTTAACTTTTATATTTCTAAGCTGCCTGTGCGGCAGTGAACTCACTGAGGCATCTTTGGTATTGCCCCATACATTTCTAAGCTGCCTGTGCGGCAGTGAACCGGCTGCAGTCGTAGCGATTACCACATGGCGATTTCTAAGCTGCCTGTGCGGCAGTGAACAAAATATTGATTTTAAAGCCTTTGCCCATAAATTTCTAAGCTGCCTGTGCGGCAGTGAACAACAGTTCCATTCGTCACAAATTTTGTCATCTTTTCTAAGCTGCCTGTGCGGCAGTGAACCTCAAGCTCATAAAGAGTTAATGGCTGTAGACTTTCTAAGCTGCCTGTGCGGCAGTGAACATGGAGTCGTACCGGTGGTTATTAAACGGGGTTTTCTAAGCTGCCTGTGCGGCAGTGAACTTAGCTTGAGGCAGATGAGGATATTACAGGTATTTCTAAGCTGCCTGTGCGGCAGTGAACAAGATAATCCTCAAGCTATGTCTTATGCTTTATTTCTAAGCTGCCTGTGCGGCAGTGAACCTAGACTTGTTGTCTTCGTGGAGTATAGTGCTTTTCTAAGCTGCCTGTGCGGCAGTGAACTCTTGTATATACTCTCCCGACTTAATGATGCATTTCTAAGCTGCCTGTGCGGCAGTGAACTAGCTTTAACTTTAATACCTATGATATGGAAATTTCTAAGCTGCCTGTGCGGCAGTGAACGCTTTAGCAGGTTCTGGAGAGTCCTTGGCTTTTTTCTAAGCTGCCTGTGCGGCAGTGAACTAAACAGAGTATGGGCTAATGGAGCTCCGACTTTTCTAAGCTGCCTGTGCGGCAGTGAACACTGTCGCCAAATCTTCGGCCATTCGCGTATATTTCTAAGCTGCCTGTGCGGCAGTGAACTTTGGTGCCGCCAGGGGGCATATTGATAGCTATTTCTAAGCTGCCTGTGCGGCAGTGAACTTTAGTGATGCCGACTATGGAAACATTGCAGATTTCTAAGCTGCCTGTGCGGCAGTGAACGCGCCCCGCCTGAACGACAGCTAAATGATACGTTTCTAAGCTGCCTGTGCGGCAGTGAACAGTCATGTTTCTTGCCGCAGCTAATGCACTCATTTCTAAGCTGCCTGTGCGGCAGTGAACGAGCAGGACGAGAAACACCGCAAGGCCGGTGATTTCTAAGCTGCCTGTGCGGCAGTGAACAACCGTCCACCAGCCTGCACGCTGTTGGGTGATTTCTAAGCTGCCTGTGCGGCAGTGAACCCAGCGGTCATGCCTGCAGGAATTAACGTGGCTTTCTAAGCTGCCTGTGCGGCAGTGAACGCTACCGGCTATGTGGCATCCGTAACCGGGCATTTCTAAGCTGCCTGTGCGGCAGTGAACTTAGGCAATAAAAAACCCGGCTGTTGCCGGGTTTTCTAAGCTGCCTGTGCGGCAGTGAACTATACGCCTATGCTGTCGATGATGACGGTGACTTTCTAAGCTGCCTGTGCGGCAGTGAACTTCGCTTTACCACCTGCCAACCGATGCGCTTCTTTCTAAGCTGCCTGTGCGGCAGTGAACTGGTCAATCACGCTACGGCGGGCCTTCCGTATTTTCTAAGCTGCCTGTGCGGCAGTGAACACGTAACGCTTTGCTGGTTGGCACACCCAAGTTTTCTAAGCTGCCTGTGCGGCAGTGAACTCGTTAAGTCCGACGCGAAAGTGTGGGGTAATTTTCTAAGCTGCCTGTGCGGCAGTGAACTTGAAAGGTGCTGACGGCGCACAGGGGCCGCATTTCTAAGCTGCCTGTGCGGCAGTGAACGGCAACTACACCGAGTACCGCTTTCGCTCTGTTTTCTAAGCTGCCTGTGCGGCAGTGAACGCGAAGCTTGTCAGTTCGTTTTATGTTCTTATTTTCTAAGCTGCCTGTGCGGCAGTGAACTCAACGTCAACAGGCACGGCAATATCTTTCCTTTTCTAAGCTGCCTGTGCGGCAGTGAACTCTATCTGATACCGCTCGCCGTATTGCTGGCCTTTCTAAGCTGCCTGTGCGGCAGTGAACGATGCTGCTTTGATACTATTTGATATGTTTATTTTCTAAGCTGCCTGTGCGGCAGTGAACCCCAGGTGGCGGCAAATCTTACGAAGCGGTTATTTCTAAGCTGCCTGTGCGGCAGTGAACGTTCATCATGTTACCCGCTTACGTTCGCGGCTTTTCTAAGCTGCCTGTGCGGCAGTGAACGCCACCTAAGCGCATAAGTGAATCCCCAGGCTTTTCTAAGCTGCCTGTGCGGCAGTGAACTTGGTTGCGGAAATTACACAAACCGCTCAGCAGTTTCTAAGCTGCCTGTGCGGCAGTGAACTTAACAGTGTAGAAGGTTGGTCAGCTGTAAACTTTCTAAGCTGCCTGTGCGGCAGTGAACTCGTTTACGCCTTGCACACTGGCGATGCCCACGTTTCTAAGCTGCCTGTGCGGCAGTGAACGCCAAAGTCGAAAACGAGGCTATCGCGCAACATTTCTAAGCTGCCTGTGCGGCAGTGAACGTTAACAATACATTCTTTCTCTTTGTCTGCTGTTTCTAAGCTGCCTGTGCGGCAGTGAACTAACTTTAGACGCTCCCCAGTCTACTAATGAATTTCTAAGCTGCCTGTGCGGCAGTGAACTGTTTTATCGTGGGCCCCTTTTCCCCATAAATTTTCTAAGCTGCCTGTGCGGCAGTGAACGTTTGCAACTTCAACAGATGCGTAAACGATTGTTTCTAAGCTGCCTGTGCGGCAGTGAACTTCGAGCAATACAAAGCCCGTGCACTCGCTAATTTCTAAGCTGCCTGTGCGGCAGTGAACTGACCTTGTTAAAGCCCCAACGCGCTACGTTATTTCTAAGCTGCCTGTGCGGCAGTGAACAAATTATAACAGTATGCCGCTGGTCGCATGTTTTTCTAAGCTGCCTGTGCGGCAGTGAACCGGGTAACCACGCTGGTGAGTAACGAGAGCCATTTCTAAGCTGCCTGTGCGGCAGTGAACTTTGGCCAAGACATTGCAGCAGCAGAGTCGCGTTTCTAAGCTGCCTGTGCGGCAGTGAACATCGCCGTTATTCCGGTGCACGGTATTTTAGTTTTCTAAGCTGCCTGTGCGGCAGTGAACGTAGACGACCTGGTTAAAAACATGCTGCAGGATTTCTAAGCTGCCTGTGCGGCAGTGAACTCAACGAATCGTTAAAGCAGCTTTCATCGTTCTTTCTAAGCTGCCTGTGCGGCAGTGAACGCAAGTGCTGCATCGCCGCATTTGTGCCAGTCTTTCTAAGCTGCCTGTGCGGCAGTGAACGCAGATGCCAGGTAATATCCTGCGCTGTAAGCTTTCTAAGCTGCCTGTGCGGCAGTGAACGAATGCCGCCAGTTCGTGGCAACCAATGGCTTTTTCTAAGCTGCCTGTGCGGCAGTGAACAGTAGAATACCGACAAAAAAATAAGTTACAACAGGCAGATAGGCTGAATAACGTATTTTTACCTATCAAAAAATGACCTATTGTAACTTTTTGTTTTTACTCTAATTTTTTAAAGAGCATTTTCTTTTGGTTTTTTCTTTTTGATTAAAGGGTTAAAACCAGGGTACGGTGGCACCTTTACTTAGGCCGTAGCAATTAAAGTTGCCGGGCTGGTGCTCTGGCAGTATTTTTTGCTCGATGATCAACCTGAACTTATTCGACTCACCGTTAGTGGTATCGGAAGACAAACTTTCCAGCGCTACAAAAGGCAAAGTAGAGCTGTCATCTTTAAAGCCAGCAAAGTGTTGTATTGCTTGTTCAAATGTTTCGCTTTTGCGTTTGGCCCGCCTTCTGGCTAAACGCTCCGGGTTAGTTTGGCAATGCTTTCGGGTAAAAACTACATGTTTGATCTCGTCAGGCACTTTTCGGGTACTGCTGACATGGCAGTAATCCAGCAACCGACTCAGCCACTTGGCTAAATTCAATTGCTGCAATCGCAGTTCATCGTTGGCAAAAAGGCGCAATTTCCGCCCTAGCCTCGGTTGACTCTTGCTATACTCGGGAAACGATACACCAACCTGCCCCTGCCCCTGCTCAACCAATGCTAGGTGCACTTGTTGGTACAACTTTCCCCACAAAAAATAATGGCCTATTTCGTCATTTGGCAACAAGGTGATATCAATATAATGTTGCATAACTTAGTCCTTATCGCTCGCCCCAAATACGCCACCACGCACTAAGGTTGCCATAACATAGTGCTCGTCTTCTACGCGCGATAATTTTTCACCAAGTGCAAATGCATCAAACAAGGTATAAAAGTCTTGTTCATCTTTAGGTGTACGAAATGCCGTGCCTAAATTAGTCACAGCCCCATAGGGTTCTACTGCGATTGGACCAGCGCTTTGCTCGATCTTGTCAAAATCTGCATACCAAGTATCAATGGTTCGTAACGCATTCCCAATTTTCTGAGTGTGCATGGCTGCAATACCATTATTGCTGTAGAGAATTTTACTTTTCTTTTCCTTACTAGTGCTTTTATCCAATACCAATTCTTCACTTGGATACACTTCTTGCGCTTTACCTACTTTGGCGAAACAGTTTATCTCTAGCATCAAGAATTTATCTTCACTAGCAAGTACTTCAGCTATGCGTTTCGCCAAGCTATCAATGTCAGCGTTTTGCACATTAAAGTCACGCAATGAGAGTTTGGTTGCATCAAATTCCCAACTTTGCTTGGCGCTTTCATTTAACGCATTCACTTGCACAATAATGTGCTCGGCACCTAAACGGTTGCGCCATAAAAAACGTGCATTGGCAATGTTAGTGGCATAACGTTTTGCTAATTCGGTAAAGCCATGTTCATGAATATAACCAGCTACTGCTGTTGAATAGCTTTGTTTAAACTCAGCATTATTACAGGCTGATGGACGCTGAATACCACCCAGAACTTTGAGGGTAAACTGAAGCTTTAAGGTATCTTGTTCCGGCAATAGTGAACAAGTATCTACACGTTGTAAATTTGGTTTTTCCACTTCCGCGTTTAGCTTCAGAGGATCGTTCTTAACAGCAGGTTTCAACCTATTTGAGATAGTCCCGCGAACTGACTTCTCAGTTAATGCTAAAGGTGTTACTTGATCTCTTGCAGTCCAGTTCGTTCCGTACATGTAGCCATCCGATGGCACCAGCTTTTTCTCAAATGATAAAACCGATGCAATTGCATTTTTGTTTTTAGCCATGATTATTTTCCTTTATTTGTATTTAATTTTTTAAAAGTAAGCTGTTAAATCGTTTTCGACTTCTTGGGTTTTGCATAAGTACATGTTGTTGTCTAAATCTGTTTTATAGCGCCACTGCATTGTATTGAAGTCGTCTATATGATGAGCCATTTTAAATTCCCCTAAAGTAACGATAGCTTCAGCAAAGCGGTGCGGCGTTTCTGCATCGCGCTGGTTGAGCGCCTGCCCTAACGGGCTAATACCTTGAAAACCAACAGCAATAGGCACTAGCCAACCCTTTTGCTTACGGCTCGAATGCCAAACCACTTTTTCATTTTCTTGTGTGCAGCTATGATGAATCGCTACATGGTCAATAAGCGCCTCTAAAGCGTCCTGTCCACGCGCCATTGCCTCGCGCATTAGTTCACATCGCTCTAGCAACACGTAACCAGGCATTAATTGCCGGAGTATTTTTTTTGTGTCTTTAGCGCTTTCGCTGTTAGCAAAATAAGGTTTTTCAAAGGTTAAAATATCACCACCGGCTATTTTCAGCTTAGCGTGCATTAACTCGCTAATAACATTAAGCAGTTGTTCTTTTTCATCTGAACCAATACCGGAGTATTCGATTACTAAGGACGCGGTTAAATGCGCTCGGGCTTCTTCAATAAAAGAGGGGCGTGCACCGTCTTTATCCAACGGATTACCCGTACCAATAATCGAGGAAACAAAATCACCACTCCCCCTATGTGTTTGTAAATTAAACTGATGCGATATCACCCCCACTGATTCAAACACAACATTCGAATAGCCCGCTTGCTGTAGTTTTCGCTGAAGTGCATGCACCGAACCCAACCACGCTGTCATCGCAGGAAAACCGATGGTAAATGGGCTAGACAAAGCGTTAGCATTTTGCACTTTGATCCGGGGCAGGATTAATAGACGCTTGAAGTCACTCATCGTAAAAACTCCTTATTTTCAGCTACCCATTGACCAATTACATTTTTGATCTCACTAAACTCTTCATCGCCCAGCAATATCTTGTTATCACCTAAAGACTTGCTGTACGCGTTATTTAACCAACGTGTCAAATCGTGAATAATTTCGTCTAACCATAGTTCGGAGCTCTCGCGCTCGTTGGTCTTATCATGACAAAGCCAAACTTTTTGTGCTGCTGGCAACCTAGATGACTCACGGTATTGCTCGATAGATGCCGTTCGCATTAGGTAAACAACATCCATAACTTTTAACACTAATGATTTGATTTTTTTGTCGCGGGCGGTTAACAGTTTCTGACGGGGAATGTTGCCTCCGATCTCCATTTTTAAAACATTATGTAGCTCTTGGAATAAGTCTTTAAATTCAAGTAGATTTAGCGCTTCGGTAAAAAAATTAGTTCTTGGTAAACGAATATCTCGAACATTAAGCATGGGCGGAATGGAGGATAGTAAATGTGCTTTGCCTCCATTTTGATTATTTAAAACACTGATATTTTGAGGTTTAGTGCCTCCATATCCAATTGTTGTAATGTCATAAATTTCACTATACCCATGCTCACTGTATTGGTTTTCTTTTTTTAGCGCGCGTCTAGCTTTCAATTCCTCGCCAAACCGCATGCCATCAAGCCGCTGGCGTAATTCAAAGACCATCCCAGAGTTAGTCAGAACAGAAAGCTGGTGATACCCAGCTTCGACAGGAAAGTAAACTTGTTTTATCTTAGAGCTAGTAACAACATCCCCTTGAGCTGGTTCAACCATGGCCACAAAACCAGCTTTAAGCTCACTATATGTCGCAGTAGGAATATTCAGCAGCTGTTTGACATACTCGGTATCACCTGACAAATGCTGTAAAAGTGTCTGTCCATCTTGCAACCTTAAATTCAAGAACTTATACACATCTAAAGCAGCAGCGTTTCCTAAAGCATCGGCTTCAACTTCAACATTCCCTGTACGCAAATAACCATCGCTAAAGCGCGTACAATTGGCAATTATCGACGAAACTGTACCGTTCTTATTTTTTCGCGCACTCGGGTGGCTGAAGGTGCAAGGGTGTGTAGCAATAGAAATCTGCCCTGCTCTTTTGGCTGCATTTGGCAGCCAGTCTGCCAAGGCGAAAATGTCGTTACACCTTTGGTGTGCGTCTGCTAGTTCTTCGGGCGTAGCCCCTGTTTTTAGGTTCTTTTTTAACCATGCGTTTTTGCGCTGGGTAAAAAACTCGCTTATTGATGGATCAAGCATGTTGTTCTCCTGTAATTGCACTTAAACGAAGACTAGCCCAACAATTTAAACCTGTCTAGATATATTCATTAAAATTGTGATTTTGCATTTAAATTCTATACGCATTACAATAATCAACACTACCGTACAGGTAGCTTAGAAATGTCTAGATATATTCATTCTCTTTACTGCCGAACAGGCAGATAGGAAAGGGCTTAATCAGCCCTTTCCTACCTTGAACATTCCCAACTGCGGATTGTATTCAAATTCATCATTTTCGTTATTCATGCTCATATTCAGTTCGCCATAACGCAGGCTAACTTTGGTTAATGACAAATCATGATTAACCGACCAAGCTTTCAGTAACGCCAGATAATCTCGCTCTACCCACAATCGTAATTTTTGCGCGGATGTTAGTTCAGTCGTTGTTATATTGTGCTGCAACTCTCGGTTAACCGGCTTGCCATCTTCATCTTTCTCTGCCCAATACCCAGATTGCTTTTTATCGTTCCATACATAAAATAGCTGCACAGTAGGTGCAGAACGACGAAAGGATTGAAAGGTTTGCGGCAAAGCCGTTAGCCACCACGTGTGCTTTAAGTAGCCTTGCAGATTACTCACTCTTATTTCGTCATAGTCGGTTAATAGTGTCTTAGTTGCTTTATGTTCGATAGCAACAAAAAGCTGATCCATTTGCTGCTTAACGGGCTCTTGAATTCTAGCGCTTGCGTCCAGCCGGTTCTCAAGGGGTTTAACATCTAAAATTTCCCGCAAATTATGATTAGGTAGCTCCTTTGCTATGTCAGCCTCATAACCCGGCCTTACAAAATAACGGCCCTTTTCATCATTATTTTCAAAAGCTTTCCAGTTGTATTGCAACACTCCCACATTCGGCTCAACCGTTTCACCTGTTCGATGGCGGCGTACCCGCCCAGCTAATTGAATAATCGAACGATAAGATGATGGCTCCACTACCGCCCAATCAAAATCATGGTCGCGGCCAACTTCCTCAACGGGTGTCGCCACCAAAATAAAAATAATATTATTTGCGGTGCTTCTAGCTAAATGCTGGCGAATAACTGAATGAGAAAAAGCTTGAGGTTGCTGGTTACTGTGCTCTTTACGTTTTAATACTTCGTCTAAGTGCTGCTCTTGTGCGTGGCGCATTAACAATACCTGCTGGCTGTGGTAAGCCATGACACGAATATCCGTATCTTCGGGTAAATTTATAGTCAGCAAGTGTTTGGTTAAATCAACGCAAAGGCTAATATTGGCGACCCGAACCACACCAAAAGAAACACACTTGTTGGTTAGCTCATTACGCGTATTATGAAATTGATGTTTGCTAAGAATGGCTTGCCAGATATAGTCAAAATATTGCAATTGTTTGGTAGTTTTATTGCTGGCTGTTTTATCAGAATTAATGGCACATTCAACAATATTGGCTTTGCGTTTGGCTGGTTGCTTAACCAACTTACTAATGCGCTTTTTGATAAACTCGGCATGGCTGATTTTGTAGTTAGCAACCCCTTTATCGCTGCTATTGATTTTTACAACTTCACAGTTAAACTCATCCACCCAAATACTGCATATATCCGCTGGCACTGGTTGACTCAGACTAAATAACTGCCACCCTAGACGATAAGCATTAAAGAAACCTTCAGCTAATGCCGGTGGTATTGTTGCTGAAGAAATCATCACCTTCCTGCCAAGCATACCTGCTAAATGAACCAGACGCCCAATGGCGGCTAAATCTTCACCGGTAAAATCATCCACCTCATCAATAACTAAATCAGAAGATAACAAGCGCAACGCTGGCAAGATGTAACGACCTCCTCGCTTGGTTTCAGTTGCCCCCATCATATGGTCAATTGTGCAGGCCAATACAGGTGCATAGAGAAACTTGCGAGCACGATCATCAGTTAATACAGTAGTTAAGCTGTTTTCGGGTAATAGCCCGGTAAAATCAATATCGTTTTCCAGCAAGGATTCTAGCGATTCCGAACCAACTTGCTCATAAGTAGGCGCATCAGCGCTTTGAGTGCTTTTCTTGGCTGAGTTGTGTAATTCAGTGACCGCTTTCGAGCCGATCAATACAGCTAGCTCATCACTATTTAAGCCGACTCGCTCACGATACTCATCACCAGTTTGCAAAGTAAGAGTGCGTAATCCTAACGCTAGTACATACCGTAAGCTGTTCCCTTGTGGCGACAAGGCTTGCATAATTTTGGCATTGGCAAAGGTTTTACCGCAGCCCGTGCTGGCCATATTGACAACAAAAGCACCTGCTATCGATTCTTGTCTTTTATAGTCAACAATTCGACTCACTGCTTTTTGCTGCCAAACATAGTTACCCGAGCTTGGCTTACGTAAAGCGCTATTATCAAATACCGCGCTTGCCTCTTCAGATTCTAACCGCTGAACAATGGGCAATAAATTTGCCACATTCAAAGTATGCTTTTTTACCCCGACTAAATGTTCATCTAACTTTTGTTTTTGTAATTTTGTTGCTCTGTCGGTATTAGCAAACAACTGTACAGGCGATTGCCATTTAAGATCTTGCGCTTGAGAAGAATAATGGTGGTCACCTAACATCAGGCACAAACGCGCATGATGCAGCACCAAACGCATAGATTTGTCTTGGATTAATACTGCTATTTGTGATTTACATTGATAAAGCTTTAAAGCCCAGCGTTTTACGTCTTTTAACCAATGCGGTGAATCAGTCATCAAACCGTTAGGAAACTCAAAACAGCCAGCGATATTTTTCAAGAAATCAGTTTCATCCTTACGGTTTTCATAACCCCAGACCTGAGTTATCCGTTGTAAGCATTCATCAATGCTAGTTGCTGATACATCCAGAAAGTTTGTTTTTAATTGCTGCTCATTTCCCCTTGGCAAAGGCAAGCGATGATGCGAAACAATCAACCACATCAACACCTGTGTTATAGCATCCTGATTTAAAAATAATTTTTCCGGCCTTGATGCAACATGCTTTTTAAGCACTTCTTCATCAATATTTCCTTGTGATAGCTCGACGAGCCAATCGATATTTTTTGCCTTGCAATAACGGATAAAAGCATCCAACAACACGCATGAAATCCATTCATGACGAATAGGGTCTCCCGAATGACCTTTGTAACCTGGCTGCAATTTATCTTGAAATATTCGTGTCGCTTTACCCCAATCATGTAACAAAGCCGCTAGCGCCGCTAATGCCCGAATTAAGGGTAAGTAATTCCAATTGCTTTCTTCTAGTTGGATTTTTGTGGCTGTGGTATTAACCGGCACTACCCCCTCAGCATTAAACTTCGCCCTATTCCCCACAACCCAAAGCAATTGACTTCTGGAACGGGAACGTAGCCAGTGGCAACTTACTGCGGTGCTTTTACTGGCAGTTTTGCGCAGCATCTTTTTAACGGTTAGCAGGCCATCTTCGGTGATCAGTGTTTGCCAGGTGTTATCCCCAATGCGGTTGGCGAAAGCATCGAGTACGCGACGAGTTTTCTTTAGGGCATTTTTTTCGCACTGCGATACAAAGGTCACCATCATAGGTTTTGTGCCTCGATTTGCTCTGCAGAATAATCCTGCAAGGCTATGGCTTTGATGGTATCAAACATAAAATCCAGCGCTTTATGATCGGTAAATGCTTGCAGCACTTGCTGGCGAAATTCTTGCTCTGTGGCATTTTCTTTAGCGCACACAAATGCCCAAGGCAAAACAATGGCATCTTTGATTAAATCGGCCACATCAAACACTAAGGCGCCACGGCGCGTTTTACCGTGCATCACGGCAAAACCATGTGGAATACCCAATACCCATAAGCAACTTGCTGCTAAACCATAGGCTAAATAATTACCATGGTTTAAAAAGTCATTAGCTTTGTCGGTTGATTGATGCTGGCGGGTAAAATCGGTGATATTGGTGTTGTTAGCTGCGTATTTATAAAGCACTTTGGTTAATTGTGCTTCGGTCAGCAACAGGTCTGACTGTTTGGTAGCAGTGTCTGTACGAGCCAGAAAATTGGCCAGTGCAGTTTGAATTTGTGGGTCTTTAAAAAGAAAACCTTCGTTCTTTAAGTCTTTGTCTTTTTGCCATACTTGTTCAATATACTGAATGCGGGCCTTTTGAAAGGTAACTGCTGCCAATAAGCGCTTAGCATCATCAAACCAGAACTGTAACCAGCCATGTAAGTATTCTGTCGGGCGGTATTCACTTTGTGGGGTAAACCATTCCACTTCGCACGCCATATACAGAGGTGTACCGCCACCACCACAAAAGCCGACTAAAACACCGGCTTGTGCCAGCATGCGCATAGCGGCCTGAGTAATAGAAGTGCCGTTACCCAGCAGCAGTACTGTAGTATTGGCAATAGGAATATTGAAATACTGGTTCTCTTGCTTTGCTTCTGATAAATATAGGACACGGCCATCCTTTTGCATTACCCGGCAATATTCCAGGTAATACATATTCGCCCGCTTAGAATGCAGAATACTTTTTAAATCTGACGGTGAAAAATCATCCACTGGCGTATCTCCTTTTCAATAACACCACTTTACCCCATCCCCCTAAATCCACAACACTGTACATAAAACCTGCAAACTTACTTTGCAGGTATAGCGTAAACCTATGTTTTATAATCAAATAGCCAAGGTTTTAAGTCTTCAATATTTACCAGTACTAATTGCTGAGCTTCAGGGCTGATGGCTTGCTCGCGCAGGTTTACTTGCAGTTCTTGCAACAAATATTGCGCTAAGCAGGCGCGGGTGCGTAGTTGTAGCTGACCATGTTGCATGCTGTAGTCTTGGGCGATTACATGCTGCTGCGCTGGGCTTAGCCTTGGATCTGGCTGGAGGGTAATGCTGATTTCAGTATTCCAGCCTTTATCTTGTGCTGCCGTGTGGCTGGATTTACCGAGTAAATCTGGTTCGCCACGAAAGCGGCTAAGTACAAAGTCACGGTATTCGCCGGATTTCTCGCAGAATGCTCGAAGATGCCAACGTAGGCCAGTTTTTACAAAATGATGTGGCGCAATATTGCGCCCCTGATTATCGGGGTGGCTAAGGGAAACATAGTCAACATCTACTCGCCGTTGCTGGCGCATGGCGCTTACCAGTACGCGGATTACTTGAGCAGACACTTGGCGGGCCGGTAATGTTAACGCATGATGGGGTAAGGCTGCAGGCTCAGCCAATTGCTCGTATTGCCCTAACCAGTTTAAGTATTCAATAACATCGCCATTAATAAAACGTGGCTGAAATAAGGTGGTGGGGGTAAAGCCTTTATTGCTGGCACAGTAAATAAGATTGTCGGGGGCTTGTTGCTGGTAACGCTTAATATCTTGTTGCGCTTGCACTCGGCTTATCGCAAATTGGCTTATTAGTGCGCTGGTGTTTATTTTGCCTTCCCACCAGACAATTAACTCAACAAACCAGAGTCGTTTTTCAAGGCTATTTTGCTGCACAACAACATCCTGTTGATTAATGATTCCTTTTTAATCACCTTACCTTTACTTAAGGTAAGAATAAAGTACTATTTCATAAGATCTATCTATTTTAGGGACGCATTAAGCTACCATTTAAATCAGTGTCGACGGGATTTAACAGCGTTTTAAAACGGGCTATTTTGTCCCATTAAGGTGATAAATTTATCATTTAGCGTGAAACAAATTTATCACTGAGGGCGATGCACTACATTTTCTGAGATTTTCTTTTAGGTTTTATGCGCGGGTCACTTGCGGCACTTTGCGGTTTCATTTAATGTAGCCAACTTCTGCTAGCGGGTGTAGTTCAGTGGTAGAATGCCAGCTTCCCAAGCTCGAGATACGGGTTCGATTCCCGTCACCCGCTCCAAATTATGGCAAATTTTCTCTATATACCGTTAGTATCTCTGTACGAGAAGCTGTGACACGGTAGACAAAACTGTACTTTTCTTGGTGAAAAAACGAGCGTGAATTTATTCGTATTTCGCACGGATACTGTTAAATACGTCAGTTATATTAAGACCTTGCCCTTGTTCCAACTGCGAAACAGAAACACTAATATCTTCACTAATCTTTTTGGCTTGAATAAATTCAGCAAAAGCTCTAGCTACAGACTGAGGGCTATCGCCATAAGTTTGTTTGAGCTCGGCTTCAAGTATTGGATTATTGATCTGAATATTTAGCATTGTTTTACTCCATCGCCACACTACGTAAAGCTTACTCCTAATTACCATCCAGCTCAATCTGTTCACAGTAACGGCCTACACGCTAGACATGTACCCAATTATTGATAAGCCTTAACTTTTTCTAAAAACCAGCTAAACTGCCAGCATTGTTTACTATTTATCAACATTCATTATGCAAACACTGTTTGAGTTTTACTACGATCAGGTATTTTATCAGCTAAAAGGCAATAACTTTGGTAAAGAGCAGCTGTTCCGCAATGGCAGCTTAGTTTCTGAAGGCCGCGCCTTTTTTAGTACCAGTAATGATCACCGTTTTTTGTGTCCGGTGCAGGGCCCTCTGCGGCTACGCTTTAAAATATCGATGAAAACGGCTGAAGTGAGTTACTGGCTAGAAACGCCTGATAAATTACTTTGTGAGGGTATTACTGCGGTAAAGCCCACAAAGTGGCTGGCTAAAATTGAGCAACGTCTTCCGCCTGCAGCAGTTCAAACCGGTCACGCCGAGCAAGAAGTGCCAGAGAGTGCAGCATCTGCGCCCGCGAACACAGCACAAGCATCTATTATGCGACGTTGGTTTAACCCGTTATTAGTGGTTGGTTTGTTAGTCTTAAAACTGTCGAAAAGCGCGGGTGCTATCAAAGCTGCCTTAGCCGGCACGGCATTAGCGGGCTGGGCATGGTTATTTAATTTAGAGTTTGCCATAGGCTTAATAGCAGCCCTGCTGATCCACGAATATGGCCATGTTTATGCCATGAAGCGCGCAGGGTTAAAAGTAAAGGGTGTGTATTTGTTACCTTTTATTGGCGGTATAGCCGTAAGTGAGCGCGCTACTAGCCGCTGGCAGGATTTCAAAATCTCTATTGCCGGGCCAGCTTTTGGTACTATCGGGGCTTTTATTGCTTATTTGCTCTGGTTAGAAACACAGTATTCGGCCTTAGCGTTATTTGCCGCCATCAGTTTACTGCTCAACCTGTTTAACTTATTGCCTATGGTGCCGTTAGATGGTGGCCGGGTATTGCAAGCTGCGGCTTATAGCCGCAAAGGTAAAGCGGCTAAAATAGGCTTACTTTTGGTTACTGGCAACTTGTCGTTGGCCGCCTGGTACTTTGGCTTTTACCTGCTGATGCTGTTTGGCATTATAGGTACCTTTGATTTGCTCTCGGGGAATGACGAGCAAAATAAAGACCCAAGTAAAAACATTGTGCCAATGACCAATACCGGCATTCTGCTCACTTTATTAAGTTACACCGGTTTGCTAGCCGTTTTACTGTGGCTATCGGTCATTATGGCCGACAGTGGTATTCCGGGTACTAACCTGCCCCTTATTTTTATTTCCAGTTAATCGCTCTTAGTGCGTGCGGCTAAAGTCATCGAATTCGAGGACTTTAGCTATTGTCGTTGCTGATTACTAACCCCATCGAATTCGATGGGGTTAGCTAATACCACTCTGCTTTTAGTGAGTAGTGTTTTACCCACCGTTTTTATTTTAAAAATAATTAAAATTTTTTGTCACACCAAGGCGAGCTGCTGCGACTTGTTAAGGTAACCCATACTTAACTAAGGACATCAACATGAAAAACAACACTCAACACAGTAATAATACTCAGGTAGGCAATAAAGCAGCTAAAGCAAAACCGGGGTTTTGGGCGTACTTCGCCATTATCATGACGATTATCGGCGGCGTAATAGCCCCCCAATTAAAAGCCGCTGAAGTTTCAGCCGAGCCCAGTTTTCAGGTAAAGGTGATTGGCGAAGGTAAACCGGTATTACTTATTCCGGGTTTAATGTCAGATAGCCGCATTTGGCAGCACACCGTAAGCAGTTTAAAAAGCGACTATCAATTGCACCTGATTAGTCTGGCTGGTTTTGCTGGCACGCCAGCAATAGCAGGCGAGTTCTTACCCCAGGTGCAGCAAGATTTATTAGCTTATATCGAACAGCAGCAACTGGTTAAACCGGCGGTAATTGGCCATAGCTTGGGCGCCTTTATGGCCTTTGCCCTGGCTAGTAACGCACCTGAGCAAATTGGCACCGTGGTAGCAGTAGATGGCTTACCCTATATTGCGCCTATTTTTAGCCGCAATCCCGCTACTCAAGTTGCCGATATGCAAGCACAAGCCACCGCTATTTATCAGCAACAAATTGCCCCTATTGCTAACGCCACCTTACTGATGAATACTAACAGTCGCCATTTTATGATGCTGGATGAACCTGAGTGGTTTGTTGCCCAGCTACGTTTGGCTTTACAGGAGTAATACCCACATGCCAAACGCCAACCTTAGCGCACCACTCACTATGCCACTGACCATAGAACAGCAATTGCAGCCTGATGTCACCGCGGCTATTGCTGGCGATATGCAGGCCTTTGGCCGCTTGATCCGCCGCTGCCAAAATAGCGTTAGCAGCATTGCCCTGGCCATTGTAAAAGACTTAGATGCCAGCGAAGAGGTGTGCCAGCAAGTGTTTATTGCCGCCTGGCAGCAGCTTAGCAGCCTGCAAAACCCGGCCAGTTTTCTGCCTTGGGTGCGGCAAATTACCCGTTATCGCGCCTATAGCTATCTGCGTGAACAACGGGATGCGCAGACCGAGCGCGGTACTGACGCTGAAGCCTTGCTGGAGACTTTTGCCAGCGACAGCTGCCCGCCCGACGAATTACTGCGCAGCGAGCAGGCTACGCTGATCCGTAACCTGTTGGATGAGCTGCCACCTGAGAGCCGGGAAATCGTACTGCTGTTTTATCGTGAAGAACAAAATAGCCAACAGGTCGCCAGTTTATTAGGGCTGACTGAAGCGAATGTACGGAAGAAACTGCAGCGGGTCAGGGAATTGCTCAAAGAACAACTATTAGCCAGATACGGCAAGCTGATTTTAAGTACTGCGCCGGGTGTGGGCCTTAGCAGTGCAGTGCTTAGCGCCTTACTGATCGGTAGCCCACCCGCCGCTGCCGCGACTGCCAGTGCCATGGCAGCACATAGCAGCGGATTGGCAAAATTTGGCTGGTTATTGAGTGGGGCGCTACTTGGCGCGCTCGGCGGCATGCTCGGTGTAGTGCTGGGGATGCGCGGCCCGCTGAAAAATGCGACCAGTGATAACGAGCGCAGTCGCTTATTGCATTATCGCAATCAGGCTTTGGTTTGGGTTGGCCTCTCAGGCTTACTACTCGCTGCAGCATACGAATTTACCGCCGGTGCGATAGCTCCACTAATGGCCTTTGGCCTTTTTATGGCGGGCGTGGCTTATCTGCAAGTTCGGATATGGCAAACGATCAAACCGCGCTTGTTGGCAAAAGCCGCACAGAGTGCAGAGGCCAAACGGCAGTATCGAAATAACCTGTTCTGGTGTTGGTTTGGTATGCTCGGTGGTGCGACTGCCGGCTCTGCCGGCTTAATTGCTGGCCTGATCAAAAATGGCCGCTGGTTTTGGGGATAACTGGTTTTGGAGATAAAAAGTGCCGGCTACCTTGCCGGCGTTTTTTTAACCGTAAATCATCCCGCTAAGCGTTTGGAACACATTAACAATGAATATTACTCATCAGTTAATGAAATAATATCATTTTTATTCATGTAGCCTTGCGCGTATAACGTATCCATCACTTTAAAGTCTAGACGTCTAGATGCTTTAGACGAATTAGCAAATTGGATACCAGACAGCGATGAATAAAGATTTTACTTTTACCATTAAACGTATTCGTTTCGATGAACACTACCAGCCAGCGGATAGCACCCGCCTTACCACTAATTTTGCCAATCTGGCCAGAGGTGAGCGTCGCCAACAGAATTTGCGCAATGCTTTAACCATGATTAATAATCGCTTTAATGCCTTAGCTAATTGGGATAACCCGAAAGGCGATCGCTATACAGTGGAACTGGATATTATTTCGGTGTACGTCGATATTGCAGGCAATGGCAACAGTTTTCCCTCTATCGAAGTATTGCAAACCAGTATTGTGGATCACCACACCAAGGAGCGCTTTGCCGGGATCCTTGGTAATAATTTCTCTTCTTATGTACGGGATTACGATTTTAGCGTGCGGTTACTGGAGCACAATAAACAACAAAGCCAGTTTAGTATTCCGGAAAACTTTGGCGAGCTGCATGGCAAGCTGTTTAAATATTTCGTTAGCTCAGCAGCTTACAAACAGCATTTTAACAAGCCGCCAGTGATTTGTTTAAGTGTGTCGGATAACAAAACCTATCTGCGCACAGAAAACCGACATCCTGTATTAGGTGTGGAATATCAGCCAAATGAGTCGTCGTTAACTGAGCAATATTTTAACAAGATGGGGCTGCAGGTTCGCTATTTTATGCCGGCTAACAGTGCGGCACCTTTGGCGTTTTACTTCTTTGGTGATCTGCTAAACGATTACAGCAATCTGGAGCTGATTGGTACCATCAGTACTATGGAAACCTTTCAGAAAATCTACCGGCCAGAGATTTATAACGCCAACACCGCTGCAGGCCAGTGCTTTCAGCCGAATTTGCAAAACCCGGATCACTCGATTACCCAAATTGTCTATGACCGGGAAGAGCGCAGCAATTTAGCCAAAGCACAGGGCAAATTTGCTGAAGAACACTTTATTAAGCCCTACCGGACTGTGTTGGAACAATGGTCGGCCAGTTACGCTTAAAAGCCTTTAATAAACTCAAATTAACCGGATATGCTCGTTATGAAAAACACCCTATTACCTACTTCTACCGCTGGCAGCTTACCGAAACCCGCCTGGCTGGCCGAGCCGGAAACACTGTGGTCAGCCTGGAAACTGCAGGGTGAAACACTTAGCAGCGGTAAGCAAGACGCACTAAGCTTGTCATTACAACAGCAACAACTGGCAGGCATTGATATTGTTAGCGACGGCGAGCAAAGCCGCCAACACTTTGTCACCACCTTTATTGAGCACTTAAATGGCGTCGATTTTATCAATCGTAAAACGGTGAGAATCCGTGATCGTTATGATGCCAGTGTGCCTACAGTGGTTGGCCCAGTGTCGCGGCAAAAACCGGTATTTGTGGACGATGCCAAATTTTTGCGCCAGCAAACCAAGCAGCCAATAAAATGGGCCTTGCCAGGGCCAATGACCATGATCGATACCCTCTACGATAACTACTATAAAAGCCGCGAAAAACTGGCCTGGGAATTTGCCATTATCCTGAACCAGGAAGCGAAAGAGTTAGAGGCCGCCGGTGTCGATATTATTCAGTTTGATGAGCCCGCTTTTAACGTGTTTTTTGATGAGGTCAATGACTGGGGTATTAAGTGTTTAGAACGTGCCATTGAAGGCCTTAAATGCGAAACAGCGGTGCATATTTGCTATGGCTATGGCATTAAAGCCAATACTGACTGGAAAAAAACCTTGGGTAGCGAGTGGCGCCAATACGAAGCAATTTTCCCAAAACTGCAACAATCGAATATCGACATTATCTCGCTGGAGTGTCATAACTCGCATGTTCCTATAGAACTGCTGGAGCTTATCCGCGGTAAAAAAGTGATGGTCGGTGCCATTGATGTAGCAACCGATAATATTGAAACGCCAGAAGAAGTGGCGGCAACGCTTAGAAAAGCCCTGCAATATGTCGATGCCGACAAGCTTTACCCCTGCACTAACTGTGGTATGGCGCCGTTATCCCGCCAGGTTGCCACCGGCAAGCTCAATGCCTTAGCCGCCGGGGCAGCAATAGTGCGAAATGAACTTTTGGAAAGTCTTTAAGCACGCACTATCCTAATACAACTTGGTTTAACCTCATAAAAAAACGCCGACAACTTGTCGGCGTTTTTATTACGCTAATAGGTAACAACAACCCAAGCGTTACTTATACTGTACCGCCGTGATCTCAAACTCTACTACGCCCTTGGGCGTAGTAACGTTAACCACATCATCGGCTTCTTTGCCAATTAAACCGCGGGCTATCGGTGAGTTAACTGAAATCAGGTTATTTTTAATATCGGCTTCATCATCCCCTACAATGCGGTAAGTCACTTCTTCTTCTGTATCCAGATTCAGAATAGTTACCGTAGCACCGAAAATCACTTTGCCGTTATTCGCTAGCTTAGTAATGTCGATGATTTGGGCATTAGATAATTTGCCTTCAATATCCTGAATACGCCCTTCAATAAAGCCCTGCTGTTCACGGGCCGCATGATATTCGGCGTTTTCTTTTAAATCACCGTGCGCACGCGCTTCGGCGATAGCTTGGATCACCGCCGGGCGTTTCACACTTTTTAACTCGTTCAGTTCAATGCGCAATGCTTCTGCGCCCTGCACTGTCATTGGGATTAAACTCATCCGTTTACTCTCTTATGCAATTCCTGTACTGAATTCACGTTAGCAAAAGCACTGGCTGCATTGGCTTTTACGGTAGCAAAAGCCGCGTTTAACGTAGTGGTGTAATTGACTTTATGCTGCAAAGCACCGCGGCGCAACATTTTCGAATCTTCAATCGCCTGCCGCCCTTCGGTGGTGTTAACAATATAGCTGTATTCACCATTTTTGATACGGTCTAGCATATTAGGCCGACCTTCAAATACTTTATTCACTACCCGGCATTCTATACCTGCAGCTATTATTGCTGCAGCTGTACCGCCACTGGCGTCTAATTCAAAACCTGATTCAACCATGCGTTTCGCTAACTCAACAACGCGCACTTTATCGCTGTCGCGTACAGAAAGCAAGGCACGGCCACCGGTTGGAATTAAGATGCCACAACCCAGCTCTGCTTTGGCAAAGGCTTCTTCGAAGGTATCACCTACACCCATCACTTCACCGGTAGAACGCATTTCCGGGCCAAGGATAGGATCGACACCTGGGAATTTGTTAAACGGGATCACCACTTCTTTTACCGAGAAGTACGGCGGGATAATCTCTTTGGTAATACCCTGGTCTGCTAACGAACGGCCCGCCATACAGCGCGCGCCCACTTTCGCAACGGCGACACCTGTGGCTTTTGATACAAAAGGCACGGTACGGGCAGCACGCGGGTTCACTTCAATCAGGTAAACTTCGCCATCTTTTACCGCAAACTGGGTATTCATTAAGCCTACTACGCCTAACTCCAGGGCCAGTTTTTTTACTTGATCGCGCATCACATCTTGAATGTGCTGCGACAAGCTATGCGGTGGTAAGGTACAGGCCGAGTCACCCGAGTGTACACCCGCCTGCTCGATATGTTCCATAATGCCGCCGATCACCACTTCTTTGCCATCACAGATAGCATCAATGTCCACTTCAATAGCGTCATCTAAGAAGTTATCTAGCAATACTGGCGAGTCGTTTGACACACTTACCGCTTCGTTCATATAACGGCGTAAGTCTTGTTCGTCGTATACAATTTCCATGGCACGGCCGCCTAATACATAAGACGGGCGTACTACCATCGGGTAACCAATTTCTGGGGCTTTGGCCAGCGCTTCATCAAAGCTGGTGACGGTAACGTTTTTCGGCTGCTTTAAGCCTAAACGGGTTACCGCTTGTTGGAAGCGCTCACGATCTTCAGCGCGGTCAATCGCATCTGGCGAAGTACCAATAATTGGCACGCCGTTTGCTTCCAGTGCTCGCGCCAGTTTCAATGGGGTTTGCCCGCCGTACTGCACGATAACGCCTTTCGGCTTTTCTTTACGCACAATTTCCAGCACGTCTTCCAGCGTAATCGGTTCGAAGTACAAGCGATCTGAAGTGTCGTAATCGGTCGATACGGTTTCCGGGTTACAGTTGACCATAATGGTCTCATAACCGTCTTCGCGTAAGGCTAAAGCCGCGTGCACACAGCAGTAATCGAACTCGATACCCTGGCCGATACGGTTAGGGCCACCACCGATAATCATAATTTTATCGCGGTTAGTCGGCGCCGCTTCACACTCTTCATCGTAAGTGCTGTACATATAAGCGGTATTAGAAGCAAACTCAGCAGCACAGGTATCCACCCGCTTGTATACCGGGTGAATATTATAGCTATAACGCTTTTTGCGCACTTCGGCTTCACTCACCCCTAATACATCAGCGATACGGGCATCAGCAAAACCTTTGCGTTTTAAACGGGCAATGCGTGCTTCGTCCAGCGCGGCAAAACCATCTGCGCTTAATGCCTGCTCTTCTTTTACTAAGTCTTCGATTTGTACTAAGAACCAAGGATCAATTTTGGTTAACTTAAAAATCTCGTCCATGCTCATGCCAAAACGGAACGCATCGGCGATATACCAAATGCGGTGGGCGCCCGGCTCGCGCAGTTCGCGAATAATTTTTTCTTTGGCTTCTGGCGCTTTGATATCGATGATAGGGTCTAAACCCGATACGCCAATTTCTAAACCGCGTAACGCTTTTTGCATAGACTCTTGCTGGTTACGACCAATGGCCATCACCTCGCCTACTGACTTCATCTGCGTGGTTAAACGATCGTTGGCACCGGCAAATTTCTCGAAGTTAAAACGTGGCACCTTGGTCACAACGTAGTCGATGCTCGGCTCGAATGACGCTGGGGTAATACCACCGGTAATATCGTTGGCCAGCTCATCTAGGGTGTAACCTACAGCTAACTTAGCTGCCACTTTGGCAATAGGGAAACCGGTTGCTTTAGAGGCTAAAGCGGATGAGCGTGATACCCGTGGGTTCATCTCAATAATTACCATGCGACCGTCTTCCGGGTTGATACCAAACTGAACGTTGGAACCACCGGTTTCTACCCCTATTTCGCGCAGTACCGCTAACGAGGCATTACGCATAATCTGGTATTCTTTGTCAGTCAGGGTTTGCGCCGGTGCTACGGTGATAGAGTCACCGGTATGTACGCCCATCGGATCAAAGTTTTCAATGGCACAAACGATAATGCAGTTATCGTTTTTATCCCGTACCACTTCCATTTCGTACTCTTTCCAACCAATTAACGATTCGTCAATTAATAGCTCTTTGGTTGGCGACAGATCCAAACCACGGGTACAGATCTCTTCAAATTCTTCGCGGTTATAAGCAATACCACCACCAGAACCGCCCATGGTGAAAGAAGGCCGGATAATACAAGGGAAACCAATGCTCTCCAGTACCTGATAGGCTTCTTCCATTGAGTGGGCTAAACCAGCACGTGGGCAGGCTAAACCGATTGAACGCATAGCTTTATCAAAGCGGCTGCGATCTTCTGCCTTATCAATGGCATCGGCGGTCGCGCCAATCATTTCAACATTGTATTTAGCCAACACACCATGGCGTTCCAGCTCCAGCGCACAGTTCAGTGCTGTCTGGCCACCCATGGTTGGCAGCACGGCGCATGGCCGCTCTTTTTCAATAATTTTTTCTACAACTTGCCAGTGAATTGGCTCGATATAGGTAGCATCGGCCATTTCTGGATCGGTCATAATGGTCGCTGGGTTAGAGTTCACCAGAATAACGCGATAGCCTTCTTCTTTTAAGGCTTTACAGGCTTGAGCGCCTGAATAGTCAAATTCACAGGCCTGGCCGATAACAATGGGGCCAGCGCCCAGGATCAGAATACTTTTTAGGTCGGTACGTTTTGGCATTGCAGTATATCTCCGTAATTCTCTTGCTAAAGCTTATCCCCTTCATCCTTGAAGATACGGGGGTGTTGGCTGCCTTCTCTTACTGAGGCGTCAGTCCGACCCAGTCGCATAGTATCCTATGCTCCTGGGGATGCGCTCAGTTGCCGCCTACCCGTATCTCCAATGATTTTGGGTATATAGGCTTAAGCCTTTTGCATTAATGCGATAAAGTGGTCAAACAGCTCAGAGGCTTCGTGCGGGCCGGGGCTCGCTTCCGGGTGGCCTTGAAAACTGAATGCCGGTTTATCGGTACGGTGGATCCCTTGCAGGGTGCCATCAAATAACGATTTATGGGTTGCACGTAAATTAGCCGGTAAACTGGCTTCTTCTACCGCAAAACCATGGTTTTGCGCGGTAATTAATACCCGCTTGGTATCCAGATTTTGCACCGGGTGGTTACCACCGTGATGGCCTAAAGCCATTTTTACGGTTTTGGCACCACTGGCCAGCGCTAATAACTGGTGACCTAAACAGATACCGAAGATAGGAATATCGGTCTGTAAGAAAGCGGTAATCGCTTCAATGGCATAGGTACAAGGTGCCGGATCGCCAGGGCCGTTTGATAAGAAAATACCATCCGGGTTTAAAGCTAATACCTCTGCAGCAGGTGTTTGTGCTGGCACGACGGTAAGCTTACAGCCACGATCCGCTAACATGCGCAGGATATTGCGCTTTACCCCGAAGTCGTAAGCGACTACGTGAAATTGCGCCGCCGGCGCCGCTTTATGGCCTTCACCTAACTGCCAGCTACCTTCTGTCCACTGATAAGCTTCAGTTACAGTAACCTCTTTCGCTAAATCCATACCCGATAAACCCGGGAAACCTTTAGCTAACTCGAGTGCTTTGGCTTCATCCAGATTATCTCCTGCCATTAAGCAGCCATTTTGGGCGCCTTTTTCGCGGAGAATTCGGGTAAGTTTGCGGGTATCGATATCGGCGATGCCGAGAATGTTGTTGTTTTCTAAATATTGACTAAGGGAGAGTTGATTACGGAAATTGCTGGCTAACAGCGGGAGGTCACGGATGATTAGGCCTTTCGCCCAAATCTTGCCGGATTCCTCATCTTCCTCATTGGTTCCGGTGTTGCCAATATGAGGATAGGTAAGTGTTACAATTTGTTCTGCGTAGGAAGGGTCAGTTAAAATTTCCTGATACCCGGTCATCGAGGTATTAAATACTACCTCACCTACAGAAATTCCCTCGGCGCCAATGGCTGTACCGCGAAATACGGTGCCGTCTTCCAGTACGAGCAGGGCGGACTTAGTCAAAATAACCTCCAAACAGCAAAAAACGGGCGAAAACCAATGGCGTTTTACAACCCGTTTTGACCTAAAATTCTGATACCCGTATTTACCGCGCACCTGTAGTTCCCGAGTTTTCAAGCAAAAACTCAGGAAATTTACAGCGTACGGGCAAACCTGCTTATTTTAGGTGAAAAGCGTAATTTTGGCTATGACTTTTTTCTTTTTTTACAGAAATAGCGGCTTTAACATAATTTTTAGCTAAATGCCGCAAAAGTTCAATCTAACTTCGGCAAACCCAGCACTTGTTGCATGGTATAAAGTCCTGGCTGTTTATTTTGCAACCATAAAGCAGCACGCAGAGCGCCTTGCGCAAAGGTATTACGGCTTGAAGCTTTATGGCTAATTTCCAACCTTTCGCCTATATCAGCAAAGAGTGCAGTATGATCGCCTATAATGTCGCCACCACGTACTGTAGCAAAACCAATGGTTTGCTGCGGCCGCTCGCCAATCATGCCCTCACGACCATACACAGCAACTTCAGTTAAGTCACGGTTTAGACTGCGGGCAATGCTGGCACCTATGGCCATAGCGGTACCAGACGGTGAATCTTTTTTAAAGCGGTGATGCGCTTCGATGATTTCAATATCGGCGCTATTACCCATCACTTTAGCGGCAGTTTGCGCTAGGTGCAGCATAAGGTTAACCCCCACACTCATATTGGGCGCCCAAACAATGGGGACCAGCTTACTGGCAGCCTGAATTTCGGCGTACTGCGCGTCGGTTAAGCCGGTTACGCCGATAATCATGGCTTTGCCTTCAGCCACACATAGCTTTAAATGCGCTAACATTGGCTCAGGCATAGTAAAGTCGATCCACACCTGTGCTTTACGCACGGCCTCGGTAGCTATCGCTTCTAAAGCAATTTCTACTTTGCCGCAGCCAGCCAGCTCACCTGCATCTATCCCTATTAAGGAAGAGCCGCTACGCACCGTAGCGGCAGCCAGGTTGAGTTGCTGCTCTTTTGCCACCGTTACTAAGGCGCGCCCCATGCGGCCGTTAGCACCGAAAATCCCAATACTCGTCATAATTTACTCTGCGAAATATAATTTGCGTTATTAAAACAAAAGCTTGGTTGATAAAAAAGCAACTATAAGGCTTGTTGCAGAATACTGCGGCTAACCTCAGGCGTGATATCGCCATTTTCGCCCAGTTTTACCATCTTGTGCTGCACCAGTTTTTCGACCAGTTTATCCACCACCTCTGCTTTCAGGCCATAATCGGTTAAGCGGGTGGGTACACCCATACGCTCAAAGAAATGCCGGGTATGACTGATGGCTTCGTCAATTAAGCGCTCTTCATCCTGATGCTGTAGTTGCCAAACGCGCTGCCCGTATTGCAACAATTTAGCGCGTTTTTGCTGACGTTGCTGCTGCATTAACGCCGGCAGCACTATAGCCAATGTTTGGGCATGATCTAGCCCGTATAACGCGGTGATTTCATGGCCTATCATATGGGTAGCCCAATCTTGCGGCACGCCCTGACCAATTAAACCATTTAATGCCATGGTGGCGGCCCACATTACATTAGCCCGTACATCGTAGTTTTCTGGATCGGCGATAACTTTCGGGCCTTCCTCAATTAAGGTAAGTAATAAGCCTTCAGCAAAGCGATCTTGCACCGGCGCATTGACCGGGTAAGTTAGGTATTGCTCCATCACATGCACAAAGGCATCCACCACGCCGTTGGCGGCTTGTTTTGGTGGTAAGCTATAAGTTACTGTTGGATCGAGAATCGCAAACTGTGGATAAACTAGCGGGCTAGAAAATGCCAACTTTTCCTGCGTTTCGTAGCGGGTAACGACCGAGTTACCATTACTCTCGGTGCCGGTTGCCGGCAATGTTAATACGCAGCCTAACGGTATGGCTTTAGTGATTTTGGCGCCCTTGGCTAAAATATCCCAGGCATCGCCGTCAAATAACGCCGCAGCTGCCACAAACTTGGCACCGTCGATTACGCTGCCGCCACCCACCGCCAAAATAAAATCAACTTTTTCGCGCCTTGCTATGTCAGTAGCGCGCATTAAGGTTTCAAAACTAGGATTAGGCTCTACACCGGCAAACTCCAGCACCTCTTTACCGGCTAGCGCTTGGATTACTTGCTGATAAACGCCATTATTTTTAATAGAACCGCCACCATAAATCAGTAGAATTTTCTGCGTGGCAGTAACCTGCTCAGTTAATTGGCTGATTTGCTCTGAACCAAAAATAATACGGGTTGGATTTTGATAAGAAAAATTAAACACCTTAGTCTCCGCTGCTACGCTATTTTATACAACTTAGGTAATGCGACCTAAGTTGTATTTATTCAAGGTTTGGTCAGCAAACTTAGGTTAATTAAGTACGCGAACGAGCAATTTCAGCGCCAAATACTGGCACAGAGACTTCAGCTAAGGTCGATCGGCCCGTAATTGGCGTACTTGTTGCTCAAGCAATGCCGCTGTTACCTGATCGGGTGCCAATATTGGCGCTGCGCGCAGCGTAACTTTTGACCAAACACGGCCTTTAAATTTAAAAGCACCCTTACCATGATGGCTAAAAAATGAGCCCCACAGCCCTTGCAATGCCATAGGAACCACCGGTATAGCGGTCTCACTAATAATGCGTTCAATGCCCGGCCGGAAGCTGTCGATCTCACCATCTTTGGTTAAGCGTCCTTCCGGGAAAATGCAGATTAAATTCCCCTCTGCCAACTCGCGTTTAATTGCTGCAAATGCGGCTTCATAGATCTGTTCATCTTGCTGTTTACCACAGATTGGAATGGTTCTGGCAGCCCGAAATAACCAGTTAGCGACCGGCAAATCGTATATACCTTTATGCATAACAAAACGCACCGGGCGGCGCACGGCACCAGCAATCAGCAGTGCGTCAACATAGCTAACGTGATTAGCCACCAGTACCGCCGGGCCATCATCAGGTATGTTGTCGAGGCCCTCTGCTTTTACCCGATACATGGTATGGCTAAGCAAATAAATAACAAAGCGCAGCACAAACTCAGGCACCCGCGTATACACATAGACTGCCACTACCGCATTCATTAGTGCCAGCACCAAAAAATACTGAGAAATACTTACTGAAAACACCGTTAGAAACAGAATACCGGCAGCAGCGCTGACCACCATAAATAGCGCATTAAAGATATTATTGGCAGCAATCATCCGCGCCCGCTGCTCGGGTTGCGCCCGTTGTTGCAGCATAGCGTATAAGGGCACGATAAAGAGGCCGCCAAAGACGCCAATCAGAGTTAAGTCGAGCAGTATCCACCAACCAAATGCCGAGGTTAAAAATACCGATAAGGAGACCAGTTCGCTGACGGCAAGGTCTGGCGTACTGAAATACAAGCTAATACCAAAAACAGTGAGGCCTAAAGAGCCAAAGGGCACAATACCCAACTCGACCTTTTCGCCGGATAAACGCTCACAAAGCATTGAGCCTATGCCCACCCCTACGGAAAAAGCGACTAATAACGCCGTAACCACAGTGTTATCGCCACCCAGTACGGTTTTGGTAAAGTTAGGAAACTGTGTTAAATAACTGGCACCTAAAAACCAAAACCAGCTAATGGCCATAATTGCCAGGTACAGAGTACGGTTTTGATAACTAATTTTTACTGTTTCGACACTTTGCAGCCAGGGCGCAAAGCGAAATTTTGGTCCGCCGGCCACCGCCCCTACTTTTGGAATGGTGCGACTGATTAAGTACCCCGCCAAGGCAAAAATTATTACCAGTGCACCAATCCATAACAAGGCGTTAGTAACACCAACCAGCAAACCGCCCACAATGGTACCTAGTAAAATGGCGATAAAAGTACCCATTTCAACCCAGGCGTTGCCGGCAAGCAGTTGTCGCTCAGTTAGTAATTGCGGCAAAATCGCGTATTTCACCGGGCCAAAAAAAGCAGACTGCGCCCCCATTAAAAACAATAACGCCAGCAACCATAGATATTGTTCAAACATAAAGGCTGCAGCAGCCAGTAGCATTAACGCAATTTCTACCAGCTTTAAGCGCTGAATTAAGCTGGTTTTACAGACGCTATCTGCCAAGGTGCCAGCAGTAGCAGAAAACAGTAAAAAAGGCAGGATAAACAGGCCAGCGGCCAAATTCATACTCACGTCAACGCTCCAGGGCATAGCACTAGCCGCAGTAAACGTTAGCAACAGCATTAAGGCGTTTTTAAAAACATTATCATTAAAGGCACCTAAGGCTTGTGTCAGAAAAAAAGGTATAAAGCGTTTAGACATCAGTTTTTGCGGTGCAGCCATCTCAGCTCCCTGCCTTTTTGTATAACTGGGATAAGGATTTATATAAGTTATTACTGCAAAGCATTAGTTTTTTCAGCCATATTACACTAACTTAGAACAGTTTGTTAAAGACTAAGTTCTGTACGAAAGATGCTGTTTTTTACTGCGGGCCAACAATTGACAAGACGTCTGGCCATCTATATAGTGCGCTGCCATTTTATGAGGTTGCTACCGTGAATACTGCTGTAACTATTGGCGCTCGCCGCTCGCTCTTACCTCTGCTACTTTTTGTATTGCTGTTTCTGGGCAGTGGTTTGTATTTTCAAAGCCAGAATGTTGAATATGCGTTTTACCAGTTACCCGGGCATGTGGCTATTTTGCCAGCGCTGATCTTGGCAGTCTGGCTGCATCGCGCACCGCTGACTCAATCTATAGACGTCATTGTTAAAGGCGCAGGTAACAGCAATATTATTACCATGTGTTTAATCTACCTACTGGCCGGTGCTTTTGCCAGTGTCGCTACCGCAACCGGTGGTGTGGATGCCGTAGTCAATGCCGGTTTAAGTGTCATTCCTACCCAGTGGATTTTACCGGGCCTTTTTATTATTGCTGCGCTGGTTTCTACCGCTATGGGCACGTCAATGGGTACCATAGGCGCGCTGGCACCGATCGCGGTTGGGCTGGCCAATCAGGCCGATCTTAATCCTGCTGTCGTGGCCGGGGTGCTGCTAAGTGGCGCCATGTTTGGTGATAATTTATCTATTATTTCCGACACCACTATCGCAGCTACCCGCACGCAGGGTGCCAATATGGCTGATAAGTTTAAAGAAAATATTAAGATTGCCCTGCCAGCGGCCCTGTTAACCTTATTAGCGTATGCTTTACTCAGCACCCCCGCTAGCCCGGTGGCGGCAGAAGCCTTTAGCTGGACCGGTGTACTGCCGTATGCAGCGATTTTAGTTTTGGCGGTAATGGGGCTTAATGTATTTGTGGTGTTACTGCTGGGTATTGTATTAGCGGCATTACAAGGCAGCTTGTTTGCTGATTACGCCATTCGTAATCTGGGGCAGGATATTGCCACCGGCTTTGCCAATGTGCAGGAGATTTTCTTATTGGCCATGTTGATCAGTGCCTTAAGCGAGTTTATTAAGCAACAAGGCGGCTTACAGTGGATTTCCAATCAAGTGCAACAACTGACCGGTAAACTTAAACTGGCGGGCAACAAAGCACAACAATTGGCTATTGCCGCGTTAGCCTTTATCAGTAACCTTTGTATTGCTAACAATACCGTTGCTATTGTCTTAACGGGTGATGTTAGCCGCAACTTAGCGCAGCAGCATCAAATCTCGCCCAGACGCAGCGCTAGCCTGTTGGATATTTTTGCCTGCATCAGCCAGGGCTTAGTTCCTTACGGTGCTCAGGCGTTGTTATTGGGTGCCAGCTTTGATTTATCGCCCTGGCAGGTAATTACCCATAACTATTACTGTGTAATTTTATTGGTTGTAGCGCTACTGGTGGTATTAATGCGTAAAACGCCTAAAGAAGAATACGTAAAGGTTAACGCTTAGCCGATGTTTTCGGGCTAAATTGATGCTTACCAAAAACAGCATCTCGCAGCCCGAAAAAACTCTTCATGGTTAAATGCCGCAGCAAAGTGCCTATTGGCATTTTTAGCCAATGCCCCCGTAAAAAAGCCAGAAAGACTGCAAGTGCTTGTTTAACAGAGCCAGTCAGCGGATGCTTAGGCAGCAAGGTATACTCAAAAATAAAATCAAGCAGTTGCATACGCCATGTTGTTGCTTGATATTGTTCTAACTGCTGGCATACCCAAACCGGTATAGCGGTTTGTAAAATTTTCTGACAATAACGCCCGGCTAGCATTAATTCAAACAAGAAACCGGTTTGGTTTGCCAACTTAATGATCCGATTCCAATCCTCGTCGCTAAAATCGCTAAAGAGTAAATGTAAATCGGTAAGATCCCGAAAGGCATTTTTAAAATCTTCATTAAAAAACAAGTGAATTAGACTATGTAAGGTGATCGCCGCTAAATCAAGTACCGCGAAACCACCCGCGGTATTGATAATATGCGGCTGAAACGCCGTCATTTGCGGTGCCCGCCCGGAAACCGGTGGGATCAGGTTGTGGTGGATATCTAATACCGTACCGCGGCTATGATGCCGCACCGGCGGAACTTCATGCGTCCAGTTACGGTAGTAATGTTGATCGTAGTCGCTGATTGGCTCTGCCAAATAACCAAATAATGCCAGCCGCTGCTCTACGGCCGTAATACTGGTTTTAGGCACCAGAATGTCAATATCACTAAAGGTGCGGCCTAAGCCTGGTTTTAACTGCGGCTGCAGTGCATAAGCAGCACCTTTTAAAAATACCGGCGTAACGTCAATGGCCGCTAATAAATCAGTTAACTCCCGGGCTTCGGCATCTACCTGCCGATATTGCTTATCGGCAATAATTTCGGCATTACGCATATGATGCTGGGCGTAAAGCGGTAGTTGCGCAAAAATATCCGCGTCACGAAAGCGAAAGCTATAGCGTGCCAGCAACTGCTGGTGCCGTAGTACGCGGATCACGTCCACCCATTGCGCTTCGTTCAAGGCAACTGCACTGGCCGGTGTAATAAACAACTGACACAATAGCTTGCTAAGTGGCACTGCTCAGGATCTCCTGTTGTAGAAAATCATCTACTGCAGCTACATCGTTGTAGCAAATTTCAAAGCCCGGCACTTGTTCAATAATAGCCGTTAAGGTGTTAAAACCGTCAGTACCAATAACGCCATAATTAAAAGCATTTGTCGCCAATTGCATAAAGCTCTGTGTTTGATTTAACGCATAGATATCCAGCTCGGTGTTCGGTTCATAACGCGGAAAGACAATGCCGACAATTTCTGCCGTCTGCGTTGCACCTTGCCAACTGGCAGCCGGCGGTGATAAATGAATGACATCACCTTTATGAGTATCTCTGGCCACGGATGAAAATATTGCATCAGGGAACCAGCTTTGCGCCAGTTCAATCGAGCGATTCTTTAAACATATCGGCCTTACAAAAGGCTGCACTGTGCGCGTACCGGGGATAATCAGCGCCATTTCATCTGACAATAAGCGCCAGCCATTAAAGGCTAAATAGGCTGTAAGGGTGCTTTTACCCGAACCCGGTGGCGCAGGAAATAAAATAGCTTTGTCGTCTTTTGCCAGTACTGCGGAGTGAATTATCACATACTGCATCTCATGGCTGGCAATACACCAATTCATGCCCCACTCTAACATGGCGTAAGCTTGCTGCAGTTGTAAAGGCTGGAAAGGTTCTTGTTGATCAACAAAGAAACGGGCTTGAGGTTTATAGAAACGCCTGATGCCTGAGCTAGGTTCGACTCGCGCCACATAATCAGGCAACTTAGTGGTTTGAGTGAAAGCGTTACCGTAAATAGTCTTAAGATTTTCTATAACAAAAGAGATATCGCTATCAATTTGAAAAGAAAAAGGTGGCAGCAAGAGCTTGTAAGAATTTGTCATTTCTACCCAGCACACCAATACATCAGTCAGTAATCACGAAATGCGCTAAAGAGGCTGCTGTCTCTGCATCTAACCTATCCAATAGTTTTCCTGTAGATAAAGACTGCTGAAGCTCGCCTCCTGATAAGGTTAATCCGATGGTGGCACCAGACACAGTATCAAATAATACTGTGCCAGACATGTCAGGAAAGCTGTGAACTTTAATATGCTCTTTCAGGGCTACTTTTATTTTAGCCTTCATTAAACGTTGGGATTATTAATAAACTTTTTCAACACCACGGCAGTATTAAATGCATCTCTGCTGGCTTCTCTATGCAAATGTGCTGTAAGCGCCTCTTTTGATGAAAATGCTTTACCAGTACCTATTATCGGATAATAGATTCCTGTGCCATTAGGATTACCGCTGCACAGCGTAGCATTTAAATAAATGGTGGCTAAAACGACATTTATATCACCCACACCTGCATATTTACTATTACTAAATATCTGCGAAAATGTAATTTTTCTCAGTTTTCTCAGGTTACCGTTAGAAACATTACTAATAAAAGGGTTTTTATTACCAAAGCTTTGATAAAAGCTGTCCTTACATTGGCTTGAATAAAACTTTGAAAGATCATGGGGCAAACACAACCTAATTTTATTGCCACCTGCAAAATCAGAACCATGCCCGGATGCCATAATTGAAGCGGCAAGACCATGCGAGCCTGCCCATACAGATTTAGCTGGTAAAGAGGCCACCACTAAACCCACACCGGCTCTGGTGAGGAATTTACGACGGTTTAATTTAGCTGCGTTTTGGTCTTTCAGGTTATTATCTTGCATAATACTTATCCAACAAGTTAGGTACTGATACCTGATGATATTAAGTAAAACAATGCAATAATCGAACCATAAAAACACATTGCTTGTTTTACTTAGCCTTAAGCCATGACTAGCCCAAAAGTATAAGGCTAGCTGTAAAATAAACTGACAGAATTAACTTAACCTCTACGACAGTTTGGCAGTGCACCTTGCGCTCTTCTTTGGTTATACAGTGTAGCAGCTTGTGGCATTTTTTCTTGTAAAGTACGGATCCGGGTATCTGGTACCGGGTGGCTGGATAAAAATTGAGGGCCACTTGCACCGCTGGCTGCCGCCATATTGCGCCACAAATTTACGGCGTCTTCCGGGTTAAAACCCGCTTTGGCCATTAAATCTAAACCTACAATATCGGCTTCTGTTTCATGAGTACGGCTAAAGGGTAGCGCTACCCCAACTTGCGCACCAACACCTAACGCTGCCATCAACTGCTGCTGATATTGCACACCATAGGCTTTAGTGCCAGCATCAGCTAAGGCTAAGCCGGTCTGTAAAAACTGATTAGTGGATAACCGCTCATTACTATGGCCGGCCATCACATGACCAATTTCATGCCCAACAACAGCTGCGAGCTGGGCAGGTGTTTCGGCCACTTTAAGTAAGCCAGTATAAACACCAATCTTACCGCCTGGTAGCGCAAAGGCATTGATCTGCTCGCTGTCGAACACGACGATTTCCCACTGTTGCTGCCGATACTCATCTGGCGTTACCGCTAACAGCGCGTTAGCTACACATTGCACATACCGGTTAGTCGCCGCGTTGGTACTAATTTTTTCTTCGGTTTTCATTTGTTCAAAGGTTTGTGCGCCCATGGTATTTAGCTGATTATTATCAAACAGCATCACCTGGCGCCGACCAGTTGGCGACTGTGCGCAGGAAGCGATTAACACCGCGCAGATCGAGGTAACCAAAAGTTTCTTTAACATACTACATCCTTAGAACTAGAATTCCGTTAGTCTAGTTTAACCCGCTGATAAAAAAAAACCACCCGCAGTGGGTGGTTTCTCTACTATGTATTGAATATGTATTGAACTTAGCTGGTTAAGTCATCAAAAAACTTCTTTACACCATCAAAGAAACCTTTCGATTTTGGCCGGTGCTTAGCTTCGCTTTCGCCGGTCATACTGTCATCTAGCTGGCGTAACAACTCTTTTTGTCGCTCGGATAAGTTAACCGGTGTTTCAATCACCACTTTGCAAACCAAATCACCAACACCGCCGCCGCGCACCGACTGTACGCCTTTATTGCGTAAGCGGAACATCTTGTCAGTTTGGGTTTCGGCCGGGATCTTCAGCTTAACGCGACCATCCAACGTTGGCACATCAATCTCGCCACCTAAGGCTGCGATAGCAAAACTCATCGGTACTTCGCAGTACAGGTTGTTACCATCGCGCTGGAAGATAGGATGCGCTTTAACACTAACCTGCACATACAAGTCACCCGCTGGTGCACCATGCATACCCGCTTCACCTTCACCGGTTAGGCGAATACGATCACCGGTATCCACGCCAGCAGGAATTTTCACTGCCAGTGTTTTGGTTTTCTCGATGCGACCTTCACCATGACATTTAGTGCAAGGATCTGGAATAATCTTGCCGCGGCCAGAACAGGTTGGACAGGTTTGCTGTACCGCAAAAAAGCCCTGACGCATGGTTACCTGACCGGCACCATGACAGGTTGGGCAGCTCTTAGCAGAAGTGCCTTTTTTGGCACCTGTACCATCACAGCTATCACAACCAACCATGGTAGGCACTTTAATATCTACCGATTTGCCTTTAACCGCTTCTTCCAGCGTTAGCTCAAGATTGTAACGTAAGTCTGAGCCGCGTTGCGCCCGTGATTGCCCTCGGCGGCCACCGCCACCAAAGATATCGCCGAACACATCGCCAAAAATATCGCCAAAATCGGCGTTACCACCACCGCCGCCGAAACCACCGGCTCCGCGGTTAGGATCTACACCGGCATGGCCGAAACGATCGTAGGCAGCACGTTTTTGCTCGTCAGACAAAACCTCATAGGCTTCCTGTACTTCTTTAAACTTCTCTTCCATGGCTTTATCGCCCTGCGTACGATCAGGGTGAAATTTCATGGCGAGGCGTTTATAAGCCTTTTTGATGTCTTTATCGTCGGCGCCTTTAGCGACACCTAACACTTCATAATAGTCACGCTTGGACATAGATCTGTGCTTATTTCTCAGTAAAAGAGCTGCAGTATACCCTGCAGCTCATATTAGCGTTAATTACTTCTTGTCGTCTTTTACTTCTTCAAACTCGGCGTCTACTACGTCATCACCGCTACCCGCTTGTTGGGCATTGTCTGCACCACCTTGCTGGCCTTTAGCTTGCGCAGCTTCCATCAGTTTTTGTGAAGCCTGGATCAGGGCCTGGGTTTTCGCTTCAATTTCAGCTTTGTCGCTGCCTTTGATGGCTTTTTCCAAGTCATTAATCGCGCTTTCTACCGCTTCTTTATCATTGGCGGCTAACGCTGAACCCACTTCTTCCAGTTGTTTGCGGGTAGCATGTACCATAGCATCGGCTTGGTTACGTGCTTGCACCATTTCTTCAAACTTTTTATCTTCTTCAGCGTTGGCTTCAGCATCACGCACCATTTTTTGGATCTCTTCTTCGCTTAAACCAGAAGAGGCTTTGATGGTGATCTTTTGCTCTTTGCCAGTATCTTTGTCTTTAGCTGAAACGTGTAGGATACCGTCAGCATCTAAATCGAAAGTTACTTCAATTTGCGGCTCGCCACGACGACCAGCACGAATACCTTCTAAGTTAAACTGCCCCAGTGACTTGTTGTCAGTAGCGCGTTTACGTTCACCTTGCAACACATGAATCGTTACCGCAGACTGGTTGTCATCGGCTGTTGAGAATACCTGCGACTTTTTGGTCGGGATAGTGGTGTTTTTCTCAATCAGCGCGGTCATGACGCTGCCCATGGTTTCAATACCCAGCGACAGTGGCGTTACGTCTAATAATAAGACGTCTTTAACTTCACCAGACAGTACCGCACCCTGAATAGCCGCGCCTACGGCAACCGCCTCATCTGGGTTAACGTCTTTACGTGGCTCTTTGCCAAAGAACGCTGTTACCGCTTCTTGTACTTTTGGCATACGGGTTTGACCGCCTACCATAATAATTTCGTCGACATCACCAACGCTTAAGTCTGCATCTGCTAATGCTTTTCGTAATGGCTCTAAAGTGCGCTGTACTAAATCGTCAACTAATGACTCTAGTTTGGCGCGAGTCACTTTGATGTTCAAGTGTTTCGGGCCTGAAGCATCAGCCGTGATATACGGCAGGTTAACTTCGGTTTGTGACGCAGAAGACAGTTCAATTTTGGCTTTTTCACCGGCTTCTTTTAAGCGCTGCATGGCCAGTGGATCGTTGCGCAGATCCATACCTTGCTCTTTCTTAAACTCTTCAACCAAATAGTTGATAACACGGTTGTCAAAGTCTTCACCACCTAAGTGGGTATCACCGTTAGTAGCTAGTACTTCAAAGGTTTGCTCGCCGTCCACATCATCAATTTCAATGATAGAGATATCGAAAGTACCACCACCTAAGTCATAAACTGCAACTTTGGTGTCGCCTTTTTTCTTATCCATACCATAAGCCAGAGCTGCGGCAGTTGGCTCGTTGATAATACGTTTTACGTCTAAGCCAGCAATACGACCAGCATCTTTCGTTGCCTGACGCTGCGCATCATTAAAATAGGCTGGCACAGTGATAACCGCAGCAGTTACTGGTTCGCCCAGATAATCTTCTGCCGTTTTCTTCATTTTTTTCAGTACTTCAGCAGAAATTTGCGGCGCAGCTAACTTTTTGCCTTTAACTTCTACCCACGCATCGCCATTGTCCGCTTTAACAATTTGGAATGGCATAATTTTGATATCGCGTTGTACTTCTTCGTCTTCAAAACGACGACCAATTAAACGCTTAATAGCAAATAGCGTGTTTTTTGGATTGGTAACTGCCTGACGTTTGGCTGGTTGGCCAACAAGTACTTCGCCATCTTCTGCATAAGCAATGATTGAAGGCGTGGTACGCGTACCTTCGGCGTTTTCTAAAACTCTTGGTTTGTCACCATCTAAAATGGCCACACATGAGTTGGTTGTACCTAAGTCAATACCAATGATTCTACCCATAACTATTCTCCACCTAATATTCTGAACAATGCAACATTGCGATGACCGATTAGTGGGGATTAGCCCTGATCTATTCAAGGTTATATGGAGTAATTTTTTATATTTGTCGCTAAAAAGTGTTTAAATGCAGCCAAAAGGCGAAAGCGATTAACTTCTAAGCCGCGACAGCGCTATAATCGTTTTATCTCTTTTCGTATACAGGATCTGTTATGCCATTACTCGATAGTTTTACCGTAGACCACACCATTATGAAAGCGCCCGCCGTACGGATTGCCAAAAAAATGACCACGCCAAAAGGTGATGCAATCACTGTTTATGACTTACGCTTTTGTGTGCCTAATGAAGAAATTTTGTCGGAAAAAGGTATTCATACGCTGGAACATTTATTTGCTGGCTTTATGCGTGATCACTTAAACGGTAGCGATGTTGAGATTATTGATATCTCGCCGATGGGCTGTCGCACCGGCTTTTATATGAGCCTGATTGGCACGCCAGACGAGCAGCACGTGGCCAAAGCTTGGCAAGCTGCTATGGATGATGTGTTAAAAGTCGCTAACCAGCAGGATATTCCTGAGCTGAATATTTATCAGTGTGGTACAGCGCAAATGCATTCGCTTGACGAAGCCAAGCAAATTGCCCAAAACATTTTAAGCCGGGGCGTGGGTGTGAATCGTAATGACGAGTTAGCTTTGCCTGCTGAAGTACTCAATAAACTGTAAAAGCAAAAGGGCCTTTGTAGGCCCTTTTGTTAGATCAAACAATACAATTTCGCCCAGCAGCTTTTGCTTGATACAGGGCATCGTCTGCAGCCATAACGAGTTGCTCGGCATTACTAAAACTGCTGTCACTAGTGGAAACAACTCCAGCAGAAAAAGTACAAGAAAACACGTTATCTTCTGCATTAAACTTTAGCTGCCTAAAGGCTTCCAGAATACTGTTAGTAAGGTTACGCGCTTGTGCGCTATTGCAGTCAGGCAGAACTAACATAAACTCTTCACCGCCGTAGCGGCCTGCACGATCTGTTTTGCGGATCCGTTTACGTAATAAAGTCGCTAAGGCACTAATGACCACATCTCCAATGGCGTGGCCGTAACTATCGTTGACCGCTTTAAAGTGATCAATATCTATCATCACCACACTTAACGGTTTATGCTCACGCTCTACCCGCTCTAATTCCAGTTCAACAGCTTGCTTGATAGCACTGTGTTTAATTAAACCGGTCAAACCATCTTTTTCAATCAGATTTTTTATTTGAATGCAGCGGGTCAACCGCACTTTAATCACCTGCGCCAGCTCAGCATCGGCAATAGGTTTGGTTAAAAAGTCATCGGCGCCATATGCCATGGCCTGAATTTGTAGTGCCTTGTTGGCCTCTGATGATAAAAACACAATAGGCAACCGCTTTAAAGATTGATACTGCCTGATTAACCCGGCTAGTTCTGCACCGGAATACTCTGGCATATACATATCCATCAGCAGCAAATCGGGTTGAAAGCGTACTAGCTCACCAACAATATTCCGCACATTTTCAATGACTCTTGTTTCAATACCTATTTGCTGCAATACCAACGCATAGTGCTCAGCCAGTAATTTATCATCATCAACAATAAACACACGCCCGGCTTTGCCAGTATGTAAGTCAATTAATTCACTAATAGCAGTGATTATATTAGAGATATCAAGTGGCGAGACAAAAAAAGCATCTGCCCTAAGCTGGGCAGCTTTAATACGTTGTTCAAAAACATCGGAATCGGAATAAAGCACCAATCTGGATTTTTGCTTACCCAAAAGGTTTAGTAATAAATTCTGTGTAAAGAACTGTTCGCCATCCTTTAGTTTAATCGCGCAAAACAGCACTGCTGGTGCAGCGGTTTGTAAGCTATTGACACAAGCTGCATAATTATCGAATACCTCAACCTGATGACCAAAGGCTACCAATTGCTGCATTAAGTTGTTTGCCAGCGCTGTATCATCCAGCACTAACCATACTGTATTTTTTTGTACATTAGAAACCTGAGTTAATGGCGTTAAATTATGCTCAGCTTGAACAGCATTAATAACTAACGCCTCAAACTCTTGCAGCAAGTTGGATAACGCTGGCAATGACTGCTGTAACTCCTGGGCTGGCTTTGCCAACACGTTTGTTGCAATCATTTCCACTTGTTTAGCATGCTGCCCCAGCGCCCCATAACCAAAGGTGCCACAGGCGCCAGCCAGTTTATGCGCTTCAGCAACAATCTCAGCCAAAGCCTTGTGTTTGCTAATTTCTTTAGATTGAGATAGCGCCTCACAAATTTTAGCGACCCGGCCCGGTAACTCTTGTACAAATCGCTGTCGGAGTTTGGCAAAAGCGGCTGCGATATCCGGCCTGGTGTTTTGTCTATTCATTACGTTTTTCCGCAACATCTGCCACGGCAAGCAGGTTGCTGTTGGCTGGTAAAATAAAACTAAAGGTGGTTCCCTTTCCGGCTTCAGAGGTAAAACTAATACTCCCTTGCATCTGCTCAACCAGTTCTTTACAAATGGCTAAGCCTAAGCCAGTGCCACTGTTTTGGCGTTGATTAGAGCCATCAGCCTGCGCAAAACGTTCAAAAACCCGGCTGTGAAATTCAGGGGCAATACCGCTGCCATTATCAGCCACCTCGATAGTCACTGCATCGCTATGCTGCGCTGCCGTCATGGTGACAACGCCCCCCGCAGGCGAAAATTTAATGGCGTTAGACAACAAGTTGGTTAACACTTGCTGCAAACGTAATGAGTCTGCCTGTACCATCAGGTTTTCTGGTAGCGGCAGCAATGCTATTTGAACATTATGTTGAGCTGCAAAAGGTTGCAAGTTCTCTTCAGCCTGCACTAACTCAGCCTGTACTGATAATAGCTGAATATTAAACGGCATTTTGCCGGCGATAAGTTTTTCAATATCCAGTAAATCATTAATTAAGCGGCTTAGTCGTTCGCTATTGCTATAAGCTACCCGCAACAATTTTTGCATAGTGTCGGGCAATTGCCCAAGCTTGCCTGAGTCCAGCAGCGCTAAAGCGCCTTTAATTGCGGTTAGCGGTGTGCGCAGTTCATGGCTGACGGTCGAGATAAAAGCATCTTTCATTTGTTGTAATTGTATCCGCTCTGTCACATCCTGCACAGAACCTATCATAATTTGCTCAGCGTTATCGGCCAGTGCAGGCATTTTTGCCAGCTCCTGAACCCAGCGAATAACGCCATCAGGCCGAATAATTCGGTGTACTACATCGTGCAGCCCCGTTTGCAACGCCCGTTGTTCACTTTGTTCCACCAGGTGTCGATCGTCCGGGTGCAACGTGCTTTTAAATAACGCAATATTTGGTGTAACGGACTCTTCAAACCCAAAAATCCGATAAGTCACTGGCGACCACCATAGCTCGCCCGTTTTTAACGAGGCCTGCCAAAAACCGATAAGGGCATTTTCACTGGCGGTATCTAGCCGTTGCTGGGTTAATTTCAATGTTTCGTTAACCCGTTCCAGTTCCAGATAATAATGTTTGGTAGTGGTAATATCCTCTATATAACCATGCCAGAGTATGCTGCTATCTGGCATCGCTTCTGGCATCGCCCGTCCTGACAGCCAGGCCAATTCACCGTTATCCCGGGTTACACGATATTGCTGCTGCCAAACAGAAAGTTCTTTACCCGAGTTCGCAATACTGGCCGCGATTGCGGGTAAATCTTCCTGATAGATCCGTGCAAAAACAGCGCTGGCATCCTCTTTTACCTGTTCAGCCGAAACACCATAAATTTTTTCGATGTTGTTGCTGGCATAAGGAAAAGCGGCTCTGCCATCTGGCCATTGCTGATATTGATACACCACACCGGGCAATTGCGACGTTAGTGCCAGCAATTGATGCTTTAGATGTTTCTCTTCTGTGATATCTAAAATAAAACCATCAAGGTAGGTTGGGTCATGCTGCTCATTATATTCAGCCCGACCCCGCTCTTCCACCCAACGCAGGGTGCCATCCTTATGGACTATCCGGTATTGCAAAATCCAGTTCTGCTTAGCCTGGATAGCGTTAGCTATAGCCTGCTTTAATCGCTCAAGATCTTCAGGATGAATAATACTGACATAGCCGCGCGTTGTGCTATTGACAAAGTCACTGGCTGGATAACCAGATAATGATGCTATGCTGCTGCTCATGTACAACATATTCCAGCTTTTATCCGCCTGGCAGCGATAAGTTACGCCAGGAATATTGGTGACCAACGCCTGAAACTGATCCCTACCTGCTTTCAGCGCAAGTTCTGTGCATCTGTCAGTAATTTCTTGCTCTATTGCATCGGCAAACTCGCGCAAGATCTGCCGTTCATCAGCACTAAGCATGCGGGGTTTAGTATCAATAATGCATAGTGTACCGATACGCTGTTCATTGATGGTTAGAGGAGCACCTGCATAAAAACGGATAAAGGGGGCCCCCGTTACCAGCGGGTTGTCGGCAAAACGCTGATCGCTAAGCGTATCTGCGACTTCAAATATACCCTCTCCCAAAATAGCATGGCCGCAAAAAGAGATATCACGCCTTGTCTCGCAAGCTGCCAGCCCCTGCCGAGATTTAAACCACTGTCGATGCTGATCAACTAATGAAAGCAATACAATATCTACAGCTAAACAGCGCTGTACTAAGCAGGTTAATCGGTCAAATCGGTGTTCCTGGCCAGTATCCAGTAGGCCGGTATTAAACAGTGCCTGCAGGCGGGCTGACTCGTTTGCCGGTATTAAAGGCTGCAGCATCGATGCTCCATTTCTGGTTTAACTATTTTACCGTTAGGGTAATTATTATCAGGGCTCATTTGAACGTGCTACCGCCTTGAAGCTAATCCAAAACATTGCGCCATGTCCAGCGACAGATTCAAATCCAATTTGCCCGCCCATTTTCTCGGTCAACTCTTTGCTAATTGCCAGCCCCAGGCCTGTTCCCCCCTGACGCCGGGTATCGGCGGCATCACTTTGTGAGAACTTCTGAAAAATACGTTGCTTGAAGTTTTCAGCAATACCTGTCCCCTGGTCTCGCACCTCTAATTTGATAAGTGTAGTAGTGCTATACAGCGTCACCAGCACAGTGCCGTTTGCCGGTGAAAACTTAATGGCATTTGATAAAAGATTAGTGACAACCTGCACTAATCGCTGCGCATCAACCTTAGCAATTAACGGCACCGCTGATAAGTTTGCCTGCAGGTGAACCTGAAACTGAGCAGCATAACTGGCTATTTCATCTAAGGCTTGTTGGATAATAGGGGCTAGTGGTTGCTCAATTAATTCTAGCTGAAACTTGCCGGCCGTTAACTTTTCGATATCCAGTAGGTCATTAATAAGTCGGGTTAACCGTTGGCTATTACTTTCTGCCACGCTTAACAACGACGCTACTTTACTGGGTAAAACTCCCAACTTACCTGAATTAGCCATACGTATAGCTGCATAAATTGAGGTTAGCGGAGTGCGTAATTCGTGACTAACAGTTGAAATAAATTCGTTTTTTAACTTTTCTGCATAAAAACGTTCCGAAATGTTCTTTGCAACATAAAGATAGCCAGTAATGTTCGCCGATGCATCCAGAATTAATGTCACCGACAGCGCAACTGGCACGGTGTGGCCATCCTTACAAACATAGCGCCACTCACGTGTTTCTGAGCCAGTTAGCTCTGCCTTAGCTACAAAGGTTTTAAAACCAGAAATAGGCTGCCCGAGCTCCGCACTTAATTGTGCGGCGCGTTGCTGTACTTCTGCTTCAAGATGAAAAATTGCGGGCGTTTGTTTATTAACGATATCTTCTGCCCGATAACCAAGTAGCATTTCTGCGCCACGACTAAAAAAGGTAATAATCCCTTCAGAGTCAGCCGCGATAATAGAAAAACCTGAAGCCGCCGACAGTATGGCATTTAACTGACTATTGGTTTGTTGTAGCTCTGCCGTTCTATCACTGATCTGTTGCTCGAGTAGATGCTGCTGCAACTTACTTTGCTTAAAGGCCGTGGTTAACTCCGTACTCATCTGCGCTAAGGTTACAGCTAAACTGTTGTATTCCTCTACCCGACTACTTGGCATTGATGTGCTTTTACCTAAAGCAATATTTTCTTGAATATCTTTACTGGCTAAATCCAAACGTCGCAGAGGTTTGCTGATTGCTTTACTGAGAAAATGGCTTACCGTTATAGTAAGCAATAAAAACACCACTAACAATATTAATTGCCGGGCACTATCTTGCTCGAGTTTACCTACAACCTCTGCAGCCGCTTGCTCTATGCCGATATAAGCGATACCAGCTAAGGTTTGTACTTCACTGACATAGACATATCGGCTTTGCCGCCTACGCTGCAATCTTAATTGAATGTGGGTAGGTTGCCATGGCGACAAGCCTATCACTGGCATATTAGCTATATCAGCAGTAAGACTTGCAACTTCACCACTGCTTGCAAGTAACTGCATTTGTTCATTTAAGATAAAAAGCCCATACTGCTGGTTTGGTAGTAAATCATTCAGCACAACAGTGATCTCTGCAGCAGCATTAGCATCGAGTTGTTTCGCTTGCAGTTGTCGCTGAATAATCTGAGACAAGTGCCGTAATTGCTGCTCGATACTTGACTCATACTCATGTTGTAATTTTCGGGCATCCAACACTAAGGGTACGCTGCCTGCAAATAAGGTAAGCGCTAAAAAAATGTGGAAAATGAGCTGTCGTAACCCTACAAAAGGCAGCCCTAACCACTTGGCAAGTACTGGGTGCAACTGTAAGAAAAGTAACAAAAGACAAGCAAGCAGCACATTAAAAATGCCATTGCTCATTTGTTTAAGGCCAATCAGTATTGCCGTTTGCCAACTCGTGTCTAAGGTAAGGACATAAAGCAGTAGGATAGTCGGCAACCCAAAGAGTACCCAAAACTGCACATCGGCAATCACCAGCTTCGCTTGATTGTTATTTTGCCTATGCCAACAGAGCCACAATATTTCTAAGATAAATACTAACCAGGCATAGGGATGCCCCCAAATAACAATAGTGACTGCAGCGGCAATAGTGCCTACTACTACTGCCGCGCGTTTTCCCACTAATACCAGCGCTAGCACAGCAAAGACCGAGCCAAAAATAAACTCGATATCCACGAACAGCGGCAAGCGCAAATAGTTAAATAATATGCCAAATAAGGCTAAGAATAAGATTAAGATAGACGTTGGTAGTCGGCCGGACTTAAGCCAAGCTGCTGTTGATATTTCTGGCATCTAGATCAGCCCCTAACCAGGCTGTTTAACGTCTAAATATTGCTGGTAAATGTTTTCAAGCAACTCGCCCAACAGCATAGGATCAAAAGGCTTATCGATTACAGCAACAGCCCCTGCATCCAAGTACAATTGCTTCTCAGCTTGCTGAATTTTCGCTGTCATAAATACCACAGGGGTTTCAGTTAAACCCGGCAATTGACGTAAAGCAACTAAGGTTTGTAAACCGTCCATTTGTGGCATCATCACGTCTAACAGAATGAGATCTGGAGCAAAATGCTCCGCCTGTGCCAAAGCACTATGTCCACCGTCACAGCTGAGCAATTCGAAACCCGCAACATCGGTTAAAGCAATTTCGGCTACAGCACGAATAGAGTCGTCATCCTCTACATGCATAACTTTGTTTAATGACATGCGTCCCCCAGTGAGTAAAGGTATTGTTATTATCCATCATGGACTAATACCTGTTGCTAAACAGCATTATTGAAAAAAACTGAGATTGCAAGTCCACACCATTTTTCTTATAGCCGGGCACATTTGGCAAGCAAGTAAACAACGTGCTGATATTCAATACCACTGTGGCGGCTTAAGCCAATTTCACAGGTACGACTACTGGACACACCCTGTGAGCACTCACTTACCTGCGCGGCTAAACCCGATAATGCTGAAGCATTTAGCTCTGGCATAAAAAAGCCTTTATCACCGGCAAAACCACAGCAACTTATCCCCTCAGGAATAATCACTTGCTCCGTGCAGGCCGCTACTAATTTTTGCAGTTTTTCGGCCAGCCCTAGCTGCGTAGCACTGCAGCTAATATGCAGCGCTATTGGCGCAGTTTGCTTGGTAAGTTGCAGTTTTGGCAATACAAACTCACTGATAAAATCGATACTATCGTAAAGTTTTATACGGGAGTCCAATTTGCCTCTTAAAGTAAGACTACAAGGGCTGGTATCAGAGAGCACCGGGATCTCGCCATTTTGGGTATGTTGTAGTAACCAGGCATTTAACTGCTGCTGTTGCTGCGTTTGCGCGGTAAACTGACCTTTAGATTGAAACGGCATACCGCAGCACTGACTTGCTAGACCCGCTGGCATAATTAATTGATAACCGGCTTTCGCCAGTAAGTCAGTGCTTACCTGCTGTAAGCTTCTGGCATCCTGACTGCCAGCCATCGGGCCCATCACTCTGTTGCTGCAACTACTTAAATAAATGACAGGTTTAAGGGCTGCGCTCGTTAGCCCTGCTGGTACTGTGGAATTCCCCAGCGAAGTGTTAGCCGTCGGCATAGCAGGGTGCCAAAGCGGTGTGGCCTTGCCAATTAAGCGGTTACTTAACTGCCCTAAGCGCAGGCCAACTTTAGCCAGCTTAGTGATGGCACTAAAATGGCGAGCGGCAACACCGGCAATGCCCTGATAGCGCCGGTTATCGACTGCACGCAATTGCCGGGTTAAATCGCCAGTGTTAATGCCTACTGGGCAGGCCGTGCTGCACATACCACAGGCAGCACAACTGTCAGAGCCCTGATACTGATAATCTGCTTTTAGCGCAGCGAGTTGCTCGCTGTTTTCGCCACTAGCCGCTAAACGGCTAATCTCGCGCTGCGCCACAATACGCTGGCGTGGGGTTAATGTCAGCTTACGCGATGGGCACACCGGCTCGCAAAAACCGCATTCAATACATTTATCGACCAAAGGATGAGTCGCAGGTAAGGCTTTTAAATGCTTAAGATGAATGCCCTTATCATGGCTCAATACCACATCAGGATTAAGAATATGCTTGGGATCAAACAGCTTTTTTAGCTGCCACATTAACTGATAAGCATCGCTACCCCACTCTAGCTCGACAAAGGGCGCCATATTGCGGCCTGTGCCATGCTCCGCTTTTAAGGCACCGCCAAACTCTACAGCTATCAGTTGCGCTACCTCTTGCATAAAGGCATCGTACCGTGCTACCTGCGTGCGATCGTCAAAACCTTGCGTGAACACAAAATGCAGATTGCCCTCTAGCGCATGGCCGAAAATGATCGCTTCGTGATAATGATAACGGTCAAACAATTGCTGCAGCGCCTGCACGCCTTCGGCTAAACGCGCCAGCGGAAAAGTGACATCTTCAATAATAACGGTAGTACCGGTTTGCCGCACTGCCCCTACAGCCGGAAAAGTGCCTTTGCGAATAGCCCATAACTGCTCGTAAACTTTTGGATCGCTGCTAAAATCAACCCGCTGTTCCGTAGCAAACCCCGCTAGCATGCTGCTAATCACGCTTAGCTGTCGCGCCAAAACGGCGGCGGTTTCGGCCCGGCTTTCAATCAGTAGGGCCGCGGCACCGTCTGACAATGTGGCTACCCACTCAGGCAAGCCTTTTTTATGCTGCACTGAACGTAAGCTGCGCCGATCTAGTAGCTCTACTGCTGAAACTGGCGCGTTTTTTAGTAAGGTTACCGCCTGACAACAGCTAACGATATCGGGAAACACCCACAGCGCTGAAGCTTTATGCGGATGCTCTGGCACCGTATGGTAAGTAACACTGCTGATAAAACCCAGACAGCCTTCTGACCCCACCATCAGATGGATCAGAATATCAATGGGATCAGTAAATTCGGTCAGGGCATTTAACGAAAAACCCATGGTATTTTTTAAACGGTACTTATGGCGGATCTTTTCACTGAGTGCCGGGTTGGCACGGCACTGCTCGGCTAAGTTGGCCAGTTGCTGTAACAGCGCAGCATGACTTTGCCGAAACGCCGCTACGCTTTGTGCATCTTCAGTATCCAGCACAGTGCCATCAAACAACACGACCCGCATACCTGCCAGCGTATTGAAACTGTTCTGCGCGGTACCGCAACACATACCGCTGGCATTATTGGCAACAATGCCGCCAATTTTGCAGCTATTTATCGAGGCAGGATCGGGCCCTATTTTGCGGCCATAGGGCAATAGCCATTTATTGGCCTGAGCTCCAATCACGCCCGGCGCTAAACGAATTTGTTCACCTAAGCCACGAATTTGATGCTGCTGCCAGTTTTCGCCCAGCACCAGCAATACTGAATCGGTAACGGCCTGCCCAGATAAACTGGTCCCAGCGGCCCTAAATGTTAAAGCCACCTGAAACTGATTCGCCAGCTTAAGTAACTGTACCACTTCCGCTTCGCTTTCTACCCGCAATACCAATTTGGGAATAAGCCGGTAAAAGCTGGCATCAGTGCCAAAGGCCAGGGTAGCAAGCGGATCGTCAAAATAACGTTCGGTCGGGATTAATTGCTTAACGGCTTGAATAAACTGCGGATGCATGCAGACCTCTGGTGCCAGTGAACCAAAATCAGATTAGCCGATAATAAGGTATTCCGGCCAATTTTGCATAAAGTTTTTATTACTTAGGAAAGGATATGAATAATTTATTCAGAGATATCAAAATAATTTGCAGTAACGCGACACGCAAGGGACAACGCGAGTCATCATCTATCTCAAGACTAAGATGACTCGCATTAATAAGGGGGGTGGCAGCACCCGCCCTAACTCAACAATTTAGAAGCTGCCTCTAAGCCCCACTAAGTACTGCCGCCCCGTCAGCAAATACTCATAAGGACGGGATGTATAAACATCGCTCCACTGGGTGTTAGCGGCGTTGGTCAGGTTAATGGCTTCAAAGCTCAACGACATGGTTTTGCTTAACTTATAACGGGCTGAGAAGTTCAACTGGGCTTTATCTTCGACACCGCGGCCAAACAAACCTTCATCACGGTATTTATTCAAATACTCTTTGATATAGCGCTCACGGAAATTATACGAGAAACGTGCACTAAATTTCTCATACTCATAGTATAAGGTGGCATTATAAGTACGTTTTGACGTTTCCTCGGCCATTAGCGTTACAAGCTCCCGGCTAAGCGGATCGGTGATTTCCTGCTCATAATCAATGAGCGTTAGGTTGGTTTGCAAACCAAAGCGATTAAAAGGTGCCGGTAGCATAGTAAAGGGTTGCTGATAGATAAACTCTAAACCACGCACGGTTTCGCCCGGTGTATTGATCAGTTGCGACACGTCCCAGGTTACCGTAGCCGGATCCCTATCACCAATGTCGATACCTAACTGGGCCAATTGCCCTGCTGTCAATACTTCCTGTCGGGTACCACGTGTCAGACCGGTCATATCTTTATAGAAGAAGGCTACGGCCAGCAACGCTTCGTCGTCAAAATACCATTCCAACCCTAGATCCAGCTGATCCGCTTCGTACGGCCGTAACGTTGGGCCTGCGCCTAATTGTATGGTGGCAGTATCATTATTGGCGTTGCTTGGACGAGTGACTCTGATGGCAGACGCTAAATCACTTAATGGCGGCCGGGTAATAGCTTTGGATAAGCTAAAGCGCCCGACTAAATCATCAGTAATATCATAAGCCAGGTTTAGACTGGGTAAAAAGTCCTTACCTTCACTCACGGTATAGCGCCAACCATAGCCATCAGCCAAGTTAGCCCCTTCGCCCCTGCCGGCGGTGTAACCGTCAGCATAAATATGATCCAGGTTAATAATGCCAGAGGTGTTTTTATTATCTAAATACCGGCCACCAATATTACCGCGTAGCTCGCGCCCTGCCAGCTCTAAGCGGAAATCCAATTGCAGGTAAGCGCCATTTACCCGTTCTTCAATATCATAAGTGCTGTTATAGCGCTCTTTAGCTTCAAAAAACGCTTCATTTTTAAAGGCATCATAGACTTTGCCATAGTCGGTGGTTAACCAACTACCCGCCGATAAGGTGGAATTAGCCGGTACTTTCGCTGCATTACCAAAATACTGCCCGGCTTGCGTCAAAGTTAGCCCGTACAGATTACCTGCAGTACGGCTGGCATCAAGCTGTTGTACCATCACTTCGGCTACTTCACCACTGGTGCGGTTGGTTACCGTATTGATTGTGCGCCAACCATTATCGCGCTGCACGTTGGCGGTATTAAAGGTACGATGATTCAGGCCCCACTTTATAGCGTATTGGCCGCTCAGTTCATAAGCAAAATGTAGCGAAACGTTTTTATTTTCACTGCCAATTTGCTGATTGCGGTTACGCACTAAACCTAAGCTGTATAAATCCGGGTTAAGCATCAATTGCTCTAACTCTGCCTTGCTATAGCTACTACCAAAAGCCTGTGCTGGAGCAAACGCAAACGAGGGCATATTCATATTCATGCTGCCACTACCAATGGCTGAGCCGCTTTGACCAATTAGACTGATAGGATCAATAGCGCTGTCGTAACTATAGGAAAAAGTAGAGTCAAAACTATCCAGTGCAAAGGTGCGTTGGTAAGGAATGTCCAAATCAGACTTCCCCATACCAACCAAAAAATTCATCTTGAATTGATCATTAATGTGCCAATCACCGCTTAACGTAAATTGTTTAAAAGTGGAGTCTGACACATCTTGTCGCGCTTCTGACCGGATAGGCACACCAGAAAAGGTACCTGCGACGATGGTGTTATTACCATCAACAATCAGGTTTTCCGCGTAAATATCAGTGCGGCTAGAGACATTGTTGCGGAACAACGCAGAGTACTGGAACTCATCCATTGTATTGTCCAGCGTGGCATAAAGAATGTCGAAATTTAGCGTTAAATCATCAATAGGTCGATATTGAAAGGCAGTGGTGATGCCTAAACGCTCTTGTTGCTTATTAAAGATGGAGTAGCGTGGTAATCTTGGCAGCCACAGTCCTTCCATATTCTCATTGGTATACACCCCTTTTGGCGAAAGCTGGGTAACTGGCGCCGCGGTAAGTTTATTATCGCTGCCATCTGCGGCCCAGGCCGGGTTATTAACAGTCCAACGACCCGTAGTGACGCCTTCACTCTGCACCAGGCCTTCTGAGTAAGCAGCAGAAACTAGCACACCAAACTTGTTATCCCAGTTTTTACTAAACATCAGCGATATGGTGCTGCAACAGGTAGGCTTAGACGGCTACCAGTCGTATCATGAAATGGCCGATTGGGGTATGGATATCCTGAAAGTGGGTAAATCGCTCGGTGCCGGCGGTTATGGCTACTGGGATGGCGAACAAGTACAGCTAGTATCCAAGGTGGGTCAACATACCGCTACGGTTACTAACAATGGGCCGCTCTACTCTGCCTTACAAATTGAATACAAAGACTGGCAAATTGCCGATAAAACCCTAACGCTGACTGCAGATTTATCCATGACAGCGGGCAGCCGTTTAGTACATACCCGGCTAAACTTGTCTGATACGCTTGGGAATATCGCTGTGGGCTTAGTCAAACTGCCCGATACCAAGGTAATACAGGGTAATGTTGAAATTACTGGCCATGCCTGGACCTATTTAGCCACTTGGGGTAACCAAAGTTTATCGGCGCCAGACAGCAAGCTAGGTATGGCAGTACTATTTAAACGCGGCACTATGCTGCAGCAAACTACTTACGATAACAGCCATGTTGCGGTGCTACGCCCTACCGGTAAGGCGCTGGAGTATTACTTTTTAGCCGCCTGGGATGGTGAGAAAGACGGTATTCAAACCGAAGCGCAGTTTATTGCTTATTTGGAACAGCAAGTTGAGGCACTAACCCTAACGCCAAGAATGCGTTATAGCACCGCCGCTACCGAGACCGCTTTAGCCCAGCCGTTAACAGCAGAACGTGCGTTGTACTGGGGTGAGCAGCTTGCCGCCAGTGAAATGATTCGGCAAACCCCTTACTACGGCTACGGCGGCTGGGATTTCGAACGTAATCGCCCCGCCACCTTTGAGTACACCACCGGCTTATTACTGCAGGCCTATGATGATTTACTGCAGTTAAAACCCAATCCTGAGTGGCAAAAAGTGATTAGCGATGTCGTGAACTCTTTTGTTACTGAAGACGGTAATATTCATACTTACGATATTAATAAATACAATATCGATAGCCTGAATACCGGTAATATGTTACTGCGTGATTACCTACGTAACCCAACCGATAAAGCCCGTAAAGCACTGGATTTATTACGCCGTCAGGTAGCAGAACACCCTCGTACGTCGGGCGGTGCCTTTTGGCATAAAAAGATCTACCCGCATCAGCTGTGGTTAGATGGTGTTTATATGGGGATGCCTTTCTACGCGTTTTATACCTCTGAGTTTGAAAACGGCGAAGGCTTAGCAGAAGTGGTAAAAGAGTTTACCTTAACCCGCAAGCTGCTGCGTGATCCGAAAACCGGTCTTTACTTTCATGCGTGGGATGAGTCGAAACAAAAAGGTTGGGCTGATAAAGAAACGGGGTTATCTGCACACTTCTGGGGGCGTGGTCAGGGCTGGTTAACCATGGCATTGGTAGATGTACTGGATTATATCCCGGCTGAAAATGCCGAACTACGCGAGCCATTGCTACAAATGATTAGTGAGCTGGCTGCAACACTAAAGCAGTACCAACATGACAGTGGTACCTGGTATCAAATCCTCGATATGCCTGACGCACCGGGTAATTATTTAGAGTCATCAGGTAGTGCCATGTATGCGTACTTTTTCGCCAAAGCATTAAACAAAGGCTACCTGCCAGAAAGCTATAAAGAGACTGCCGTTAAAGCTTTTAATGGCCTATTGCAGGAGTTTATTCTGGTACATCCAGACAACACCATCAGCTTAATCAACACCGTGCAGGTGGCAGGCTTAGGCTTTGGACGCGATGGCAGCTATCACTACTATATGAGCGAACCGGTATTCCGTAATGATGCTAAAGCCAATGGCCCCTTTATTATGGCGGCTGCAGAAATGGCAAAATTGCTTGGCTACCCAACACCTGTTCAACGCTAAGGGTAAGACTCCCTGGGGGTGAGAGGCATAGCCCTCTCTTGTGGTTTGAGCCGGCTTGTGTCGGCTCTTTTTTTAGATTCTTTTTTAGCTTTTTTAGACTATTTTTTATACTGGCCTCTATCGCCAATAAGGACATTTATGTTACGCCATATCTTATTATTATGGTTTTTTTCGCTGCCGGTCCTAGCTGAGCAGCCTATCCGCTTAACGGTTTCCCTCGATAGCCCAGCCGACTTTCGCAGTATTCAGGCGGCACTAAACAGCCTGCCCACCAACGATCAACAAGCTATTATCGAGATTGCACCGGGCCTATATCAGGAAAAATTGTATTTTACCCGCGATAAAGTGGCACTTATCGGCAGTGGCCGCGAGCAAACCATTATCAAAGTCGCCGAATTACGCAGCAACTGGCTAAAGCAGCACCCCGATGACTGGGGTAGTGCTGTCGTTAATATTCGCGCGAGCGATATTGCCCTACTGCGTCTAACCGTGCATAACAGCTATGGCGAGCTTACCGGTGATAACGAGCATCAGTTTGCCATTCGTGGTTTTGAAACGGCCAGCCGGATTATCACTGATGACTGCGCCGTCATCGCGGGTGGCGCTGATACGTTAAGCCTGTGGAATAAAACCGATGGCATGTATTATCACCGTAATTGCTACTTTGAAGGTCATACCGATATGGTGTGCCCACGTGGTTGGGCATTTTTTACCGACAGTACCTTTGTTAATAAAAAAGCCTACGCAACCTTGTGGCACGACGGTGAACTGGCGGAATCGCAAAAGTTGGTGGTACGGAATTCCCATTTTGACGGTGTACCTGGCTTTATGTTGGGACGGCGCCATTACGATGGTCAGTTTTATCTGATTAATAACAGTTACAGCCGTAATATGGCCGACAAACCGATATTCCGCCATACCTACCCTACTGAACCAGAACGTGACCGCGCCAACCTGTGGGGCGATCGTAATTATTTCAGCCATCAAGATCCCAGTGCTGCTATTTACCCCTGGTTGACGACTAATTTGCAACAACATCCTCAAGCACAAAACAACGGAACAATCAGCGCCGAGCAGATCACTGCACACTGGACCTTTGATCATCGCTGGGATCCGGAAGCCGAATTAGCCCACCTTTATTTGTTACTGGAGCAAAAATAATGCGTATAACACTACTTGCTTTAGCCGGTTTAGCGGCCGGCTTTATCGCCAGCCCGAATTTAGACGCCAAAGAGCTTCCCGCATCAATACTACCTAAAGCTAAATTGCATCTGGTAGGGGATTCCACTATGTCGTATAAACCCGAGCTGGCCTACCCGGAACGAGGCTGGGGCCAGCTGTTACCCGAGTTTATGCTGCCACAACTAACTATTGTTAACCACGCAGCAAATGGCCGCAGTACCCGTCGGTTTATTAGTGAGGGCCGCTGGCAGCTGTTGGTTAGTGATTTACGAGCCGGTGACTATGTGCTGATCCAATTTGGTCATAATGATCAAAAGCACGACGACCCAGTGCGTTTTGCCGCCGCAGATGGCGATTATCAGGTGTTTTTACGTCGCTTTATTCAGGAAGTAAAAGCGCGCGAAGCCATCCCGATGCTGGCAAGTTCGATTTGTCGGCGTAACTTTAGTGCAGAAGGTCAGTTAAGACGCGATTTAGCAGACTACGCCAAAGCCGCCGCTAAAGTCGCAGCAGAAGAGCAACTAGCTTTTTTTGACCTACAGCAGCAAAGTTGTGATTTTATTGAACAACAAGGACCTGTGGGTAGCCAACCTTACTTTATTCAGGTACCTGCCGGTCTGTATGCTAAATTTCCTGAAGGAAAAACCGACAACACCCACCTTACCTTACAAGGTGCGAGTAGGATTGCCCAGCTCTTTGTGCGTGATTTAAAAGCACAGCAGCATCCGCTAGCGGCCTATATTTATCAGGAATTGTTGTAATAGAACTGATAAAACAACAAGACCATCTGTAATACAAAAACCGGCTAATAAGCCGGTTTTTTATCAAAAAAGAATGTTCTTTGCCGCTGTTACTCAGGGGCTTTTGATACACCAACCATTGCCGGACGTAATAAACGACCATTTAACTCATAGCCTTTTTGCATCACAAAGGTTACGGTATTTGGTGGTACATCCGCTGACGGTTGGATACTCATTGCTTGATGCTGATCTGGGTTAAACGGCTGACCAGCCGGATCAATTTGTACTACACCATATTTAGCCACAGTGTCTAAAAAGCCTTTCATGGTTAGCTCAACCCCTTCGACAACACCTTTAAAGGCTTCATCTTCGCGGTTGATAAATGCCAAGGCTCGCTCCAGGTTATCCACTACCGGCAGTAAATCACCGGCAAATTTTTCTAGGGCAAACTTATGCGCTTTCTCTACGTCCAAACTGGCACGACGACGGGCGTTTTCAGCTTCCGCTTTAATACGTAGCATTAACTCATGCTGATCGGCTAGTTGGCTTTGGCTTTTCGCCAATTCTTCTTCCAGTTTGGCAATAATGCTTTGCTCAGACGACAACTCAACCGTGTCAGCATTGGCATCGCTGGCGGCTGGATTTAGTTCTTCTACAGGCTCGGAAGGCTTATTTTGCTCAGTCATTGTTACAATACTCCAATTAATGTAGGGGTATTATGGGGATCAATTCTGTCGATTCAAGTTTAAATTTAATTGTGCCGCACAGGATTCGACCAAAGGGATTAACTGCGCGTAGTTCATTCGCCGTGGCCCAAGTAAGGCAATAAAGCGATGCGGCTCAGGCTGATAGCTTTGGGCAATCACGCTGAGCTTAGATAACTCTATAAAGCCCGATTCTTTGCCCAAAATAAGTTTCGGTTTATCGTCCTGAGTTACCGCTTGTAGCAATTGAATTAACCCAGATGGTTGCTCCAGCATCTGCACCACTTGCTGCAAGGCTGCGTTGTTTTGATAATCAGGAGTCAGCAATAACTGGTGTTGACCAAATATAAGCGGTTGATGTTGCAAAAACTCATCCAGGCTAAGCTGGCCCAGCACCTTTTGAACTAACAGCTGCGTTAAGCCAGTTTCAGTGCGAATAATATTGCCTAGCCGCGCTATACCATCTTGCCACTGCCCGCCAGCTAGAGCCGCGTTTAACAAACACAGCACTTTACTTAAGGTGCCAGAATCAATACTTTGCTCGCAGTTCAACACCCGGTGCAGGATATCACCATCTTCATCTATCACTACCAGCAACAAACGATCACTAGCCAAGCGCACTAAATCAATTTGCCGCACTTCGCGCCCTGCCGCTTTGGGTGCACTAATAATAGCCACACAACCCGTTAAGTTAGCCAACAGCTGCCCGGCTTGCTGGCAGAGTAACGAGACCGGTAACTGCGGCACCAAACGCGTGCTGAGCTCACGTTGCCATTTGTCACTAAGCGGCTGTAGCTGCAACATTTTATCGATAAACAGTCGAATACCCGATGTCGTGGGTACTCGTCCAGCAGAAGTGTGCGGTGAGCGAATTAGCCCCTGCTGCTCCAGTTGCACCATGGTATTTCGCACTGTGGCAGAACTGACAGCCAATGCCTGATGTTCGGCAATCAGTTTCGACGATACGGGTTGGCCGTCTAGCAAATATTGCTCAACAATCAGTTTTAAAATCAGCTCTGCTCTGCTTAGTGCCACAACCATAACGTTACTCTTATCAAAAGTCTTAATAGAAATGGGGCATTTTCTAATTAATTCAAGTAGGCGTTTTATAGTTGGCTAGGCTGCAATATACTGTTATTGACTATCAAAGGAATATAGCGACTATGAGTTATACTTTTGCCAAAATAGGGCTTATCGGAAAACCACATCATGCAGGTGCAAACCAAACCTTAGCCAGCCTTTATCAGTTTTTGCAAAAGCTGGGACTTAGTGTGTATGTGGAAGAGCGGGTAGCACAAAGCTTGCAGCTCGCTGGTGCGGAAGTTCTGGATTTAGTCGACCTTGGTAAAACCTGTGATCTGGCCATAGTGGTTGGTGGCGATGGTAATATGCTTGGCGCGGCACGAGTATTGGCACGTTTTGACGTCGCGGTGTTGGGCGTAAACCGAGGCAATCTAGGATTTTTGACCGATTTAGCGCCAGAAAATTTTGAACAACCGCTTAAAGATGTACTTACAGGTAATTTTGTCACCGAAAAGCGCAATCTGTTAGAGATTTCCGTCCATCGTCATGGCAGCATTAAAAGCAGCAACAGCGCAGTAAATGAAGCGGTATTACATGCCGATAAAGTTGCGCATATGATTGAATTTGAAGCCTATATTAATAACGAATTTGTCTATAGCCAGCGCTCAGATGGTTTAATTATTAGTACACCAACCGGCTCTACCGCTTATTCTTTATCGGGTGGTGGACCCATTTTAACCCCGGATCTGGATGCGATGAGCCTGGTGCCAATGTTTCCACACACCCTAAGTAGCCGACCGTTGGTGGTATCAGGTAATAGCGAAATCCGGTTAAAAGTGGCGGACACTAACGATGCTCACCTGCAGATCAGCTGCGACAGCCACGTTATCCTGGCGGTTATGCCCGGTGACGATATTTATATTCGTAAGCACCCTAACCCATTACGGCTGGTTCATCCGCCCGGTTATAGTTATTTTCACGTACTACGCAATAAGCTTGGCTGGGGCAGTAAACTCTACTGATAAATTTCTGCGGCAACTGCTTGCAAAACCCACAATTACTGTATAAATTTACACTGTAACTTTAAACAGTATCCGGAGTGGGTTTATGCTGTGTCATCTTCATATCAGTAACTTTGCAATAGTACGGGCGCTGGAAATTGACTGGGCGACGGGTATGTCTACTATTACCGGAGAAACCGGTGCCGGTAAGTCCATTGCTATTGATGCGCTATCTCTGTGTTTAGGTGAAAGGGCCGACGCCACTGTGGTGCGCCCCGGCGCCGAGAAAGCCGATGTAGTCGCAACCTTTGATATTAGTAAACTCACAGCCGCCAAAGACTGGTTACAGCAACAAGACCTGTTGATGGGTAACGAATGTATCGTACGCCGTGTTGTCAGCGCCGAAGGCCGCTCGCGCAGTTATATCAATGGGGTGCAGGTACCCGCCCAGCAACTGAAATTGTTAGGGCAATACCTGCTAGCAATTCATGGTCAACACGCACACCAGTTACTACAAAAAGCCGAGTATCAACGGCAGCTCATAGATGCTTTCACAGCTAAACCAGATTTACTACAACAAATCAAGCAAAGCTACCGTTACTGGCAACAGCTGCAACAGGAATGCACTGAGCTAAAGCAATCGCAGCAACAGCGTGATGCCCAGCGCCAGTTGTTAGAGTATCAGGTAGCTGAGCTAGATCAATTTGCACCGCAAACAGATGAATTTGCGCAGTTGGAAACCGAACATAGCCGTTTAAGCCATGGCAATACCCTACTTAGCCAAAGCCAGCAATGTTTGCAGCAGCTTTATGATGGTGATGACCAGACCATCTATCGAGCCTTATCGCAGGTTAGCCAGCAACTAGAACAATTAGTACAGCTCGACCCTGCCCTTGCGGATGTGCAGCAAATGTTAAATGATGCGCTAATGCAAACCGATGAAGCCAGCCGCGAACTACGTCGTTATGCTGACAAAGTAGAACTAGACCCTGAGCGTTTGCAGTTTATCGATGAGCGTTTAGGCATATGGCTTAATCTGTCACGCAAACATCAGGTAAGTTATGACGCCTTACCGGCCTTACATGAGCAATTATCACAACAACTGGCTGAGCTCACCCATAGTGATTCCCGGCTAAACGAACTGGAACTGGCCATTACACAAGCTGAAAAAGTCTATCAGACAGCAGCCGCTAATTTAACGGCTGCCAGAACACAAGCAGCTGCAGAGCTAAGTACGCTGATAAGCCACAATATGCACGAGTTAAGTATGGCCAACGCCCGCTTTGCTATAAATGTCCAAAACCTGCCTTTGGCACAAGCCAGTGCGGGTGGTTTAGATCAGGTAAGCTTTGATGTATCAACTAACCCAGGCCAACCATTGCAGCCTTTAAGTAAAGTTGCCTCTGGCGGCGAGTTATCGCGGATCAGCTTAGCTATTCAGGTGATACTGGCAGATAAAATTACCACACCTACGCTGATATTTGATGAAGTAGATGTTGGTATTAGTGGCCCGGTGGCCGCAGGTGTCGGACGCTTGTTACGGCAACTTGGTCAGACGACACAAATTATTTGTGTTACTCATTTACCACAGGTTGCCAGCCAAGGGCACCAACAGCTCTTTGTAGAAAAATATACCGATGGCCAAGCTACCGAAACACGCATGCGGCAGTTAACGGATGAAGAACGGATCCAAGAAATTGCCCGTTTGCTAGCCGGTGAAAATATCAGTGCTAACGCCCTTGCCAATGCCCGGGAACTTTTATGTGCACCTGCAGTCTGAAACAGGGTTTTTCTGCAGGGCTATCATAGGGTATGATGGCGCTATTCTCCGAATATTGACACATAACATTGATGGCATCTATGAAAGCAGTAGTAAAAATTGCAGTTTTAATCGCGGTACTAAGTTCAGTTAGTGCCTGTAGCAGCTGGGTTTACCGGATTGATATTCCACAGGGCAACTTTTTAGAGCAAAAAGACGTTGATAAATTACGCGTAGCAATGACCAAAGAGCAAGTCGTCTATGTATTGGGCAACCCTGTAGCCGCTAACCCTTTTGATAATGACACCTGGCATTATTTTTATGCTTTAAAAGGGGGCCGCGGTAATAATTTTGAAAAACGTTTAGTTATTGAATTTAAAGATGATCGCTTAGTTAACATCAGCGGCGACTTTGATAAAAGTGCTGATTTCGACAAGCCGCTGGATATTTAATTTTAGCTTTTGCAAGGTTAGGCCAGCAAAGCTGAGTAATAGTAACAATAAAATAGCCGCAGGTGACTGCGGCTATTTTATTAAGAGTCGGCAGCAGCATCTTTCTGTTCATTCGGCCGACCACCTGTAACCTTGTCAGCTCTACCTTCTTCTTTCGCCTTTTCTGCACGCCGCCGCCGTAGATCTTTCGGATCTGCAATCAGTGGTCGGTAAATTTCGATGCGGTCGCCCTCTTTCACATTGTCGTCAAGTTTTACCGGACGACTCCAAATCCCAACTTTTTGTGCTGCCAAATCAATTTGCGGAAACTGCTGCAAAATACCGGATTGCTGAATAATTTGCTCTATGGTCGCAGTGCTGCTCACCGAAATAGTTAACAGCGCTTGTCGGTTTGGTAAAGCATAAGCCACTTCTACGGTAATTCTATCATTTACTGCTTCACCAGCACTGTTATTAACCATAAACCTGCTTCGCCCTCTCTGTAAACGCATTAACCATCGCCGCGGTCAGTTCTTGGAACACTTTACCAAAAGCAAACTGCACTAGCCTATTGGAGAATTCAAATTCCAATTGCAAAATAACTTTGCATGCTTGCTCATTTAGTGGCTGGAACTGCCAGCCACCACGCAAATGTTTAAAAGGTCCATCAACCAACTGCATATCAATGCGCTGATAAGGCACCAAAAAATTACGTGTAGTAAAAGATTGGCCTATGCCGGCCTTGGAAACGTGCAACTTTGCCACCATTTCTTGTTCTGATTGGCTAACAATAGTCGCAGCACTGCAACCTGGCAAAAAATGCGGATAGTCCGGCACACCATTTACCAAGTCAAACATCTGTTGCGCGCTGTAAAAAACCAAGGCACTGCGCTCAATTTGTGGCATACTCACTCCCCTTAAATCAGGCTGCAGATTGTACCAGAATAACGCGAGGCAACAAACTTGCAACGCAAGGCAGCTAACACTGACCGTGGTCGCCACGCTCGCATGTCAGCTATAAAAAGTGAATTATGAGTAAAAAACAAACTAACAAAAAGCAAAACAGCACTATTGCACTAAACAGAAAAGCACGTCATGAGTATTTTCTGGAAGATCGCTTTGAGGCAGGTATTAGCTTGCAGGGCTGGGAAGTAAAAAGTATTCGTCAGGGTAAAGTTAACCTGTCCGATTCTTATGTCATTTTAAATGATGGCGAAGCTTATTTGTTTGGCGCGCAAATCCAGGCATTAAATAGTGCTTCCAGCCATGTCGTCTGTGATCCTGAACGCAGTCGTAAGCTGTTGCTGCATAAGCGCGAGCTAGAAAAACTGATCGGCTTAAAGGAACGCGATGGTTATACGCTTATTGCTACCGCGATGTACTGGAAAGCCTGCTGGGTCAAACTCGAGTTTCACTTGGCAAAAGGTAAAAAGAGCTTTGATAAACGTGATGATATTAAAGATCGCGACTGGTCACGTGAAAAAGAACGGATGATGAAGCATTCTAAACGCTGATAGATTATTAATCCTTTATACTGCTCTTGAAATAACGAGTGACAAGCCATATTTAAAGATTAATGCTGAGTGTGGTTTGCTCAGTTAAGTACAATCCTCTGGCTATTTGCTAAATGGCAGCGTACAATGATGGTTCACTCAAGGTGTAAGTGATTTACCTCAGAATTCGGGGCTGATTCTGGATTCGACGGGATACACGAAATCTTAGGTGCATGCCGAGGTGCGGTAGGCCTCGTAAAAAAGCCGCAAACAACTAGTCGCAAACGACGAAAACTACGCAATCGCTGCCTAATAAGCAGTAGATAGCTCTTCCCCTCACGCATGCCTGTAAGCTGAGACTCTGGAAGATCACCCCTAACAGGATCGCATGGCGGCTTTGTCCGGAGCCAAGATGCTAAAACCAATCGGACTCGCCCGACGATAGCCTGCCAGCCGGCGCTCATAGGGTTAACTAAACGACTGGATAAGCATGTAGTACCGACGGCGTAGGTTTTTCGGACGCGGGTTCAACTCCCGCCAGCTCCACCAAATAGCACAAGGCCAGCAGCAATGCTGGCCTTTTGTTTTTTATCTTTAGCCCTTGTTTACCAAATGCATTACTAACGCGGGTAAATAACGGCGTAATAAGCTTCACAAAAGTTTTTAGTCTGCATTTTCAGTATTTTATTAAGAAATTTACGTGAAGTACTTAAAAAAGTACTTTTCTGATTTGATCTCTTGCCGCATAGCCTGCATAGTACTGCCTGCACACGGAAGTTTGTAATCACTTACATGGAATAATTTATTGCAGTAGCAACATTGAATTGCTGCCAGGACCTTTAAACTTTTTTGTGTTCAGGGTTACGCTATGTATCTAAACCAACAGGCTGCAGCTACCTTATACTCGCAACCGGAATTTGCTGTTTATACTGTGCCTGAGACTGCTCTGCATTGGACTGAGCGCTTTAACAATGACTTTCAGCTTAAGAAGGCCATTAAGCATACTGAACGCAATACGGTTTATCGTTTAAGACATCAGGTTTATTGTGAAGAATTAGGCTATGAACCTGTGCGGCCAGAACGGATTGAATACGATAACTATGACAAACACTCGGTACATTGTTTGTTGGAACATCGTACAAGCCAAACACCTGCTGGCACACTGCGGATGATTGGTTGCTATACTGGGACTGAACACCTTCCCATTGAGCACTATTTCCTCGAGCAATTTACCCGTCCTGAACTCGCGCCCTCAGCTTTTGCACGTGACAGCATCTGTGAACTATCACGTCTGGCAGTGGCAGCAGCCTTTCGTAAAAATGTACAAAGCCAGCAAAACCCAGCACTCTCGCAACTTGCCGCGGTGTCAGAACCCGATCATCAAGCGCACTATCGGTACATTTCTGCGGGTCTTTACCTCGCAGCCTTGGAACAAGCCAGAGTTATGCAACTGAAACATGCTTACGCTGCCATTGCACCTGCTTTAGCCAGAATGTTAAATCGGGTAGGTTTCCAGTTTGAACAAATTAGCCACCCTATTGAACTTAATGGTAAAAGAGCAGCCTATTATTTAGATATAGAACGCAGCTTACAAACCTTGTGCACTGACTACCAATTACTATGGCAGGTATTAGCCGAGCAGTTACAGCAGGCAGTTGCTGCAGACACCTATACCAATACTTCCTGTTAAGTTAAGCAGCGGATTTTAACGCATGGATTCACTTTCTCAAATTGTCTTGGGTTCTGCGGTGGCGGTGGCGGTGGTTGGCCAACGCAGCTCAGTAAAAAAAGCGGCGCTTTGGGGAGCGTTAGCAGGCACACTACCCGACTTAGATGTATTGTTAGATTACGGTGATGATCTAAGCAATATGGTGCAACATCGTGGTTTTAGCCATTCTTTATTTTATCTTTCTTTACTTTCGCCGCTATTGGCCCTCATAGTCTGTAAAATTCACAATGAGATGGCACTATATCGCCGCTGGTTGCTAGCATTCTGGTTAGTGCTGCTTACTCACCCCTTGCTTGATACTATGACCATTTATGGTACCCAGCTTGCGCTCCCTTTTACCGATTACCCCTTTGGCATCGGCAGTATCTTTATTATCGATCCCTTGTATACACTCCCTTTATTATTGGGCTTAGGCTGGGTTTTATTAAAAGGCCGCAGTACCCTCGCCGCCAATACAGCAGGGTTAGTGTTTTCCAGTTGCTATCTGTTATGGAGTGTCGCGGCGCAACAGCATGTCAGTCAAAATGCCCGGCAGCAGTTAGCAGACATCGAATATAATCGAGTGCTGGTATTGCCTACGGCCATGAATACCTTGCTTTGGCGAGTATTGGTAATGAGTGATACAGCCTACTATGAAGGCTTTTATTCGATTATCGAGAAAAATACCGAGATTAATTTTGTCGCCTATCCGCTCGATCAGCAGCTCTATCGCCAATATCAATTGCATCCGGATGTGCAAACTCTGGCTGCTTTTACCCATGGTTTTTACGCCATTGAACGTGAGCAAGATCAAGTGGTTGTTACCGACTTACGAATGGGACAGCAACAAAACTATGCCTTTAGTTTTGTTGTGCCTGAGCAAGCCGATCAGATTACCAACCGGCTGCCCCGCAACCTACAAATGACGGAAACGTTAGATTGGGTTTGGCGAACGTTACGCGGCCAGCAAACCGCACAGCTTAACCAATTACCTCATAACCTGACCAGTCAGGTTGCAGAGGCTGATTGCCGCCATTTGGTACCAGCTGAATGTAATAGCCGTTAACACTGTTTAACGGCAAACAATCATCCAGTGCGAGTAGATCATCTTTATGCTGACTATCCGCATCAGTCAATAATACTGCCTTAGCGCGGGCTTTTGCTTCAACCGCTGAGCTAGCGACACACAACATAAACTCGTGTTGCTCTGCTATTTTGCCTGGGTAATAGCCGCCAAAATTAACAAAGAATAACTGAGCATCTTGTTCTGGTTGTTCTGTTACTAAACGCAACGCGTAACCATCTATATTATGCAGCTCCAGATAGCTATCTAAATGTAAGCCTTTAACCTCACCGAACCATTGCTCTCTCAATTGAGGGTAGGTTGCAGCGATAGTTTCCCCCACCACAAAACGCACATCATGTAGCTCAATATTAGCACCCGGCGCTGTTCCGCCAAGATATACCATAAACAATTTCATATGGGTCCTTATAATCTCACACTTAATCCATCCGTTAGCGCACGCCGATAAGCGGCAAACGCCGGAATACAAGCTAACAACGCAGCGGAAACCAGAATAGCACCCGCCCAATACAACGTTTGTAAGCTAAAGGGGTTAATACTAATAAAAAGCCCGTAACTTGCTGCCAGGGTATCTTGAATGGCCCACAAGCTCACCAGCAGGAAAATGGCAGCGGCACACATGGATAACAAAGTTAACAGTAATACTTCTAATTGAATCATCCAAAACAAATACCAGGGGCTTGCACCAACAGCACGCAGAATGGCGACTTCTCGCTGCCGTTCACGCATTGAGGCGAGTAAGGTAGTCATCATGCCAACTAAACCTGCCACCAACACCAACAATGTGATTAATAGCAGCATATTTTCTACCATACTCAGCATTTGCCATAGCTCTGCCAGCGCCACGCCCGGTAAGATAGCTGACAAGGGTTCGCCGCGAAACTCATTAATTTGCCGTTGCACCACAAAGGTGGCCATACGGGAGTTTAGCCCTACCATAAAAGCTGTAATGGCCTTAGGCGTTAAATCCATTGCCAGTGCTTGCTCTGCACTGACTTGCCGACCAGGCATAGGTGCTCCTTGCTGCCAGTCTAAATGAATGGCTTCAATGCCCTCCAAACTTACATGCACCGTTTGATCAACAGGGGTGCCGGTTGGGGCTAGAATACCTGTTATTGTGAAAGGTTTATCTTTGTGCTCGGAGAAACTGACAGCACCTATGCCATGCGCCAGTGTAATTTCCTGCCCCAGGGTGTAGCCAAGTTGCTTAGCTACTTCAGCACCTAATACTGCTTCGTAAACACCTGAAAACGGCGCCCCTTGTGCTAACTGCAAAGCTTGCTGGTTGGCATAGCGATAATGTTCAAAATAACTTTGGTTGGTGCCAAGTACCCGATAACCACGATGAGAATCGCCTAAGGACAACGGAATAGTCCAGGCAATTTGCGGATGCTTAGCAATACGCTCATAAGTTTGCCAGCTAACATTGGCAGTAGCATTGCCAATCCGAAACACTGAATACAATAACAAGTTTAATTGGCCAGAACGAGCACCAACAATAAGATCGGTGCCTGCAACCGTATTAGTAAAGCTATTGCGTGCCTCTTTGCGAATATGATCGATACCCAGTAGCAACACCAGACTGATGGTTAATGATAGCAACGTCATTAACGCCGTTGCCTTACGATTCCATAAACTAAGGCGAGCGAGTTTAATCAACATGCCACAACTCCTTGCGCCAAATTCGTCATTGACAGCTCATAGTGAAAATACTGTTTTAATTGCTGGTCATGGCTAACAAAGATAACAGTGGTTTCACACTTATCTGCTTCTGCCAATAAGACCTGCATAAAAGCATCGCGGTTATCGGCATCAAGTGCCGAAGTAGGTTCATCGGCAATCAGTAGGGCTGGTTCAGTCAGTAAGGCGCGAGCTATTGCTACCCGTTGTTGCTGACCAACGCTAAGCGCACTGGCCTGTTGTAACCAAAGTTCAGGTGCCAGGCTTAACGCCTGCAGCAGCCCTTCGGCCCGTTGCTGCAATTGCTTACCTGGCTTTCCGGCAAAGCTAGCTCGTAATAGGACATTGTCCAGCACACTTAAATAAGGAATTAAATTCAGCTGCTGAAACACCACGCCAATTTGCGACGCCCGGAGTTTATCGCGCTTGGCGGCACTAAGCTGATGCAAAGGCTGACCTTGCACCCATAATTCTCCTTTATTTGGCCGCGTAATGCCGGCCAATAAGTTTAACAAGGTAGTTTTACCGGTGCCCGAGGCTCCACGGATAAATAAATGCTGGCCGCTGTCTAACGTTAAAGCAGGTAGATGCAATTGCCAGCCGCCGGGCTGATACCAGAAGATCAGATCTTTGAGTTCAATAGCAGGAATTTTCGGCTTGGTGGTCACAGGTACTCCCTTGTGCGTGCTATGATAGCCTTTATCATTTTTGGTTATTATGCAAAATTAAGAGGCGAAGCTCCAATGTTCAATAAGTTGTCTATTGCGTTTTCTGGGGTGCTGGCCGCATGTTTCGCGTTCAGCCTACATGCCAGTGATGTTAAAACCATTGAATGGACTGATTTAATGCCAGAGGAAGATTTAAAAGCATTGATGGCCATGCCTGAGGTAGCGCATGACTACAGTCAGCCTTCGCCGTTCGATGACAATTACAATGGTGACGATCCATCAGCCCAAGCTTGGCAGCAAATATTACAATCAGCCAAGGTGAAACCTGAGTTTAATAATACCAAGGTAAAAATACCGGGTTTTATTGTGCCTTTGGAGTTTGATGACAAGCAGAATGTAACCAGTTTTTTCCTGGTACCGTACTTTGGGGCCTGTATCCATGTACCACCACCACCACCAAATCAAATTATCTATGTCAGCGGCGCTTCAAACCTGCGAGCCGATATGATTTATTCACCGTTTTGGATCACCGGCACCATTACCACCGAGAGCATGTCACACGACTTAGCTAATGCGGCCTACAGTATGAAAGCCGATAAAGTAGAAGAGTATACCTGGTAAAAACTGGGAATCGGCTAGGCCGGCAATCGCCGGCCTTATTTTTTCATGCTATATCGGTACTATTTCGGGTTCGAGTTCGGGTTCAAGCTCAGGTTCAGAAACGAATAGTGCTATTACTTAGCGTCGCGCTCGCTGCACCTTGCTGACCATTCAGTACCCACTGTACGTCTACTTTTTCCAAAGATGGCGTTAGGCTAAATAACCCCAGATCGAGCTGCTGCAATAACGCAGGCCGTTGACATAACAAGCTGATATTGGCATAAAAGTCACCATGGCCACTATAGCCTGGCTCAGTAAGATCGGTATTAGCATCACTGCTTTGGATCTCACAATTCGCTTCACGATTCAGGTTAAACCAACTGCCTTGTGCCAGATTATCCAGCGCTAATGCCACTTCTTGCTTTTGTTCAGCACTGTTTGGTGCATGCTCAAAGCCGACAATATTGAAGGCAGCAGACTGCAATGCCAGCTGTAACTCATTGCCTTCCAACACTAACGTTAGTGTAGCGGCACCATGCACATGCGCCCCGAGCTGGTTAAATTCATCAGCGTGGTCATGATTATGTGCATGATCATGCTTATGGTCAGCATCATGCTTCTCATCATGTTTATGAGCATGCTCTGCTGTCTGCGTTGCCTGGGAGGTTTTTTGCTGCACGTCAACCACAGCATTTGTTGGATGAGCCAAAGCTGCGCTTTGACAGCCGAGCCAGAATGCTGACAGGGCGAAGAACGATAAGCCTTTTTGCATCTTTAAATACCCCAAATTCATTACTGATTTATCATACTTACTTTTCGCGCACTGGCAATGCCTAAGCTGATCTGAATATCCAACTCAAACCGTAGTAAGCGCTATTACTCTTGCTAATAGAACCTTATGCCTAAACTTATAGTCATTCTTGGCGATCAGTTGAGCCCCGCCTTAGCTAGCTTACGCCAAGCTAAGTCTGATGATTTGATCTTGCTGGCGGAGGTTAACAGCGAAGCCACTTATGTAAAACATCATAAACATAAAATTATTCTGCTGTTTAGTGCCATGCGCCACTTTGCTGCTGTGCTGCGGCAACAAGGGTTTCAGGTGTGTTATATCACTTATGCCAGCACTGACATTAACAGTTTAAGTGATGCCGTACAGTTTGGCTTACAACAGACTCAGATTAATGAAATTGTCGTCACTGAATGCGGTGAATATCGTTTACAGCAAGAACTGTTGAACTGGAGCGTGCGCTTTAACCTACCGGTAACTATTTTAGAAGACGACCGCTATATCTGTTCTATTACTATGTTTGCGCAATGGGCCAGCGACCGTCAGCAGTTGCGCATGGAATACTTTTACCGCTTGATGCGCCGCCATACGGGCTTATTACTTGACAGCCAGCAGCAACCGGTAGGTGGTCAGTGGAACTTTGATAAAGAAAATCGCAAAGCCTGTCCGCCAGATATCACACAAATTCCGCCGTTAACCTTTGTGCATTCTGAGATCACTGAAGAAGTAATCAAACTAGTGAATTTTCATTTTGCCGATCATCCAGGCACTGCAGAAAATTTCCAGTATGCGGTTACCGGCAAAGATGCCCGTAAAGCCTTTTTGCACTTTGTTGAACAGCAGTTGGCCAAGTTTGGTGATTATCAGGATGCCATGTTAATTGACCAGCCCTTTTTGTTTCATAGTATTTGCTCGATGTATCTTAATGCCGGTTTATTAGATGTGCGCTGGATGTGTCAAAAAGTAGAAGCGGCTTACAAGGCAGGTCTGGTGAGTATCAATGCCGCTGAAGGCTTTATCCGGCAACTAATTGGTTGGCGAGAGTATGTCCGCGGGCTTTACTGGTTAAAAATGCCTGATTACGCTAGTAATAACTATTTGCAAGCAGAGCGTCCCCTACCCGCTTACTTTTGGCATGCCAATACCAAGATGCGCTGTATGCAACAAGCCATTAGCCAAACACTGGAATATAGCTATGCGCATCATATTCAGCGCTTGATGATTACTGGTAACTTTGCGCTACTGGCTGGGTTAAGTGTTAAAGCGGTTACCGACTGGTACTTAGCGGTCTATGCTGACGCCTATGAATGGGTAGAATTACCCAATACTTTAGGTATGGCCTTATTTGCTGATGGCGGTGTGCTGGCCTCGAAACCTTATGCGGCCAGTGGCGCCTACATCAACCGGATGAGTAACTACTGTAAACATTGCCATTATAAGGTGAAAGACAGTTTAGGTGCTGAAGCTTGCCCCTTTAATGCCTTATATTGGGATTTTCTGGATCGCAACACAGCCACTTTAGGTCAAAATGCCCGCCTGCAACTTGCCTATAAGAACTGGCAAGCCAAAGGCAGCGAGCAACAACAGGCGCTACGGCAGAAAGCCCAAGACTTATTAATTCAGCTGGAGCAACTTTAATGTGTACGCTGGTGTTACTTAACCATTGCCTGCGCCTTAACGATAACCCACTGTTAAGCCAAGCAGTTGGCAAGCTTTGTGCGGTTGTAACACTAGAGAAGCGCCAGTTTTTTGGTAAGCAATATGGTGTAAACCGAGCTAACTTGTCACGTTTACGGCTACAATTACAAAGCATAGCCGTTTTTAAGCAGCAACTGGCGCAACAGCATATTGGTTTAGTGTTGCTGTTTGGCGATAGCGTCTCCGCACTACTGCAATTAGCGAACACAGTAAATGCCCAAAAAATCATTGCTGCCGAGCCCACGGCACCTGAAGAATATCAACTGTTAACGAATCTTGCTACACAGCTAACTGTCGAGCTAAATGATTGTAACAGTTTACTTGCCGGACCTTTACGACCCGATGTTTCACAGCTGCCAGATCGCTTTACCACCTTTCGAAAAACCTTAGAACCTTTATTACATGTAAGCGCGGCTGAGCCTCAGTTTACCCCAAAACCCCATCAAGACTGGTTAAGCCCAACAGCGGCAAACGAACTTAGCCAAAGTTGGCAGTCTTTAGCCGATTTTGTTAGTGATAATCTGCCGCTCGTTGCTGCACAAGTAGAACAAGTTCCTTTTGATGAAGTAGCCGCCTGGCAACGTATTACAGATTATATTTGGCAACAAAAACATATCTTGCATTATAAAGACACCCGAAACGCCCTTAGTGGTCAACACTACGCCAGCTTTTTCTCAACGCCTTTGGCAACGGGCACTTTGTCTGTTCGAGCTTTGTGGCAGCAAATTGTGCTATTTGAACAACAGGTTGCCGCAAATGATTCAACTTACTGGCTTAAATTTGAACTACTGTGGCGCGAGTTTTTCCGCTGGCAAATGCGCAAATATCAGAGTAGATGGTTTAGCACCTCGGGTATTAAGGGGCAGATGCTATTCACGAAACCTGCTCTAAACGCCCAGCAACGCGCAGCCTTTGCCAATTGGTGTGATGGCCACACCGGAGTCCCTTTTATTGACGCTAATATGCGCTTACTCAATCAAACGGGTTTAATGAGCAACAGAGGCCGCCAAAATGTCGCCAGCTACCTGATCCATGACCTTGGCATAGATTGGCGCCTAGGGGCAGCTTACTTTGAACAACGGTTACTTGATTATGATCCGGCGAGTAACTGGGGTAACTGGGCTTATATTGCAGGCTATGGCAACAGTGAAGCACGGCCTTTTAACATTATTAAACAGGCGCTTAGCTATGATCCTAAGGCTGACTTTGTTAAGGAAATGCTACCCTCTATAACGGCACCGGGGAAACAAGCCCATCGCCCTTTGCCGCATACACCAACACCGGCGCATTGGCAGCACTGGCTAACCGAGCTGGATTGAACCTATGCATTTACTTTGGCTAAAGCGAGATTTACGCTTAAGTGATCATGCGGCGTTATATCATGCAGCAAAAAATGGTAGCGCGGTATTACCGGTATATATTGTAGAGCCCGACTATTGGCAGCAACCTGACACCTCATTACGACAGTGGGCTTTTGTCGCAGAAGCCTTGACCCACATACAGCAGCAATTTATACAGCTTGGGCAACCGCTGCTGGTTTATTATGGTGCTGCCAGCCGGGTTTTTCGGCAGTTATTGCAGCAATTCCCGATCAGTGCTGTTTACAGCCATGAGGAAACCGGAAATCTATGGAGTTACCAGCGTGATTTAGCTGTTACAACATTCTGGCGGGAGCGCGGTATTCCCTGGCATCAATTTAAACAATTCGCCGTTTTTAGGCCATTACAAGACAGAGATCGTTGGTTTAAGCAAGCAGATGCCTGGTTAACAGCACCTTTGTATCCTACACCACCTTCATTGCCCTTTATTTGCGCTGCGAACTGGCAGCCACCACTACATTGGCCTGAGCGGAAAAAAGACTTGCCGCTGTGTAAGCAGGCTCAAAGCGCTTTCACTTTACAGCACACACTAAACAGTTTTTTGGAAGAACGCGCCAAGCACTATCGTGGTGGTATCTCTTTTGCGGCAACAGCAGCAAACAGTTGTTCCCGCCTCAGCCCGTATCTTAGCTATGGCATGCTCAGCATGAGAGCACTGCAACAGCAAAGCTGGCAGCAGCGCAAGCTAACAACATCTGAAAAACAGCAGCGCGGTTTAGATGCGTTTTATAGCCGATTACGCTGGCATTGCCATTTTATGCAAAAGCTGGAAGATGAACCGGAAATTGAATTTCGAAATATGCATCGGGGCTTTGATGGTTTGCGCGAGCATGATTTTTCTGCTGCTTATTTTCATGCCTGGGCACAGGGGCATACCGGTTATCCATTAATTGATGCGGCAATGCGCTGCTTACTGGCTACCGGTTGGCTGCATTTTCGCGGCAGAGCAATGCTGGTTGCCTTTGCCAGTTATCATTTATGGCTGCATTGGCGTCCTGTTGCCTTGCATTTAGCACGCTGCTTTGTCGACTATGAACCCGGTATTCACTACCCACAAATTCAAATGCAAGCTGGCACCACCGGTATTAACCCAAACCGCATGTATAATCCGGTTAAGCAGAGTATCCAAAAAGATCCAGATGGCCGTTTTATTCGCCAATGGCTACCGGAGTTGCAGCATATTCCGACGAGTTGGCTGCACCAACCCTGGTTACTGACCAAGCAACAGCAACAACAGTATGGCTGCCGGCTCGGTTATGATTACCCAGAGCCGATTGTTAGCGCCGACTATGCAGTTAAACTAGCGCGACAGCGGCTAAAACAATGGTTAATTGCCAAGCAACCATTTTGGGCTGAGCAAAAGCAAGGCGTTTTTAGCCGTCATGCTAGCCGCAATAGGCCGGTGCAGCACCGCAAAAGCGTCTCTACACGCCAACTAACTCTGTTTACTGAAGAAGCGCATACTTAAATTGCTTCTTCATCTTCTTCGCCAGTACGAATTCGAATAACCCGCTCGACATCAAACACAAAGATCTTGCCATCACCAATACGGCCGGTTTGTGCCGTTTTCATAATGGCTTCCACACAGCGTTCTACTTGCTCATCCGGCACCACAATATCCAGCTTCACTTTAGGTAAAAAGTCCACCATATATTCCGCACCACGGTACAGCTCAGTATGGCCTTTTTGCCGGCCAAAACCTTTTACTTCAGTTACCGTCATGCCGGTAATATTAATGTCGGCCAGTGCTTCACGTACATCATCCAGCTTAAAAGGTTTGATAATCGCTTCAATTTTCTTCATGGTAAGGACCGCCGCATTGTACTTCAGATAGTGATAGTATATACCCAAGTGACTTCAAGATGCGAGTTTCAGAGCCTTTGGGGGCTTTCAATGCAAGGTGTCTAAGCTTTAACTGTTTGCGCTAATTTGTTGATCTTCTTTGCTGCAAATACGTTAAGATAAACAGGTTCTCGCATCAGCAACAACGATCCAGTCAATGAGGCTACTATGAGTATTGAACAACAAATTATTCAGGAAATGCGGGTGTTGCCGCAAATTGACGTAGATTATGAAATCCGTCGGCGTATTGATTTTATTAAAACCCGGCTAACCGCCGCAGGCTTAAAAACGCTGGTGCTGGGTATCAGTGGCGGGGTTGACTCCACCACCTGTGGTCGACTAGCCCAACTGGCGGTTAATGAACTCAACACTGAAGTTGCTGATGCAGGCTTTCGTTTTATCGCGGTGCGTTTACCTTATGGTGTGCAAAAGGATGAAGATGAGGCTCAATTAGCGCTAAGTTTTATTCAACCAAGCCACGCAGTAACGGTAAATATTAAAGCGGCTGCCGATGCGCTACATCAATCGGCTTTGGCGGGTATAACCGGCTTAGCGTTGCCAAACGACGCCATGACCGATTTTGCTAAAGGTAATGTTAAAGCACGCTGTCGTATGTTGGCGCAGTATCATATTGCCGCGCTACAAGGTGGTTTAGTACTAGGTACCGATCATTCAGCCGAGAATATCACTGGTTTTTACACCAAATGGGGGGATGGCGCTTGTGACTTAGCTCCCCTATTCGGTTTAAGTAAACGCCAGGTACGGGCACTAGCACGTAAACTAGGCGCACCTGCACTACTGGTAGAAAAAACACCTACAGCCGATCTGGAATGTTTAGCCCCGCAGAAGGCCGATGAAGCCGCTTTAGGGTTAAGCTATCAGCAAATTGATGATTTTCTGGAAGGTCAGCCAGTAGAACCCACGGTAGCGGAACGTTTAGTACAAATTTACCAGAAAACGCAGCATAAACGGCAGCCGATACCGACAGTCTATGATCCGCTATAACAGGCGGCCCCTTTATAAATAACAATTATTTCACAAAAAGCCTTATTTAAAGCTACACTTTGTCTCTGTTTATTGGCGGAGTGTAGCTTATGTCTCAACGTGGCCTTACCCTGCTCGAGCTGCTAATTAGCATCATCATTTTGGTTATCATGTTGGCGATAGTCACTCCGCCGCTAACTGAATTGTTGCACAAACAACGCGCCAGCAGCTATATGCAACAATTTAGCCGCCATTTACATTATGCCCGGATCCAAGCCAGCAGTAGTCAATTGCCTGTGCGGGTTTGTCCGGTTACAGGAAACGAATGTCAGGGTAGTTGGCAGCAAGATCCGGTGCATTTGGTACTACTCAATCCGCTCACGACAGAAATCCTGTTGCTTAGAGAAATACCACAAGTGCCTAGTAGGCACCGCCTTAGTTATAACCGGCAACAATTGCAGTTTAGGCGTGATGGCAGTTTAGATGCGCTGGAAAATGGCACCTTTTACTACTGCCCACCGGCACCTTATCAATGGCATTATCGATTGGTGCTAAATCAGGCAGGTCGTAATAGGGTAACTGAGTATCAACAAAGCTGTCCTGTTTAATGCAGCCAGAGCCAAACCTTTTCACAAGGTCAGTATTTTATCTTACTTTAATACCAACAACTGACAGGTTCACTCAATTCACTATTGCGCTGGCCTAAATGATTCAGGCTATAACGACGGCATGGATTATCTTGCTGCTGCGGCCCTTGAGCAGTCATTTGCAAACGATACGCCTGGTTATTGGCCAGTAGCTCTACCTGTATACGATAGCGGCCTGAGGCCGTTTCGCCAGCAGGCACGCCCAGTTTATGCAAATCGGCACTGTACTCACCAAAATCTGCCAACAGCTGCTCTTGCCTGTTGGCGATCTCTAATAAACCAGTAATGGCTTCAGCTCTATAGCTTCGTAGCACATATTGTTGATAAGAGGGGTAGGCAATAGCACTTAAGATACCCAGTAGTAGCACCACAATTAACATTTCCAGTAAACTAAAGCCAAACCGTGCCATCAGTAGGCCCCTTGCTCACTGCGATAGGTCGCCAGCCTTTGCCATAACGGAAATTTATCCAAACTAAGGGGTTCAGTGCAATTATGACACTCTTTACTGATTTTTAATAAGTTGCTCAACAGCACGGTACTTTGTTCATCCAAACGAAGCTCTAATGCCAAACTCTTATCTGCTTGCTGCGTTAAAGTGAGTTTTGCATCAGGAATATACGGGATCTGCTGGCTGCGTTTTGCATACACCTGCCCGGCCGTATGTAATTGTAAAGCATATAACGCTTGCGCTGATTCATCGCTAACACACTCATCGGGCTGTTTAGTGGCAGCGACAGGCGCATAGATCACACCGGCCACAACCTTAGGTTTGGTACTGATTTTGCCTGGTAATTGTAGCTGCCAGCCGGCGTTTGACAGTAAAGCCCGCCAGTCTGCCGCGGCTAAGGTTTGCGCTTGTTCGGCTTCACTGAATACCGTTCTGTCAACCAGTTGGTTAAAGCGGATAACATAGCTATTAAGTTGATTTAAAGCAAAACGCAGCATTAGTAATGAGTCATGTCCTGTTACCTTGTCCCGGCCTATTAGCAAAACCAACTGTTGGTCAGCCTGCCGCCAGGCTAACGGGGCTAAGGTGCTGGGAAGGCGCGCTCTAAGCAAGCCTGCCGTGGCGATAAACTCTAAACCACTGTCGCTCAGATCGGCCATTAACGTCGGTTGTTTAACCAGCGCCTCCTGCAATGGCAAACGCCAGAGTCGTCCTTCGGTATCCATTAGCCACAGATGATCAGCTAAACCATCAAGATTAATGTCTTCAATCAAGGGCTGCGCTTGGATCTTTGCCGACAAGCCTACAGCGGCTAGATCTAATTGCGCGCGTAAACCGCCTCGCAATAGATCCCAAAGTTGCAATTGTTGCTCACCTGAGCGCATTTCATTTATTACAATTTCGGTATCTGCTGCTGGCTGGTTGTGGTGTAATTTTATCCTGACGGGTTCAGGTAGCAATGGTGGGCAAAGTGCCTGAGCGTGACCGCAACATAAAAAAACGGCTATGAATATCCCTTTCATAATGCGGTCTCCGGTAAACGCACACGTTTGCGTAGCACTAAGCTGTTGTAGCGACTCATCAGTGGCGCTGCTGTTTGGCTTCGCATACTGGTTTCCAGCAGTAATAACTCGCATTGTAAGCTAGTGTCTGACCAAGCAGCATAAACGGCTGGACAAGCAGGCAAACTAATGCTGTTTTGCGGTAGTTCCGTTGGATCTAAGCTTTTTACTCTAAGTAAATGTTGTTCCAGTGCCTGAAATTCTAATTGCAGTTGTTGTTGTGCTGCCTGAGCCGACTTCATACTCAACTGGCTAATAAATAAATTACTACCGACCAGCAGCAACATAATCATTAAAAATAACAACGCCGTAAGTAAAACCATCCCTCGATTCTTCATAACCCCTCCGATGTATTCCGCTAGGTAATTGCAGTTACTCTCCTCAAAGATCCGCCAAAACGGCGTTTTCAAAATAAACCGCGCCACTTAACAATAGACGCCGATAATGATCGCCTGGCGCGCTATAACTAATGCTGCCAAGTTGATACTGCTGGTTATTTTGGTAGCGGCGGTCAGGCTCTACCGAACGCAGCAAGACATGATATTGCACCGCAACAATCCGGCTATGCTGTTGTAGCCAATGCGTTGCAGTCATCTGGCTGGTGGCCAAACTATAATTAGGACGGCCGTCTAAATCGCTATCAATTAAGAACTCAAAGTGTAAGCGCTCTACGCCATCGATTACTGAATCCGTAGCAATACTGGCCGCACCGGCTGCCGTTCTAACCAGTCTTTTACGCATCAACACTGGAATGTGCTGGCCGTTGTGTTGCTGCTGTTGAATATAAAGCACCAAATGCTGATAGGGGTACAACAAGGTAGCATCGGCGGTAACACTGTCCAGATCAACAAAACGGCTTTGCTGCCAATCACTTTGTAAATAAAACCGATTACTGCGCATTTCATGGCTGGCAACCTGTATGCCGATGTTGCGCTTAAGCTGCAAAAATTCGGTATCTGGCAGCAGATTATTCAAACAGCTTAGCTGACGCGAGCCGGTGGCTACACCAGCAAATAAATTGATAAAAGACTGACCACTTTTTGGAAAACTGCCACTATCAAGCGCCACCTCAACACAGTCATTAGCCGGAAAAAAACCTGGGTTAAGTGCGTTGCTAATATGCTGCTGGCTATGCCCCCCCCAAAAGCCCGTATTCTGTAATTCATTATTTAGCAGGTTTAACACCAATTGCCCGTTTTGCTGTAAAAATGCTAACTGCCGGGTCTGGGTTGAAGCCGATTGCATTGAACTAAAGGCAGTTAAGATTAAGGCCAATAACAACAGCGCTAACAGCATGGCAATCATAATTTCAACTAATGACACTCCTCCCTGTCGACTGGTCATCCCCGGCTCCTTATCTCAGATGCAAAGCGGAGCGTCCATCTGCAGCCTCACAAGCAACTGAATTACTATTAGCCAATGCTGCACTGTGCCGCCAGCTAGCCTTAAACTCTAACTGACCGGATTGCTGCTGCACACAAAATTCAGGGGAAAATAACAAGCCATAGCCAGTACTCGCTGACTGCCATTTTTGTTGCCAACGCGACAGCAAAAATTGACGAGCATCGCTGTATTGACAGGGTGCAGCAGCGCTGCATCCTGCAGAATGCAACGTGTTATTAGCAGAAAAATCACTACTAATAGCATGACGATTAAATGCAGCGAGCTGCTGAGAAATTTCATGTGACAAGGCAACAGCGGTAGTTCGCTGGCTGGCATCAGTAACCACCTTAAGTGCCAGCAATTGTCCCGCTAGCACGCCCAGAAGCCCTACTTTTAGAATAAGCAAAGTGATCAAAACTTCGATCAATGTTGCACCGCGCTGGTGTTCCATAACGACCTCGGTTATAAACCCTTGAGTAAATAACCTTAGCAGCAACAGTTAAAATTTCAAACTTAATTTGTAATTTTTTTGCTACCAGCATTGCCGTACTGCAGCCGAGTCTGTTCCTCCCTTAGCGCCTTTTTGTCCGGTATGGCTATAAGTTAACACCCCGCAACCGTCATTTTGCGTACTGGTTGGTGTGGCTGCTAGGGTGTATGTTCTGGTACCAAGCGAATTTGCTATTACAGTAAAACCGTAGCGTTTAGACAGATCCCGGTTACATTGTAATACCGGCAAGCTAAAGCCACTGGGGTTATAAGTCATATTTTGCGTGAAGGTTCTTTCCATAAATTGTGCATATTCCAGCAAACAACCTGTTGCTGCAGCCCTGTTACTTTTCAATACATAATTTAAGTAAGAGGGGTAAGCGATTGCTGCCAATATACCGACAATAGCCACCGTCACCATCAACTCAATTAATGTGAAGCCAAATATATAACTTTTAGTTGTTTTCAATTTATCAACTCCCGCCAAGATACTCGACCAAGACGGCTGTCGGTATCAACGACTACATCAATGACTTCAGCGTTTTCCAAACCGACTTTCATAATATCCTGATAGAAAATGGGTTGTCCCGGCGCACTCTCAAAGCGCAACCCGCTGGCAGGCACACTTTGACCACCAGAGCTGACCAGGTCCTGATCATCAATTGTTTTATTACCATCAATATCAAAGAAATTACGTTTCAGTCTCGCTCCCTGATAAGGTGCAATAGCCATCACATAGCCATACCCCTCTGGCGAGCACTGATCTGATTTAGGTACCATGGTATTAAGCACCAGCGTGCTACCAATCATTTGAGGGGTAGCAACAACTCGCTCTCCGCTGTCAGGTAGATCCATAAACCAGCCACGTTTACCGTCAAGCGTCGTAACCTCACTGACCACTCTAGCAGTGCCAACATTCGTGATTACCCGTTCTGCCAGCTCATTTCTGCCAGTAATTGGTGTAGTGGCCGTAATCAAATTTTTATTTTTACCGCCGCCACTCCCGGAGCCTGTTGCGGTCAAAGGCAAAACCAAACCATACCAGCTTTGTTTTTGTGTTGAATTTTGGTCGGTTTGCTCCAGATATTTACCGGTACCGAAAAATAACCATGAGTTACCAGATAAACCATCTAATGAAATCGCTAATCCTCCGGTCACAGCCTGACGATTACCCTGGGCGTCTCTGGCAACAAACAGCGGCTGACCACTGAAAGAGACTTTGCGATCATTCGCTTTAGTAAGGTCAAACTCCCAGATATTTCCCTGCAAATCACCTGCATACACCTTTGTTACTACACCAGTGTTATCAACATCAAGTCCCTCGGGTTGAAACAAGCCATTAGGTTGGCTTGCTGAGCCCGTATGTGCGGTAATCACGATATGAGCCCCCCCATCTAACGGAATTAAGATTAATGAGGCCGTATGATTTTGGCTATTTACGCCGTTACCCAGAATGGCATACCACTTCGCGCTATTGTTTGAATCAGGCAACTTAGCAATTAGTGCCTGCCCAGTATAGAAACCGAGTTCAGGTATAGATTTCTCCCATAATACCCGGCTCGTATTAAAACTTTCAGGCCGGGTGACATCCAGCGCAAAAACGTTTTTCCCGCCACGACCACTAGTTCCTACCAGAATACTTCTCCAACTATTACCCACATACGCATCGGCCACCGTGACTGAACCGTCAACATAAAACTGATGTTGGTAATCCTTACTGGTTAATGCAGGTAACTTGGCTAACATATCATGAGGGATATAAGCGAACACTTCCTGCCCGTTCACCGCATTAAAAGCATGTAACATACCACTGTTTGAACCAACATAGACCGCCTTAGTTCTGCCCTGGTTCGTACTCAGGAAACCAGCATAACTATCGCGCTCTGTTGTCGGCCACTCGCCAAAGCGTTCATAAAAACGATTGTCCGGCTCGCCAACATAAAATGGCGCAGAGTGAGCAATATCTCCCAACACCGAAGTGCGAACCCGAAAAACACCACCGGCTTTATTCAGTTCTTTACTGCGGTCACCACGAATATAATTTACCTGATCAGCAGTAAGCGAACTTATCGCACCTTGAAACACTGCCCCCAGAGCGGTACCCACTGCTGATGAATAAAAGATGTTGCGGCTGGTCCAATCCCGGCTGTTTAAATGCTCGCTGGCTTTCCAAGCCGGTGTTTGATTGTTATTAACATTATAGCCCCACAAATCGCCAGTCCAATCGCCAGAGAAAAAACGCCCCTGGAAAATTTGTTTATTCGTTTCCAGCGAACTGGTCGCTCCTACCAGGTTGGAAGCAGATGCAACTCTGGCTACAATTTGCGAGAGCGTTTTTGATAACTCTGTAGCAAAGGTATCAGGATCGGATGCACTAAAAAACCCTCCCCGGCTATTTACTGCAGCATGTAATAAATCATCGATTTTTGCAGCCGGCAAACTTCCAAACGGATCGAGCCAACTGATGCTGCCGCCACTTGTGATCGCTGCAAAAGCAGTTTCAGGGGGTACGTTGCCGGTGACACCAAGGCCAACACCATATGTTACCATATGTTGCCAAAATGCCGGGTTCATAGTTGAGTTGGGCACATTATTGGTCATGGTTGGCTGCAAATCCGTTTTCCAGTACTTCATTGCAACATCTGCCAGACTGGCTGAATAACTGTCAGCAAAAGGTGCCTTCGGCTGATATTGATAGCTGGTATTATTTATGCCCTGTATCAGGCTCCCAGCCGTGTTATCGCTGTTTCCCACATTTGATACTGAATCCCCCTCCCAGTAACCATCGGTCATGAGTATCGTGAAGTTTTGCCGACAGGTAAGAATCTCGCTGTTGGCATCAGCAGGGTTGTTTCGCCAGGGTACCTGAGTTTGAAAATATTTCCCGGCATCATCTAAGGCTTTGCGTAACGGTGTAGCTCCTGTTGGGTTGTAACCATATAACCAGTTGATAAAATTAGTTTTACGGCTGGCAGAAAACTTATCTACTCCACTTATAACCGTATTGGTAGCATTAATGGCTCCATAGCCCACACGCATACCATCACCTTGCTGTACAAAGGCCGTACCGATCCCCGCTTTCGCCGCCATAACCCGGGTACGATAAAACGAAAACCAGTTAGCGAAATTTTGTCGCTGGGCTTCAGACACCCCGACTAAATCGTAACAACTGTTGTTATAAATATCAGCACAGCCGGTTTTAAAGCTGTAGTAAAATGCTGACCTGACTCCTACATTTGGGCTAATGGTAAAACCGTACCGTATAGAATTGCTGTGGATACCGTAATAATAGTAATCATCCATAAGAGCACGATAGCTGGTTGCTAAATTAACTTTACTGCTACTGGTGTTATAACCGTCAATCCAAGCATCGGTAAAGGTACTATTTGCAAAGCGGCTACCATCTCCCTTTAGCGGAGGTAAGTAAGTCTTGCTGGGATCAAAATAGCTTTTGTTCAAATGATTTGACGCCAGGTAAGCACGACCATTAGTTGATAAACCACATAAATTGGTAAAGCCACCAAAGCTGACTGTCGCACCACAGCTACCGAGGTTACGACCATCACTGGTTAAACGGTTTGCCAGATCGTCAGGCATAAAGCCCCAGCGCATTGACCCCGAATCATCTAATACAAACAAAATATTAGGCTCCACCGTGCTTCCCGTCTGCAATGGCACACTACTCAGATTGACTGCCGCTTCAGCCACCGCGGCAGCAAATAATAACGCTAAGCCAAACGCTAATTTTTTACTGTGGAATAGCAAATAATTTTTCATAACCACCTCAGCGCCGGTAAAGCGTTTGAATCATTACACTAGCCCGATCCGGCATATTAACTCTGGATGTGATCCGAAAAGTTTCAGCCAAACAATTTTGCGGTATCCGTGTCCCACGATCACAGCCAGGCGGCGATGGGCTGTAGCCCATATACTCAACAATATACTGTGGCGTGCCGCCTGCCTGTTGTTGAATATCGATATTAGCCGCAGCCCAGACCGTGCTGCTGTCTAGCCAACGTTCGTTATTGACAGCTAAAGGCACAGCATAAAAGCCCGTACGCATCAGCAATACTGATGCCTCTATCGGACTAGCCAGAATAGCTTCAGCTTCACGTATGCCAGCTTCAGCTATCTGAAAAATCAACTCGCGGTCATACAAATTAGCCGCCATTTTTTCCTGCAGTGTCGTACCACGCATACTGGATATCGCCAGCAGTGTTATCGCTAACAACAGCAAAAGACCAATAATCAGGGCTACTCCCCGTTGGCTACTGTAAGTTGTCATAGCCATAGTTATTCCACCCGGTTTCTTAAGGTTACAACCTGACGCAGTCGCCTTAGCTCTTCAGGCAATCCAGCATTAGTGGTAGCAGAAGTTAACAGCAAGTCGATTTCTACTGACACGACTCTGGCCCACTCATCAACACTTATCGCATTGATTTGTGAGGCAGTCTGATAGTTAACAGCACCACTTCGTAAATACCGAAACTGTAAATCAGCGACACCTTCGATAATTTCCTCAGTAACAGGCGAACTGCCAGTAACAGCAACCCTATATAACGAGTTAGTACCGCGCGGATTTTGTCCTACATACCAGGTAAGAGATTGAAAACTGAAAAGCATAGAATTTGCGGTAAACTGATAAGGAGTACCACCTAGACCGGATTCTTCACAAAGTACCGGATATCCGAGCAACTTTGTACAATTGCCTGGAGAGCCCGCCCCCGTATTATGCACAATCGTTGCATTTGATTGATTTGAATTTGTTACTTGAAAAATTGCAGAGTGGGCGGGATCACAAGCAATAAGGATATCACCGCTATTAATACCATGATTTGTGCGGTTTATCTTAAATTGCGCAGAGTTTGCATTGTGTGTCTCTACATTAAGACTACGTCCACCTCCAAACATAACCTGCAATGCATCGGTACCGGCAACCTGAGCTGGCGAGAAAGTTGTTGGTCCTGCACTATCATATCCCCGGATACCGTTACTCCAGGTCGCCCACCAATCTGATGCTACATTATTCTTTAACGTGTTTGCCATGGTGACGCTATTTGTACAACCATTAAAACCAGCACTGCGAATATCCCTAGCCATTAGTTGAGATGCGGCCCGGACATTTTCCTGTACCTCTGATAAGGCTTGGTTCACCCGATAGGTTTGTTGATTTGCCAAAAAGACGCCAATAACACCGCCAGTCAGTATCAATCCCAGGGTCATGGCGATCATTAATTCAACCAAAGATAACCCTCTATTATTGGAAGGCAGCCACATCATAAACTAAACCTCGTATGCATACTCATACTGGAACTTCCTTGAATGCCGCGGCTATCATCCCAGCGGATTCGAACTTCACAAAGATTGGCACTGCAAGTAATTTCGCCACAGGCCGTATTACCAAATTTTTGTTGCAACTGCGTATGCCAGATAGCCATTTCAACGCCCACAATACCACTACTAGGCAAAGCGGCAGTACACCCCTTATTAAAAGCACCAGCTCTAGCTTGCGCACGGTTAGCTCGCATAACCTCTTGCATGGAGTCCATAAAAATAACAGCCTGAGTTCGATCATAGGCACTTTGGTTACTTTTGATGCTGGCATTTTGTAACCCGGCCAGTCCGAGTAAACCGATACCTAATACCAATACGGTAATCAATACTTCAAGCAAGGTGAAACCTTGTTGCTTCAGATAATTTTTTGGTCGACTTCCATCAATCTTGTCAATGTTAGTTTCTTGCATTATTGATATCTCAAGGTGCGCCACAACCACTAACCGCCTTTTTACTAACACTGGCGCGGCCACCTGACACATAAGTAATATCACGGGTATTGTCAGATAACTGTGCTGAAGTAATACATAAACGCAAAGTGCCGGAGATGGCGCTATTACTGGTTGAACGGATAAATCCCTCGGCATTAAACCTGAGCACCGGATGGGTGCCATTAACAGTTAAAGCGGAATCAAACATTATTTGGCGTAGTAATACGGCAGTACCTGAATTAGCAGGTTGCATCACCAGTAAACCCGGCCACTTACCGCTCGCGTTGTCGCAAGCCACACCCGCAGCGTTGCTTTTACAGACTTCAATATTGCGATTTAGACGAATGGCCTCGCTACGGGCGAAATGCATAGCGGATAAGGCTTCATTGGCTGGGCCACTGACCCGGCTGGCAGCAATCATGCCCGAAAATGAAGGCACAGCTATGGTCAAGGCAATGCCCAATACGGCAACTGCAACCATTAACTCAACTAAGGTTAAACCACGCTGTCTGACGTTACTTCTAATGCCGGTTACCACGATAAATTCCCTAGCTTGAATACCTACGTTAACTTTAACGCAGATAATGTTGACAAGCAGTTTTTTCAGATAAGAGGTTAGATTTACCGACCAGCGGTAGAGAAACTAGATAGCGAGCGCCAAGCGCACTGCACTTAACAAACGTCGGCTGACTTCAAGTAAGGTATCACACTGCTGTAGCACAACATAATGACGATTATTTTTCTGCACCAAGGCTTTGAAAAATAATTTGTTAATTACCAGACTGCGATGAATGCGTAATAATGTTTGGGGGTAACGGTCAAGTAGTTGCTGCAAACTTTGCTCAATCAACAACTCTTCGTCGCTACTAGCGACAGCTTTGACATATTTGTCTTCCGCTTTAAAATAACAAATTTGCCGCAGTGATAACTGCCTGCGCACACCACCATATTGGCCAGAAATCAGTTTTGTCATTTTACCTGCTGGCTCAGGGTTCAATATAGACGGTTTGTCCAGCCGAGCCACCGCTTGTGCCAATCTGGCACTATTTACAGGTTTCAGTAAATAATCTAACGGCGCAGTATTGTAAGCATCCAGTGCATATTCGGGATGAGCAGTTACATAAATTAATGCCGGTGGCAGAGAAACGGCGGTTAAATGCTCTGCCAGCTCCATACCACTAAGCCCAGGCATCGCTATATCAAGAAAGACCACCTCGGGTCGATATTGCTGGTTTAATTGCTGTGCTTGCTCAGCATTTTCGGCTAACAGCAGTTGCTCAAACACCTCAAGTTCCGTTAGCAGGCGCCTCAGCCTGGCTCTGGCCAGCGGCTCATCATCTACAATTAGTGCTTTCATAGAAACCTTAAACCTCTGCGACTGGTAATACCAACTTTACACGGAAGTGATTATCAAGGCGACGACAGCTAAACTGCTGACGCTCACCATAGAGCAATTCTAATCGCGCCTGAATATTCTGCAACGCCAAACCATTCTGTTGCCTTACCGAGCTAATACCATCACATAAAGGGTTAGTTAGTACTATCGCTATCTGCTTTCTGCTGAGAACAACTTCCAATCGAATAACAACGGCTACCTTACTCGGCTCAATACCGTATCTCACAGCATTCTCTACCAATGGTTGTAACGTTAACGCCGGTAATTTTACCATCGGCAAAACAGCAGGTAAGTGCCATTCGATTTGTAATTTTTCTCCTAAGCGCCATTGCTCCAATGCCAGATACTTTCTAACCAGCTGCAACTCTTGCTCTAAAGACAATAAGCTGCCTGCTTGCATCGCAGCACGGAACAAGTCGGCTAGATCCAGCAATGCCTGTTCAGCGTCTGCCGGAGATTGATGCACCAATTCAGCTAAAGCATTTAAACTGTTGAAAAGAAAATGCGGTTGGATCCGAGCCTGAAATGCATCCAACTCTGCAGAGCTTTGCGCTGCTATCAGCCTAGCTCGTTCTGCGTGAATTAACACCAGTTGACCTGCCAGTAAGCCAACAACCAGCGCAAGTATCAGATTGGCCGACACAAAGTGTTCAAAAACCAGGTTTTGCCCAAATGCCTCTGGAAATCCATGCCAGACAATCCATGACAAGCTCAACGTCACCAACAGAAGTACCAGACAAATCACAAACAGCGCCAAACTTAGCGAACGCTTAGCTAACTTAGGTAGGAACGGACAAAGTACTCCGATACTGAGCAGAGTGATCCAATGCGTACAAAGGGAAATAATCCCCAACCTATACCAGGGATCAGTAGATAGTCCAGGCGAAAAGGCCAGTAAAATCGCTACGGCCTGCGCCAGCACCAGTAGCCGGAACAACATTTTGCCCCGACATAATGACGGATATTGCCAAAGCTGCAGGTGAGTTTTTCTGACAGCCCGTGACATACTAGTCGGTCTTAACGCAACTCAGCCGGGATGGCAAACACCACATTTTCTTCGCGGCCGGTGGTTTCAGTAACGGTATTTCCCCCCCACATTTTTAACTGGCTAATCACATCTTGCACCAGTACTTCCGGCGCCGATGCGCCTGCGGTGACCGCAACCCGCTTAATGCCGGTTAACCAACTTTGCTGAATATCATTGGCGGTATCAATTAAATACGCCGTACAGCCCAATTTTTCAGCTAACTCGCGTAACCGATTGGAGTTACTGCTATTTTTAGCTCCGACAACCAACATCAGTTCGGCTTTGGCGGCCAGCTCGCGCACTGCATCCTGGCGGTTTTGCGTGGCATAACAAATATCATCTTTGCGTGGGCCTTCAATATCCGGAAAACGCGCCCGCAGTGCATCTATCACATCAGCAGTATCATCTACAGACAAGGTCGTTTGACTACTGTAACTCAGCTGCTGTGGATTCTTTACCTGTAGACGCTGCACATCCTCTACCGACTCTACCAGATAAATGCCACCGTTCGCATTGCTGTATTGCCCCATGGTACCTTCGACTTCCGGGTGACCAGCATGACCAATCAAAATACATTCGGTGCCTTTGCGGCTGGCACGGGTCACTTCCATATGTACCTTTGTCACTAATGGACAAGTGGCGTCAAATACTTTTAGACCACGCTTTTTCGCGTTTTCCCGCACTGCTTGCGACACGCCGTGTGCACTAAAAATCACAATTTGATCGTCGGGTACTTCATCCAGCTCATCTACGAACACGGCGCCGCTGCGACGTAAGCCATCGACCACAAATTTGTTATGCACCACTTCGTGGCGTACATAGATTGGATGTGGAAACAACTCCAATGCGCGCGCAACAATGCTGATCGCGCGGTCAACTCCTGCGCAAAAACCACGTGGATTGGCTAATAAAATATCCATCTTTAACTTACCTGTACTATTTCCACATTAAAGGTCAGCGTTTGACCAGCCAGCGGATGATTAAAATCAACAGTGACCGAGTCACCCACCACTTCGCGCACCAACCCCGGCAATTCAGAACCATCAGGCATAGCAAAGCCAATAATAGTACCGACTTTGGCTGGCGCATCGGCCGAAAACTTACTGTGATCCAGATAATAAATATTGTCTGGGTTGGGCATACCGTAAGCATCCCCAGGCGCCAGAGTGAAGGTTTTCTTCGCCCCTACCGTTAACCCTAACAGTTCTGCCTCAAAAGCCGGCGAAAGACTGCCATCGCCCATCTGTAGTTTGGCCGGTTTATTGTGTACCCGAGTACTTTCAGCGGCACTGCCATCAGACAGCTTAATATCAAAATGAAACACCACTGTGCTGCTGTTACTGATGATATTGTGAATCACACTGCTACTTTCGCTCATTTTTTAACTCCGCTGTCACTGCTAAAACTATCCCAGATTAGCAGCGCCGCACCAATACAGATCACCGAGTCCGCAATATTAAACGCTGGATAATGCCAGTTTTGATAGTAGAGGTGAAAGAAATCAATAACATAACCATAGACGCTACGATCAATTAAATTACCGATAGCCCCGGCTAACACCAAGCTGAGTGCCAAACTTAATTTGGTTTGGCTGCGATTAAGCCGGCTCATCCAGATAGCAATTACCACGCTAATGCCCACCGCAATGCCAGTAAAAAACCAGCGCTGCCAACCCCCAGCATCACTTAAAAACGAGAATGCCGCGCCATAATTACGCACATAAGTCAGGTTGAAAAATGGCAACAACTCAATTGAATCATAAAGCGCCATCTGCTGATGTACCAGTTGCTTGGTCAGTTGATCCAAGACAATCAATAGTAGGATCAACCACCACCAACGCCAGGCGGTTTGCTTAAATAACTGCATTAGGCAAATTCCCTTGTTTCGCCCTCACCGCTGACATTACTGACACAACGCAGGCAAATACCCGGGTTAGCGGTATCCGCACCTACATCATGGCGGTGATGCCAACAACGCTCACATTTCGCTGCAGTAGAAGCAGCAACCAAAACACTTAAGCCTTTCATTTCCGTCGCTACTGCTGCAGCATCGGCAGTCTCAGTGCTGACTTTAGCAGTGGAGGTTATCAGTACAAAACGTAACTCATCACCTAACCTTGCCAGCGCTTCTGCCAACTCAGGTACGGCATACAAGGTCACTTCGGCTTGCAGTGACGCACCAAGCTTGTCTTCCCGACGGGCACTTTCCAGCACCTTATTCACTTCATCCCGCACTTGCAGCAATTGTTGCCAGAAAGCATCACTGAACTTGCCTGCAGGAATGCCGGCAAAGCCCTGATACCAAACATCGGTAAATACAAAAGGTGCAGTCTGCCCTGGTAAGGCTTCCCAAATCTCTTGCGCGGTAAAGCTCATAATGGGGGCCATCCAACGCACCATCGCCTGCGCAATATGATACAGCGCGGTTTGGCAACTACGACGAGCCTGGCTGTCTTTATGCGCGGTATACTGCCGGTCTTTAATCACATCTAAATAGAAGCTGCCCAGCTCTACCGTACAGAAGTTCATCAGTTTTTGGCTCACCTGATGGAACTGATAGTTATCATAGGCATCGACAATTTCTTGTTGCAGCTGTGCCGCGCGATTAACCACCCACAGATCCAACTCAACCAATTGCTCAAATGGCAATAAATCTGTTGCTGGCTCAAAGCCATTCAGATTCGCCAGTAAGAAACGCGCCGTGTTGCGAATACGGCGATACTTATCGGCCGCACGATTGAGGATTTCATCCGATACCGTCATCTCAGAGGTGTAATCGGTGGTGGCTACCCAAAGCCTTAAGATATCAGCACCGAGCTTGTTCATTACATCTTGTGGTGACACCACATTACCCAGCGACTTTGACATCTTGCGGCCTTCACCATCCACAGTAAAGCCATGGGTCAGTACCTGCTTATAAGGCGCCATACCTTTAATGCTTACGCCCGTCATTAACGATGACATAAACCAGCCACGATGCTGATCCGAGCCTTCCAGATACAAATCTATTTGCGCAGCGCCATTAAATTCAGGCCGGGCATCAACCACCGCAGCATGAGTGACGCCAGAGTCAAACCAGACATCCAGCGTATCGGTTACCTTAGTGTATTTGGCCGCATCGGCGCCTAATAGCTCAGTGGCCTCTAAATCGAACCAGGCTTGAATACCACCTTGCTCGACCCGTTTGGCCACTTGCTCAATTAAGTTAGCGGTATCCGGATGCAACGCACCGGTATCTTTATCGACAAAAAGCGCAATTGGCACACCCCAGGTACGCTGACGCGAGATACACCAATCTGGCCGCCCCGCCACCATATTTTCAATGCGCTGTTGGCCCCAGTCCGGGATCCAACGAGTTTGTTCAATTTGTGCCAGTGAAGTCTGACGCAGCCCTTGCTGCTCCATGCTGATAAACCACTGCGGCGTAGCACGGAAAATAATCGGCGTTTTATGGCGCCAGCAATGCGGATAACTATGTTTGTAGGCTTTGTGCACTAACAAGGCACCATGCTCTTTTAAGGCTTCAACCACAGAATCGTTGGCCTTAAACACATGCTGGCCAGCAAACAGCGGGGTATCCGGCAAATAGACACCGTTTGCGCCTACCGGGTTAGCCACTTCTAAGCCATACTTTTGCCCCACCACAAAGTCTTCCTGACCATGGCCCGGCGCAGTATGCACGCAGCCAGTACCTGAATCAGTTGTAACGTGTTCGCCTAACACAACAGGCACAGTAAAGTCATACAGGGGGTGTTGTAGCTTAACGAGATCCAGTTCGGCCCCTTTACAGAAGCCCAAGGCGTGATAATGCTCAATATTGGCGCGAGCCATCACCTCTTTTACTAAATCGGTGGCTAAAATTAGCCGCTCAGCGCCATTGGGACCCTGTTCAACCTGTACTAAGGAATAGCTGAGTTCCGCGTTCACGGCCACTGCGCGGTTAGCTGGAATGGTCCATGGCGTGGTAGTCCAAATCACAATAGAGATCGGCCCCTGACCACGATGATCGGTCGGATGATCAAATTTGTCGGCTACAGCCTCATCCACCACTTTAAAGCGCACATCAATAGCTGGTGACAGTTTATCTTGATATTCTACTTCAGCTTCGGCCAGCGCAGAACCACAGTCGGTACACCAGTGCACCGGCTTAAAGCCTTGCAGCAAATGACCATTACCGATGATTTTACCTAAGCTGCGGATAATATTCGCTTCGGTGTCAAAATCCATAGTGCGATAAGGCTTATCCCAATCACCAAACACACCAAGGCGAATAAAGTCGGTACGCTGGGCATCAATTTGCGTTAAGGCATATTCCCGGCATTTCTGCCGAAACTCGGCTGGCGTTAATTTTACACCCGGTTTGCCATATTTCTTTTCAACCACCAGCTCAATGGGTAAGCCATGACAATCCCAACCCGGCACATAGGGCGCATCAAAGTCCGATAAGGTTTTCGCTTTAACAATAATATCTTTTAGGATTTTATTAACGGCATGACCGATATGAATATTACCGTTGGCGTAAGGAGGGCCATCGTGCAGAATAAACGTTTTCTTACCTTTTTTGGCCGCGCGGATCTGGCCGTATAAATCAGCCTCGGTCCACTTTTTCAGCATTTGCGGTTCGCGCTGCGCCAAATTAGCACGCATCGCAAAAGCCGTTTCCGGTAAATTCAGGGTATGCTTGTAATCGCTCATCCGTTTCGGTTCCATTAAGTGAGTGAGTTCAGCAGCGCGGGCTGCTGACTAAAATATTGTTTAGCCGCTGCTGCATCGGCAGCAATCTGCTGTTTTAAAGCATCCAGACTGGCAAAGCGTTGCTCTGCTCTAAGCTTATGCCGCAGCACAACCTCAATCTGAGTGCCATATAAATCCTGATTAAAATCAAATAAATGTGCTTCTAATTGCTCACGCACGCCCTGCACTGTTGGGCGATTACCGATATTTGCCACCCCTTGAAACTCGCCAAAGCAAGTGCGGGCACTAATGGCATACACGCCAGAAACCGGTAACTTGCGCCGGTAAAGCCACACATTAGCCGTAGGGAAGCCCAGATCCCGGCCTAGTTTACGGCCATGCCGCACACGCCCCGTTAGCGTAAAAGGCCGCCCTAGCATCGTCTCTGCTAATTGCAGTTGATCTTGCTCCAACGCCTGCCGGATTAAGGTACTACTGACGCGCTGCTGGCCTAATTTTAAGCTGGAGGTGCTATTTAAACCAAAACCAAATTGCTGTGCAGCCTGTGTTAACAAAGCAAAATCACCACTGCGGTTTTTACCAAACTGAAAATCGTCACCAACAATTAAGTGCTTTACGCCCAGCTTGTTCAGCAACAAATTCTCAATAAACTGCTCGGGAGCTTGCGCTGCAAAAGCACGGTTAAAGCCGACACAAAGCAGCCGATCAATCCCCAGGGCTGCGAGCGCCTGATACTTCTCGCGAAAGCGGCTAATTCTGGCGGGCGCAGCGCTACCGATAAATAATTCCAGCGGTTGCGGTTCAAATACCATCACGCAGGAAGGTAATTGCTGCGTTACTGCTAGCTGTTTTACCTGCGCTAACACCGCCTGATGCCCCACATGTACACCATCAAAGTTACCAATGGTTAGCACACAGCCTTGGTGTCTGGGTAAAATATTATGGATACCGCGAATTAACTCCATGCCTGCCTTACACTTTGCCTGCGATTGCATATAAACCCAACATTATACCCCGTTCACCCTTGGCTTTCAGCAACAGTTTTAGCTTTAAAATCTGCTGGTCGGATCCCAAACAACAACAGCAACACAAAATAGCCCACTACGGCGCCAATACAAAGCAGACTCAGTTGCAAAATTTGTTTAGACAAACTGAGTGCAGTCCACACCGACAACGCAGGGCTAAAGTAATATAAAACAGCAGCCATTAGTATGCTGGCCAGCGCAAATTTTGCCAGAAAAATCAAACTGCGACAGCTCAGTTGATATACACCGCGCAGTTTTAAACCGCGATACAGCAAATAAGCGTTTAAGCTGGCGGATAAAGCCGTGGCCAGTGCCAGCCCCACATAGCTCATAAAAGGGGCCAACATCAGGTTCAGTCCCATATTGGCGACCATGGCGATAATACCAATACGTACCGGCGTTTTAATATCTTGCCGGGCATAAAAGCCCGGCGCTAACACTTTAATCAGCATATAGCTTAACAAACCACAGGCATAAGCCACTAAACTGTACGACACCATCAGTACATCATTTTCGGTAAATTCACCGCGCATAAATAACACGGCAATAATCGGCTGCGCCAGGATCATCAAGGCGAACATGGCCGGTAAGCCAAACATAGCAACAAAACGAAAAGCCCAATCCAGCGTGTTAGAAAACTGGCTGGCATCGGCTGTGGCATGATGCCTGGATAAATTAGGTAAGATCACGGTGGCAATAGCAATACCAAACAGACCTAGCGGAAATTCAATTAAGCGATCAGAGTAATATAACCAGCTTACTGCGCCGGTTAATAAAAATGAAGCAATTACCGTATCAAGCAATAAGTTGATTTGGCTAACCGAGACGCCAAATAATGCGGGTAGCATTAGGGTACGAATTTTTGTGACGTTTTCATCACGCCAGCCCCAGCGTGGCAGTACCAACAAACCGGCTTTGGCCAAAAAGGGTAATTGAAACAGCAGTTGCACTGCACCGCCAATAAACACGCCCCAAGCCAGTGCCAGCGCAGGTTCACTCAGTGTTGGCGCCATATACAAGGCGCAACCAATAATGGCAATATTTAAAAACACCGGGGTAAAGGCCGCTACCGCAAACTTATTATAGGTATTTAAAATAGCGCCACTGAATGCCACTAGAGAAATAAACCACAAATACGGAAAGGTAATTTTCAGCATCAGGCTGGCCATTTCAAATTTATGGGCATCGGGGCCATCATTTAGCCATTCAATAAACCAGCCCATACCGAATAACAATGCCAGCAGTGGCGAGGCTATTACCCCAAATAATGTGACTAAAGTCACAATAACCCCAAGGGTCCCGGCAACTTTAGCTACCAACTCTCGGACGGCATCGTCACCATGTTTGGCTTTTACCTCACTCAGTACCGGTACAAAAGCCTGCGAAAAAGCGCCCTCTGCAAATAAGCGGCGTAAAAAGTTCGGAATGCGATTAGCAAAAAAGAACACATCAGCTGCGGCACCCGCACCAACAAAGTTGGCAACTACCACATCGCGGATTAAACCAAGTACCCGTGATATCAGCGTCATAAAGCTGACAATCAGCCCCGATTTTAATAATTTTCCTGACACGCCCAGCTCCTTAAATTGTTGCGGCGCTATTTTCACCCGTTAGGCTAACCAATTACCAGTAGTAAGCCTAATTTAATTCCGGGCCTTTTCGCGGAAAGCATTTGACAATGGCACAGTAAATAGGCATATTATGCGGCCTTTAAAGAGTCCGGTTTTAGTTTTTAGGAGTGTTACCTTGGCTAACATTAAGTCTGCTAAGAAGCGCGCAATACAATCAGAAAAACGTCGTCAGCAAAACGCCAGTCAACGTTCTATGATGCGTACTTTCATCAAGAAAACCTACGCAGCAGTATTAACTGCTGACGCAGTAGCTTCTCAGGAAGCGTTCAACAAAATGGTACCTGTTATTGATCGTATGGCGGCCAAAGGTCTGATCCATAAGAACAAAGCAGCTCGTCATAAAGCTCGTTTAAACGCCCATGTAAAAGCGTTAAAAACTGCTTAATTGACAGCAACAAACAAAAAAGCCAGCGCAAGCTGGCTTTTTTGTTTGTTTATTTTTCAGCCGCAACTGATTACTGCTAGCAGCTTGGTGAAAGCCAGTGATTGTTGATGCCTTTACTGGCGACAGCAACAATCACGCTACAGCGTTTGGGCTTAATCTTCGCAATATAATTTATGCAAGAGCGCAATTAACGCTTCGGCTTCACTACTATTTAGCTGATAAAACACCGTTTGCGCTTCCTTACGGGTTTTAACCAGTTTGTGCCGACGCAACAATGCCAAATGTTGAGATAAGGCTGACTGGCTTAAATCCAGCTTTTCATTAATCTCACCAACTGACATCTCTCCTTGCAGCAGATGACATAAAATTAATAACCGCCGTTCATTGGACACGGCTTTAAGTAATTTCACGGCTTCTGCTGAATTTTTCAGCATATCCTCTAAATTCATGTTTTAACACCGTTTACTTGACTGAAAATACTCTGGCAACATCACCACAAGATAATGTCCAGCATGCTCTGACTATAAATTACAACAATGGTTGCACCAGGTTAGAGATACGTTCTGCGGTAAAAGGTTTCACCACAAAAGCCTGGGCGCCACCGGCTACCGCTGCTTTCAGGTTGTCCACACTGGAATAAGCTGAAATCATAAAGATGTGTGAGTGTTGATCACAACGCCGGAATCGCTCTAACAGTACCTTACCATTTATGTCTGGCAGCTGAATGTCTAAAAAAACCAGTTGCGGTTGTTCTTGCACAAAGATCGTTTCAGCACTGGCGCCATCAGCAGCTTCAAATACCTGACCTACGCCAAGTTCTCGCAGGATTCGCTTTAAATATAACCTTACTGCAACGGTATCATCGACTACCAGTGCAGTTAATGCCAAGTTGGTGGGTGGGGTTTCAAAAGGTTGTAGCTCTTTTGCTTGCATCCCTGAAGCGACTCCTTGTTGGCTATCCGGACAAAACAGAGTTCCGGCGCGTAAACTGGGTTTAATTCCCTAAACATGTTACATTCGATGCTAATGTAGCAATAGTAAGGCAGAATGAAAACATGAAATTGTGGTTAACAACAATATTAGCAGCTTTTAGCCTGAATATGCAGGCGGCGTCTTTAAAACTGGATAAAGATTTGGCTTATGAGCTGGTCGAATCCTTAACGGTAGAAGTGGGTCCCCGACTGGCGGGCACTGAAGCCGATCTGCGCTCAGTCGTCTGGGCAGAACGGCAGTTGCAGCAGTTGGGATTTGATAAAGTATGGCGCGAACCCTTCGAAATGCTGTACTGGGAACGCGGTCAAGCCCGTCTCACGGTCGCCGCGCCCTTTAATCAATCGCTGGTGGTAACCGCCTTGGGTGGCTCAGTGGGTACCCCTTTTGATGGCATTAGCAGCCAGGTAGTGATGTTTAATACCCTGGAAGAACTAACCCAGGCAAACGCCGCGGACGTTAAAGATCGTATCGTCTTTATTAACCATGCACTGGAACGAGATATTCGCGGTGGTTTTTATGGGCAGGTGGTAGGAGGCCGCGCCCGGGGTGCGGTAGAAGCGGCTAAACTAGGCGCAAAGGCTATTGTGATTCGTTCTGTAGGTAGCAGTAACAACCGCTTTGCCCATACTGGCCAGATGCGTTATGAAGACGGTATTGAGCGGATCCCGGCAGCCGCAATCTCCGTACCCGACGCCCAGCAGTTGAGTAAAATGCTGGCAATCAACCCAGAGCTGACGCTTAGCCTGCAAATGAGCAATAATTTACCCGGCACAGTAACCAGCCACAATGTCATTGCTGAAATTACTGGTAGCAAAAGACCCGATGAAATTGTGCTAATCAGCGCGCATTTAGACTCCTGGGATGAAGGTACCGGTGCCTTAGATGATGGCGCTGGTGTTGGTATCGTGATGGCTACCGCCGCCCTGTTAAAGCAAGAAAAGCCAGAGCGTACTATTCGTGTGGTGCTGTTTGGTAATGAAGAAGGTGGTCTGATTGGTGCACGGGCCTATGCAGCTCGGCATCATCAACAATTAGCCAAGCATGTTTTTGCTTCAGAATCCGATTTTGGTGCTGGCCGCATCTGGCGTTTCGATACTGGTATGGGTGAGCAAGCACTGAGTTTTGCCCGCGAATTACAAAAGAAACTGGCGCCGCTGGGTATTGCGATGGGGCCCAATACGGCATCAGGCGGTCCCGATGTCTCAATATTAAAGGCGCAGGGTGTGCCAGTTGCCAGCTTAATGCAAGATGGTACAGATTACTTTGATTATCACCATACGCCTAATGATACGCTGGATAAAATTGATCCGGCAGCACTAAGACAAAACTTAGAAGCCTGGTTAATTATGACGCGGGAAATCGCTAATAGTCAGGTAAACTTGCGCCAATAGCTATACAACAGCGACGGTGATAAAACTGATTTAACCTGGCGGTACGTTAAATGACAGCCAGGTTACAGTCATTAGAAAATCTAATCTGAAATCTGCAATATTCCTCAGTTGAGTAAATACTCTGCACTGCTCATAATGCGCGCAATTAAACACCGCGCTTTTGGAGCTTTATCATGGAAAATCTGATCTACGACATTATTAGCTGGGTTGGTCTTACCATTTGTATCGGCGCATTTTTTATCAAAGATGTATTCTGGCTAAGATTAGCTACATTAATAGGTTGTAGTTTGTTGTTTGTCTATTACAGCCATATTGCCATTCCGCAAGGCGTGATCTCTAACCTGCTGGTACTATTGATAAATGCTTATTTTTTATTGCGCTTTGCTAGTGCACGGAGAAAGGCTCAGCTTGCAGCGTCTAAAAATGACCTTGCCACGGCAAAACTGACAACGCAAACAGAATAGGCGCTTTTGCCAACCCAAGCGGCAGGCTATACTATAAGCTTGGTAGTTTGTGTTGGAGTAAAGCATGCAGCATGATGAGTTTGAGCTGTTTCTACAAGAAATGGCTGATGTAAAACCTTTACCACAAGACGCCGTTTTACAACTCAACGGGGAGTTCAGTCCAACGTTGGCGCAACAAGCCAGACGCAAGGCTGCTGAGCAGGAAATGGAGTACGACCCGCACTACTTAAGTATGGAATATGTTGATTTGGTAAAACCGGACGATGTATTCGCTTATTGTAAAGATGGCGTACAACAAGGTGTTTACCGTAATCTGCGTTTAGGTAAGTATCAACTTGATGCCACCCTTAATTTACTTGGCAAAACCTTGTTAGAAGCACGCAGCCAATTACAACAATTTATTACTGATTGTCACCAACGTGGTGTTAGAACCTTACTGCTTCAGCATGGTATGGGCCGTAATAGCAAACCTCACCCGGCTATTTTACGCAGCTATGTGTTTAAGTGGCTGCCAAATTTTCCTGAAGTACTCGCCGCTCATACGGCGCAACGGCAACATGGTAGCTATAGCGCAACCTATGTGTTACTGCAGAAGAATGCTGAACAAAAGCGCGAAAATCGCGAGCGGCACAGTAAAAGATAAGTGACCTACCGAAAAGGCTTACAGATAAAAATAAAGGGCTGCGTAACAGCCCTTTATTTTTTACAGCAACCAGGTTACTGTTTCAGCCTTGGTAAAAAACGCTGACAAAGCCATCACCAGCACAGCAATAGCGAGTGTGGTAAAGCCAAAACCACGATTGGACGCTTTACTCATAAATGCCCCTCAATCCACTTTATTATTGTTATATAAAACTGCTAATCACCGCCTAAGATCAGTAGCAGAATCAGTGTAATAAAGATATTGCTAAGTTACAATAGCTGTATTTTTAACCAGCTTCTTTGTTAACGCTAATAACCTTGCTGTAAATTCACCTGATTAAGTAAAGGTAAGCCTTTATTACTACGCTGATAGTTTTCTACAATCTGGGCCACTACCGTATCAACTCGGGTTACCGCTGAGATATGAGGTGTCAGCAAAATCGCAGGATGTGACCAAAAAAGATGAGCTGTAGGTAAGGGCTCCTGCCGAAATACATCTAAACAGGCGGCTTGTACCTGACCGCTGTCCAGTGCCGCTAATAATGCATGGTCATCAACAATAGCGCCGCGAGCCACATTGATTAGAATAACTCCCGGTTTCATCATGGCAAACACCTCGGCATTAAGCAGGTTTTCAGTTTGCGCGGTTAGGGGTAACAAGCAAATAACTAAATCTGCCTCAGCTAAGGCCTGCGGTAACTGTGCTAGACCTGCATAACAACTGACGCCAGCCAGTTGGCGTGCGCTTCTGGCCCAGCCAGTCACCTGATAGCCCTGCTTTTGAAAGTGTAATGCCGCGGCAGTACCTAACTCACCTAATCCCAAGACACATAACTTACTCATTTTACGCGGCCCTTTGGGACGCCACTGTTTTTGTTGCTGTAAAGCAGCAAAGGTATCCAAACGCAAACGATAGTAGCTTTCAAGACCGCTTAGGTACTGCAGCATACTTGCTGTTAATGCCGGGTCGACAATCCGCGCTAGAGGCAGTACGGGTAGCGTAGGATCAGCCAAAATCCCATCAACTCCTGCACCAAAACTTTGTAACGCTTTTAAGGCAGGTAAAGCGGCCACGGCACCCGCAGGCTGTTTCCATAACACGGCAAAAGTGACCTCTGCCGGTGCAGTTAACTCTGGCCAAATTTCAATACGGGTATCTGGCAGGACATGCTGCAAACGTTGTTGTAAATCGTCCAGTTTTCGGTCGGGGATAATCAGCGCTATTGACACCTAAGCTCCTTACTATTGCTACATGAATATATTGCCGACTTTAGCATATTCGCTGCAGTCGCCGCGAATACCTGATTTGATAGATTCAGAAAATCGCCATAAAACTGCCACCGCATTGTCATACTCGGCACTTAGCCTTGGCTGCAGCAAAAGCGCCAAGGAGCCAGTTCATGTTAAATGTCGAACAAATGATTCAGCAACAACTCCCCACGGTGTCACAAAAACCCTGGTTGTATGGCCCGGTAAAGGGCATGCTTAGCTATCTGTTACATGAACAGGAGTTTCAAGCTTTTACCAAACGCTATCCGCATTTGCAGGGCTTAGAGTTTGTAGAACAAGTGTTGGACTATTTTAACTTTAGCTATGCAGTTCGTGATAACGAACTGGAACGGATCCCCTCTTCTGGCCGCGTAGTGATTATTGCCAATCATCCTATCGGTTCACTGGATGGGCTGGCATTGCTAAAGCTGGTCAGTGATATCCGGCCTGATGTTAAAGTGCTGGCCAACCAGCTGTTAATGGCCATTGAACCGCTACATAATTTGTTATTACCAGTAAACAATATGCAAGGCGGTACCGAGCGGCGCCGACTTGATGCTATTCAGCAACATCTGGCAGCCGAAGGCGCGCTTATTTTGTTTCCAGCAGGTGAAGTGTCGCGGTTAAAACCTAATGGGATCCGTGATGGCAAATGGCATAGCGGTTTTTTGCGTTTTGCCACTCAGGCCAATGCTCCTATTTTGCCAGTCTATATTGATGGTCGTAACTCTCTGTGGTTTTACAGCGCATCGATGCTCTATAAGCCCCTTTCCAGCATCTTGTTGGTAAAAGAGATGTTTAAGCAAAAGCAAAAAACCATTGGTATGCGTATTGGCGAGCAGATCCCCTGTGACAGCTTTACCCATTTAGCACTTGAGCTACCCGCAAAAATAAAGCTGTTCAAAAAACACCTATACCGCTTAGCCAAAGACAAACCGGCTTTATTTAAAACCCAAAGTGCTATTGCCCACCCGGAAGAACGGAAGGTGCTGAAAAAAGCCATAGAGGGCTGTCAGTTACTGGGTGAAACCGGTGATGGCAAATTGATTTATCTGTACCAGCATCAACAAAGCTCACCAATACTGCGTGAAATAGGCCGCTTACGCGAGCTGGCTTTTCGAGCGGTGGGAGAAGGGAGCGGCTTACGCCGTGATATTGACCGCTTTGATAGTCATTACCAACACTTGATCCTCTGGGATAAAGAAGATTTGGAAATCGTTGGCGCCTATCGCTTTGCGGATACCGCAAAAACCCTGGCCGAACAGGGTACTGCCGGGCTTTATACGTCATCACTTTTCCAATTTAGCGATAAGATGCAACCTTACTTAGCACAAGGACTGGAACTGGGCCGCAGTTTTGTGCAGCCTCGTTATTGGGGTAAACGTAGCCTGGAGTATTTATGGTACGGCATTGGTGCCTATTTACGGCAAAATCCGCAGTTGCGCTATTTGTTTGGCGGCGTCAGCTTGTCGAACAGCTATCCGAAAGCAGCCCGTGATCTGATGGTGTATTTTTACTCCTTGTATTTTAGCGATGACCAGCATACTGCGATATCCAATTGCCCTTACCATTTACCACAACCGGTGTTACAGGCGCTGCAAAGTCATTTCTGTGGTAACAACTATACTGAAGACTTTGTGCAGCTAAAGCTTTTGCTTGCTAATATGGGGGTGAGCATTCCAACGCTGTACAAGCAATACAGTGAACTATGCGAACCTGGTGGGGTAAAGTTTTTAGCCTTTGGTACCGATCCCGATTTTGCCGATTGTATTGATGGCTTGGTACTAGTGGACATTAATCAAATTAAAGTCAATAAAAGAGCAAGGTATTTGGAATAGCATCCTGCTTTTGGTGAGTGTAAAGGTTGCGTAAAGTTCAGCTGCGATTCAGCCAATTCCCCCTATAAGTTGGTTATTTCCTGTTCAAATTACTGCGGCACTGCGTACACACTGCAAAGCGCTATCAGTAAGGAGGCTTTATGCAAGTCCAGCGTACTTTGCACCAAATATTTATTATAGCGCTATTGCTGTTTGGCAGTGGTTGCACTTCTGCAGCACAAAGCAACCAAACGAACACCGAGTTTAGTGAAGCGGAACTGGATCAAATGTTAGCGCCGGTCGCGCTATACCCAGACAGTGTGCTAACCCATGTGTTGATTGCAGCTACTTACCCACTGGAAGTGGTACAGGCGGCACGCTGGCTAGAGCAAAATCCGGGGCTGTCCGGTGAGGCAGCGGTAGATGCGGCCAGCGGACAAGACTGGGACCCCAGTGTGCAGGCGTTAGTCGCCTTTCCCCAATTACTCAAACGCTTAAATGATGACTTAATCTGGACGCAACAGCTCGGTGAAGCCTTTATCAGCGATGAAACCGCGCTACTGGCAAGTATTCAGCGCTTGCGCCAGCGCGCCTACGCGCAAGGCTCATTAAATAAAATGGAGCATGTGGTCGTGGAGCGCGAACGGGAAATCATCGTGATTGAACCGGCCCGGCGCGAAGTGATTTACGTGCCCTACTACGATACCCGCGTCGTCTACGGTAACTGGTGGTGGCCTGCCTATCCGCCAGTCTATTGGCATGAACCAGCAGGTTACCGCACTCAGGTAGCATTTTACTGGGGATCGGGCTTTAGTATTCGGCCGTCATTTTATTTTAGTATTTTTGACTGGCAGCGTCGCCATGTCGTTGTGCATCATCACTATCACCATAAACCACCGCGTTATTACCCCAAACGCCAGCATTTTCAGCATGCCTCACGTTGGCAGCATGACAACTATCATCGTCGTGGCGTACATTACCAGCACCGCAAACTGCGCGACCGGCAAGATTTTTACCATAGCAGACCCGAACAACGCCGTGCACAACCAGTCAGAACCGCTCAACATCATCAGGAATGGCGTGCTCTGCGTACTCAAGAAACAGAACGAGCTCAGCGCCAACAGCGGGAAAGCCAGTTTACCCAGCGCCAACGTCAGGCTGAGCATCAACAGCGGCAGTATTCTTCTGAACGCCGTACTCAACAGACTGAACAGCGGCACGTCGGCCGCCAAACCGATCGTATTGATCGAGTAGCACAGCAGCGTGCTGAGAATGGGCAACGCATACAACCTGTTCGGGCAGCAGAATCAGAACTGCGACTACGGCGACAGCAGGAAGCACTTACACGGCAAACTCCTCGGCCACAGCCAGAGTCACGCACGCAACAAATTAGTCGACCACAGCCGGAGCCACTCATGCAACCTATTAGTCAGCACCCAGAGTCTCGTACACAGCAAATTAGTCGGCCGCAGCCGGAGCCTCGCATGCAGCCGATTAGTCGGCAGCAGCCAGAATCACGCACACAGCAAATTAGTCGGCCGCAGCCTGAGCCTCGCATGCAGCCGATTAGTCGGCACCAGCCAGAATCACGCACACAGCAAATTAGTCGGCCACAGCCTGAGCCTCGTACACAACAAATTACTCGGCCAAAACCTGAGCCTCGTCCGCAGCAAATTAGCCGGCCACAACAGGAGCAAAGAATACAGCGTAGTGAGTCAAGACCTTCCAGTCGAGTTGAGCAACAACAGCAACAACAGCAACAATAAGGCGAGGACTCTATTCGGACGTGATAGGCTTTCTCTAATTTATTGATACAGAACAAAGACTGTCACCAAAAGCCCACTAACCAGTGGGCTTTCTTGATCCAGCCCAAAGTATTGCTGTTAAATCGGCGCAAAATAGCCTTACTTATCGAACGGGAGATTAAAATGAAAGCAATGTTATCGGCTGTTACTTTGGGTTTAGGTTTACTGGCTGCGCCAGCCATGGCTGAATTTTCTGTGAACGTCGGTGCCATCAGCGTGATGCCAAGCGACAGTAGCAGCAACTTAAATGTAGTGGAAACTGTAGCAGGGTTACCAGCGGGCTCTACCGGTGTAAAGGTAAATAATAATACTCAGGTAGGTTTAACCTTCGATTACAAACTGGATAAAAACTGGGGCGTACAATTAATTGCTGCAACGCCGTTTAGCCATAATATAACCGGCGATGGCGCTATCGATGGCTTGAAAATCGGTAAAACTAAGCATTTACCCCCTACTTTATTAGGCCAGTATTATTTTGACCTGGGTAACAGCAATATCCAGCCATTCGTAGGCGTAGGTATCAACTATACCAACTTCTTTAATACCGAGGCGGATCAGCAGTTGGTATCAACCTTAGTGGCTTTAGGTGCTGCTGGTGCCAACGATCCAGTCACCATTAAACTGAAAAACTCCTGGGGCTTAGCCGCACAAGCTGGTGTTAACGTGAAATTATCTGATAATCTGGGCATTCATTTTATGGTCAGCAAAATCGACATTGACACTAAAGCCCATGTGCGGGTTAACGGCAGCACAGTACAGAGTGTTGATGTGAAAATCGATCCTGTAGTTGCTATGATTGGTCTACGCTGGACACTGTAAGCACTAACGTTGACGAATTCGCTCTGTCTGACCTCGTTAACGTTTTTTAGTTAAATACCGCTCCGACCAAAGTCGGGGCTGTTTTCGTCCCGGCTTCTGGATTAGAGTACAGTTATTCGCTCTAACTTGCAGGAGCTGTTATGCCAAGTCCTATCTCTAAATTGAATTGGCAACAATTACTTAAATCAGGCAACCGGATCTTTATCGGCTCGCATGCCAGTGTTCCCACCAAACTAATTGACGATTTAATTGCTAATGCCAAAAGTTTGCATGATATCGAAATTGTGCAATTAGTTACCCTGTCTGACAACCGCTGGGCCCGCCCGGAATTTCAGCACCTGTTTAAAGTAAATACCTTCTTTATTGGTGGCAGCACTATTCGGGATGCCGTTGCCGAAGGCCGGGCCGATTACACGCCCTGCTTTATGACTGATATCCCTGCGCTGTTCACCGATGGCGTGCTGCCATTAGATGCCGCCCTTATTATGGTGAGCCCCGCTGACGAACACGGTTATCATTCACTGGGGGTTTCGGTAGATGTCATCGCGGCGGCAGCTCGTGCCGCTAAAACGGTGATTGCTCAGGTCAACCCGGCGATGCCGATTACCTATGGCCAATCCTTTATCCATAAAGATGATATTGATGCTTTTTTCTATGCCGAGCAAGCCTTACCAGAAGTGGAGCCACCCGAGTTGGATGCCCGCACCGAGCGCATTGGTCAGTATGTGTCTTTACTGGTAGAAGATGGTGCCACCATTCAGGTTGGGGTAGGTAAAATCTGTGCTGCGGTCACACGCTACTTAAGCAACCACAAAGATTTAGGCTTACACACCGAGCTAATGACCGACGGCGTGCTGGATTTAATTAAAAAAGGCGTAATTAATAACCGGCGAAAAACCTTCCACCCCGGCAAAAGTGTTACCAGTTTTTGTATTGGTACCAAGCGCTTGTATGACTTCGTACATCAAAACCCGCATATTGGTTTTTATCCCAGCGAGTATGTTAACTCACCAGCTAATATTGCCCGCAATGAACGTATGGTCTCTATTAATAGCGCCATCGAAGTCGATTTAACTGGGCAGGTGGTGTCGGACTCTATCGGCCATCAGTTTTATAGTGGCGTCGGTGGTCAGGTCGATTTTAGCCGCGGTGCGTCCATGAGCAACGGCGGTAAGCCGATTATTGCCCTGCCCTCTACCGCTAAAAATGGCACTATTTCGCGCATAGTGCCACATATCCGCGAAGGCGCTGGCGTAGTCAGTACCCGTGCCCATGTGCATTATGTCGTTACCGAATTTGGTGTCGCTTCGCTACGTGGTAAAAGTATCCGCGAACGGGCACTAGAGCTTATCAGGGTGGCACACCCAAAATTCCGTAATCAATTATTGGCGGAAGTGCGTAAAAACTATTGGGTGCCACATTATCAGATACAAACACCGGTTGAAGTACCGGAGCTGGGACCCGTGGGTTTTAAAGAATTAAAAGTCGGCAACGACAGCTTTGATTTAAGGCCCCTAAATCCGTCTGATGAACGCCGACTGCAAGAATTTTTTTATTCACACACCAAAGAAACACTGCAAATGCGTTACAACTCAGTACCAACGCAAATGAGCCGGGAAAAATCCTGTACCCTGGTCAGTGTTGATCAATCGAAAGACTTAGCATTGTGTATCGTAAAACAAAAAGGCTCAGTGGTCGAAATTCAGGCGGTAGGCCGTTATTACCTGATTGAAAGCCAAAATAGCTGTGAAGTCGCCTTTGTTACCCGGGAAAAATTTCAGGGCAAAGGCATGGCCAAGCGGCTATTGACGGAGATGATTGAGATAGCGAAGAGCCGCGGCTTAGCCTCAATGCAAGCCTATGTGCGGGCAGAAAATAAACCCATGTTAAAGGTGTTTGAAAATGCAGGCTTTGTTCGTTTAAAAAGCGACGATCCTGCTGAAGCTTTTCTTAAATTAGACTTACCTGCAGCAGGAGACAGCTGATGCCTATTACCATCTACAGCCATCCCAGCTGTTACTATCATGAAAATGGCGTTGACCACCCAGAATGCCCGGAACGGTTATCGGCCATTAATGACCAGCTTATTCGCTCTGGCATGGAATATGTGGTAATGCAGTTAGATGCCAGCCCGGCGAACCGTGAAGATTTGTATTTGGCCCATGGCAAACGCTATGTAGATGAATTGTTTGCCAAGGCGCCAACCGAGGGGCATATCTGGCTAGATCCAGATACCGTGATGGGCCCGAAAAGCCTGAATGCCGCTTTACACGCTGCAGGCAGCGGTATTAATGCCGTGGCTAAGGTGATGTCAGGCGCGAATCAACAAGCTTTTTGTGCCATCCGCCCGCCCGGCCATCATGCCACCCGCGAACAAGCGATGGGCTTTTGCCTGATTAACAATATCGCCGTGGCCGCTGAGCATGCATTAAACCAGTTCGGCTTGCAGAGGGTGGCTATTGTCGATTTTGATGTGCACCATGGCAATGGTACGGAAGATATCTTTCAGCATGAACCGCGGGTATTATTTTGTTCGTCGTTTGAGCACCCGCTTTACCCTTATACCGGTGCGGACAGCAGCAACGAGCATATTATTAATTTGCCTTTAGCTGGTGGTTGTAAAAGCACGGCTTGGCGCGAGCAAGTGCAGCAGCATTGGTTACCGGCAATAGATAACTTTGCCCCCGAACTAATTTTAATTTCTGCTGGTTTTGACGGCCATGCCGAAGATGATATGGCACATTTTATGTTACGGGAAGACGATTATCAGTGGATTGCAAGTGAGTTAAAGCAACTAGCCGATAAGCACTGCCAGGGCCGTGTAGTCGCTATGCTGGAAGGCGGTTATGCGTTGAGTGCGCTGGGGCGCAGCGTAGTGGCCTTTTTAAAGGGCTTAATGTAACTGCTGACTGTCAATTTCAGATCGGTGCAACGCTAAGAATCCTCAGCGTTGCACACTATGTGATTGCCTTTAAACTTTACCCTAACCAGACACGCGCATTACGGAACATCCGCATCCACGGGCTATCTTCCTGCCAATCATCCGGGTGCCATGAATTCGCCACAGTGCGGAATACTCGCTCTGGATGCGGCATCATAATGCTGACCCGGCCATCAGTGGTAGTCAGTGCCGTAATGCCGGCTGGTGAACCATTCGGGTTCGCTGGATATTGCTCAGTGACCTGACCATAGTTATCGACAAAGCGCATGGCAATGGTGCCGCTGCTATTAGCTGCAGCAAAAGCTGCCGCATTGGCAAACTCGGCATGGCCTTCACCGTGTGATACGGCTATTGGCATGCGAGAACCAGCCATACCGCTAAAGAATAGCGACGGGCTTTGCTGCACTTCAACTAAGCTAAAGCGCGCTTCAAAGCGCTCTGACTTATTGCGCACAAAGTGTGGCCATAGCTCTGCACCCGGGATCAGGCTTTTCAGATTCGACATCATCTGACAACCGTTACAGACCCCTAAGGCAAAGGTCGATTGCCGTTCAAAGAAGCGCTGGAACTCTTGGCGCGCTTGCTCGTTAAACAGAATAGACTTAGCCCAACCTTCACCAGCGCCTAACACGTCACCGTAAGAGAAACCACCGCAAGCGGCTAAACCGTTAAAGTCGCTCAGTTTTACCCGACCAGAGAGGATATCACTCATATGCACGTCAATAGCAGTAAAGCCAGCCCGGTTAAAAGCAGCTGCCATTTCGTGCTGTGAGTTAACGCCTTGCTCACGCAAAATCGCCACCTTCGGTGCTGCACCTTTTAAAATAAAGGGCGCGGTAATATCGGCATTTTGTTCAAACGTCAGTTTGACATTTAAACCCGGGTCCTGCTGATCCGCTTTAGCTGCAAACTCTTGCTTAGCGCCAGCCGGGTTATCACGCAGCGCTTGCATCTGATAGGTGGTTTCCGCCCAGATTAAACGTAAGCGGGTACGGCTATCACTAAAAACAACCTGATCTTGTTGTACAATTTTCAGCGTGTCGCTGTTATCAACGCTGCCAATAACATGGCTAACTGCTGCTAACTGATGCGCGGCTAATACCTGTTGTACATAGGCCACGTCGGCTTGCGCTACCTGCACCACCGCACCCAGTTCTTCGCTATACAGTACCGCTAAGGCATCATCACCTAAAGCGCTGATATCGGCAGTAATACCGGCTTTACCGGCAAATGCCATTTCCGCTAAGGTCACGAATAAACCGCCATCCGAGCGATCGTGGTAAGCCAGTAATTTTTGCTCGCGGGTTAATTGCTGCATGGCATTAAAGAAGTTAATTAATAGCTCTGGGCTGTCTAAATCAGCCGCCTTATCACCTAACTGCTTATACACCTGCGCTAAACATGAGCCACCTAAACGGTTAGCACCCTGCCCTAAATCAACTAACAATAAGGCAGTGTCGCCTTTGTCGGTACGTAGCTGTGGTGTGACCGTTTTACGGATATCCTCTATGCGGGCAAAGGCAGTAATCACCAATGACATCGGTGAAGTTACCGCTTTTTCTTCGCCATCTTGCTGCCAGCGGGTTTTCATCGACATTGAGTCTTTACCCACCGGAATGGTGACTTTAAGTGCCGGGCATAGCTCTTCGCCCACCGCTTTTACTGCTGCATATAAACCGGCATCTTCACCTGGGTGGCCGGCTGCAGCCATCCAGTTTGCGGAAAGCTTAATGCGGTTTAAATCGCCAATATCCGTTGCCGCAATATTGGTAATGGCCTCGGCTACCGCCAATCGGGCTGAGGCCGCAAAATCTAACAAGGCTACCGGCGTACGTTCACCCATTGCCATGGCTTCACCATGATAAGTATCGTAGCTGGCGGCAGTCACACCGCAGTTGGCTACCGGTACCTGCCAGGGGCCAACCATTTGATCGCGCGCCACCAAACCGGTCACAGTACGATCACCAATGGTGACTAAAAAGGTTTTCTCAGCAATAGTAGGCAAACGCAGTAAGCGCTCTGCCGCATCGGCAATAGTAATAGCGCTGCGATCCAGTGGCGTGCCCTGCACCTGCAGACTTTGCACTTCACGGTGCATTTTCGGTGCTTTACCCAGCAATACATTCAGTGGTAAATCAATTGGCGTGTTACCAAAATAGCTATCGCTTAAGGTCAGATGCTGTTCAGCGGTGGCTTCACCCACTACTGCATAAGGCGCACGCTCACGCTTACAAATTTGTTCAAATACCGGCATTTTGTCGGCTGGAATGGCCATAACATAGCGCTCTTGCGACTCGTTACACCAAATTTGCAGCGGTGACATGCCCGGCTCATCATTGGGCACATTACGCAGTTCAAACTTACCGCCGACGCCACCGTCATTCACTAACTCCGGGAAGGCGTTAGATAAACCACCGGCCCCCACGTCATGGATAAAGACGATAGGGTTATCTTTACCTAACTGCCAGCAGCGGTCGATCACTTCCTGACAGCGGCGTTCAATTTCTGGGTTCTCACGCTGCACCGAGGCAAAATCTAAATCTTCAGCAGATTGGCCTGACGCCATAGAAGACGCAGCACCGCCACCCAGGCCGATATTCATCGCCGGGCCACCGAGCACTACCAGCTTGGCACCTACCGGTAAATCGCCTTTTTGGACATGATCTTCACGAATATTGCCTAAACCACCAGCAATCATAATAGGTTTATGGTAACCGCGAACTTCTTCACCGTTGTGGCTGGTGACTTTTTCTTCATAAGTACGGAAATAACCATTAATAGCCGGGCGGCCAAATTCGTTATTAAAGGCCGCGCCACCTAATGGCCCTTCCAGCATAATGTCTAACGCACTAACAATACGCTCTGGCTTACCAAAGTCGCTTTCCCACGGCTGTTCAAAGCCCGGAATACGTAAATTTGAAACCGAGAAACCGACTAAACCAGCTTTGGGTTTTGAGCCAATACCAGTAGCGCCTTCATCACGAATTTCACCACCTGAGCCAGTAGCCGCACCAGGATAGGGCGAAATGGCGGTTGGATGGTTGTGCGTCTCTACCTTCATCAAGATATGAATTGGCTCATGATGGTACTGGTAGTCTTTACCTTCTGGCGTGGGGAAGAAACGCCCAGCCTCTGAACCCACCATAACCGCGGCGTTGTCTTTATAGGCAGACAACACGTAATCCGGGTGTTGTTCATAGGTGTTTTTAATCATTTTAAACAGCGATTTAGGCTGAACTACACCATCAATAGTCCAATCGGCATTAAAGATTTTATGCCGACAATGCTCAGAGTTCGCCTGGGCAAACATATAGAGTTCAATGTCGTTTGGATTACGCCCTAACTGAATAAAGTTAGTGACCAGATAATCAATTTCATCGTCGGCTAGCGCTAAACCCAGTTGTAAGTTTGCCTGGGCCAGCGCCTCGCGGCCACCGCCGAGAATATCTACAGAGCTAAGCTCGCTCGGTGCAGCAGACACAAACAAGGCTTGCGCTTGGGCCAGTTCGGTAAATACTGCTTCCATCATCCGGTCATGCAGCAGTGCACTGACCTGAGCCAATTGAGTACTGCTTAACGCAGCCGCCTCAACATAATAGGCAATGCCGCGTTCCAGTCGTTTCACCTGCGGCAGATTACAGTTATGGGCAATATCTGTTGCCTTAGATGACCAAGGCGAAATTGTGCCTGGGCGTGGTGTTACTAATAGGAGTTGCCCCGTTGGCTGATGGCTGGCGACTGTTGGACCATAGGTCAACAACTTATCCAACGTATCGTGCTGCTCGGCACTAAGTGGCGCAGCCACATCAGCGAAGTGCATAAATTCAGCGTAAATACCGCTTACCGGTAAATTTTGCTGGGCACAAAGGTCTAGTAACTTTTGAATTCTAAATTCGGACAGTGCAGGCGCACCACGCAGGATCAACATAGGCTTATTTCCGTTGGTTGAACGACAGTGGAACCTAGGGCGTGTTGACGTTTGCTGCTTGTTTTTGCAATAAACATCAACACGCCTTTAAAGGCGGCATATTATAAAGAAAATTCTCGCTAAGTGATATGTGAAAAGCCTGACTGACTGCAAGAAGTTTGCTATAACAGTCGCTGAAATCTGCTGATGGACTCGTATTATGCTCAAATCGCTGTTATTACTCTGTTGCTGCTGCCTGCTGCTGTCCTGCGCGCCACCTGCGCCAGAGAGCGCAAACCAGCTTACAGAGATCTATCAGCGCAATAGCTTACGTGTCGGTATTTTACATGGCCCAACCAGCTACTATATTGGGGTAGATGGCCCTACTGGCTTTGAATATGAGCTAGCTAAAGCATTGGCTGACCGTCTTGGGGTAGAGCTTATATTAGCGCCCAGCTTTGATTTAGAAGATCTATTGGAAAAACTGGCGTCAGGTCAGGTTGATTTTATCGCCGGCGGTTTAACCCTTACGCCTTCACGTATTGAACGCTTTCGGGCAGCGCCAGCCTATCGCTGGATCAATGAAGTGCTGGTGTTTCGCCAAGGCAATAGCTGGCCACGGCAATTGGCCGATTTAGGCGAACCGGTAGTGGTAATGAAGCATAGTAGCCATGCCGAAAGCTTAGCCGCCTTACAAACCGAGACGGCAGTTAACTTTCTGGAAGATCCAGAACTCGATGCTGATGAACTGCTGCATAAAGTGGTAGACGGCAGTATTGCTTATACCCTTACCGACTCTAACCAATTAGCTGTGAACCGTAGATTATTCCCACAACTGAGTATTGCCTTTACCGTTAACGAAAACCTCCCCGTTGGCTGGTTATTACAAAAAAACCAGGACGACAGTCTGTATAGCGTGCTGATTGAGTACTTTGGTCATGTTTACCAAAATGGTGATCTGGTTACCTTGGAAGACCGTTATTTTGGTCATATAGAATTATTTGATTACGTTGACACCCTAAAATTTATTCAGGCGATTGAACACACCTTACCCAAGTTTAAAAACTGGTTTATTGAATACGCGGGCAACTTAGATTGGCGTCTGTTAGCCGCACTGAGTTATCAAGAGTCGCACTGGAACCCCAAAGCGCGCAGTCCAACCGGCGTTCGGGGTCTGATGATGCTAACCATGCCGACAGCAACGCAAATGGGCGTTAATAGCCGCATTGATCCAGAAGAGAGTATTGATGGTGGCAGCCGTTATCTGCAATTGTTGCTTACCCGGATCCCTGAGCGGATCCCTATGCCAGACCGGCTCTGGTTTGCCTTGGCGTCTTACAATATCGGTTGGGGCCATGTGGAAGATGCCCGGCGCCTAACACAGCGCGACGGGGCCGACCCCGATAAATGGCTAGAGGTGAAACAACGTTTGCCACTGCTTAGACAAAAATCTGTCTATCAACATACCCGCTTTGGTTTTGCCCGCGGTGATGAAGCCGCTATGTATGTAGAAAATATTCGCCGCTACTACGACACTCTGGTAGGGGTAGATGAGCGGCAACAATTGGAAAGCCGCATGGAACAACAACGGCAGAAATTGGTCGAACAGCTGGCAGAACCAATAGAAGTGGTACCGCCGTCGTCATAATAAATTCATATTAGCGGCTTGTAGTTCAGCACTAACCGCCCTAATATTCACATATTATTCAACTGGAAGGAGCACTAATGCTTAAAAGGAAAAAACCGGCGATAAAACGCCGTCGTCGCTTACTGGATGTCGCATCCAGTCGCAGACGTATTAAACGCAACTTTAGCACGATGAAGCTACATCATCGCCGTCGTGCTTATCAGACGTATTTTCAACACCTGCCAGACGCAACGCCTGCTGTTTAAGTTGCTTTTTTTCAGCACGCCGCCGCTGAAAAAATGCCGACAACATTGCTGAACATTCCTCAACCAATACGCCACCACTAACCTCAAGTTGATGATTTAACTTAGGATGACAAACCAGATCCATCACCGAGCCTGCAGCGCCAGTTTTATAATCACTGGCGCCATAGACTAGGCGTTTCACCCGGCTATGTACTAGCATACCCGCACACATACTGCAGGGCTCCAGCGTGACATATAAGGTACAGTCGGGCAGCCGGTAGTTCTGTAATAGTTGCCCGGCCTGACGCACCGCCAGCATTTCGGCGTGTGCCGAGGGATCATGTAAACTGATCATCTGATTCCAGCCCTCAGCAATAAGTTGCTGATCTTTTACCAAGACAGCGCCCACAGGCACCTCGCCAGCGGCTTCTGCTTTAGTCGCCAAATGCAAGGCGTGGCGCATCCAGTCTTCGTCAGTTAGGTGTTCGACAGTCATAAAGGCTTACAAAATTTCACTTTAGTTGGCCAATTTTAACACTAGACTATAGTAATACTGACCACTATTTTGCGAATTAAGCTAAAACGTCTTGCCGAATTTACACTAAACAATTGTTTTAAATTAACTTTATAAAATGGCATTTTGCTTGCTTAACGTTGCTCAAGCTTATTTAAATCAGCTTGGAACACTTCAACATAGCGTAAAGCTGTTGCACAAAGCATAAAAAGGAGCAAAAAAATGGATATAGGTATTGTGGTGATCGTGGTAGTAGCCATTGTCGGCGGTGTTATTTATGATGCAATGAAGATGCGCTATAAGTATCAGCATCTGGCATCAGGTAAAGGGTATGAAGACTTACAGCAAGAGTTAAAACAGGTAAAAGAGCGGCTGGCCACGCTGGAAAGCATCGTAACCGATAAAAAATATCAATTAAATGAAGAAATTAATCGTTTATAATTTGGAGTAACACCATGGGACCTTTTGAAATTGCCGCTATCGCTATTATTGGTGGCTTTGCTATCTCGGGCTATAAAACCTATATGAACAGTAAAGATCGCAATAGCAGCCAGGAAGTTACGGCATTACAAGACGAAATAACAAAATTAAAACAAAGGGTTGCGACTTTAGAAAGCATTGTGACTGACAAATCTTATCAACTAAAAGATCAAATCAATAAGCTCTGATTACAAACACAGCGTGGCTGCTACCAATCTTCCTAAAACACCAGTAACGTCTGGTGTTTTTGTTTTTATACCACACTTAAAATACCGCTAAGCAAGTTAGTTAAATTTTAACTAACTATTAGTCAAATTTGCCAAACTGAGCTAACACCGATAGCCTCCCTTTTAGCTTAAAAAAATAAATAGCTGATTTAATTAGCTTTAATAATTGGCATAGCTTTTGATTATCTAATGGTACATCGAATAGCAAAACAAACAACATTGACTAAAAAGGGACCCGCATATGAACAGAACATTAGTAATTATTTTATTGGTTGCCGTAGGTATTTACTGCTTACCCACGTTACTAGCGATAGTTGCTACTATCTTCGCGCTTGCCGTTGGTCTGGTTGGTGCCGTAATTGGTATTGGTATTACCTTTCTGGTTACCCTAGCACCAATCTTGATTATTGCTTATCTGGTTTGGTGGCTGGTGCGTGATAATCGCCGCCATCGTCAGTACTAAGGTTATGCTGGCTTCACATGGTAATTATAATCTGGGGGCTAAGATGCCCCCTTATTTCTTACAATAACCCTAAGCAAGCTTGCGCAACCGCTGCCCATCACGCCCTAATTCAAACAGCACCACTAGTGCGATTACCAGTAAAACACTCTGCCGGCTCCAGTAGGCCCACTGAGTAGCTTGTTCACTTTGTATATAACTGGCAACTATTTGCGGTTCCAACCAATGACTTTGCCAGGCCCCCCAGCCTAATAATGCAAGTAAGCTAAGGTTTAACAGCACATTTAGCTGCAGTTTAGTTTTAGTCCAGATGGGTTTAAACAGCCACCAAAAATTGACCTCGAACGCCAAAGCACACCATAACAATATAGCAATGCGCCACGGTTGCAACTCAGGTACAAACCAGCTGGCGGCAGTAAAGGTAGGCTCGGTTAACCATAATCCTGGCCAAAGTAAAGTCACAGCGAACAGGATTGTGGCCATGTCCTGAATTAACGTGGTGCGCTTAATGCGCTGCCAGGAGAAACGTACTGCCGGTAAATCAGCTGGTTGCCACGAAGAGTTGCCCGTCGTGGCGGTGTATTTACTCAGGTAAAATACTAAGGTGATAAGCGCAAAGCCGATAATCGCCATATGGGCGGTAGCAAAACCGAACTGAATCAGCCCTTGTATCAGTCGGATATCGGCGGTGGTCAGCCATTTTAATAATAAGGCTAAACCTTGTACTGCGGCAACGATAGCCAGCATCACTTTATTTAGCTCCCAAAACAATCTCATATCGGGCGCGGCTATCAGGGGTTGAGCAGGTGCGTAACGCAGTGCCAGTTGTCGCGGCTCGCCGTAATGCAACAAAATGCTTTCAAGCTGAGCCGCTTGTTCTGTGGCAGGCACAGCTTCCAATTCATCCAAAATATTGGCTTTAACTTCCCGGCAAATTTCCGTTGCCTGGGCAACAGGTAGCTCGGCGTTTAAGGCTTCGATGTAACGCTCTAGTAATTCCATGGTGTTTACTCCTGTAGCAGCTGTTGCATGGTCAGGCTGAGTTGCTGCCATTCTGTCGTCAGTTGGCGTAGGATCTGGTTGCCAGTATCATTTAGCTGATAATACCGACGCTCCCGTCCTTCGATATGTTGCCATTCACTGTCTAGCAGACCTTGTTCAGCTAAGCGACGAATTAACGGATACAAGGTGCCCTCATCAATCTCAATACCGTTATCATTTAGCTGTTTGCGCAGCGAATAACCATAATGCGGCGTTCGTAACGACGACAACACCGCCAGCACCAGCACACCACGGCGCAGTTCCAAACGGATTTTGTCCAGTTGCGATTGGGTCATCTTTTGCTCCTGATACTGTGTAGCACATACTGTATGCTGCACAGCATAAATACTAGGTGCCGCACAGTATAAAAGCAAGTGTACAGTTTAGAATATTTTTAATAGGCGATTTTTAATTCAGTGGAGAACAATGCTACGCAGTTGAGGGCGTTTGATATCGCTACTGCCTCGATTAAGCTTGATGGCTCACTTGGGTCCTTTAAGCCCTTGGCTGCGGTAGAATTTTCGTAACAGCAGCAGGGAGGCTGCGCAGGCTGAGTGGGCACAGGATGTGCTCCTCGAAGCCGGTGAAGAAAATTACTACCCAGCTAAGGGCGTTATGCAAATCTTAACGCTAAGTATACTGACTCTAAGCATCAGTGCATCCGGCAGCAAGCACTCCGTAAAACTTTACCCCAAATACCGCTGAAACCAATCCAGCGTACGTTGCCAAGCTAACTTGGCAGCCGCTTCATCGTAACGCGGTGTTGAGTCATTATGAAAGCCATGAAAAGTGCTAGGGTAAAAATGTGCTTCGTAGTGTTTATTGGCCGCTTTTAAGGCCGCTTCAAAGGCTGGCCAGGTGGCATTAACATTAGGATCAGTCTCCGCGAAATGATACAACAGAGGCGCTTTAATCGGTGCCACTGCAGCGGGATCTGCCTGTCGGCCATAAAAAGGTACAGCGCACGCCAGTTCTGGGTAAGCAATAGCGGCGGCATTTGATACACCACCACCATAACAAAAACCGGTAATGCCGATTTTATCGGTAGTCAGTTCACTGGCTTTTAAAAACTCTATCGCCGCAAAAAAGTCGTTCATTAGCTTTTGTGGGTCTACCTGCCGCTGCAAGGCACGACCTTCTTCGTCATTCCCCGGATAACCGCCTACTGAGCTTAAACCATCCGGTGCCAACGCCACATACCCCGCTTTTGCTACTCGCCGGGCTACATCTTCAATATAAGGATTTAGCCCGCGGTTTTCATGCACCACCACCACGCCACCCACTGGTTTGTCTAACTTGGCTGGATGCACCAAATAACCTCGTACTTCGCCATGGCCATTAGGTGATGGATAGCGAATATAGGTGGCTACTATCTCAGGATCATTAAACGAAATTTGCTGCGCCAGCGCATAATTTGGGCTTAACGCCGACAACACCGCAATGGCCGTCATCCCGCCTACGGCATACTTGGCTGCGCGTTCAAGGAAATCGCGACGGCTGAGCTTACCATGCACATAAAAATCGTAGAGTTCTAACAGCTCAGGACTAAAATCGGCGGCAGTTAAACGGGGCATGCGGCACTCCTTGAATGAGGACTATGATTAAGCTGGATGTCTATTTGGTATGAATACAGCAAATAAGCAGCAACAGATTAAAAATCAGCATAAATTGCATGATAAAGTACCTTTAACCTATACCATAAGTCGTCATCAGTAAAACCAAAAGAGGAACTCTTGGTTATGAATCAACATGGCAAAATTAACTATATTGAACTGCCCTGCAGTGACTTGGCGGCAACCAAAGCCTTTTTTAGTGAGGCCTTTGGCTGGGGTTTCGTAGACTACGGTCCGGATTATGTGGCGATTACCGATGCGGGTATCGACGGCGGCTTTTATAAAAGTCAGTTGTGCGCCCGCACCGAACATGGCAGTGCCTTGGTGGTGCTATATAGCAATAATCTGGAACAAACACTGCAGCAGGTAACCGCAGCCGGCGCTACCATTAGCATTGCTATTTTTAGCTTCCCCGGTGGGCGGCGCTTTCATTTTATTGAACCCGGTGGCAATGAATATGCTGTTTGGTCAGAGTGATACTCAGCAAAATACGCTGCTTGCAAACTGCATTTCTGCTATTAATACCCTAGATTTTACGCCAGCGCTAATGCGCCTGCTACATAGTATGCTGGAGTTTGATTGCGCCGTTATTTTGGGCTATAGCCAGGGAAAACATCCGGTTTATCTTTATGATTCACTAGAAGAAAGCCGCCAGCTGCTCTTTCAGCACTATCTGCTGGCAACCTTTGAGCAGGATCCTTTTTATCAAACATTACTACGCCAGCAACCTGGGGTTTTTAACCTAAAACAGGTGTTACGGCAGCGGCAAGATAACCGCTATTTACAACAGTTTTATCTAAAAACTGGCTGGCAAGATGAACTTTGCCTCTGTATTAATATCGGCACAGAGCGTTGGGTAATGTGTTATTTGGGGCGCACTACTGTAGCTAAACCGTTTAACAAACAGGAAATAGCTACGCTTAACGCTTACTTTGCCGTACTGCAGGCCCTGTGTCAGCAACATTGGCAAGCTGCCGCCTTTAACCTGGCCCAAGCTTCCAGCGAGGTTAAGCTAACGCAAGCCAATATGCGGCTTTATCTGGATAGTGCTCTGCAGTCTTTTGCCGCTGCCTTACTCACCAAGCGCGAACAGCAAATTGCCAGCTTGTTGGTGCAGGGATACGATACCGATGCCATAGCGCAGCAGCTTGCCATTATGCCCGGCACCGTCAAAAACCATCGCAAGCACCTCTACGCACAATTACGCATCACGTCGTTAAGCGAATTATTCCAATTATTCCTCAATCATCTACTGACCCAGTCTTCCTAAAATTTTTGCCAAAACTGTCCCTTTAGGGACATGGGCAAGCCGGTGGTACCTGCCTTAATTTAGCAGCCTGATTACCAAATGAGGCCTTTTACTATGAGCAACTCGCTTATCGATGAATTACAGGCGCGCGGTTTACTTGCCCAGGCGTCGGAACTTGCTGCCATCACCCAGCTGTTAAGTACGCCCCAAACCCTGTATTGCGGTTTTGATCCTACCGCAGGCAGTTTGCATATCGGCCATCTAGTGCCACTACTGCTGTTAAAGCGTTTTCAAGATGCGGGCCATCAAGCCATTGCATTGCTGGGGGGCGCTACCGGTATGATTGGCGACCCAAGCTTTAAAGCTGCTGAGCGCAGTTTAAATGCGCCCGAGACCGTGCAGGGCTGGGTAGCCGATCTTGCCGGGCAAATTCAGCACTTAATGCAGCCGCATCTTAAAACGCCATTGTTGCTGGTCAATAATACTGACTGGTTACAGCAAGTGAGCGTGGTGGACTTTTTCCGCGATGTGGGTAAGCATTTTTCGGTCAATAGCCTGCTTAACCGTGAATCTGTGAAGCAACGTTTACTGCGCCCGGAGCAAGGTATCTCTTTTACTGAGTTTAGTTATAGCTTGCTACAAGCCTATGACTTTGCCGAGCTACACCGCCGTTATAGCTGCCGCTTACAAATTGGCGGTAACGATCAGTGGGGGAATATTGTTAGCGGCATCGACTTTACCCGCCGTAGTCAGGGAGCCGAGGTATTTGGCTTAACCTTACCGCTCATCACCAAAGCCGATGGCACTAAATTTGGTAAAACCGAAAGCGGCACTATTTGGCTTGATGCCAATAAAACCTCACCCTATGCGTTTTATCAGTTTTGGTTGGCCACTGCCGATGCGGATGTTTATAACTTTTTGCGTTACTACACCTTTTTAAGCTGCGCTGAGATTGACGCGCAGGCCGCTGCAGATCAAGCCAGTGGCGCTAAGCCAGAAGCGCAGCGTATTTTGGCAGAGCAGCTTACTAGCTTTGTGCATGGCGCAGCCGGTTTAGCCAGTGCCAAGCGGATTAGCGCGGCGCTATTCACTGGACAAGTACAGCACTTGCATCTAAGTGAACTGCAACAACTTGCCTTAGATGGATTGCCCTGTGTGGAGGTGGCTGAGCAGGAACTATGCGAAGTATTACTACAAAGTGGCTTAGCCACCTCAAAGCGGATAGCCCGCGAATTGCTGAGCAGTGGCGCTATTAGTGTTAATGGTGAAAAAGTAACGGCAGAGCAACAGCAACTAGGCTTTGCACTTTATGATCAGTATTGGTTATTGCAACGCGGTAAAAAGCACTTTGTATTATTAAAACGTGCCTTTGAGAGTGGCAAGTCGCTTAAGTGAGCTCATAAAAAAGCCGGGCTTAGTGCCTACACCAAGCCCGGCTTATTAAGCTGGTAAACGCTTACTTATCGTTATGCAAGCGCATATGCGGGAACAGGATCACATCGCGAATAGAAGCGGCATCGGCCAGCAGCATCACTAAGCGATCGATACCAATACCCTGGCCGGCTGTTGGCGGTAAACCGTGCTCCAGCGCCGTAACAAAGTCTTCGTCGTAAAACATCGCTTCATCGTCACCGGCGTCTTTTTGCGCGACCTGCTCGCGGAAGCGCTCAGCCTGATCTTCGGCATCGTTCAGCTCGCTAAAGCCATTCCCCAGCTCACGGCCACCGATAAAGAATTCAAAGCGGTCGGTAATTTCGGGGTTATCGTCATTACGACGGGCCAGTGGCGACACTTCTGCCGGGTATTCGGTAATAAAAGTGGGGTGACGCAGCTTGGTTTCTACCAGCTCGTCAAACACTTCCATTAAAATACGGCCATGACCATAGTTAGCTTTTACTTCAATACCTAAAGATTTGGCTAATGCAGCAACAGCTTCGCGGCTGTTTAACTGCTCGATAGTCAGCTCTGGATTGTAGTGCAAAATCGACTCTGTCACCGACATCCGTGCAAACGGCTTACCAAAATCAAACACTTCGCCCTGATACGGCACTTCAGTGCTGCCCAGTACATCCAACGCCAAACCACGGAATAACTTCTCGGTTAAATCCATTAAATCGTTATAGTCAGCATAAGCCCAGTAGAACTCCAGCATAGTAAATTCCGGGTTATGGCGGGTCGATACGCCTTCATTACGGAAGTTACGGTTAAGCTCGAATACCTTTTCAAAACCACCTACTACTAAGCGCTTTAAATACAGCTCTGGCGCAATGCGCAGGAACATTTGCATATCCAGCGCATTATGGTGCGTTTCAAACGGCCGGGCAGAAGCACCACCCGGAATCGCCTGCAGCATCGGCGTTTCGACTTCTAAAAAGCCGTGATCGTTAAAGAAACGACGGATATAAGCCACGGTTTTGCTACGCACTAAAAAGGTTTTACGCGATTGATCGTTGGAGATCAGATCTAAATAACGCTGGCGGTAACGCGCTTCGTTATCGGTTAAACCATGGAATTTATCTGGTAGCGGGCGCAGGGCTTTGGTTAATAAGCGAATTTCACTGGCCCATACTGTCAGCTCGCCGGTTTGGGTTTTAAATAAATGGCCTTTAACGCCCACGATATCGCCCAAATCCCACTTTTTAAACTGCTCGTTGTATAAGCCTTCTGGCAAGCTGTCGCGCGCCACATACACCTGAAACTTACCGCCCATATCCTGTAGCGTACAAAAGCTGGCTTTACCCATAATACGGCGCGTCATAATACGACCGCCCAGGCTCACTTCAACCTTATTCGCTTCCAGTTCTTCTTTGCTCAGGGCATCATACTTGGCATGAATTTCATCAGAAATATGCTCGCGACGAAAATCGTTTGGAAAGGCAATACCTTGTTCACGGATAGCCGCCAGCTTCTGTTTTCGCTCAGCAATCAGTTTGTTAACATCCTGAATTTCTTCATGTTGAGTATGCTGTTCAGACATTTTTTGATTCCTGAGTGAGTTTAAATAATTAAGTTAAGGATTACAGGCCGGCTTTTAAGCTGGCTTCGATAAATTTATCCAGATCGCCGTCTAGCACCGACTGGGTATTACGGGTTTCGATACCGGTACGTAAATCTTTGATGCGCGAGTCATCTAACACATAAGAGCGAATTTGACTGCCCCAACCGATATCCGACTTGGTATCTTCCAGCGCTTGTTTTTCGGCATTTTGCTTTTGCAGTTCAAACTCGTACAGCTTAGCGCGCAGTTGCTTATAGGCGTTATCGCGGTTTTTATGCTGTGAGCGATCGTTTTGACACTGCACGACGATATTAGTCGGTAAGTGGGTGATCCGTACCGCAGAGTCGGTCCGGTTTACGTGCTGACCACCAGCGCCCGAGGCACGGTAAGTATCAATCCGTAAGTCCGCCGGGTTAATCTCTATTTCGATATCGTCGTCAATTTCTGGCGACACAAACACTGAAGCAAAAGACGTATGACGGCGGTTACCCGAGTCAAACGGGCTTTTGCGTACTAAGCGATGCACACCGGTTTCAGTGCGTAACCAACCGTAAGCATATTCGCCACTAAACTTGATGGTACAGCCTTTAATACCGGCGACATCACCGTCGGTGACCTCATAAATTTCCGGTTTAAAGCCTTTATCTTCACCCCAGCGCAGGTACATCCGCATTAGTATGCTGGCCCAATCCTGTGCTTCGGTACCGCCAGAGCCAGACTGAATATCCAGATAACAATCGTTCTGATCATTCTTGCCAGAAAACATGCGCCGAAATTCCAACAACGCCAGTTGCTTTTCCAGATCGGCCAGCTCAGCTTTGGCCTCTTCAAAGGTTTCTTCGTCTTCGGCTTCTACTGCTAATTCCATTAAACCAGAAACGTCTTCCAGGCCTTGATCCAGCTTGTCGATAGTACCCACCACTTGCTCCAGCGCGGAGCGCTCTTTGCCAAAGGCTTGGGCTTTATCCGGAGTATTCCAGATGGCCGAGTCTTCCAGTTCGCGGGAAACTTCTTCTAAGCGCTCTTTTTTGCCATCATAGTCAAAGATACCCCCGAAGCACATTGGTGCGTTCAGTCAGATCTTTAATACTGTTATAAACCGGATTCACTTCAAACATGCTGTGGCTGACCTGTTATGCAACACAAAAATTGGCGCGGATTATAACAAAAAAACTGCCGCTAAGGGCAGTTATTGCGCAGAAATTTCCATCTAATCTGCATCCTGTAAGCAGCAAAAGCTTTGCCTGAATCACACTTCCCAATCTTAAGCCTACTTGCCGTATGCGGCTTTATAAAGCGCTTTGTGATTGCTTAAGCTAACGCTTCCATATGGCGCACAATAAGCTGCAGGTTTTGCTGTTCGCGGTATTCATTAATATCCAACTGATAGGCAATCCGCACTTTTTGGATATTTACATTCGGCCAGGCTTTGTTGTCGGCATTAAACCAGATGGCGTCGACCAACTTGCCGCCTGGCCCTTGTAGCATTAGCTTTAAATGGCGGTCAGCCAGCATTTTTTGGTTTAGTAGTTTAAATTCGCCATCAAATACCGGTTCCGGAAAGGCCTGGCCCCAGGGGCCGGCATTTTGCAGCAGCTGCGCAAAATCCAGTTCAAAACAGCCATGTTCTAACTCGCCATCACTAAAAATAATGGCTTGTAATTGCTCTGCTGTAAGGTGCTTTTTAGCCGTAAAACCGAGCGCGACTTTAAAGGTGTCCAGCTTCTCTTCGGCAATGGTTAAGCCTGCGGCCATGGCGTGACCACCAAACTTTTTAATCAGCCCGGGATATTGGCTGGCAATTTCTTCCAGTAAATCGCGCATATGCAGGCCGGGTATCGAGCGCGCCGAGCCTTTTAGCTCGCCATTATCGCCTTGGGCAAAGGCAATAGTAGGCCGGTGAAACTGTTCTTTAATACGCCCGGCTAAAATACCAATCACGCCCTGATGCCAGTCGGCCCGGTATAAACAGAGGCATTCCGGTAAGCTGCTGCCATCGAAGGATAACTGGCTTAAAAATGCCTGTGCTTCAACCTGCATACTTTGCTCAATGCTGCGCCGCTCGGCATTAAGTGCATCTAGCTCTGCCGCATATTGGCGCGCTAACCCCAAGTTTGGCGCCAGTAAGCAGCTTATACCCAATGCCATATCATCCAAGCGACCAGCAGCATTTAACCGCGGCCCCAGCGCAAAACCAAAATCACTGGCCGTAAGTTTAGTTGCATCACGATTAGCGACATCAATTAACGCCTGAATACCGGGGCGGCATTTACCGGCCCGAATCCGCATTAAGCCCTGATGCACTAAAATACGATTATTGCTATCCAGCGGCACCACATCAGCTACGGTGCCAAGCGCTACTAAATCCAGCAGTTCAGCGACGTTAGGTTCAGGTAGCTTATGCTGCTGAAAATAGCCCTGCTCACGCAGCGTAGCCCTTAGCGCCAGCAACAGATAAAAAGCTACGCCAACGCCAGCCAGTGCTTTACTCGGGAATTCACACCCCGGCTGATTGGGGTTCACAATGGCATCCGCTGCCGGTAATTCGGCACCCGGTAAGTGGTGGTCGGTCACCAACACCTTTACCCCGGCGTTTTTCGCCAGAGCAACACCTTCAATAGCCGAAATACCGTTATCAACAGTAATAATCAGCTCTGCACCTTGCGCGACCACAATCTCTGCTAGCTCGGGCGTTAAACCATAGCCATACTCAAAGCGATTGGGGACCATGTACTCCAGATATTTAAAACCAAAGGCTTTTAAACCACTCATCAGCACAGCGGTACTGGTAGCGCCATCGGCATCAAAGTCGCCGACAATCACAATCCGTTGTTGTTGTTCCAGCGCCTCTATTAACAAGGCGCTGGCGGCAGCAATACCTTTCAGCTGCCCAAACGGTAGTAACGCCGCGGCATTGCGTTGCAGCTCGTCGCTACTTTTTACCCCACGGCTTAAATATAAACGGCGCAATATCGGGTGCAAGGCCGGATCTAAGGCCAGTTCCACTGGCGGCATAGGACGACGACTAATCTGCTTTAGCAACAACGAAGTGACTCCTTAACCGGCATTAAGCTGTTGCAACATAGCGGCGACTGGCATATAGCCCGGTACAAGCTGCCCATCAGGCATAATCACTGCTGGCGTACCCGTTATCCCAAAAAACTGTGCCAGTTCATAGTGGCTGGCTACCGGGTTTTGACACATGGCTTTGCCGACTTTTTTATCATCTTTAGCATTATCCATAGCGCCTTGTTTATCTTTAGCACACCAGATATGCTGCATTTGCAACCCAGTTTCTGAGCTAACACCTGCTCTTGGAAAAGCCAAATAACGCACGGTAATACCCGCGTTTAAGTAATCTTTCATTTCTGAGTGGAGCTTGCGGCAGTAACCACAGCTAGGATCGGTAAATACATGCACCACATACTTTTCATTTGGTGCTTTGTATTCAATCATACTGGCTTTTTCGGCAGCTAACTTCTCAACAATAATGGGGGCCATTAACTGATCTTTCAGGTTGGTCGGCACCTGTTGGCCGCGTACTTGCTGCCAGTTTTGTAAGTCCAGCACATTGCCCGCAATAAGGTAACGGCCATCATCCGACATAAAAAACAGGCCACGATCGGTGACGACTTGTGATACACCGGTCATCGGTGACGCACTTACTTGCTGCACCTTTAAACCAACCTGCTCCAGTGCCTCACTGATTTTCGCCTGGTCAGCCGATACCGAGAGCGGTAAAGCCGCTGTGAACAATAATGCCGATAATGTTTTTAACGCAAATTTCATAAAGGTTCCTAGCCCGCGTTAACCACGCGGATGATGTTGTTGGTGCAGTTGTTTTAGTCGCGCCTGGGCAACATGGGTGTATATTTGGGTCGTGGATAAATCACTATGTCCCAATAACAGTTGCACTACGCGTAAGTCTGCACCATGGTTAAGTAAATGGGTAGCAAACGCATGCCGTACCGTATGTGGTGACAAAGTTGCCTGAATGCCCGCTACTTTCGCATAAAATTTGATACGATGCCAGAAGGTTTGCCGGGTCATGGTTTGCTGGCGATTACTGGGGAAAACGACATTTTGAGCAGTACCCAACAACATCGGCCGCACTTCACGCAAATAGCGCGTTAACCAATACTGTGCTTCTTCGCCCATGGGTACCAGCCGCTCTTTGCGGCCTTTACCCAGCACCCGCACTACGCCCTGATTAATATAGAGCTGCTGCATCGTTAGACTTACCAGTTCGGTTACCCGCAAACCTGTGGCGTAGAGCAATTCCAACATGGCTTTATCCCGAAATTGAATGGTATCGGTTAGATCTGGCGCTGCGAGTAACGAATTTACATCGGCCTCGGACAAGGTTTTCGGTAAGCTGCTGCCTATTTTAGGGTTAAGCAAATGCTCAACCGGATTGGTAGTCACCGCCCCCTGCTGATGCCAATAGCGATAAAAACGCCTTAAGCTGCTAAGCAGTCGTGAGGTGCTGCGCGGATTAAAGCCGTTATCAATCCGTTCGGCTAAATAGCCATTAATTTCATTAGCATTCACCGTGAATAGATTTTGCTGCTTCTGCTGTAAATAGCGGGCAAAATGTTTTAGATCGGTACCATAAGCACTTAAGGTATGCGGGCTGGCATCTTGCTCTAAATACAGCTGATCCAGAAATTGCTGAATGTGCTCCAAAGTGGCTGGATGCAACACGATAGTAGGGTGATTACTCATAACAGACTTTAAAAATAGCATTGCCTCTATGGTAACGGATTTAGCATTAGCGGCATATAGCGCAACGACCAGAATATCCCCAAGTGACTTCAAGATACGGATATGGGCTAGCAGCGGCAAGTCTGCTAAAATAGCGCCATCTATTTTTAGGCGTACTGCTAGGCGTATTGTATAAATGAAAATTGGGTTATTTTACGGCTCGACCACCTGTTATACCGAAATGGTGGCAGAGAAAATTCAGGCGCTGATTGGCCCTGAACTGGTGGCGCTACACAATCTAAAAGATACGCCGCTCTCGGCAATGGCCGAGTACGATATACTTATTTTAGGGCTATCCACTTGGGATTTTGGTGAAATTCAGGAAGATTGGGAAGCACACTGGCCCGAGATAAACCAAGTAGACTTATCTGGCAAAATCATTGCGTTGTACGGTATGGGCGATCAAATTGGTTACGCTGAATGGTTTCAAGATGCGCTGGGTATGCTGCACCACGAAATTGCTCAGCAAGAGGTCAAGCGGGTCGGTTTTTGGCCCAACACGGGTTACGATTTTATCGCATCCAAAGCCTTAACACCGGACGGTGAATGGTTTTATGGCCTGGCCCTGGATGATGAAAACCAATACGAACAAACCAATGAACGGCTAGCACAGTGGGTTGAACAAATTCTGTTGGAATGCGCTGCAGACTAACAGATTCACCAAGCGGGGTTTTAGCATGTGCTTACCTCTACCACCTGAATGGCGTTAAAAGCAAACCTTAGGGCACTTTTTGTCGTACTAAGAACATTGTCGATAAAGAGGATTTTTTATGCTCGTTAATTCCATGACAAAAACATTAAGCGCTTACCTGCTTTTGACCATGCTAATGTTTTTAACAGGGTGTGCTCAACAACAGTTGCCAGATAATCGAATTTGGCAAAACCAATTGCAACTGCCCTCGGTAACCTATGCGGCGCAAGTGGCTCAACGCTTGTCTTTAAATGTTGAAGAAATCAGTTTTGATTGGCTTGATCTCAGCAGAGATCGCATGGTGCCTGCATTACTGTTTAAACCGGCTCAGCAACAAAAAGCAAAAGCCTTAATTGTATTTTCTCATGGTTTGGGTGGCTCAAAAGAGCGCTACGCCTATCTTGGCCAGTATTGGGCTAGTCAAGGTTATGCCAGTTTGCATCTACAACATGTTGGCAGTGATCGCCAAGTCTGGCGCGGCAGCAGATTGCTGTTACCTTTTCGCTTGATGGACGCGGCCGATGCCAGCGAGGCTCTGGCCAGAGTGCAGGATGTGAAGTTCTCTTTAGATCAGATCTTAGCGTCTGAGCATGCTGCTGATTTTGAGCACGAACATATTGTTATGGCTGGCCATTCTTATGGCGCCAATACGTCGATGTTACTTAGCGGTGCGCAAGTTGCACAAGACGGCCGCTTGGTTAGCTTAAAAGATGAGCGCATTAAAGCGGCTATTTTAATTTCAGCACCACCTTTTTATAATGACCAGCCATTAGCTACCGTACTATCTGATATCAATATCCCCACCCTGCATATTACCACCACCGAAGATGAAATTCGGGTACCGGGTTTTTATTCCGCACCACAAGATCGGTTTGAATTGTATTACGCGATGGCTAGTCGCTACAAAGTGCTGGCAGTGTTCAGCGCAGGTAGCCACAATATTTTTTCTGGCTGGCGCCGCAGTGCAGACTCGACACCTCAGCAACAAGTGATCAAAGCGGCAACCCAGGCCTTATCTAGTGCATTTATTGAACAGGTGTTCACGGGCGATGATCGGGCCCTAAATTTATGGGCTGAGCAACATCAAGCGGTGCTAGCCAACTTTATTCGCTCAGATTTAGTAGCCGTAACACATTAGCGCTGTCACGCTAAAATGCTAAATAAAAATCGCGCAGAAGGTGGCGGTATGTCGCTGAATACGCCCCGCCTACATCATGTATCACCAGTGATGAGTGCTCCGTTTGTTCGCATCTCGCAACAGGTTTCGTAGCCGGTATCCAGCTCTGCAAATAGCGGCTTACCGGCTTTTCAGCTTTGCTTTTTATCGCGCAAAGTCGCGTACAATGCCAGCCAGCTGCTGTTGCTGCCAGGTCAAAAATCGCTTGGCTGGCAGCTGGTAATACCAAGCAAAACTCGCCATCTGGCGCTAACAATTCGGCGGCTTTATTTAGCAAAGCACTAAAAGGCAGGCTACTAGTGTGCCGCGCTTGGTGCCTTTGCGGATCCGTGCTGGGCAGCGCATCCTGAAAAAAAGGTGGGTTGGAAACAATTAAAGCATAACGCTGGGCGCGCTGATAGGTTAGAATATCGCCCTTTATCACAGTAATGGCCGTTGGCCAGGGGCTGTGCCGGACATTGTCCGTTGCTTGCGTTGCTGCGGCGTCATCGAGTTCTACCGCACTAATCGCTAAAGTGCCCTGACTGCGCTGCGCCAGCATTAAACTAAGAATACCGCTACCGGCGCCAATATCTAACACGGCTCCGCTGGTCGGTAACTGAGCCCAAGCCCCCAATAATAGTGCATCAGTGCCGACTTTCATCGCACAATGCTGATGCGCAATATAAAATTGTTTACATTGAAAACCTGCTGACATATGCCCTCCTCCGCTAGTTTAACCGGAGTGCCAACTAATGTCATAAGGTAAACGCTTAACGTTGAGGTACCACAGATGTCTTTTACCGAGTTTCAACTGGATGACGCCCTAAACCGCGCATTGGAAGTAGCGGGTTTTGATCAACCTACTCAAATCCAACAATTGGCGATCCCAATAGCGCTGGAAGGCCGTGATTTACTGGCCAGTGCGCCAACCGGCACCGGTAAAACACTGGCCTTTGTATTACCGGCAATTCAATATTTACTGGATTTTCCACGCCGTGATCCGGGCTTTGCCAGAGTACTGGTAATGACTCCCACCCGCGAGCTGGCCTATCAGGTGTATGACGAATTCAGGCAATTTAGTCAGTTTACAACGTTAAACGTAGGGCTGATCACCGGCGGCATTAACTATGGTAGCCATAAAGATACGCTGGAAAAAAATAATGATATTTTAGTGGCTACGCCTGGCCGCTTAATTGAATATCTAGATGCAGAAAGCTTTCAAGCTGATGAAGTCGAGTTGCTTATTCTGGACGAAGCTGATCGGATGCTGGATATGGGCTTTGTTGGCGAAATGAACCGCATTGTGCTGGAAGCCAAACGCCGTCGCCAAACCTTGTTACTGTCTGCCACCTTAGAAGGCGCGTCATTAGAGCGCTTCGCCAGTAATGTGCTAAAAGAGCCGGAGCGGGTGGAAGCACAGCCATCACGTAAAGAAAAAGCCAAAATTTTGCAGTGGTGCCATCTGGCCGATGATGCCAACCATAAGCTGGCACTGTTAATTCATTTATTAAAGCAACCTGATGTCACCAAAGCCATCGTTTTTGTGAAAACCCGTGAGCGGCTGGCTAGCTTAACCGGACAACTGGAAACTGCCGGTATTCGCTGCTGCTGGTTACAAGGTGAAATGCCGCAAGATAAGCGCCTGCTCGCCTTAGCGCGTTTTACTAATAATCAGGTACGCATTTTAGTGGCCACCGATGTCGCTGCTCGTGGTTTGGATATTGACGATATTAGCCATGTTATTAACTTCGATTTGCCACGCACTGCCGATGTTTATGTACACCGCATTGGCCGCACTGGCCGCGCCGGTAAAAAAGGCACCGCTATCTCGCTGGTAGAAGCGCATGATATGGGGGTAGTAGGCAAAATTGAGCGCTACACCGAACAACCGCTAAAGCGTCGGGTGGTTGAAGGCTTACGTCCAAAGAACAAAGAGGCAAAAGTCACTAAAAAAGTGAAAAAGCCAGGTAAGTTAGCAGCAAAAAAATTAGCTAAGAAAGCTAAGAAATAAGCGCTTTCTTTACTAAACTCACCAGTAAAGCCGCAGTCCATACTGCGGCTTTTTATTAACACGGCAATCTTACCTTGCTACCGTAGCCGCCGAAGCGTTGCTGATTTTTAGCGCACAACTGCTGCAATTATTCCAAAACCGTGTTATCAATAGGAATAAATTATTACTACTGATATCCGGCCATTGGTTGGGAGTGAAGTCAAAGGAGTTGCTTGTGAACAAACGCCAATTTATTAAACACAGTGCTCTGGCACTTAGCTTATTGCCATTAGCAGGCTGCAGTGTCAGCGCAATCGCGGCAACGTCGGCCAACGCCACACCCAACCGGATTTTGCCTAAAGCATTAAACAAAGGCGATACCGTTGGTTTAGTCGCTTCCTCAGCGGCAGTAGCGGATCATGAAGATCTGGTGATTGCCAAAGAAGTGCTACAGGCGCTGGGATTTAAGGTAAAAAGTGGCCGTTTTTATAGTGAGCGCCGTGGCCACTTGGCCGGTCGAGATGAGGATCGCGCAGCCGATCTGAACGCTATGTTTGCCGATCCGGAAGTAAAAGCGGTCATTTGTGCCCGCGGTGGTTCTGGTGCCGCCCGTATTTTACCGCTGCTCGATTATGAGATGATCCGCCGCAATCCAAAACCTTTACTGGGTTACTCGGACATTACTGCGCTGCACAACGCGCTGCTTGCCAAAGCAGGCTTGGTGAGCTTTCATGGCCCCAACGGCATCGGCAGTTGGAACGCCTTTAATGTCGATCAATTTGAACGGGTATTTTTCCAGCGCGAATTACTGACCTATCAAAACGAACAGGACCCTAAAGGCGAATTAGTGGTACGCGAAAACCGCACCCGAGTGATCACTTCGGGTAAAGCGCAGGGACAATTAATTGGCGGCAATCTTACCGTGCTCACCGCCCTGGCCGGCACGCCCTACCTGCCCGACTTTCAGGATAAAATCCTGTTTTTAGAAGATATTGAAGAACAACCTTATCGCATCGACCGCATGATGAGCACCCTTAAACTGATGGGAGCGCTGGATAAAATTAAAGGCTTTATTTTTGGTGACTGTAACCGCTGTAATCCCGGTAGTGGCTGGGGTAGCCTAACGCTGGATGAAATTTTCGCTGACTTTATTAAACCGCTCGGTATTCCCGCCTACCGCGGTGCCATGATCGGTCATATTCCAAAACAGTTTATTGTGCCGGTAGGCGCTAATGTTGAAATGGATGCCGATAGCGGCACGTTTCGATTACTTGAACCGGTTTTTCAAAGCTGATCAGCATTGGTATAACTTCGGTTAAGCCTGCCAGTGCATAATGCTCACTAGCTTGCCCTCGTAAAGTTCCTGTTTTAAGGGCTGCCAACCTAGTTGCTGGTAAAACTCGGGTTTATCTTCAGTAAATAAATACAGCTTGGTTAAGCCAAGCTGCTGCGCCTGCAGCATCACTTGCTGCACCAACCACTTGCCTAAACCTTTACCACGCGCAGCGGGGGCTAAGTAAATATTGGCCAGCCAGGGCGACAAATCACGATTGGTTTGCATATCCTGCAGTAAAATAGACGCCGTACCCACCACTTGTTTTTCTAACAGCAGTACCCAGCTTAGTGGCAGCGCGGCTTCGTTTAAGGTAGCCGCTAAGTCGCTGGCAAAATCAGCCTCGCTTTTCTGCGGAAATAACGCGCCCCATTCCAGATAGTGCCACTTAGCAATTTCCGGAATATGTTCAGGGTAGTGTTTTAGCAAACATAGTTTGGGGCTATGGCTCATAAATCTTAGCTATCCAGCAAAATTATTAATGAATGTCTGGCGACATTGAAAGTAGATACCTTGAGTATCTACCGTTAAGGGTTATAATTATACTCTCAAACAGCTGGAGATCATTATGGATACGGGTACCGTTTTTAAAAATAACAATACACAAGCTGTACGCTTACCGGTTGAAGCACGCTTTCCTGATCACGTTAAAAAAGTTGTGGTACGCGTAGTAGGCAAAGATCGCATACTCACGCCAGCTAGCAATAGCTGGGATTCGTTTTTTCTCCATAGCGCTACAGTCACAAATGATTTTATGTCGGAGCGTGCTTCGCAGGAACAACAAGAGCGGGAAGCCTTTTAATGCTTAAATACCTGCTCGATACCAATATCTGTATTTACGTAATTAAACGCCGGCCTTTAGAGGTACTAGAAACCTTTAACCAGTATGCAGGCTTGTTATGTATCAGCAGTATTACCTATGCCGAGCTGTGCCATGGTGTCGAGAAAAGCGCTAAACCCGAGCAAAACCGACAAGCAGTAGAAGATTTTTGCTCCAGATTAATGGTATTACCCTACGGCGAAAAAGCAGCACAACACTATGGTGATATTCGCGCAGAACTAGAGAAAGCCGGTACACCGATAGGCGTTAATGATCTGCATATCGCAGGCCACGCCAGAAGTGAAGGGCTGACACTGATTACTAACAACACCCGAGAGTTTGAACGTGTGGCAGGCTTAAGAGTCATAAACTGGCTAGCAAAATAAGGTCACATACAACTAGTATGTGACCGGGGTGAGCGGCGAAGACAATGCCGCTACAGTGACAAAGACAACGCCCTATTTACTCAGGTTTTGACTAAGACTTTGCTGCTGTAGCAAAGCCGCCGAGGCTTTTAGCCCCGGGAGCATACATAAAGTATGTGACCGGGGTAAAAGCAGAAGGCAATGCCGCTACAGCAGCAAAGACGACGTCAAAATCATTCCCATTCGATGGTGGCTGGCGGCTTGCCGCTAATATCGTACACCACGCGGGAAATGCCATTGATCTCATTAATAATCCGATTCGACACCTTACCCAACAACTCATACGGCAAGTGCGCCCAGTGCGCGGTCATAAAGTCGATGGTTTCTACGGCTCGCAGTGAGACTACCCAGTCGTACTTGCGGGCATCGCCCATTACGCCGACCGATTTTACTGGCAGGAATACCGCAAAGGCTTGGCTGACTTTATTGTAAAGGTCTGCTTTATGCAGCTCTTCAATAAAGATCGCATCGGCGCGACGCAGGATGTCACAGTATTCTTTTTTGATTTCGCCCAGTACCCGCACACCCAAACCTGGGCCAGGGAACGGATGACGGTACAGCATATCGTACGGCAGGCCGAGCTCTAAACCGACCTTGCGCACTTCGTCTTTAAACAGCTCGCGCAGCGGTTCAACTAAACCCAACTTCATATGCGCCGGTAAACCACCGACATTATGGTGCGATTTAATCACATGGGCTTTACCGGTAGCCGAGCCAGCAGACTCGATAACATCCGGATAAATAGTGCCCTGTGCTAACCATTTGGCATTTTCCAGCTTTTGTGATTCTTCGTCGAACACCTCGACAAACACCCGGCCAATAATTTTGCGCTTAGCTTCTGGCTCATTTTCGCCAGCTAGCGCATCGAGGAAACGCTGCTCAGCATCAATCTTGATAATGTTAAGACCAAAGTGATCGCCAAACATATCCATCACTTGCTTGCCTTCGTTTAAACGCAGCAGGCCATTATCGACAAACACGCAGGTCAGGTTTTTACCGATTGCACGGTGCAGCAACATCGCCACCACTGAGCTATCTACCCCACCGGATAAGCCTAAAATAACCTGATCATCACCAATTTGCTGCTTTAAACGGATAATGGCATCTTCAATAATCGACGCGGGTGTCCATAGCTTGTCACAACCACAGATGTCGGCCACAAAGTGCTCTAACATACGCAGGCCCTGACGGGTATGGGTAACTTCCGGGTGGAACTGTACACCATAAAACTGCCGCGCTTCATCCACCATACCGGCATGTGGGCAGGTTGAGGTGCTGGCACAGGTAATAAAACCTTCCGGAATTTGCACCACTTTATCGCCGTGGCTCATCCAGACATCTAACAAGGCATTGCCGTTGCTACCAATATGATCTTCAATCTTGGCAAACAAGTCGTTAGCGGCAACCACTTCTACCTGTGCATAACCGAACTCGCGCATATCCGAGCCCTGCACCTTGCCGCCTAACTGCTCAGCCATGGTTTGCATACCGTAGCAAATGCCCAGTACCGGCACACCGGCTTCAAACACATACTGCGGCGCCCGCGGCGAGTTAACTTCATGCACACTTTCCGGGCCGCCAGATAAAATAATACCGGTGGGGTTAAATTCACGAATTTGCGCTTCAGTGACATCCCAGGCCCAAAGCTCGCAGTACACGCCTATTTCGCGCACACGGCGGGCGATAAGCTGGGTATATTGCGAGCCAAAGTCGAGGATTAAAATACGATGATGATGGATGTTTTTGTTCATACTAACCTTTACAAAGTAAGCGGGCTGGCCATTGGCCAGCCCTGAAAGCCGAAAGCAGTTAACCTAACCGATAGTTGGGTGCTTCTTTGGTAATCTGCACATCATGTACGTGTGACTCACCCATACCCGCCGCCGTTACTTTTACAAATTGCGGCTTGGTACGTAAGGTTTCAATATCCTGGCTACCGGTTAAGCCCATCGCCGAGCGTAAACCGCCCATTTGCTGATGGATAATATTTTCAATCGGCCCTTTATAAGCCACGCGGCCTTCGATACCTTCAGGTACCAGTTTTTCCGCATTGTTACTGCCTTGGAAATAACGATCGGAAGAACCATTACGCTGTGCCATGGCACCCAATGAGCCCATGCCACGATAAGATTTATAGTAACGGCCCTGATACAGTTCTACTTCGCCCGGCGCTTCTTCGGTACCGGCAAACATCGAACCAACCATAACGCAATGCGCGCCAGCCACTAAGGCTTTGGCCACATCACCGGAGAAGCGAATGCCACCATCAGCAATAATGCAGACATCCGTGCCTTTAATGCCTTCTACCGCATCAGAAATAGCAGTAATTTGCGGCACACCACAACCGGTAACAATCCGGGTGGTACAAATAGAACCTGGGCCAATCCCCACTTTTACCGCATTAGCACCGGCTTCAGCCAGCGCTTTGGCGCCTTCGGCTGTCGCCACATTACCCGCTACAATTTGTAAATCAGGATACTGCGCACGGGTTTGTTTAACCCGGTCAATTACCCCTTGTGAATGACCATGTGAGGTATCAATCAGCAGGATATCAACGCCTGCTTCCACCAAGGCCGCAATACGTTCATCAGTGCCTGGACCTACGCCAACCGCGGCACCTACCCGTAAACGACCTAACTCGTCTTTACAGGCGTTAGGCTTGCTGGCGGCTTTGTAATAATCGCGTACGGTAATCAGGCCTTTTAATTTAAAGCTATCATCCACTACTAATACTTTTTCAATCCGATGCTTGTGCATCAGTTTTAAGGCATCTTCCCGTGGCGCGTTTTCATTCACAGTGACCAGCTTTTCGCGTGGTGTCATCACTTCGGTCACTTTGGCTTGCAGGTTAGCTTCAAAGCTCATATCCCGGCCGGTAACGATACCCACCAGATCGCCTTGCTTATCTAATACCGGAAAGCCGGAGAAGCCATGTTGCTGGGCCAGTGCCTGCACATCACGTACCGTCATGTCTGCCAGTGCAGTTACCGGATCAGACACGACACCACTTTCGTATTTTTTTACTTTACGTACATTCGCGGCTTGTTCTTCAATGGTCATATTCTTATGAATAAAACCAATACCGCCTTCTTGCGCTAAAGCAATAGCTAAGCGTGCTTCCGTTACGGTATCCATAGAAGCGGAGACCATAGGAATATTCAGCGTGATTGTGTTGGTTAATTTTGTGCGTAAATCCGCAGTATGGGGTAGCACGGAAGAGTGCGCCGGTACCAATAACACGTCGTCAAAGGTAAGGGCTTCTTTAATGATCCTAAGCATTGCAACAATCTCGCTGTGTGGATGAAAAGATAGGGAATGTTGCGGTGCAATTTTAGCGGAAATACGGCGATAGAACAAACGGTTTTTTCTTTTTGTCAGCCAAGGTAGCAATCGCGTACACTAATCCCATAATTAATGTCTTGAGTAGGTTATGCAGAATCCGGATATTTATACCGTTTCCCGTTTAAACAGCGAGGTACGTTTAACCTTGGAACTCCAGTTTCAGCAACTGTGGCTGGTCGGTGAAGTGTCTAATTTTGTGGCGGCAGCCTCAGGGCATTGGTATTTCAGCCTAAAAGATCAGGCAGCGCAGGTTAAGGTCGCCATGTTTAAGCAAGCTAACCGCAATGCGCTGTTTCGGCCGCAAAATGGCCAGCAGGTGCTTATTAGGGCGCGCATTAGCGTCTATGAACCGCGTGGTGAATATCAGTTACTGGCTGAGTTTATAGAACCCGCTGGTGATGGTTTGCTAAAACAGCAATTTGAACAATTAAAAGCCAAACTGGCCGCCGAAGGTTTATTTGCAGCAGAGCGCAAAAAACCGCTGCCTGCCCAGCCTAAATGCGTAGGGGTTATCACCTCGCCTACCGGTGCGGCCGTGCGCGATATTATTAGTGTGCTAAAACGCCGCGCACCGGCGGTGGAAATTATTATTTACCCGTGTCAGGTGCAAGGCGAAACCGCCGCGGTACAACTGCGCACTATGCTAAGCACCGCAATTCGCCGCAATGAGGTAGATGTATTAATTATCGGCCGCGGTGGCGGCTCATTAGAAGATCTCTGGTGTTTTAACGATGAAACCTTAGCCCGTGCTATTGCCGCCTGCCCTATTCCGACAGTAAGTGCCGTGGGCCATGAAATTGATTTTGCCTTAACCGACTTTGTGGCCGATATGCGTGCGCCAACGCCCTCTGCTGCAGCCGAGCTGGTTTCGCCCGATCAAAGCCAGCATGTCATTAGGTTACAACAGTTAACTGCCCGCTTAGCCAGAGCGCAGCGTTTGTACCTACAGCGCCTTGTACCTAAGCTGAGCCAGTTACAACAGCGCTTACAGCAATTACACCCAAAGCGACGCTTAGAGCAACAACAACAGCGGCTGGACGAGCTGCAACTGCGCTTACAGCGGGTAATGCAACAGCAACTACAACAAGCCAAACGCCAGCACAGTTATTTACAGCAAAGCCTGCAGCATTTATCACCGGCTAAAACCATTAAGCAACAGCAAGGCTTGCTGCAACAACTGGCAAGACGGCTGGAGCATGCCCAGCAACAACAATTAAAACAGGGTCAGCAACAACTAATGAGGCTTAGTGCGCAATTACATACCGTAAGTCCGCTCGCTACCTTAGCACGGGGTTACAGTATTAGTTTTAATGCACAGCAACAGGCGATTACGCGGGCTGCGCAATTAACTGTTGGCGATAGCGTTAGTACACAATTGGCGGAGGGGCAATTTACGGCTATCGTTACCGAGGTGCAGAAAGGATAATCGCATAGCGGGCTAATCCTTTTACCACAACTGCAAACCGTGTTGCGACACCTTAATCGCGCGCCGTAATAAACGCGGTAATGGTAAAGCGCCCGCTGCGTGGATCTAAATCAATAGGGTAATCTGTCGCGATATCGCCAGAATGTAATGATGAACAACGATACAACAGCAAACGATTAAACCGCGCAGGGACTTGTGCAATTCGCGCAAACATGGCGTTATCCCCATTTATATAGCCTTTGGGCGTCCCATATTGCTGAAAATCGTCGGTAAGTGAGCGCTGATAGGCCGCTTGCCGCTCAGGCGTGATCGCTTCAAAACCACTGCGTCGATGTCGATAAAAACTAGTGCCACCATGCTGCGCGTGACATAAATAATACACTATAGCGAGATCATCCGGTTTGGGGCGATCAAAGTGCGGCATACACTGCCACGCCGATAATTGTGCAACCGGCGTGGCCACCATCGCGTAATAACTGTCGACGCGCTGAATACGCGCTGCGGTCAGCCCAAAAACGTGCTGGATATGTGGCGCCAGTTGCGCCAGTACACGCTGCCCAAATATCGGCGGTGCAGGCGAGCGTAAACCAGGATACAAACCTGTAGCTGGGTTAACGGCACCTTGCTGCAGCGCATACTGCAGCAATTGGGTAGGTTCGGGCCAAAAATCATCTACCAGCACTAGCGGCTGCTGCTCTTTTCCTATCACCGTTACCCGAGGGCTGATAGGTGCTACGCCCTGTACACGAGACGACATCAATAAACCTTATCCGCTTTACAATACTGATTAATAAAGGCTTGATGTGACGGCATATAATCCACAGCGCTACGGATCACTTGGCGGATCCCTTGCAAGCGGTTATCTAATGCGTCTTCTGGAAACGCATCCACTAAGGGATGATAACGTGCTGGCGTGATCCCCTGCCCAAGCATGACTTCAAACCAGCTTAGATCGCTAAACATTTCGTTGTTAAAACGAAAGATCCGTCCATGATCACGAAATTGTGTGATCTTTTGCGTTAGCGCATCAGGTATTGGCATGCTACTGCAATAACGCCAAAAGGCCGAATCACGACGCGCTGTAGCATGATAATGTAAAATCAAAAAATCGCGGATGCTGTCGTATTCAAAGTGCATTTGTCGGTTAAATTCGTCAATATCACTTTGTGCAAAATCTCGATCAGGAAAAAAACTAAACAGCTTTGAAATGGCGGCCTGAATTAAATGTAAGCTGGTTGACTCTAACGGCTCCATAAAACCCGCGGCTAACCCAATCGCTAAACAGTTTTTTTGCCAAAATTGCTTACGCTTACCTGTCGTAAAACGTATTTGTCTGGGCTCCGCTAAGGGCTCGCCATCTAAATTTTGCAGCAAGATTGCCGTGGCCTCATCTGCCGACATAAATTTACTGCTAAAAACATGACCATTGCCAATACGATGTTGCAGCGGAATTCGCCATTGCCAACCGGCGGTATGCGCTTTGGCGCGCGTAAAAGGCCATGGCTCGCCAGCACTGGCGCAAGGTACGGCAATGGCGCTATCACAAGGCAACCAATGCCGCCAATCTTCATAGCCCGTTTTTAATGTTTGCTCAATCAGTACACCTTGAAAACCGGAGCAATCAATAAAAAAATCAGCCTCGTGTACACTGCCATCAGCAAGCTGCAGCGCGTGAATAAACCCATCTGCCCGCTGTTGTACCGATAATACCTCACCTTCCGTACGTTGTACCCCCCAGTTTTCAGCAAGCTCTCGCAGATAGGCGGCAAATAAGCCAGCATCAAAATGAAACGCATAGGCAATATTCGATAACGGTGAATTGCCTGCGGCAATGCTTCGCATAAAACGTTTTTCATGGCAGGCCAATGATGTCAGGGTATATTCATCGAGCGGCGCGGCACGATCTAACGCCCGCATTTTTAGCCAATAATGGTAAAACTGCAGGCCTTCCATATTTTTGCCCACATCGCCAAAAGCATGAATATAACTGCTGCCTATTTGGTGCCAGTCGACAAACTGAATACCCAGCTTAAAGGTTGCCTGAGTGCGACGCATAAACGCATTTTCATCTAGGCCAATTAACTCATTAAACAACATAATTTGAGGAATAGTCGCTTCACCAACACCCACCGTGCCAATGCGATCAGACTCAATAAGCTGGATCTGACAGTATTGATTTTTTAATACCTTCCCAAGCGCTGCTGCGGTCATCCAGCCGGCAGAGCCGCCCCCTAAGATAATTATTTTTTTTAATTTATTGATCATGTTGGTCTCTTTTAAACCGCATTACGCGTTAACGCGAGGAAATCGGTGTAACTAGGCATTCCTGACACGAGCCGCGCGATACTGTGTTGAATTTGGTGTACCGCACTAAACAATTCGCTTGTGCTGCGTGTTGCCAATAATATACTGGGTAACGCTGGCCTGAGACCTAAACCAACGAGTAAACCAAACCATTGCGCCGGTAAGATGGCATCCGTTTCTGCCGGTAACAAACGACCGGCGCGCGCAAAGAGCTGACCTTGTGCAGTGGCTAATGGCTCAGTGTGACATTGCAGATACATGTGTACTTCTTGCTGAAATAACTGCCATTGCGTATTGAACAGACTGGCCGCAGCGGGTCGCATTGCCTGCCCGGGCAACAACGCTAACCAAAGCGGTAACATAAAGGATAAAGCAGACACGCCATCATATAAGGGCTGATCTAAGACGGCTGCGGCTTCACCGCAACGTAGCACATTGCCTTGCCAAGGATTATCCATACCCTTAGGCACTGGAAAGCGCACTTGTTGCCAATCGGCAATACCGGTTTTTTGCTGCAATTCGGCTAACACCAAAGCCACTGTTGCAGGCGGTTGCTGCAGTAAGCATTGCCAATGTTCTCGATCTGCCAGCCGATGCTTTACCACCCAACTCCCACTCAGCTGGATCGCCGAACTGTAAGGCGAGAGCTGTTCAGGCCGACTATCCGCCCATAAGCGCAATGCAAAAGGCTGCTGCAAAGCGGGCGTTGCTGCAGATGCATGGCTCGATACGTCCGAAGAACGTCGACAATCTATAAGAAAATGCACTGACTGTTCGTACCCATTATCAGTTTTAATGGTTTCTACTATGCCTTGCGTATTGCGCACACAAACTAGAGACGCACACGCATGGTATATAACACCTGCAGCCAGATTATGCTGATGTAAACAGGCTGCCAAGGCCACACTGTCCATTTGCCCACCAAATGCTAACGCCTGTTGCAGATCGGGTCGAGTATTCGGGGCAATCGCAAATTTTTGTTGTAAGGCCGCCTGCGCGGCAACTGATAACGCATCAATACTTATCGTGTTTGCCAAGGCTGGCGATTCACGTAAGCAATGTAATACCACCTGCTCAAATTCACTAGCCTCGGCTTGCAGGCCGTAAAAACCATAGGGGATAAAACCCTGCCTTGCCGCAAACTGATAATGACATCCCAACGATACATGCCCTTGAACCTGCTGGATTAATGACAACGGGGTACACGCAAGATGTTCACACAACTCCGTCAGCGCTGGGCCAAATTGCGTGCTACGGCTCTCCGCAGGCTCACTGGGTAATACCACGGCGACTACACGCATACCAAAGTGACGTAACGGCGCGGCGATCCAAGCACACGCAAGCTCTAACCACACACCGCTGCCTATGACTATCACAGGATTTAGCGCACGCATACACGCCCTCCTGCTGCACTGGCTTCACGGTAGCCATATAGAGAATGCACTGGCGGCGCATTTGACGAGCGCGATGAATTATCCAACGCCTGCCGATGAGAAGGACTTTGACCGGCTTGCATTTGCAGGTGTTGATAATGCTGCTGCAGCCAGGCGCTGTAAGGTGCGCTAGCAGCCGCTTGCAAGCGAAAATCAGTTTCGTTGGGGCGAGCGCCCTGCCCTAACAATACCGCTAACCAACTCGCCGGTTGGAATAATCCTTGCCGATACGCTACCAGCTGCCCACTTTCCTGAAATAACGCCAGCCGCTGCTGCAAACTGTCTGGAAGAGACATGTGCGCACAATATTGCCAAAACGGTTCTGGACGCGTATTCACTTTGTAATGCAAAATAAGAAAATCTCGCACGCGCTGATACTCTGTCGCCATTTGATCATTAAAGGCATCACGTTCACTTGTCGACACGGTAGGCTGCCCAGCCGTATGCACCGGAAAGTACAGCAACAATTTTTCTAATGCTAATTGTATTAAATGTAGGCTGGTCGATTCCAAGGGTTCTAAAAAGCCCGCCGCCAAACCAATGGCCACGCAATTATGTCGCCAGCTTTGCTGACGGCGCCCCGTGGTAAAGCGTAATGCTTTTATTGAAGCCCCCGCAAACCCCGTCTCATTGACTTCCTTCACTAAGTGTTGCTCCGCAGCGTCATCAGCTAAAAAGGCACTGGCATATACCAAGCCATTTCCCGTGCGATGTTGTAGCGGTATACGCCAACGCCAGCCTGCGGCCATCGTTTTAGACAACGTGTACGGCGCCGGATCAACATCGGCAGCACTCGGCATGGCCAGAGCGCGGTCGCAAGGCAACCACTGTTGCCAGTTCTCAAAGGGGGTTTGCAATGTTTGGCCAATCAATAGCGCCGAAAAACCAGAACAATCAATAAAAAAATCGCCTTTTAAACGCATCCCCTGCTCTAACACTAATTCACTGATGTCACCATTAGGCTGTTGCAACACCTGCTGTACCTTGCCTTCAATGCGGCTCACGCCCTGCGCGGTCGCATGTTGACGAAGCAACATGGCATATTTACCCGCATCTAATTGATACGCATAATTAAAGCTTGAAGCAACATCTGCAATGTCGGTACTGGGAAAGCGGAAGCGTTTTTGTTGCGCTAATTGCACAGCAAAAGAATAGTGATCAAAAGGATAAGTAGGCTGGTGTTGCTGTTGTAACCACCACCACACCTGATGAAAGGGTAAATCGTTTAGCATGTCGCCACTTACCCCAAAAGGGTGATAATAATCGCTGTTCGCCGTTCCCCATCCCTGAAAACGAATGGCTAATTTATAGGTCGCCCCCGTCGCCTGCATAAATTCGGCTTCTTCTATACCCACCCATTGATTAAAGTGTCGAATATGAGGAATGGTCGCTTCACCGACCCCCACCGTGCCGATTTGCTCTGACTCCACCAAGCAAATAGAATACTGCTGCGAAGGCAAAAATCGTGATAAGGCGGCTGCAGCCATCCATCCTGCGGTCCCACCGCCTAAAATAACAATACGTTGTTTTAACATAGCCACGTAACGCCTTAATGCGCCATCACTCAGTCTTACTTAACCACTGAGCGATGGTGTAACGTGCTTAGAAGTTGCCGCGTACCACAAACGCTATCCGCCGATCAGCCACAAACCAAGAGCGTCCTGCTTCTTGTCCCTCGTTATTGAGGAGCATCAAGGTTTCAGATTGCGCATTAGTAATGTTGGTAGCCTGCAGCCCTATGGTAAAGTTTTCGGTAATATTATAAAAAATAGAACCATCTAACTGCCCATGATCGTCATACCATAACGGCGCCTTACTGATCACATCGCGTGTAGTCAGCAGATATTTTGAACGCCAGTTGTAGGCCAAACGTGAACTCCAATCACCTTTTTCATACATCGCTACTATGTTAAAGGTGCGATCAGACTGACCTTGTAGCGGAATGGTATCCATATTGACGCGGATCCCAGTATCTTCAAAATCATCCCCTAACCAGCTTTCGTCTTCAACATCCACCTCATTATTCGGCACACCACTGGCTTTAATGTAGGTAAAGCTGGCTTGAATACCAAAGCCATTTAACGGCTCCGGTAGCCCATCATAAAACTGCTGATAAGCCAGTTCTACACCACGCATTTTGCCATCACCGCCATTGGTGGTGGTGCTAATTAACGATGTTTGACTCACGCCACTGACCGGATTCGTCAAGTTTTGCGCAAAGGCCCCTTGTACAAAGTAGTTTTTCAAATCTTTGTTGAATAACGTCGCACTTAATTGGCCCACTTCAGCAAAATACCACTCTAATGCAAGATCAAACTGCACCGATTCCATCGGTTTTAAGAATGGATTACCGCCGCTACCGGTCCAAGCCGGCACATAAGCCCGTTGAATCAGGTTATCTTGCGGCAATGGAGGATTATCAGGATCAATCACTTGCACCGGCCGTTCGGCCTGCACTGATTCATTACCCAAGGAAATACGATTACGCACGTCACCCATATCAGGTAAGGCAACGGCTTTAGAAAAGGCAAAACGTCCAATCAACTCATCGGTAATTTCATATTTAAAATTAAAGCTGGGTAGCCACATTTTAAACGAGTTTTTGGCGCTTAAACGCTCTTCAGCATCATTACCAAAAGCCCTATCGTTATCGGGTAGGTAATTTAAGGGATCGCCGATCCAGCGATTTTCTTCTGCGCGCAGCGCATCTTCAACCGATGCATAAGTGCCATTGCTAACTTGCTGATTAACATAATCCAGCACCAAAGTTGGGTTAAGCTGTCGATTTCTTAATGACTCTGGAGGTAAAAAGTCTGGAATTAAATCAGGAAACGTCACCGCACCAATCGCTTCACGATCCAATACCACATAACGCAAGCCAATGTTACCGGAGTAACGACGCTCGCCTTGGCCCTCAAAATTAAACCTAACATAAACGGCTTTATTCGTTTCAGTGGTATCGTTCACTTCGCCGGGCGTAAACAGACCAAACTCAGAATCGACTCCCGCCCGTTGTGGATACGGCGTCCAGCTACCACCCGCTGAGCTAAAGGGTTGTCGTGCTGGATTTGCGCCCATTATTGAACGAACATAAGCTTCAGTGGCATGGATGGTTTTATTGCCCGGAATATTGGCAACACCACCACCATGAAAGTCAGACCAATCGACTAATTCAAAATCATTGGCGGCACCCGGAATCGTATCTAGCCAGCCTGCTGGCGCAACACTGCTAAATTCAGGGGCTAATGCCCCCCAGTTCCAATCGGTTGCACGCACCGTTTGTTCCCGTTTTGCATAGCGCACACCCGTTTGTACCGATGTCCAAATCCCCAAATTATCTAATTGGTAATTGGCATCAATACGTCCGGCAACCGATTCGCCTTCAGAGCGCTCGTAGTGATCCATCGCACTACGTAAGAAATAGGACGTAGGATCTTGAAAGTAATTACTATCGCCGGCAGGATCACCGCTAAAACCGGGATAGCCTGTCGCAAATAACTCAGGATTGGCATCACGATAACCAAACCAAGGCTCTAACAAGCGCATAGTGGGTGTTTTGCCGCGAATATTATACTCTTGGCCCGCAAACGCTGCCGTATGAACGGTAACGTCGTTATCGGTGGTTTCTGCCTGTACTAATTGGAGATCGGTAGTAATTTCCAACTGATCAGTGGCTTTCCAGCGTAGATTTAACGAAAAGTCTTCTACCAGATTTTCAGAGTCTTTTACTCGGCTATCAAACTGCGTAACATAACCAAACTGATCGCGCGGATTATCACCCCAGCCACGGGCCACACGGTCTACGTTACCATCGGCAGCACGCCAACCGTCTACCCCTTGCGTAATGATCCCTGATTCAAACAAGCCTTGATCATCAAATTCAAATTGGGTACCTGCCAAGGGCCGTGAGCGCCGATTGTCGATACTAAAATAACCCCCTTGGTATTTCACCGCTTGCTCATGCCAAGATAAGCGGGCATCAGAGCGAATATATTGAAACGTACTTAAAAAGGTGTCGTCACTATTTTTCCACTGTAACGCGGAGGAAAAACCGGTTCTTTTACGATCATCAAACTTATTCAGTAAATTAGAGGCATTAGGCATCCACACTAAGCCATTATTATCCGTTCCTACAAAGTTTTCGGCACCGGCAATGGTTCTAGCATAAACCGGTACATAGGCATCCGATTGAATACCATGCGATGCGCCATATAACTGCGAGCGTGCCGCATTAATTAAAAAACCAAACTCGCTGCCATTATCTAATACAAACCGATCGCTGAATAAAGCGGATATTGTTGGGCTGCCTTTTTTGGCAATATCGCCATAAGACCAATCACCACTGATCGCAAACAAACGTCCCGCAGCATCAAAGGGTTTACGTGTGCGTAAGCTCACGGTTCCGCCAATGCCGCCTTCCACCATGTCGGCGGTTTGATTTTTATAAATATCAACACCGGCCATTAACTCAGGCGAGACATCTTGAAACGATAATCCCCGTCCAGAGTTAGCGGTAAAAGAATCACGACCATTAAATTCGCTGCGGGTTTGTGTCATACCGCGAATAATGGCGCCACTCCCTTCCACACTAAAATGATCTGGATCATCTGGCCCCGCAAACCGCTCAATCGATACCCCTGGGATCCGTTGAATTGCCTCAAGGACACTGCGATCCGGTAATACACCAATATCCTCCGCAGAGATCCCATCAACCACGGTATCAGCGAGCCGTTTGATATTTTGGGCGCTTTGTAAGTTAGCACGTGTACCACTTACTTGAATAACTTCGATATCTTCAACTTTGGGTTTATCTTGTTCGGTTTGTTCTGTCGTCTCTTGCGCGCTAACCCCTGCAGTTAATCCCATCATGGCGATTAACAATAGCGAGCGTTTAAAAACAGGTTTTTTGGTTAAGTGTTGGTTTCGATTGCTGTGCACCATCGAAGGTCTCCCATGTGTGTTTTTAATGTATCGGAGAGCACAGCAAATCGCGCTATTTGTCGCGTTGCACTGTTTAACCGATGCGCTGTTTACCAGCTTTTTTTATATTTTTACTTACTACTGACGTACTGCATGCTTCGCCAATTCTGGGTTAATTAACGGCTATAACCGCTGATGTTTTAGCCGCATCTGATAGTGCGACATGGCTGTTTCAGCGTCAAACCGTCTTGGAAAAATCAGAATAGTGAAAACAGAAAACGCACCTTTATTGCACCCTGTTGCCCTATTTTAAGGCAACTTCTGGCTCAACATCCTTGCTCGTTGCTATCGGCAGATGATGCATTGCCGCTAACACATACACCAAGGGTGCGTTCCAATTAATCGCGACTTCGTTACTAGCATAACTGCACCAATCATCAACATAACTTAATGCCGGTAAGGTAGTGGTGTACGCGCACTGATCTTGCTGCCCAGGTTGCGGCCCGCCCACTAACCATCCTGGCACTGGTGCGGCCACGTTATCTGCTGCAGAAGGGCGATGATGGATAAACTGCGGATGCTTCATCCCAAAACCGGTCACATAAGATAACTGTAACGGATTACGACCTAAGACATAGTCTAATAAGCCCTGCATAGCCTGTTCATAGCGCGGCTCAGGCGACACTAACCACGCTTGATAGAGCAACATCGCCTTGTTCATTGCGACGGCACTGCTGCCCCAAACAAAGTCGTCTGCACGCATTGCAACGCCATACGCCGATTGCTGATGAATACTGACAAGTTGATCGGCCGCCTGCAGCAGCCCTTGGGTAACTTGCCCCACAATAGCCGAATCGAGGTTTCGCCCCTGGCGCAGCTCGGCGGCTAAACTGTAATAGGCCAGTGCTGCGACATTGGCCCAAGACGGTGTAGTGGGTGGTGCAGTTAACTGGCGAAACGCAGTTAAATATGTTGGCTCACCTGTTAACAAAAATAGCTCCACGCCGGCCCAAGCCCATTCATCGGCTAACTGCTCATCGCCATAGGCGCCGGTGTGTACATCGGCAGGTTGTTGATAATAAACGGCAGGATGTTTCTCGGCCCATTGCCAAGCAGCCAGCGCTTGTTGACGATATAACGCAGCTTTACCAGGCCATTGGCTTTCAAAGGGCTGCATAATACGGCTAGCATTTGCCAACACTGCCGCTAAATTCAGTGCCGCGGCGGTACTTTTTTGCACCACAAAACGCTCGGCATGGGTCTGATCAGGCATCACAATACCGGCAAAAGCCAATGTGGTTAATTTATGGTAAACACCGCCATCGTTAGGATCTTGCATAGCGCTGAGCCATTCCAGATTCCACATAATTTCGTCTAGCAAATCGGGAATCGTATTGCCTGATTCGGGTATCTGCCATTGCCGTTGTTGATAAAAGTCAGCAAAATCGACATAGGCACGCAGTAAGGTGTAAGTACTAATACCCGAATTTACCACATACTTATTGTAATCTCCTGCGTCGTACCATCCTTTGGGCGCACTGAAGGTAAAGCCAGCGGGCCGCGCGGTAGATGCTGCCGAAGTATGCACCTTGACACTTGTATCTGGGTGCCCTGCAGCACGCGCCCATGGGCCTGCATAACGAGGTTCTAAAGCCATTGACGCGCGATTAAAGTAAAATGCTTTAATTGCACTGTCGTGCAACGCGCTGTAAGGCGAAGCAGATACCGTAAAATTAACGGGTTCAACACCAGATACCACAAACTGGTATTCACCATGTACGGTTAACTCAGACACCTCAGCCAACGTTACCCATTGCTCTGCGGGTGGCCAAAACGCTGCGCGGCTTGTGCTACCCTGCATTAACGGGAGCCCATTACTCAGATTGATCACCTTAAAACCTACTGATTGCTCGCCCGGTACCACTATCCACTTTGGGCCCGTTGCTCGAAACCCTAATTGATTAAAGCTAGGACGCAGTTTAAGCATGTCTTGCTGACTAACCGACGTTGTTACTACCTGTGATAACACGGCGTTACTAGTCAGCATGAAGAGCAAAACAAGCAGGATAAGATGGGGTTTCGTTATAAAGGTTGTATGCCTCATGGTAGCCTCGTGCTTTTTTGAGGTTAATTAAAAAGAAGAACATCAACGGCTGCAATCTGAGCGCGGTTATGAAAAACACACTCCGCGGTATGATTTTTAGTTGAGGCGCGGTGTCGTTTATGGCTACCGCGCTTGACATCAGGCTACTGTGCTTCGGCCAGCTGTATTAATGCCGGTAACAGCGGTTTTGCGGCAAGCTGCCGGTCGAATAATAATGGATAGTCGGTACGACCACGCATCGGAAAGTCATTGCGCCAACTTTGGGCATCATGCAATCCCCAAAAGGTTACGCGATGTAGCTTTTGCTGCTGACGCAAAAAAATCGCAAACAAATCTAAATAACGTTGCTGCCATGCTTGTGCAACATCGGCAGGTAAATCATCACGATAAGGATTAAGTTGCTCTTGCAGTTCCTGATATTGGCTGATATCGGCACCGGGCGTCATATCTGGCGGAAAAGGCAATACCGAGATTTCTAATTCAGTGATCATGACATCCAGACCCTTCGCTGCAAAGGCATTGATAGAGTCTTCTACCTCACGTAAGTCAGGCGATGTTAGTCCATAATGCGCTTGCTCACCAATAGCATGAATAGGCACCTGTTTTTGTTGCAGTTGTTCAATAATACGCAGTACACCAGCACGTTTTTCTGGTTTATAGAGGTTGTAGTCGTTGTAATACAGTTTGGCGCTGGGATCGGCCTTGTGCACCAGTGCAAAGGTGGTTGCGATATAATCGTCCCCCAAGATCTGTCGCCATTTGGTATCACGCAAACTACCGTCTTCATTTAACGCTTCGTTTACCACGTCCCAGCCATGCACCCGACCTTTGTAACGGCCAACCACAGTGTTAATATGCTGCTCTAACCTAGCTAACAGCAAAGCTCGGTTGGCGGGTTTACCATCCGGTCCCTGAAATACCCAGGCCGGCGTTTGCTCGTGCCAAAGCAACGTATGCCCCACCATAAACATCTTGTGCTTTTCAGCAAAGGCGACTAACTGGTCAGCCGCATCAAATGCAAATTGTCCTTCGTCGGGTTGGATCTCCTCCCATTTCATTATATTTTCGGCGGTTAAACTATTAAAATGCTGCGCAATTAACGCCAGTTCACCGCTGTTTGGCTGCTGCAATTGCACCAAACTTACCGCAGTGCCAATGTGAAAAAAAGGCTGGAATGCTTGTTGCAACGATAAAGCAGGCACAGCTGCTTGCTCTGCAGTTACCGCAGGTGCAGCCTGTAACATACTACTGACTAACACGATTGAACTGCATAAGATTTTAGGTAATTTAAAACGCATTAAAAATTCCTTATAAAAGCATGGCGGTATTGGCCGCTTGCTGCTGAAACAGCGATTAGAAGATTCACCTTTGATTAAACGGAAAAAGTCTGTATCAGGCAACAGTTCGTAGGTTATGAAAATGCGTCTGGCCAGTGCGATTTTTGCGATAAGCCGCAGTGCATAACAACTTGATTATTGAATTAATACCGCGATTACCTGATATGCTAGTTATTTAGCTTGTACGTTGCTAAACGCAGTAAAATAGTCGCAGCCATAAACCAAGAGGACACGCCAGCATGACAACAGTTACCATCGACTTAGTTTCCGATATTGCCTGCCCCTGGTGTGCCATCGGCTATGCCCGTTTAGAACAAGCCTTAAAGACACTGCCAGAGCTTAAAGTCGAGTTAACCTGGCGTGCGTTTGAATTAAACCCAGACAAAAACGCGCCCAAAGAAGCTATTTTACCGGCGCTTAGCCGCAAATATGGCAAAAGTGAAGCAGAAATGCACCAGGCGCAAGCACATCTAATGGAACTTGCCGCCGGTCTGGGGCTTAACTTTAGTCACATGCAGCAGCGTTTTACCTGCAATACCTTTGATGCCCACCGCTTAGTGAAATGGGCCGACACCTTTGCCAAAGCGACACCAATGAAGATGGCATTGTTTACCGCTTACTTTGGTGAAGCGGCCGATGTTTCAGACCATCAGATACTGCTTAACTGCGCTGTTGCCGCCGGACTCGATGCCGCAAAAGCAGAGGAGATCCTTGCTACTGATGCTTTTGCGCAGCAAGTGCGTGAGGATCTTGCCCATTATCAACACGCCGGCATTTCATCTGTTCCCGCTTTTATCATTAATAACCAATACCTGATTTCTGGCGCACAAGAACCGCAACAATTGGCAACAGCACTAAGGCAAATTGCCGCGGAAGCCAACTAGTATGCATCTACCCACGGTAATCTTACTAGCACTGGCGACTAACGTTATTGTGGGCGTTTATTTGTATCTGCTTTACCAGCGAAAACCTAAAGACCACTGTTTTAAACTCTGGTCGTACTCTTGCAGTTGCTTCGTGTTGGGGTCGGCCTTAGTAGTACTGCGCCCATACCACATACCTGAATTTATTAGCTTTTTCATTGCCGACTGCTTGCTGCTTTTAGCACCAATTTATGTACTGGTAGGGCTAGTAGAATTCTCACGCTTTCGTTACACCAAACAACGACGGCAACAAGGTATTGCAGCGCTGGCTGTTGTTGCGTTGATTTTTTTGTTCAGCTATCAGTTGCCAGGCTTAATCAGTATTGTGCTAGCGCTGGCTAGCGCTTTTACCTTTTGCCTAAGTGCTTATTTATTACAAAAATCCATTATTACCGAGCCTACATTTACCCGCACCCTGCAAACGGTATTTTTACTGCATGCGTTGGTCATGGTAATACAAGCCGCGCTGGTACTGCTTAATTGGCAACAGTTGGATATGCACGGCTTACCGGAGTCGTCGGTTTACACCCTGGTAAGCCATATTTTACTGACAACCCTTACCGCCTTGCTGCTACCATGGTTAAGCTTTTTAAAATTGGAACGTAAGCTTACGCTTAAATCGCAACGCGACGGTTTAACTCGCCTGGCCAACCGTGAGCATTTTTTCAATCAGCTTGAACGCTACTGGCAGCAGCACCCGTCAACCCCTGCCGCATTTATGATGATAGATATAGACTTCTTTAAAAGTGTAAATGACACCTTTGGCCATGCGATGGGCGATCAAGCGATTGCTTCAGTGGCCAAACTGTTATCAAAACAATTACGAAGCAATGATCTTATTGGCAGAATTGGTGGTGAAGAGTATGCAGTGCTTTTAATTGATATTAATGAAGAAACAGCGTTTAACGTAGGGCAACGCTTATGTCAGCAAGTCGCTAAACAACTAGAGTTTATTACCGAAATCAGAGTTGAACTCACCATCAGCATTGGTATGATACACGTGATCCCCTCTCAGCACGACCGCATTACAGCGTTTAAACGGGCTGACGAAGCCCTGTATGCCAGCAAAAAGGCCGGTCGCAATACCGTTACCCTAGCCAAGTTTACTGCTAACGTTTGAGCGTATATTAAAACTCACGTTTAACTACTACAATGCATAACAAGAATATGTGCCAACACAACCCGCGACAATGGGTAAGCCGTACTCTTCTTACGCTAAAATTATTTTAGTGAGACGTTTAACTGGCAATCACGCCATTATCTGACAAGGAAAGCGACTATGCGTTTAATGTGCTGTGTTTTACTGGGGTTATTACTAGCTGGCTGTAACAAAAACGAAGTGGGCGATGTCTCGCTCGGTATATTTACCACCAAAGATATTAAGTTGGATGCCTTTACCGATCCGCTGGTAACAGGCATTACCTGTCATGTATCCAGTATCGAAGCCAACCTGAATTTTGCCGACCCGTCTGATAGTTCAATTGCTTGTCGCCAAACTGGCCCCATCACCGCCACCATGATTGCACAAATAGATAAAAGCAAAAATGGCGAGGTACTCTTCACTAAATCCAAAAGCATCTTTTTTAAAACGATGAAGATACGCCGCATCTTCGATGCTGAAAACCAGACACTGATGTACCTGGCTTACTCGACTAAAGAAACCTCTGGTAGCTTTAAACACAGCCTATCTACCGTGCCACTATGGGGCACAGACGCCTATAACGCAGCCAAGACACAACAGCCTTAGTACTATTCTCTGTGCAGTAACATCGAAGTTCGCGGCCCTTTTTAAGATCGCAAATGACGACTCCGGTACGCAAGCATACCGGAGTCGGGTAGCAACACCTGTTTTTTTGTTTGCCTTATCTGCCTGGAGTTTTATGTCACACAATACCATTGCTTTAAACCAACAGCGCCAACCGCTGCAACATCTGGAATCGGTGTGGCTGTTTGGTTATGGTTCGCTGATTTATAAAGCTGATTTTCCGTATTTGCAGCGTAAGCCTGCCTATATTGATGGCTGGCAGCGGCGTTTTTGGCAGGGCTCGCATGATCATCGTGGCACGCCAGAGGCGCCGGGCCGGGTGGTTACCTTGGTGGAGGCCGCTGGTGCACGCTGTGTTGGTATGGCCTATCAGGTTACGCCAGATACTTTTGAGTATTTAGATCATCGTGAGAAAAATGGCTATTTGCGCTTTTTTACCCCTTTGCATTGGTTAGATGAAACGACACAGGGATCGGATCAGAAACAGGGCGTGGTCTATATCGCCAGCGCCGATAATGCCGCTTATTTAGGCCCGGCCAGCGAAGCGGAGATTGTGCAGCAAATTGCACAAAGCTGCGGGCCTAGTGGTGCAAATAGCGACTACTTGCTAAAGCTCGCTCAGGCACTTCGCCAGCTTAAAGCCGAAGATGAGCATGTGTTTACGCTTGAACAGGCGTTATTACAGCAGCTTAAATAGCGCTATTTTGCGCCATACTAAATTTGCGGCCATTGCTTATGGCTTACTTAACGCTTTAAATAGCAAAAACCGGGATACTAACTTAGCAATCCCGGTTTTTTTCTGTGGGTAACGACTTTTGCTACTGCTGCCTGTTTAGCAATAACAGGCTGGTGCGTTAACTTTGCTCTTTTACCACATCAATAAAGTACTTCACTTCACCATCGATCAACTCACGCACTAAACCGTGTACATCGGTTTCAAAGCCCGGGAACTCGCCGTTAAAGGCGCGGGTGAATTTCAGATAGTTTATGATCGTTTTATTAAAGCGCTCGCCCGGCACCATGAGTGGAATACCCGGTGGATAGGGCGTTACCAGCATGGCGGTGACCCGGCCTTCGATTTCATCAATAGATACCCGCTCAATTTCGCGGTGTGCCATCTTGGCCCAGGCATCGGCCGGTGTCATAGCGGTATCGATATGCGATAAGTACATTTCGGTGGTCACTTTAGCCACGTCGTACTTACGGTACATATTGTGGATACGCTGACACAGATCGCGCAGGCCGACTTTTTCGTAGCGCTTGTTCTTCGCTGCAAACTCGGGCATTACCCGCCACATGGGCAAGTTCTGATCATAGTCGTCTTTAAATTGCTGCAGCTCAGTAACCATTGAGTTCCAGCGCCCTTTGGTAATACCAATGGTGAACATAATAAAGAACGAGTATAGGCCGGTTTTCTCGATAATAATACCGTGCTCGGCCAGATACTTACTAACAATAGCCGCCGGAATACCGGTTTCGTCAAACTGACCGTGTAAATTCATGCCCGGGGTGATAATGGTGGCTTTAATCGGATCCAGCATATTAAAGCCTGATTCAATCTCACCAAAACCATGCCAGCTATCGGTAGCATGCAGAACCCATTTCTCCCGTTTACCTATCCCCTCTTCTGGCAGTAAATCCGGGCCCCAGACTTTAAACCACCAGTCGTCGTCACCAAATTCGGCGTCGACTTTGCGCATGGCGCGGCGAAAATCAATGGCTTCTAATAACGATTCTTCTACCAGCGCAGTACCACCCGGTGGCTCCATCATGGCAGCTGCCACATCACAGCTTGCTATAATGGCATATTGCGGGCTGGTAGAACTGTGCATTAAGTAGGATTCGTTAAAGCGGTGTGTATCCAGATTACGATGCTGAGCATTTTGTACCAGAATTTGCGATGCCTGCGATAAACCGGCTAGCAGTTTATGGGTAGATTGGGTAGCAAACACCAGGGTTTCTTCTGAGCGCGGCCGATCTTTACCAATAGCATGCATATTGTGGTAAAACTCATGGAAACTGGCGTGCGGTAACCAGGCTTCATCAAAATGCAGCGTATCAATAGTTGAACCCAGCTCTTGCTTGATTTCTTCCACGTTATACAAAATACCGTCGTAGGTACTTTGGGTAATGGTTAAAATACGCGGTTTTTTGTTTTTGGCATTGCGGGCAAATGGATTCGCTTCAATCTTTTTCGCAATAGCTTCTGGTGAAAATTCACTCTTCGGGATAGGGCCGATAATGCCGTAATGGTTACGAGTCGGCATTAAAAATACCGGGATAGCGCCGGTCATAATAATTGAGTGTAAAATCGATTTATGACAGTTACGGTCTACCACCACGATATCGCCGGGTGCCACCACTGAGTGCCACACCATCTTGTTCGAAGTAGAGGTACCGTTAGTGACAAAAAACAAATGGTCAGCGTTAAAAATACGTGCCGCATTGGCTTCACTTTCGGCGACCGGGCCGGTGTGATCCAGCAACTGGCCTAATTCATCTACCGAGTTACAGACATCGGCCCGCAGCATGTTTTCACCAAAAAATTGGTGAAACATTTGGCCTACCGGGCTTTTTAAGAAGGCAACACCACCGGAGTGGCCCGGACAATGCCAGGAGTACGAACTATCTTGCGCATAGTCCATTAGCGCGTTAAAAAATGGTGGCGCTAACGCATCTAAATATTTACGGGCTTCACGGATAATATGCCGCGCCACAAACTCTGGCGTATCTTCAAACATATGAATAAAGCCATGCAGCTCGCGCAGAATATCGTTGGGAATATGCCGGCTGGTACGGGTTTCGCCGTACAAGAAAATAGGAATATCGGCGTTACGTTTCCGCACTTCCTTTACAAAGCCACGTAACTCTAACAAAGCGCTATTAACTTCGGCATCGGTGCCGCCGCCAAACTCTTCGTCGTCGATCGATAAGATAAAACAAGAAGCACGGCTAGCTTGCTGAGCAAAGGCAGTTAAATCGACATAGCTGGTATAGCCTATGACTTCAAAACCGTGGCTACCAATGGCTTCGGCTAGATCACGAATACCTGAGCCTGAAATATTTTCTGAGCGAAAGTCTTCGTCAATTACAATGACGGGAAAACGGAAATTCATCAGTTAGTCCTTACTTTTGGTTTTATTTGCCATTTTTTGCCGAGCCAGTAACAGGCGCTCACGTTTGTATTTTTGTAACGCGGTTTCGGTATTCTTTTTCGTTGGGGTAAAGGGGTTTTCCCCTTCCCTAAACTCAATACGAATGGGCGTACCCATCATTTGTAATGCTTTACGGTAGTAGTTCATTAAATAGCGCTTATAGGAATCCGGTAAGTCTTTTACCTGATTACCATGAATCACTACTATTGGCGGGTTATAACCACCGGCATGGGCGTATTTCAGTTTTACCCGACGTCCAGACACCATTGGTGGTTGGTGATCTTCCTGCGCCATTTTCATAATACGGGTAAGTAAGGAGGTACTCACGCGCTTGGTGGCAGAATCAAAAGCTTCTTCTACCGACTCAAACAAGTTACCTACGCCTGAGCCATGCAAGGCCGAGATAAAATGCAAACGGGCAAAATCGATAAAGCCTAAGCGGCGATCCAGCTCGCGCTTAATCTCATCTTTAACGCTATCGTTCAGGCCATCCCATTTATTTACCGCCAGCACTAAGGAGCGGCCGGCGTTCAGCACAAAGCCCAGAATGCTTAAATCCTGATCCGATATTCCCTGCTGGGCATCTACTACCAGAATAACCACGTTGGCATCTTCGATTGCCTGCAGTGTTTTCACTACCGAAAACTTTTCGACCATATCGTCGATTTTGCCACGACGCCGTACCCCGGCTGTATCAATCAGGGTGTAATCGCGGTCATTACGTTTCATCGGAATATAAATGGAATCGCGCGTAGTACCCGGCATATCGAATACCACTACCCGTTCTTCGCCGAGAATACGGTTAGTTAGCGTTGACTTACCTACATTAGGCCGCCCGACTATTGCCAGCTTTATATGTTCTGAGCGCAAACGAGCCGCTTCAGCCGCCGCTTCTTCTTCGCTTACCGAAGTTAAATCCAGCTCGGGCGCGGCTTCGCCTTCCGCTAAGGATGCGTCTTGCTTGGCTTGTAAAAATGGCAGCAGCGCATGTTGCAATAATGAGGATACGCCACGACCGTGCGCTGCAGCTATGGGGTAAACTTCACCAATACCCAGGCTATAAAAGTCCGCTACGGCGGTATCTGCGTCTAAGCCATCTGTTTTATTCGCTACCAAAAATACCGGCTTGCGTACGCGGCGAATATGATCAGCAATCGCCTGATCACCCACCGTAGAGCCCGCGCGAGCATCTACCATAAATAATACGACATCGGCTTCGTCGATAGCTTTTAATGATTGCTCAGCCATTTCCAGTTCAATGCCTTGTTCATTGCCGTCGATACCACCGGTATCTACCACAATAAACTCCATGCCTTCAAAGTTTACTGAGCCGTATTTACGGTCCCGGGTTAACCCCGGAAAATCGGCGACTAATGCATCCCGGGTGCGGGTTAAGCGGTTAAACAAAGTTGATTTGCCAACGTTGGCACGCCCGACCAGGGCAACTACAGGTAACATTTTTTGTCAGCCTCTAAAATAAGAAAACAGGCCTGTTGTAAGGCCTGTTCCCTGCTTAATGTTTAAGTACGCAGTTTAAGGCGTTTGTAATAAGACTAGCTCACCATCACGGGTTGTGATGACTAAATAGTCATTATTCGCCACTGCTTCACGGTAAAAACCCGAGCTATCAAAGCTCTGCCGAGCAACAAACTCACCAGTACTACGATTTAACCAGTGTAAATTGCCCTTGTTATCACCAATAACCAGATAATCTTTATATACCGTAGGACCAGTTAAAAAATGCCTATGTAAACCGGTTTGGCTCCACAACTCAGTGCCATTACGTCTGTCTACGGCATAAATGCGGCCTTCCGAATCGACCAGATACAATACTGTACCCGACACCGCCATATTGCGGAAACTGGCATAATCGCGTTTCCACAGTTGCTGGCCGCTTCGCAGATCCATGGCAAATAACTCGCCATTAAAAGCGGTAGCATACACGGTACCTGCTACTACGATCGGTTTAGCATCTACATCCACCAGACGGGATAAATCAGTGCTGCCTTTCGGCGTTGCAATCGACTCTTCCCAAGCTTGAAAACCACGGTCAACCACCAGCACACCTACCCTACCGTTGGCTGTGCCATACACCACACCACCACTATCAATCACTGGCTCACTGGCACCGCGAATAGTTAAAGGCGGTTGTTCATTTTCAAACACCCAGCGCTGTTCACCGTTATCTGGGTTAAGCCCCACCAACGTCCCTGAGCCTAGTTTAACCACCACAAAGGCATCGCCAACTGCCGGGCTAACTAATACTTCACCGGGTACCTGAATGCGCCATACCTGCTCGCCGGTTTCGGCATTTAAGGCAACCACATCGCCGTTCTCGGTGCCAAAATAAATATTGCCGTAACCTTGGGCAATACCACCGGCAATGCGGGCATTATCTGATGACCAGTTCTGCCGTAACCGTTGCAAGGTAGAAAGCGTTTTGTCTTTACGTAAGTCAAAGGTCCACAACCGTTTGCCACTAGCCTGTTCTACTGCAACCACTATGCCTTCGCGGCTGGCCATATAGACCTTTTCACCGTGCAACAGTGGTTTTAAGCCTGATTCATAATGGCCTACACCGCTACCCACTTGCAGATCCCAGACCTTTTTCGGACTAATCTGATTTTCAACATCAGGCAATACCAGCTTTTCTTTGCTGGAACACGCCACTAATGTTAGCGTAACTAATGCTAGCGCCGCATGTTTTACCAATAATTTCATGCTGGCCCCTTAGTTTGCTACTGCGATGTGCGCCAGCTCATCCAGTTTAATTTGTAGCAACTGCGTATTTTGACCCGCTTGCGCTAATGCTTGCTGATAAGCTGCTTTAGCTGCAGGTAAATCGCCACTTGCCTGTAATACATCGCCTTTTAACTCTGCCTGCTGCGCCGCAAAGCTTGCTGGCACAGTTTGATTTAACGTAGCAAGTGCTGCCGCATAATCACCTGTTTCGCGTTGAACCCGCGCTAACCGAATTTGCGCAATGGCTTTAACACTGGCATCTGTAGTGTTTTGCTGTACCCAGCTTAGCTGCTTGATAGCTTCTGGTAAGTTACTGGCGTTAACCGCTTCTTTTGCGGCTAATAAAGCAGCAAAAACAGCGTAGTTGCTGCTGCCTTGCTCAGCAATAAAGCTTTGTGCCTGGGCTAACCATTCTTCATTACTGCTTTGTTGTTGTATTAACTGGGCATAGCTACCAGACAAAGCTTCAGCGCTGGCCCGCTGCTCTGCCTGATAATAGCGCCAACCATAGAGTGCCGCTAAACCTATCACCACACCACCTAAGATGGCTTTACCGTATTCGTTCCAAAACCGTTTGATGGCTTCAACTTGTTGTTCTTCACTGCTGTAAATTTCCACCTAACTACTCCGTAATTCTTTTAGGCCAGTTGCTGAGTCAGTTCGCTCAGCTTAAGGGTTTGTTGTGGCTTGTCCTGACGCAACCATTTTAGGGTAACTTCACCGCGCGCCAGTTCTTCATCGCCTAAAATCAATGCCAATTCAGCACCCGATTTATCGGCCTTTTTAAATTGTTTTTTCAGATTGCCGCCACCGCAGTGCAAGATAACACGTTTTGTCGGCAACTCGCTACGCAGCCTTTCGGCAACGTTAATAGCTGCAAGTTCCGCAGACTCGCCCACCGCCATCAGATAAATCTCGGCACTGGGTTTGTTAGCCGGTGCCAGCGCTAAGGTTTGCAGTAATAAAATTAACCGCTCCAGCCCCAATGCAAAACCCACTGCCGGTGTCGCTTTGCCGCCCAGTTGCTCTACCAAACCATCATAACGGCCACCGGCACAAACCGTACCTTGTGAGCCCAGCTCCGTTGTTACCCATTCAAAAACGGTACGGTTATAGTAATCCAACCCACGAACTAAGCGCGGATTAATCGTAAACTCGATACCCGCCGCCGTTAAACGCTGTTGCAGCTGCGTAAAATGCTCAGCAGATTCGGTATCTAAATGATCTGCTAGCTTTGGTGCAGCGGCCAGCATCTCTGCCATAGCAGGATTTTTGCTATCCAGTACCCGAAGCGGATTGCTATATAAACGCCGTAAGCTATCTTCATCCAACAGGTCTTTATGTTGTTCCAGATAAGCAATTAACGTATCGCGGTACGCTGTGCGCGCTTCATTCGAGCCTAACGAATTAAGCTCTAGCTTCACATAGGGCGTTAACCCCAGTTTTTGCCAGATGCGGGCACTTAATATAATAACTTCGGCGTCAATATCCGCACTGCCGATACCAAAGGCTTCCAAACCAAACTGATGAAACTGCCGGTAGCGGCCTTTTTGTGGCCGTTCATGGCGAAACATTGGGCCGGTATACCATAACCGTTGTTCCTGGTTATACAGCAAGCCATGTTCATTGCCGGCTCTTACGCAGCACGCAGTGCCTTCCGGGCGCAACGTTAAGCTATCACCATTACGATCGGTAAAGGTGTACATTTCTTTCTCAACAATGTCGGTTACTTCGCCGATTGAGCGTTTAAACAGCTCGGTCATCTCAACGATGGGAAAGCGAATTTCGCTATAACCATAACTGGCTACCGTATCACGCAGCACTTGTTCAACATATTGCCACAGGCCTGAATCCTGCGGCAGGCAATCGTTCATGCCACGAATTGCCTGAATTTGCTTAGACAAAATAGTTCTTCCGTTCTCGGTTAACGTTTAACACAAAACGTTGCTAATAAAGGATCCAAAAAAATGGGCGTAATTATATACCTAAACAGCAGCAAGATGCCTCTGTTTTAGTGTTCTATAACTGCTTTACCACAATACGCTGCTTTAAATAGTGCCGCACTTGCTGCTCTAACTGCTCAGCGATCTGCTCATTATCTAAGCGCAGCCGCTGCCGCTCGCCATTAATATAAAAGCCACTCTTACGGTTAGCGCCAGCGACCCCCAGATCGGAGATTAGCGCCTCACCCGGACCGTTAACGACACAGCCAATAACCGAAACCGTTAACGGCTCCACCACATCTTCCAGCCGTTGTTCTAATGCATTCATGGTTTTGATCACATCAAATTCCTGACGTGAACAACTCGGGCAGGCAATAAAATTAATACCCCGCGCTCGAATACGCAGCGACTTCAGAATATCAAAAGCCACTTTCACTTCTTCTACCGGGTCGGCAGCCAGCGAAATACGTAAGGTATCGCCAATGCCTTCGGCCAGCAGCATACCTAAACCAATAGCCGATTTTACCGCACCCGCGCGCGCGCCACCGGCTTCAGTGATACCTAAATGCAGCGGTTGTTTAATCTGCTTGGCTAACAGTCGATAAGCCCCTACGGCCAAAAACACATCTGAGGCTTTGACGCTAACTTTAAACTGATCGAAATTTAAGCGGTCGAGAATATCGACATGCCGCATGGCGGATTCTACCAACGCCTCTGGCGTTGGCTCGCGGTATTTCTCCTGAATATCAGCTTCCAGCGAACCGCCATTAACACCGATACGAATAGGAATATTGTAATCTTTTGCCGCATCGACCACCGCACGGATCCGATCTTCCCGGCCGATATTGCCCGGGTTAATCCGTAAACAATCTACCCCATACTCGGCCACTTTTAGGGCGATGCGATAATCAAAATGAATATCGGCCACTAGCGGAATGGGCGATTGCTGTTTAATTAGTTTAAAGGCTTCGGCAGCTTCCATAGTGGGCACCGACACCCGCACTAAATCCGCACCAGCGGCAGCGATAGCACGGATTTGTGCCACAGTTGCATCAACATCAGTGGTACGGGTATTAGTCATAGATTGCACCGCTATTGGTGCATCACCGCCAATCAGCACATTACCCACTTTAATTTGGGTACTCTGCCGACGTTTAATCGGGTTCTCTGCAAACATTATTCGTCTTGTCCTGCCAAAGTAAATTTCGCCACCCGGCCACCCGGGAAACCAGACATATCAAACGGCTTTTGGTTAATATCGATGGCCACAACGCCCGGACTACCTAAGGTTATGGTAAAGGGGCCTTTTGCATTTAGCTCCATCACATAACCCGCCTGTTTAGTACCATAAGCAATACGCTCACCATTACCATCTAATACATCAATCCAACAATTGTCGGTAAAAGTCATCTTAAGGCGATCTAAGCCGCTATCTGTGCTATCGCCAAATGATTCAGCATTACTGTCCATAGCAACTAAGGTGCTAGGTAATGTTGACGAGGATTCCTGAGTCTCCGCAGGCTGCACCGCCTCTTCGCTGACCGGTAGCACATCTTGCGGGTTGATAACCGTTGCAGGCGGAGTTTGTTCGCTAACCACAGAAGCCGGTTGCCGCTCAACAACCGGCTCGTCGATGACCAAGGTAGTATTTACTGTAGGCTCAGTAGTCCCACTAAAACTGGTAAAGTCACGTGCACCTTGCCACAGCCAGGCGGCTAATGAGGCCAGTAAAATAGCGACTATGACATAGGTTAACCACATAAAACGGGTTTCAGTTTGTTGCTTTGCCTGACGATTGGAAAAGGTTTTCATTGCTTTTACCGGGGCACTTTTTACTTGATGCGCCTGTTCAAAGCGATTTAACAGTTGTTGCTCGGGGATTTTCAAAAAACGGGCGTAAGCGCGCAAATAACCACGCATAAAGGTAGGTAAAATGTTTTTATCCGGCTGATCGGCCTCAATACACTGCAAAACCTCGGCCTTCAGGTTAAGCTGCTGCGCAGCTTGTTCCAGCGTGAGCTGACGCCGCTCACGTTCTTGTTTAAGTAATTGCCCAACGGTTAATTCCGGTTGGTCAGTTGACGGAGCTTGTTCGTTATTACTCATGATTAATTGATGCCGGATCCACGATATAGAGTTTCTGGCCAATCTTTAGCCGACTTTGCTCAGTCAGCTGATTCCAGGCCAAAAAACGTTCCAAACGAATATTATAACGATAAGAGATGGCAAACATAGTATCACCCTCTACAACCCGATGGTAATACTGATCTACCGGTTGTGTAATGGCTAGCCTTGCTGCAGAAGTTAACGGCTGCGTTGCTCCCACGCTTTGCTGTGGCTGCAAGCTAGTTGCAATAGCTGAAACAGAATGCGTTGGTCTTGGGGCTGCAGCGCTAGCATTAGTTAATACGGCTTGTTCGTTGCGCAAAGGGGGTGGTGATTCGGTAGCCACATCAGGTTCAGTTGCTGCTAATTCATCTGGCGCTTTCCGGCGAATTCTCAGTTGCGGATTAGCCACAGGTTGGTTGTTTTCTGCCGCCTGCGTTGTTACCAGCGCCGGCTGCAAGCTAGCTAACAAATGCTGTTTGTACCGCTCACGTAATTGCTCAAACTCACTCTCTACTAAACGCTGTTGTAATAACAAGCGGGCTTCGTTGGTATCGATATACAAGGTCAGCAATAATTGCTCGGCATGGCGCATAGTCGACACATCGCCTTGTTTTTCCGATACCAGATAATTAAGTAAGGTACTGCGTGCTGAAACCCGGCCAAGCCGTTGAATACGCTGTAAATCTGCCTTCGCCTCAACTAAATTACCCATGGCATAGTTAACTGAGGCACTGTTTATTAAGGCGCTAATGCGAGTACCATTATGAGTAACAGAGGAACCAAGATAGGTGCGAGCTTGTTCAAAACCATTCTGCTCTAATTGGCATAAGGCTAAATTTTCATAACTCTCTGCTACCCGAATATAACCGGGTTTAGAAATAGCTGATAACAGCAAGCGCTCGGCATCTTCAAACCGGTCTATCTGGCATAAAAACGCGCCATAGTTGTTATACGCATCAGCATTATTGCTGTCTTTGGTGATAGCTTGCTTGTAAGCATTTTCAGCCTGTACATGTTCTCCCACCGTTTGATAATAAAAGGCCAGCGCGTTATACACCTCTGGCAGATTGGGAGCCATAGTCTTGGCCCGTTCCAGATTATATAACGCCTGAGTACTATCACCGCGCCGCAAGTAATTTAAACCCAGCGAAATACGCGTTTTCGCCGCTTCTGTATTATCAACATTACGCTGAGTAACCTGGCGCTCGTTTGCAACATAAGTACTCTCAGACACACAGCCTGAGAGGATAAACAGTGCCGTAAGCGCGGTGACGACAGGATATTTCTGCATTACCACTGGCCATCCATTTAGTTATTGCAGTATTTTTACTGTGATGGCCTCTGCGTTAAAGGCTTCACCTTTCTGCTGCTTTTTAATTAATCTTTTGGTTCGGTCAATCACATCACCGACCAGTTGACCACAGGCGGCATCGATATCATCACCGCGGGTTTTACGTACCATAACAGTAAAACCGTGTTCTTGTAAGACCTTGTTAAAACGATCAATCCGCGAATTACTCGATCGTTTATACGGCGATCCTGGATACGGATTAAATGGAATAAGATTAATCTTAGCAGGGGTATCTTTCAATGCCTTAGCTAATTCGTGCGCTTGTTCCATACTGTCGTTTATACCGTCTAGCATTACGTACTCTACCGTCACTTTATCATTGGCTTTGGAGTGTTCAATATAGCGGCGTGAAGCGGCCAAAAACTCTTCCATCGGGTACTTTTTATTAACCGGCACCAGTTCATCGCGCAGGGCGTTATTTGGAGCATGTAACGAAATCGCCAGCGCAACATCAATTTTCTCACGCAGCAAATCTAGCGCGGGTACCACACCCGAGGTGCTTAGGGTAACCCGGCGCTTAGATAGACCAAAACCAAAATCTTCCAACATCAGCTCCATTGCTGGCACTACGTTGTTTAAATTAAGCAGCGGCTCGCCCATGCCCATCATCACTACATTTGTTACAGGTTTTTCACCAGTATCACCAAAGCTACCAATAATTTGTGACACTCGCCAGACTTGACCAATAATTTCAGAGACACTGAGATTACGGTTAAAGCCCTGTTGCGCGGTAGAACAGAACGAACAATCCAGCGCACAGCCCACTTGCGAGGAAACACAAAGCGTGCGGCGATCTTTTTCAGGGATCCAGACAGTTTCGACTTCCTGGCCGCCAGCCAGCGCCATCACAAACTTAATGGTGCCATCAGCACTATCCTGACGGGTAGCGATGACCGGCGCTTTAATTTCGCAGCGAGTTTTTAATTGCTCGCGTAATTTTTTATTGATATTGGTCATTTTGTCGAAATCATCGACACAATAGTGGTAAATCCACTTCATCACCTGATCGGCACGGAATGGCTTTTCGCCAAGACTGACGAAAAATTCCTGCATCTGCGTTCGGGTCAGATCCAGTAAATTTACTAAAGCGGTGGAATTGCTCATTCCAGGATACTCCTGCTAACCAATATCAATAACCAATTTTACCTGTCAACACGACGGGTAGACTGCACACTGTATGCATCTAGAATAAAACAAAGCTAATGCAACACGCCTAATGTAAAGAAGGGGGCTAATGCCCCCTTAGTTTTTTACACTGTCAGTAGCAGATTAACGTGTGCGGCTGCACAGCTCTGCGTCAGTGAAAAAGTAAGCAATTTCACGGGCAGCAGAGGCTGCAGCGTCTGAACCGTGTACCGCGTTCTCATCGATGCTATCAGCAAAGTCAGCACGTAAAGTACCGGCTAAGGCATCTTTCGGGTTAGTTGCGCCCATGATTTCACGGTTCTTCAGAACGGCATTTTCACCTTCTAATACCTGCACTACTACCGGGCCAGAGGTCATAAACGACACTAACGCGTTAAAGAAAGGACGCTCTTTGTGCTCAGCATAGAAACCTTCAGCTTGCTCGCGGCTTAAGTGTAACATCTTAGCAGCAACAATGCGTAAGCCCGCTGCTTCAAAACGGCTGTAGATAGCGCCGATCAGGTTCTTTGCAACAGCATCCGGCTTGATGATTGAGAAAGTACGTTCTAAGGCCATGTCAGGCTCCTGTTAATTTAAAAGGGTTAAAATTTTGGGCTGCAAATTATACGCTAAATTTTGCAAAAAAACTAATGGCCTTCGCTTACCATATTTACCGTATATTTCGGGATTTCGACCACTAAGTCTTCATCGGCAATACGGGCCTGACAACCTAAGCGCGATTCTGGCTCTAAGCCCCAGGCTTTATCCAGCATGTCTTCTTCCAGTTCATCACTTTCGTTCAGCGAGTAAAAGCCTTCCCGGACGATCACATGGCAAGTGGTACAGGCACAGGATTTTTCGCAAGCGTGTTCAATGGCAATACCATTGCGCAACGCAACATCCAATACCGTTTCGCCACTTTTCGCTTCCAGCGCGGCACCTTCAGGGCACAGCTCAGCATGGGGTAAAAATACTATTTGTGGCATGGTTTAAACCTCATCTACCTTATGACCTTGCAATGCCAACCGAATGGACTTATCCATCCGCCGCGCAGCAAACTCATCTGTTAACTGGTTAGTCTTTTCTATTGCTGCTTTGATGGCAGCAGTATCATCTTGTTGTTTTACCGTGTTCAGCAAGCTTAGTGATTGACGAATTTCGGCTAATTCCGCCTCATTTAGCAAAGCCGCATCGGATGCCAATGCGGCACTCACCGCCTCCAACACACGTTCAGCCTCGACTTGCTGCTCACGCAATAAGCGTAATTGCATATCTTGCCGGGCATATTGCATGGAGCCGCTAATCATGGTCGCTACTTGCTCATCGCTTAAGCCATAAGAAGGTTTAACCTGAATACTGGCTTGTACACCGGTGGATTTTTCTTCAGCGCTGACACTGAGTAAGCCATCTGCGTCAACCTGAAAGGTCACCCGGATATGGGCGCCACCCGCTGGCATCGGCGGTATACCCCGTAGCTCAAAGCGTGCTAATGAACGGCAGTCTTCCACCAATTCACGCTCGCCCTGCACCACATGGATCGCCATAGCGGTTTGGCCATCTTTAAAGGTGGTAAATTCTTGGGCCCGGGCTACCGGGATCACGGTATTACGCGGAATAATCTTTTCGGTCAGGCCGCCCATGGTTTCGATTCCGAGCGATAACGGGATCACATCCAACAGCAGGGTTTCATGTTCAGCTTTATTACCCACTAACACATTGGCCTGAATAGCCGCACCAATAGCCACCACTTTATCAGGATCAATAGAAGTTAAAGGCTCGGTGGCAAAAAATTCGCCCACTAACTGCCGCACTAACGGCACCCGGGTAGAACCGCCGACCAGCACCACCTTTAATACTTCATCAGTGGTTAAACCGGCATCGCGTAGCGTTTGCCGGCAGGCGCGAATAGTTTGTTTCACCAGTGCGGTAATCAGATCGATAAATTCGCTGCGCGTAACAACCCCGCTAACCGCTTGGCCATCGGCGCTAAATTGATAGTCCGTTTGCTCGGCATCGGTCAGACGTTCTTTAATGGCGCGCGCTTGCTGTTGATATAAACGGCGGGCGCTGGCTGATAAACTCTGCTGGCCACTACGCTGCTGTAACAGGCCCACCAAGGCTTGATCAAAGTCATCACCACCCAGGGCTGAATCGCCTCCGGTTGCCAACACTTCAAACACGCCACGGCGTAACCGTAAAATAGAAATATCAAAGGTGCCACCGCCTAAATCATAAACAGCAATCACGCCTTCCTGACCGGAATCTAAACCATAGGCTAAGGCGGCTGCGGTAGGTTCATTTAGTAAGCGTAATACGGTTAAGCCTGCCAGTTTAGCGGCATCTTTTGTGGCCTGACGCTGCGCATCATCAAAATAGGCCGGTACCGTAATAACCACCCCATTTAACTCGCCACCTAAGGTTTCGCTGGCGGTATTAGCTAAGGTAGCCAGAATTTCTGCGGATATTTCAACCGGGTTCTTGACACCCTGCACGGTTTCTATGGCGACTAACCCGGCTTGCTCAACTAAACGATAAGGCAATTCAGTTGCCAGTGCTACCGTCTCCTGATAGCCTTTACCCATCAGGCGCTTTACCGACACTATGGTATTTTCAGCGTCTTCAACTGCAGCTGCTTGGGCCGCTGTACCTACTTGTACGCCTGTTGCGGTATAGCGTACTACTGACGGCACCATAGCTTCACCTGCCGAATTAAGCAGTGTTTTCGCTGTGCCACTACGTACAGTAGCCACCAATGAGTTCGTTGTGCCAAGGTCAATACCGGCGGCCAATCTGTGTTGATGCGGGGCCGCGCTCTGACCCGGCTCTGCTATTTGAAGTAACGCCATAGTGAAATTAGTCTTGTAGTTGCTGTTCGATTAACTCCAGCTCTTGCTGCAGTTTATAGAAGAATTTTAGTTTGCGAACCAGTTCGGCCGCCAGTTGATCTTGCTCTGTACTGCGCGCAGACAACGCTTGGTGTAACGCGTTTTGTAATACCTTGCGTTGCTTTACCAGTTGTTGCTCAATATCAGCAATGGCCTGCTCCGGATCGGCTTGCTCGCGCACGTCAGCCAGTTGCTCGCGCAGTTCCATTTGCTGCATTAAAAATGCTGGCTCGGTAAAACTACGCTGCTCGTTGCTGATTTTTAAACCGCGCAACGCCAGCAAATGCTCCGCCCGCAGCAAAGGCTGCTTCAGGCTATGATAAGCATCGTTAATATTGGCCGTTTGCTGCACCGACAACAAACGGTCACGCTCAGAACCTGCAGCAAAATTGTCTGGGTGAAAGCGTTTTTGCAATGCCAGATAACGTGAACCCAGCTCGGTTAAATCCAGCTCAAACTGTTCAGGTAAGTCAAACAACTGAAAGTAATTCATGCTACCTCAGTGTCCGTCCTAAACGGTAAAGCTTTCGCCACAGCCACATTCGCCATTAACGTTGGGATTGTTAAACTGAAAGCCTTCATTCAGGCCTTCTTTCACAAAATCCAGCTGGGTGCCATCGATATACACCAGACTTTTGCCATCGACAATCAATTTCAAACCATGATCTTCAAAGATCTGATCATCATCATTTAAGTCATCGACAAATTCCAGCACATAAGCAAGGCCTGAGCAGCCCGTGGTTTTAACCCCCACGCGTAGCCCGACACCCTTACCACGGTTTTGCAGAAAACTTCTTACCCGCTCGGCCGCTGCCGTTGTCATCGAAATGGCCATCTGGCATCAGCTCCCTTGCTTTTGTTTATAATCAGCAATGGCTGCTTTAATGGCATCTTCGGCCAAAATAGAGCAGTGAATTTTTACCGGTGGTAATGCTAATTCATGCGCGATATCGGTATTTTTGATTTGTTGCGCTTCGTCCAGCGTTTTACCTTTTACCCATTCGGTAACCAAGGAGCTGGAGGCAATAGCACTGCCACAGCCGTAGGTTTTAAATTTGGCATCTTCAATAATGCCTTGCTCATTCACCTTAATTTGCAACTTCATTACGTCACCACAGGCCGGTGCGCCTACCATCCCCGTAGCAACGGTAGGGTCGTCTTTGGCAAAAGAACCCACATTACGTGGATTTTCGTAGTGATCAATTACTTTAGTACTGTATGCCATGATAGTTACCTCTTTAGTGGCGATAGCGCCTTAATTAATGCGCCACCCAGGCCACAGTGTTTAAATCTATACCGTCTTTGTACATGTCCCACAGCGGCGACATATCACGCAGCTTACCAATGGCTTCATGGACAATTTTTATCGTATGGTCAATCTGTTCTTCGGTAGTAAAGCGACCTATACTAAAACGGATTGAGCTATGCGCTAACTCGTCAGATAAGCCTAAAGCGCGCAATACATAAGACGGTTCTAAGCTCGCCGACGTACAGGCTGAACCTGAGGATACGGCGATATCTTTTAACGCCATAATCAGTGATTCACCTTCAACGTAGTTAAAGCTGATATTGGTAATACTGGGTACGCGTTGTTCTGCGTCACCATTTAGGAATACTTGTTCAATATCTTTAATGCCGTTCCATAACCGATCGCGTAGCGTGGTAATTCGGGCATGTTCAGAGGCCATCTCTTCTTTCGCAATACGGAATGACTCGCCCATCGCCACAATTTGGTGGGTTGCTAAAGTACCAGAGCGCATACCACGCTCATGCCCGCCACCATGGGTTTGCGCTTCTAGACGAATACGTGGCTTGCGGCGCACAAATAAGGCACCAACACCTTTAGGACCGTAAGTTTTATGGCCAGAAAACGACATTAAATCAACTTTTAGTGTTTGCAGGTCAATCGCCACCTTGCCTGTCGCCTGTGCTGCATCGACATGAAAAATAATGCCTTTGCTGCGGCACAATTCGCCAATAGCGGCAATATCCTGTACCACACCAATTTCGTTGTTGACAAACATAATGCTGACAACGGTGGTATCCGGACGCATAGCCTGTTCTAACTTGGCTAAATCGACTAAGCCATTGGCTTCCACATCCAGATAAGACACTTCAAAACCTTCACGCTCTAATTGGCGCATAGTATCCAATACGGCTTTATGCTCGGTTTTGACCGTGATCAGGTGTTTGCCTTTTTTATGATAAAACTCGGCAGCACCTTTAATGGCTAAGTTATTCGACTCGGTGGCACCAGAGGTAAACACAATTTCACGCGGGTCCGCATTTACCAGTTCAGCAATCTGGCTACGGGCAATTTCTACCGCCTCTTCAGCCTGCCAGCCAAAACGATGCGAGCGTGACGCCGGGTTACCAAACTGGCCATCCATTGTCAGAAATTGCATCATCTTTTCCGCAACCCGCGGGTCTACCGGGGTTGTTGCAGCATAGTCTAAATATATTGGTAGCTTCATTGTTGGCTCCGTGTTGCGCTTACAGCTGGCAGCTGACTTCGATATCAGTTGCGGGATTTTTTATTTTACGGCTTTGCTGTTGAGCGGTTTGCCGTACTTCTTCCTGATTCACTAATTCTTCCAGCGAAATGTTAGTCAGGAAATCTTCAATACGATGACTCAGATTACTCCACAGGGTATGTGTGAGACAGCGAGTGCCGCCGTGGCAATCTGATTTACCCTGACAACGGGTGGCATCGACGGATTCATCTACGGCAGCAATAACCGCCGAAATAGAAATAGATGAAGCGTCCAAACCCAGTTGATAACCACCACCTGGTCCGCGTACACTGCTAACCAAGCCGTGCTTGCGTAATCGGGCAAATAATTGTTCCAGATAAGATAACGAGATACCCTGCCGCTCAGAAATATCAGCCAAGGGTACGGGTCCCTGCACAGCGTGCAGCGCCACATCAAGCATCGCGGTTACCGCATAACGGCCTTTGGAGGTTAATCGCATAGTTGGCTCCTTTCCAGAATGGCTACTATTGTACATTCCTGACTATTTTAGTCAAGTATTAAGCCCAAGGAATATCCTAGCGTTCTAGTCAGGTATTAACCTCAAATGGCCGGATCAAATGCATCAACATCTTTACGCCGTTGTTCCGCAGCACGCTGCTCTGCCTCGCGAAAATCCACTTCTGCTATGTTTACGGTGGGAACCTCTTCACAGACGTTGCCTCCGAGCGAATTAACACTATGGCAAAGTTCGCTGACTTTATTATCTAATAGATGAATATGATCTAACAAACTGCCAATAGCATTTGCCACCGGATCGGGATTTTCAGCCGATACGGCATACGCATCAAAACCAAATTTTTTTGCCAGATGTTGCCGCTGTTCTGATACATCGGCGTCGGCTTTGGCGACAACGCGACCAGGGATCCCCACTACCGTAGCCCCCGCAGGCACATCTTTCACCACTACCGCATTCGAGCCGATACGGGCATTTTCGCCAACATAAAGCGGCCCTAAAACCTTGGCACCTGCGCCAATAACTACACCTTTACCCAAGGTTGGATGGCGTTTACCTGGGTTCCAACTGGTGCCACCCAAAGTCACACCATGGTATAGCGTACAATCGTCACCAATTTCGGCTGTTTCACCAATTACCACACCCATACCATGATCGATAAAAAAACGCCGGCCAATTTTGGCGCCCGGATGAATTTCTACGCCGGTTAACCAGCGACCTATAGTGCTCAGCCAACGCGCCAGCCAGCGCCATTCTGCCCGCCATAAGCGATGACTAAGCCGGTGTAACCAAATCGCATGCAGCCCCGGATAGGTAGTCAGTACTTCAAAAGCACTGCGGGCAGCGGGGTCTCGCTCAAACACGCTACGAATATCTTCTTTGATGCCGGAAAACATGCCAATGACTCCTTAATAATCAATTACTCCTTCGGAGTGCTCTGATCAACTTTCTCCAACCGCAACATCGAGGTCAGGATACCGCGCAAAATATTGTATTCTGCCTCTTCCGGTCGTGCCCGGGTAAATAGCCGTTTTAACTTAGTCATAACCACACCGGGATGCTGTTTGATGATAAAGCCGGTATGCGTCAGCGCGGTTTCTAAATGCTGATAAAAATTTTCCATTTGTGCCGACGTTGGATAGCAGGTTGAGTCACTGCTCAAAGCGTCTGTGCCGTCTGCCTGGGCCGCATCGACTGCGACCTGAGCAGCCAAGTAAGCCATCCGTACTTCGTAACAAATAATTTGTACTGCCATCGCTAAGTTAAGCGAGCTATATTCCGGGTTAGCATCGATACAGACATGATACTGGCATAGCTGTAATTCTTCGTTACTCAGGCCACTACTCTCTCGACCGAACACCAGCGCTACCGGCGCTTTAGTTGCTTCAAGTATCGCTTTAGCACCACATTCGCGCGGCGACAACATAGGCCAGCTTAGCGTGCGAGAACGGGCACTACTGCCTACTACCAAGGCGCAATCAGCGACCGCCTCAGCTAAATGATCATAGGTTTTGGCCGCAGCCAGGATCTCACTGGCTCCCGCAGCTAGCGCGTAAGCCTGACCATCGGGTGCTGTTTTTGGTGCAACCAGACATAGCTGAGATAAGCCCATGGTTTTCATGGCTCTGGCAACGGATCCGATGTTACCCGTGTGCGTCGTGCCCACTAATACCACTTTAATCTGCTCTAACATAACAAAACCCATGCTAAAAAAGGTGGCCATTCTAGCATAGCGGCTAAAGTTTGTAGATTGAAATTTAGCAGTCTAGCCACCTAAAAACCAAAAAAAACAGCTTGCTGAATGCACAACAAAAGGCGCTGCAATTCGCTGCTTGCTTTGCTAAACTAGCGCCACCTTTTGTAAGGAGTCACCTACTATGTTTCGTTTAAGCCGAATCCTCACCCTGACCGCCTTATTCTGCAGTACAGCGACCATCGCCAGTACTACGTTGGAACAAGCGGTACAAAACCCGCTGCGAACCCCTGAATTTGCCCAACGTGATCAGTACCGTAATCCTGTTGCAACTCTGACATTTTTTGAAGTGACACCACAAAGTACAGTAGTAGAAATCGCCCCCGGTGCTGGCTGGTATACTGAGATTTTAGCGCCATTATTAGCTGAGCAAGGCTTGTATTACGCCGCGCATTTCCCAGCCAATGCTACCGGCTTTGGTCAACGCAGCCGAGCAGCCTTTTTAGAAAAACTCGCAGCTGAGCCGCATTACAGCAAAGTAAAAGTCACCGAATTTGCGCCAACCCCAGGCATTAGCATTGCCCCCGAAGGCTCAGTTGATGTGGTATTAACCTTTCGCAATTTACATAACTGGTATATGGCTGGTGGTGAAGAAGCCATGCTTACGGCATTTAACCATTTTTATACGGCATTAAAACCCGGTGGTGTATTAGGTGTGGTAGAGCATCGACTCCCTGAGGCACAGCTTGATACTGACTGGACCCGCACTGGCTATATGCCGCAAAGCCTAACCATAAAATTGGCAGAACAAGCAGGCTTTGTGTTTGACAGCAGCAGCGAAATCAATGCTAATCCCAAAGACACAGCAGATCATCCATCTGGCGTTTGGACTTTGCCACCGAGCCTACGTTTAGGCGAACAAGATAAAGAAAAATATCTGGCCATCGGTGAAAGTGACCGTATGACATTAAAATTTCGCAAACCTTTAAACTAACTGATAAAAAACGGATAAGCTGATGAAAGTAATGGTAATAGGTGGCGGTGGCCGCGAGCATGCACTGGCTTGGAAAGCAGCACAATCACCATTGGCAACACAAGTATTTGTTGCACCAGGCAATGCAGGTACCGCCCGTGAACCTACGCTACAAAACGTCGCTATAGCCGCTGATGATGTTGATACGTTGCTTGCCTTTGCTCAACAGCAGCAAATAGATCTAACCATTGTCGGCCCGGAAGCCCCTTTGGCTAAAGGTGTAGTAGACAAATTTCGCGCTGCCGGTTTGGCTATTTTTGGCCCTACGCAGGCGGCAGCGCAGTTAGAAAGTTCGAAAGCCTTTGCCAAAGATTTTCTGGCGCGGCACCAGATCCCAACAGCTGCCTATCAAAACTTTACCGAAATTGCACCGGCCAAAGACTATGTTCGTCAGCTTGGTACCCCTATTGTGATAAAAGCTGATGGTTTAGCCGCCGGCAAAGGGGTGATTATTGCGCAAACTGAAGCAGAAGCTTTTGCAGCTATCGACGATATGTTGGCGGGTAATAAATTTGGCAATGCCGGCAGCCGCGTTGTCATTGAAGAGTTCTTAACCGGTGAAGAAGCCTCTTTTATTGTGATGGTAGATGGCGAGCATGCCCTGGCCTTTGCCTCTTCGCAGGATCACAAAGCGCGCGATAATGCCGATAAAGGTCCAAATACCGGTGGTATGGGGGCGTACTCGCCCGCCCCCGTGGTTACTCCTGACGTGCATCAGTGGGTCATGGATAAAGTTATTTACCCCACGGTAAAAGGTATGGCTGCCGAGGGTAATGTTTACACCGGTTTCTTATATGCCGGTTTAATGATTGCCCCGGATGGCTCAGCTAAGGTGCTGGAATTTAACTGCCGCTTTGGCGATCCAGAAACACAGCCAATTATGTTGCGTCTGCAATCTGACCTGGTGGAGCTCTGTCAAAATGCTGTTGCCGGCAAATTGCATCAAACCGAAATTGAATTTACCGAACAAGCAGCAGTGGGTGTTGTAATGGCGGCTGGTGGTTATCCGGATACCTATGCTAAAGGCACAGTTATTCATGGTTTAGATACCCCCGTTACCGCAGGTGCCAAAGTATTTCATGCTGGTACGGAATTAAAAGGTAATGATGTCGTGACTAATGGTGGCCGGGTACTTTGCGCTACGGCCTTGGGCAATACGGTTACCGAAGCACAGCAGGCGGCGTATCAGTTAGCCTCACAAATCTGTTGGGATAAGGTGTATTACCGCACAGATATTGGTTACAGAGCTATAGCCCGCGAACAGCAGAGTTAATACTCATTGCTTAAGTTAGCAGACTAAGGTGCTTCGGCACCTTTTTTTAGCCGTACTACTTACCTGATCATCTTAGCTGATTAAATTTTTTGGACGAATTATGCGTATTTTAGCGTTATTTTTTACCCTTGTGCTGGTGTCAGGCTGTCAGCAAGCACCGACTGGCTGTAAGCAGGTATCTCATACGATTGCCCAGGTACAAGGTTCTGGCGAAGTCAGTAGCTTACTTAGCCAGCAAGTGACCTTACAAGGCGTGGTGCTAAGTCCGGTGTACACCGACGGTCCACTGCCCGGCTTAATGCTGCAAAGCCTTCAACCAGATAACGACCCGGCAACTGCAGAAGGGATCTTTGTAGCGATTGCAGATGCTGCAAAATATCAGGTAGGGCAGATTTTAGTGGTCTCGGGCACAGTTGCTGAAGTAGACCAGCTTACCAGCTTAATTGATGCCGAAGTGCTAAACGAATGCGGCACTACAGCAATTAAACCACTGGTAGTACAACTACCTTTAGACGCTAACCTGAGCTGGGAAGCCTACGAAGGGATGTGGCTACGCTTTGAGCAACCGCTGGTGGTTGCCGATACATATCAGCTAGGCCGCTATGGCGAGATTTTATTAGCCAATGAGCGTTTAATGGTGCCAACCCAGGTTGTTGAGCCAGGTGACATGGCTCGTCAATTAGCACAGCAACAAGAGCGTCAGGCTATTTTGTTGGATGATGGCGCTTGGCAGCAAAATCCAGATCCTCTACCTTACCCGACAACAGGTTTAAGTGCACAGAGCAGCCTGCGAGTAGGCGATCAGGTGCTAAATGTTGAAGGCATAGTGCATCAGGATGAGCGCGGATATCGCCTACTGCCAACGCAGCAACCCACCTTTGTTACCGCCAACCCACGCCCGGCTAAACCAGCCGCAACCCCAGCAAATGAATTACGGATTGCCAGTTACAATGTGCTGAATTTCTTTACCGGCCAAGGTCAGGAAAAGCCCTTTCCTACCCGCCGCGGTGCCCGTACGCCAGAAGAGTTAGCACGCCAGCAGGCTAAACTAGTCGAAGCGTTGGTTGCACTGGATGCGGATATTATTGGCTTGTTAGAGCTGGAAAATAATGGCTATAACACTGGCAGTGCCATTGCCACCTTATTGGAGGCAGTTAATCAGCAAAGTGCCGAGCCGTACCAGATGGTCGTCACGACCGACACGCCGGGTTCTGATGCCATTAAAGTAGGTATTTTTTATCGTAGCAGCCGCGTTAACGCTATTGGCGAAGCCGCCACCCAAACCGCTGCGCCCTTTACCCGGCTGCACCGGCCACCGGTAGCTCAAAGCTTCCGTCATCTGGCGTCAGAAACAGACTTTACCTTTGCAGTAAATCACTTTAAATCTAAAGGCAGTTGCCCACGGACAGGTAGCGCTGACTATGAACAACAAAGAGATCAAAACGATGGCCAGGCTTGCTGGAATGCAGCCCGAGTAAACGCTGCTACCGCGCTCCAAGAGTGGTTGCATACACAACCCACCGGCATTAACACCGAGTATAGTGTTATTGTTGGTGACTTTAATGCTTATCGAATGGAAGATCCTATCCGCTACTTTGAACAACAAGGCTGGCAATACCTGAGTGATGGTAAAACACAATCCTACTCTTTTGTGTTTAGAGGCAGAGCTGGCTCATTAGACCATATGCTAGCCAGTCCAAGCCTTGCTGCCAAATTGAAGGACTTTGCGCACTGGCCTATTAATGCTGATGAACCGGTATTATTGGATTATAGCTTACGCTTTAAACCCGCTAGCCAAGTACGGCAGTTGTACGAGGCAAGTGCTTATCGTTCTTCAGACCACGATCCCATTTTGGCTACTTTTGCTTTTTAATTCATATTATTCAGCGCCATCAGCATCAGGCTGATGGCGGCTGCCATAGAGCCCAGCCAAATGACACTGCGGGCGGTTGCCCAATCAAACCAATAACACACTAAATATCCTAGACGGCACGCAATAAAACCCCAGGCGACATAAAGCATCGACACAGTCACGTCTGCCGCAGCCAATACAAATAGCATAGCCGTGGCAAAAAAAAGTAATGCTTCAAAGCTATTATAATGTGCAGCATTACACCGCTGACCAAAGTCTGTTAGCGCTGCTTGTTGGCGCCTTGGGTAATGATTGT